>Ga0189275_100026_pt1 | contig 400941 bp, 358 predicted proteins | sample N19A6minimetaG_FD_130329 | JGI IMG/M metagenome (GOLD analysis project Ga0189275, IMG submission 130329) | Marine microbial communities from the Costa Rica Dome - N19 A6 mini metaG | ecosystem: Environmental > Aquatic > Marine > Oceanic > Photic zone | place: Costa Rica: the Eastern Pacific...
TGACGATGCGGTTGTCGACGGGACCCAGACCTATGACATAACGATAAGCGTGGATGCTGCTGCTAGTGATAATGCCTTTGATGGATTGGCTCCCCAAACGGTCTCCGTTGACAATGCGGACGACGACATCCCTACAGCCACTATAATCGCTTCAGATGATACTGCAACCGAACAAGGTGATACTCCTGGGGCTTTTACGGTAAGCTTAAGTGCTATTAATAATACCGGAAGCGATATTATAATAGCATATTCAGTTTCTGGTTCAGCTACCCCTGTGGATGATTACGACGCTCTTTCTGGAACTGTTGCAATCCAAACCGGTCAAACTAATGCGACAATTATTGTGGATCCAAATGATGATAACCTTACAGAACTTACCGAAACAGTTATAGTGACATTGGATACGGGTACAGGTTATATAGTTGGTGGGTCAAATTCTGCAACGGTAAATATTATTAGTGAAGATGATGTACAGCCCTCTGGATATACCGTGACTATAGATCAAGATCCAATTGATTCTTCAAATCAGGATGAAGTGAGTTTTACTTTTTCAGGAGCTCCGACATTTTTAACATCCTATGATTATACATTTACAAGTGATGCAGATGGAAATGTAGCTTCGGTAACAGGAGGAGGGCTAGTACTTTCTTCTGACCAGACCGTGAGCGGTATAGATTTAAGTAGTTTGCAAGATGGCCTCATTACCTTAACGGTTACTGTGAGTAATGTTTTGGGAACGGAAGGTCCTGAAACATCCGATACTGCTGTGAAATTAACAACAATACCTTCTGGGTATACGGTGAGTTTTGATCAAGACCCCATAAATCAAACCAACGAAAATAATATAAGCTTTACATTTTCAAATGCAGAAGTAAATGCCTCATACAATTACACTATTAGTAGTAGTGGGGGTGGGACGAATGTTGTTGGGAATGGTCCAATAACATCTTTGGACCAACAAATATCGGGTATCGACCTTAGTGGGCTTGGTAATGGTACCATATCGCTTTCCGTAGTCTTGTCCAATACTAATGGCGCTGGTGCACCGGCCACAGCCACATCAACAAAAGAAACTTGCTTTGCCGGCACAACGGCACCAATATTCAATGGAGCAGGCACGGCGTTTTGCGATGCTTTTAACCAGGACCTTGATCTTTATATTTCGAATGCAGCACCGGCCGGAGCAGAACTGCGATGGAGCACAAATGCAAATATTGCAGCAGGAGGTTATTTGGTCAGTAGTGTAGTGAGCACACCAGACACCTATTATGGGTTCTTTTACGATCCGATCAACGATTGTTTTACTAACGCCACTCAAGTGGTTTTGACCCAAAGCACCACACCTACAACGGGAACAGCGACCAATTTAGGAACATGCAGCGATGCAGGTGATGGTGATACCTTGGTAGATCTGGATTCCAGTCTCAGTGGGGCAGATGCGGGGGATTGGGCATTGTTGTCCGCCCAACCTGGTGCAACCATTACCATTAATACCGAGAACATAATAAATTTTGATGGGCAGCCCGAAGGAGTATATACCTTTAGGTATACTACCAATACAGCACAGGGGGAATGCACAAATCAAAGTGTGGATATAACTGTAACCGTAAACGACTGTTCCGGACCTTGCGATGCCGGGAATACCGCTCCTGCACTTAATGGTGGGAGTTCAACCATAGCGTTTTGCGATGCTATCACCGCCAACCTAAACGATTACGTGACCAGTACGCCCCCGGCAGGTACAACGCTTGTTTGGAGTACAAGTAACGACCCCGAAGAGACCGGGGCCCATTTGCAAGCCCCGAACGTGGTTGAACCAGGAACCTATTATGCCTTTTACTACGACGATGTGAACGATTGTGGAAGCCCAGTGTTGGCCATAACCCTGGAGTTGAACAATACGCCCGTAATAGATAGTACCACAGGCGATGTTTCCTGCGGTCCGAGCATATTGGATCTAACCGCATCCGCATCCGTAGCGGGCAACGGTACCATAGCCTATACGTGGTACGATGCACCTACCGGCGGAAACATTGTGGGCACCAGCGCTACATTTACCACCAATACCCTGTCCGAGACCACATCCTATTACGTTTCGGCCTCCGCCAATGGCTGCGAATCCGACCGGGTAGAAGTAGAGGCCACAATAATAAATGCACTCTCTCCGGGCATTCCGATTGAAGATCTTACGGTCTGCAGCATTCCAAGTGACGATGGACCTACCACATTCGACCTGGACGATGGTTTAATGGGGCAAGATGCTGGAACTTGGTCGGTAGTCACAGATCCATCTGGCAATGTAACCATAGGAACCGATAATATTGTTGATTTTACAGGCCTTACCCTAGGGGCATATGTGTTCGAATACACTACCGAAACCGTTGGCGAATGTGTTGAGACATCATCGGTGCAACTGACCATTACTGTGCTGGATTGTGTATCTAATGAAACTATAGACTTGGCGATTACCAAAGAGGTCAATGATGAAAGTGTACTTTTAAATACCGAAGTTTCCTTTACCATAACTGTAGAAAACTTGACAACGGGCACGGCACAGAATATTGTTGTGAGCGACTTATTGAGTGATGGATTTGAATTTTTGTCCAGTGATCCTTCCAAAGGAAGTTATGATGACACTACTGGAGAATGGACCATTGATGAGTTGGTAGGGGAAGAAAACGCCACTTTGATCATAAGGACAAAGGTGACCGAAGCAGGGACCTTGACCAATACCGCCACTCTATCGTCCTCATTGCCCATTGATGATAATCCAGAAAATGACACAGCTTCAGTAGAAGTTAAGGTCAACCGCAGTCAATGTGAAGACCCAGGAACCCTCTGTAATATCTTTTCTCCCAATGGTGATGGGGATAATGAAACATTGACGCTCGTGGATCATACATCCTATCAAAGTAACAAATTGGAAATTTTCGATCGCTACGGAAACAGTGTTTTCCAGATGGACGGTTACGATAGCTCGTGGGACGGAACTGGAAAGAATGGGGATTTGCCCAATGGAACTTATTATTATATCCTTGATCTTAATGGAGATGGAACAGAGGTGGTTAAAGGATGGATTCAAATTGTAAGGTAAAAACGAAAATGTCGGATATAACAATCTTATCAATTTATAGAAAAGTATTGCTGCTTGTGGTAGTTATGGCAGTAAGTTTTGTGCAGGCACAAAAAGAGCCACAATACACCCAGTACATGTACAACATCGGAAGTTTTAACCCTGCCTACGTAGGCACGGTGGAAAGTCCAGAGATTATTGGATTGTACCGTGCACAGTGGCTGGACATCGAAGGGGCTCCGACCACAATTAGAGGTGGGGCCAATATTCCTTTCGGCAACGAGAAAATGGGATTGGGGGTCAATATTGTGAACGATGTGTTGGGACCTTCCACACAAACCTATTTTGATGTGGCCTATTCCTACGAGATCCAATTATCCGACGAGACCAAACTTTCCTTTGGACTGAACGCGGGCGGGTCTTCCCTCAATATAGATTATTCCAAAGGTACAATATACGATTCAACAGATGCATCTATTTATGGTGATACCTATAGCAATTTTTACCCTACGGTGGGCGCAGGCTTGTTTATGTACCACGAGGAGGATTGGTATTTGGGGGCTTCTGTTCCCAATTTTTTGACCAATACCTTGTATAATGATGAGGTAGCTACCATTGTAGAGGACAATATGCAGTTGAACGTAATAGGCGGTTATGTGTTCCAATTGAGCGACCGGACCAAGTTTAAACCCGCTTTTTTGGTAAATTACCTTCAAGGTTCGCCCGTAAATATAAATTTATCGGCAAATTTTCAGTTTATCGATGCCCTAACCATTGGAGCTGCATACCGATTTGATAATGCCGTGAGCGGACTGGCGGGATTTCAAATTTCCAACGCCATGTTTATTGGGTATGCCTACGATTACAACACCAATGGATTGGGCGAGTATGGTGGGGGTTCCCACGAGGCCATTTTAAAATTTTATATTGGAAGAGGTGGATTTGGTTCCGGTAAGAATAAAACCAAGAACAAAAAATCAAAAAACAAAGGTAAGCAGATAGATTCCCCAAGATTTTTCTAACATGAACCCAACAAAAAAAATACAATTTACATTATGGGCCGCCCTTTTGGGAGTTGCCTTCTGCTTTGCCCAAAAAAAACAGTCCGAAGGGGATGTTTTCTTTTTCCAGTACGAGTATCAAAAAGCCGCAAGGGCCTACGAAAAACAACTGTCCGAGGGTACGCTGACCAAACAACAGTTCTTGAACTTGGCCGATGCTTATTTTGAAACCGATAATTTTGAAAAAGCTTCCGCTGCATACATGGAGATTTATGATCAGGATACGATCATGAACCCGCATCATTACAACAAAATGTTGCAGAGCTTATCCAAGGCCCCGAATAGCGAGGGGGTAGATGCCTTTGTGGAAAGGGTGTCCTCTAATTTTCCAAAAGAACTGCTGGAAAATATGGAGTTTAACAAACAATTACTGCAAAGCGGAACAGACGAAAATCAATTGGAGTACGAAATTTTCAACTTGGAGGGCAACAGTCCTCAAACCGATTTTGCACCAAGTTTTTATCTTAATAAGCTACTGTTTTCCAGTGGACGTCTTGCCAATAAAAAATTGCGATACGAACCGGGCAACGAGGGCTATTTCAATATTTACGAATCAGAGATCCAGCCTTCCGGTCAGATCAGGTCCCTTAAGACCTTAAAGGGGTTGGAGGAAACGAATTATCATAAAGCAACACCATCTTTCTCCTCGGCCCTGAACAGTGTGTTCTATGTGGCATCCAATACTCAAAATGGGGAGCTGGCCTTCGATTCCAAAGGAAAAAACGCCTTGTCCATTGCCAAACAGACCATTGGAGGTGACCATCAGCTTTTATTAAAGGATTTGAGCACCTCATTTTATTATCCGTTCTACGACGACCGCAACGGTAAACTTTATTTTGCTGCGGATTTTGAGGACGGCTATGGCGGTACGGATATCTATTTTGTGTACACCAACAATGGACAGGTAATGTCGGCGCCCATCAATTTGGGGCCGCGTATCAATTCTTCGGGCAACGAAATAGCTCCGTTTATATTCGAGAACAGTTTTTATTTTGCTTCGGATGTATTCTTCGGCCTCGGAGGAATGGATATTTACAAATCCAATCTTGAAGGTGAAGATTTCGGTATTCCCATCAATCTAGGCAACCAAATCAATACCGAGTTCGATGATTTTGGATTGATCATAAGGAACGAGGGGGATGGATTATTGGGGTATTTCGCTTCTAACCGGCCCGGAGGAAAAGGAAAGGATGACATTTATGGATTTAAGGTCGATGAAAAACCGGGGCTTAAAACGCTAACCTTTAAGGGCGAGGTAGTAAATAGTCAAAACCAAAATGCTGTTGCCAATGCTGTGGTGAGCCTATGGAACATGGATGGCGAAAAGATAGCGACCACAACATCCGATGAAAATGGGGCCTATCGATTGGAAGTGCCCTACGAAACCGAAGTGGTCATAGAAGCGACCAAAGAACGCTACTCCCGATTTATAGAACAATTTGGACAGGAACAATTGGATGCGCTCCAGAAACAATCCTATACCATCGGGGTCTCTTTATATGATGACCTGGTGGAGGAAAGGGAGGGTCAAAAAGTGGTAAAGCTAGATGATTTTTATTTTGACAAGGGATCCACGGACCTTACCGACAACATAAAAAATGAGCTGACAAAAGTGGTGGATTTTATGAATGCTTTTCCGGAAGCCCAACTACGAGTGGAAACCTATACCGATAGCCGAGGAGGGAGCAGTACCAATTTTAAGCTTACCCAAGCACGATCGGATGCCATAAAAAGATATTTAGTGGCAAGCGGGGTGCCTGCGACCAGTGTGTTATATTCCATCGGATATGGGGAGGATAAAATACTGAACAACTGTACCAATGGTGTTTTTTGTTTGGAGACCTTGCACAAGCAGAACCAGCGTTCGCTGATCGTTGTGCTAAACGACAATGTAATGTTCGATTAGTTTACTTGGTCAGAACCCAGCAATAGTAGAGGGCGAACAACGAAAGAAAAACAATTCCCGAATAGCTAAGTACCTTTAGGCCTATCTTGGGCCTATGTTCCTTTGGAACATCCTTACCGGTAACGGTTTTTAAGTTCATCCAACCGAGTAGGGGAGCGAAAACAAAGGATACAAAAGTGGCCAATCCTACCAAATCGCCCATGTTGGCGCTAAAAAGACTTATTACGATCCAATTGATCCAAGCCATAACAAGTACCATAAGTGCAAAAGAGTGCTTGCCATTGTAGATGTTTTTTTGTGGGAGCAGCTTTTGTAAAACATCCAAACTTACCCTCGATATGGCATCATGGGCGGTCATGCATGTGCTGAACATAGTGGCAAAAGCGGCCACTGCAATAAAAAAGTAAGCCCAACTTCCTATATGGGTTGTAAATAAATTGACCAATTGATCGGCGAAGACCACTGCATTGCCACTGAGTTCCGTGCCAGTTCCGTAAAGAGTCATCCAGCCAATGATCATAAAAAAGATGGCCAGTACCGCAGTGAGTACATAACCTACGTTAAACTCCTGAAGGGCAATTTTTAGTGTTGGCTTGTTTCTCATGGTTTTCAGGTTTTCCATGCCCCAAAGGCTTACCCACCCCGATGCTTCAACGGCCGTGGGCATCCAGCCAACAAGACCGATCAAAAACAAAATGCCTATTTCGTTAAAAATTTCCGGTCGTTGGTACGACCCACTGTGGGGTACCGGCCCTTTTTGGAGCACCATCACCGTTGTGATCAACAAGGCCACAAATAAAATGGTGATCACGGCTTTCAGGGAATTTTCTAGGAACCTATATTTTCCTATGATCAAGATTAAACTGATAAATACAAATAGCCCCAACGAAATTACACCTGCACCAACGGATGCAACATTGAACAAATTCATAAACAAACCGGCAGTCACCACGTACAAGGCAGCTAAAATGGTAAAGGTGGAGATCAATGTAACAAACGCATAGATCCACAAGTAGGTTTTTCCCAGATTGTGGTATCCCTCAATCAAGCTTTTTTCGGTGATGGTCGTATATCGAATACCGAATTCAAAAAAAGGATATTTGAGCAAATTCGCTAAAAGTATGGGGATGATCATAACCCATCCATATTGGGCTCCGGCCTTGGTGGATAGTACCAAATGCGAAGTTCCAATGGCCATGCTGGCAAACAATAGGCCCGGTCCAAGCGCTTTTAACAATGCTTTCATATAGTGTAATGGTTGGTTTTCTTTGTGGAAGATATGTTTTTTTTACTTAAAGTTTACAGATTCCATTTGATTGGATCCTTCTTCGGATAAATAGGAAAAAGACACTGAATTTATATTTGGAAAAAGTATCTTTAGTACGCACAGAGGCATCTTATATCAATCACGGAGATTTTCTCAAAATTTCAACATATTGATTTTGATGCATTTAAAACTAAATCAAACATAAACCAATGCAAATTATTGAAAATTCCACGGTATACGATGCCATAATTGTTGGTTCCGGGGCTGGTGGTGGCATGTCTGCCAAAGTACTCTCGGAAGCTGGGCTAAAAGTCGCCGTAGTAGAGGCAGGTCCATATTTTGACCCGGCCAAACCAGAACATCAAACCCAATTAAAATGGCCTTATGAGAGTCCTAGGCGCGGGGCCAGTACGCGATTTCGCCCTTTCGGTGATTTTGATGCTGCTTACGGCGGCTGGGATATTGAAGGTGAGCCGTATACCCAAAAGGATGGGACAAAATTCGAATGGTTCCGTTCCAGAATGTTGGGAGGAAGAACCAATCACTGGGGAAGAATCTCGTTACGTTTTGGTCCAAAGGATTTTAAGCACAAAGATGTGGATGGCCATGGCGAGAACTGGCCCATAAGTTATGATGATGTAAAACCGTACTATGATAAGGTAGATAAGATGATCGGTGTATTTGGTACCAATGAGGGGCTGCCCAATGATCCCGATGGTTTTTTTCTACCCCCGCCTAAACCCAGATTGCACGAACTGTTCTACATCAGAGGGGCCAGAAAGAGTAATATTCCGGTATACCCATCAAGGATGTCCATGCTCACCAAAAAGATCAATAATGAGCGAGGGGTCTGCTTCTACTGCGGGCAGTGTAATAGAGCGTGTCAAGTATATGCCGATTTCTCAGCAGGTACCTGTCTCATTTTCCCGGCGCAAAAAAATGGAGGACAGATCGATTTGTTTGTCAATTGCATGGTGCGCGAAGTAACCACAAACGAAGAGGGAAGAGCAACAGGGGTGTCTTACATCAATAAAGAAGATAGGAAAGAATATAAGCTCAAGGGAAAAGTGGTAGTACTTGGAGCATCTGCCTGCAGCTCAGCTAGGATTTTATTTAATTCCAAAAGTAAGCAACACCCGAACGGATTGGGCAATAGTAGCGATGTTGTCGGAAAGTATCTGCACGATTCTACCGGTGCCGGAAGAGCGGCCTTTGTTCCAGATCTAATGAACCGAAAAGTTTCCTATAACGAAGATGGCGTGGGGGGTATGCATGTGTACTCACCTTGGTGGGGCGATAATTCCAAGCTCGATTTTCCACGAGGATATCATATAGAAGTATGGGGCGGCATGGGAATGCCCAGCTATGGCTTCGGGTTCAATGTCAATGAGTTCAATAAGTTCTTTGGAACCAAAGTGGGAGGTTATGGCGATGTACTGCGCAGCGATGCCAAAAAATATTATGGTGCCGTTGTGGGCATGGCCGGTCGTGGTGAGTCTATTGCCCGGAAAGATAATTATTGTGAGATAGACCCAACCACGGTGGATGAGTTTGGTATTCCCGTATTGCGTTTCCATTACAAATGGAGCGAGTTCGAGATCAATCAGGCCAAACACATGCAAGATACTTTTGAAGAGCTCTTGATCAATATGGGCGGTGAGCCTTTGGGCGACAAACCGGGCAAGGATACCAATTATGGCCTGCACAATCCAGGCAACATTATCCACGAAGTGGGCACTACGCGAATGGGCGACGATCCAAAGACTTCGGTGACGAACAAATACCAGCAGCTGCACGATGTGGACAACGTGTTTATTGTGGATGCAGGACCATTTACTTCCCAAGCGGACAAGAATTGTACATGGACCATTTTAGCACTTTCCATGAGGGCATCGGAATATATTGTGGAGCAATTGAAACAACAAAACATTTAAGGCAATGGACAGAAGAAAGAGTTTAAAATCTATAGTATTGGGCTCCGTGGCCGGTGGACTGGCCATTCACGGATGCAAGCCATCTACGGAGGCGAAGGAATTGGTGGAGGCCCCAAAAATAACGTATCCGGGCAGGGTGCCTTTGGAAACGGAGTTGATCAATGAACTACAGGACGAACAGTTTTTGAATCCGAACGAGGTAGAAACACTTACGATACTTTGTGATTTGATTTTGCCCCCTTCGGAGGCATTCAAAGCAGCCTCGGATGCCGATGTGGTCAGTTTTATAGAGTTCATGTGCAAGGACAATGAGGCGTTCCAGCCCGATATCCGTGGTGGAATTATGTGGTTGGATCATAAATGTAACACCGAATATGGGGTGGAGTTTAAAACGGCGACCGTAGCACAACAAAAAGCTATTTTGGATGAAATTGCCTATTATGATCCCGAAGTGCCGGGCAATGAACGACCATTTGAAGTGAATTTCTTCTCCTTGGTCCGTAACCTTACTATGACGGGATTTTATACCACAAAAATCGGGATAGAAGAAATAGGGTATAAGGGCAATATGCCCAATGTTTGGGATGGTGTCCCTGATGATGTGTTGGAACAGCACGGTGTTTCCTATGAAGAGGAATGGCTGGCCAAGTGTGTGGACCAGAGCAAACGCGGCATTATTGCCGAGTGGGATGAGGATGGTAATTTGTTAACGTAATTAAAGGATAATAAAATAAAAAGCCCCGCACTTTTAGTGCGGGGCTTTTTAGGCTATTGCTATCGATTAAGGTTCTATTAGTTCAAATAAATAGACATCTACTTCACCCGATACGTTTAGTTCGTTGCCGGACCCGTTGTTTGCGGCATCAACGGTAAAGGAATAGGAAAAAGAAAGATGATTGCCATTTTCGGATTCATATGTAATATTGATCAGTTGCATATTCGATATCCCAACACCATCAGAATCGTAACCCTCATCAAGTAAAAAATATTTATTGTCTTCACCAATTACACCATAGTTGTTCAAGGTAGTTTCGACTAAATCAACTGTTTCTGTAGCTTCTCCAGGGTTGGTAATGGTTACTTCCCAGTCAAAATAGGTAGGGTTGTATGTGCCATCGGGAGCTGTTAAGAACCTACGGAAATTGAAGAAATATTGGGTATCGACACCCATAACTGTTGGAACTACTATGTTATAGTCAACGAAATCTTCACCATCAAGGCCTAAGAATCTAAATTCAGTATTGTCAGTAAAGGCCATATCATCTGGTCTTGTACCATTCAAATTCATAGTAATAGATCCATATTGTGCCATTTGGTCGAGCCCTGCACCATCTTGCCCATCATTACCAGGATCTCCTTGTGGTCCTGTTGCTCCCGGTGCGCCGTCCTGACCATCTTGTCCATTTATGCCATCGATTCCATCGATTCCGTCAATTCCATTTTTACCATCAATCCCATCTAAACCATCTTCCCCATCTTGGACTAAGCAGGAATTAAAGGAAATGCATAAAATCAACAATGTACATTTAATAAGAATAGAGTTTTTCATAAGAAGTAGGTATACAGTTAGTTATGTTTAAATGTAAGCATGTAAAGCCAACAACGGACGTTGAATTGATGGTTGCAGTGTTTGAATTGATGTATACCTAGTTTGGGTTGATGGATGGCAGAAACGTAACTTATTATTTAAAAATAAAAAAATCCCTAATAACCAATAAGTTAAAAGGGATTTCTGTACTCGAGGCGGGACTTGAACCCGCACGGGCAAAATGCCCACAGGATTTTAAGTCCGGCGTGTCTACCAATTCCACCACTCGAGCAGGACTTGTATGTAAAAAAAAACTCCACCCGTGGTGACTGAGCGGAGTCGAAATCGAGCGAAAAACGGGATTCGAACCCGCGACCTCCACCTTGGCAAGGTGATGCTCTACCAACTGAGCTATTTTCGCGTTTAAAAGAACTTGCACTTTTCCCAAGTGCGGATGCAAATTTAAAACAATTCTATTAAAATAAAAGAATTTTTTCAGGAAGAAACTTTTTTCTTTTTGCTCAACAAGCGTTTGATTTCGTTTAATTTCATCAAAGCTTCCACAGGTGTCAGAGTATCAATGTCCAAGTGCAGGATTTCCTCCTTGATCTCTTCCAACAAAGGGTCGTCCAGATTAAAGAAGCTGAGTTGCATCTCATTCTGGGAAGACTGTAATTTGTCCGTCATTTCCTCACTGGAATGTGTTTTTTCCAGCTTTTTCAGGATTTTATTGGCCTTTTGTATTACTTGTTGCGGCATGCCGGCCATTTTGGCCACATGGATTCCAAAACTGTGTTCGCTCCCGCCGGGCACCAACTTTCTAAGGAAAAGCACATTATCTTCCAGTTCTTTAACCGATACATTGTAGTTTTTTATTCGGGTAAAAATATTGGTCATTTCGTTGAGTTCGTGGTAATGTGTGGCAAATAAGGTCTTTGCTTTGGCAGGATACTCGTGCAAATATTCCGATATCGCCCAGGCAATGGAAATTCCATCGTAGGTACTGGTTCCTCGACCAATTTCGTCCAAAAGGACCAAACTGCGCTCCGATAGATTGTTCAGAATAGAGGCTGTTTCGTTCATTTCTACCATAAAAGTGGACTCGCCCATGGAAATATTGTCACTGGCACCTACTCGGGTAAATATTTTGTCCACAACACCCAGGGTAGCCTCTGTTGCGGGAACAAAACTTCCCATTTGTGCCAAAAGCACAATAAGGGCAGTCTGTCGTAACAAAGCAGATTTACCGCTCATGTTGGGTCCCGTTATCATAATGATCTGCTGTTCTTCCCTATCAAGGAACACATCGTTGGTTACATAAGCATCGCCGATCGGTAATTGCTTTTCAATAACAGGGTGGCGCCCTTCCTTAATATCCAATGTAGTGGAATCGTTTAACGAAGGGGCTACATAGTTGTTTTCCTTTGCCAATTGTGCAAACCCGGACAAACAATCCAGTTCCGCGATAAGTTGGGCATTGTGCTGTACCGGTGCAATATATTCCTGCATATAAACCAAAAGGCGATCAAAAAGTTGTTGCTCCAATTGGTAGATTCGTTCCTCGGCTCCCAATATTTTGGATTCATATTCTTTGAGCTCCTCGGTAATATAGCGTTCGGCATTGACCAAGGTCTGTTTGCGAATCCAACCCTCGGGGACTTTGTCCTTATGGGTGTTCCTTACTTCTATATAGTAACCAAACACGTTGTTCGATGCTATTTTTAAGGAGGTGATCCCGGTTTCCTTGGTTTCTCGCTCCAACATTTTATCCAAATAATCCTTACTGGAAAAGGCAAGACCTCGCAGTTCGTCCAGTTCTTCTGAGTAACCTTGGGCAATGGTGTTGCCTTTGGCAATGTTTACCGGAGCCTCTTCGTTGAGCACTGTTTTTATTTTTGAGCGGAGTCCTTCACAATGGTTCAATTGTTCCCCGATCCGTTTTAAGGATTCGTTGGTGCTCTTTTCGGATAGTTGTTTGATGGGAACTATGGCCTCCAGCGAATTTTTGAGTTGGACCACTTCTTTTGGGTTGATTTTGCCCGTGGCCAATTTGGAAATCAATCGTTCCAAATCTCCCATTTGTTTGATGTATCCCTGAATCCGGTTAAGTTGTTCGTCTTCTTCCTTTAAATAGGCGACTACCTGATGCCTTTGTTGGATCTTGTCAACGTTTTTTAAGGGTAGGGCCAACCATCTCTTTAGGAGTCGTCCCCCCATGGGGGAAATGGTCCTGTCGATAATATCCAATAAGGTTACGGCATTTTGGTGGGAAGAGTGGTAAAGTTCCAGGTTGCGAATGGTAAATCGATCCATCCATACATATTCCTCTTCTGCAATGCGCTGTATTTTGTTGATATGTTGAAGTCGGCTGTGCTGGGTCTCGGACAAATAATGCAAAACCGCTCCGGAGGCGATTATGCCGTGGGTAAGGTGATCTATGCCGAAACCTTTTAGGTTTTTTGTGTCAAAATGATTGTTGAGGCTCTCTTGGGCGTAATCCTCCTGAAAAATCCAGTCTTCCAAAAAGAAACTGTGCCAATGGTTGCCAAAGCAATCCGCAAATTCCTTTCTGTGCTTTTTGGATACCAGAACTTCGTTTGGCGAAAAATTCTGAAGCAACTTGTCCACTTGCTCCACCGAACCCTCGGAAGTTAGGTATTCTCCTGTGGAAATGTCCAAAAAAGAAACCCCTAATTTTGTTCGCCCAAAATGCACGGCGCACAAAAAGTTATTGCTTTTTGCGGAGAGAATATCGTCGTTCAGGGCAACACCGGGAGTGACAAGTTCGGTTACGCCACGTTTTACAATGCTTTTGGTCTGTTTGGGGTCTTCCAATTGGTCGCAAATGGCCACACGTTGCCCGGCCTTTACCAATTTCGGCAAATAGGTGTTCAAGGAGTGGTGGGGAAATCCGGCCAGTTCCGTTTTGTCCCCTCCATTGTTCCGGTGGGTTAAAATAATCCCCAATATTTTGGCGGCTTTTACCGCATCTTCCCCAAACGTTTCGTAAAAATCCCCGACACGGAACAACAACAGGGCATCAGGATGTTTTGTCTTGATGGCGTTGTACTGCTGCATCAGCGGAGTAACCTTCTTTATTTTTTTCTTGGCTGCCAAAGCGATTTAATTCTGTTACTTTTGCCCAAAATTGGGTTAAAAACGAATATATTGTTTTCGCTGCCCATCAAAAATTTTTGTTGATATTTTCACCCCAATGTTTAAAAAATGAATCGAAAACTGGAAAATAGCGAACTGGACCGATTGGATATCGATGGTTTTAAAGCAGCGGAAAAGTCGCCCATCATTATTATTTTGGATAATATTCGCAGTTTGAACAACATTGGTTCCGTATTCCGTACGTCAGATGCTTTTTTGGTGAAAAAAATTTACCTCTGTGGAATTACCGCCACTCCGCCGCACAAGGATATTCGGAAAACGGCATTGGGAGCAACCGAAAGTGTAGATTGGGAATACAGAAAGGATACTGGGGAACTGGCAGCGGAATTACAGCGGGACGGTGTGCAACTGGTAGCTGTGGAGCAAGCAGAAAATGCAACAATGCTTAATGATTTTACTGTTGAAACAGGTAAAACCATTGCCCTGATTTTTGGAAACGAGGTAAAAGGGGTGTCGCAAGAGGTAGTGAGCATGAGCGATGTGGTGTTGGAAATACCACAATTTGGCACCAAACATTCGTTAAATATATCGGTGAGTGCGGGAATTACGGTATGGGATATTTGGTCCAAACAAAATAGGTCCAAATAAAAAGGCCCTGAAAAACAGGGCCATATATAAGTCTGAGTTAGTTAGTTTCTCGAATTGAGGTTGCTAATAAAATAAAACCATTCGTTATATCCAAACTTTTTCTAAAAATTCTCTTAAATCTTTGTTGAAAGTATATTGTCTTCCAATCTTTCCAAAATAAATTCATAATCCTTTGGATTGTGGACAAAATCCAGTTCGCCCATGTCTACGATCACACTGTTTTGGCTCGGGTGGCTTTTAATAAAGTCCAAGTATCCTCTGTTGATTTTTTCCAGATAGGCAGGGTCTATATTCTGCTCATAATCGCGACCTCTTTTTTTAATGTTGGCCAATAAACGTTCGGTATTTTGATAGAGGTAGAGATAGATCTCTGGTTTTTTAACCTCTTTGTACATAAAGTTAAAAACCTTTCGGTATAGATTATATTCCTCTTTTTGGAGGGTCACTTTCGCAAAAATCAGGGATTTGAATATATCGTAATCACTCACCATAAAATTCTTGAACAGGTCAAATTGGGAAGTATCGTCCATAAATTGCTGGTACCTATCCGCCAAAAACGACATTTCCAATGGAAAAGCGTAACGGGATTGGTCTTCATAAAACTTGGGCAGAAATGGGTTGTCCGCAAAACGCTCCAAAACCAGCTTGGCATTAAAATCGTTGGATATCATCTTGGACAAAGTGGTTTTGCCCGCTCCAATGTTGCCTTCTATGGCAATTAATTGTAGTTGGGAAAAAAGCCCGCTCCTATCTTTAAAAAGTTTGTGTTTGGTCTTTGTAAGTTCACTCTTGTCCCTGCACTCCTGCAAAAGATTGCGGGTATCCTTTTCTAGGACCGGATGATAGAATTGGGGGGCAATATCGCTCAGTGGCTTTAAAACAAACTTTCTGTGCTGCATTTGCGGGTGGGGGATCACCAGACTTTCATTGGTTATGCTTTCCGCACCATAGTAAATTATGTCGATGTCCAAAGTCCTTGAACTATATCCACTGTCCATTCGTTTTCTGCCAAAATCCTCTTCGATCTGTAAAAGTGCATCCAGTAGTTCTTTGGGTTCCAGCGGGGTAAGTAAGGATACAACAATATTGAAAAAATCACCACCATCGAACCCCACGGCAGGATTTTCGTAGACCGAGGAAATATCCAATATCTTGCCCGTTTTTCCCTGAATCTGGAAAATGGCTTTTTGTAGCGTAGCAAGGCGATTGCCCATATTACTGCCCAAAGAAAGATATACCTTTTGTTTTCTGTTCATAATCGAAGAAACAAAGTAAACAAAACATTACTACAATGGTTATATTTGAAGTGTATTAAATTTTATTGCATGAAGTTTTTGAGAAACCTGCTTGCTTCTATTTTGGGAAGCTTAGTGGCATTTATGATCGTGGTGGGCATGTTCTTTATTTTTATGGTGCTCGTAGGCAGTGCGGAAGACGGTGTTTTGGTAAAAAAGAACTCCGTATTGGAAATTAGTTTTGTGGCACCCATTATGGATTATACGGGAAAGGATGAAACCGATCCTTTCGCATCTATATGGACAGAGGAGTTTGGACTGGATGAGATCCTTCATGCCATAGAAGTTGCCAAAAATGACGCTAATATCGAAGGAATTAGCTTAACTACTGGTTTTTTACAGGCCGGGATGGCGCAGACAAGGGAAATAAGAAATGCACTTATCGATTTTAAATCGAATGGAAAATTTGTTATGGCACATGCCGATGTGTACGCCCAACGCGATTACTATCTGGCGACCGCTGCGGACGAAGTGTACTTAAACCCCGTAGGTGTGGTCGATTTTAAGGGATTGTCCACCGAGGTGCTTTTTTACAAAGAGCTACAGGAAAAATCAGGAATAAAAATGGAAGTAATTCGCCATGGTAAATATAAGAGTGCGGTAGAACCGTTTCTTTCCGATACCATGAGCGATGAAAACCGTACACAGATCAAGGAACTGATAACTTCCATCTGGAATATTATGGTGGAGGATATCTCGGAATCCAGAAATATTGCCCCAGAAAACTTAAATAGAATTGCCGACACACTCGGGGGCAGAACACCTCAGTATGCAATTGCTTCCGGATTGTTGGATGGAGCATTGCACTACGATGAATACGAAAACTTGATCAAGCAGAAAATAGGTGTTGAGGAAGACGATGAGGTGGAGTATGTGGGATTAAGAGATTATATTCAAAACTCCAGCAAAAAGAAACTGAAGACAGGTTCCGATAAAATAGCCGTGATTTACGCTCAAGGCGAAATTCTCGGTGGCGAGGGCGGCAGGGACTATATTGGTCAGGGACTGATCGTGGACGCCTTGCACAAAGCGGTGGACAATGAGAATATAAAAGCCATAGTGGTGCGTATAAATTCTCCAGGGGGAAGCGCATTGGTATCCGATATCATTTGGCGCGAAATGCAATTGGCCAAAAAGGAAAAGCCTTTGGTGGTTTCCTTTGGAAACGTTGCCGCATCAGGAGGATATTACATAGGTGTGGCAGGGGATAAAATTTTTGCAGAGCCTACCACGATTACGGGTTCCATTGGGGTATTTGGAACTATACCCAATATGCACGAATTGGCCAAAAACATAGGGGTGAACGCAGAGCAGGTGGGTACCAACGCAAATTCTGTGGATTATTCCTTTTTTGAGCCCATGTCGGACTTGTTCCGAAATGTAATGCAGGAAAGTATCGAGGAAACCTACCAAACCTTTTTAAGTCGTGTATCGCAAGGTAGGAACATGCCCGTAGAAAAGGTGAACGAGGTGGCGCAAGGCAGGGTCTGGAGCGGTGTAGATGCGAAAGCTCTAGGATTGGTGGATGAACTTGGTAACTTGGATGACGCCATTGCTGCGGCGGCAGAAATGGCCGGATTAAGCGATTACGGTGTACGAAAGTACCCCAAGTATAAATCTGGATTCGAGCAGTTTATGGAAGATTATGGTGCGGTTAAATCCAAGATCGGGGAGTCCATTATACAGGAAGAAATCGGTACCGAAGCCTATCAGGTAATAAAAGAATTCAAAGAGTTTACCAAACAAGAGGGAATTCAGGCTAAGATGCCTTTCAGCCTAAACATTAAATAGAATTTAAACAGTACCGCACGGAACTTTAACCATATATGACGCAAAAAGACAAGAAGAAGGCATTTTCCATTTATCTGTATTTAGGAGCAATGTTCATAACTTCTTTGGTGGTATCCAATTTAATCTTTCAAAAATTTTTCTCTTGGAGCCCTTTTGGGGATGTCTCCGTATTCGGTGCACCACTTTTTGAACTTTCGGTAGGTATTTTGCCGTATCCGATAACCTTTTTGATCACAGACCTCATTTCCGAGATCTATGGTCAAAAAAAGGCCAATCAAGTGGTCACCGCAGGAATTTTCGCTTCGTTTTTTTCCATGGCGATAATTTTAGTGGCCAACTACTCCAGTGCCATTCCCAGCTCACCGGTGGACAATGCCACTTTTACCACCGTTTTTGGCCTGTCCCCATTAGGGGTTTTGGCATCCATGCTGGCTTACTTGGGCGCACAGTACATCGACATTACCATTTATCACTTTTGGAAACGCCTGACCAAAGGGAAAATGTTGTGGCTCCGAAATAATTTCTCAACATTTTCTTCTCAATTTATAGACACATTCACTGTAGTAGGGCTATTGTGCCTTTTTGGTGTACTGCCGTGGGACAAGTTTTATGGATTACTCATTAGTGGGGTAATTTTTAAAATGATGATAGCCCTTCTCGACACACCTTTGCTCTATTTTTTCGTATATCTGATGAGAAAAAGATTTAACTTAAAAATAGGAGAGGAAATTTCTTTGGATTGATGCTTCTCCTTTAATTTGTTGTAAAACACCCAAGTATGAAGAAAAAAGTCCTAAAAATTACTGGAATAACCCTACTTATCCTACTCGCAATTAGTATTGCCGTCCCTTTATTTCTTCAAGGTAAAATTGAAGAAATTATCAAGACAAAGGTCAACAACAGCATTAATGCCACTTTGGATTTTGAGGATGCCGACCTAAGTCTTCTCAAGAACTTTCCCAATGCCCATGTGGAGCTTACCCAATTGTCCTTGATCAATAAGGCCCCTTTCGAAGGCGATACCCTTTTTGCTACTTCTAAGATCGCATTGTCCATGTCGATTAAAGAACTGTTCAAATCCGCAGATGAGCCGATAGTGATCAAAACTTTGGATGTGGATGAAGCCAAGTTGCACATCAAAACCGACGTGGAAGGCAATGCGAATTACGATATAGCCAAAGAGGGCAACGAACCAACGTCCGACCCCACAGGCGATCCTGATAGTAGTTTTACATTGAATATGGACTCCTATGCGATAAACAATACCGAAATTGTTTATGAGGATATGGCAAGTGGTATGCTATTGACTATTATCGAAATGAATCATAGCGGGACGGGAGACCTATCTTTGGAAAAATCGGAGCTAAAGACCCTTACCGATGCTCTGGTATCCTTTGAGATGGATGGCACAAAATATCTGAACAAAAACAAAATCAATCTAGATGCGCTAATCGGAATAGATCTGAGCGAAAACAAATATACCTTTTTGGAAAATAAGGCCTTGGTGAACCAATTGCCACTGGTTTTTGATGGCTTTGTTAAGGTGAACGAGGAAAACCAAGAGGTGGACATTGCATTTAAAACACCTTCTTCCGACTTTAAAAACTTTTTGGCTGTAATCCCGGAAACCTATGCCGGTAACATAGAAAATGTACAGACCACCGGAAATTTTGAGGTGAATGGAGTGTTTAAAGGAGTAGTGGATGAAGAACATATACCGACCTTTAAAATTGCGATCAATTCGGATAATGCATCCTTCAAGTTTCCCGATTTGCCCAAATCTGTCCGTAATGTGCATATAGACACCGAGATAAACAACGAAACTGGTATTACGGAAGATACCTATGTCGATATTAACAGGCTCTCTTTTGCCATAGATGAGGATAAATTCAATCTTAAGGCCAAGATCAGGGATGTAATGGGCAATACCAAGGTAGACGCCGACATGGACGGAAGGATAAACTTGGCGAACATCTCCCAAGCATATCCTGTGCCGGACGATTATAATCTTAAAGGCATATTGAATGCCGACGTATCCACATCTTTCGATATGGCTTCTTTGGAAAAGAAACAATATCAGAACACCAAAACCAGTGGAAAAGCATCTTTGACCGGTTTTGAGTATGCTTCGCAGGAGCTTAAAAACCCTGTAGCCATAAACAAAGCCGCCCTTACCTTTAATCCCAACACCGTTACATTGGATTCTTTTGAAGGTAAAACGGGAAGTACGGATTTTGCCGCCAAGGGAACTTTAACGAATTTACTGGGTTTTATGTTCAACAATGAAAATATTGAAGGTAGGTTTTCCTTGAACTCGAACCAATTTGCACTGTACGATTTTATGGTCGAGGAAACGGCAGATGAAAACCTAACAAAGACCGAGGAAACTACAATTGCTGGAGAGGAACGTATCAAAATACCATCTTTTTTGGATTGTACCATAGATGCTACTGCAAATACCGTGATCTACGATAACCTTGATCTAAAAAATGTAAAAGGGACGTTGGTGATCAAAGACGAAACCGCTACTGTGAACAATCTTACTTCGGATTTATTCGGGGGTACTATGGGACTTTCTGGGGCGGTATCCACCAAACAAGAGACTTCTACATTTGATGTAAGCCTCGGTATGAACAATTTTAATATTGGCGAATCTTTTGCTGGTCTGGAACTGTTTAAAGTGTTAACCCCTTTGGCGAGTGCATTGACAGGTAAACTCAATTCGGATATTAAGATATCGGGTAACCTAAAAGAGGATTTTACCCCTAATTTGGCAACCATTTCCGGAAATCTGCTAGCGGAATTGCTTTCTCCCAAGTTGGATGCACAGAAAGCACCTTTGGTGTCTTCTTTGGATAATAAGCTCAATTTTTTGGATACAAAGCAAATCAATTTGGACGGACTTAAAACCGCTTTGAGCTTTGAAAATGGGGCAGTTAAAGTAAAACCCTTTACCTTAAAGTATAAAGATATCAATATAAATGTCGACGGTAGCCATACTTTTGATAGGCAGATGCAATACAAAGCCACTCTGGACGTACCTGCTAAATACTTGGGTGCAGAAGTGAACAAACTTATCGCGCAAATGAACGATCAAAGCTTGGGAGAAGTAACCATTCCCGTTACCGCCAATATTGGAGGTAGTTTTACAAACCCGTCCGTGAACACCGATATGACTTCGAGTGTAAAAACACTGACCGGTAAGTTAGTGGAAATGCAAAAGCAGAAATTGGTGAGTCAAGGAAAGGATAAGGCCAAAGACCTATTGTCCGATGTCTTTAAAAAAGATGAAGCCGATACTACCAAGACCACATCTGGCGGCGTAAAAGAGGCCATTGGCAACATTCTTGGAGGAAAAAAGGATACTACGGCAACGGATACGAGCAAAACAGAAAAGGATGAGGTTAAAAATGCGGCCAAATCCATATTGGGCGGGCTGCTCGGAAAAAAGAAAAAGGATACAGTGAATTAAATGAGAAGGGCGATTTTAAAATCGCCCTTTTTTATTCCTTGATTTCGTTGTCAATGGTTTTCAGAATCTCATCTATACTTTGCATCAATGGATTGTAATGTAACGTTTCCGTTTTGATACTGGTTAGTATGAACATGAGCATATTGTTCTCAAACTCTTTCGACTTTAAAAGATTACGGTTGCTCGTTCGGTCCGAACTAGCGGGAATCCCCAATTCATCGGAGACCCCTGTGAGGTCATACAGCGTTTTAATGCTATTTTGTTCGCTGCGGAACATATCCAGTATCTTGTCCCGCTCATTGGCCAGCATCATTTCTTGCTTCGATATGTCCTCGATGTTGGAAATCCAATTGGTCAAAAGGATGCGAAGGCGTGGATTGGAGATGTCTTTTAAACTACCAGAATTGATCATTTCCATCAAAAGGGAATTGTTGGGGTTGAACGAAATATCGAAAGCCAAGGCGTTATACAGCAAATTGGCAAGCTCTTGTTCATCGGGCAGGTTTTCGGGGTCGACCATATAGACCAAAATTGTTTTAGAGTCCTCATAGCTTTGCCTGTTGAAGGATATAAGTTCTTTTAATTTGGTTTGGCTGGTCTCGAACTCATCCCGAAGTCCCATAAGGTAAATCTGCTCTTTTTCCCGTTTGATACCTTGCTCATTGGCGTTATCTATGGCCAGTGCGATCAAAATCCCGATGACCACCAGAACAATTTCCCCTATGGCGTAAAGAATGTAATTGCTGACTTTTTTCTCGGCTATCAATTCCTTCCTGATTTTTCTGAAAAACTTGAGCATTTTGGAATGGATTGGTCAGCTGATGTTTATACCTACAAAGTAGCCTTCGCTACTCCTAACATTGAAGACTGTATTGTCATCAAAAATAAGGTATTGCCCTTTTATGCCCTTTAAGGTTCCTTTGTAACTTGGGGTTTTGTCCAAATTGAGGCTTTTTACCTTTTCTGGATATTGAAGCACGGGAAACTCCAATAAGGTTTCTTGCTTATCGTTTATAAAGTAGGCAATGGTTTCTTCGGGAATACTGGATTTCAGCTTCTCCCTCCATTCCACTAGATCCACGTCCTCGATATCATTTTTAAGCATTTTTTGCCAGCTGGTCTTGTCGCTCACGTGCGCTTTAAGGGCAACCTCGGTAATGCCCGCCAAATATCGATTGGGTACTTCCATAATTTCAATGGCTTCGTGGGCGCCTTGGTCTATCCATCGTGTCGGTACTTGGGATTTTCGGGTAACGCCTACCTTTACATTGCTGGAGTTCGCCAAGTAAACAATGTGTGGCTGTAACTGCATTTTTTTCTCGAATTCAAGATCACGGTCCGCTTTGTCCAAATGTGCCGTGCTCAATTCCGGTTTCATGATCCAATCTCCGGCAAGTGGAGTTTCAAAAAAGCACGTCTTGCAAAAGCCTTGTCGGAAAATAGGCAGGTCTCTGCCGCAGTTCAAACACTGAAATTTGATAAAATCTATTTGAACCTCTTTGTCCAAGGCTTGGTTCATATTGATAAAATCGTTCTCGAAAACCAAAAAATACTGGATGGGGTTTCCGATTTCGGTTTTCATTTTTCTTAGGACTCCTTCGTACAGCATTTTTGGATTGAATGTATTTGACTTATTTGAAAATGAGTGTTAGAAAAGTTATTTTAGCTGTTGCACCAATCTAATTTTCCAGGTTAAAGATACCTAAAATGCCGATACCATTATTCAACTCCATCGCTTCTTGGTTGTTACGCAAACGTTATCACCAAATTGAACTTTTTTTAAAATATCCACTGGATGTTCAGGATGAGGTGTTGCGCAAGCTTTTGGATTTTTCCAAGGAAACCATGATCGGTAGGCAATATGGTTTTCAGGACCTGCCAAAGTATGATGAATTCCGCAATAGGGTTCCCATAGTGACCTATGAAGATATTGCCCCGATGATCGAGCGTACCCGTCGTGGGGAACAGAACCTTTTCTGGCCTACTTCTATAAAATGGTTTGCCAAGAGCAGCGGGACCACCAATGCAAAAAGCAAGTTTATCCCGGTAAGTGGAGAGGCCCTGGAAGACTGTCACTACAAATCCAGTAAAGACCTGTTGTGCCTTTATTTAAATAATAACGAAAATTCACAATTGTTCACGGGTAAAAGTCTCCGTCTGGGAGGGAGTAAGGAGCTATACGAGGACAATGGGACTTTTTTTGGTGACCTTTCGGCCATTTTGATCGATAATATGCCTCTTTGGGCAGAATATAGCAGTACGCCCAGTAACAAAGTCTCCCTAATGACCGAATGGGAATCCAAGCTGGAGGCCATTATCGAAGAAAGTATTAGGGAAAATGTGACCAGTTTGGCAGGCGTACCTTCTTGGATGTTGGTATTGCTCAACCAAGTTTTGGAAAAAACGGGAAAGAACCACTTGTTCGAACTTTGGGAGAATTTAGAGGTGTACTTTCATGGAGGTGTGAGTTTTACCCCATATAAGAATCAATATAAAAAATTGTTGCCCCGCAAAAAGTTCAACTACTATGAAACTTATAATGCATCGGAAGGCTTTTTTGGGATTCAAGATCAAAACAGTTCCGACGAATTACTGTTGATGTTGGACTATGGAATATTTTATGAATTTATTCCTATGCACGCTTATGGAGAAGGGGATAAGGCCATTCCGCTTTGGGAAGTGGAAACCGGAGTGAACTATGCTATGGTCATCACCACCAATGCCGGCCTATGGCGATATAAAATTGGGGATACGGTGAGGTTTACGAGCAAAAATCCCTATCGGATAAAGATTACTGGGAGAACTAAACACCATATTAATGTGTTTGGTGAAGAATTGATCATTGAAAATGCCGAGGAAGCCTTAAAGCAAGTCTGTTTAAAAACCGAGGCTGAAATTATGGATTATACCGCAGCTCCCATTTTTATGGCAGGAAAGGAAAAAGGGGCGCACGAATGGATGATCGAGTTTAGAAAACCACCGAAAGATGTCGGCTATTTCACTGAAATGTTGGACAATGCATTAAAATCACTCAACTCTGACTACGAGGCCAAAAGGTACAACAACATAACCTTGAACATGCCAAAGGTGCATTTGGCCAAAGAGAATTTGTTTCATCAATGGCTGAAATCCAAGAATAAATTGGGTGGTCAACATAAAATTCCAAGATTGTCCAATGATCGCGATTGCCTCGAGGAACTTCTTCAAATGAACAAGGGGTAAGCCAGATTTACGGTATCATCAGGAACCAGTACAGAAGTAACGAAAACGTTTTCGTAAAATAATCCCTTTCGTCGTAAAAACTTTTCTCTTGAACAAATAAAAGTGGATTTGGGCCGTTTATTAAAGAACTTTCCCCTATCAATACTTTAAAAACACTAAACCATTAAAAGTCATGTCGGAAAAGCTTGTTGTTATCTCGGATAAATGGGGAGCCAAAAAAGGTCTTTGGATCGCCTCTTACTTTGGCTACTTGCAGCAGTATTATGATATTGAATTTCACGATTGCCAACAATTGGGAAATGTGGAGGTTTCCATCTATTCGGAGGAGAATATAGATAAGGCCTTTAAAGAAGAAGGTCTGGAGAGAGCGGTAGCCAACTTATTGAGAAAAGAATCGGAGAAGGCCCATTATTTAGCCTTCGGCACTGGTGCCGCCGTTGTTTACAAAGCTGCCCTACAAGGTTTGCCCACCAAGACGATAACCGCTATTTCGGCCACTGGAATAGAGGGGGAAAACCAAATAGCTCCACCCGGTGTGCAACTGATCTACGGGGAATGTGATCAATTAAAACCAGGAATGAAATGGGCCAAAAGTGTTGGGGCCAATCTAAAGATTGTACCAAATTTTGGGCACACCCTTTACTCGGATGAAAAGATTATCTCTGATGTAAGTTTGTTGTTATTGGAAAATATTACAAAAAAAGCGGTCTAGGAGACCGCTTTTAGTTTTTTAACTGTTTCGTAGGACAGTTTTTTCTCTGCATATCCTTTCGTAACCTTGAATTCTGTTTCATCGCTGCTTGGTAGGGTAAACATGGCGTCTGTAAAAATGGCTTCGCACAAAGAGCGCAATCCACGTGCACCAAGTTTATATTCCACAGCTTTTTCTACAATGTAATCCAATGCCTGATCGGTAATGGAGAATTTAATATCGTCCATGGCGAACAGTTTTTCGTACTGTTTTATGATGGCATTTTTAGGCTCCGTTAAAATGGCGCGCAAGGTTTTTGCATCCAAAGGATTCATGTGTGTCAGTACAGGAAGTCTTCCTATAATCTCTGGAATAAGTCCGAATTCCTTTAAATCTTTTGGTATAATATATTGGAGTATGTTTTCTTGATCCAGATTTTCTTCGGCCTTGGAAGCACTGTACCCAACTGCCTGCATGTTCAATCGTTTGGTGATGATACGTTCGATACCATCAAAAGCACCACCGGCAACAAATAGGATATTCTCGGTATTTACCTCGATAAATTTTTGGTCCGGGTGTTTGCGTCCACCTTTGGGCGGCACGTTGACCGTTGTGCCTTCCAATAGTTTCAGGAGTCCCTGTTGTACTCCTTCGCCCGATACATCTCGGGTAATCGATGGATTATCGCTTTTACGGGCAATTTTGTCTATTTCGTCAATAAATACAATCCCGCGCTCTGCTTTTTCCAAGTTATAATCGGCAGCCTGTAGCAAACGGGTCAAAATGCTTTCAACGTCCTCTCCTACATAACCGGCTTCCGTTAAAACTGTAGCATCTACAATGGCAAGGGGTACGTTGAGCATTTTGGCAATGGTCTTGGCGATAAGAGTCTTGCCCGTACCTGTTTGCCCTACCATTATGATGTTGCTCTTTTGGATTTCGATATCCTCGTCCTTGCCTTTGGGCTGCAATAATCTTTTATAGTGGTTGTAGACGGCTACGGACATAACCTTTTTGGTGCGTTCCTGTCCGATTACAAAAGTGTCCAAGAAATCGTGGATCTCCATTGGTTTTTTTAATACCAACTCGGATGATAGATCTTGATTTTTAGTTTGTTTGGACTCTTCGGCCACAATACTGTGGGCCTGTTCTATACATCTATCGCAAATATGCGCATCCAGACCGGCGATCAATAAATTGGTTTCCGGTTTTTTTCTTCCACAAAAAGAACATTCCAAATTTTCCTTTGCCATAAAATTTTATTCTTCAACCATCAATAACGCAAAAATAATGGATTTGTTCTGTGTTAACTGGTTGTTTTGTAATCTATTGGGAGGTTTTACTTTTCCCTTACTAATATTTCATCAATCATTCCGTACGCTTTGGCTTCTGGGGCCTTCATCCAAAAATCACGATCACTGTCTTCGTAAACCTTGTCGAAACTTTGACCTGAGTGCTTGGAAATGATTTCATATAACTCGTCCTTGATCTTTAAGACTTCTTGGGCTGCAATTTCAATATCGCTTGCTTGTCCTTGTGCTCCGGACAGTGGCTGATGGATCATTACCCTTGAATGAGGCAATCCGCTACGCTTGCCCTCTTGTCCGGCACATAGCAAAACGGCTGCCATAGATGCGGCGATACCCGTGCAAATGGTAGCAACATCGGGTTTAATAAACTGCATGGTATCGTAAATGCCAAGACCGGCATATACGCTTCCTCCCGGAGAGTTGATATAGATTTGGATGTCCTTGGAAGCATCTGCACTTTCCAAGAACAGTAGTTGAGCTTGTATAATATTGGCCACCTGATCATTGATCCCGGTTCCCATAAAAATAATCCTATCCATCATCAATCTGGAGAAAACGTCCATGGCAACCGCGTTCAATTGCCTTTCTTCAATAATGTTCGGGGTCATGTTCATGGGATACATTGTACTCATGATCTGATCATAGTACATGCTGTTTATACCATGGTGCTTGGTAGCGTAGTTTTTGAATTCTTTTCCGTAATCCATAGGATTTGACTCGATTTATCTTAAAAAAAAGGTGCCGAAAAATTGGCTTTTCGGCACCGTAAAGATACTTAATTTTCTTTTAGTGGAATCTTAGCTGTACGCTTCCTTGATGAAATCTTCATAGGACACCTCCTTGATCTTAAGGTTGGCTTTTTCCTTATAAAGGTCCAAAAGTTTTTGGCTCATCAATTGTTCGGACAATCTTTTTACTTCCTCCTGGTTGCTCATTACCCTTGCGGCAACACTTTCCAGTTCTTCTTCTTTTGGGTCCATGTGGCCATATTGAGCCATTTGGGACTTAATGAAGCCTTTGGCGAACTCCTTAAGTTCATCGAACTGAACCTGAAGATCGTTCTCTTGAATGATTTTCCCTTCGATCAATTGGTAACGAAGTCCTTTTTCGGATTTTTCGAACTCTTCTTTGGCTTCATCCTCGGTCAAGGGGTTTTCTCCACTGATCTGAATCCACTTTTTAAGGAACTCGGACGGAAGCTCGAATTTGGTTTCGTCAATTAATTTTTCGGTGATATCGTTCAATAGCTTCTGATCGGCTTGTTGTTCAAACTGCTTTTCAGAGTCTTCTTTGATCTTGTCCTTCAGTTCTTTTTCGGAACTTACTTTTCCTTCGCCAAACAATTTGTCGAAAAGTTCTTGGTCCAGGGCAGCTGGTTCTCTTTCGTTGATCTCTTCTATTGTAAAGGTAACATCGATCTTAAGGCCATCGGCTTTGTCTGCGGAAATTCCCAAGGCACTCGACAACAAATAGTCTTCTTTAAAAAGACCTTTGCTTGCTAGGGTCACAGTGTCGCCCACTTTTTTACCTACCAGGGCATCAATGGCTTTTTTGCCCTTGATCTTGTCCATTTCGATAGTGGTCTTGTTCTCTATTTCCTCTTCTTGATTGGTGAACGTACCGGTAATTTCATCCTTTTTGCCAACTTCGGACTTGGAGATCAGTTTTCCGTATTGCTTTTGGATACGTTCTACTTGTTCCTCGACCATTTTTTTATCGGCAACAATTTTATATTGGGTCACTGCTTTTTTTGTCTTCAAGTTTACGTCGAAGCTCGGTGCCAATCCCAGTTCAAATTCAAAATCGAGATTGTCTTTGTCCCAATCAAAATCGTCCTGTTGTTTTGGAAGCGGATTTCCAAGAACATCCAACTTTTCTTCGGTAAGATATTTGTTCAGATTGTCTTGGAGCAGTTTGTTCACTTCGTCCACCAAAACAGCTTTGCCGTACTGCTTTTTGATAAGCCCCATAGGAACTTGACCTTTTCTAAAACCAGGAATGTTTGCCTGTTTTCTGTAATCCTTAAGGATTTTCTCTACTTTGTCTTGATAGTCTTCTTTGCTTATGGCAACCTTTACTACTGCATTAAGATCGTCAATCTGCTCTTTGGTTATATTCATTTCCTACCTAATTTGCTTTCTAAAAATGGGATGCAAAAGTAAGTCTTTTTTGAATTGTCGGCAAGTTTTTAAACCGTTGGTTCTCAAACAAAATGAATTCTATTGATCTTCTTTTAAAATGGAGTGTAAAATGGCCTGTAAAATTGCTAGCAACAAACTGAAGATTACCGCCCACCAAAAGCCACTTACATAAAATCCATCGATGAGTTTTGCGGCCAATAGAATAATTATGGCATTGATGACCAATAGAAAAAGCCCTAGAGTAAGAATGGTAATGGGCAAGGTGAAAATTACCAATATTGGTTTTACCAAGAAGTTGAGGATGCTCAGTACAACAGCCACCAGAATGGCGGTCATCATGGAGTCGACCCCGACCCCGGGTAGTACATAGCTCAGAATTACTACGGCTATTGCATTTAAAAGAAGTCTCAGTATAAGTTTCATAGTATTTAGTTTTGTCAGTAATAAAAAAAGGCACCGAAATTCGGTGCCCTTAAGATAAGAAAATAATGTTTGTTTAGTCAATATATAACCCGGTGTAATCCAATGGGTTTACGTTGGGTAAATTTGATCCGTATTTTGAATTTATTGCCGCTATAAAAGCGTTGGCAACAATGGCGTAGCCTCTTGGCGACGGGTGAACCCCATCTAAAGAGAATCCTCCGCCTGTGGCGAAAGTTGCGTCAACATTGCTACCATCTGCTTGCTGAAAACCATTGGTGTTAAGTTCGTTCAGCAAGGCGTTGGCATCTACAAAAGCTAGGTCGTAGGCTGTGGCCAAACCTGAAATGGTCTGGTTGTATGCTGCTAATGCGGTTTCCACGGTGGCTTGTTCTTCTGGAGTCAAAACCCATTCGTCTCCAAGGGGAACGGCAACTCCATTAATGGATGTTGGGTTGTTCGGGTCGGCAAGAGTGCCGATGAATGTTCTGGAGGTAAGCACCATTAAATCGTCTTCGGTGGCTTGCCTCATATTGATCAAAGCTGGGTTGTAGCCTGTTAAATCGGTCAAATCTTCATCGATAATTACAACAGCGTTGCCTTCACCAGCTGAGAAAGATATGGTTCGCTTTGCCAGTTCGTCTTCTGTGATTATACCCAATCCTTGTAATTGTGCAAGTCCTGCATTATAGGCTCCGTAGCCTTCGGCGCTGTTCAAAAAAGCAGCAGTCGGAGCATCCAAAGGCACTGGATTGTGCGGCACGGTGGTAAAAAAAGGAATATCTGTAACGTTGGGAAGGTTGGCAATGGCACCACCTGCACCGTTGGCTGTCATGGTTTGAATAATACCATCCAAGGTGGCTGCGAAAACGTTGGGGTCGGTGATGTCGCTTCTGGAATAGGTACTAGGGTCCAAGTTGCCTGTTTGGTCAACTCCTGTTCCACCGCCCGTTGCATAAATTAAAATATCGTTCGCTCCGGCCCATAAGGTGAAAAATGTAGCGCCTTGTGCTGCTGCATCACCTAATACGGTGGCGGTATCGGACGATGAAAATCGTGCGAAGTAAGGATTGGCTGTGCCCATGGCAACCCCTGCGACGCTTCCGTAACCCGGTGCCAATAATTCGTAGCTCTTTGCGCCAGGAACTCCCATATTATTGAAAGGTCCTGATAGTTTTTGTGAAATTTCGGTGGAACCGATCCCTTCTTTTTCAACTGGACTTGGGCTTTCCCCTAAAAAAGACAATATCAGTCGATTTCCAGAAATTTCGTTTCCGCCCAGTGTCATGCCGCCTAAATTATCGGCCATAAAAGGGATTTCAAAACTTCCACCTCCTGCAAGGGCGAAATTGGCGGCGAGCATATTGGGGAAAGATGCTGTTTGTCCGTCAATAAATAAAGCATTGTCCGAGAAGCCCGCGGTCAAGGAGTTGCCTATGGCTACGTAGTTGGAAAAATCTGCTGTTCCTGAAGTATATTCTACTGGTGTTGGGTCTGGTGTGTCGATCGGGGTGTCATCTTCACATGCAATCAAGAATAAGCCTAAGAATGGGAGTAAGGCATACAACTTTTTCATATCAAAAAATCTGTTTCAGTTAGTTTATGTTAATTGTTATGGTAACAACCAGAACTAACCAAATCTATATCAAATTTGTCATACAGGCAATAAATTGAGCAAAAAAATTATGCATGCATAATAAATATAGGCCAATTTTATGAATTTAAAAACGCATCGCTTTTTTCGAAAAACTGTTTGGGGTTTTCTGCATGGAGCCAATGTCCAGCTTTATCTATAGTTTCGATAATGGCGATGGGGAAGTGCCTTTTGATCTCATCGTAGTCGTTAGGTTGGATGTATTCTGAGCGATCGCCTCTTAAAAATAACGTTGGGCCATTATAAACTGCGGAAGGAAATATATTTTCCCCAATTTCTTCCATGCGGTTTTTGAGCACATCAAAGTTAAAACGGAACCCTAGCCTTTCTTTTTCCACCCAATAGAGGTTTTTGAGAAGAAACTGTCTAATTCCCCTATCTTTTATGTGTTTGGCCAGTTCATCATCAGCTTCTCGACGATCCGAAATGGTGTTGAAGTCCAAATGTGAAAGCCCGTTAAAAATAAAGTCGTGATGCGGGGGGTAGTATTTTGGGGCAATGTCGGCCACTATTAATTTGGTCACTTTTTTGGGGTGGGATGTTGCCATTTGCATGGCTGTTTTGCCTCCCATGGAGTGCCCCATAACCATTGCCGATTCCACATTGTGGTGCTCCATGTATGTGATCACATCATTGCTCAATACATCATAATTGAACTCTTCGGAGTGGAAACTCTTGCCGTGGTTCCGTTGATCTATCAAATGGACTTCGAATCCATTTTCGGCATATTTGGAGCCCAGGGTTTTCCAGTTGTCGGACATTCCCAGAAATCCATGAAGAATAACAAGTGGCTGGCCTTTGCCCAATATTTTTGAATGTAATATTTGCATTATTTCAATCTATCTAAATACATGTTCACTACATTTTCGAGGCCTAAATAAATGGACTCACATATTAATGCGTGACCGATGGATACCTCTAAAAGGTTAGGAATATGTTCCTTAAAAAACTTGATGTTGTCCAAGCTAAGGTCGTGACCTGCATTTAGGCCAAGGCCAACTTCCTGTGCCATTTTGGCCGCTGCAACAAATGGAGCAATGCTACCTTTCTTGTTGCCTTTGGCAAACGTTTCGGCAAAGCTTTCCGTATAGAGTTCAATGCGGTCGGTGCCGGTTTCTGCCGCTGCTTTTACCATTTCTACGTCGGGATCCACAAAAATAGAAGTGCGGATACCACTTTCTTTAAAGGTTTTGATTACATCCACTAAAAAATCTTTGTGTTTTATAGTGTCCCAACCGGCATTGGAGGTTATGGCATCTTCAGCATCGGGCACCAAGGTGACCTGCGTGGGTTTTGTTTCAAGTACCAAATCAATGAATTTTGGAATGGGGTTGCCCTCAATGTTGTATTCCGTGGAGACCACTTTTTTTAGGTCCCTGGCATCTTGGTAACGGATGTGGCGTTCGTCCGGACGCGGATGTATGGTGATGCCCTGTGCGCCAAAAGATTCGATATCCTTGGTGGAAGTTATCAAGTTGGGTACGTTGCCGCCTCTGGAATTTCTTAAAGTTGCCAGTTTATTTATGTTGACACTTAACTTTGTCATGGAGTTCATTTTTAGAATGTCAAAAATAAGAATTCGGCATGCCTTTTGCCATTTTAAATTAGTATTTTGCACTTAATAGTAGAGATATGCAGATTCAAGATAAAATAATCAATACGGTTCCTGTTTTCAATGTGTCGGAAACTTTAAAAGATGTTATTGCGTTTTTTGAAGAAACCACATTTTCCCATGTTGGAATTACCGAGAACGGAACGTATTTGGGGCTACTGTCAGAAAACGATCTGCCCTGTTTTGATGCGGAAAGGAAAATTGAGGATTTTAGGTTTGAAATGGAGGATTTCTTTGTGACAAAGGAAACTGCTTGGCTGGATGTTTTGGAAATGTTCTCCCGTAACGAGGCCAATGTGCTGCCTGTATTGGACGAAGACCGTTTGATTATCGGGTATTACGACCTGGAGGATATAGTGGATGTATTTATCGATACGCCTTTTTTTAGGGAGCCTGGGGCTATATTGGTGGTTTCCATCGGGATAAAAGATTATTCTTTTAGTGAGATAGCCCAAATCGTAGAAGGCAATAATGCCCGTTTGTTGGGAGCCTTTATTACCGATTCGCATAATGATATTGTGGAAATAACCCTTAAGGTAGGTACGCAGAGCCTAAACGAGGTCGCCCAGACCTTTAGGCGGTACAACTATACTATTGTGTTCGGAAACAGTGATGATCAATTCTTGGAAGATTTGAAGCAACGTTCCGACTATCTGGAAAAATATCTTAACGTTTAGTATGAAGGTAGCCATATACGGTCAATCTTTTCAAAAGGAAGATCAACTTTGTGTAGAGGAGCTAATGGACGAGTTGAAAAAACTGAATGCTTCCATATATGTAGAGGAATCTTTTTATGCGCTTGTAGCAACGATCACCAAGGAACAAATAAAAGGTACGTTTACCCAATCCAAAGGATTAGATCCATCTTTTGATATGTTCGTGAGTTTTGGTGGTGATGGAACAATGTTGCGGGCCGTTACCTATATTAAGGACTATGGGATTCCTATTGTTGGTGTAAATACCGGGAGACTGGGGTTTTTGTCCACGTTTAAAAAAGAAAATGTCCGAAAACTTGTAACCGAGTTTCAAGCGGGGCATTTTACTATAGAGGAGCGTTCTTTGGTGGAACTGGAACTCGATTCGGAGCTGGACGAATTCAACGGACTCAATTTTGCCTTGAACGAGATTACGGTGAGCAGAAAAGATACCACTTCTATGATCACTGTGGAAACATGGTTGGACGATGAATATTTGACCTCGTATTGGTCCGATGGCCTAATCGTTTCCACACCAACAGGATCAACAGGTTACTCTTTGAGTTGTGGCGGACCGGTAATGGTGCCCTCTGCAAAATCGTTGGTGCTAACACCGATTGCGCCGCACAACCTCAATGCGAGGCCATTGGTAATTTCGGACAATACACAAATCAGGTTAAAAGTTTCCGGTAGGGAACACACGCACTTGGTATCCTTGGATTCGCGGATTGCAGATATTCCGAACGGAAAGGAAATTCGAATCAAAAAAGCGGATTTTACCGTTAAAATGATTGAGTACAAATCGGAAAGTTTCCTGAAAACTTTGAGGAATAAATTACTTTGGGGGGAAGATAAACGCAATTGATACGGATAAAAACAATAAATAGAGCGAAAAACTGTTTAACAAGGGAGGACAATTTTAAACGTACAACTATAGACCTTCCTTTACTCTTAATACTTGAAACTTTTTGGATCGTATGCGAATAGTTTTGGCAGTTTTTCTGTGCTGTGTGGTCAAAGTGAGCGCGCAAACCTACGAGATAGGGGTGTTTGCCGGCGGGGCCAATATGATAGGGGATGTGGGAAGGACCAATTATATCTTACCATCGGGACCTGCATTTGGCGGAATATTTAAATGGAACAAGGGCAAACGCTATGCATGGCGTGGCAGTATACTTTATGGTAGTGTTACGGCTGATGACACTAAATCCAGTATGGAATCCAGGCAACAAAGAGGGTATAAAGTGGATAATTCCATTTTGGAGTTCTCTGCCGGACTGGAAATTAACTTTGTGGAATACAACCTGCACAAGCTCGGACCGGCCTTTACACCATACCTTTACACAGGTTTTACTTACTTCAGGTACGATTTTAATTATATTGATGCCCTTCAAATGCAGGATATTAACCAAAAAGACGGTAGTTTTGCAATTCCAATGACGGTTGGGGCCAAGTATCGTTTAAATCAGTTTTTGATTCTTGGAGCAGAGATCGGGGCCAGATACACCTTTACGGATAATTTGGACGCGAGTAACCCGGAGGGCTCCAATTTTGAACAGTTCCGTTTTGGGAATATATTGAGCGATGACTGGTACGTTTTTACAGGTATAACCTTAACGTATACCTTTGGACGTAAACCTTGCCAGGATTGTTTTCAATAAAATGTACACACTAGAAGAAGTAGACAAAGATAAACTGCCGCAACATGTTGCCATTATAATGGATGGTAACGGTAGATGGGCAAAACAACGGGGAAAGCTCCGTATGTTCGGGCACGAGAATGGTGTTGACGCTGTAAACCAAGCCGTTGAGAATTGTGCCAAACTCAAGATACCTTACCTTACCCTATATGCTTTTTCCACCGAAAATTGGAATCGCCCTAAAACAGAGGTCGATACCTTGATGCGGCTTTTGGTCAATGCCCTTAAAAAAGAACTAAAGACCTTGACCAAGCACAATATAAGGTTAAAGGCCATAGGTAAGATCGACACACTGCCCAAAAAAGTCTATAAAGAACTTACGGAGGTAATGTCCAAAACTGAAAACAATACGGGGATGACCCTTACGTTGGCATTGAGCTATGGCTCTAGGGAAGAGATAAAAACAGCTGTGCAAGAAATAGCGGTCAAAGTTAAAAATAACATAATTTCCCCCGAAAATATTGATGAAACAGTTATAAATACACATCTTTACACGCACTTTTTGCCTGATGTAGACCTACTTATACGCACAAGCGGCGAATGTAGGATAAGTAATTTTTTACTTTGGCAAATAGCATACGCCGAATTATATTTTATTGATGTATTTTGGCCCGACTTTAGAGAAAGTCATTTGGTAGAGGCCATAATAAGTTATCAAAATAGAGAACGACGATTTGGAAAAACGAGCGAACAACTTAACTAAGGGTATCACAAACGCTATACTTTCTACCCTTTTTATCCCCTTATTACTACTATCCACCCAGGCATTTGCCCAAGAAACCACTTTCGAGGAAGGCAAGCAATATATTTTGGGCGGACTATCGGTAACTGGATTGCAGAGTTACAACGAGCAAACCGTTAAAAGTTACACAGGGTTACGGGTAGGTCAACCCATAAAAGTTCCTGGTGACGAAATCAGTGCAGTGATCAAAAAGTTGTGGAACTTGGATTTGTTCAGCAATGTGGAAATGTTCTACACCAAAGTAGAGGACGACAAAATATTTCTGGAACTCAATATTATGGAGCGTCCAACATTGAACAATGTCACTGTATATGGTGTCAAAAAAAGGAAGGTCGACGATATCATTGACGACACCGACCTTAAAAAAGGTAAAAAAATTACCGAGAGTTTGATCGCAAACACAAAGAACTACCTTCAGAACAAGTACAAAAAACAAGGTTTCCTCAATGCAAAGGTAAGTATTGCCACCGCTACGGATACTACCGGGGCCAATACGCAGAACATGGTCATCAATGTAAACAAAGGCGATAAGGTTAAAATTCGCAAGATCACTTTCGATGGCAATGAGAAACTTTCCAACAAGCGACTCAAAAAATCTTTAAAAAACACTAAAAAGAAAAAGTTTTACCGTTTCTGGAAAAAGTCCAAATATATCGAAGCCGACTTTGAAGAAGACCTGTCCAATTTGGTCGACACCTATGCGGAAAGAGGGTATAGGGATGCCAGGGTGCTGTCCGACAGCTTTGTAAAGGTCGACGAAAAGAATATAGACCTTGTGATTTCTGTCGAAGAAGGGGACAAGTATTATTTTGGGGATATCAACTTTGTGGGCAACACAGTTTATACCGATAGAATGCTGACCCAATATTTAGGTATCAAAAAAGGTGATACTTACAATGGGGTTCTGTTAAAGGAACGTATCGCAGACGATACAAAGCCAGATGCAGAGGACTTGACCAATCTGTACCAGAACAACGGTTACCTATTTTCGAGTATTAACCCTGTTGAAGTTTCTGCAGTAAACGATACCATCGATTTTGAGATTCGAATAATAGAAGGAAAGGAAACATTCTTGGACCACGTTACGGTTTCTGGAAACGACAAGACCAATGACCACGTTATTTTTAGGGAAATCCGAACCAGGCCTGGTCAAAAATACAGCAAGGCCAATATTGTTAGAACCATTCGCGAATTGGGCCAACTCGGATTTTTCGATGCAGAGCAGATCGTGCCGGACATTATCAATCCCAACCCTAACGAAGGAACTGTGGATGTAAACTATAGCTTGGTAGAATCCGGATCCAGCCAAATTGAACTCCAAGGTGGTTTTGGGGGTGGAGGTTTTATAGGAACCCTTGGGCTTTCCTTCAGTAATTTTTCCTTAAAGAATATTTTTAACAAAGAGGCCTATCAGCCAGTTCCCATGGGAGATGGTCAAACATTTGCTCTGCGTTTACAGGCGAGTAGAACTTTCCGTGTATATAGTTTAAACTTCTCGGAGCCATGGTTGGGGGGCAAAAAACCGGTCCGATTTAATTTATCGCTATCCAGGACCCAACAATTTGCGACCGGGTTCGATCAAAATGGAAGATTGGATGTGGATAAATCCCGTGGATTTGCCATTACAGGGGTATCTGCTGGTTTGGCAAAAAGAGTGCAATGGCCAGATGACTTTTTTACTATTTCACATTCCTTGAGTTATCAGTTGTACGACTTTAACGATTATAATAGTGGACTGTTCAATTTTGGTAATGGTAACTCCAATTCGCTGAGTTATACCTTTGGTATTTCAAGAAGTTCCCAGGGGCCAAGTAGAATTTTCCCGATGACAGGTTCAAACTTCGAACTAACGGCCAAGTTTACTCCGCCATACTCTTTGTTCAGTAATAAGGACTACGGTCAATTAAAAGATGATATCGACAATACCCTTGAGCGGTTGGATGAATTACAAAATTCCACAGATGCGGAAGAAATATTGGAGCGTGAGCAATTGGCAGAGGATTTGGAACGATTTGAAGAAGAGCGCTTTAAATTGTTGGAATATTACAAAATCAAGTTCAAAGGCGATTGGTACACCACCCTTGTAGATAAATTGGTGCTGCGCACAAACGCCGAGTTTGGCTTTTTGGGAGCCTACAACCACGATATAGGAGATGTGCCGTTCGAGCGTTTCTATGTCGGTGGGGACGGACTAGGGAACTTTACTTTGGACGGTAGGGATGTAGTTCAATTGCGAGGGTATGAAAACCAGTCGCTTACACCATATATTCCAAATGCCATAACCGGAAATCTTGAGCAGGACGGGGGTACCATTTATAATAAATTCTCCCTGGAGATGAGATATCCGCTAACTTTAAAGCCTTCTGCATCCATTTATGCACTATCATTTTTAGAAGCTGGTAACGCTTTCAACAATTTTAATGACTATAATCCGTTTGAGTTAAAAAGATCTGCCGGAGTGGGGCTACGTATTTTTATGCCGGCATTCGGTCTCTTGGGAATAGATTTTGGTTACGGTTTCGATAGCGATGCTCGTCCAGGATCTGTAGGGCCAAGTGGCTGGCAAACGCACTTCATCATCGGGCAGCAGTTTTAATCAGTGGAAAATTGTGTATTACTAATTTGTAAATAACTCATATTTAATTAATTAGTAATTTTGGCACGATATTTTCTATGTAAAATGCGGAATCAAAGATGAATACCAAAGTTCTTTTATCACTAGTTGTTTTAATGTCCTCCTTGTATGGATTTTCCCAAAGGGGTGTTCGCATTGGGTATGTGGATATGGAATATATCCTAGAAAATGTGGAAGAGTATAGGGACGCAACACAACAATTAAATGCCAAAGCTCAAAAGTGGAAGCAAGAAATTGAACTGAAGCAAAGTGTTGTCGACCAAATGAAGAAAGATCTAATGGCGGAAAAAGTGCTTCTTACCGATGAGTTGGTCCTTGAGCGTGAAGAAGAAATCCAAATTTTGGAAAAAGAAATGTTGGATTACCAACAAGACCGATTTGGGCCACAAGGAGATTTGGTGTTGCAAAAACAATTGTTGATCCAACCTATACAAGACCAAGTTTTTAATGAAGTACAAAAAATAGGTGCTAATAAAAGATACGATTTTATTTTTGATAAATCAGCAGATGTTGTAATGTTGTATTCCGAAAAACGGCACGATATCAGTGATTTGGTTTTAAGGGAAATAGGGCGCACAAGAAAAATAAGCGCTTCCAATAAAAAACAACAAGAACAAAGCCGTTTGGAGCAGTTCAAGGAAGAAGAGGACAAGATCAGCGATGCCCTAAAAGAAAGACAGGAAAATGCTGCGCAAGCTTTGGAAGAAAAAGAAAAGGCAGCGGAAGAACGAAGAGAGGAAAAGCTAAAGGAACGCGAAGAGCGCAAAAAGGCATACGAAGAACGAAGAAAAAAATTATTGGAAGAGCGCGAGGCCAAACGCAAAGCTAAATTGGAAGAGCGAAAAAAAGCGCAAGAACAACAAAAGGATTCAATAGGATAGTTTTATATTGAAACACTAAATTTTAAGTCAAAATAGTAACGTAGAGAATCATGAAAAATGTAAAAAGAATCGCTGTGGCCCTAGTATTGTTTGTTGCGGCTACGGGTTTTGTAAACGCACAGAGCAAAGTTGCACATATCAATGTTCAGCAACTATTGTCTGACATGCCAGAGATGAAAGCTGCACAAGCTGAGTTGAAGAAATTACAGGAAACCTATAGAGCGGATATCCAAAGCTCAATGACAGAGCTTCAAAACAAGTATACCCAGTACCAAAACGAAGCAACGTCCAAAACAAGAGAAGAAAACGAGCAAAGAGCAGTAGAGCTTCAAGGTTTTGAAAAAAATATCCAGGAAGCAGAACAAGCAGCTATGCAAGAAATGCAAAAAAAGCAACAAGAGTTGTTCTCACCAATCTCCGAAAAGGCCAAAGCAGCTATCGAAAAAGTGGCAGCAGCACAAGGTTACGACTATGTAATCGATGCAAGCCCAGGATTGAGCCTTATCGTGGCCAAAGGAAAAGACCTGTTGCCAGAAGTTAAGAAAGAACTTGGTTTCTAAACCATATCTAAGATTACGTAAAAAAACCGCTTTTATAAAAGCGGTTTTTTTATGCCATAAAATTTTTAGATACTATTTTTAATCATGCCAAAACCAATAGGAATATTCGATTCGGGAGTAGGGGGCACCTCCATTTGGAAGGAAGTTGCAAAAATGTTGCCGCACGAGCATACCATCTATCTGGCCGACAGCGCCAATGCCCCGTATGGAGAAAAGTCAAAAGAAGAGATTTTACGGCTCAGTATTAAAAATACCGAATATTTGGTCCAGCGTGGTTGTAAAATCATCATAGTAGCCTGTAATACTGCTACAACGAACGCAATTGATTATCTACGTTCCCATTACTCAGTACCTTTTATAGGCATAGAACCGGCAATCAAACCTGCAGCACTACAGACGAAAACAAAAAAAGTGGGTGTATTGGCCACTAAAGGAACGCTCTCCAGTAGCTTGTTCCACAATACTTCTAAACTTTTCGCCGAGGGCATAACCGTTTTCGAGCAAGAGGGAAAAGGATTGGTAGAGCTAATAGAGGCCGGTAAAATTGATACAGAAGAGATGAGGAACCTCTTGTCAACGCTTCTTGAACCTATGCTAGAGGAGAATATGGATTGTTTGGTGCTAGGGTGTACACACTATCCTTATCTTGTTCCTGTTTTAAAGGAAATATTGCCAAACAATGTAAATATCATAGATTCAGGTGAAGCCGTGGCCCGTCAAACCAAAACAATCTTGGAGCAAAAAAACTTGCAGACCAAGGTAAATGGTAATCCTGAACATATTTTTTATACCAATGGCGATGTAACGGTTTTAAAAGACCTAATAGATAGCCCCAACGCTAAAGTCTCCTATCTTGATTTTTAATCCCTATTTTCTACGGTAGGTCAAATAAGTAAAATCATATTGGTGCCTGTCGTCCTTTGGGTGGTATTCTTCCTTTACGAGCTCCCATTGGTCCTCATTTATTTCAGGAAAAAAAGCATCCGCTTCAAACTTGCCGTGCACCCGTGTCAATTCAATATCCGTGGCAATGGTCATGCACTGCTTGTAAATTTTTCCACCACCAATTATAAAAGCGGTCTCGTTATCATCTACTAAATCGATCGCATCGCTAATGGAATGTACCACGGTACATGGGAATTTTGGCACGTAGTCCTCGTCCCGGGTAATGGCAATGTGCGTTCGGTTGGGCAAAGGCTTGGGGAAGCTCTCCAAGGTTTTTCGCCCCATAATGATCTTGTGTCCGGAAGTCAAGGCTTTAAATCGCTTAAAATCATCGGGCAAATGCCAAACTAGATCGTTGTCCTTGCCCAAAGCATTGTTTTCTGCGGCCGCAGCAATGATGATCAATTTTTTCACTGATCTTTTTTTTTATTGATTTTGGAAAGGGGAAAATCGGTTTCTATTTCCTTTTGAAGTTCGCTTATTCGTTTTTTCTGAAGCTCCACCAGCCGTTCACGTTGGGATCGCTCCCAATCCTGCCCCATAAATTTATGTGTAACAAACACCTTAAAAGTGTGCATGGCGACCAAAAAGGTCCATATACAGATCAGCCAAATGGACCAATCGTAGGCAACACCATATTTTAAAACTTTGTTGGCAATGATCAAGAAAATACTGCCGATCAGAAATATGACCACATGGGAGTACAACCTCTTCTTCTGTTTTATACGTTTTTGGGCATTTTCCAGAAGTTGGTGCTGTTCCAAATCTATTTCAGGCTTTTTCTTTTTACCAAATGACAACATGGAATGGCTATCTTTATGGACAAAGATAATTGAATTGTTTCCAAAAATCCCGACATGCAAAAGCTAAGAAAAAAATTTCCAGTACTCAACCAGTGCATATATGCAAATACCGCAGCGACCGGTTTATTGAATGAGGATTTAATGGAATGGCGACAAGGACACGACCTTGATTACTTGATCGGGGGCAGTGAGATGAAAATGAACGGGTTTCTGCATATGCCGGAAATCAAGAGAACTGTGGGCAAATTTTTTAGTTGCCGGCCAGAAAACGTGGCCTTGGTGCCCAATTTTAGTTTAGGGATCAATCTTTTGTTGGAAGGGCTCTCCAAGAACAAAAACATATTGCTTGTTAACAATGATTACCCTAGTCTTAATTGGCCTTTTGAGACGCGAAATTTTAAGAGAACGTATGTGGATGCCGATGAAAATTTGGAAGAAAATATCCGTGGGCAGCTTAGAAAAGGGGGATTTGATGTATTGGCATTGAGTTTGGTGCAATGGCTCAATGGACTCCAAATAAATATGGAATTTTTAAAAGACCTAAAAAAAGAATTTCCCGACCTTGTTATTATTGCAGATGGTACGCAGTACTGTGGAACACAACCCTTCGATTTTGAAGCTTCGGGTATCGATATTTTGGGGGCAAGCGCTTACAAATGGCTTTTGGCCGGGTATGGCAATGGCTTCTTTTTGGTCAAGGATACGATAAAAGATCATTTCGAACTAAACGGTATCGGAAACGGGTCGGTGGATAACGATGCATCCAAACGAAATAATATCGGGTTTTGTAAGCATTTGGAACCGGGTCATCTGGATTCCCTCAACTTTGGAAGCTTGGAATTTGCGATCAAGTTTCTAGATGAAATAGGTTTGGACAATATTCAGTCTCAGGTTAAAAAGTTGTCCCACCGGGCCCTCACAGTTTTTAACGAATTGAATTTGTTGGAAGATAAGATCGTAAATCGGGAGCAACACAGTACCATTTTCAATATTAGGGGCGGAGACGAACTCTTCCATAAGCTTACCAAGGAAAATATTGTGGCATCACCCAGGGGAGGTGGTATTCGACTGAGCTTCCATTTTTACAATACCGTGGAAGAGGTGGATAAGATTGCCGCACTATTAAAACAATGGACGTAAGAATGTTTAATGATAAAAATCTACAGACATATTTATCAAAAGTAATCCTATTGTTAGGTAGATTTTATCAATTTGATAATTCGGTTCTAACTTATTGTAAATAAGCAGTTTTATGTATTGTTTTGTGCTTTAAATTAAACAACATTACCATGGCAATTAAAAAACAATACCTTAAGAGCAAGCCAGTTTGCAAAGTTACTTTTACAGTTCCTGCGGACGAGGCAAAAACAGTTGCTGTAGTTGGGGACTTTAACAAATGGAACCCTAAAAAAAGTACTTTAAAAAAATTGAAGAACGGCACTTTTAAAGGAACGTTCGATCTACCTGTGGAAAACAGCTACGAGTTTAGATATTTAATAGACGGAAATTACACCAACGATGCCGAAGCTGATCGTTTTCAATGGAACGATTATGCAGGTGCCGAGAATGCGGTATTGGAGATTTAATCAAAAAACTGTTTGCCATCAGTAGTGTTGAAATTACTGATGGCGATTTTCTAAATTGCTACCTATCTTTTTCATGAACCTGCAATAGGGCTCCATAAACTTTTGGTATAATTTGATGGGGTGCGGAAAGGGGTTCAGCTGAATGAGCCCAAAAATTACTTGGCCCAATAGTCCACTACCAAAACATCTGCAATATGCGGGCCGGCAATGTCTCCAAAGGCCACGTGGTCGGGGTGGGTAAGGTAAGTGTCACGATCGTCTTCGTTGTCAAATGTCAGTAAAAAACAGTGGGTTAGGTCTTTGTTCAAGCTCTCCGGGCTGTTGTTCATTCCCCATTCATAACCTTTTATTACATCTATTTTGGATGGCAGGGCATTAAAGGCCTCCTCCACTAGGTTGATGTCCTCTGTGCTCGAAGACTCCTTAAATTTGAACAAAACTACATGGCGTAACTTAGGAGCTTCGGTCTCGGTATTTTCTTCCACGGTCTTGTTCTGCTTTTCCGTTTTTTCCTTTCTGGGTTCTTCACCGCAGCTGGCAAATAGCAGTGCGGTAAAAAGAGTGATGATGGGTTTCATGAAATATCGTTTTTTTGATGAATTGACTCAAATGTACGATTTTACAAAGATTAATATTGTTTCTGCTTCCACTACATTTTTTTGTCATCCTTAAACTCGATACATGTACTCATGAGTTCAATTGCCCATTTTGATGGGAGTGGGGCAGGTTAGCAAAAACCTGGATGGATTTAAGTCTAGGGAATACTTTGTGGATTAAACGAACCATATTTTGGCATTGGCCATTGTGTTGTGATACAGAAATATTTGGAAAAACAGATCTTGATTACTCGTTCAAAAGCTCTTGGAATTTTTCTAGGAATTGGCCAATATGGTAGCCGTCCACCAAAGCATGGTGTACATGAATGGAAACAGGCATAGTTTTAACGTCATTTACCTCTGTTACCTTTCCAAATGATATTTTGGGGCAACTATCCGGATGGGAATAACTCCGAGCGTGGGATAGGCTGGTAAAATCTACCCATGGAATAGCTGAAAAGTGGATAACGTTCTCATGCAGGGCGGGTATTAGAGTGGTGGAATTCTTTACTTTTTCTATTACCTCCAAAGCCTCTTTTTGGAATATATGTTCATCTTCAAAATACTCCATATAGGAGAATCCAAAAGTGCCATTGGGGCGGTTAATGGTGGGGGAGGCAAATATCTTTTCGTACAAATAGACATTATGGTCTATGATCCTGTACCGCAAGTTTTCTATCTGGTTTGCTGCTTTTAGCGCACGATACAGATAGTAAAGAAAAAAAGAGGAATTTTTTGATTTGGCCGTTGTGTACGCATGGGTGCAATCTACTTTGGCCGTTATACCGTAAAAGGGCTCCTCAAATTTTGAAAAAAACCGAAAATGTTCCCTTCTGTCCCAATTTTCAATATCAACCTGTATTTTGTCCTCATTTTGCCGCATTGCAACCTATTTTATACCGCGACCACTCCCTTAATATGTGGGTGTGGATCGTAATTGGATAACTCAAAATCCTCGAAACTAAAAGAGAAAATATCTTTTACTTCAGGGTTTAGCTTCATGGTCGGCAAGGGGCGTGGATCTCGTGTCAATTGCAATTCCACTTGCTCCATGTGGTTGTTATAAATATGGGCATCGCCAAAAGTGTGGATAAATTCACCCGGTTGGTAGCCACAAACTTGTGCCATCATTAAAGTGAAAAGGGCATAGGAAGCGATATTGAACGGTACTCCCAAAAATATATCCGCGCTTCTTTGGTACAATTGGCAAGATAGTTTGCCATCTGCCACATAAAATTGGAAGAAGGCATGGCAGGGTGGAAGAGCTGCCTTTCCGTTGGCTACATTTTCCGAAAAAGAGACCGATGTGTCTGGTAAAACGCTGGGATTCCATGCGGAAACCAACATTCTACGGCTGTTGGGGTTATTTTTTAAGGATTCCACTACTTCTTTGATCTGATCGATTTCCTCGTTGTTCCAATTGCGCCATTGGTGTCCATAAACAGGGCCCAGATCTCCATTTTCGTCAGCCCACTCGTTCCATATACGCACACCGTTGTCTTGCAGATATTGGATATTGGTGTCGCCGTTTAAAAACCACAGTAATTCGTGGACTATGGATTTTAAGTGTAACTTTTTGGTCGTTACCATAGGGAATCCTTCAGCGAGGTCAAATCGCATTTGATATCCAAAAACGCTCAAGGTACCTGTTCCTGTCCGGTCGCCTTTTTGGTTTCCGTTTTCCAATACATGTTTAAGAAGGTCGTGGTATTGTTTCATGCTGTTGTTTCGTTAACAAATGTCGCTTCGAGCAGGGGGAATGAGGGTAAATCCAAAACATTTCGACTACGCTCGATACGACAAAAAATCAATCTATCGAAATTAATTCAATAAGTGTGTTTTGGGAACTAAAATTAGCAAGACTTATGAAAACTTTATTAACTATAAGGGGTGAAAGATAAAGGATGTTTGGTTGAAGGGTTAATGGTTTGCCCGGTTGTATTTTATCAAGGATGCAATTCCCTGTTGTAGTTTTTGAATGTTTTTAATGATGAGCTTTGCTGAATTTGAAGAAATAAAATTTAAATCTTCGCATAGAATAATATGTGATTCCAGTTCGTAAGCAGAGCCTAAACTGACTTGTAGAAAGCGAACAAAATCTTTCTGTGAATATTTTGCACATCCTTCAGCAATTTACCCTAAAATCATCCCAGCAATGGTGGCGGATAACAAGGAAGCTAGTGAACCTCCCAAAACAGCCTTCATGCCAAATGAGGAGAGTACCTTGCGTTGGCCCGGTGCCAAAGACCCGATACCTCCAATTTGAATACCGATGGAGGCAAAATTGGCGAAACCACAGAGCATGTATGTAGCCATGATCACCGATTTATTATAGGTAAAATGAACCCCGCTGGCTACATTTTTAAGGTCTGCCAATTGAATATAGCCGACAAACTCGCTTGCGGCCAATTTTATCCCTAGCAATTGTCCCATGAGCATTATGTCCTCATTGGCGACACCAATTAACCACATGAGCGGGGCAAAAACGGTTCCAAGGATAGCTTCGAGGGAGAAATTTTCGTAGGGAGAGTTCGTAGATATCCAATGGTTCAGGGTGGTCAAGTCACCGATCCATCCCAAAATACCATTGATCATGGCAATAAAGGCAACAAAAACCAATAACATGGCACCAACGTTCAAGGCCAGTTTTAATCCTTCTGTGGTTCCGTTGGCAATGGCATCCAAAAAATTGGCCCCTATTTTTTTTGCCGATACCTTAACATCGGTGTTGACTTCCTCTGTTTGTGGGTACAATATTTTTGAAATAACAATTGCTCCCGGGGCGGCCATAACCGATGCCGCCAATAGGTGTTTTGCAAAAACCAAACGGAGTTCGGGATCATCGCCTCCCAAAAAGCCGATGTATGCTGCCAATACAGCACCAGCTACCGTCGCCATACCACCGATCATAACCAACAGGATTTCTGACTTGTTCATTTTTTCCAAATAGGCTTTGATCAACAAAGGAGCTTCTGTTTGGCCCAAAAAAATGTTGCCGGCCACAGAAAGGCTCTCCGCTCCGGATATGCCAAGAGATTTGGAAAGCAACCATGCCATCCACTTAACAACAACCTGGATAACCCCTAAATAGTATAGCACCGATGTGAGTGCCGAAAAGAAAATAATGGTCGGCAATACTTGGAATGCAAAGATGTACCCGAAAGTATCCATATCCACAACAAGACCTTCAAATAAAAATTGGCTACCTGCCCTTGTAAAATCTAAAATGCTCACAAAAACACCGCCCACTTTTTCAAAAATATATTGTACAAAAGGTACTTTAAGCACACCGATGGCGATCAGTACTTGTAGTGAAAGTCCAATGGCCACGGTTTTCCAATTGATAGCTTTTCTGTTCGAACTGAACAAAAAAGATATTAAGATCAGTACTGCCATGCCCAAGGCTCCACGTAGTAGGGTGGAAAGTGAAAAACCCTGGTTAGGGATTATATCAGAAGCTTGTTCTTGAGCGATATTTTCCGTAATGGTTGATCCAATCGCAATATTTAGTGAATCTGCGGGGATGGAACTTTGGCCGAAAGCGACCGAACAAACGAGTAAAAGTATGAGTAAACTTTGGGTCCTTTTCGCCATGTAAGTTTTATTTGCGCTTGGAAATTTCATCCCTTAATTTGGCCGCTTTCTCGTAGTCTTCACTGGCCACTGCTTTTTCCAATTCTTGATGAAGTTCCTGGAGGGACATCTCTCGGTATCCGTGGGTGTCGGAGCCCGATTCTATTTCGACAGCTTCACCTTCTTGGAGTATTTCATCTACCATAATACTATCATTCTCATCTTCGTCCTTTTCCTTGGATGAAAATTTTAGGAAAATGCCTGCCTTGTCCAATATGGTTTTGTAGGTAAATATCGGAGCATTGAACCTAAGTGCCAATGCAATGGCATCACTGGTTCGAGCATCTATAATTTCCTCTTCTTCATCCCTTTCGCAAATTAGGCTGGAATAAAAAACACCATCTACCAATTTATGTATGATCACTTGTTTTACCACGATCTTAAATCTGTCAGCAAAATTCTTGAACAAATCGTGTGTCAAGGGGCGTGGTGGTTTTATTTCTTTTTCCAATGCAATGGCAATGGACTGCGCTTCAAAAGCACCTATAACGATGGGAAGTTTTCTGTCTCCATCCTCTTCATTCAAAATAAGGGCGTATGCGCCATTTTGTGTTTGGCTGTAGGAAATCCCCTTTATTTTTAATCGTACTAAACTCATATATCTCCTCCTAAAGCAAAAGGGCCGTTCAAATAAGTGGCAATGCCAGTTATCTGAACAGCCCCTTGCAATGGGCAAATTAACAAAATTTAAGCGTTTTGGGCTTTAAATTCTTTTAATTTTTCTATCAGCTGGGGCACTACCTCGAAGGCATCGCCCACGACTCCGTAATCCGCAGCCTTAAAGAATGGTGCTTCGGGGTCGTTATTGATTACCACTTTTACTTTGGAAGCGTTGATTCCTGCCAAATGTTGTATGGCCCCGGAAATACCGATCGCGATGTAGAGGTTGCTTGCAACTGGCTTTCCTGTTTGGCCTACGTGCTCGCTGTGCGGGCGCCATCCCATATCCGAAACCGGCTTTGAGCATGCTGTTGCCGCGCCCAAAACATCCGCTAGTTCTTCTACCATGCCCCAGTTTTCTGGTCCTTTTAGGCCACGTCCACCGGAAACTACGATATCGGCATCGGCAATTGTTGCTTTGCCGACCACTCTGTCCACTTCCACAGATTTTACATTAAAGCTCCCATCTCCCAAATTGGCGGAGAATTCTTCCACCGAGGCCGGAACGTTGTTTTCCACAATTCCGAAGGCATTGCTGGATACGCCAATAATCTTGGTTTCTGCCGAAATCTCGGTCATGGCAAATCCTTTATTACTGAATGCCGTTCGTTTTACTACAAAAGGTGATGTGCTCTCAGGAGCGGCTACGACATTGGGAACGTACCCTGCACTTAGTTTAGCGGTAAGGATCGGTGCTAAAAATTTAGTATCTGCACTGGAGCTCAATATAATTACCTTGGCATCTTCTGCTTTGGCCGCTTGTGCCAAAACTTCTGCGTATGCCTTGGCATTAAATGTGGACAAGCTTTCATCGGAAATTTTTAAAACTTTGGAAACTCCATAATTGCCCAAAGATGCATCTTCTTCGGCATTAAAGGATACAGCAGTAACTGTTGTGCCTAGATCTTGGGCCACTTTATGTGCGTAAGAGGCCACTTCAAAGGCATTTTTTTTGAATTTTCCCTTTAGGGATTCTGTATATACTAGTACTGACATAATTTTTTCTTGTTTAGATAACTTTTGCTTCGTTGTGCAGTAGCTCGACCAATTCGCCGATATTTTCGGCATCTACCAATTTTACAGGTCCCTTGGCTGCTGGTTTTTCAAACTTTTGATCTTGTGTGTGCTGTGCGGCATCAATAGGTTCTACTACGTTCAAAGTTTTTTTACGGGCCATCATTATACCTCTCATATTGGGAATGCGAAGGTCACTTTCCTCTACCAAACCTTTTTGCCCTGCGATGACCAACGGAAGACTGGTGCTTATTTTTTCTTTACCACCATCGATTTCGCGAACTGCTGTGGCATTGTTTCCGTCAATTTCTAGGCCTATACACGTGTTAACGAAGTTCATGTCCAATAGTGTGGCGAGGATACCAGGTACCATACCACCGTTGTAGTCGATAGATTCTCTACCGGCAATAACAAGATCGTACGAACCATTTTTAACCACTTCGGCCAACTGTTGGGCCACAAAAAAGCCGTCTGTTGGTTCTGCATTTATTCTAATGGCCTCATCGGCGCCAATGGCCAAGGCCTTACGAATGGTAGGCTCGGTTTGAGCTCCACCTACATTCACTACATGTACGGTGGCACCTTGTTTTTCCTTGAACCACATGGCTCGGGTCAATCCAAACTCATCATTAGGATTAATAACAAATTGAACCCCATTCGTGTCAAACTTGGTATCGCCTTCCGTAAAATTGATTTTGGAAGTGGTATCCGGCACGTTGCTTATGCAAACTAAAATCTTCATATATACTTTAGGTTTATGTGTTCAAATATAATTATAAAATTGGAAATTTATTATGCATGCATAATAAATTTTGTTCTTTTTTTGGATTTTGGTCAAGCAAATTTCGGGTAGTTTTTCCTATTTTTGCTTGCGTTTTTAAGCAGACTATAAATATTTAGTACGATTTAATGAAAACATTACAGTTTAGGGAGGCAGTAGCCGAGGCTATGTCCGAAGAAATGCGAAGAGATGATACCATTTACTTAATGGGCGAGGAGGTAGCCGAATATAATGGGGCTTACAAGGCTTCCAAGGGCATGTTGGACGAGTTTGGGCCGGAGCGTGTAATCGATACACCGATTTCCGAGTTGGGATTTGCCGGTATCGGCGTGGGTTCCGCTATGAACGGAAACAGACCTATCATTGAATTTATGACGTTCAATTTCTCATTGGTGGGAATTGATCAAATTATAAACAATGCTGCCAAGATTCGTCAGATGTCAGGTGGTCAGTTTAATTGCCCTATCGTATTTAGAGGGCCTACAGCCTCTGCAGGACAGTTGGCCGCGACACACTCCCAGGCTTTCGAAAGCTGGTACGCCAACACTCCTGGGCTAAAAGTTGTTGTTCCTTCGAATCCGGCGGATGCCAAGGGACTGTTGAAATCTGCCATTCGAGATGACGACCCTGTGATTTTTATGGAATCGGAACAAATGTATGGGGATAAAGGCGAAGTCCCAGAAGGTGAGTATACCATTCCTTTGGGGGTTGCCGACATTAAAAGGGAAGGTACCGATGTAACCATTGTTTCCTTTGGAAAAATTATAAAAGAAGCCTACAAAGCCGCCGATGAATTGGAAAAAGAAGGTATTTCTTGTGAGATAATCGATTTGAGAACCGTGCGTCCCATGGACCACGAGACCATCTTGACCTCTGTTAAGAAAACCAATAGAATGGTAATTTTGGAAGAGGCATGGCCATTCGGGAACGTAGCAACCGAGATTATCTATCACGTTCAGGACAAGGCATTCGATTATTTGGACGCCCCGATCGTAAAATTGAACACAGCTGACACCCCTGCGCCATACTCACCAGTGCTTTTGGCAGAATGGTTGCCAAATCACGAAGATGTGATAAAGGCTGTTAAGAAAGTGTTATACAAGCTTTAGAGTTAAAATTGTAAAGTATATTAGCCCCGTCAACATTGTTGATGGGGTTATTTTTTAGGGAACATTTTTTGATTAGAAATTACTTTAAACCAAATTTGACCTTATTAATTATGGGAATCGCTCGTAATTGGTTTCCATATGGCCCTTATATCTACCTATGAAAAGATACTTTTCCTATTTTTTACTTCTTTTTTGTTTTGGTGCATCCGCACAGTCCAAAATTGAAGGTGTGGTAACCGATGAAGAAGGGATGCCCATTGCCTTTGCAAACATAATTTTTGTGGATTCCTCAGAAGGAACCATTACCAACGATAATGGTCGTTTTTATTTGGAATCCGATGAAACGCACGAGGCTATAAAAGTATCGTTTATCGGTTACGAGACCGTTGAGATTCCCTTGGGGCAAAAGGTGAGTTATGGTATGGAAATCGTTTTAAGGGAATCGGCGGAGCAACTTCAGGAAGTGGTTATTTATACAGGGAAGCAATCCAAAAAAAATAATCCTGCCATTGATATTTTGCGAAAAATTTGGTCCAAAAAGCGCGAAAATGGCGTCCGTAAATTTGAACAATATCAATACGATAAATACGAAAAAATCGAGTTTGATCTTAATACCATCGATAGTGCTTTGATCAAAAGCAAACTTTTTAAAGGATTGGAATTTATGTTCGAGGATTTGGATACTTCTCGAATTACGGGCAAAACCTATTTGCCCATGTTCCTGAACGAAAGTTTTTCCAAGGTTTATGGAGATAATACGATGGAAAGGGAAAAGGAAGATGTACTTGGAAACAAAAATTCAGGATTTAGTGGGAACCAGGCTATTACAGCATTTGTGGAAGATCTTTATTCCGACTACGACATCTACGATAATTACCTTAAATTTTTCGATAAAAGCTTTACAAGTCCTTTATCCAAAACTGGGATAGATGTGTATAATTACGTGCTTTCGGACAGTACCTATATCGACAACAAATGGTGCTACAACATAATTTATTATCCAAGAAGAAAGAACGAGCTTACATTTAAAGGGGACTTTTGGGTAAACGACACCACCTTCGCCATAAAAAAGATTAATATGCAGGTCACCAAGAGTGCCAATATTAATTGGGTGAAGGAAATTTATATTGAGCAGGAGTTCGATGTGGTCAATGATTCTGTCTTTTTGTTGAAGCGTGACTATATGCTAAGTGATTTTAGTTTTTCCAAAAAAGAGGAATCCAGAGGTGTGTACGGAAAGCGTACCACCGTTTTTGATAATTACACGTTTAATAATCCTAGACCTGAGGAATTTTACAAAGCAGTTGCCGACCCTTACGATCCAAGGGTTTTCTCTCAGGACAGTATCTTTTGGAAAAACGCCCGTTTGGAAAGTTTGAACGAGGATGAATCGGGCATTTTTAAGTTACTGGATACTTTAAAGACCGTTCCAAAGTTTCGTACCTATTACGACATTGTAAGTATTTTAGGTTCTGGATATGTCGAAATAGATAAGTGGAACCTCGACATCGGAGATATATATTCCACATTTGGTTATAACGATGCGGAAGGAATCCGTTTGCGCGCAGGAGCCAGGACATATTTTGGTCAGAACGATCTATGGCGATTGGAGGGCTATATGGCCTATGGTTTTAATGATAAAAAGGTAAAACATGGATTCTCGGGTAAATTTTTGCTCGATCGTAAAAATAGATTGATCATATCGGGAGGAAATCGACGCGATATAGAACAATTGGGATTGAGCCTTACCAGTACCAACGATGTGATGGGAAGGAGCATTGCATCTTCTTCTTTGGTGACTGTTGGCTCCAACGATCGTTTGACCAATATTAACCTTTCAACGCTGAACGTGGAAATGGAACCGGTCAAAAATTTTAGGATAAATGTGGGAGGGTCGTTCCGTACCTTAAGCTCCGCATTGCCCGATGCCTTTAGTTTGGACTACGTGGATGCAGGTTCCCCTTCAGGTATTGCGTCGGAAATAAAACAGTTCGATCTGAACACCACACTGATCTATACTCCGGGCAAGCGCACCATTGGTTACGGCGTTGAACGCTCCAATATTAATGATGACTACAGCACATTTATATTGCAGTACACCAAAGGTGTGGATGGCTTTTTGGAAAGTGATTTTGATTATGAGAAAATTCAATTCTCCTATAGACAACCATGGCAATTGGGAGGATTTGGTAGGTTGACGAGTAGTGTGGAACTTGGAAAAACATTTGGAACGGTGCCATTAGGTTTGCTGAGTGTGGTTCCGGGCAACCAAACGTTGTTTTCTTTATACAATGTTTTTCCCAATCTGGATTTTTATGAGTTTGTTACGGATACCTATGCCACCGTACATTTGGAACACAATTTTAATGGTCGGATTTTTTCGCGGATTCCGTTGTTGCGAAAACTGAATCTAAGGGAGATTATTGGCGTTCGAGGAGCGTGGGGTCAGTTGTCCGAAGAAAATATAGCTCTGAGCGCCCCTACAAATATTCCGCTTATGGCCCCCGAAAATCAAATCTATTGGGAATACTCACTCGGTGTGGGCAACATTTTCAAAATATTGCGGATCGACTTTAATTTTCGTGGAAACTATCTCGAAAATCCAGATGCCAGAGCGTTTGGGATAACAGGAACCTTCGGATTTAATTTTTAATTAATACGAAACCGCCAATTTATGCACACTATTCCAGTTATACTGGTTATTTTTGCACAATAAATTTATTGCTGACATGTCTAAAAAACCACGTATTACCTTTGATGTACTGGTAGAAATTCCCAAAGGTAGCAGAAACAAGTACGAATACGACTTTACCTTGAACAAGATTCGGTTTGACCGAACCTTATTTTCTTCGATGATGTATCCCGGTGATTACGGATTTATTCCCGAAACCTTGGCCCTGGATGGAGACCCTTTGGATGTATTGGTGCTTTGTACCGAACCCACCTACCCCATGGTAGTGGTAGAAGTTAAGCCGGTAGGTGTGTTCCACATGACCGATGAAAAAGGTCCCGATGAAAAGATAATTTGTGTTCCGGTATCGGACCCTATTTGGAGCAAAAGAGATGATATCAGTGAATTGAACCCGCACAGATTAAAAGAAATCGAGCACTTTTTCCAGGTATATAAAGATTTGGAAGAGAAAAAAGTAGATACCGGGGGTTGGGGAGATGTAAACGAAGCGGTCAAAATCTATCATGAGTGCGTGCAGCGCTATGAAGAAAGTGATCATAAAAAGAGACGGGCCTATACTATATAGAATACATAACAAAAACTTTTAAAAAATGCGCTTTTAATAATTAAAGGCGCATTTTTTTTATTACTTCGTATTTCATTACATTAGCTTCCATTAAAAATCACTAAATAACTCAATCTATGGATTTAATCGTGAAATTTTTGCCCGTATTCGGTATTCTGGGCCTTTTGTACGTCTTTATTAAAAACGTATGGATCTCCAAACAAGAGGTGGGGGATGCCAAAATGGCAAGAATAGCCAAAAATATTGCCGATGGAGCAATGTCCTTCTTAAAAGCGGAATATAAAATATTGAGCATCTTCGTTATTGCAGTAGCTGTTTTGCTGTTCTTTAAAGGAAGTAATGAGACAGGCTCAAATGGAATGGTCGCAGTATCCTTTATAGTAGGGGCCATTTGTTCCGCCCTTGCTGGTTTTATCGGTATGAAGGTGGCTACAAAGGCAAATGTTAGAACTACCAATGCGGCAAGAACCTCGCTGGGCAAGGCCCTGGAAGTGGCATTTGCAGGAGGGGCCGTAATGGGGTTGGGTGTTGTAGGCCTCGGTGTTCTCGGTTTAAGTGGATTATTTATGATATACAGCGGTCAAGGCTGGGAAATAGGAGAAGTGCTCAATGTACTTTCCGGTTTCTCCTTGGGAGCATCTTCCATTGCACTTTTTGCCCGTGTTGGTGGAGGTATTTACACCAAAGCTGCCGATGTAGGAGCTGATTTGGTAGGTAAAGTAGAAGCGGGTATTCCCGAGGACCACCCATTGAACCCTGCCACCATTGCAGATAATGTAGGTGATAATGTAGGCGATGTTGCCGGGATGGGAGCCGATTTGTTTGAATCTTATGTGGGTTCCATAATAGGTACAATGGTATTAGGTGCGGTTTTTGCCGGTATCCCTGAGTTTCAAAATGCTTTTGATGGACTTGGAGCAGTGTATTTACCATTGGCGTTAGCAGCCGTGGGTATTATCATGTCTATAATCGGAACCTTTTTTGTAAGGGTCAAAGATGGTGGAAACCCACAAACAGCATTAAACGTTGGCGAGTTTGGTTCGGCAGGTTTGATGCTGATAGCCTCCTATTTCATTATTAATGCCATGCTGCCGGAATCTTGGGTAGAAGGAGGAAAAGAATACTCGGCCATGGGTGTTTTCTGGGCCACAATTGCTGGACTTGTGGCGGGATTGTTGGTTGGAAAAGTAACCGAATATTACACAGGAACGGGCACAAAGCCTGTAAACTCTATCGTGCGTCAGTCCGATACAGGTTCGGCCACAAATATTATAGCCGGGCTTGGAGTGGGAATGATGTCCACCGCAATACCGATTATCTTGATCGCGGCAGCGATTTTGGTTTCCCATTATTTTGCAGGACTGTACGGAATTGCCATTGCAGCGGTCGGTATGTTGGCCAATACGGGTATTCAACTAGCTGTAGATGCTTATGGACCAATCTCCGATAATGCCGGAGGTATTGCGGAAATGGCAGAACTGCCGAGCGAGGTGCGAGAAAGAACAGATAAATTAGATGCTGTTGGGAACACTACGGCTGCCATTGGTAAAGGTTTTGCCATTGCCTCTGCGGCTTTGACAGCTTTGGCACTTTTTGCCGCCTTTATGAAAACTGCGGGAGTAGAATCAATAGACGTTTCTCAACCCGATATTATGGCAGGTTTGTTGATCGGAGGCATGCTTCCGTTTGTATTCTCCGCACTCTCCATGAATGCCGTAGGTAGAGCGGCAATGTCCATGATAGAAGAAGTGCGCCGACAGTTTAAGGATATTCCGGAATTGAAAGCAGCATTGGAGATTATGCGCAAGCACGATGCGGATTTATCAAAAGCAAGCAAGGAAGATATGGAAATTTTTGAAGCAGCGGACGGGAAAGCCGAATATGAAAAATGTGTGGCCATATCCACACAAGCTTCCATTAAAGAAATGGTGTTCCCAGGATTGTTGGCGATAGCCGTACCCGTTGCCATCGGATTTATTGGTGGCGCGGAAATGTTGGGAGGTTTATTGGCCGGTGTAACCACGGCCGGTGTACTTATGGCAATTTTCCAATCCAATGCCGGAGGTGCATGGGACAACGCCAAGAAGACCATCGAGAGCGAAGGTCGTAAAGGTAGTGATGCCCATAAGGCAGCGGTGGTCGGAGATACGGTAGGGGACCCGTTCAAGGATACCTCTGGACCGTCATTGAACATTTTGTTAAAGTTAATGTCGGTAGTGGCATTGGTAATTGCGCCAAGTCTGGTAAGTCTTGCCCCTGCAGATGAGGTGAGTATGTTGAAAGAAGACGGCACAACAATTACCATTACCGAAGAGGGAATAAAAGAAACCAAAGAGGTGGAAAAACAAATTCGTATAGAGGTGAGCAACACAGAAGACGGTACTTTTAAGGCCGTTGTCACCTCCACATCTTCTGTAAATGGTGAAGAAACTGTAGAAACCAAAGAATTTATGGCAGCGACCAAAGAAGAATTGGAAAGAAAGATACAAGCCTATAAGAGTGCCGAGGCAAAGGATTAGCTCTTGCTTTAAGTAAAGCTGAAAAACCACGCCCCATGGCGTGGTTTTTTTATTTTTTATGGGATAAAGAAATCTCGATCAGTTTTTCAGTCCTCATTTTAAAAATGATACTTCCAACCATTTGTCATTTTAGATCCGTTGATAGGGAGCCTTGGAGATCTCATGGATATAAATAAATGTTTCTATTTGTTCAACTTAAAGGTAATCGGAATGGAATAAGGAACTTTTACCGGTGTCCCTCTTTGTTTTCCAGGTGTCAAGGCGGGTAATTTAGATATAATTCTGGCAGCCTCTTTCTCCAAACTCTCATGTGGCCCCCTGAGCCTAATGTCTCCTATGCTTCCATCCTTTTGAACGGTGAATACAACGCTAACCCGACCTTCGAGACCTAATTCTTGTGCAATTTCAGGGTACCGGAAGTTTTTTCGGATATGCTTTAACATCTGTTCTTGAAAGCATAGCCTTTTTTCCGCTTCATCCTTTTCGTTTTCACAACCGGGGAAAATCGGGGCATTCTCAATAAGGATAAAAGGAATTTCGTCCGGGATGTCGTCTTCGGCAACTTCAATGCTTTCAACTTCTGCTATTTTGGTATCCTGATCTATATCGTTCGATTCTATAAAGGTTTCCTCTACCTTATCATTATCCTCGGCAACCACAATTTTTGGAGGAGTCTGTATTTTTGGTTGAGGTGGGTCCGGTAGTTTTATTTTAAGGATGGTCGCATCCTCGTCCAGACTTTCCTGAACTGTGAGTTGGCCAATTTCCCAAACATTGTTTTTGTGGTACGTTTTCCATTCCAAGGCCAAATAGGTCATAAAGAGTATCAAGGTCATTCCTACAAAAAAGTAGAGCATGCTGTTTCGTTTTACCTCCATTTGAGGGTTCTTTTTCGGTTCCATAATTTTCAAGTTTTAAACCTTTTAAAAAGGTGTAGTTAATAGCTATGGGACAATCCCGAGCTTAAACTACTTTAAACTTGGGTCGATATAAACCAACAATGAGCAAGAAGGGCATTTGGTTGAGGGAAATGACCTTATAAGGTGAGAATAAAATAATTGAATATGTGGCATGGGGGAAACTTAGCTAAATGCTAGGTCGTTAAGAATCACCAAAAACCAAATAAAATGAATGCTACTCGAACAACCCGTGGATTTCGCCATCTATACGATTGATAACTTCGCCCAAGTCTTCGGGATTGTCCACAAAATCCAATTGGTCCACATCAAAAATGAGCAATTTGCCCTTTTTGTAGGTGTTCACCCAGGCCTCATAGCGCTCATTCAATCGACTTAGGTAATCAATCGAAATTGAGTTTTCGTAATCGCGCCCACGTTTATGGATTTGGTTCACCAAATTGGGGATGGAGCTTCGCAAATAGATCATAAGGTCCGGTGGCTGTACCAATGTTTCCATGAGTTCGAATAAACCTTTATAGTTTTCAAAATCACGATTGGTCATAAGGCCCATGGCGTGCAAGTTAGGGGCAAAAATATGGGCATCTTCATAAATGGTCCTATCCTGAATTACATTTTTGCCGCTCTCCCTAATTTTAAGGATTTGGCGATATCGACTGTTAAGGAAATATATCTGCAAATTAAAGCTCCAACGCTCCATCTGATTGTAAAAATCATCGAGGTAGGGATTGTCCACCACATCTTCAAAATGAGCTTCCCATTTATAATGTTTGGATAAAAGATTGGTCAGGGTGGTTTTCCCTGCGCCTATATTCCCAGCTACAGCAATATGCATATGTCAGTGTTTATTGATGATGTACTTTGTGCCACTTGGAGCGCAATATACAAAGTTAATAGGCGTCTTTGAAAATTTTTGGATGTACGCACTTTTTCTTAAATAAATACTAAACTATGGTTTTTGGTTAGCGTTGGTTAAACCTTTCTTCGAAATTGGAGTCAAATTCACAATTTTGAACCTAATCGCATGAAAAAATCGTTTTTATTTTCTTTTATTCTGACCCTGGCCATATATCATGGACACTCCCAGAATTTTATCGGCACAGCAATTTATCAAAGTAAAACCTCCATTCAAGGTGATTTTGGTCCACCGGACATGCCAGAGGCCCGCAAGCAAGAAATTTTGGAACGGATGAAGAAAGCCATGGAGAAATCTTACGAGTTGACTTTTGATCGTTCTACCTCCATTTATATAGAAGAAGAAAAACTGGTAACCCCATCCGTTGATCAGGGTAGAGGTGGCCCGCGATTTGGTATGTTCTCGACGACCGGCGGCACATACTATAAGAATATTCAAGGGCAGGTCTATACTAACTCGGTAGAGACATTTGGTAAAAAGTTTTTGATAAAGGACAGTTTGCCTCAACTAAATTGGCAGCTCACTTCGGAAACCAAAAAAATAGGCAATTATACATGTTACAAAGCCACAGCGGTAAAAACGATAGATACAACATCCATGGAAAATCTTAGGAACATGATGCGGCCGCCACGAAGGGGTAATGGGGACAAAGCAGGAGAACAAGAGCAAAAGGATTCGGTTCAAGGGAATTCATTGTTGGCCCGTATTGAATCTCCCAAGGAACAAATTATTACCGCATGGTTTACACCGGATATACCCGTGGGTCAAGGCCCAGGCCCCTACTGGGGGCTACCGGGATTGATCTTGGAGGTGAATGATGGACGTACGGCCATACTGTGTTCCAAGATAGTGCTCAGCCCCGACAAGGAAATTGAAATAGTCCAACCTAAAAGGGGCAAAGAGGTGACCCAGGCCGAATACAACAAAATTTTGGTAGAGAAGATGAAGGAAATGTCGGAAAGGTTTCGGAATAACGGACGAAGGGGCGGAGGTCCCGGAGGCAGACCATAATTTTATTGGATAGTCGATGAATAAAATTTTTCAGGCACTTGTGTTACTTTTTGTAACATCTGCCATGGCGCAAAAGGTAACGGTAACGGGAATCGTGTCAGATTCTCTTAAAAATCCTTTGGATGTTGCAAATGTTGTTGCGGTAAATCAAGAAAACCAGGCATTGGATGCTTTTGGCATAACCAATGATAAAGGGGAGTACAAACTAAACCTAAAAACAAATGCCAGCTATATTTTAAAAGTAAGCTACCTTGGTTTTAAACCTGCCGAAATTCCATTGCAAACAAAGGAATCGGATATGGTCCTGGATGTGGTGTTGTACGAACAGGCGGAAAGTTTGGATGAGGTGGAGGTTGTTTATGAGATCCCTATCTCCATCCAGGGCGATACCATTGTCTATAATACGGATTCCTTTGTATCCGGAACGGAACGAAAACTGGCCGATGTACTGGAAAAGTTACCTGGGATAGAGGTCAGTGACGAGGGAGAGATACAGGTAGAGGGCAAGACCGTGACCAAAGTTATGGTCGAAGGCGAAGAATTTTTCGATGGTGACTCTAAATTGGCATCGAAGAATATTCCTGCCAATGCGCTGAGTAAAATTGAAGTGCTGCGCAATTATTCAGAAGTTTCACAACTGGGTGGAGTTACCAATAATCAAGATAACGTTGCACTTAATATAAAATTAAAGGAAGGCAAAAAGAAATTTTGGTTTGGTGAAGTTACGGGAGGCTTTGGCTTGGATGAAAGATATATTGCCCATCCAAAGCTATTTTATTATTCACCGGACTTTAGTGTCAATATCCTTACCGACCTTAATAATATTGGCGAAGTGGCCTTCTCTTCTCGCGATTATTGGAATTTTACGGGAGGGTTTCGCAGTGCCACCCGAGGAACCGTAGGCACATCATTTAGTACAAGTTCCAGTAGCCAAGGAATCAGTACGGCCCAGAACAATAGGGCAAAATCGTTGGAAACCAAGTTCGGAGCTATAAATTTTAGCTATAAACCATCCGAATCATGGAGGTTGAGCGGTTATGGAATATACTCCTACAACAACACCCTGATGCAGACCACCGCGACCAATACGTACATCTCCAGTGGCGAAACGGAGCTTACGGATACCAATACCGATCAAGCATCAAAATTGGGACTCCTGCAATTTAAATCGTCTTACAGTCCGAACGAAAGGCTGCAATGGGACTACCAGATCCAAACAAGGTTATCGGAAGAGGAACAATACACCAATACCTTGTCCGTTTCCGATGTAACGGACGAAATTGGGCAAAACAATGCACAAAAACCGACCACGGTTACACAGAACACCAATCTATATTACACCTTAAACCCAGAACATATATTCGCTTTTGAAGGGCAATATGAGTATTCCGATGAAGACCCGTTTTATAACGCTATACGATCAGAACAGCCTTTTGGAGGATTGATTCCCTTGGATTCCGATCAATCCAATTATAACATTAACCAAAAACAGTATACCCAAACCAATAGGTTGGATGCCAAACTCGATTATTTTTGGGTAACAGGGGCAAAGAGCAACATCAATTTAACCTTGGGGACCACACAATCCAGTCAGAGGTTCAACTCTTCTATTTTTCAGGTGTTGGATGAAGGCAGTGAGATTACTTTTAATGATGATGAACTCAATAACAATGTGCAATTCAACTTTTCCGATATGTATCTAGGGTTTCATTATAAATGGATCATGGGCAAGTTTACGTTCAATCCAGGTTTCCATGTACACAATTATGTGGCGGCCAATACCCAGTTGGGTTCAAAAGTGAAGAACGAACTTACCAATATAGTGCCCGACCTGTTCATTAATTTTCAGATTAAACAATCCGAGAGCATTAGGTTCAACTACAATATTACCCGGAATTTTACGGATATCAACAATTTGGCCGCTGGCTACATATTTAATAATTACAACTCGGTGTATCAAGGTAACCGTGATCTGGAAAGTGCGCTGTACCATAATCTATCGCTCAATTTTTTCAGTTTTAGTATGTTCAACCTTCAAAATATATTTGCCAGGTTCAACTATAGTAAGCGTATCGATGCCTTTAAGGTCAATACAAGTATCGAGGGGATCAATCAGGTGCGTACCACCATCAATTCCAATTTAGACGATGAAACCTTCAGTGGTTCAGGTAGTTTTCAGAGGACATTTGGCCGAATTAAGGTAAAGACCAACGCTTCCCTTTCACTTTCAAATACATTCAATATAGTGAATAATGCCCCTCAAAATTCAAAATCCCTAACTCAGAGCTATTCAGCCTCTGTTGGCAGCAGCTTTACCAATGCACCCAATTTAGAGCTTGGTATCGGATATACCATAAACGATTACGATAACGGAAATACGAGTACTACCTATTATACCAACAGACCGTTTGTTAAGTTCGATGCGACCTTCTTGAAGAACTTTCTCTTTTTGGTGGATTACGACCATTACATATATACGGACAAAGAAGGTACCATAGACAATAGATATGGCTTTCTCGATGCAAGTCTATCCTATCAAAAATCCGATAGTAAATGGGAATATAGTATTGAGGCCACCAATCTTACCAACAATGCTTCTTTGGACCAAAACTCTTATGATGACCTGTATTTTAGAACATCGAACTATATGGTCCAGCCACGTTATGTTGTTCTAAAGGTGAAGTATGAATTATGATTTGTTTTTGTGTTCAAAATTTTGATGGTTTTGGGTTTCACCGTACTTTTGCCCTTTAAAACGAGGAAAGATTTGACTGATTGCAACCTCTTGTCCCAAACTATCAGGGATGAAAAATGCTAAAGCAGTTTACTGGACGTGTGTTCAGTGGTCTCTACCGAGAAAAAACTCCTTTGGTTATTCAATTGAATCTTTCCGTTAAAGGAAAACAATGTCATATTTATTTACGTCCGAATCGGTAAGCGAAGGACACCCGGATAAGATAGCCGATCAAATAAGTGATGCCCTATTGGATAATTTTCTTGCCTTTGATCCCGAGAGCAAAGTGGCTTGCGAAACTATGGTCACTACAGGTCAAGTGGTTTTGGCCGGCGAGGTAAAAAGCCATACTTATGTGGATCTGCAAAGTATAGCCAGGGAGGTTATCAATAACATTGGTTATACGAAAGGCGAGTACAAGTTCAGTGGGGATTCCTGTGGGGTAATCTCATTGATCCACGAACAATCCCAAGATATAAACCAAGGAGTGGACCGGGGCACTAAAGAAGAACAAGGCGCCGGTGATCAAGGAATGATGTTTGGGTACGCCACGACCGAGACCGACAATTACATGCCATTGGCTTTGGATATATCCCATAAGATTTTGGAAGTGTTGGCCGATTTAAGAAGGGAGGGGACACAGGTCTCTTACCTAAGGCCCGATGCCAAGGCCCAGGTGACCATTGAATATTCTGATGATAATCTGCCCCAGCGTATAGATACTATTGTGGTTTCCACCCAACATGATGAGTTTGACACGGACGAAGCCATGTTGGCCAAAATCAAAGAAGATGTAATCAAAATATTGATTCCCGCAGTTAAAAAACTGTTGCCGGAAAACATACAAAAACTTTTTACGGACAGTATCAAATACCATATAAATCCGACCGGAAAATTCGTGATCGGTGGTCCTCACGGGGATGCAGGGCTAACTGGAAGGAAAATTATTGTGGATACTTATGGCGGAAAAGGTGCCCATGGCGGAGGTGCCTTTAGTGGAAAAGACCCTAGCAAGGTGGATCGCAGTGCAGCCTATGCTGCACGGCACATGGCAAAAAACCTTGTTGCCGCTGGGGTGGCGAACGAAATTTTGGTACAGGTAAGTTATGCCATAGGAGTAGTGGAACCAACGTCTATTTTTGTGGAAACCTACGGAACATCGAACGTTGCTTTAAATGATGGTGAGATTGCCCAAAAAGCATCCCAACTTTTCGATATGCGCCCCTTTGCCATAGAAGAACGTCTAAAACTCCGTAATCCAATTTATTTGGAAACAGCGGCCTACGGTCACATGGGTAAAGAGCCCACGACCATGACCAAGGTTTTTGAGTCTCCATATAATGGAAGAATAGAAAAAGAGGTAGAACTCTTTACTTGGGAAAAATTGGATATGGTGGACAAGGTGAAAAAAACCTTTGGTTTGTAAGCCATGGGAATCAAATAAAAAAAGGAGCTTTAATGGAGCTCCTTTTTTTTATTGGCATACTCTTGCGAACTTTAGTAGATTTAGCATATCAAAATTAGAATGTATGAGAAGTTCGTTTAGAATTGTGTTCCTAAGTGTTTTTGTGCTATTGTCTGCTGTTGGTTGCAAAAAAACCACTAAAACGGAGGTCAAGACAGTAGATACCTACGTCGCCGATAACTACACCAAAAAAGAGGTAGATATAGAAATGCGGGATGGGGTAAAACTGCATACTACCATATATGCTCCCAAGGATACCTCCAAGGAGTACCCGATTATTATGCAACGGACTCCTTACAGCTCAAGACCTTATGGAGAAGGTAATTTTAAGACCAAAATCGGTCCTAACGAACATTTAATGCGTGAAGGAAACATCATTGTTTATCAAGATGTGCGCGGAAGGTGGCTCAGTGAAGGCCATTACGAAAATATGAGGGCCTACATTCCCAACAAAACATCCAACGATCAAGTGGACGAAAGTTCCGATACCTACGATACCATTGAGTGGTTGGTTAACAATGTGGAAAATAACAATGGCAACGTGGGAATTTGGGGTATATCTTATCCTGGGTATTATGCTACATATGCAACTGTGGATGCCCATCCAGCCCTAAAAGCGGCTTCTCCACAAGCCTGTATCGGGGATTTCTTTTTCGATGATTTCCACCACAACGGAGCGTATTTGTTGAGCTATTTTAGGGCGACCTCTTTGTTTGGAACGCCAAGGCCCAATGGTGACGCACCTATCGACACAGCTTGGTACACACTTCCCAAATTGCCGACAGAAGACCAGTACCAATTCTTTTTGGATGCAGGGCCACTTAAAAACTTGGATTACTTTTTTGAATACGAGACTGCAGATACCCCGACCATGCGCCCTGAAGGTGTTACCGATGATTTCTTTTGGAACGAGTTAAAGGAACATCCCAATTATGATGAAATGTGGCAGAGCAAAGGGCTCATCCAACATTTGAAAAATGTTAAGAGCAGTGTGGCCACGATGATCGTTGGTGGTTGGTTTGATGCGGAAGACCTCTACGGACCATTGGAAACGTATAAGAACATAGAAAAATACAATACGGACAATTACAATACTATGGTTTTCGGACCATGGGACCACGGTGCTTGGGCAAGAACAAAAGAGCGGAATACCGTGGGCAATTACTACTTTGGTGATTCCATATCCTTGTTCTTCCAAAAAAACATCGAAACAAAATTCTTTAATCATTTTCTAAAAGGTGAAGGAGATAAAAATTCTGGTCTGCCAGAGGCTTATGTGTTCGATACCGGAAGAAAAGAATGGAAAACGTACGATACTTGGCCACCACAAAATGTGGAAAAACAGACCATGTACCTATCCGAAGACGAAGAGCTTACATCCGAAGCTAAAAATGTAACCGGCATAGACTTCGTGAGCAATGTAAAGAAACCCGTGCCTTATTCCGAGGACGTAAAAACAGTCTTCACGCCAAGAAAATACATGACCGATGACCAACGTTTTGCTGCCCGTCGTTCCGATGTTCTGGTGTTCGAGACCGAAGTGATGGAAGAAGACCTTACCTTGGCCGGGGATATTTTGGCAAAATTAAAGGTGGCCACCACCGGTACAGCAGCAGATTGGATCGTAAAGGTTATCGATGTACACCCAGCGGATACCGAGACAAATGAAGAAATGCAAGACCATCTTAAAATGAGCAATTACCATTTAATGGTAAGGAGCGAGGTGCTTCGTGGTCGATTTAGAAATAGCTTTTCAGACCCCGAACCATTTACCCCAAATCAAAAAACAGATGTGGATATCAAGCTTCAAGATGTGTTCCACACGATCAAAAAAGGGCACAAATTGCAAATTCAGGTACAGAGCACGTGGTTCCCGCTTATCGATTTGAACCCGCAGACCTATGTGGACAATATTTTTAAGGCAGACGAATCCGATTTTAAAACGCAGACCCATACTGTATTTACCGACTCCAATATCGAGTTTACGGTATTGAAGTAAAATGACTTGGAGCTTCGGACAACACATGTGAAGGATTAATTTTTTCCAAAAGATTAGGAAAATCAAATTTTCCATCAGTATATTTGTTGTTCGAAGTTCAAACAAGTATTGATTAGTTATCAAGAAAGGTGGAGGGAATAGACCCTTTGAAGCCTTAGCAACCCTTGGCCCCCAGTGTCGAGAAGGTGCTACATTCTATCCCGATTGGGTATAGATAACGACAATCGACCATTTTCGATTTCATTTTCTTATAACTTTTTGATTTTCTTACGCCCAAGGGCTAAGCGTTTGACTTTTTAATTTTTCGTTTAAAAAATTTAAAAAAAAACAAAAGTCATGAGCGATCAAAAATTTGCAACAAACGTATTACACGCAGGTCACGATACCACACAGACCGCAGGAACAAGGGCAGTGCCTATTTATCAGTCAACATCCTATGTCTTTAACGACACGGACCATGCCGCGAATCTATTTTCATTGTCGGAATTGGGTTTTATTTATACAAGACTGAATAATCCAACCAACCAGGTACTGCAAGATAGATTGGCCGCTGCAGAGGGAGGGGTAGGTGCCGTTGTATTTGCATCTGGTACTGCTGCAATTTCTACAGGGCTGTTGACCCTGCTAAAAGCGGGCGACCATATTGTGGCATCCAGCAGTTTGTACGGGGGCACCTATAATTTATTGAATGTTACCCTGCCAAGATTGGGTATCACTACCACTTTTGTAGATGCTTCGGACCCTTCAAATTTTGCGGATGCGGTTCAAGAGAATACACGGGCAATCTTTGTGGAATCTTTGGGCAATCCTAAATTGGATGTGTTGGATTTAAAAGGAATTTCTAAAGAGGCCAAAGCGGCAGGAGTACCATTTATTGTGGATAACACGGTAGCTACGCCCGGACTTTTAAATCCTATTGAGCACGGCGCCAATTTGGTGATACATTCCTTGACCAAATATATTGGAGGTCAGGGAACATCGCTTGGAGGAGCTATAATTGATGCCGGCACTTTTGATTGGAGCAATGGTAAATTTCCGGAATTTACAGAGCCATCTGCAGGGTATCACGGCTTGGTGTATCACGAAACTTTGGGCGCGGCGGCTTTCACTTTTAAGTTAATTTTAGAAGGATTACGAGATTTTGGTGGAGCTTTGAGCCCTTTCAATGCTTTTCAAATTTTACAAGGATTGGAAACTTTGCCGGTTCGTATTAAGCAGCACAGTGCAAATGCACTGGAGTTGGCGGAGTGGCTACAAAGCAGGGAAGAAGTAGCATGGGTAAACTATCCAGGGCTTAAGGGAAACAAGTATTACGATTTGGCACAGGAATATTTGCCAAAAGGACAAAGCGGAATTGTAACATTTGGAGTAAAAGGAGGGTTCGAAGCGGCAAAAAAACTAACCGATGCGACCAAAGTATTCTCTTTGCTTGCTAATATTGGTGATACAAAGTCGCTTATAATTCACCCGGCAAGTACAACGCACCAACAATTGGATGAAGAGCAGCAGGCAAGCGCGGGCGTTACTGAAGATTTGATCAGACTTTCTGTAGGTCTGGAAGACATTGAAGATTTAAAAAACGATTTGGAAGCTGGTTTTGCAGCTATTGGTTAAACATTTTGAAATTGGTAAGCACGCATGTTGCATAAAATAGAGATAAAGGAATACACGACCTTATCCGGTCATACACAAGAAATTGAACTGTCGTATCAGTTGTTCGGAAAGCCATTGCATTCGGCACCGATCATTCTTGTGAACCATGCCTTGACAGGTAATTCGAACGTTGCCGGAGAAGATGGCTGGTGGTCCGATTTGATCGGGGATGGAAAATGTATCGATACAAAAAAGTACACCATTCTGTCATTTAACATACCGGGAAATGGTTTTGATGGTTTTATTATTGAAAACTATAAGGACTTTGTTGCCGGGGATATTGCTAGAATATTTTTATGGGGACTTCGGGCCTTGGAAATCGAAAAATTGTTTGCCATAATCGGAGGCTCGTTGGGAGGAGGAATTGCATGGGAAATGACTGCTATTGACCCAAAGATAACCGAGCATTTGATCCCTGTGGCCTCCGATTGGAAATCCACGGATTGGTTGATTGCCAATTGTCAGATTCAGGAGCAATTTTTGGTCAACTCCAAACAACCGGTGCACGATGCACGTATGCATGCGATGTTGTGCTACCGTACCCCGGAATCATTTAAAGAAAGGTTTAAAAGAAGTACCAACGAAGAGCTTCAAATATTTAATGTAGAATCTTGGTTGATGCATCACGGCAAAAAGTTACAAGAGCGTTTTCAGCTTTCTGCCTATAAATTAATGAACCAATTGCTCAAATCCATCGATATAACCAGAGATGGAGAGGAAGCATTTAACGCCTTGCAGGAAAGCGATACCAAAATCCACATAATCGGGGTAAACTCCGATTTGTTCTTTACTGCCGAAGAAAATAAGGAAACATTTAAGCGATTGGCACAGGCCAATACCAATGTTACTTATGGCGAAGTACAATCCGTACATGGGCACGATGCCTTTTTGATGGAGTTTGAACAATTGGAGAAATTGTTGTCCACCGTATTTCAGAAGAGTACAGAACGCATCAAAATTTTAAAATTTGGTGGAAAATCTTTGGCAAACGGCGAAGGAATTGAACGTGTTTTGAATATTATCGGTAAAAGATATGATGAGCAAGAACATTTTGCAGTAGTAGTTTCTGCGCGCGGTAAGGCAACGGACCAATTGGAGAACCTATTGGAAAAAGCGGTCAATGGGGAAGACTTCCAAAAAGATTTGAAGAAGTTTGCCGAATACCAAAAAAATAATTTTGATGGTGTGGACATAACCGAAGAACTGTCCGCAATCGAAAAAATATTGAGCGGGGTAACATTAACAGGTGATTACAGTCTAAAAACCAAGGATGAAGTACTGTCCTTCGGTGAATTGATATCTGGAAAATATGTTACTGCTGCCTTGCAGGCAAATGGGGTAAAGGCTACATTGCTCGACTCCAGACAACTCATAAAAACCGACGATAGTTTTAGCAATGCCGAGGTAGATGAAGGGCTGTCCAAAGAAAATGTGCTACGATATTTCCATGAGCTGGATTCGGACACCGTACCCGTGGTAACCGGGTTTATAGCCTCCAATAAGAATGGTGCAACCACTACTTTGGGAAGAAATGGAACAAATTATTCCGCAGCTCTGTTGGCCAATTTTTTGGATGCAAGCGAGTTGATCAATTATACCCATGTTGATGGTATTTTTACCGCCAATCCCGATTTGGTGAAAGATGCCAGATTGATCGATATGATTTCTTACAGTGAGGCCAATGAACTCGCCAATTTTGGTGCCACCATTTTGCATGCAAAGACGATTATCCCCTTGATCGAAAAAAACATCCCATTACGTATCTGCAATACTTTCAATGATGATAACGAGGGTACCTTGATCGGTCCAAAAACTGGTCGTGGTGGCATAAAGTCCCTTTCAGTGTTGGATAATATGGCCCTTATCAATCTTGAGGGTAGGGGGTTGCTCGGTAAAGTAGGTGTGGATATGCGTATTTTCAGGGCCCTTGGCCAAAACGATATCTCCGTTGGAATTGTTTCCCAAGGATCATCAGAGAGAGGTATTGGTTTGGTAGTGGATGTCTCCAAGGCGGATAAGGCAAAGAAAGTACTCGATCAGGAATTTGAGACGGACTATTCATCACAGGATATCAATAAAATATCCGTGGTGAAGGATGTTTCCGTCATTTCCATTGTGGGTATGGACTTGAGCAGTTTTCATAAACCCTTCAATGCCTTGGTCAAAAACCAAATCACACCCTTACTGTTCAACAACACGGTGACAGGAAAAAATGTGAGCATGGTGATGAAGAAAACCGATCTGCACAAAGCCATAAACGTGATCCATGGGCAAATTTTCGGTATTGCGAAGAAAATCAATTTGGCCTTGTTCGGTCATGGCAATGTGGGGGGAACATTGATCCATCAGATTCTGGATTCAAAAAATACGATCGAGGACAGAAAAAGTATCGATTTAAAAATCTTTGCAGTGTCCAATTCAACAAAAGTACTATTGGATGCTTCGGGTATTGGTGCCGATTGGAAAGAGCGTTTGGAAACTGAGGGACAGCCTTATTCTGCCGAAGATATAATCACTTTTGCCAAAAAACATCATTTAGAGAATTTGATTGCAGTTGATAATACCGCAAGCAAAACATTTGTGGAAAAATATGAAACCTTGATCGAGCATGGTTTTGATCTGGTGTCATCCAACAAGATTGCAAATACCTTGAGCTTTGATCAATATAAATCCATACGAAAGTGTTTAGATCAAAATCAAAAACAATACCTGTACGAAACCAATGTGGGTGCAGGTCTTCCACTTATCGATACAATTAAACTACTGCATCTTTCTGGCGAGAATATTACTCGGATTAAAGGGGTGTTTTCTGGGTCTTTGAGTTATATTTTTAATACATTTTCCGAGAAAGATGTCACTTTTTCCGAAATTGTAAAGGAAGCTATGGAAAATGGGTTTACAGAACCTGATCCTAGGGAAGACCTGTCCGGTAACGATGTAGGAAGAAAACTTTTGATTTTGGCCAGAGAGTTGGACCTTCAGAACGAGTTCGCGGATATTGAAGTGCAAAATTTAATTCCAAAAGAGCTTGAAGTCTTGGTTTTTAAGAATTTTATGGAACAAATTGAAAAGATGGACACTGTTTTTGAAAAGATAAAGAAGGACCAGAAACAAGGCCATGTATTGCGATATGTTGGGGATTTGCATGGAGATTTACAACAGGACAAAGGAGTCCTGGATGTAAAACTCGTCTCTGTGCCCAAAGAGAGTGCATTGGGCCAGGTAAAGGGCTCCGATTCGATCATTGAAATTTATACGGAGTCTTACGGAGAGCACCCACTTGTGATTCAAGGAGCGGGAGCAGGAGCTGCTGTTACGGCAAGAGGTGTATTTGGCGATATTTTAAGAATAGCGGAAAAGATATAACTTCGAATACGCTCAACTACTGTGCTTTAAAATCTCTGTTGGCTGAGCGTAGTCGAAGTCACAATAGTTTGTTCGTTTAGGGTTTTGATGGTGTAGTTTTGACTAAGATCAACTACCAGTTTTTAATTTAATTGGGTAACTGAGTGAGGTGTTTACTTAAAATAGAATGTATAATTAGGTGTCTGAACCTAGTCGAAGACACAATAGTTTGCTCGTGAAAGGTTACGTATATATATTACAATGTTCGGATGGTAGCTATTACACCGGAAGCACTGTTGATTTAGACAAGCGTTTGCGAGAGCATCAAGATGGAAAAGGAGCCAATCACACCAAGAAAAGATTGCCTGTTAAATTATTGTATGCTGAAGAGTATTTGAGTATTGCAATGGCTTTTGAACGTGAAAAGCAAATTCAAGGGTGGTCACGACCAAAGAAAGAAGCTCTTATTAATGGCGAGTTTGAGGTTTTGCCTTATTTATCTGAATGTAAAAACGAAACGAACTTTAAATATTATAAAGAAGAAAAATGAAGTAGCTTCGACTCCGCTCAGCTACCCAAGTTAGAATGTTTTTGGTGACTGAGCGTAGTCGAAGTCACATTTGATTGTCATGGAAGGGTTTGAACAAAGTAGTCGAAGCCACAAAATAAAAAGGGATAAAGATGAAAAAATTTGAAACAGAAGCGATTCGCACCCAAATAGAGCGTAGTCAAAATTTGGAGCATTCCAGTCCCATTTATATGACCTCCAGCTTTGTTTTTGAAGATGCAGAGGATATGCGGGCCTCTTTTGCCGAAGAAAAGGAACGGAATATTTACTCCAGATATTCCAATCCCAATTCATCGGAATTGATTGAAAAAGTTTGCCAAATGGAGGGGGCGGAAAGCGGCTTCGCCTATGCTTCGGGTATGTCGGCCGTTTTTTCCACCTTGGCAGCCTTGTTAAATGCCGGTGATCATATTATATCTTCCAAGAGTATTTTTGGATCTACGCATAGTTTGTTTACCCAGTTTTTCCCAAAATGGAATATCGAAACCAGTTATTTTGATGCCAACGATGTATCTCAAATCGAAGGGTTGATCAAACCTAATACAAAAATCCTATATGCGGAAACCCCGACCAATCCTGGGGTGGATGTTTTAGATCTGGCCGTTTTGGGAAAGATCGCCAAAGCACATGGACTTATATTTATTGTGGACAATTGTTTTGCGACCCCATATTTACAGCAACCCATAAAGTTCGGGGCCGACTTGGTCATCCACTCCGGGACCAAGTTAATGGACGGGCAGGGCAGGGTACTGGCCGGAATCACCGTAGGTAATGGTGACCTGATGGACAAAGTATATCGGTTTTCAAGGATTACAGGGCCAGCATTGTCTCCCTTCAATGCTTGGGTATTGTCACGAAGCTTGGAAACCTTGGCTGTTCGGGTTGATCGACATTGTGAGAATGCTCTGAAATTGGCCACCTATCTCGAAGGTCATAAAAAGATTGAATGGGTCAAGTACCCTTTTTTAAAATCACACCCAAACCACGAGATTGCCAAAAAACAGATGAAAGCCGGCGGATGTGTTGTTGCTTTCGAGGTCAAGGGCGGTCTGGAAGCAGGCAGGGAATTCTTTAATGGAATTCGATTGTTGTCCCTATCGGCCAACTTGGGCGATTCGCGAAGTATAGTGACCCACCCTGCTTCAACTACGCACAGCAAGCTCACCGCCGAGGAACGCAATGCAGTTGGTATATCGGATGGCATGGTGCGGGTATCCGTAGGCCTTGAACATATTGATGATATTATTTCGGATATTGAACAGGCCTTGGGGTAAGGTTTTTTTGATAGTATTCTTCTAGGGAACGGATTGTTTAATTTCGTTATATTCGTACGATGCTCTCCAAGAAGACAAAATACGGACTAAAAGCACTTACCTATCTTGCAAAAGTAGATGATAGACAGCCGGTGCAGATTGCTGAAATTGCCAAGCATGAAAATATTTCCCAAAAATTTCTGGAAAGTATTTTGTTGACCCTTCGAAGGAATGGATTTTTAGGTTCCAAAAAAGGAAAGGGAGGAGGGTACTACCTTATTAAAGAACCCAAGGATATTCCAATGACCACTGTAATGAGGGTGCTGGAAGGTCCTATAGCCATGGTTCCATGCGTTAGCCTCAATTTCTACGAAAAATGTGAAGACTGTCCTAATGAAGACGAATGTTCCGTGCACAAGTTAATGCTTCAGGTAAGGGATAGTGCTTTGGACGTTTACCGAAACAATACCTTGGCAGATTTACTTTAAAATTCAAAAAATATAGTTGAATAGGTTCAATTCTGTTCATTTTTATCATCACATCTTCAATAATCTACTAAAACTATAGGGTAAAACTAAATTTAGTATAAATTTTGTGTTTCGTTACGAAAATTAATTTTACTTTTGAAAACCCTATTAAATCGATAGGGTAAAAAATAATTAGCATGATTACTGACCAATTGATAGTTAAAAGCGGTAAGGAACAAAATACCTACTCAAAGGATATAACTTCAGAGAGTCCAAAAAGAAGTATTGCAAAATCCATTAGCTGGAGAGTTGTAGGGACTTTGGACACCATTATTATATCGTGGTTGGTTACCGGTACCTTGAGTTTGGCCTTTTCAATAGGTTTGGTGGAGCTCGTTACCAAAATGATACTGTACTTTTTTCATGAAAGAATTTGGAACTCCATCAAATGGGGTAAATAAAAAATGTTATGGCATTGAACCAACAAGAAATCCAGAATTTAAATAAACAGTTTAAGGGTATTTCTCCAGAAGAAATCATTTCTTGGGCAATACAGCACGGTAAAACTCCCGTTGTAACTACGAACTTTAGACCTTACGAGGTTGCCATCCTGCATGCAACAACAAAAGTAGATAACTCCATACCTGTAATATGGTGCGACACGGGCTACAATACCCCTCAAACCTATAAACATGCAGAAGAGTTAATTTCAAGATTGGAATTGAACATTAAATTATATGTTCCAAAACAAACATCAGCCCATCGAGATGCTGTAATGGGGATTCCACATATAGACGATCCAAAGCATGCCATATTTACGGAGCAGGTAAAGTTGGAGCCGTTCAGAAGAGCTATGGAAGAACATAGACCCGATGTTTGGTTCACCAATCTTCGTAAAGGTCAAACTGCACATAGAGATTCTTTGGATGTGTTGAGTTTGAGCAAAGATGGAGTTTTAAAGGTGAGTCCTTTTTATCATTGGAGCGATACCCAGTTAGATGCTTATTTACAAAAACATGGACTGCCCAACGAGCATAAATATTTTGACCCGACAAAAGTATTGGAAAACCGAGAATGTGGTTTGCATACCTAAATAATATAAACTATTGCCTTACCTATGGTAGAAGGTAATTTGATAAAAACACATAGCCTTGAGCACACTAACAGAACCAATTAAAAAATCAGACACTTTGATAGGTGACGAAAGACCAAGCGCAAACGCCTTGGAGCATGAAGCAATTTACATTATTAGGGAGGTAGCGGCACAGTTTGAAAAACCTGTATTACTATTCTCCGGAGGAAAAGACTCGATAACGTTGGTGCGTTTGGCACAAAAAGCGTTTTGGCCTGCCAAAATTCCCTTCCCATTAATGCATATAGATACAGGACACAACTTTCCAGAAACCATTGAGTTCAGGGATAAGTTAGTAGAAGAACTTGGAGTGGAACTTATAGTTCGCAATGTCCAAGATTCCATTGATGAAGGAAAAGTAGTGGAGGAAACTGGTAAGTACGCCAGTAGGAATATGCTCCAGACCACAACTTTGTTGGATGCAATCGAGGAGTTTAAGTTCGATGCCTGTATTGGTGGAGCAAGAAGAGATGAAGAAAAGGCACGGGCCAAGGAGCGTATTTTTTCGGTTCGAGACGATTTTGGTCAGTGGGACGAAAAGAATCAACGTCCAGAACTGTTCGATATGCTTAACGGAGAAATCGAAATAGGTCAGAATGTACGGGTATTTCCAATAAGCAACTGGACAGAGTTGGACGTTTGGAGCTACATCCAAAAGGAGAACATCGAGATACCATCAATCTATTTTGCCCATAAGCGAAATACCTTCTTGCGTGATGGATTGATTTGGTCCGCAGAAGACGAAGTCGTTTTTCGTGCTGAAGACGAACAAGTGGAGGAGCGAATGGTCCGCTTTAGAACCGTTGGCGATATGAGCTGTACGGCCGCAGTGGAATCACATGCCGATACCATTGATAAGGTAGTAGCCGAAATCAGGGACTCCAGAATTTCTGAACGGGGCGCTCGGATTGATGACAAACGTTCCGAAGCAGCCATGGAAAAACGAAAACAACAAGGATACTTTTAAGAAGCAACAAATGGAAGTTTTAAAATTAGCAACAGCAGGTAGTGTGGACGATGGTAAAAGTACCTTGATCGGAAGATTGTTGTACGACACAAAATCCATGACCGACGATAAATTAGAGGCCATAGAACGTACCAGCAAACAAAAAGGGTACGATTATCTCGATTTTTCATTGGCAACCGATGGATTGGTGGCCGAGAGGGAGCAGGGAATCACTATCGATGTGGCCCATATTTACTTTTCAACACCATCCAAGAGTTACATTATTGCCGATACACCTGGGCATGTCGAATACACACGCAATATGGTTACAGGAGCATCAACATCCCAAGTATCCATTATTTTAATTGATGCACGTAAAGGGGTGATCGAGCAAACACATCGCCACTTTTTTATCAATAACCTATTAAGGATAAAAGACGTGATCGTGGCCATAAACAAAATGGACCTGGTAGATTTCTCAGAGGAGACGTACAACAAAATCAAAGCTGACTTTGAGGAGTTGATGAAAAAACGGGAATATCAAGACCAGACCATCACCTTTATCCCAGTCAGCGCATTAAAAGGGGATAATGTGGTAAATCGTTCAGAACATATGTCTTGGTACAAAGGCCAAACTCTATTGGAACACTTGGAAGAACTGGACCAAAAAGATATTTATAATACAGGTACACCTCGTTTTCCTGTACAATATGTAATCCGTCCAAAAACCGACGATTTCCACGATTTCCGTGGATTTGCCGGGAAAGTGTATGGTGGAGAACTCAGTGTTGGGGACGAAGTAATAGTGTTGCCATCCATGACTCGTTCTACAATAAAGGATATTTATTTTTATGATAAAAAGTACCAAACTGCGCCACGACGCTCTTCAGTAACCATTACTTTGGAAGATGAGGTAAATGTTAGCAGGGGCGATATGCTGGTCAAGGTAGGTGACTTGCCTACCGTGGACAAGCAATTAACCGCAACCATATCGTGGATGGATGGTACCAGTTTTATTCCCGGAGGAAAATATGTACTACAACATGGGGTAAATAAAGTGCTGGCCAAAGTGGATGCCATAGAGCATAAAATCAATCCGGACTATTCAGGGATAGAGGAAAATGTTTCTGCTTTGCAAATGAACGACATTGCCAAAGTACGTTTCAGGCTTAACAAACCCATTTTTTATGATAAGTTCAAAAATCACCGCACAAATGGCTCATTTATTTTAATCGATAGCCGAACAAATAATACAGCAGGTGTAGGGTTTATTGAATAGCATCTTCTTGCCCAAGGAAAGAAGAAGTATATTTTTTTGATTTAAATCTACAAAAAAGATAGGATAAATAGGAAATGCAAAGCTTTAGAACAGAAATAGAAAACCCGATAGTGGAAAAGGACATCATTGATCTGGAGAAAAAAATCAACCAGTTCAATGGAGGCAATATTGACGAGGAAAAATTTCGGAGCCTTCGGTTGGCTCGAGGCATATATGGGCAGCGCCAGCCCGGGGTACAAATGATTCGGATTAAGTTGCCTTATGGAAAGGTGACCTCAAACCAGTTGCTTCGGATTGCGGATGTTTCCGATGAGTACTCCAGAGGACGATTGCATATCACTACTCGTCAAGATATCCAGATTCATTATGTGGACTTGGAACGCACCCCTGAGCTTTGGGCGCAACTGGAGAAAGATGAAGTAACCATTCGAGAGGCCTGTGGAAATACCGTTCGTAACGTAACCGCAAGTGAAACTGCAGGTATAGATGTGGACGAACCATTCGATGTTTCCCCGTATGCCCAAGCAGTATTCGAATATTTCTTGAGAAACCCTATTGGGCAGGAAATGGGAAGAAAATTCAAAGTTTCTTTTTCTGCCAGTGATGCCGACACCGGACTTTCCTATATGCACGACCTTGGTTTTATCGCCAAAGAAAAAGATGGTGAAAGAGGGTTCAAAGTAATGTTGGCAGGCGGATTGGGTTCTCAACCACGCCATGCCGATGAACTCTACAGCTTTTTGCCTACGGATAAAATTATTCCGTTGATGGAAGGTGTAATCCGTGTGTTCGATAGATACGGAGAGCGAAAAAGTAGAGCAAAAGCCCGGATGAAATTTTTGCTGAAGGATATCGGTCTGGATGGTTTTAAACAATTGCTGGAAGAAGAACAAACCGCAGTTCCACACCAAACCTATCCCATCAATTTTGAGGATTATCCAAAAGTAAAAATTGCTGAAGTTGATACTCCAGAAGTTATAATTGAAAACCAAAATGCGTTTGAAGAGTGGAAATCAACCAACTTGGTGCCTCAAAAACAAGAAGGTTATGTGGCTATCGGGATTAAAGTGCTATTGGGAGATTTCTACACGGATAAGGCACGTAAACTGGCCAGATTGGTACAAGACTATGCTGCAGGGGAGATTCGTTTGTCCCTAAGACAAAACATATTGGTTCCATATGTAAAAGAGGAATTGGTGCCATTCTTTTACCAAGAATTGAATAAACTTGGCTTTGCCGAAGCTGGCTATAACAAAGCACTGGATATCACCGCGTGTCCGGGAACCGATACCTGTAATTTGGGTATTGCCAGTAGCACGGGAATTGCCGATGAGTTGGAAAGAGTAATCAAAGCTGAATATCCTCAATACATCAAAAATCCAGATGTGGTTATCAAGATCAGTGGATGTATGAACGCTTGTGGTCAGCATAACATGGCACATATTGGGTTTCAAGGCATGTCCGTTAGAACCAAGGATAAATTGGTGGCACCCGCACTTCAAGTTTTATTGGGCGGGGGAAATTATGGTGATGGAAAAGCAAGATTTGCCGACAAAGTCGCTAAAATTCCAAGTAAAAGAGGGCCGCAGGCTTTGCGTCTTATTTTGGATGACTTCGAAGCCAACGGAAATGGAACTTCTTTTACCGATTATTATGAAGATAAAGGACAACATTATTTCTATGATTTCCTTAAACCGTTGACGGATGTGGATAATTTGACCCAAGACGATTTTATCGATTGGGGCAACGAGGAAAAATATAAAAAGGAGATTGGAATCGGGGAATGTGCGGGAGTCATTGTTGACCTTGTGGCCACATTGTTCTTTGAAAGCCAAGAGAAGATTGAAAATGCCGAAGAGGCCATCAAAGAAAGAAAATGGGCGGCAAGTATTTATTACTCCTACCAATCCATTGTGAATTCTGCGAAGGCATTGTTGACGGCCGAAAAAGTAAAGACCAATACCCATGCGAGCATCATCAAGGATTTTGATAGACTGTATGTGGAAACAGGAAAAATAGCCTTTGAGGGAGGTTTTGATAAAGTCGCCCTTCAATTGAACAAGAACGAACCATCCGAAGCATTTGCAAAAAGCTATTTGGAAGATGCCAAAACAGTGCTGAAACGTTTGGAAACGTTCAGAAAATTGGAATTGGAACATGCGTAAAGGAAAGTTGACCGTAGTTGGCGCAGGCCCGGGAGATGTGGAGTTGATTACCCTAAAAGGCATCAAGGCCTTACAAAGTGCAGACGTTGTGTTGTATGATGCATTGGTGTCCACGGAGTTATTGGAGTATACCGATCAGGCCGAGCAAATATTTGTGGGAAAGCGCAAAGGATGTTATGCTTATCAACAAGAGCAAATCAATGATTTGATCGTGCAACGAGCAAGCCTAGGACTGCATGTAGTGCGGTTAAAAGGAGGGGACCCATTTGTTTTTGGCCGTGGGGCAGAAGAAATGGAACATGCCGCTCAGTATGGAATCGAGGTTGCAGTTGTGCCGGGAATATCATCTTCGGTATCCGTACCGGCATCACAACATATTCCTGTGACCAAGAGAGGCGCCGCCGAAAGCTTTTGGGTCATTACAGGAACCACCAAAGAACATAAACTGTCCAATGATGTGGCTTTGGCCGCAAAATCCAACGCCACGGTCATCATACTTATGGGGATGTCCAAACTGGGGGAGATTATGGAACTCTTCAAAAAAGAAGGAAAAGAAAATACACCAGTGGCCATTATCCAAAATGGCACAACAAATCACGAAAGGGTTGGAATAGCAACTGTTGCCTCTATTGAGAACAAGGCAAGGGGGCAGCAGTTATCCAATCCAGCGATCATTGTAATCGGAGAAGTGGTGAATCACCGTCAAAAAATATTGGATATTCAAGAAGAGTATCAAATTAAGGGAGAAAAATTGCTAGAGAAAAATTAAATCAAATGTCAGCACTTTATGACCCAGAGCGGAGTCGAAGGGGCTTTAAGGACGAATTAAAAAGTAGTAGTATGATCAAAACAGATATCATTATAATCGGGGCGGGACCAACGGGTTTGTTCACTGTTTTTGAAGCAGGATTGTTAAAGCTAAAATGTCATTTAATTGATGCATTGGCACAACCGGGAGGCCAATGTTCCGAGATCTATCCTAAAAAACCGATTTACGATATTCCAGCCTATCCAGAAATTTTGGCGGGTACCTTGGTGGATAATCTTATGGAGCAAATAAAGCCGTTCGAGCCTGGTTTTACGTTGGGTGAGCGAGCTGAAACTTTGGAGAAGCAAGAGGATGGTTCTTTTATCGTAACTACAAGCAAAGGTACCCGACACCACGCTCCAGTGGTGGTGATTGCAGGAGGGCTAGGTTCTTTTGAACCGAGAAAACCTTTGATCGCCAATATCGGATTGTTCGAAAGTAAGGGTGTGGAGTACATGATTAAGGACCCAGAGCAATTCCGTGATAAAAAAGTAGTGATTTCTGGTGGTGGTGATTCAGCTTTGGACTGGGCCATATTTTTGGCCGATGTAGCCTCCGAGGTATCTTTGGTACACCGTAGAAACGAATTCCGTGGGGCTCTGGATTCGGTGGAAAAAGCGCGGGAGTTGGCCAAATTTGGCAAGATTCGACTATATACCGAAGCTGAGGTAAAAGAAATTCATGGGAAGGACGAATTGCATGCCGTTGTAATAAAATATAATGATCAAGCAAAGGAAGATGCTTACGTAGAAACCGATTATTTTATCCCGCTTTTTGGATTGTCGCCTAAACTGGGGCCTATCGGTAACTGGGGATTGGAAATTGAAAAAAATGCCATCAAAGTGAACAACGCCAAGGATTATCAGACCAATATTCCGGGAGTGTTTGCTATTGGTGATGTGAACACCTATCCCGGTAAACTCAAATTGATTTTATCAGGCTTCCATGAAGCTGCGGTAATGTGTCAGTTTGCCTATCAAATCATTAATCCAGATAAACGATTTGTAATGAAGTATACCACAGTGGGCGGCGTTCAAGGATTTGATGGTACCAAAAAAGAAGCAAAAAAGGAAGTGGTACAGAGTATCAACTAGATAATTTAGTTTTTAGAAGCAGGGGCACCTTTTCAGAAGCAATTTTGGAGGGTGTTTTTGTTTTTAGGTTATATTTGAATTTTACAAAAAAAAGGCCGAAATGTTCACGCTTGAGGACTTTTATGGAAAACTCCAATTGCCCATTCCCGAGGGTATCGGCAAGGATATTGGACATTTTAATGTGTTCAATATTACCGAGTACCGCACAAAGTTGAACAAGGGGGAAATGCGATATGATCGCCGTTCTTATTTTAAAATAAGCTTGATCAGTGGTAAGAACACGGCGGAATATGCCGATAAGGTGATTCAAATAAATGATAAGGCGCTGTTGTTCGCATCGCCCAAAATCCCATATCACTATCTGCCAAAGGAAGGGGAACAGGCGGGGTATTTTTGTGTCTTCACCGAAAATTTTTTATCTAAAGATAAGAGTGGGGTTATTTTAGAAAAGTTCCCGTTATTTCAACCGGGAAGTTATCCTATCCTAACAATTTCCAATCAAGAATACGCCGACTTGGAACTGCTTTTTCAAAAAATGGATAGCGAATTGTCTTCCGATTATCCCTTTAAATTCGATTTGATTCGTGCCTATATTATTGAATTGCTGCACATAGGGCAAAAACTCCAACCAAAACTCCCAACAGAAAACAGTCATAATGCCTCTACCCGCATTACAGATATGTTTGTTGAATTGCTCGAGCGACAGTTTCCTATAAATTCGAGGGTTCAACGATTGATGCTCAAAACGGCCAACGATTATGCCGCACAATTGGCCGTGCACGCCAATCATTTAAACAAGGTTTTAAAGGAGACCACAGGCCTCACCACTACCACTATTATTCATTCCAGAATTTTTGAGGAAGCCAAGATCTTGCTCAATAACACCGATTGGACCATTTCTGAAATCGCATTTAGTCTTGGGTTTGAAGAAGTAGCACATTTTTCCAACTTTTTTAAAAAACACGCACAACTTTCCCCTTTAAAATTTAGGTCGGCCCTCAAAGTTTGATTTTTACAAATAACAGTTTGATACTCGCAAGCAAACTTCGGCTGTTGGGGTTACTTTTGTTCATAATCAAAAATCAAGTAAAATGAACAAAGCAAAAATAGCATTGGTAACAGGAGGAAGCCGCGGACTTGGCGGGGATATGGCCATCAAATTGTCTAAAAAAGGATTCCATGTTCTGTTGACATACCATAGCAATAAAAAAGAAGCTGATAAAACGGTAAACCAAATTGAAAAAAATGGTCAAAAAGGATATGCACTCCAGCTGGATGTGGCGGACAATCAAAGTTTTGATGCCTTTGTGGGTGAAACAAAAAGAGTGTTGAACAGCCATTTTAAAGCATCAACGATTAATTTTTTAATAAATAATGCAGGAATAGGAATCAATACTCCTATACTCGAGACTACCGAAGATCAGTTCGATGTTTTGGTGAATGTCCACTTTAAAGGAGTCTTTTTTCTTACCCAAAAATTGTTGCCCATACTATCAGATGGAGGTGCTATTGTGAACATTTCGAGTGGATTGACCCGTTTTTCATTTCCCGGATTTTCGGTGTACGGTTCCTTGAAAGCAGCAGTTGAGACCTTGACAAGATACCAGGCGAAAGAATTGGCAGGCCGAAGAATAAGGGCAAATGTGGTAGCACCTGGGGCCATTGAGACCGATTTTGGTGGTGGATCCAATAAAAATGATGAAGGAAAAAGAACGGCCATAACCAATATTACGGCATTGGGTCGAGTAGGAGTCCCGGACGATGTTGGAGGTGTGGTTGCATTTTTATGCACCGAAGAAGCCAAATGGATCAATGGGCAGCGTATCGAAGTATCCGGGGGAATGCTGCTGTAAATTAACATAACGTGATTAAAAAAGGAACGGGTTGTTCGATCAGCCCGTTTTTTTAATGGTATGTTTTCTAAATATTCAGGGGCTTTTTTTGCTTTTCAATGAGGAGAGCCGTTTCTTTGTAGTTCAGTTCATTTATAAATTGAAAGTGTTATCAAGAAAGGTGGAGGGATTGGACCCTGTGAAGCCTTAGCAACCCTCGACCTCGAGAAGGTGCTACATTCTACCCTCATCTTGAAAAAAATCAAGATATTTTAGGAAATCTAAACGGTAAGGGGAAGGATAACGGACAAATACAACATCGGTTCCACACACTTCTCTTGATCTCACTATATCCTTTTTAAAAGGAAATTGTATTATGGAAAAAATTGAAGATATATTAAAGAAACGGATTTTAGTGTTGGATGGAGCCATGGGCACTATGCTACAACGCTATAAATTCAAGGAGGAGGATTTTAGGGGCGAACGTTTCAAAGATTGGACAAGTGACCTACAAGGCAACAATGATCTACTATCTCTAACCCAACCTGAAGCGGTAAAAGAAGTACATCGCAGCTTTTTACAAGCTGGCGCTGATATTTTGGAAACCAATACCTTCTCGGGAACAACCATAGCTATGGCAGATTATGGTATGGAAGAATTGGTATACGAACTCAATTATGAATCGGCCAAGCTTGCAAAGGAAGTGGCCGATGAATTCACTGATAAAAACCCAAACAAACCAAGGTTTGTAGCGGGAAGTATTGGCCCGACCAATAAGACAGCCAGTATGTCGCCCGATGTAAACGACCCAGGATTTCGTGCCATATCCTTTGATGAACTTCGAATTGCATACAAACAACAAGTTGAGGCGCTACTCGATGGCGGTGTGGATATTTTACTGGTGGAAACCATTTTTGATACACTGAATGCCAAGGCAGCTCTTTTTGCCATTGAGGAAGTAAAAGATGAGCGGAATATAGAAGTTCCCGTGATGGTCAGCGGTACCATTACCGATGCTTCGGGCAGAACATTGTCCGGTCAGACTGCCGAAGCCTTTTTAATTTCCATTTCGCATATCCCGATTTTATCCGTAGGGTTCAATTGCGCGCTGGGAGCCAAACAATTAGTGCCCCATTTAGAGGTGGTTTCCGCTAAATCCGAATTTGCGGTTTCTGCACACCCCAATGCGGGGTTGCCCAATGCCTTTGGTGAATACGATGAAACACCAGAGCAAATGGCCGCACAAATAAAAGAATACGTAGAAAAAGGGTTGGTAAATATCGTAGGTGGATGTTGTGGAACCACTCCGGAACATATCAAGGCCATTGCAGATGTAGTAAAGGATTATGAGCCAAGGTCACTATCGTTATCCGTAATTTGTTAATGTTGTTGGAAATATAGCGATGGAAATAAACGAACAACGAACAACGATCAACGAACAACGTTTTTTACGCCTTAGCGGCCTTGAACCATTGGTTGTAACCCCCGACAGTAATTTTATCAATGTGGGAGAACGGACCAATGTGGCAGGTTCCAAGCGTTTTTTACGGTTGATAAAGGAAGAAAAGTACGACGAAGCTTTAGATGTTGCCCGAGATCAAGTGGAAGGTGGCGCCCAGATCATAGACATCAACATGGATGATGGTCTAATCGATGGAAAGGAAGCCATGGTCAGATTCCTGAATTTGATAGTTTCCGAACCGGATATTGCCCGCGTTCCCATTATGATCGACAGTTCCAAATGGGAAATCATCGAAGCAGGTCTGCAAGTGGTGCAAGGAAAATGTGTAGTAAACTCCATTAGTCTAAAAGAAGGAGAAGAAGAATTTATCCGCCACGCCAAGTTGATAAAACGTTATGGAGCCGCTGTGATCGTCATGGCTTTTGACGAAGTTGGACAGGCAGATAATTTTGAACGACGAATTGAAATAGCCAAACGATCCTATGATGTGTTGGTCAACAAAGTGAACTTTCCTCCAGAAGACATCATTTTCGATCTCAATATTTTTCCAGTGGCCACAGGAATGGAAGAACACAGGAAAAATGCCGTCGACTTTATTGAGGCCACTCGTTGGGTTAGGGTAAACTTGCCCTATTGCAGTGTTAGTGGAGGGGTGAGCAATGTATCGTTTTCTTTTCGAGGTAACAATCCTGTTCGTGAGGCTATTAATTCTGCCTTTTTGTTCCATGCCATAAAGGCCGGAATGAATATAGGCATTGTGAACCCTACCATGTTGGAGGTCTACGATGATATCCCTAAAGATCTTTTGGAATATGTGGAGGATGTGCTTTTGGATAGGCGTGATGATGCTACCGAAAGACTCTTGGAGTTTGCCGAAACCGTTGTGGGTAAAACCAAAGAAAGTAAAGTAGATCTGTCTTGGCGGGAAGAACCGCTGCAAGATAGGATTACCCGTGCATTGGTCAAGGGGATAGATCAGTATATCGTAGAAGATGTAGAAGAGGCTCGTCAGCAAGCAACCAAACCTTTGGAAGTCATCGAGGGCAACTTGATGACAGGTATGAATGTGGTTGGTGATTTGTTCGGTAGTGGAAAAATGTTCTTGCCCCAAGTGGTAAAGTCTGCTAGGGTAATGAAAAAGGCTGTGGCCTATCTAACCCCTTATATTGAAGCTTCCAAAGATAAAGATGCCAAAGCAGCAGGTAAAATTTTGATGGCTACGGTTAAAGGCGATGTGCACGATATCGGGAAGAATATTGTGAGTGTGGTGCTGGCCTGTAATAATTACGAGATTGTAGATATGGGGGTGATGGTACCTCCTGAAAAAATCATTAATAAGGCCAAGGAAGAACAAGTGGATATTATCGGTTTGAGCGGTTTGATAACCCCATCTTTGGATGAAATGGTGTTCTTGGCCAAGGAAATGGAACGCCAAAACTTTGAAGTGCCCCTTTTGATTGGTGGCGCTACAACCAGCAAAGCTCACACGGCTGTAAAAATCGACCCGCAATACAGTCATTCTGTGGTGCATGTGAACGATGCTTCCAGAGCCGTAACCGTGGTGGGTGATTTGCTTCAGGAGGAGACTTCGGTGAAGTATAAAAAGTCCATCAAACTGGATTACGAGAGTTTTCGCGATAAGTTTTTGAATCGTTCCAAGCACAAGGAATATTTGACGTTGGAAGATGCTCGAAAAAACAAATTGCAAATCGAATGGAATCCATCAGATATTAAAAAACCGAACCAATTGGGTGTTCAAGTGTTGGAAGATTTCGATTTGACTAAATTGGAGGAATTCATCGATTGGTCTCCATTCTTCCGAAGTTGGGATCTCCATGGAAAATATCCTGATATTTTGAACGATGAGGTGGTAGGGGAACAGGCCAAGGAGCTTTTTAAGGATGCCAAAGAACTTTTAAAACAAGTTTTGGACGAGAAACTGTTGAAAGGCAAAGCTATCTTTGGGTTATTTCCAGCCAATCAAATTGATGAAGATGATATTGAAGTAGACAAGGATGGTGAAACCTTTGTCTTTAGAACGCTGCGTCAACAATTAAAAAAGCGCGAAACTGTTCCAAATATCGGATTAGCGGATTTTATCGCCCCAAAAGATTCGGGAATTCAGGACTATATAGGTTGTTTTTGTGTGAGCACAGGATTTGGAACCCAAGAATTGGCTACTGAGTTTGAAAAAAACCACGATGATTACAATTCCATTATGATCAAAGCGCTGGCCGATAGGTTGGCCGAAGCTTTTGCAGAATATTTGCACAAAGAGGTACGAACCAAACATTGGGGCTATGCAGTGGATGAGAATTTAGATAACGACGCTCTGATTAAAGAAAAATACCGAGGTATTCGACCTGCACCGGGCTATCCAGCCTGTCCCGACCATTTGGAAAAACTGACAATTTGGGATATGATGAAGGTGGAAGAGAAAATAGGCGTGAAATTGACCGATAGTTTGGCCATGTGGCCGGCTGCAAGTGTTAGTGGCTATTATTTTGGACACCCAGAGGCCAAATATTTCGGATTGGGAAAAATAAAGCAAGATCAGGTTCAGGATTTTGCTGAACGAAAAAATATAAAACTGGAAGAGGCCCAAAAGTGGCTGGCACCTAATATTGTTGATAGTTAACAGTTTTTGGTGAATGGAATATATCGAATTGGATGTTTGGAAAGAATCGCGTGAATTGGTTAAGTTGGTTTATGACTTGACCAAAGTATTTCCAAAGGAAGAAATATATGGCCTGACCAATCAAATAAGAAGATGTAGTTGTTCGATACCTTCAAATATTGCAGAAGGATGTGGTAGAAAAACTCCAAATGATACCATTCGATTTTTATACATTGCAAGAGGTTCATTATATGAGTTGGAGACACAATTGTATTTGTCATTTGATCAAGAATATTTAAGTCAAAAGGAATTGGATTTAATTTTGAGTCAAATAGTACTTTGCAAAAAGTTGTTAAATGGTTTTATAAATTATTATGGATCTTTCTAATTTTTACCATCAACCATCAACCATCAACCATCAACCATCAACTAATAACGATTAACGGATAACCGTAAAATGAAAATTACCGACCACATAAATAAAGCAAACGGAGAAACGCTTTTCAGTTTTGAAATCGTTCCACCCGTAAAAGGGAAGAGTATTCAAGAACTCTATAAAAATATTGACCCTTTAATGGAGTTCAAGCCACCCTTTATAGATGTGACCACCTCCAGAGAAGAGTATGTGTACAAAGAGAAAAATGGCTTGCTGGACAAAAAGTTGACACGAACGCGTCCCGGTACCTTAGGTATATGTGCTTCATTAAAACATAAATATGATGTGGATACGGTTCCACATGTGCTGTGTGGTGGGTTTACCAAGGAGGAAACCGAATATTTGTTGGTGGACTGTCAATATTTGGAGATAGAGAACGTGATGGCGCTTCGTGGTGATGCCCGTAAAGAGGAAAAATATTTTATGCCTACCAAGGGCGGGCACCAATATGCTTCCGAATTGGTAAAACAGATTTATGATGTGAACCAAGGAAACTATTTGCACGATTCCATTGAATCCAATGATTGTGGAGACTTCTGCATAGGTGTGGCAGGTTACCCCGAAAAGCATATGGAAGCACCCTCTTTGCAATCCGATTTAAAACGTTTGAAGGAAAAAGTGGATTTGGGAGCGGATTATGTGGTGACCCAGATGTTTTTTGACAATCAAAAATTCTTTGCCTTTGTTAAGGCTGCCCGCGAAATGGGTATTGAAGTGCCGATTATTCCTGGAATCAAACCCATAGCGGTTAAAAGACATTTACAATTGTTGCCCCAAGTTTTTAGAGTGGACATACCACAAGATCTTATAGATGCCGTAGAGGCCTGTAAAACCAACCAAGAAGTACGACAAGTTGGTGTGGAGTGGGCAATTCAGCAATCAAAAGAATTAAAGGAGTCCGGAGTACCCGTGTTACACTACTATTCCATGGGAAAATCAGATAATATAAAGGCAATTGCCAAGGAACTTTTTTAATTTTCCTACTTTAGCTATCCATGAGGTACCTACTTGGCCTAATTCTATTGTTGACTTCATTTTTAGGGATTTCCCAATCCGATGAAGATCCAAAAAAATTCGTGTTGGATGCGAATCAGTTTTACGGCTCCATATTGCTCCATAACCCGGATATTTCGCACTTGATCACCAATCATCCGGCAGGTGTAATTCTTGGAATAAGTAGAAAAACCTACGGACAAAAAGAATGGGAAGCGGATTTTGGTTATCCAGATACAGGCTACACCTTTGTTTATCAAAATACGAACAATCCAACCCTTGGTGATCATTTTGGACTTTACGGACATTACAATTTTTACTTTCTGAAAAGAAATGTTCAATTGAGAGTTGCTCAGGGATTGGCTTACAATACCAACCCGTACGATAAAGATGAAAATTTCAGGAACAATGCCTACGGAAGCCATATTTTGAGCAGTACCTTGTTGATGCTCAACTATCATAAAGAAAACCTCTTCGCCGGTTTGGGAGTGAATGCTGGGTTGTCTTTTATCCATTATTCCAATGCCAATTTTAAGGCGCCCAATACTTCGACCAATACGTTTGCCTTTAATATTGGCTTGACGTATAATTTAGATCATGAAACTACTTATAAGTATCTAAAACCAGAATCAACTGGGGAAATATCGGAGCCTGTTCGATATAACTTAGTGTTTCGGGCCGGAGCTAATGAAAGTGACGTAATAAACATGGGTCGTTATGGCTTTGCCATTGTTTCGGCCTATGCCGATAAACGTTTGGGAAAACGAAGCGCTATACAACTGGGAACCGATATTTTCTTTTCCAATTTTTTAAAGGAGTTGATTCGTTATCAATCCATATCGTTCCCAGAATTGGATGTTGACCCTGATGCCGATTATAAGCGGGTAGGGGTATTTATAGGTCATGAACTTTTTGTGAATAAGATGAGTGTTGTTGCCCAATTGGGATATTATGTGTACTACCCGTTCGATTTTGAGGGGAAAATCTACAATAGGATTGGTATGAAACGCTATTTTGGGAAGAGGATTTTTGGAGCGGTTACCCTAAAATCGCATGGGGCAAAAGCGGAAGCCGTAGAATTTGGAATAGGAATTAGACTATAGTATTGAGATTAGAGATGTTAGAATTTAGAAGATGTGAAAGAATAATTAATGTCACCTCGAGAGCAATCGAGAGGCGTTTTTATTTGGTATTTTTTCTAATTCTGATTTCTTGCAATGGCGAAAATGTTCCCGATTGTTTTCAAAATGCTGGTGACCTGGTGCGTGAACAGATCGATCTTCCCGAATTTGCCAAGATCACTGTTTTTGAAAACCTTAATGTGGTGCTAAAACAAGGCAATGAACAATCGGTGGAAATAGAAACTGGGGAATATTTGCGAAATGAAGTTACCGCCATTGTGGAAGAGGACCGTTTAGTTCTTAGAAATGAAAATAGCTGTAACTATGTCCGCGATTATGGTTTGACAACCGTATACATTACTTCTCCGAATTTGACCGAAATAAGGAGTAGCACAGGGCTGTTGATTTCGAGTGATGGGGTTTTGGAATATCCTAGTTTAAGTTTAATTGCCGAAAGTTTTAATAACCCGGAAACCGAGACTACAGATGGTTCTTTTGATATGGAATTAAAGTCATCTACGGTTAGAATTACAGTAAACGGCATTGCTTATTTTAAGCTTCGTGGTGAAACTGAAAACTTTAATGTAAATATCGCAGCAGGGGATTCAAGGATAGAGGCCCAACTACTGGTGTCTGAAAATGTTAACTTAAACCATAGAGGTTCCAACGATGTTTTTGTGAATCCGCAGCAAAGTATAAGCGGAGTAATTAGTGGAACAGGGGATGTAATCAGTGTGAACACTCCGCCTGAGGTTGACGTAGAGGAAATCTTCAATGGTAGATTGATTTTCCAAGATTAAGAATCAATAATCTCCATTAACTTTAATATTTCTGGTTAATTTCGGGACTCAAACCGAATTCTTGGGGAATCTGTTCGCACATATTAAAAGTTATTTCTCACCATTTCCAAGGATTAAATCTTTAGATGGGTTGCAAGGACTGGAAAAGGTCGATGCGCTTTTTCATAATCTGGTCGCAGAGAAAAAAGTTCCGGGATTGGCCGTGACTTTTTTGGATAAAGGTGAAACTGTGCTTCAAAAAGGGTATGGATTTTCTAATCTTGACAAGAAAATCTTCGTCGACCCAAAGCAAACAGTTTTTCGTATTGCAAGTATTTCCAAATGCATTACGGGTTTGGCCTTAGGAAAAATGGTAGAAGATAGGATAATCAATTTGGATGAATCCATTTATACCTACGTGCCATATTACCCCAAAAAACGTTTTGGTTTTACACTAAGGCAATTGGCTTCGCACACCGCCGGAATACGCGGTTATCGCGGTAAAGAATATGCATTAAACCAAGATTTTTCCATTAAAGACGGGATCAACATGTTCAAAAACGATCCGTTGGTATTTAAACCTGGAACTGGCTATCTATATAATAGTTTTGATTTTGTTCTTCTCTCCCTTGCCATGCAAGAGGCAAGTGGAGTGCCGTTTGAAAGATATGTTGAGGAACATATTTTGAAGCCTTTGGGATTGCATGGCACATTTTCCCCGAATTATGGTGCCGGCTTAAAAAAAATGGAAAACCATGCGCATTTCTATACCAAACGATCCATGTGTTTTAAACAATCTGTTGAGGTAAACAATCAATATAAATTGGCAGGAGGTGGATATTTGTCGACCTCTGAAGATGTGGCACGGTTAGGTAGAGCCATTTTAAAACGCGAATTACTGAGTGATGCAACGTATGACCAATTGTTGACTTCGGAATTGATCAATGGCAAACCTACTTACTACGGTCTGGGATTTCAGGTAAGTCAAGATGCAAAGGATAGGTATTTTGTGGGACATATAGGCAGTAGTGTTGGAGCTTATACCAACCTTTTCATCTATCCAGAGCAGGAAAAAGTGATTTCCATCCTCATCAATTGTACAGACCCAAAGGTGCAGCCTGTATTGGATGAGGCAATTGATTGTTTTTTAAAAGATAACGTTTAGATTTTGCTTTCCAGTTCCTCTTCAATTTCCAAGGCGTATTTTTTACAAAGATCAAAAGTTTCCGTTACATCTTCCATAGAAGTTCTTGGGTTGATCAAGCACATACGGAGCACAATTTGACCGTTTAAAATAGTGGTGACCAAAAGCGCCTTTCTAGATCCAACCACTTTTTCGGAAATGTATTGGTTGATTTTGTCCAATTCTTTCTCCGAATAATTTTTATTGATGGGGTTGTACCTAAAATTGATGACCGCTAAGGTTGCCGGGAAAACCACTTCCCAACTTTTGCTGCCCCTGAGCATGGTCTCTACTTCTTCCGCCAAATCAATATTATAGGAAATAGCATCCCGGAACTCTTTTAAACCAAAGGTTTTTAAAGACATGTAAAACTTTAGGGCACGGAACCTTCGGGTCAGTTGAATACCATGGTCATAAAAATTGATTTCGGAGGTATTCCCCTCGATATCCCTTAAATATTCTGGTTTTTCCGTAAAAGTGTTGCTTAGGTTTTTGTGGTTTCGTACCAAAAGACATCCCATTTCATAAGGTTGAAAAAACCATTTGTGGGGGTCCACGGTCAAAGAATCCGCTTTTTCAATGCCTTTCATGGCCAATTTACCTTTTTTGGATAGAATAGCTGCTCCTCCATAGGCCCCATCAATGTGGTACCAAATGTTTTCTTTTTTGCAGATTTTGCCCAGCTCTACCAAAGGATCTACCGTACCTGTGTTTGTAGTTCCTGCAGTTGCTATTAAACAAAAAGGATGCAATCCCTCCAATCTATCCTTTGCAATACAATTTTTGAGTTTGTTTACCGAGAATTTTAGTTCACTATCTGTAGGGATAATTCGGATCTGTTCCTTTTTAAAACCTAATACCCGAATGGCCTTAATGTTGGAAGAATGGGCTTGATCCGATAGATAGATAACAGCCTTTGAAAAATCATCGCCACATTTAATGCGACGGGCAGTAACCACCGCAGTCAAGTTGGCCATAGAGCCACCACTGGTAAAAATACCGCCCCCTTTTTTCTTGGGGAAACCAAAAATCTTCAACAACCATTGAATGGTAACTATTTCCAATTCCGCAGCAGCTGGGCTAGCGGCCCACCCGCCAGAAAAAATATTATAGCCCGTTGCTAGGGCATCTGCCATTACACTAATATAGTTACTTGGTCCTGGAACAAAAGAAAAGGATTTGGGGTGTGCCATATTCGCACTATTGGTCATAACCTTTTCCAGAACAAAGTCCAACACTTTGGTCGGTTCCGAACCTTGTTCGGGAGCTTCCTCCAAAAACAAGGAATCCATTTCTTTCCTTGAACCAAGTGCGACCGGTAGCTTCTGGTGTTGTGTGGAATGATGCTCAACAATGGCATCAACAATTTGATAACCATAGCTTTTCATCTCTTCTTTGGATAGTTCCAATTTGGCAGTATTCTTTTTCATTGGGCTCTATTTCTTCTGAACTGCAAAAGTACCATATTTGGAACGGTTTTCAGCTTCCTTTCAGGAGAGAGTCAACACGAATCAGGGCAAAAGGAATTAAGATGTAAGTTCTGTAAAGAGACTTTCCAAGTTTTTGTTTTTTCTGCTAAGTTGTAACGTTTTTAGTGAATTGTCGTGTGCAAAATCGAAAACAGCGGGCCGCATATCCTTAGATGTTGTAAAAGTGATTTCGTAAACAAAGCCACCGGTGTTTTTTACGTTGGACACGTTTGGCATTTGTTGTAGCAACTCCTCTTCTACCCGGTAGTCAAATTCAACTTCGATAATTTGCTCCTCGGCTTCGCGAAGTTCCTCCAATTTTTTATCGGCCACCAATTCTCCTTTGTTGATGATGATCACACGATCACATACGGCTTCCACTTCTTTCATAATATGAGTGGAAAGTAAAATGGTCTTTTCTTTACTGATTTCACGTATCAATTTTCGGATTTCGATCAATTGATTTGGATCAAGGCCGGTCGTGGGTTCATCTAGTATCAAAACTTCTGGGTCGTGCAACAAGGCGGCTGCAAGTCCTACACGTTGACGGTATCCTTTGGATAACTGTCCAATTTTTTTGTGGGCCTCGGGGGTCAAACCCGTTTGCTCGATTACCTGGTTTATTTTGGACCTGCCCACTTTGTACACATCGGCATTGAACGATAAATATTCTCTTACGTACATCTCCAGATATAAGGGATTGTGTTCTGGTAGGTAGCCTATACTTTTTTGAACTTTTTTTTCTGCGGCGAGTACATCAAAACCGTTTACCGATGCTTCTCCATTGTCCGCTTTGTAATATGTAGTCAAGATCCTCATCATGGTGGACTTGCCGGCACCATTTGGGCCTAAAAACCCAACAACTTCACCCTTGTTGATGGTGAACGAAACATTGTTCAATGCTTTTTGGGTTCCAAAGGTTTTGGTGATGTTCTTAACGGTAATGGACATTTGTACTAGTTTAATTGCTTTCAAAAATACACTTTTATAGGTTTTGTTCACTACAAGTAAGGGCAAGGATAATTGGCCTGTTACGATCCTTTAAAAAACTATCAAAATGTGAATTTGAAAAAAAAATCGATTTTCTGTAAGATAATGTTCAATGAGAATCAACTTTTTAAAAAATATCAAAAAAAATATGGGATTGGAGTAGTGTTTAGGATTGAATGCCTAAATTAGCCGACAATTAACAAAGAGATGACAAACACGTATTTCTGGAACCGTTTTTATTTTTACTTCTTTTTTCAAAGAGGAACGGGACTATTGTAGATACGTTTAAAGTATAACTAATTCATAAAGTCCCGATAGCATCGGGGCTTTTTTTTTGCCATGGGTTTAAAAATAGCCATACAGGGAATAAAGGGGTCCAACCACCATCAAGTAGCCAAAGATTTTTTTGGAAGTAATATTGAGTTATTGGAATGCAATTCCTTTGATGCCGTAGTGGATAGTTTATTGTTGGGCATTGCGGACAAAGGTATTATGGCGATAGAAAATTCTATTGCAGGATCTATAATCCCCAACTATAATCTGGTGTACCACAATAACATCCATATTATTGGAGAGCATTACCTTAACATTCATCATAACCTAATGGTTTTAAAAGGAAAAACATTTGATGATATCCGCGAGGTGCATTCGCATCCAATGGCATTATTGCAGTGCAAAGAGTTTTTTAAGGCCCATCCGCAGATAAAACTTGTTGAAAGTGTGGATACTGCGGAAACCGCAAAAAGAATAAAAGAAGGTAAGTTGGCTAATATAGCTGCAATTGCTCCCAAAATGGCGGCAGAATTGTACGGATTGGATATTATTGCTGATAACATCCAAACTATTGTAAATAACTCAACACGTTTTATAATCCTTAAAAAGCAGAACAAGGTGTTGCCAGAGGAAGAAATAAACAAGGCTTCTTTAAGATTCATTACCGATCATAAACGGGGGAGTTTGGCCACTGTATTGAACGTGATGAGCGATTGTAACATGAACCTTACCAAAATTCAATCCTTGCCGGTAATAAAAACCCCTTGGAAGTATGCCTTCTTTGTTGATGTCACTTTTGATAGTTATGAACAATTTTCCAAAACTAAATCTTTGCTAGAGATTATGGCAGAGGATTTTCGGGTTTTGGGCGAATACAAAAATGCATTGATCCTATGATAACTGCAGATAGGTTAAATAGCGTAAAGGAATACTATTTCTCTACAAAACTAAGAGAAGTCCGTGGGCTAATCGCACAAGGAAGACCCATTATAAATATGGGGATCGGCAGCCCCGATTTGGCACCCTCGCCACAAGTGTTGGAAACACTAAGGGATTCCATAATAGAAGCAGGGGCACACCAGTACCAGAGCTATCAGGGACTGCCAAAACTAAGGGAAGCGATTGCAGACTTCTACCATCAAAAATTCGATGTAAACGTAGATCCGAACACGGATATTTTACCATTGATGGGTTCCAAGGAAGGCATTATGCACATTAGCATGGCTTTTTTAAACAATGGCGACGAGGCTTTGATCCCCAATCCGGGATACCCGACATATGCCGCTGTGACCAGTTTAGTGGGCGCTGTTCCTATACAGTACAATTTATCCGAAAAAAACGGTTGGTTTCCGGATTTGGACGAGCTAGCTACAAAAGACCTGTCCAAGGTAAAGTTAATGTGGGTAAGCTATCCTCATATGCCAACTGGTGCAACGGCCACCGTAGAACAGCTTAAAATGTTAGTGGATTTTGCGAAAAAGAACCAAATTCTATTGGTGAACGATAACCCGTACAGTTTTGTGCTTTCCAGCAACCCGACCAGTATTTTGTCCATTGATGGGGCAAAAGAGTGCACTTTGGAACTGAACAGTCTCAGCAAGACCTTTAATATGGCAGGATGGCGAGTGGGCATGGTATTGGGCAATGCGGAGCACATAAATGCAGTGCTAAAGGTAAAGAGCAATATGGATTCCGGGATGTTCTATGGCATTCAAAAAGGAGCCATCGCAGCCTTGCAAAGCGGGCCGGAGTGGTTCGAGGCTTTGGACACAGTCTATACCAAAAGACGGGAGCTTATGTTTAGATTGGTGGACAAATTAGGATGCTCCTACGACGAGAACGCGGTCGGTATGTTTGTGTGGAGCAAGCTTCCAGCTGGGTCGCCCCCATCAGAACAATTTATAGATGAAATATTGTACAGCAGAGATATTTTTATAGCCCCGGGAACCATTTTTGGAAGTAATGGCGAGGGCTATATTCGTTTTTCACTTTGTGTAAAAGAAGAAAAGATCAAAGAAGCGATCCAAAGATTTTAGATTATGAAAATAGTCATTATAGGTGTTGGTTTAATAGGGGGGTCCTTTGCGAAGGATGTAAAAAGGCTGCACCCGGAAGCCGAAATAATCGGAGTGGATAAAAGCGAGTCCCATTTAGATGAGGCCCTGCAACTGCGTATTATCGACAAAAAAGGAGGGTACACGGACCTACAGACCGCCGATATGGTATTCGTGGGCATTCCTGTCGATGTTTTAATGGCCGAGCTTCCAAAAATTTTGGATGCCTCGGGAGAAGAAACCGTGGTAATGGACGCAGGTTCCACCAAACAATCGATTTGCGAACAGGTTGCCGATCACCCCAAAAGAAGAAATTTTATGGCCTGTCACCCCATTGCGGGAACGGAGTTCTCCGGTCCGACTGCTGCATTCGAAGGTCTGTATACCGGCAAAACAATGATTATATGTGAAGTAGAAAAAACAGCGTTTAAACTTCAGGAAAGGGCTTTGGCCATTTTTCAGAAAATAGGCATGCGCATTCGGTACATGAATCCCAGGGCGCACGACAAACATATCGCCTATGTATCCCATTTATCACACATTAGTTCTTTTATGTTAGGGAAAACGGTTATCGATAAAGAAAGGAACGAACGCGATATTTTTGACATGGCAGGCAGTGGTTTTGAAAGCACGGTCCGTTTGGCAAAAAGTTCCCCGGATATGTGGACGCCTATTTTTGAACAGAACAAAGATAATGTGGTCGAAACCCTTGAAGAGTATATTCAAAACCTGATCACCTTTAAGCAATTGATATTGGACAACGATTTTAAGAATGTCCACCAAGAAATGAGTAATACCAATAAAATAAAACAAATACTAAAAGGAATACCACTTACAAAAAAATAGAACGTATTATGGAAAACAAAAAGGAAATGAGAAAATGGTTGGATGATATGAATTTAGATCATCCATTGGTAGTTGCAGGTCCCTGTAGTGCCGAAACCGAAGAACAGGTGCTAAAAATTGCCCATGATCTAAAAGATACCGATGTGAGCTATTACCGTGCCGGAATCTGGAAACCAAGAACTCGTCCTGGTAATTTTGAAGGAGTAGGGGCCATAGGGCTAAAATGGTTGCAAAAGGTAAAAGAAGAGACCGGACTTAAAACCGCCACCGAAGTTGCCAACAGAGCACATGTTGATCTAGCCTTGGAGCACGATATCGATATGTTGTGGATAGGGGCACGTTCTACCGTAAGTCCATTTATTGTCCAAGAGATTGCAGATGCGCTCGAAGGTACCGATAAAGTTGTGTTGGTAAAAAACCCGGTAAATCCAGATCTTTCACTTTGGTTAGGTGCCGTGGAGCGTTTATATTCCGCCAACATTAAAAAATTAGGTGTGATCCATAGAGGTTTTTCCACTTACGAAAAAACCAAATACCGTAACATACCGGAGTGGCAGCTGGCCATTGAACTACAAACAAGATTCCCGGATTTGCCCATCGTAAACGACCCGAGCCACATTACAGGAAAAAGGGATATGGTTTTTGATGTGTCGCAGACTGCATTGGATTTGAATTTTGATGGGTTGATGATAGAAACACATTATGACCCGGACAACGCATGGAGTGATGCCGCACAACAGGTAACCCCAAAAACCTTGGTCCAGATCATGAAGGATCTGCGAATTAGAAAAGAAACCGATGAAGAAGCAGAGTACATGAGCAATTTGACCAACCTAAGAGCGCAGATAGATGTCCTGGACAATCAGTTGATCGATCTTTTGGGCAAAAGGATGAAAGTGTCGGACGGAATCGGTGAGCTCAAAAAGCAGAAGAACGTTGCCGTACTCCAAAGCAATCGCTGGAACGCTATCCTTGGCAATATGATCTTGGAGGGCGAACAAAGGGGATTGAGCGAGGAATTCGTATTAAGAATGTTCAAGGCAATCCACCAAGAATCCATTAACCACCAAGAAAAAATAATCAAGTCATAAGCTGATTTTTAACAGTCAGATTCATTTAAGAACTATTTACGGCCATAATATCCAGTGCCGTAAATAGTTTTTTTTGTTTCAAACTGTAACAAACCTCCTAAGTGATCATCTTTCCAAAGTAAAAACACTCTATCATGAAAAAAATATACACATTAGGATTTTTATTGCTTCCATTGATCATGTTATCGCAAAGAATTATAGACACGGAGGTTGGGGAATTCAACAAAATCAAAGTTTTTGATTTGATCGAGGTCAATTTGATCCAATCCGACGAGAACAAAATTATGATCAAAGGCTGGAACGTGGACGATATTAAATGGACCAACAAAAATGGGGTTCTTAAACTGCGTATGCAATTGGATAAAAAATTCCAGGGAGAGGATACAATGATCGAAGTCTACTACACCAACTTGGATGTTATAGATGGGAACGAGGGTGCCAGAATTACCTGTAACGAGTTGGTGAACAAAAGTAAAATAGAGCTAAGGGCCCAGGAAGGCGCCATGATCCATATTGGGATGGATGTAGATTATGCAGAGATCCGAGCGGTGACAGGCGGTATTGTTAAAGCCTCTGGACTTGCCAAAAACCAAACCGTTGTGCTCAATACCGGAGGTATTTTTGAAGGTAGGGAACTGCGCACCGCAACAACGGATGTAAAAATTTCAGCTGGTGGCGAAGCCGATGTTTTTGCTTCGGAATTGGTGGAAATCAATGTAAAGGCCGGTGGAGATGTCTACGTGTATGGAAATCCGACAACGGTGAATAAGAGAACATTTGTAGGGGGCAGGGTCCATATTAAAGAATAAAGACTGTTTGGTGCCGCATCAAACTCAAAAAAATACGTGAATTTTTGAAAGGTTCTTGTCGACTTCCGACTGATTATGATTAAAACCTAAAGAAAATATCATGAACAAGACCATTTTGGCAGCAGCGTCAATTTTATTTGTCGTTTCTTGCAAGGAACAGGTAAAGCAGAATCCCGATTCCGAGATTGAGATCACTACAAAAGAAAAAGTTGAAAATACAGTTGCCGTTCCAGAAAGTTGGATCAACAATAGAGTGAGAAAAGCTGAAGAACGCTTAGCTACTTCAGAAGCAGGTAAAGTAGTTTGGGCTGCTATGAAAGCTCATGGAGGATTGGATACTTGGTATACAAACGGACCATTGGGAATGCGCTTCAAATATCAGCCGTTGGATGGTAAAACCCCGCGTGATAGTTACGAAGTGGTGGATGTTTGGAACAATAGGGTTGTGCACAATAGTATCGAAAATCCTGATGCCAAATTCGGGTTCACAGGAAAAGAAGCCTGGATAAAGGCCGAGGATTCCACAGCATTTAATTACGATGTTAAATTTTGGGCACTTACACCACTTTATTTAATGGGACATCCGTTCGTGGAGGATGGAGAAGGGGTTAATTTGGAATTGCTCCCGGATACCACTTATAAGGGTAAAAAGAACAAGGTGGTAAAAGTAACCTATGATCCTGGCACCGGAGATGCACCGGACGATTATTATATCCTACATTTTGATGCAGAGACCTACCTTCTCACTGCAACACGTTACATTGTTTCGTACCCGGAATATTTTAAGGATGGCGGACATAATCCAGAAAAATTTATGGAAGTCGGGGAATTGGTAAATGTCAATGGTGTATTGCTTCCAAGTGAACTGAAAACACATTGGACAGTAAATGGAAAACCTGGTGAATATATTACCAAAATAGAAATTTCCGAGATGGGGTTCAAATCAGGACTGCCGTCCAACTTTTTTGATGCACCGGATGGGGCAGAAAAATTGTAGTACGTATTTATTGGTGCAAGTGTCCGTGGTGTTGTTCCCTTAAACATGCCACGGCCGCCCCAATAATACCGGCATGGTTCATAAGTTCTGCTTTTACCACTTTTGTTTCAATCTTGATATTGTGACTGAATTCTCCCCATTTTTTGGAAGTTCCACCACCTACAATAATAAGGTCCGGTGAAACGATCAGTTCTACATATTTTAAAAATTTATTGAACCGTTTGCTCCATTTCTCATAGCTAAGATCCTCTCGTTCTTTGGCGGAAGCGGCTGCCCAAGATTCTATTTTTTTGTATTTCTTATATGGAATTTGGCCCAATTCAAAATTTGGGATCAAGACCCCATTGTAAAAGGCGCCACTTCCCAGTCCGGTGCCAATGGTGATCATGATCACCAAACCATTTTTTCCTTTTCCCACGCCATAGTTCATGGATGCGTAACCTGCGGCGTCGGCATCGTTAAGTACGGTAAATTCATGATTGGTGTATTCGGTGAAAAGTTCATCAATATTGACACCTACCCAACTTTTATGGAGATTACCGGGAGACATACAGACCCCATTTTTAACAATGGAAGGGAAGCCGCAGCCAACGGGTCCTTCGTAATTGAAGTGCTTCACAATTTTGGCCACTACTTTGGCCATGTCCTCTGGTTTTTTTGATTTTGGAGTTGGGATTCGGAAGCGTTCTGTTAACATTTCCCCAGTTTCGGCGTTCACCAAGGCACCTTTAATGCCCGATCCGCCTATATCAATACCAAGAATTTCCATATAGGAAGCGAAATTTGTTTAGGCAAAGTAACAAAAACTTTCGGTGATCAGGCAAATGTTTTGTAAATGAATGGCTTACAGTGTAATACGTCTTGCTAAATCGCCTTTTGGATTACTTCAAAAACCTTGCTGCCATCGCACTTCAATGTTTTGTGCGGATATTTTAAGATAAGGGCGTAATCGTGGGTAGCCATTATAATGGTACGTCCATTTTGGTTAATATCCTGCAATACCTTCATCACCTCTACGCTGGTCTGAGGGTCAAGGTTGCCCGTGGGCTCGTCTGCCAAAATAAGTTCAGGATCGTTCAAAAGGGCACGGGCAATGGCAATCCGCTGTTGCTCTCCACCCGATAGTTCGTGAGGGAATTTAAAACCTTTGGTTTTCATACCGACCTTGTCCAAGACTTCACCTATTTTGTCATCCATTTTTTTTGGGTCGGTCCAACCGGTGGCCTTAAGAACAAATTTAAGGTTGTTGTTTACATTTCTATCTGGTAGCAATTTAAAATCCTGAAAAACAATGCCCAATTTTCTTCGTAAAAAAGGGATTTCCCTTTCCCGCATAGTTTTTAGGTCGAAATCTACAACATTACCGCTCCCTTGCCTTAAGGGGAGATCGGCATAGAGCGTTTTCATAAAACTACTTTTTCCACTGCCTGTTTTACCGATCACGTAAACGAATTCACCTTTTTTTACCTCCAGGTCTATGTGGTTGAGCACTAGGTTCTCATTTTGGAAAACAGCGGCGTCTTTTAATTTTACTATGGTCTCGGACATAACATCACTTTATGGAATAAAGGTACTAAGTTCTAAAATTATTCATCATTATTGTATAACCAAATGTTAGAACTTTTAGGTGTTGACATACTTAGGCCTTAATTTTGACGTTATGAGTAAAGTCAATCGAGAAGAGCGTAGAACACTATGAATCGAAAAAATCTCCTATTAATTCCCATTTTTATGGGAACTTTTTTTGTGCTTTCCGCGCAGGAAACCAAGATCCACACTCACGAGAACAAAGCGTATCAAGATGCCTTGGCGCTCTACAACAATGAGCAGTACCAAGCAGCGCAAAATATTTTTGAGTCTGTCAAAGCCAACACTAAGGATGGGGAAACCGAAGCCAATAGCGCCTATTATGCCGCTAATGCCGCCATTCGACTGAATCAGCGAGGAGCGGATAAAATGATGGAGGATTTTGTGGAACGTTATCCCACGTCCACCAAAAGAAATTCTGCTTTTTTGGATGTGGCCGACTACTATTTTGAAACGGGAAAATACCCCTATGCGTTAAAATGGTACAAGAAAGTGGATGAGAACTCCATGCCCTATTCGGAGCGCGACCGCTTTAACTTCAACAATGGCTACGCATTGTACGCATCCAAGCGTCCGCAGGAGGCCGAACGTTATTTGAACAAGGTCACCACCTCCCAAAAATATGGTTCACAAGCCAAATATTATTTGGGGTATATCGCTTACGAGCAAGATGATTACAATTCGGCCAGCGCTCGTTTCGACCAAATCCAAGACCCGGAACTACTCGATGAAAAGTTGACCTATTATCAGGCTGATTTGAATTTTAAATTGGGCAAGTTTGAAGAAGCCATTGCGTTGGCCAAAAAACAACTGTCCAAATCCAATCGTCAAGAAGTTTCGGAATTGAACAAGATTATTGGTGAAAGCTATTTTAATTTAGAACAATATGCCGAGGCAGTTCCTTATTTGGAGGAATACAAGGGCAAACGTGGCAAATGGAACAATACCGATTTCTATTTGCTCGGATATAGTCATTATAAGCTCGGTGATTATCAAAAAGCAATTCAGCAATTCAATAAAATTATAGGGGGCAGCAATGCTGTTTCCCAAAATGCATACTACCATTTGGCAGAGTGCTATTTAAAATTGGATAAAAAATCCGAAGCCTTGAATGCATTTCGAAATGCTTCGCAGATGGAGTTTAGTCCAGAAATTCAAAAAGATGCTTGGTTGAACTATGCTCGCTTGAGCTACGAAATCGGTAATGCTTACGAACCTGTTCCCCAAGTGTTGACCACGTACTTGGAAGAATACCCAAAGGATGAGCATCAAATGGAAATTCAGGAGCTTTTGGTGGATTCCTATATCACCTCCCGAAATTTTGAAGGTGCCATGCAACTTTTGGAGGAGAACCAGAACTATGCTAGCAAGGAAACCTATCAGAAAGTCGCCTACTACCGAGGAGTGGAACTTTTTATTGATGGTAATTACGAAGGGGCTTGGGAAAGATTCGATAAATCACTGAAAAGTGAAGATAACGCAAACTTTGAAGCCCGTGCTTTATATTGGAAAGCGGAATCGGCCTACCGAATGAACCGTTTTGAGGAAGCTTTGGTGGATTTTGTGCGGTTCCAGAACTCGCCAGCAGCCAAATCACTTTCAGAATACGAGCAGTTGGATTATAATTTAGGCTACTCGTACTTCAAACTAAAAGATTACAACAACGCTATATCCTATTTTCAAAACGTAGTGAGCTCCAATGCCATTGATGATCAAAGAAAGAATGATGGTTATCTAAGATTGGGCGACAGTTACTTTGTGAACAGTAAATACCAATTGGCGAAAAAGGCCTACGACGCATCATCCAAAATGAACGGTCCCGAGCGCGATTATGCTGCATTTCAAAAAACACTTTGCGATGGATTTTTAGGTAACAATGCTGCAAAAATTGAAGGCTTGAATGCATTTTTGAGGATGTTCCCAACGTCATCATTACGAGATGATGCCTTGTTTGAATTGGGTAATTCTTACATCAACAATAACCAAGAAAGTTTAGGACTTCAGACTTACGATAGGATTGTGGCCGAATATTCCGGGAGTAAGTTTGCCCCTCGAGGACTGCTCCGATCTGGGCTGGTGTACTACAATTCCAATAGAAACGACCAAGCATTGAGCAAGTTAAAAGAAGTAGTTCAAAAGTACCCGAAAACCCCAGAAGCCAAACAAGCGGTGGCCACAGCTAAATTGGTGTATGTGGACGAAGGTCGAGTAAGCGAATACGCAGCCTGGGCCAGAAGTTTGGATTTTGTTGAAGTAACCGATACCGAGTTAGACAATGCCAGTTTTGAATCCGCAGAGCGAAAACAAATTGAAGGTAAAACCGCAGCAGCAATCCGTGGCTATGAAGATTATTTGAACGAATTCCCTAACGGACTCCATGCGCAAAACGCCAATTTTGCCTTGGCGCAACTATATTTTGCTGATGGAGAAAAAGATAAGGCCCTGTCAAAATACAAGGCTGTTGCTGATGGAGGCAATGGGGAGTATACCGAGCAGGCCTTGACACGTGTTTGTGAGATTTATGTGGATAAGCAGGATTACAACAGTGCTATCCCTTATTTAAAAAGATTGGAAAACACGGCCGATATTTCAGAGAACAAAACCTTTGCCCAGTCCAATTTGATGAAAGGTTTTTACGGTCAAAAGGATTATGCACAGACCATCGCCTACGCCGAAAAGGTACTTAGCGCCTCCAAAATAGATGATCGTATAAAAAGTGATGCGCAGATCATGATCGCCCGTTCGGCTATTGCAACGGATAACGAAAGTTTAGCCAAATCTGCCTACCAAGAGGTAAAGCAAATTGCATCTGGAGAGCTCGCTGCCGAAGCTTGGTACTATGATGCGTATTTTAAAAATAAAGAGGGAAATTTTGAGGCTTCCAACACTTCCGTTCAAAAATTGGCCAAAGATTATGCGGCGTATAAAGAATGGGCGGGAAAAGGTTTGGTAATCATGGCGAAGAACTTCTACAATTTGGGAGATGCCTTCCAGGCCACCTATATTTTGGAAAGCGTTATTTCCAATTTTGCCGAATTTGAGGAAATCGTTGCCGATGCAGAAATTGAGTTGGCCACCATTAAGGCCAAAGAGGCAGAGAGCAATTCATCCGTGGATCCCAACCAAAATTAAACGAGACACAACATGCAGAAGAGAACCTATATATTTTCATTACTATTTTTGAGCCTTTGCGGATCAGTTATCGCCCAAGAAGAGGATAACATTGGTACAGAAACGGTAACGGTGGTGAAACCGTATTCCCCTACCGTTTCGGATGCCTTCAAGATCAAATCGTCTCCGAGTTTGAACGATTCCATTGTGCTGCAAAAGAAGAAAATCAATTACAGCATATTTTCAGTCCCTGTGGCATCGACATTTACCCCAGCAAAGGGCAAGGCTTCGGGAGTTGAAAAAACACCACCGCCCACCTTGTACAATTCATATGCCTCGGTGGGATTGGGCAATTATAACAATGCCCTGGTCGATTTTTATACCAGCCGTGAATTTAATCGGGGCGAAGACCTTTTGGACTTTGGTTTGACCCACAATTCTTCAAGAGGTGACTTGGATTCCACACCTTTGGATACCGATTTTTACGACACCAAGCTCAACGCTTCCTATGCCAAAAAAGATCGCTATTTGGATTGGGGCGCAAGTATTGGCTTGCAACATCAATTATATAACTGGTACGGCATCCAGAGTGAATTGTTCAGTGAAGATGAAATCAATGCAATCGACGAGACGCAAAATTATTTTAATGCCCAGGCCAAGGCCCATTTTAATATGGAGGATTCTCCTTTTAAAAGTGGAAATGTATTGTTGAGGCGTTTTTGGGATGCAACCGAATCAGCGGAGAACCGTGCGGTGATCAACCCAACTTTTGAACTTCCCATAACCGAGGAATTGATTACCGTCGCTGCCAAAGTGGATTATGTTGGGGGCAATTTTAAAAATGGCACCATAACGGAACTCGAGAATACAGGAGAAAAAAAATATAGCCATTTACAGGCTGGTGTAACCCCAAGTCTTTTGATTTTGAGGGATGACCTTACTTTGAACCTGGGTGCCAACATAGTTTATGGTCTGGATTTGGAAAACAGCGAGAACAATTTTTATATCTATCCTGCCGTAACCGCTTCGTATAGATTATTGGAAGAAAATGTAATTGCGTATGGCGGAATAGAAGGAGAGCTAAAGCAAAACTCCTATTACGATTTTGTGAATGAAAATCCGTATGTGTCGCCAACGTTGGACATTATGCCCACCGACCAGCAATACGAAGGGTATTTGGGACTTAAGGGCCAGCTAACCTCCAATATCGGTTATAATCTTAAAGGATCCTACATGGCGGAAAATAGAAAGCCGCTTTTTTATCAAAATACAGTCAATACTTTCAGAATGGATGAAAAGAGCTATTACTACGGTAATTCTTTTCAGGTTTTTTATGATGATGTAAAAACATTGGGAGTTTTTGGTGAAATAAATGTAGATGTAAATCGAAATTTTTCTTTAGGGGTAAACGCAGAATTCTACGATTACGATACGGAAACGGATAATCCGGCCTGGAACTTGCCATCGATAAAAGGATCCCTGTTTTTGGACTACCAGATCACCGACCAATGGTATATGGGCGCCAATCTGTTCTTTGTGGGCGAGAGAGATGCTTTGATCTCAATTGCACTAACCGATAATGTGCCACCGACCATTTCCTATTCGCCAATTACCTTGGATTCGTTTTTTGATGCCAATGCGCACCTTGGCTATCGTTTCAATGATCAGCTCTCCATCTTTTTAAAAGCTTCGAATATAGCAAATAACAATTACCAACGATGGGCCAATTTTAGAGTACAGGGATTCCAAGCATTGGCAGGGGTCTCCTATAAGTTTGATTTCTAGTTTGTAGGATTTTACGCAATAAATTATTGAAAATACCGTTCATTATTTTCGGTCAACTTGTTGATGTACCCATAGTTGACCTTTCTTATTTTGAGGAAAATAATGGAGCCAAGACCAATATTTAAAAGACTTCTATGCCTTTTTTTGATGAATTCCTTCTTTGGAATTGGTCAAAATTTGGTTCATAATGGAGGTTTCGAAGAATATTCTTCCTGTCCTGTTAAAATGAGTAATCTAAATAGGGATGCTGCTTACTGGAGCGCTCCGACTTTGGGAACAACCGATTATTTTAATCAATGTAGTAGAACCAAGTTGGGTGTTCCCATGAACTTTAAAGGTAAACAAGAGCCTTATGAGGGTGCAGCATATGCCGGCCTCTACTTGTTTGCTCCAAAGGATTATCGCGAATATATACAAGTGCCGTTGACCGAAACCCTGCAAAAAGGTAGTCGGTACAGGTTGACCTTATTTTTGAGCCTATCCGAAAAATCGGATGGTGCTGTTATGGATATGGGCGCCGTTTTATCCGATAGACCCTTATCTATTTATACCAAAAAAGAACTGTCTCAAAGTCAATTGATCGCCACTTCCGCACAAACTACCCATATCAAACAATTTCCAGTATCAAATTATTATCAGGATAAACAAAAGTGGATGGAGTTAAGTTTTGATTTGGTAGCCAAAGGATTTGAGAATCATTTGATCCTGGGAAATTTTAAAAGTAACGCAGGTACCGCATATATCGATAGCAAAGACCCTTCAAATAATAAGGAAGGTTATGCCTATTACTATTTGGACGATATTTCTTTGGTCTATTTAGGACCGGAATACAAGACCAACGAAGTGTACGTTTTAAATCATGTAAATTTTAATTTTGATAGGTTCGACTTGCAACCCAAGGCAAAACAAAGTCTCCGGGATGTTTATAATTATTTGCAGCAAAACCCGGATTTAAAAGTAGCTATCAGTGGCCATACGGATGATCTGGGTTCCTCAGAATATAACAATGTGCTCAGTCGCGAAAGGGCAAGTTCGGTCGCCAATTACCTTATAACTTTAGGGTTGCACAAAAACCGGATTTCCTATCAAGGATATGGTGACAGTAAACCATTGGATACTACTTTGACCGAAGAAGCACGGAGGAAAAATAGAAGAGTAGAGTTTGTTATGACAGAGTTCGAGGATGACAATCCCTAAAATTTCAATCACTTTTTCTATTTTTGGAAGAAACCATCCAAAATGAAAAAGTACGTTTTACTGCTCTCCACATTGTTCATTATTTCTTGCCATACCAAGGAACAAGTGGACCTAATTGTATCCAATGCCAATATTTATACGGTAGATGAGGATTTTTCCAAAGCGACCGGCATTGCGATAAAAGACGGAAAGTTTGTAGAAGTCGGGGATACGGACGAAATCAACAAAAAATATACTGCCCAAAACAGTTTTGATGCCCAAGGTAAAACCATAGTTCCGGGACTTATAGATGCACACTGCCATTTTTACGGATTGGGGCAAAATCAACAAGTGGTCGATTTGGTCGGCACGGAAAGTTATGAAGAGGTGATGGAAAGGGTGGTGGCCTTCCAAAAGGAACGCCCATCCAATTTTATTCGTGGTAGAGGTTGGGATCAAAACGATTGGGAGGTCAAAGAGTTTCCCACTAAAGATAAACTGGATGAATTGTTTCCGGACACGCCCGTGGCATTGGAGCGCGTGGATGGTCATGCCTATTTGGTCAATCAAAAAGCCTTGGATATGGCCGGAATTACTGCTGAAACAAAAACTGAAGGTGGGGAAATTGTAAAGGAAAATGGTAAAATCACCGGTGTATTGGTGGACAACCCCATGGGATTGATAGATCAAGTGATTCCCAAAGCAAGTTTGGCACAAAATATACAGGCGCTCAAGGATGCAGAAGCTATTTCTTTGGATTATGGCCTCACTACCGTGAACGATGCAGGTCTTCCGAGGGAGATAGTTGAGTTGATCGATAGCCTACAGCAAGCAGGTGAATTATCCATTAGGGTATATGCAATGATCTCCAATTATCCAGAAAATTTGGATTACTTCTTGGAAAAGGGAATCATCAAAACCAATCAATTAAATGTACGTTCCGTAAAGGTATATGGCGATGGGGCCCTTGGTTCGCGAGGTGCGGCCCTAAGAGATCATTATTCCGATAAGCCTGGCCATTTTGGTGCTATGGTAACACCCGTGGACCAAATAGAAGCACTGGCTCATCGCATTGCGGAAACCGATTATCAGATGAACACCCATGCAATTGGCGATTCTGCCAATATTGTGGTGCTAAGGGCCTACGAAAAAGCACTAAAAGGTAGAACGGACCGCAGATGGAAAGTGGAACACGCGCAGGTAATTTCGCCATCCGATTTTAACTATTTTGAAAAAGGAATCATTCCATCCGTACAGCCAACACATGCCACAAGTGATATGTATTGGGCAGAAGATCGTTTAGGCAAAGAACGGATAAAAGGAGCTTACGCATATAAAGACCTGTTGAACAAAGCAGGACTGGTTGCCTTGGGAACCGATTTCCCAGTGGAGCAGGTAAATCCGTTCTTAACCTTTTATGCGGCGGTCGCCCGCCAGGATGTGGCACAATACCCTGAAGGTGGTTTTCAGATGGAGAATGCCTTGAGCAGAGAGGAAACTTTAAAGGGGATGACCATTTGGGCGGCCTATTCCAATTTTGAGGAAGAAGAAAAAGGGAGTATTGAAGCGGGAAAATTTGCAGACTTTGTGGTTCTGAGCGATGATATTATGACGATCCCATCCGAAGATATTCCCAATATAACTGCAGAACATGTGTTCTTGGGTGGTGTTCAGAAGAAATAATGCCCCCTTTGTTGATTTAAACTAAGTGAGGAAACCAATCTATAATAGGTTTAGTTGCAAAAGAACAATAAAAAAGCCCCTTAATAAGAGGCTTTCGTATTTTTAGAACGATCATGTATTAATAGCTGATCGGTAAAGAGACTCTCGTAGTTCCCCATCCCATAACCATATTTCCATCGTCGTCAAAAGCAACGGAGAAGGCTTCCAATTCTTCGCTATCCGAAGAAACTGCAGCAGTGGCACGTACCACATCACCGTCACTATCATAAGAATAAGCGCCCCATTGGTGTAGGTTGCTGTTCAAGATAACGGTCCATTCGCTATCACCCGGAATAGTGAACAATGCATAAGAACCTGCCTTGATCGTTTTGCCGCCAATAGTGGCATCTTTGTAAAAAGTTATTTCCGTAGCTTCATTGGCTCCGGTTCTCCAAACTTTTCCGGCAGGGGCCAATTCGGCCATGTTACGTCCTTTCAATTGTGGACGACTGTAAATAATGCGCGCAGATTTATCATTTTCTCTAGAGCTTGCTGGATAATAGGCAATATCCGCAGGACTTTTGTCGAGTCCACTAAACTTTTGGGCCACGGCATCCGTAGAAAACACTAAACTGGCACAAAACATCAATACTAATACTGTTAAATTCTTCATGATTGCGATTTAATTTCCGTTTTTCAGGAGTTGATTAATAGTTTTTTCAAATATACAGACGAGAAAATTAAGCGACCTTACAAAGCATTGGATAAAAATGATTTAAAAGCGCATATTATTTCAATATGAAACAGTAAGATGATTTAAAATTATAAAATATAATTAAATATCTAATAATAGTTTTATTAAATAATAATAAAGTTCATATTTGTTTTAAAATTGTTATTAAATATAATAAACTATGTGTGGTATTGTTTGCGCATTTGATGTGAAGGAAAGTACGGAAGTACTAAGGCCCCAACTATTGGAAATGTCTAAAAAAGTGAGACATAGAGGGCCGGATTGGAGTGGTATTTATGCCGATGATAAGGCAATTTTGGCCCATGAGCGATTGGCTATTGTTGATCCGGCTTCGGGAAAGCAGCCGTTAATCAGTGCCGATGGTAAATTGGTTTTGGCGGCCAATGGCGAAATATATAATCATCAGGAATTAAGAAAACGGTTCGAGGGGAAATATGAGTTCCGTACACAATCCGATTGCGAGGTTATTTTAGCCCTATATCAGGAAAAGGGAGTGGATTTTGTTGATGAAATGAACGGTATATTTGGTTTTGCCATATACGACTCGGAAAAAGACGAGTATTTCATCGCCCGCGACCATATGGGAATTATTCCGTTGTACATAGGTTGGGACAAAAACGGAACGTTCTACGTGGCTTCCGAGTTGAAAGCTTTGGAAGGCACTTGTTCCAAAATCCAACTTTTCCCCCCTGGTCACTATATGCACAGTTCTAACGGTGAATTTGTACGCTGGTACAAACGGGATTGGATGGAATATGATGCAGTTAAGGAAAACGAGACCAGCATTGCAAAAATCAAAGATGCATTGGAAGCTGCGGTACACCGTCAATTAATGTCCGATGTGCCTTATGGCGTACTATTGTCCGGTGGATTGGATTCATCGGTAACATCGGCCATTGCAAAAAAATATTCCCAAAAAAGAATCGAGTCCGGGGACACGGCCGATGCTTGGTGGCCACAATTGCACTCCTTTTCTGTAGGCTTGGAGGGTTCTCCTGATTTGGCGGCGGCCCAAAAGGTGGCCGACCATATTGGAACGGTCCATCACGAGATCAAATTTACCATCCAAGAAGGGCTGGATGCCATAAAGGACGTTGTTTATAACCTCGAAACATACGATATTACAACCATAAGAGCTTCGACTCCGATGTATTTAATGGCCAGGGTGATCAAATCCATGGGAATTAAAATGGTCCTTTCGGGTGAAGGAGCGGACGAATTGTTCGGCGGATATTTATACTTCCATAAGGCCCCTAGTCCAAAGGATTTTCATGAAGAAACAGTAAGAAAACTGGACAAGCTTCACATGTACGACTGCCTTAGGGCCAATAAATCCTTGGCGGCCTGGGGCATTGAGGGGCGTGTGCCCTTTTTGGACAAAGAGTTTATGGATGTGGCCATGAGCATAAACCCAAAAGATAAAATGATCAACGGCGAACGCATGGAGAAATGGGTAGTGCGCAAAGCATTTGAGGATTATTTGCCCGAAAGCGTGGCCTGGAGGCAAAAAGAACAATTTTCCGATGGAGTCGGGTACAGCTGGATAGATACCTTAAAAGCTTTAGTGGAAGAGGAGATTTCGGATGAGCAACTAAAAAATGCCCATTTTAAGTTTCCAATTCAGACCCCTACATCCAAAGAGGAGTATTATTACCGTTCAATTTTTGAAAGTCATTTCCCTTCCGATGCGGCGGCTATGAGCGTGCCGCAAGAACCATCAGTGGCCTGTAGTACCAAAATTGCCCTGGAGTGGGACGAGGCATTCAAGAACATGAACGACCCATCGGGAAGAGCTGTGGCTAAGGTTCATACCGATGCATATGTGAAATAACCCCTGTTTAAACCAACCAAACGATATGAAGCAGTTAATCTAACATGTTTCATTTTTTAATTAGTCAGAAAGCCCCTTTCCCGAGGGGCTTTTTAGTTGTTCGGGCCATGTTGGGGTATAAGCAATAAAAAGAGGCTGTTTTCCACACACTTTGTTGATAACTTAGGGGCTTGAGAGAGGTGTTTTAGGCCATTTCCACAGGGTATTGATTATATTTGTAAGATTTGAATTTTTGAGGCAAATACTGAATATATATGAGCGAAGAAGCTAACAAGAAACAATACTCCGCGGATAGTATCCAGGCCCTGGAGGGGATGGAGCACGTACGTATGAGACCTTCCATGTATATTGGAGATGTTGGGGTCAGAGGATTGCACCATTTGGTTTATGAGGTGGTGGACAACTCCATTGATGAAGCCATGGCGGGCCATTGCGATACGATAGATGTAATTATTAACGAAGACAACTCTATCACTACCCAGGATAACGGAAGAGGTATCCCCGTGGACCTGCACAAAAAAGAAGGTGTTTCCGCTTTGGAGGTAGTAATGACGAAGATCGGGGCAGGGGGTAAATTCGATAAGGACTCCTATAAAGTTTCCGGTGGATTGCACGGAGTGGGTGTGTCTTGTGTGAACGCTCTATCGTCCCATTTAAAGGCCACTGTTTACCGAGATGGAAAAATTTGGGAGCAGGAATACGAAAGAGGAAAAACGTTGTACCCTGTAAAAAGTGTTGGCGAAAGCAATGAGACTGGTACCATAGTAACCTTTGTTCCGGACAATACCATATTCACCCAAACCACAGAATATAGTTATGAGACCCTTGCCAATAGAATGAGGGAACTCGCATACCTGAATAAAGGAGTGACCATAACGCTTACCGACAAGCGCAATAAGGACGAAAAAGGAGAATTCGTTTCCGAAACTTTCCATTCCGAGGAAGGCCTCAAGGAATTTATCAAGTTTTTGGACGGTACTCGAGAGCCCTTGATCCAAAAGGTAATCTCCATGGAAGGAGAGAAGAACGGAATTCCGGTGGAAGTAGCCATGATCTATAATACGGGATACACCGAAAACCTTCATTCCTATGTAAACAATATCAATACCCATGAAGGAGGAACACATCTTTCAGGTTTTAGAAGAGGTTTAACATCGACCCTTAAAAAGTATGCCGATAATTCCGGCATGCTGGATAAGTTGAAATTTGAAATCTCTGGTGATGATTTCCGCGAAGGACTGACGGCGATCGTTTCGGTGAAAGTGGCAGAACCGCAATTCGAAGGGCAGACAAAGACTAAATTGGGTAACCGAGAGGTTACCAGTGCAGTGAGTCAGGCCGTATCCGAAATGCTGACCGATTATTTGGAGGAAAACCCGGATGATGCCAAACAAATCGTTGAAAAAGTAAAACTTGCTGCACAGGCCAGACATGCCGCGGCAAAGGCCAGAGAAATGGTACAGCGCAAGAACCCTATGAGTGTAGGAGGGTTGCCAGGGAAACTATCCGACTGTTCGGAACAAGATCCTACCAAGTGCGAAGTGTTTTTGGTAGAGGGGGATTCTGCAGGTGGAACAGCCAAACAAGGTAGGGATAGAAACTTCCAGGCCATTCTCCCATTGAGAGGTAAAATCCTGAATGTGGAAAAAGCCATGCAGCACAAGGTTTTTGAAAACGAGGAAATAAAGAATATTTATACTGCTTTGGGAGTTACCATCGGAACCGAAGAAGATAGTAAGGCCCTCAATTTGGATAAACTGCGATATCATAAAGTGGTGATCATGTGTGATGCGGATGTCGATGGTAGCCATATTGAAACCCTGATTTTAACTTTCTTCTTCCGATATATGAGGGAGTTGATCGAGGGTGGCCATGTCTACATCGCAACACCACCTCTATATTTGGTAAAAAAAGGATCTAAAAAACGTTACGCATGGAATGATAAGGAGCGTGATCAGATCAATGCAGAAATGGGAGGGGGAGCAGGTATCCAGCGATATAAAGGTCTTGGTGAGATGAACGCCGAGCAACTTTGGGACACCACAATGAACCCGGAATTCAGAACCTTACGTCAAGTTAGTATTGACAATGCAACAGAGTCCGATCGTATATTCTCAATGCTAATGGGTGACGAAGTGCCACCGAGACGTGAATTTATTGAGAAAAATGCCGTCTATGCGAATATAGATGTATAGAATTCAGGCATTTCACAACAAAAACTCGCCCCAGCAGGGCGAGTTTTTTAGTTTTGGGTAAAACTTCAATATTATGAAAAGACTAATTTTAGCGCTTGCACTAGTTACTGTGACCATGGGCAAGTCCCAGGATCTCAACGATATATTTGTTTCGGGAGTTGCGGATGCCGAGCGATTTGCCAACGCTTATTTGTCCCCGGTCTCGGAAGGAGCCATTTACAGCATCTCCAATGGATGGTACAATACTGCAGATGCCAAGCCCTTGGGTGGATTTGAGATTTCCATTATAGGAAACATGACCGGATTTAAAAACAAGGACGATAAAAAAGCATTTATATTGGATCCTGCCGATTACGATAACTTGGATTTTGTACAAAACCCGGGCCAGGCCAGAATGGTGTCTACCGCGTTAGGGGATATTGAGGGAGTAGAAGTTTTTGTGGAAGATGAAAGTGGTATCTTCAGAGAGAGTTTTGAGCTGCCCACAGGTCTTTCTGCTGAAAACCTCAATTTTATACCATCGGGGTATCTACAGGCCAGTGTGGGTTTGATCAAGGGGTTGGAAGTAAAAGCTCGTTTTTTACCAAAGATCAAATTTGACGACGATGCCAAGATTGGATTGTTCGGGGCCGGATTGCAATATGATTTTACCAAAATATTGCCTGCCGATAAAGTATTGCCCGTTGCTATTTCTGCGGTAATTGGCTATACTAATTTAAATGGGGAATACGATTTCTCCGATTCTGATTTTATCAGCGGAAGTGATCAACGAATCGATGCTTCTTTCAGAACATGGAATTTTAGCGCCGTGGTCTCCACTAAAAATATCCCGGTAATTAATTTTTATGGAGGGATTGGATATATCACAGGGAACTCGGATATCGATGTGCTTGGTACTTATGAGGCCAACGGACCTTTCTTTTCAGAAACAGTGGTAGATCCTTTTACGGTATCGCAAGATGCAAGCGGAGTATCTGCTAATTTGGGTACCAAACTTAAACTGGGATTTTTTAGGTTGAATGCAGAATATAATTTCTCCGAGTTCAGCACATTTACCTTTGGAGTGAACTTTGGATTTAGGTAAGAGAGAATCAAAAATTACCGATCAAAAATAAAGAAGGCCCCGGAAACGGGGCCTCCTATTTTCATATATGTAGTCTTCACGTCATTCCCTGGTGGCGAAGACCGAGCCATTATCCAAGGTTAATACTTCGGGGGTTTTTGCTTTTTCCAAACTAACGGTTATATCGGTAACCTGTGGGTCGCCATAAATAATGGAATAGGCGCCATTTTCTTGCGACCATTTAAAATCGGTGTAAAAATCTAATTGGGAGTTAGTGTATCTCTGGTATCTTCCTAGATAGACATCGTTAAAAATCCACTCTTCACGGATCGTGTTCGAATTTTTTCCTTCAATAGTTGAAGATGCAGTTTTTGCCCAGATACCCAGAATGGGATCGTGGTTGTCCGGAACACTGGTACAGTTGCTTATGGCTATAATGCCAAGAATGGACAACAATGAAAAGAGCTTTTTCATAGGTCAAGTAGGTTACGTTAAATTTGGGACTATAAGAACGTAGGTTTGTAAGAATCTATTGTATAAAACGGATAAAATATTTTATTGCACAACTCTTATGCTGCTCAAGAGTGATCTAGGCATCGTTAAATCCATGTCAACTTTGTTGTTTTTACCGGAATTGATGGTCTAAAACTGGTAAATGTCAGTTTTTATCTGCCCTAAATGCCTTATTTTTGAGGACTAAAATTTAAATCTATACAAATGAAAGTTACCGTAGTAGGAGCAGGCGCAGTTGGAGCAAGTTGCGCTGAGTACATAGCAATGAAAAATTTTGCATCGGAAGTAGTTTTATTGGACATCAAAGAAGGGTATGCCGAAGGTAAGGCCATGGATTTGATGCAAACGGCATCATTGAACGGATTTGATACCAAAATTACCGGGTCTACCAACGATTATGGTAAGACTGCCAATAGCGACATTGCAGTGATCACTTCGGGAATTCCTCGTAAACCTGGTATGACGCGTGAAGAGTTGATAGGTATTAATGCCGGTATTGTGAAAACCGTGGCCACAAGCCTTTTGGAGCACTCCCCTAACGTAACTATTATTGTAGTGAGCAACCCAATGGATACGATGACCTATTTGGTGCACAAAGCAACAGGACTTCCTAAAAATAGAATTATAGGAATGGGTGGAGCTTTGGACAGTGCCCGTTTCAAATATAGATTGGCCCAAGCCTTGGAAGCACCTATTTCAGATGTGGATGGTATGGTGATCGGTGGGCACAGCGATAAAGGAATGGTGCCCTTGATCGGCCATGCTACAAGAAACAGTGTAAAAGTTTCCGAGTTCCTATCCGAAGAAAAAATGAACTGGGTTGTGGAAGAAACCAAAGTTGGAGGTGCTACTTTGACCGGATTGTTGGGTACAAGTGCTTGGTATGCCCCAGGTGCTGCCGTTTCCAGCTTGGTCCAGGCTATTGCATGTGATCAAAAGAAAATGTTCCCTTGCTCATCACTGTTGGAAGGTGAGTACGGACTAAACGATATTTGTATAGGAGTACCGGTAATCCTAGGTAAAAATGGTATCGAGAAAATTGTAGAGATAGAATTGTCCGATGCCGAAAAGGCCAAAATGCAGGAAAGTGCCGAAGGTGTAAAAAAGACCAACGGACTGCTAGAGGTCTAGATTTAAACCCTATCGGTTAAAATGTCATTTTGGGCATCGACCAAAAGAAAATTACCATCAAATTGGATGGAAATCTTTAGGTTTGTCCGGGATGACATTTTTAACTTTATACCGTAACCATTAACAGTAATTGCAATTACATCAAATTCTATTGTCAAATCTTATCGGAAATGATATATTTGCACGCTGTTTAAGAAAACTTCTAAAAAATTAACAATCAATGCAGAATAAAGGACTTATAAGGCTTTTCGCGATCCTTTTTGGCTTGGTGAGCATCTATCAGTTATCTTATACTTTCATCACTAATAAGTTGGAGAAAGATGCTGAGGCTTACGCAATTGGCCAAATTTCGGAGGCTGAGGAAGATTATGTTGCAAAGCGCGAAGCTTTAGAGGCATCGTACTTGGATTCCATCAGTGATAATACTGTTTTGGGGTATACGAGCTACGCGGATGCCAAAACAAAAGAGTTGAACAAAGGATTGGACCTTAAAGGAGGTATCAACGTTACCCTTCAGATTTCCGTTAAGGATATTTTGAAAGGCTTGGCCAACAATACTAAGAACCCTGTGTTCAACAAAGCCTTGGCAGATGCCGACGAAGCATCAAAAAATAGTGACAACACCTATTTGGAACTGTTTTTCGAAGCTTTTGACAATATCAAAGGAGATACCAAACTGGCCTCACCGGACATTTTTGCCAATAAAGGACTGAGCGATGATATTAATTTTCAAATGTCCGATGATGAGGTAAAACCCATCATCAGAAGAAAGATTGATGAATCCATAGTTTCTGCGTTCGAAGTTTTGCGAGAGCGTATCGATGGTTTTGGGGTAACACAGCCCAATATTCAAAGAGAAGGTAACTCGGGAAGAATTTTAGTGGAACTTCCAGGGGCCAAGGATATTGCCCGTGCCCAGGAATTGTTGTCCAGTACGGCACAGTTGGAATTTTGGGAAACCTATCCACAGAGCAACCAAAGTATTGCAACGTTTTTGGTTAATGCCAACGAACGTTTAAAAGAGATTTTGGAGCCGAAAACGTCTACCGAAGACGAAATCTCAAAACCGGAATCGGAAATTGATTCCCTGCTATCCGATGTAGCTCAAGACTCGTTGGATATGTCACAGGATGCCAATCCGATTTTGGGTAAATTAATTCCGGCCGATCCAGGGAGTCACGCCATAGCAAGAGCCTTGGTGGCCGATACCGCAGAAATTGGCGGGTATTTAAGAATGCCTGCAATTAAAAGGCTATTGCCGAATGATGTTCAGTTTACCAAATTCCTTTGGGAAAGACCTTCGCAAGATGCAGAAATAGTTGACTTGTATGCTTTGAAATCCAACCGAGAAGGTACACCAAGGATTAGCGGAGATGTTGTTTCAGATGCTCAGGATACCTTTGATCAGTTCAATAAACCGGCCGTTAGCATGACGATGAATACTCGTGGTGCCAAGGAATGGGAAGAATTAACGGGGGATGCCTACAACAACCAAACTGGTATTGCCATTGTATTGGATAACAAAGTGTACACTGCACCTGGGGTCTCTTCGGGGCCAATTTCTGGTGGGCGTTCGGAGATTACGGGAACATTTACTGTAAACGAGACCAAAGATATTGCCAACGTTTTGCGTGCGGGTAAACTTCCTGCTTCTGCGGATATTATCCAGTCAGAAGTGGTAGGCCCATCTTTGGGTCAAGAAGCTATCGATAGTGGATTTATGTCCTTTATGATCGCCATGGCGTTCGTATTGCTTTGGATGATATTCTACTACGGTAGAGCAGGAGTGTTTGCGGATATCGCTTTGGTATTCAATATTTTGTTGATTTTTGGTGTGCTGACCAGTCTTGGCGCTGTATTGACATTGCCAGGTATTGCGGGTATTGTACTGACTATAGGTATGTCGGTAGATGCCAACGTACTTATTTTTGAAAGGGTTAAAGAAGAGTTGGCGCGCGGAAAAGGAAAGGCACAAGCCATAGCCGATGGTTTTGGAAACGCTTTGTCCTCTATTTTGGATGCCAATATTACTACAGGTCTTACCGCGATCATTCTTTTTGTTTTTGGCTCGGGACCAATTAAAGGTTTTGCCACGACCTTGATGATCGGTATTGTTACTTCCTTGTTCACGGCCATTTTTGTTACTCGATTAATGATCGAGGCCTACACGAGCAAAAAAGGAAGGCGCCTCGATTTCAGTACAGGTATCACAAAGAACCTGTTTACCAATTTGGATATCAACTTCTTGTCCAAACGAAAGATCGCCTATGTGGTATCCGCCATTTTGGTAGCGGTGAGTGTTTTCTCGTTGTTTACCAATGGACTTAACCAAGGGGTTGATTTTATAGGAGGACGTTCTTATCAGATCCGTTTTGAGAAAGCTGTGAACCCTTCGGAGATTGCATCCGAACTTAATACGGTATTCGGTAGTGGTACCAATGTGAAAACTTTTGGTGATGCCAATCAGATAAAAGTGACCACACCATACAAAGTGGATCAAGAAGGAGTGGAGATAGATACGGAGATCCAGGATAAGCTGTACACATCGCTACAAAAATATTTGCCAGACGGAACTTCTTTTGAAGATTTTACCGTTGGTGCTTCCGAAAAATCTATCGGTATCCTTCAATCTGTTAAGGTTGGGCCTACCATTGCGGATGATATCAAGAAAAACGCTTTCTTGGCCATTATCGGTTCCTTGGCGGTAGTATTCCTTTATATTCTTTTCAGGTTTAGAAAATGGCAGTTCTCTTTAGGGGCTGTGGTAGCGGTATTCCACGATGTTATGATCGTTTTGGGTATATTCTCCCTTACAGGTAGCATAATGCCGTTCAACATGGAAATTGACCAAGCCTTTATTGCGGCCATCCTAACCGTAATTGGTTATTCCCTGAACGATACGGTGGTAGTATTCGACCGTATTCGTGAAGTAACTAGCCTAAAAGGCTGGAAGGGTGGAGAGCACATTAACTTGGCATTGAACAGTACATTGAGCCGAACCTTGAACACCTCGCTTACCACATTGATCGTGTTGTTGGCCATCTTTATTTTTGGAGGTGAGAGCCTAAGAGGATTTATGTTCGCGATGATCATTGGTGTAATCGTAGGTACATATTCATCTGTATTTATCGCAACACCGGTGATGTTCGATTCATTAAAGAACAAAGTTGCTGAAGCAACCGAATCGTAGTTTTTCGTTTTTTATATTACACTTTATATTAAAGACCCTCTTTTTTAGAGGGTCTTTTTTTGTGAACTATCCTGAATAAATACAATCAGTGATCAAATCAGTGGTTTTTGTAAAAAAATGCGCCGTGCGCCAATCTATTTATGAATTTTTTGTGATGGTTTGCCCATCGATCCCATTTCGGATGGTTGTAGTTCAAAGATGTGTTCTGGATGCAACTGAGGTTCTTCTCTATGTGAGACAAAAACTATGGCAGTGTCGCTTTCTTTGGCAACCTTGTTCACCAAGGCAACAAAAAGATTGGCACTCTTATCGTCAAGTCCAGCAGTAGGTTCGTCCAAAATTAACAAAGGAGGGTGTTTTATCATGGCCCGTGCCATCATAAGTAATCGGCTTTCACCAATTGTTAGATCTTTGAAATACTCATTTTTTCGAGTTTCCAAATTGAGTAGTTGTAGCCATTGTTCGGCCAAATTTTTTTCACGGTCGGTTGGTTGTACATACAGTCCAATGGAATCGTGCAGGCCAGAAATGATCATATTTTCCAGACTGTGGTATCCTCTAAATGTATTGGTGATTGCAGGAGTGTAATAGCCGATGTTTTGTTTGAGGTCCCAAACACTTTCACCCTTGCCTTTTTGTAGGCCAAAAATGGTCAAATCTTGGCCGTAACCTTTATGGCTGTCCCCTGTGATCATGGACAATAGTGTGGACTTTCCGCTTCCATTCGGACCTTTCAATTGCCAAAACTCTCCTTTGTTTATGGTCCAATCTATATTGTTCAGTACTTGGCGGCCATTAAAGCTGACCGAAACCTTCTTAAAACTTACCAGTTCCTTATGGTCAATTTTGACTTGTGACAAAGATGGAGGAATGGTGCCATTAAAAGGTATGGGCTCCATTTTGTTTTGCGTCCAAAACTCATCGGATGAACAATAGTGGTGTAGCGTATTTCCATCAAGTTTAAAAAAATCGGACGTGTTGGGCAAAATATCATCCAATCTACTGACCAATTGTACCAAAATTTTGTTTGATGAAATATTTACAAGTTCTTCTTTCAATTTGGCTTGTGTGTCAGTGTCCAAATTATCGAATGGATTTATCAAGATTAAAAAATCCGGGTCTTTTTGAAGCAGATAGGTAAGTAGCGCTTTTTTTTGCTCTCCACTGCTCATGGTTTTTAACGGCTGTTCGCTGTCCTTGGTCAAAATTTTAATATCGTGGCGTTCCTCTTCGTCCATATAACGGTCAATTTCTGACTTTGAGAAAAGCAGACCTTTTAAGTTCTGTAGTTCGAGCAGCCCATCAATTGGATCGTTCTTCAATAGATTTTGAACCAATTGTTTAGTGTTGGAATTGTTCTGCGTAAGGATAGTGTAGCTTCTGTGTAGCTTCATGAGGCAATTGGTATCGCCTTAAAATTACGATTATCCTCGCTTAACTCTAAAAATATGTACGGGATTGTTCTTATAGACTGTTGTTTTGTCCAAGTACATACCATTGTTTATTGCGACTTTTTGGGAGGGTATGTTGTCTACATGGATAATGGAGATCAGGGAATCCGAAAAATTGTTTTCAAACGCAAAGGCCTTACATTTTCGGGCAGCTTCAGATGCAAGACCCTTAAGCCAATAATTGGGTAGAATGGAATAGCCAATTTCCAGTTCCTTTACATTGTCCACAGTTTGAACTAGGAGTCCGCAAATACCGATTAGTTTTCCGGATTCTTTTAAAATTAGGGCGTTCATGCCACCTAAATCGTTTTGATAGCGTTCAAATACCCGTTCGAACTGTGCTTTGCAAGCTTCTACGGAATCTTTGGGCAGACCGTCCCAGTATTGTGTGGATCTTGGGTCGTTGTAGAAAGGGAGCCAATCTTCGAAATCCGAATCGGTCAACTTACGATAAAGCAGTCGGTCGGATGTTTGGTTGTCCAGTAGGTATTTAGACATTTAATCACGTGTAAATGAAATACTATCACCAACTTGTAGTCCCAATTTATCCGAAAGCCCTGCGTTAATTTCAAATACATATCTTGCAGGGATATTGGATGGTAAGGTATCTTCATTGAACGGTTGGGCGTTTTTCTGAAAGCTCACGATCTTCATTCCTGAATCAATGTAAATTATATCCAAGGGAATTTCTGTGTTCTTCATGTAAAAGTACTGCAAGGATTCTGTGGGCTGAATAAATAGCATTCCTCGATTCTCTTTCATGGATTTTCGGTACATTAACCCAGTTTGGGTTTCGTATTCCGATTCGGCAATCTCGATTTCAAAACTAGCCTTTATGGCTTCTGATTCCTCAGAAAGAATGGTTAGCTCTCCTTCTTTTGTAAAGGAAACCGTTTCTGTTTTAATGGCTTGTTTGGATTCGCTCTTGCACGATACCAGAATCAAAACAACCGTGAATATTATTATTTTTCCAAAATTTGCCATGTCGCTAAGGTTCTACAGGTGCTGGTTTTACCATAAAAAATACACCGATCAAAATCATGGGGATACTGAGCCATTGCCCAGTGGAAAGCATGCCGAGGGTATCTTCGAAACCGCCTTGGCTTTTTTTGTAGAATTCCACAAAGAACCTTACCACGAACAAAAGAACCATAAACAAACCAAAAAGGAAGCCTGGTTTGTTTTTCCAATCTGTTTTCCAGTAGAGCAGGTATAGAACCACGAATACGAAAATGTAACAAATGGCCTCGTACAATTGGGCGGGATGGCGAAATGGTATGGACTGTAAAACTTCAGAGAACTCCGGGTTGTGCTGAATGGCTTTGTAGGCTGCGTTCGGTGATTTTTCTTTGGTGAGTGCCATCGCCTGATATGCAGGCATATCGTCCGAATCACGGATAAAACGAGTTGCTAGGAAATAGGCTTCATCCACTTTTTTTCCATTGATCTCGGAATTGAAAAAATTACCGAACCTTACAAATGCGGCACCGATTGCAGAGGGAACCACCAACCTATCCAATAGCCAAAGCATTTTAATGTCTTTCCATTTACGAGTATACAACCAAATACCGATAATGGCAGCGATAGTAGCTCCATGACTGGCCAAGCCTGTAAAGCCGGTAAACTCGTACCCGTTGATGATACCGAAGAGCGAACTGTTCGCGTTTTCGTGGATAGGTAAAAGGATTTCTGCCAAATGATCTTTATAGTAGTCCCAATCGTAAAAAAATACGTGCCCCAATCGTGCTCCGAGCATTATGGATACCACGGTATAAATAAAAAGGGAATCCAGTTTTTCCATGGACTTCTTTTCGTTCAAGAAGATTTTCTTCATGATGAACCAGCCTAGTATGAAGGCGGCAATCCATAGCAAATTGTAATATTTTATCTGTAGAAAACCCAGTTTAAAAAGAGTTCCTTCGGGGTTCCAGTCAAATCCTAGAAAGTACATTGAAATAAATTTTGGACTAATATAACTACTTTGAACGGTTGCAGGGTGTTAATTAAAGCGCAATTTTTTAAGGGACAGGGTCATATCCGCTTCCTCCCCAGGGGTGGCAACTGGCTATACGTTTAATAGAAAGCCATCCGCCTTTAAAGAGTCCGTGCTTTTTTAAGGCTTCCAAGGTGTATTGTGAACAAGTGGGGGAATAGCGGCATGTGGAAGGAAACATGGGGGATATAAAAAGTTGGTAAAACCTTACCAACAAAACAAATGGCGCTATCAAAATTTTCTTCATATTATCTTCCGGGTGAATCCAAGGACAAGGTATGAAAAAGCCCCGAATTTGTCGGGGCTTATGCTACACTTCTTCTGCGGGTTGTACGGGCGCCAAATGTTCTCGTTCCCCATCCGTGTACAATCGTGATTTGATGACAAAACGGAGTCCCAACGGAATTTCCAGGCTAAAACTGGCACCACGTCCCGTGGTCACATCGACCGTGAGCTGTGTGTGTTTCCAGTATTCGAACTGGTCCTTACTCATAAAAAAATCACAGCCGTGGATGGTGCCCAACTTCACATCGTTCTCATTCAGCATCAACTCACCTTTTGGAAAGCACATGGGAGAGGAACCATCACAACAACCTCCACTTTGATGGAACATCAGTTCATCGTGGCGTTCCCTCAATTGATCAATTATTTTCATGGCATGGTCCGAAACCAACACACGTTTAATCAAGTTTTCCATCCTAGAAAAAGCCTAATTTGTTCTTATCGTAGGAAATCAGCATATTTTTGGTCTGAGTATAGTGGCTGAGCATCATTTTATGATTTTCTCTTCCGATTCCTGACTTTTTGTATCCTCCAAACGGTGCATGTGCAGGGTAGTTGTGATAGCAGTTTACCCAAACCCTGCCAGCTTGTATCTGTCTGGAGATTTTATAGGCTTGGTGCATGTCACGCGTCCAAACCCCCGCTCCCAATCCATAAAGGGTGTCGTTGGCGATTTCCAGTGCTTCTGCTTCATCTTTAAAAGTGGTGACACAGACCACGGGACCAAAAATTTCTTCTTGGAATACGCGCATTTTGTTGTTTCCTTTCAAAATAGTGGGTTGAATGTAATACCCACCTTCCAGGCCTTCGTTATAAGCAGCATCACCTCCTGCCAGAACTTCGCATCCTTCTTCTTTACCTATTTGGATGTAGTTCATGATTTTCTCGAACTGATCATTCGATGCTTGTGCGCCCATCATGGTGGTTGGATCCAACGGATGGCCAAGTTTGATGGCTTTGGTACGCTCTATAACTCGCTCAATGAATTTGTCATAAATGCTTTCCTGAACCAATATTCTGGATGGGCAGGTACAGACCTCCCCTTGGTTCAAGGCAAACATTACAGCGCCTTCCAAACATTTATCGAAGAACTCATCATCCGCATCCATAATGCTTTCGAAGAAAACGTTCGGGGATTTACCGCCCAACTCCAAGGTCACGGGAATAATGTTCTTGGACGCATATTGCATGATCAATTGCCCAGTAGTGGTTTCTCCCGTAAACGCGATTTTTTTTATGCGTGGACTGGAAGCCAATGGTTTTCCTGCTTCCAAGCCAAATCCATTTACAATGTTAAGTACGCCTGCGGGTAGAATATCCTCTATAAGTTCCATCAAAATAAGGATTCCAACGGGTGTTTGCTCAGCAGGCTTAAGTACTACACAGTTCCCAGCGGCCAATGCGGGGGCCAATTTCCATGCGGCCATCAGGATAGGGAAGTTCCATGGGATGATTTGCCCGACCACACCTAGAGGCTCCAAAACGTTCATGGACACGGTGTTGGAATCCAACTCACTTACGGAACCTTCTTCTGCGCGAATTACTCCCGCAAAATACCTGAAGTGGTCAACCGCTAATGGCATGTCCGCGGCACGTGTCTCGCGCAAGGCTTTGCCATTGTCCCAGGTTTCGGCACGGGCCAAAGCCTCGAGATTGTTTTCCATAACGTCGGCAATCTTTAACAACAAGTTGCTGCGGTAGGTTGCGGAGGAATTGTTCCATTCTGGTGCTGCCGCCCACGCTGCATCGATGGCTTTGTCCACATCCTCGGACGTAGATCGCGCAATTTTTGTGAATGCATTTCCATCAACCGGTGAAATATTATCAAAATATTCTCCTTTGGTCGGTGGGGTCCATTTTCCGCCGATGTAATTTTCATACTGATCTTTGAACTTAGGTTTTTCCAAAACACTACGTTCCGTAGTTTGTACATTGCTCATAATACTTGTTGTTAAAATTAATTTTTATGTGTTGCGCACTTTGCTCAAGTGGCTGATTCTAAAAGTATTGATTTTGAACCCCGTATATCTGACGTATACTATTAATGACATGACCAATTCTCTTTGTTTTTATACTTTTAACAAAAAACAGTATCATAATTTTTATATTTATTAAGTATTTATATAATTTATTAAGAAGTGGGTATTTTATATGCATTTACCGGATAAATTCTTTAAAGAAAGAAAGCTGGAATATTTGGTCGAGAACCAAACCTCCTATACTTTGAACAATGCTTCAATGCATGTTTTTGAGACGCATCTGCAAGCAGAAAAAGTATTCCTTCAGTTTGATCAACCTGTGCTCGCCTCTATGCTGATAGGGAAAAAGGTAATGCATCTCAGGGATAAGAAGTCATTTAATTTCCTGCCGGGTGAGTCCTTGATTCTTCCCTCCAATGAAGTTATGTGCATTGATTTTCCAGAAGCAAACGAAGAGAATCCGACACGTTGCTTGGCCATGGCCATTTCCGATGAAAAAATAAACAAAGTCATCAATTTAATGAACGAAGTAATGCCGAAACACGATGGAACTGAATGGGTTTTGATGGATTACAACTACCACTTTACCAACGATGCCAGTATTTATGGTATTATTCAGCGATTATTGTACTTGTTCACCGAGAACCATCCGTCCAAAGACTATTTTGTGGACAACATGCTTCAGGAATTGATTATTCGAATTTTACAGGGCAATACGCGGGAAAAATACATGCAAAATGCCTCTAAAATAAGTTCTAACAATCGGTTGGCCTATGTAATCGAATTTATCTCCCAGCACTTGCACGAACCTTTGTCCGTAAGTGATCTGAGCAAAAAAGCCTGTATGAGCGAATCGCATTTCCATAAGACTTTTAAAGAAGAATTAGGAGTAACCCCGATTGATTACATTAACAGCGAACGCATAAAAATGGCCATCAATCTCTTAAAAGATCCCGATAGGAAAATAAAGGAGATTTATTTGGAATGTGGGTTTGAAAACCGCTCGTATTTCAACCGTTTGTTCAAGCGAAAAATACACGTTTCGCCAGGGGAGTACCAATCAAAATTTATCAAGCATTAATTTACGCTGAAAGTGGTCCCGTCCTTACCATCTTTGATTTGGATGCCCAACTCAACCAATTGGTCCCTGATTTTGTCGGAAGTAGCAAAGTCCTTTTTGGCCCGTGCTTCATTTCTAATATCAATCAATAATTCCATAACACCATTTAGTGTATTGGAATCATCTTTGGTCATGGATTGATTTTCGATACCGAGCACATCGTAAACAAAGGCTTTAAGTGAACTGGAAAGCACCTCTTTGTCTTCAGCAGAAATTGCTTCCTTGTCCTCTTTGATCAAGTTGATATGCTTTACGGCCTCGAACAACTGTGCAATTAAAATTGGCGTGTTGAAGTCGTCGTTCATGGCATCGTAGCATTTCTGCTTCCAAGTAGCCACATCAAAATCTGTTTTGTCTGCGGTTTTGAGTTTATCGATTCCGTCCAAAGCATCCATCAAACGGTTGTACCCTTTTTCAGATGCCTGTAATGCTTCGTCACTAAGATCTAAAATGCTGGTATAATGGGCCTGCATCATAAAGAAGCGAACCACTGCAGGGGTGTAGGGCTTGCTTAAAATATTATTGTCGCCGCTAAAAATTTCGGCAGGGTAGATGTTGTTGTCCGTGGATTTGGACATTTTTCTGCCGTTCAGGGTCAACATATTGGCGTGCATCCAGTAGTTTACAGGGGATTTGCCCGTACTGGCCTCTGCCTGTGCGATCTCGCACTCGTGGTGGGGGAATTTAAGGTCCATTCCTCCGCCGTGAATATCGAAGGTTTCGCCCAGATATTTGGTGCTCATGGCAGTACACTCCAAGTGCCATCCGGGAAAACCATCTCCCCAAGGGGATGGCCAGCGCATGATGTGCTGGGGTTCCGCTTTTTTCCAGAGGGCAAAATCCTGAGGGTTTCTTTTTTCGTCCTGGGCGGTAAGCTCTCGAGTGTTGGTGATCATATCCTCCAACTTTCTACCACTTAATTTTCCGTAATCGTGATCTTGGTTGAACTTGACCACATCAAAATATACAGAGCCATTTGCTTCGTAGGCAAATCCTTTTTCAAGGATCTCTTTAATGATCTCTATTTGTTCAATAATATGACCTGTGGCCGTTGGCTCAATACTGGGTGGTAAAAGGTTGAATTGCTGCAGGGTGTTATGGAAATCCACGGTGTAGCGCTGCACCACTTCCATGGGTTCAATCTGCTCCAGTTTGGCCTTTTTTGCAATTTTATCCTCACCTTCGTCAGCATCGTTTTCCAAGTGTCCGGCATCGGTGATGTTTCGAACGTAACGCACTTTATATCCCAAATGTTTGAAGTACCTAAAGATCATATCGAACGACATAAACGTGCGGCAGTTGCCCAAGTGCACGTTACTGTATACGGTAGGACCGCAAACATACATGCCTACGTGGCCTTCGTTTAAGGGTTCGAACAGGTCTTTTTTTCCGGTAAGTGAATTATGGATTCGTACTGGTTGGTGTTTATAAAGTTGCATTAATCTTTTAGGATTAAAATTCGGTTTCTAGTTTAATGTAATCCAGGAACTCTCTTCGTGTGGCTTCTTCTTTAAACTTTCCGCCATATTCCGCGGTTACCGTGCTGCTTTCTATATCGCGGATTCCACGGGAGTTGACACAAAGGTGTTTTGCGTCGATAACACAAGCAACATCTTCGGTGCCCAATACTTTCTGAAGTTCCTTTACAATTTGGATGTTCATACGTTCTTGAACCTGGGGCCGTTTGGCAAAATAATCCACAATACGGTTCATTTTGGAGAGACCAACAACGGTACCATTGGAAATATAGGCAATATGTGCCCTTCCTACAATGGGTAGCAGATGGTGTTCGCAAGTGGAATAGACCACAATGTTTTTTTCCACCAACATTTCACCGTACTTGTATTTATTGTCAAACGTGGACGATTTTGGTTTTCTATCAGGGTGCAATCCTCCGAAGATTTCCTGTACGTACATTTTTGCCACGCGTTTTGGTGTTCCTTTCAAACTATCGTCATCCAGATCAAGTCCGAGCGTAAGCATAATTTCCCTTACATTGTTCTGTATTCTCTCGATTTTTTCTTCATCGCTCAATACAAAAGCATCTTCTCTCATGGGTGTGTCGGTAGATGCAGACCCTACATGGTCCTCACCTCTTTCGTCGTGTTGTTCTTCCAAAGTTTGCTCAAGTTTCATAGCTGTTGCTTAAAGAGAGCAAAGATATACATTAATGAACGATTTAACATCTGGTATCAAGGGTTTGACAACATAAATTATTGTTAAGACCTATGCCATGGTACTTTTATAATGCGCAAACCCACAGTGTTTTATGTTGAAATCGATTTCAAAGACTTTACTTCTGTTCTTATTTTGCCAAGGTGCTCTGGCACAGGTGGCCCAAGATTGTACGGATGCCATTCCCATTTGTAACAATACTCCTATCAATGGAGGTACCAATGGTTTTGGTTCCGACGATTTTTACGGTGCGACCTCTAGTGGGTGTTTGGAGCAAACAACTACTGGTGCCATTGAATCCAACTCATCCTGGTACCGGTTCAGGACCGCAGTGGCAGGTCAGTTGGGGTTTAATATTGGCCATAATAGCAACGAAGATTGGGATTTTGCACTTTATCGAGCTACCGACTGCAATGATTTGGGCGAACCCATTCGGTGCAACTTTTTTGACAATAGTGAGGGAGCCAGTTTTATTGGAGTAGGGGAAGATCCAACTGGTGATTTGGATTCGGTACATTTTGAAGATTGGGTTCAGGTGCAGGCTGGTGAAGATTATTATTTGTTCATCAATAATTTTAGCAATGTAAATTCTGGCTTTTCCATACAGTTTACTGGTGATATTTGGGAGAATCATCCGAATACTGCATTGGACTGTTCCATTGTTAGTAACCTTCTGGGTCCACCCATAACCGCATGTGAGGGCGAGAATATTATCTTGGATGCTACTACCTCCGGAGCCCTGGGATATGAGTGGTACATGGATACGGGCAGTGGATTTCAATTGATTACAGGTCAGGTGAGCTCAGTTTACAGTCCACAAGTTTCGGGTCAGTATCGCGTAGTGGTTTCAACGCCTAGCGGAAGTGAAATAAGTGATGTTCAGGTTGGCTTCAACCAAGTTCCGGTGACGAGCACGCTCGAAGATGAGTCTGTTTGTTATGATTTTGATATGATCTTTGATCTGAACGCAAAGAATTCCGAAGCGCTGGGTGACATGGACCCCCAAAGTGTCATGGTGAGCTATCATGCCTCCCAACAAGACGCCGTCGCAGGGGTCGATGCGTTGGATAAGGATTACATGCCCATAGGTGGTACAGAAACGATCTTTGTTAGGACCACATCTTTGTCCAACCCGGATTGTTACGATGCCAGTCAAAGTTTTATTTTGAATTCCATTGAGACCCCGGTTTTAACCTTTGACCAGCAAGTGGTGATTTGTGAATCGGTAGGCGTTTTAGAAATAGGGGAAACAACACCGGACCCCAACTATAGCTACGAGTGGGAATCCGGCGAACAAACACCGTCCATTCTGGTTTCGGAAGAAGGGGAATATACGCTCACGGTGAGCAATGAATCCAATGGAGTTGTATGCGAAACTGTCCGTACCGTGTCTGTAACCATATCCAATTTGCCGGCAATTTCCAGTATCGACATCGAGGATATGAGCGTAAACAACACGGTAACCATCAATACAGAAACTTCTGGGGCCTACGAGTTTAGTATGGATGGTGGAGAGTTTCAGGAAAGCAACCTTTTTACAGCCGTAGCTCCAGGTGTTCACAGAGTTACCATGCGAGATCCCCATGGTTGCGGCGAGGTTCAAGAAGATATTGTCGTTGTTGGGTTTATGCCCATTTTTTCTCCCAATGGGGATGTTTTGAACGAAACATGGCAAATAGAGGGGCTTTCTACTTTAAATTCTCCAATAGTCACCATATTTGATCGTTATGGAAAACTTATAAAACAGATGACGGAGTTCGACCCTGGATGGGATGGCAGCTTAAATGGGAAACCACTTCCCTCTACCGATTATTGGTTTAAATTATCTTATATAGACGAGGGTGGGAACAGAACCTATGCCAAGTATTTACAAAGTCACTTTTCTTTGAGAAGATAACGGTAAACGTCCCTTTCATCGATTAACTGCAAATTTTTCGGATAAAAACATACTAAAACGATGAGTTAAGGAGTTATACAGGTTATAAATAGAATAACCTTTAGCCCCAAAATTCTATGAAAGCCCTTTTCAGCGCTGTCTGCTGTTTTTTTCTATTTCAAGCGACAAGTGCGCAAAACTCGCCAGATTGTAGAACTGCAATTCCTGTTTGCGCCGACGCGCCTATCTTGGGGACCACCGATGGAGGTGGGGATATCGACGATTTTGACCCGGAAGTGATTACCCAAACAGGATGTTTGGAAAAAGGTAGCGTAAGTTCTGCCAATATAGAAAACAATACGGGCTGGTTCGTATTTAGGGCTGGAACGGACGGTCAAATAGGGTTTGATATTGAGGCATTGCCCGTTAATCCCGGAGGCCCTATAACGGCGGAATGGGATTTTGCACTATATGGGCCATTTGATGAAACATCCAATGATAATTTTTGTACCATAATAGGGGATGGCAGCGCCCAGCCGATTCGCTGCAATTACGAATACAACGACACAGGTTTTACCGGAATTGGAGTTAACCCTGTGGATGGCCGGGAGGGAGCTCCCTTTGTAAAGTCCAGTCAAAACACCTACGACGAATGGTTAAATGTGACTGCTGGGGAAATTTACTATTTGTACATTAACAACTACAACACCAATTTTGATGACGAGCCAGAAGATTTTATCCTTACGTTTACAGGGTCTTCGGTAGATGCTGATCAGAACAGCGCTTTGGATTGTACACTTCGTGACCAGTTTTTAGGGTTCGATATTGTTGCTTGCGAGGGTGACCCGGATATCACCTTGTCTGCTTTAAACTCGCCGGCGGGTTCCAATATCACTTCAGTAGAATGGAGTGTGGACTATGAGGATGATGGAATTATTGATGCTACTTTGCCAGGGACAGGTTCTTTTGGTGCCGAGTTGGTGGTTTCAAGTCCTAATTCAGGAAGATATTATGTTGAGATTGAAAATAATTTTGGACAAGTTTATCCTGACCACATCTTGATTACCTTTTACGGAACGCCCGAATTGGATGAGGTCCGGGTAATCGACGATTTGGTAAACAGTGATCAAACTGACCCCTACAATATCGAGATTGTGCCCGTGGGCGATGGTAATTACGAATATGCCATTAACGGTGGAGAGTTTCAGGACGACCCCTTGTTCTACGATGTGCCTCCCGGGATAAATACCGTGGTGATCAACGATAAAAACGGATGTGGTATAACCGATCCTATTGAGTTTTTAGTGGTCGGTTATCCTAAATTTTTTACGCCCAATAGCGATGGGGTTCACGATAACTGGAATGTTTACGGTGTTGAGGAGTTGGTGAATCCGGTGGTTTATATTTTTGACCGTTATGGTAAACTATTAAAACAAATAGATGTAAATATCGGTTGGGACGGAACATTTAATGGTCGTGATATGCCCTCTTCCGATTATTGGTTCCGTTTGGATTATGAACGCGACGACGAGGGTGTATTGGTGGCTACCTCGGTTCGCCGACACTTTTCATTGGTGCGATAAAAAAAGCCGGAATTTCTTCCGGCCATTGAATATCATCTTCGTATTGTATTCTAAAATTTTAAGGTGTAGCCCAGGGATATATTGGTGTTGACCCTTTCAATAAAGGTTGCGCTATCGATGCCGCCATCAAATAAATATGAATTTACATCTTGTTCGGTTCTACTAAAGGCCAAATCCAGTCGGTTGGGACCAAAATTGTAACCAATTCCTGCGGAGAACCCATTTAGGTCACCAATAAAATCACCATCCTCATAAGGGCTTTCTTCAAACCGGTATCCAGCTCTAAGGCTTACTTCCTGTATCCTGTATTCGCCACCAAGTCGATACGAATTTACAGCACCCAGCGTGCTGGCTATAAAATCGTTCTCAGCGCCAAAACTAGGGTCGGATGTGGGTCTAAGTTCGGCCTTGGACATATCTTGGTACGAATAATCCAAGCTGATCAGTCCTTCTTGTCCAAATACAAGGGCAATACTACCGGTATACTTTTCGGGTGTTTTGATTCTGTATTCATCATATAGGTTAACAATGCCAAAATTGATGAAGTCGATATCGGAAACCGCCAAATTAGTGTTGATGCGTTGGGATGTATCATCCGTTAGTCTATACCATGTTGGTGATTGGTAACTACCGCCCACCCTAATGGATTGGTTCAATTTGGCTATGGCGCCCACGCTAAAGGAGAAACCGTGTCCCTCGGTGTGCAATAAATTGTCAAAAGAGGCAAACTGAATCGGGGATTCGGCATCGTACCCACTTTCATCCAAATAGGTGACCCTGTCGTACAATACATTGTGAAAATTCAGCGTGGCCCCTATGTAAAGGCTCTCCTCGTATTGACTGGCGAAATTCAAGGTGAACTTGCTATTGTAGCCCGATGTGTTTTGGATATATCTCTGGTTTACGCTTCCGTATTGGGCATTGGAAAAATAAGCTGTGTTTTGGTCATCATCATCAACAGGTTCTATTAATCCGGCCTGAAAACCAAGAAACGCTTGTTGCGCGGAATAGCCCAAACTAGAGCCAATATCCAAATAAGCCTCTTCGATAAATTCCCCTTGTTGGGTTCGCAGTGGCCCCAATGGCTCTCCTTGTGCAAAATTGAGGAAATAATTGTCAATTCCGACGGAAGTGTTTCCGGTAGCAACGAATTCATTGTCAAAGTTATTCACCAAATCATAGTTGAATGCCAGTGCTATTTTCTTCCAAGGACCATCGTTGGATGAATTAAATACAAATACGCCACCGACCTGGTTAAAATCCAAAGAGTTGGATGTTGTATTGGTTACACTGTTTCCGTAAAGTGCATCGTTATTGGTATGATAGTTGGACCCTGTGATGGCAATTTCACTAAAATTGAACACGGCCGAACCCGCAGGATTGATATTTAGGGCGGACAAGTCGCCTCCCAAAGCACCAAATGCGCCGCCCATGGCTTGGAACCTTGCAGTTCCCTGAAGGTTTTCGGAACTGTAGCGCAATACATCGTCGATGGTCTGAGCACTTGCGAAAGTGCAAGCCAATACCATTATGAAAGTTGAGATTCTTTTCATTTTTTATGTTTTAGTTTTTTTATGCCGTTTGTGGAATTATGGTCTTCCGCCACCTCTGCCACCTCTACTTCCACCTGAAGAACGAGATGCTCCCGAAGACCTTGACGAACCGGAAGACCTACTTACGCCAGAACTTCTTGAGCTGCCACCGGAGCTTCTGTAACTTCCGCTAGATCTGCTGCTGGAGGAACCGCTGCTGCGGTAACTCCCGGAGCTTGACCTACTAGAGGAGCGACTGTAATTTCTGCTGGGAGCAGAACTTCTTGATTGGTAGCTTCTTGAGGTTCCACTAGGGTTCCTGTAGCTTCTCGATGAAGATGAGCTACTTCTGTTGTAACTCCTACTACTGCGCGTGGAAGGCGATGTTCCATAAGAAGGATAATTTCTTGAGCTTCTATTGTAATTGGGAGAGGTCCGTGTACTTCTGCTTGTTCTATAGTTTTGGTTTCTGGCCACGGCATCCGCACTTACAGAGCGTCTTACATTGGAACGATTGCTATATCCACGAGAGCTTCTATTGGCCAAATTGCTGTTTCGGGAAACCGTTGCATTGGAACGGCCACTATTGCTTCTGTATCTACTGGCATAGGCATTAGTTCTAGATGATAGGGTAGTGCCGGGAATGCGTGAACTATATCCTCTTCTTCCGGACATATAGGCATAATTTCTGCCGTAGTACCCTCTGTTGTAAGGGTTGTTCCAATAGCGACCGTAGTAGCCGCCCCAGCCGTAACCTGCCCAGCCCCAGCCATTATATGGGTAGCCCCAGCCCCAACCAGCATTCCAGCCCCAACCGTAGCCTGCCCAGCCCCAGCGGTTCCATCTCCAAGGGTTGTTCCAGCCCCAGCCCCAGCCAGTGCTCCATGCCCATCCGGCATTCCATAACCAAGGATCGTTCCAGCCGTAATAGCCTCCCCAGCCCCAGCTGTTATCGTAAACGTTTATGGAGATGCTTGTTGGATTGTCTCCCCACCCAGGGTTGCCGTTATAGTTATTGTTGTACGCGAAATAATCGGTTTGTTCACCATAAGGAATCGAGTCATTTCGAACTTGACTTGAGTAACTATCGATGTCGGTGAAAACTTCGTCATCCAATATTTCGCCATATTCGTTTGCCTTTTGGCCAAAATAATCCCCATACATATTATTTTCCTGCTCTTCAACCCGCATAGCTTCAGCATTTTTCTTTTCTACCCCAACTACACGATTGTTGGTAGAATAGATTCCATCATCATAATAAGATGCTTGTTGGTAGGAGCCGCACGATGCCATAAGGATGGCAGTTATCATCAATATGGAGGGCGTTCTCAATTTATTGTGGAGTAAAGACTTTAACATGGCGCAATTTTTATTGTTGAACATACTAAAAATAATTAGTTTTACCCAATCATTTCAAGACTTAAAGGCACAAGTTTTGTGCCAAACTACAACAGATGGGTAAAAATTTAACAAGAAGAGAAGAGGATTATTCCAAATGGTACAACGAACTGGTTGTGAAGTCAGATTTGGCGGAAAACTCAGGAGTTCGGGGATGTATGGTGATTAAGCCCTATGGTTATGCCATATGGGAAAAAATGCAGGGCCAACTGGACAAAATGTTCAAGGAGACAGGGCACGAGAATGCTTATTTTCCGTTGTTTATACCCAAGTCTTACTTAAGTAAGGAAGCGAGCCATGTGGAAGGTTTTGCCAAGGAGTGTGCCGTGGTGACCCATTACCGGCTAAAGAATGCCGAGGATGGCAGTGGCATTGTGGTGGACGAGGATGCAAAACTGGAAGAGGAGCTGATCGTAAGGCCAACTTCGGAAACCATTATCTGGGATACGTACCGCAGATGGATTCAATCGTATAGAGATCTTCCGTTAAAGGTAAACCAATGGGCAAATGTGGTTCGTTGGGAAATGAGAACGCGCCTTTTTTTACGGACTGCCGAATTTTTATGGCAAGAGGGACATACGGCTCATGCAACAAGAGAAGAGGCTATGGAGGAGGCGGAGCTTATGATGAACGTGTATGCCGAGTTTGCTGAAAAATACATGGGTGTTCCTGTGATCAAGGGCATAAAAACGGAAAGCGAACGTTTTGCGGGAGCAGAAGAGACTTTTTGTATAGAGGCTCTAATGCAGGATGGTAAAGCTCTACAGGCCGGCACTTCTCACTTTTTAGGACAGAATTTCGCAAAAGCTTTTGATGTGAAGTTCGCAAACAAAGAAGGAAAACAAGAATATGTCTGGGCAACCTCATGGGGTGTTTCCACCAGATTGATGGGAGCCTTGGTAATGACGCACAGCGATGACAATGGTTTGGTGTTGCCCCCTAAATTGGCACCGATCCAGGTAGTAATTGTTCCGATCTATAAAGGGTTGGATCAGTTGGATGCCATTTCAGAAAAAGTGGATCCATTGGTGAAAGAGTTAAGGGATAGGGGGATTACCGTTAAGTATGACACTCGCGATACCCATAAACCAGGCTTTAAATTCAATGAATATGAGCTTAAGGGTGTGCCTGTTCGTTTAGCCGTGGGCCAACGGGACCTTGCCAATGGTACTTTTGAGGTTGCGAGACGGGATACCTTGACCAAGGAAATCGTAAAAGCCGAAGAGGTTGTGGATAAGGTAGTCTCTTTAATGGGTGATATTCAGGAAAACATTTTCAAGAAAGCTTTGGATTACCGCAAAGAACATATAACCCAAGTAGATTCTTACGATGAGTTTAAAAAAATAATCGAGGAAAAGGGCGGATTTGTTTCGGCCCATTGGGATGGTACCACGGAGACGGAGGATAAGATAAAAGAGGAGACCAAGGCCACTATTCGCTGTATCCCATTGAATGCGGAAAAGGAGGAAGGTAGCTGTATGGTAACAGGAAAACCATCTGTTCGGAGGGTGTTGTTTGCAAAGGCCTATTAAACAGATGTCAAAAAAACAAAATTACTGTTGCAAGACTTAAAAATAGTTGTATTTTTGCATCCGCAATTATGCAAACATAATGGCCCGTTCGTCTAGGGGTTAGGACGCCAGGTTTTCATCCTGGTAACAGGGGTTCGATTCCCCTACGGGCTACAAAGGTTGTTGAAACCTGTATATTTGGGTTGTCCCGGATAGTATTGAAATCAATGGCCCGTTCGTCTAGGGGTTAGGACGCCAGGTTTTCATCCTGGTAACAGGGGTTCGATTCCCCTACGGGCTACAAAAAAAGGATTAAGAAAGAATTAATTTTTAGCAATGGCAAACCATAAGTCAGCATTAAAGAGAATCAGAAGAAACGAAGCAGTGCGTTTGCGTAATAGGTATCAGCACAAAACTGTGCGTAACGCCATCAAAAAATTACGTAACGAAGAAGATAAAAAAGCTGCTGAAGCTTTGTTGCCCACTGTTGTTGGAATGATAGATAAATTGGCAAAGAAAAACATCATTCACAATAATAAGGCGGCAAACCTTAAAAGTAAATTGATGACCAAGGTTGCAGCGATGTAAATCTTGATTGTATTATAATATCAGCGCCTCCCATCGGGAGGCGTTTTTGTTTGGGCTTATTTTTATCTAAATGCCCTTCTACGGTGAATCAGGACCCCGATTAAAAACGAACCGTACATTATCAAAATAAGAATTTTGAGGACTTCCCTAAAATTATATGTTATCCAAATATTGGGAGCCTCGTAACCAATAATTATAAGGTAGGGAAAGAAAAGTTGAAAAACGGCCAACCCTGCACTTGTCCAAAACAATAGGTTATATCTTAATGGATAAGGACTTATTTCTGCCTTCTTTTCTTTAAGATATAGCCAAATACTAAACAAAAGTACCCACGAAGCCAATAAGTCGGCATAGTAAAGGTCGGAATAAAAAGGGTTCTGAAAAAAAAGACTGATGGCATATCCAATTAAGCTGATGCCTGCTCCATAACGTATCCATTTTTTGTGTTTTTCTTCTTTTACCGTTTTCCAATAGATATAATAAAAGAACAAATAGGATAGGGTGAGATATATGTTGTAGATTATTACGTTGTACCAATCGTAATCGTTATTGCTCACTATTTGAAACTCTTCGTGGAACTTGATAAAATATCCCAATATTTCTGTCATAAATGTGTACATCAGGTATATGGGGTAATATTTTAATTGGGTATCAAAATAAGTACGGTATCTTGCCATGGCCACTAGCCAAACTATAAGATAAAATGGGAGGATGTAATGTTCGCGCAAAAAAGTGAATAGCTCCTCCATGTGTGGGCAACAGGCTAAGTGTCAAGGTTTTTAAAAGAGCTAAAATAAGGAATATAAATCTTTGAGCTTTATTGATTGATGAAGATGTAGTTTATCGGAACGCTTTTCTTTTACCAGCGATCAATCCAACAATAATCAAACCGTACATTAGGGCTATTGAAGTGAGGAGTATAGGTCTAAAATATATTTGTACACCAATATTGAGTTTTAGTAGATAGATCATCGATATTATTGGGAAGAAAGTGTAAAATATGGTCAGGCCGGAACTTAACCAAAACATCAAATTGAATTTAAGAGGGTAAGGTGATTCCTCCAAGTACTTTTCCCTAAAATAGATAACGAGTACATAAAGTAAAATCAGAGACCCGATAATGTGGGCATAGGTGGTTTGGTTGTGCAGGGGATTATAGGCGATTGCATTGATTGTATAGGAAAGAACGCAAACAATGTTCAAGTAGCGAATCTGCTTTTTGACCTTCTTGCTCTTGATTACTTTTTTGTATACCTGAAGGAAAAAAACGAAGAACACTACTTGGTAGATATTATAAATTATTACGTTGTGCCAATTGTATCTCCCATCGGAAAAAAATTGATACTCATCATTATACTTGATAAAATATCCCAATACTTCGGTGAAAAAAGTATAAATGATGAGTATCGGTAAATGTTTTAGGGCAGTGTCAAAAAAACTTTTGTAGCGCCATAGTGATATCATCCACGTTATAAGATAAAGCGGAATATAAAACTGTTTTAAAAGAAAATCCAGGCTAAAAAAGCTTTCAAACATCATGCACTATTGAAAATCCGTATATGGCGGAGGACCAGAGTTGCCATGGTTTAAGTTTAAGCTCGTTCCGTCATCCTGAAAAAGAGTGGGAATCATACTGGCCTTGGCAGTGTTCCCTTCGTCGTTTCCTTGGTCTTCGGAACTGCCCACCACGTTTTTAATAGGTTTTGCTTTTCCTTCAGCATCAATGTAAAACCCGAGCTCTTCCCCATCAATAATAGTGGTGGGAACAATAAAAATAGAGTTTTGTCTTGGGTGGACCACCTTCTCTCCGTCGGGAAAATCAGGTTTATTGGGGTAATTGGCAAAGTATAGTCTTAAAGAAGCAACTTCTACCCCTGCCTCTTTGGCTTCTTGCTCCACGTAAGCCATATAGTTTTTCATATCGGCGTAGGTAAAGGAGGTGAAGCGTGCGGCATCGAATTCTTTTTCGGGCTCTCTCTCCGCTTCGAACTCTTCGATCATGTCCACTCTGTTTTTCGTGTAATTGTCGTAAAGTGATTTGGATTCCTTTAAGGATATTATGCCTTTTGGCGGTGGAACAGGTTCGGTTTGTTCTGCGATAGGATTGGCAGGTTCGGTCGATTCTTCTTTTTTGTTGCCCTGTTGGCAGGAGGCCAAAAATAGTAAGCTAGCCCCAAAAATAGCAAGGAGGGCTCTTTTGTTGTTTTTCATAGTTAAGTATTTAATGTTCAGTTTTGAGGAAACCGAAATAAAGATATGCCTTTTCTACAAAATGGGTCAAAAAAAGCCCTTCAATATTTTGAAGGGCCTGTAATCTTATTTTATAAAGTACTGTATGTTTTTACTCACTCATGGTAAGTAAAAATTCTTCATTGTTTTTTGTTTGTTTAATGCGCTGCTCCATAAACTCCATAGCTTCAACCGGGTTCATGTCCGCAAGATATTTTCGCATTATCCACATGCGTTGAATGGTATTTTCATCCAATAATAGGTCATCTCTTCGAGTAGATGAAGAAATTAGGTCGATAGCAGGGAAAATTCTTCTGTTGGATATTCTTCTATCCAACTGAAGTTCCATGTTGCCAGTACCCTTGAACTCTTCAAAAATCACCTCGTCCATTTTAGAGCCGGTCTCCGTTAGGGCTGTGGCGATAATGGAAAGGGACCCGCCATTTTCAATATTACGTGCCGCACCGAAGAAACGTTTCGGCTTGTGCAGTGCATTGGCATCCACACCACCACTCAATACTTTACCGGAAGCTGGCTGTACGGTGTTGTAGGCACGGGCCAAACGGGTAATGGAATCCAACAGGATTACCACATCGTGGCCGCATTCCACCAATCTTTTTGCTTTGTCCAGAACAATGTTTGCAACCCTTACGTGCTCTGTGGCTTCTTTGTCAAAAGTAGAAGCAACTACTTCACCTCGCACATTGCGTTGCATATCGGTAACCTCTTCTGGGCGTTCATCGATCAAAAGAATGATTTGGTAAACCTCTGGGTGGTTGGCTGCGATTGCGTTGGCAATATCTTTCAACAACATGGTCTTACCTGTTTTGGGTTGGGAAACGATCATTCCCCTTTGTCCTTTTCCAATAGGAGAGAACAAATCCATGATTCTTGTGGAAAGTGTACTTTGTTTTTCGGCTAAATTGAACTTTTCCTGAGGGAACAATGGGGTAAGGTGCTCAAAAGCTACCCTGTCACGAACCACTTGGGGGTCGAGTCCATTTATTTTGTTCACTTTGATCAAGGGGAAATATTTTTCACCTTCCTTTGGCGGCCTTATGTTCCCGAGAACAGTATCCCCGGACTTAAGTCCGAACAATCGAATTTGTGATTGGGAAACATAAATATCATCCGGTGATGACAGGTAGTTGTAATCCGAAGACCTTAGGAACCCGTAGCCATCCTGCATAATGTCCAGGACCCCTTCACTCTCGATAATGCTATCGAACTCATATTCAGGTTCTTTGTACCTGTTTTTTAAATCCTTATCGAAATTGCTGTTCTTTTTATCGTGATGGCCTTTGTTATGTTGTTTGGTCCTTCTGTTATTTTGATTTTTTTGCTGGCCGCCCTCGTTTTGTTGAGGGGTGTTGTCCTTTTTTTGAGGTTGCCCTTGCCCTTGATTTTTTCCTTTGGCGTTGTCGTTGGAACTCTTGGGCTCTCTTTTCTGTGGGGCTTTTTCCGTGGTTTCTCCCTCTTTGCTTTTGGTGTCGGTAGTTTTAGGTCGGGGAGTTCTTGTTCTTTTTGGTTTGGGCTCTGGCGCTGGTTTCTCGTCTTTGTTCGCAGCAACGGTTTCTGCAACCGCTTTTGGGTTGGAGGCCTGTACGTCCAGAATTTGGTAGACCAGGTCCAATTTTTTTAACGATTTGAATTTGGGAACATTAAGATCCTTTGCAATTTCTTGCAACTCAGGAAGCTTTTTAGCTTTTAGATCTGAAATCTCGAACATTAAGTAATGGAATATGTTAAACTTGTGTGATGCTAAATATTAGAAGTAAAGTTATTTTTGAATGCTACTGGAGAAAGAATTCCGAGGTAGGTGCTTGCTAATAACGCAACAATATTACAAATAAATTTTGAAGAATTAGGCCTTATTTATCAAAAAAGACTTCTATTTTTGCATTTGGAAAGCAAATTCAACAATGATTCAGCGGATACAAACGTTATATTTACTGATTGTAGGTCTTATTTCGGGAATACTTCCGTTTTTTCTGAATCTATGGGTCGAAGTAGACGGAAAAGAGGTATATGCCCAGGACCAAGTGCTTGTTAGCCTTGTTTTTTATGTGGCCGCCGTACTTTCCGTGGTTTCGATTTTATTGTACAAAAAGCGACAAAATCAATTTGTGGTAAACAGATTGAATATGATATTGAATCTTTTTTTACTAGGATTTTTCGTTTATCGATCGCTAAGTTTATCCGGAGAAACTGTGGTTTCTGAGAAGGGTATTGGGATGCTGATTCCTGTATTTTCTATCGTTTTTCTTGTCCTGGCCAACAGGGCTATCAAAAAGGATGAAGATCTTGTAAAATCTGTTGATCGCTTACGTTGAACCTAACATCTTAGTAGTATTAGTGCGAAAAAACCCTGGCTTAGGCCGGGGTTTTTATGTTTTGGTCAGCGCTTTCCCAACTCTACAACCTCCAGGTCCGATATTTTGTCGCCATCGATCACAAATCGCAACATGGTACGTACTTGATGGAACCCATGTTTGCCACATGCTCCGGGGTTCATGTGCAATAGGCCTAGTTTTTTATCGTGCATCACTTTTAAGATATGGGAATGTCCGCAGATAAAAAGTTTTGGGGGATTGACCTTGATCTCTTCACGAACCCGCACATTATATTTGTTGGGGTAGCCCCCAATGTGTGTGATCCAAACATCCACGCCTTCGCACATAAATCTATTATTTTCCGGAAATTCCTTCTGTATTACATGGTCGTCAATATTGCCATATACCCCTCGAACAGGTTTCAAAGCTTCTAATTGGTCGGTTACCGATAAACTTCCAATATCTCCGGCATGCCAGATTTCATCGGCCTGCGCAGCATACTTTAAAATGGATCTATCCATGTGTCCGTGGGTATCGGAAAGCAATAAAATCTTGGTCATAACGCTAAAAATATGCTAAAAAAATAGGGTCGGATTCGTGTTGGGTAGGATTGAATTATCTTTACCGACCTAAAAGTAAGGGATTCCATTGAGATACTTCATCCAATTTTCATATTTCGGAAAAGCATATCACGGTTGGCAAAACCAACCGAACGCCATAACCGTACAAGAAGTGTTGGAGAAAGCGTTAAGCACCTTGCTTCGTGACAAAATTGATGTGGTTGGTGCTGGCAGAACCGATGCAGGTGTCCATGCCAAACAAATGTTCTGTCACTTTGATTTTGATTCGATTGAAGATAAAAAGGATTTGGCATACAGGCTAAATGCCTTTTTGCCAGATGATATTGCAGTACAAGAAATTAGAACCGTTGTTGATGGCGCCCATGCCCGGTTCGATGCCATTGAACGCACTTACGAGTATTGGCTGGTACGGGAAAAAGACCCTTTTCTTTTTGATTATGCCCATTGGGTGAAGCATCCATTGGATTTACCCGCCATGAACGAGGCGGCAAAAATGCTCTTGGAGTACACTGATTTTGAATGCTTTTCCAAATCCAATACCGATGTAAAAACGTTTAATTGTGATGTACGCCAGGCTTACTGGGAAGCTCGCGCAGACAAATGGGTGTTTACCATTACTGCAGACCGTTTTTTGAGAAATATGGTTCGGGCCGTGGTTGGTACCTTGCTAGATGTTGGGTTGAAGAAAATCACAAGTGAAGACATGCACCGAATCATAGCAAGTAAAGATAGGAGCGAGGCTGGCGTGTCCGTCCCTGCAAAAGGGTTATATTTGACCAAGGTTATCTATCCAAAAGATATTTTTTGATGAGCAAAAAAGAGGAAATAGGAAAAGCGTTCGATTTTAGATTGTTCAAGCGTGTTTTTTCAAGAACAAGACCTTATCGGGGTATTTTTTGGTTGGTTGCGGTAGTAGCCATACTCTCGGCAGCGTTTGCTATCGGAATCCCGTTGTTGGTCAAAAATATCATCAATCAATCATTGGAGAGCAAAGATGCGGCCCAATTGCTTAACCATGTGCTGTTAATGCTGGTGTTTTTACTGGGTCAGGTAACCACCCAATTGTTGTTCAACTATTATGCAAATTTGTTGGGCGAATCCGTTATAAAAGACATACGGATCAATCTTTTTGAAAAGATGACCAGCTTTAAAATGACCTATTTTGATAATTCATCGATCGGCGTTTTGGTCACTCGGGCCGTTGCCGATATGCAGCGAATAGGGGAAATTTTTAGCCAAGGATTTTTTATGATCGTCGCCGATGCCTTAAAAATGTTGTCCGCAGCCGTGATCATGGTGGTGATCAATTGGAAACTGGCCTTGATCGTGTTTGCCATTCTTCCCGTAATTTTAGTGGCTACGCGTCTTTTTCAGCAGGCAATGAAGGTGGCCTTTATCGAAGTGCGCGCCCAAGTATCCAACCTAAACTCCTTTGTTCAGGAGCGGATAGCCGGAATGAAGATCGTACAGCTCTTTAACCGAGAGGAAATAGAAAAGGAAAAGTTCAGGGTCATTAACGAAAAACACCAGAATGCATGGTTGAAAACAGTATGGTACAACTCCATATTTTTTCCTGTGGCCGAAATATCCAATTCAATTGGTATTGGTTTGGTGGTATATTTTGGTGTAATACAGAATATCGAAAATGTAGGGCTCGACAATAAAGGGGCCATCGTAGCTTTCTTTTTCTTGATGGATCTTTTGTTCCGTCCACTGCGTCAGATTGCGGATAAATTCAATACCCTGCAAATGGGAATGGTGGCTGCGAATAGGGTGTTTAAAATTTTGGATACCGATAGCCATATCGACGACAACGGTACGGTAGAAAAGCAAAGCGTAAAGGGAGATATCGAGTTTAAAGATGTACATTTTGGTTATGTGCCGGATGAAGAAGTCCTTCATGGTATATCGTTCAACGTAAAAGCAGGTGAAACTGTGGCCATTGTGGGGGCCACAGGAGCAGGAAAATCTACAATCATAAATTTGCTCAACCGATTCTATGAGATTAATTCAGGTAAAATTATGGTGGACGGCGTATGCTTGGACGATTATACTTTGAAGTCGCTCCGTTCCCATATCGCCATTGTGTTACAAGACGTTTTCCTGTTTGCCGATACCATAGCACACAATATTTCGCTTCGTGATGAAAATATCTCTACGGAAGAAATAGAAGCTGCCGCCAAGCAGATCGGGGTACACGAGTTTATTTCCAGTTTACCGGGCGGTTACCAATACAACGTTAAAGAGAGAGGAACCATGCTCTCCAGTGGGCAACGTCAATTGATCGCATTTTTACGCGCTTACGTGAGCAATCCCAGTATTCTTATTTTAGATGAAGCTACTTCTTCCGTGGATACGTATTCCGAGCAGTTGATCCAACAGGCCACCGACAAGATTACCGAAGGCAGAACATCAATTATAATTGCCCACCGTTTGGCAACTATTAAAAAGGCGGATAAGATCATAGTGATGGATGCTGGTAAAATCATAGAAACCGGTACTCACAAAGAACTTCTGGAGAAAGGCGGTTACTACAACGACCTGTACAATGCCCAATTCTTGGCCGAGGAAGTGGCGTAATCAGTTTTGGGGAGGAGGTGGTACTAAATCTTGTAAACTTATTTCTCCGATCAAAAGCATGATGATCGGTATAAGCAGTGAACTCAGGAAATAGAGAATTCCAAAAATCATATAGAACAAGAGTAGTCTTGCGATAAGGGAAACTCCTTCGGAGTTGCTGATTCTTACTATTACATATCCAGCATAAACCATCATTACCAAAACACTTACCAATGAAAATGACATATAGATTTCCGGAGCAAAAAGGAGAATGGGTAGAGAAGGTATAAAAATGAGAAGACTATAATGGGCAAGTGCATAGGTGAAAATAATGATGCGCTCTGCAAAATTGTACTTCTTCTCATCAAAACATAACCAACCTGATATCGCCATTAATGGAATGTAAAGGATGAATATCAAAGCTTGATAATCCGAAATAAAACCCATTAACTTTTCTTGGTAAACCGATTGGGCCTCCGATTCCAAAAAACCAAAATCTATACTATCCAAAGATTTGGACATAATAAACATGAGCAATCCAGAAAGTGTCAATGCAATACCAACATAGCTGATGGGATTTAGATATTTTCTGCGAATCCCCTGCAAATAACCCTCGATGACCACTTCGGGTTTACTGAACAAATGGATAAAGGTTTTTATAAAAGTGTTGTCGAGATTAAAATATCTTTCTAAAAAATCAACCCAAAGATTTTTAATGGTAATTCTGTTGCGAACCACTTTTGCGCCACATGCCGGACAATACAAAAAATCGGTTCGAAGTCTTGCTTCACAATTTTTGCAGGTCATTGTTCCAAGTCCTTTTTAATTCGCTTAACCAATTCTTCCCTACCTTTAAATGGTATAAACTCACCATTTTTTATATATGAAATTGAACCGGTTTCTTCGCTCACGACAAGGGAGAGTGCATCTGTTTTTTCGGTAATGCCCACAGCGGCCCTGTGCCGTAAACCAAATCTTAACGGAATATTACGGTCGTTGGAAACGGGCAGAATTACCCGGGTTGCCGTAATAAAATTGTCCTGGACCACGATAGCGCCATCATGCAACGGACTATTTTTAAAGAAGATGCTTTCCAGAATGGGTTGGGTAACCTTAATGTTCATGGCGTCGCCAGTGGATTTTATAAAATCCAAAGAATTGTTGCGCTCAATAACGATCAAAGCTCCCGTTTTGGAAGTTCCCATACGTTCGCAGGCACTTATTATCGCATCTACATCTGTATTGGTGGAAATAGCTTCCTGTTTTAGGAACTTAAAATGTTTAAAAATGTTTCTTTTGGAAGCAAAGTTAGTAGAGCCGATCATTAACAGAAATTTCCTGATCTCTTGTTGAAAAACTATGATCAATGCAATCAGGCCAATGTTCATAAACCCGCCCACCATGCTGCTGATCATCTTCATTTGGAGTAGTTCGGTAAGTTTCCAAAGTGCCCAGACAATAACAATTCCAATAAAAATATTGATGGCCACGGTTCCCTTGACCAGCTTGTAAATATAATAGAGCAATGCGGCGACCAGGACTATGTCGATGACATCGGTAATCTTAAATTCGAGAAAGTTTAAAAAATCCAACCGCAGTGTTTTTGTAAAATTAGCAAAATTAGGAGAACATCAAATCAGAGGGCATTCTCTTTTAGAGCTTTCACAAGTTTAATACATTCCGATGCTTCTTTTACATCATGGGCACGAATAATGTTGGCCCCTTTTAAAAGGGCAATGGTGTGCAAGGCCGTTGTTCCGTTCAATGCTTCTTTCGGGGATGATTCCAAAATTTTATAAATCATTGATTTTCTGCTCAAACCGATCAAAATGGGCAAACCAAAGGTTTGGAACATATCCAAATGGTTCAACAAGGTGTAGTTCTGGGCCGTGGTCTTTGCAAAGCCAAATCCTGGATCTAGTATAATATCGTTGATTTTTTTGCCGGAGCTTTCTTTTACTTTTTCAGAGAAATAAAATCTAAGGTCATTGATCAAGTCCTCGTAAACAGCTTCTTTCTGCATGGATTGTGGAGTGCCTTTCATGTGCATCATAATATAAGGGACCTGATGCTTGGCAACCGTATCAAACATCTTCTTATCCAAATTTCCCGCAGAAATATCGTTGATCAAGGCCGCTCCGTGCTCAATACTTATCGATGCCACCTTGCTCCGAAATGTGTCCACTGATATTAAAGTATCTGGAAACTTTTTCAGGATAAGATCAATAATGGGAATCAATCTTTTTAATTCTTCATCTTCGGGTACGTGCTCGGCACCTGGTCTTGAACTATAGGCGCCCATATCTATAAAGGCGGCTCCATGGTTCAACATATAATCGACCTGCGATAGTATGTACGTTTCATCTTTGTACTTTCCACCATCAAAAAACGAGTCTGGTGTAAGATTAAGAATTCCCATTACTTTGGGAGATGATAGGTCTATTAATTCACCTTTGCAGTTTATCGTCATAAAAAATATCTGCTTAGTTGGGTTTCATTATCTTTGGCAATGTGCTTTTTTGGCACAAACAAGTTGGACGAAATTTACGCAAATTAGCAACAATACATGCAGCATACTTCCCAACAATACGATGCGGTGATACAAACCTGCCGGGAATTGTTTTTAAAAAAGGCCAAGGATTATGGCACAGCTTGGAGAATCCTGAGGTTACCATCCTTAACAGATCAGATTTTTATTAAGGCACAACGTATCCGAAGTCTACAGCAAAATGACGTGCGGAAAGTGGACGAGGGCGAATATTCAGAGTTCATTGGAATTATCAATTATTCCATTATGGCCTTGATCCAACTTAAGAAAGGAGTGGTGGAACAACCCGATATTACCGCAGATGAAGCCATTGAGCTCTACGATGCGGAAGTTGCCATCACCAAAAAATTGATGGAAAACAAGAACCACGATTATGGCGAAGCTTGGAGGGATATGAGGGTAAGTTCGTTGACGGATCTGATTTTACAAAAATTGTTGCGCGTAAAACAAATTGAAGACAACCAAGGTACGACCTTGGTAAGCGAAGGCGTGGATGCCAACTATCAGGATATGGTTAATTATGCGGTTTTTGCATTGATTCATTTAAAAGAAGAAGAATGAAATATTTGGTTTGGATATCAAGAATTTTTGTGGGCATATTGTTCATAATAAGTGGATTCATCAAGCTCAACGACCCCATGGGTTTCTCTTTTAAATTGGAGGAATATTTTAGCCCGAGTGTGCTAGATCTTACCTTTTTTACACCTCTGGCCTTGGAAATTTCCATTTTTGTGGTGATTGCAGAGGTAATTCTAGGGATTTTGTTATTGATTGGGTTTAAACCAAAATTCACTGTTTGGAGTCTTTTGCTAATGATTGTTTTCTTCACATTCCTTACATTTTACTCCGCGTATTTTAATAAAGTAACGGATTGCGGATGCTTTGGAGATGCAGTTAAACTTACACCATGGGAATCCTTTACCAAAGATGTGATTCTGTTGGTGTTTGTTCTAGTACTTTTCTTTGGTAAAAAATATATTACACCCATGTTCGGTTCCAAAGTAAATTGGATTATTGGGGGAGTTGCCCTTTTGGCATGTATGTTGTTCGCCAACCATGTGTTGGCCCATTTGCCCTCGGTGGATTTTAGACCCTACAAAATCGGTGCTAACATACAAGAAGGAATGTCCGTTCCAGAAAATGCACCTAAGCCAGTTTACGAATACGCATGGCGATTTAAGGTCAACGGGGAAGAAAAAGTAATTGTGACCGAAGGAGATTATCCATCCGTTGATGGTGAATTTATCGATGTGGAGACCACCGAGATCCAAGCTGGATACGAGCCGCCAATACACGATTTTACCATTGAGCAAGAAGGACAGGATTATGCGGCAGAATTACTTGAAGAGGAGAAATTGGTAATGGTTATAGCCTATGATATGGCAAAAAGCGATTACGAGGCCTTTGAGCAGGTGGCCAAAGTTACTGCCGAGGCAAAGCGTAAAGGCTACAAAGTAATAGGAATGTCAGCGTCCAGTAGTGATACGGCCGAAAAATTGATAAAATCCTACGGCTTGGACTTTGAGTTCTACTTTACGGATGAAACTACCTTAAAGACCATAGTGCGTTCCAATCCGGGTATCTTGGTGTTGAACAAGGGGACTATTCGGCAAAAGGCACATTACAATGATTTTGAAGAACTTACTTTCTAAATATAAAACTGAGAAAAACCAGAGAAAATGAGAACAAAAATAGTGGCAGGAAACTGGAAAATGAACAAGAATCTTCAGGAAACAGAAGAATTGTTGGCCGAGCTTTCCGCTAAATTACCCGATACCGATGCAGATATCATAGTAGCGCCCACTTTTGTAAACCTTCAAGCAGCAAAGGAAGCATTGCAAGATTCAAAAATACAGGTCGCAGCACAGAATATGCACTTTGCCGAAAATGGTGCATACACCGGCGAGATTTCTGCCGATATGCTACTTGCCCTCGGTGTGGACACTGTAATCATCGGTCATTCCGAAAGGCGAGCCTATTTTGGGGAAGATGATGCGCTTTTGTCCAAAAAGGTAAGAACGGCCGTAGAAAAAGGACTTAAGGTAATCTTCTGTTTTGGAGAAGAATTGGAGGATAGAAAATCCGACAAGCATTTTACCGTAGTGGAAAACCAGTTAAAAAATGCCCTTTTTGATTTAGATGCCAGCGCATGGAGTAAAATTGTACTTGCCTACGAGCCTGTTTGGGCCATTGGTACTGGCGAGACCGCGAGTCCGGAACAAGCACAGGAAATGCACGCTTTTATTAGAAAAACTATAGCAGATGGGTTTAATTCCTCCATTGCGGAAGATGTTTCCATACTATATGGTGGAAGCGTAAAACCGGCAAATGCATCGGAAATTTTCTCCAAGCCTGATGTGGATGGAGGTTTGATCGGTGGCGCATCCTTAAAAGCTACAGATTTTTCCGAAATAATTAAGGCTATTTAAAATTTGGCACTTGGTATACCTCGAATACGATTTTAAGATCGACCCGCCCCAACCCGCAACAGATATTTTGATTGCGGAGTTGGGAGAATTGGGTTTTGAAAGCTTTGTGGAAAACGAAACAGGGCTGTTGGCCTATATTTTAAAGTCGGAATGGAAGGGGGGCATGCTAAGTGAACTGTTCGTTTCCCAAAACCCAAATTTTAAGATAAGTTGGACCAGCAAGGAAATTGAGCAGCAAAACTGGAATGCCGAATGGGAAAAGAATTTTCACCCCATTAAGGTCGGTGACCGATGTATGGTTCGGGCACCTTTTCACGACCCAGCTAAGGTAGAATACGATATAGTGATCGAGCCAAAAATGAGTTTTGGTACGGGACATCATGAAACTACCCATAGGATGCTCGAGCATATCCTCGTAAACGATTTTGAGGGTAAATCGGTTTTGGATATGGGGTGCGGTACCGGTGTGTTGGCTATTTTGGCAAAAAAACGCGGTGCTACGGATGTGGATGCCATAGATATAGATGAATGGTGCTATCTGAATACCCAGGAAAATGTGGAACGAAACAATTGTCCCGAAATCAAAACCTATCAAGGAGATAGCAATTTGCTCAAGGATAAAAAATATGATGTTATTTTGGCCAACATCAATAGAAATATTTTATTGGAGGACATTCCGATATACGCAGATTGTTTAGCAAAAGAAGGTACGCTTTTTTTAAGTGGTTTTTATTTGGAAGATTTAGATGCAATATCTTCAAAATGTGCGGCACATGGTTTGGAATTTGAAAAAAATCTGGAGAAGAACAATTGGATTGCAGCAAAATATGTAAATTAGAATAGCATAAACCTCAAGTATTATGGGCACTAGGGAAAAGGAATTGGAAGATGTCCTTCTGGAAGAAGAAACGGTGAAGGAGCATGAGATCGTACTTTTTAATGATGACGTGAATACTTTCGACCATGTTATCGAAACCCTTATCAATGTGTGCGAGCATACGCCCGAGCAAGCGGAGCAATGCTCCATAATTGTTCATTATAAAGGAAAATGTACGGTTAAAACGGGTGAATATTCCTATTTAGAGCCCAGATGCAGCAAACTTTTGCAGGCAGGTTTGAGCGCAGAGATTTTGTGATAGACCGGTTTTACCCTTTTTAGTATTACTATTTTAATTGTTTTAAAAGAATCTGATTAAGCAATAATTTCATGAATTCTTTACCTTGACCTAGAACTTTTTGCCGTCCCACTTCTTTATTTTTAGCCTAAACAACCATAACCAACCCAATAACGCCCATTTTTAAAAATGAGTGAATTTTTTAAGGCAGAACTAAAAGATCGTTTTTTGGAATATGCTTTGGACCGAAACGACTATTTTCAGATCCACACACTTTACGACGAATTTTTACGACCACATTATAGCTTGGAATATGTACAGAGGTTGGTACAGGAAATCCAGAATTACGATTCCACTTTACTGGATGTTATGGGAGGCAATGGAATGGATATGTTTATGTTGGCTTCAACGCCTAACACCCAAGATTTTTTGGACGAAGGAGGGTTTATGAACCTTTATGTAAAAGAGGAGGAAAAATGGGACACATTTTTGGGACATTTATCGAACACTCCAAAGCTCACCAAAGATGAGAGAAAACTGCTCAAGAAGAAAACATCAACCTCCAAAAGGGAAAAAGCGTTGCTTATCGGTTTGGTCTCTGCGTTGGCAATCAGTTTTTTGTTTACGATAATCAGTATTTTTTCCGAGGTTTTTTTGCGTCCGGAATACGTGCCTGCCGATGAATTTGAACGTAAGATCAATAAATTGAAGGAACAGAGTATTTTGGAAAATCAAAAGCTCAAGAATCAACTGGAACTGACAAAGCAGCAACTGGATTCACTCAAAAATCTAAAAGATTAAAAAATCCGGGAGCATATTACAATTGGCCCATAATCTCGCCAATCTTACGTATGGTTTCCTTGATTTGTTTTTGGTTTACCGAGCAAAACCCCATAACCAGCCCATTGGCATCATTTGGTAAAATATAATATCTGCTCAATGCATGTACACGAATGTTTTGGTCCATTAACTTCTGTTCTATATATAGGTCACTCTGTTTTTTTTTGATATGAGCGATCAAGTGGAGCCCCAAACAGGACGTTTCTAGCTGGAACCAATCTCCTAAAATGGCATTGAATTGTTCTACAAAATATTCTTTTCTATGTTGGGCTGTGTCGATTACCTTTCTTAGGTGTTTGTTTAAATAATCTTTTTGGATAAAAGCGCTCATGGCTTTCTGGTCTTGTCTTGGTACGAACCTGCTGGACTGCTGGTACAGGCCACTTACCGGACCGATCAGTTGTTCAGGTAGAATTATGTAGCCCAACCGCAGGGATGGGTGTATCAATTTATTGAACGTGCCCAAATAGACCACTCTCTCCTGTAAATCCATTCCGAACAGCGACCCCAATGGCTTTTCCCAATTACTGAATTCGTGGTTATAATCATCTTCAATGATATAGGTTTCATTCACTGCTGCCCAATTTAATAATTGGAATCTTCTGGACATGCTCATTTTTACACCAGTTGGGTACTGGCAGGATGGTGTGGTGTAAACAAATTTCGGGTTTGTGCAATTAATGCCCTTTAGATTGATTCCTTCATCATCTACCGGAGCGGGTTGTATCAAGGCACCCAAGTTTTTGAAAAGACTATGGGCCATTGGATACATTGGGTTTTCAACCACAATATTGTCATTTTTTTCAAGGAGAATGCTCGAGACCAAAAAAAGGGAATGTAATGATCCAGTGGTAACGATTATTCGATCGGGCGAACAATTAATGTTCCTATATACTTTTAAGTATTGGGAAATATTCTCTCTTAGACAATTTAGGCCCTTCGTATCACTGTAGGATAACTCAGAAGGAGTAATACGTTTCCAATAGTCGTCGATGAGCTTTTTCCAAATTTGGACGGGGAAAATATCCAAAGGAGGTAATCCCGGCCTAAAAGCGACCTCTTTTATGGAATCTTGTCCGGCCCAAAGATTGTTTTCCGAAAAAGCTATTCCTTGTTTGGATAGCTTTGGGTGGCCACCTTTATGGTCGAGAGCGGAAATATTGAGCCTTATTTTTTTGTCTTCAGTTGCTCGAACATAATATCCAGAACCTCTTTTGGATGTAATATAATTCTCCACCAACAATAGGTCAATGGCTTTTAAGACGGTACTTCGGGATATGCCAAGGTCCATTGCCAGAACCCTGGAAGGGGGCAGTTTGGTACCGTTCTCGAGGGAGCGGTTCAATATAGCTTTTCTGAACGCCGTGTAGAGGTTGACATAAATTTGAGGTTGATTTGCATCCAAAAAAAAGCCATTTCTTTCTAAAAGGCCTTTAATGTTAAAGTGCATAATTGGTATGCTAAATCAAATAAGATTGGTATGCGGAAGGTAGTGGTTTATCCTTTAATTTTCAGTTTTTTAACAAAAGGTTTACAATGCAGTTCCCAAATCCTACAAGTAGAGCTTTGTTGTTCAAGTGCTATAGCGAAGTGGTTTTTACACCTGGCTTGAACGGTTGGACAAGCTTCTTTTTTGAATTTGATAGTTTAAGCTTTCATACTTGCTGGATCAATATCAGACCTCGGCCTCAGTATCCCGAACCTGTTTTTTACAAACATCAAGACCAATCTAATCACGTTTAAACCTACTTACCAATGCCCATAAACCAAAATATATGCCTGTGTCTGCTTTTACTGCTTTCTTTCACTATAAACGCACAACGACAAATCAATGGAAAGGTAAGTGATGCCTCTGGGCCATTGCCCGGCGCCAGTGTTGTCGTAAAAGGTACCAGTGTAGGAACCACAACCAATTTTGATGGGGAATACACAATTACTGTTCAAAACGGAGCAGATGTTTTGGAATTTAGCTACATAGGGTTCACAGCACAGGAAGTCGTTGTGGGCAATCAAAATGAGATCAATGTGCTATTGGTGGAAAGTACAGAGCTTTTGGACGAAGTAGTAGTGACCGCCCAGGGAATTAAAAAGTCCAAAAAAGCACTTGGTTATGCCATTGCCAATGTAAAATCAGAAGAAGTTGAAAAAAGGCCCGAAGCGGATTTGGCGCGTACTCTGCAAGGTAAGGTCGCTGGTGTAGCGATAACCCCGGCCGATGGTCAAACAGGCTCATCTTCCACAATTCGAATTCGGGGAAATATTTCGTTGACTGGTTCTAACGCACCTTTGATAGTGGTAAACGATGTTCCGTTCAATGGACTTTTAAGGGATCTAGATCCAAACGATATCGAAAATATAAGCATCTTAAAAGGGTTCAATGCTGCTGTTCTCTATGGTAGCGAAGGAAGAAACGGGGTCATCTTGATTCAGACCAAGAGTGGTTCGGCAAAAATAGGCGAAGCTAGCACAACGGTAACTTATGCCACCTCGGTGTACACCAATATGGTGTCCCAATTGCCAAAATACCAAAACACATATTCCAACGGACTGGAAGGGGTACAATTTGGCGCAACGATATTTTCAAACTTTGGACCGGCTTTTTCGGAAATGGACCCAGTACCGCACCCTTATGCCAATATGGGTGATATTTTTCCTGAGTATGCGGACAAAATGATCAAAATAGGCCCAAAACCGGATAACGTGAAGAATATTTTTAGAATGGGAATAGGAACAAATCATTCCTTGACCTTTTCAACATCCAAAGAAAAAGTGGGCTTTAACTTATCGGCCGGATATACCGATGAGTCTGGAATAATTGACCACAACGATTTAAAGCGTTTTAATTTGAGCTTGGGAGGAAAGGCCCAGCTTGGTGAAAAACTGGATGTTTCCGCAAATATTGGGTATTCGACCAGAAAGGTAAATTTGATCAATGATGAGGATATTTTTAATCTGGTGTTCTATTTGCCCCGATGGATAGATTTAACAGAGTTGCCCTATCAGAACCCTTTGACAGGGGAGTCTGTCTATTACCGTAACGATACCAATCCACTTTGGATTCTAAACAATTCCGGTAATTATGATGATAAAGTCCGTGTTTTTGGAAATGTAACCGCAAATTATCAGCTCTCCAACTCGCTGAATGTTACATACCGCGCAGGTTTTGATTCAGAGAGCTATACGGGCTTCGATTTTTCCAATAAAGGCGGGTATGATGATGTGTATCAGCAAGGATATCTCAATATAGGGGATAGTAAGGAGGTAATTGTAAATCAAACTGCTATACTCGGGTTTAATAAGGAGTTGATCAAAAACTTGAGTCTGGAAGCACAGATAGGGCTCAACAGCCAAATAACGCGATACGTAGGAAATTCATCAAACTCGGATGGTCAAATTGTATATGGATTTTTAAGACCGAGTAATTTTACCGTAACGGAATCCAGCTACAGCCGTACCAACGAGAATTTGGCTGGTGCCTTTGGTCAATTTCAATTTGCGTACAAGAGTTATTTGTATGCCACAATATCTGGTAGAAACGATTGGGGCAGTACGGTAGAAAAAGATAACCGATCACTTTTCTACCCAGGGGCATCCTTATCGTTTATTCCGACCAGTGCGTTTAATTTTGGAGGAAACACACTTAACTATCTTAAATTTAGGGGAGCGTATGCAACATCATCAGGGTATCCCGCGCCATATAGAACGCGAAGTACATTGATTATTGATCCCTTGAGGTTTGCCGCTCCCGACGGAACCTATCCGGTAACCAATAGATATAGTACCCGCTACGCCAATCTAAATTTAAAACCAGAACTGCATAAAGAAATTGAGTTTGGTATAGAATCCAAACTGTTTCACAATAGAGCCTCTTTAGAGGTGTCCGTTTATCAACGCGTATCGGAAGACCAGATTGTAGAGTCGCCGGTAGCCCCGGCCACTGGATACGATGATCAGTTTATAAACTTAGGAAGGATAGATAGTGAAGGAATCGAGGTTGATCTAGGTGTCGATATTTTTCGAGGGGATAAATTTCGTTGGAATTTCAGGAACATAGTCACTGCGGACGAATCCATGGTTCGTGAAACCACGCCAACCGGAGCCGATATAAATATCCGTGAAGATAGATTTGCCGTGGAAGGCGAGCCTTTTGGTGTTATAAAAGGGGACTATGCCTTAAGGGATGAGGATGGAAACCTACTGATCAATGGCAATGGCTCGGCGACCAGAGTAGGTGAAGTAATTACCAGTAACGATATTGGCCTGCCCAACAAAGTTATTGGAGATCCCAATCCAGATTGGAGGCTTACCAATATAAATAGCTTTGGTATCGGGAGTTTTTCGATCAGTGCTCAAATCGAATACCGCCATGGGGGCGAAATCTACTCCACAGCGGTAAAAAATATGCTTGAACGTGGCGTGGCAAAGGAGACCGAAGATAGAGAAGGGTCATTTGTGTTGCCTGGTTTTTTGGCGGACGATGTTACGGGCGAACCATTATTGGATGCCAATGGAAATCAAATTCCCAATAATATTCAATTAAATAGCGGAAGATTGGGTTATTCCAACTATTACAATGCTAACGATCTTGCCATGTGGGATACGTCGATCTTTAGGCTTAGGGAAGTGGCGGTAGGCTACACGTTGAAACCAAAAAAAGCTGACAGATTGCCGTTCAAAAGAATGGACCTTACCCTTTCGGCACGAAACTTATGGTATGTGGCCCCCAATTTTCCAAAATATATCAATTACGACCCGGAAAGTGATGGTCTGGATGGGGATAGCACCGTCCCATCAACAAAAAGGTTTGCCTTTAATGTATCAGTGTCCTTCTAATTCAAAAATAAATTAAACCACATGCGAAGAACAATAGAATATTTTGGTAGAATAGCATTGATATCCATAGCGTTGCTAGGGTGTGAAGTTTCTGATTTTGACTTACAGGACAACCCTAATTTCCTTACCCCGAAAAGTGCGGACCCTGAATATCTCTTGAACGAAATCCAATATCAATTTCAATCCCTTATGGGACTTATGATTTTAAATACGGACGATCTTATGCGTTATGAAGCAATGACAGATACCTATGGTGATTTGGTCTCCGTAACAGTATTGGATACTGAATGGGAAAGCTATTTTGAGGCCCTGAACAATTCCAAGGCCATAGAAGCTTTGGCAGAAAACGATGAAACCTTATTGTTCCATAACGCCATCAATAAATTGCTTTTGGGATACCTTACCATAACTATGGTGGACTATATGGGGGCAATACCTTACACTGAGGCGGTTGTCCCATCCGAATACCCGAACCCAGGATTGGAAAGCGGTATAGATATTTATAAAAAAGTCCTGAATGATATTGATCGGGCCATATTGGATATTGAGAACTCCACCTTCAACTTTTCTACAGATTTGTTCTATGATAGCGATAAGGATAAATGGATAGCTTTTGCCAATTCTTTTAAGCTCAAGATTTTGGTGCAGACCCGATTGGCGAGTTCTGAAATTGGGGTATCAGATATTGCATTGGCAATTAATGAACTGTTGGAAAAAGATTTGATAGATTCAGAAACTGAAGATTTCCAATACACCTTTTCCACTGTGGAGGAGCCAGAAAGTCGCCATCGTTATTTCCGTAGAGGGTATGTGAGCAATTTTGGACAATACATGGGCAACTATTTTATGTTTATGCTCAAAGATTCCAAAAGCGTTGCGGACCCACGGCTACGTTACTATTTGTATAGGCAGTCCGATTCCAGTCCGTTCAGTATTGTGCCCTATTCAACGTGTTTGCAAGAGTCCAATGTGGATTATTGTTATATCGGGGATTTTTACCGAGGACTGGACCATGGAGAAAGTCGTACTGGCTTCGGAGATAATGAGGAAAGAACGGTATATGGTTTGTATCCCGGAGGTGGAACATTTGATGAGGACCAGTTTGTATCCGCCCCAAAAACCTCTACACATTTGGATGGAGCGGGTATTTTACCCCTTTTAACATCTTCCTTTGTAAAGTTTTTAAGGGCAGAGGCAGCATTAATCCTGAGTACGGGCGAAGACCCGGAAACACTATTAAGGGAAGCAATACAGGATTCTATGGACAAAGTTCTCTCTTTCGGAGAAGTAGATTCGGACTTTGAGTCCACGGATGAAGAAGTAGAAGCATATATTGATGAGGTTCTTTTCAATTTTAACAATGTGGCCACCAACGAACAAAAACTCGATATAATTATAACGGAGTATTATTTGGCAGCCTTCGGAAATTCGATGGAATCCTACAACGCATATAGAAGAACAGGATACCCTTCTAATATTCAAGTCCCCATAGATAACGATAACCCAACATTCCCACGAAGCTTTCCTTATTCGGCACGGGCGGTAGAGATAAACTCCTCATTAACCCAAAAGCTGAATACAGATAGGGTTTTTTGGGATACCAACCCAGAAGGGTTCATAAAATAACTAGAAAACTTGTCAATATGTATAGAAAAGTACTTTGGATTGTTGCATTGGTGTTGGCTCTATCCTGCGATAATGAGAACAATACTCTCGAGGATATTGCATTCAAGGGCGGTTATATCACATTTGTAGAAGCACCGAACCTTAGTTTTAATATTTTAAAGGTTGACTCGGAAGTGTTTACGGCGACGTTGCAAGACCCGAATCAGAATGCATCAAGCTATACCTTGGATGTATTGTACAAAGATGGCGAAGCGGTCATAGAAGATTATATCGAGATAAGTAGTTTTCCATATACCCTAACATTTGATCTCTCCGATGTACTTGAAGCTTTACAAGTAGAAGAAACCGAAGTAGAGCTAACGGATAGAATAACGTTTGTAGCAACTGTTGTGACCCCAACAGGAACCTTTAATGGAAGGTCGCCGGATTTTGATTTTAATTATATCAACCAAGGTGGACAAACCACAGACCGGTTAAAGCAATCTGAACATAACAATGCAATGGAATTTACCATTGGGTTCTATCAGCCGCCTGGTGTAAAGATCAGAGGAACTTCTTTCGAAGAACCTGCCGTAGCGGGAGATGAAGATGTTTACAATAGAAATGGTACAAACGATGAAACACTCGACCTGATCAATGGACCAAGTCCGCCCTACGTGGATTATGTAGCGCAAGGGTCCGGACCAGATAATGAGTTAGGCTTCGATACCGAGTATTTGGCCATTCCCAATATCAGTACCAGTAGCCTTGGCTTTTCCGAAGAACGCATAGGAGTAATGTCTTTATTCGAGGATTACGAACAATATCCGGATGGAGTGCAGGGATTCCATTCGGAAGACGCTGATGGCGCTCTGAGAATAACTTTTGATACGGTACATGTTCCCGAAGGGCAAAACAACTCGGGAATCTCTTTTGAAGTTTTCTTTGGGGATACCAGTTGGGAGGACTTGGACGGTATCCACGCCTATGCAAATATCACCACAGACAATGGCGATGAGGTTTTGGAACTAATAAATATCTATAACGATGATGTAGAGGCCGTAGCTGGCCAATGGATGGAGGTAAACAGCGGGTTTCAAAAAGGAATTCGCTCGTATCAATTGGTTGTTCAAATACAATCAGGAGCCACGGCAGAATCGTTCGATTTGGATAATATCATTGTTTATGAAGCTGAAGACTAAACCTCATTAATTGGAGACTTAAATTAAAAGTTATGGATTTAATAATAAAAAGAAGAAGTTGTTCGCAAACAATCATCAGTTTTTTATGGCTATTGTTGGGAGCTATCTCTTGCTCATCCGAGGATAAAGAAAATACTGAAACAGCTGTAGATCTGGACCCCCCTACCATACCAGTAGGTTTAAAGGCCGAAAATATTACACAACGGACATTATTTTTGTATTGGAACCCCGCAGAAGATAATGTAAACGTAAAGAATTACTCCTTGTACCAAAACGGTGAATTTTTAGTGGGGTCGGGCAAGCCATCTTATTATTTGGATGATCTGGTACCGGGAACCGATTATACTTTTCAAGTACTGGCTACCGATGAAGCAGGAAACTCATCTAAACTCAGCGACCCTATCAATGTGCATACATCCGACCCCCTTGTGGCGGAACTGCAGTTTGCCTCCGGTAACTTGGAGGATTACTTAAGGGATTTGCTGGATATTGTGCCGGGTATATCGGCCAAGAAATACAAAGTCCCCACGGACAACGAATTGGATCAATGGGACTCCATTATAGATGCTATTTTGGATGAAGACATCACCAAAGCTGTTGATGAAGCCGTGTATCTAAATTATCAGATAGTGGAGTTTACGGATATTTATTCCTCTCCGAATCAAGTTTACTATATTATAAAGGAATATCAAGAAAGACAGAACTACTGGGGGACTTATGTTTTTAGCAAGACCCCAAAACGAAAAGACTTGGTTTTGGCTGCTCCTCACGTATTGCACGATCAAAAAACTGGATACCAGGCAGCATTCGCCTTTAGAAGGAACGTAGCTAGGGCATTGTTTTTAAGCGGGGCCCACCGATGTGATCAAGAAGGTTCCTCTACATGCGATGGCACAACCAAATCTTGTAGCTCATATTTTGGGGCATATAGGATATCGGATGTTCCACACAATACCAATACTACATTTCAGGTCACAACCGAAAATCTGTTTAATGCACTTCCTTCCAGTGTTTTTGTTCAACTTCATGGATTTGGTAAGGAGCCGACCGACCCTTACGTTATTTTAAGTAATGGAACCAATAAAACACCGGCAAAAGATTATGTGGTTATGCTTAGGGATGCCCTTCTTGAAGAAGATAATACCTTGACCTTTAAAATTCCGCACATCGATCTAAATTGGACACGATATGCAGCGTTCGATAATACCCAAGGCAGATATATAAACGGTTCGGCATCTCCTTGCAGTGTGCCGGCAACAGGAACAACAGGTAGATTTGTGCATATAGAGCAAGAGCGCTCAAAACTTCGGCAAGATGAGTCTGGGTGGATTAAAATCAGTAATGCATTGGGCAAAGTGTTTTAAAATGATAGGTTCAATGACAATTAAAACTATGACTTTGTTAGGTTTCACCTATATTTATGGATGATGAGGCAACTAATGAAACTCTGATCAATTGGGTGTAAAGATTAAATATAAGGTGTTTTGTGTCGGTGCAGTGCTCACATTGCTATTTGTTGCAGCCTGTACCCACCCTGCAATTAAAGCCGATATACTAATTAAAAACGGAACCGTGTACAATGGGATGGATACCGTTCCGAGTATAGTGGATATAGCCGTTAAAGAAGATAAAATCGCTTATGTTGGCAGTGCGGGCAAAGTTCAAATAAACGCTTCAAAAATAATTAATGCCGCAGGATTGACAGTATCACCGGGCTTTATTGATCCCCATACACATGCAACCAACGATTTGGTAAACGAAAATTTGTCGGACAATAAACCGTTTCTTTTTCAAGGCGTAACAACGGTAGTAGTGGGCAACGATGGTAGTAGCCCATATCCATTCGTAAAATATGCTGCCAAATGCGAAGAGCATGGGGTCGGTACCAATGTAGCAGTGTTTGTAGGGCATGGCACGGTAAGGAAAATGGTAGTAGGATCCAGCGACCGTAAGGCAACACAGCAAGAAATAACAAAAATGCAAAAGGTAATCCGAGCAGAAATGGATGCAGGGGCCTTTGGTATGTCCACCGGATTGTTCTATGCCCCGGGAAGTTATTCCGATACCGATGAAATAATAGCATTGGCAGAAGTCGTTGCCGAAACAAAAGGTGTTTATGATACACATTTGAGAGACGAAAGCACATACTCCATAGGATTGATCCCCGCAATAAAAGAAACCATAGGAATCGGAGAAAAAGCGGGTTTGCCCGTACATATTTCGCACATTAAATGTTTGGGAGTAGATGTATGGAAACAAAGTGATTCCATTATAACCATTATTGAAGCTGCACAAAAAAAGGGAATTCAGGTAACCGCAAATCAATATCCATATAACGCATCGGCTACTGGACTTCAAGCTGCAGTAGTACCACGCTGGGCAGAAAGTGGGGGTAGGGATTCGTTGGTTGTTCGTATTAATACCACCGGGCAAAGAACTAAGATATTGGAAGAAACCAAAATTAATATCGCAAGAAGGGGAGGGCCAAAAACCTTATTGATCGTTCAGTCGCCCAACAAACTGTATGAAGGTAAAAATCTTGAGGAAATATCCGAGATTCATAATATGCCTCCAGAAGAAACCGTCTTTAAAATCTTGGAGGACGGTTATGCAAAGATCGCCTCCTTTAATATGACCAGGTATGACATTGCAAATTTTATGGATGAGCCATGGGTGGTAACTGGTTCGGATGGCGGTTCGGGACACCCGAGAAAGTATGGTTCGTTTCCAAGAAAATATAATACCTATGTTAAGCAGGATAGTGTATTAACTACAGCAGCCTTCATTAACCGAAGCAGTGCAGTAACCGCAGATATTCTTCGGATCCCCAATCGGGGTAAGTTGTTGGAGGGGTATTTTGCAGATATCATTATTTTCGACCCCGCTACTTTTATGGATAAAGCTACTTATGAAGATGCTTTTAAATTGGCCGAAGGGTTAAAATATAGTATCATCAACGGGAAGATTGCCATTGATGAAGGAAAATATACAGGACAAAAAAATGGTGCGGTTCTTAGGAAAAAACAAGAAAAAGGTGTCTAATTCTTTCTAAGGCTTAATGCCTGTTTGAAAAATTTGGTTTTAAAGAATTCCATAAGGTAGATGCGGTTGGTTCTAACTTAGTTTTTTTGATGTTTATCGATATTTCAATTTAGGACTTATTGAACTTTACGGATAATTGCCTTTAATTTCCGAATCAGATCGCTAAAAATGTGAATTCGGGTATATTAATTTAAGTAAGCCATTGTTTTTTGTTAAATTGGTCTTGTCTTATCCAAAGAAATCTAAGAGCAATTGTATTGATGGGCGAACTGATTTGCCCTCGTAACCATCCAACTAAAACCAAAAAGATCATGAAAAAAATATTCCCTACACTGATTCTCTTTATTGCTTTTTTTAGTTTATCTAATCAAAAAGCGATCGGGCAGTCCCAATTGGATGCCGAAACGGTAAACGATTTAAAAAATACGACCCAGTTCGCTATCGGCGTAAGTGACGAGCGACATTTTAAAGGAGCTTTGAGCATGTACGATTTTTTGGTGGAAAATGGGGTGGAAATAACCGACTACGAAATTGTGGTAAAAGGTAAAATTGTGGCAAAATTGGTAAAGGGATCGGAATTGGAGGTCTTTTTTCAAAAATATAGGTCAAAGGTGCGCGTAAGCCTTTGCAGTGTTGCCATGAAAAAACAAAATGTTACCAAAGAGCAGATTATCGAAGGTCTTGTTCCGGTCCCCACATGGTCCGTCCGAATCTTGCAGTTGCAGGCCAAAGGGTACAACACGCTTACCTATTGAATTCTGATTTAGAAGTATTTGTTTTTCTTTCATTGTAAAATAATGTTGGCATAACAAATTATTATACTTTTGCTGATTGAATCAATGTATTTAAAATTGGTAAAAGGGCGAAAATCATATGTTTTTGTTGCATTGTTGGCAGTGTATGCTTGGGCGATGGCATTGGGGTATTCATCACTCCATTCGGTCCATGGATCTCCAAAGGCACTAAGTCAACAATGGTACCAATTGGACGATACGTCCGATGGCTTCCAGCACACATTGCCCGCTGTTTATTCCGATTATATTAACAGTGCTTCGGAGAACAATCAACATTTAGGTACAGATAGTCACATTGTCGCAGGTTTACATGGTCTATTGCATCCGATGGTTTCTCATCTAGATGCGCTTCCAATAAAATCACCAAATGGCCTCATTAATAAGAACAAGGCCAATTTACTTTATCCTTTCCATTTCTTTTTTTGAAATCTTTTTGATTTTTCCGTGACATGGATTGTGTCATACACATCTATTTAAGCCCTCACATACGTGCTGGGTTATATTATTTTATTTAAAAAATCAAAAAATGGAATTAGGAACAATTAGTATTGGGGTTGTAGTTATAGCCCTTTCCGCTATGCCATTTGTACTCATGGCAAAAGGAAAAAAGAGAAAACAAAAAGAACTTCTGGATAAATTAAAGAATATATCTGCATCACTCGGGTCCGACGTTGCCAACGTGGATTATGGACGTAAAATGGCGTTAGGCATATCCAGCGCCAAAAACTATATTTTGTTTTATAAGGAAACCAAAGATAAGATTGTGGAAAAGACCGTGCCTGTAAATACACTACTTAAATGCGAGGTGAATGAGGCAAAGCAACGTGTTAGGGTGAACAAGAAAACCGAGGAAATTTTGGAAAGAATAGAACTTGTTTTTTACTCCAAGGACAAAAGTGCTGCACCGATCAGTTTTGAGCTTTATAATGCAGACGAATATTTACAACTGAACGGGGAACTTCAACTTGCCAAAAAATGGCATGGTATTACCAAAGAAGCGATGGAGTTTTATGCCCATTGATCAAACTGTGATCTTATTTTTAAGGCCTCTGGAATTTTCTGGGGGCTTTTTGTTGATGGGCCTTAACTGATCTTGTGATTAGTTATTTGATACTTAATCGGGAGAACCATCGGATTTGAAATTACATTAACCGTTTGAGCAAAGCTTCTTTTCTTCGTACGGCGACCTCAATTTTATTGCCGTCGGACAGGGTTAAGTATCCGCCCTTCCCTTTATTGTAGGATTCTATGAATTTAAGATGTACCAAATGGGATTTGTGTACCCGGAAAAAATTTTGTCCTTCCAAAAGCTCCTCAAAAAATTTAATGGTCTTAGATGCCGTAATCTTTTTTTGGGTAGCGGTGTAAATATGCGTGTAGTTGGCATCGGACTGCAATCGTACAATGTTACCGGTGTCCACCATAGTAAAACCCTCAATGGTTGGGATTGCTATCCGTTTTGAGGAATCGTTGGTATCTTTAAAGTTATGGAAAAGGACATCAATCTTTTTTGATGTTTCCTTTAAGTTGTTTTGTTGTCGTAGTTTTTGAAGCGATTGGATAAAATCTGTTTTGTCGATAGGTTTTAAGAGATAATCCAATGCCGAAAATTTAAAAGCCTTTAATGCATAGTTGTCATAAGATGTGGTGAAGATTACTTCAAAATCGATTTGGGACAATTGTGAAAGTAGGTCGAATCCGGTGTTGTTCCCCAATTGAACATCCAAAAATAAAATATCGGGGGATTCACGTTCTATTTCTGATTTTGCCTCCTTAATGGAATGGCATCGTGCCAAAACATTTACATCGTTTCCATACTCTTGGAGTAAACCGTCCAGTCGGTTTATGCAATGTTGTTCATCGTCTACTATTATTGCTTTTAGCATAGGGAATTAAAATTGGGCTTCATACGGAAGTCTGATCTCTACACGGACCCCTTCGTTTTTATCAAACAATTTAAGTGATCCTTTGGTATTTTTTAAATGGTTGATAATATCTATTCTATTCTTTGTAATTTTTAACCCAAATGAGTTGTTCTTGTGCGTTTGGCCATGGTTTTTTAATCGTCCTACACCATTATCGTCCACGGAACAAACAAGCATGTCTTCAGCTTTTTTAATGGAAAGGTCTATTTGCCCAAGCCCGTTTTTTGGAGCGATGCCATGCCAAATACTATTCTCTATAAATGGTTGTAAAATAAAAGGTGGTATCAAAGTATTGTCGGTTTCAATGGACTCGTCAATGGTAATGGTATAGGTGAGTTTCTCTTCCAAACGCAAAGCTTCCAACTGTATGTAAAGTTCCATCAGTTCTAGATCTTCCTCCAAAGGAATCCATTTTTTTTCCGAGTTTTCAAGGATAGATCTGGTCAGCTTGGAAAATTTTACCAGATAATCATCCGCTTGTTTGATGTCTTTTCGTGCAATAAAATCGCTTATCGAATTTAGCGAGTTGAATATAAAATGGGGATTCATCTGAGAGCGCAGGGCCTTTAGCTCCGTCTCGGCCACTTTGGCATTAAACTCGGCAGTTTTCTTTTTTTCCAAGGCATCTCGCCTACGTTTGTAAAAAACATATCCCAAGGCGCTTATGATCAAGAGCACCAATGTGCCGATCAAATAACCATTCTTCACCAAACGTTCTCTTTTTATTTCTTCTTGGGCTATGGCCTGTTGACGCTCCATTTTGAACTGCATTTCCTTTCGGGTCAGTTCCGATTTTTTTTCTTCGCTCAACACGCTGTCCCTTAGTGTAATATATTCCTTGTAAGCATAAAGTGCCTCGGCCAATTTGCCTTTGTTTTCAAAAGCACTGCTAAGGACTTTCCACGAATCTGCTTGCCACTCCACGGCCCCGATTTCCTTCGAAATGGAAAGGGCGCGATCGGCATTGGTCTCGGCAACTGAAAAATTATGCAGTAGCGCATTGATTTCTCCAATACTGTTCAGTGCAGAGGCTTCGATGTATTTGTTGCCGATTTGTTGGGCCAAGTCTGCGGCCTTTTGGTAGTTTACCAAGGCCTTTTCGTGGGCACCTGCTTTTTTTTGGGCCAACGCCAGGTTGTTGGTAATGGCGGCCACAAATAGATCATTGTTCTCTAGTTTGGCCAGTTCCAATGCTTTTTCCAAATACGAAATTCCTTCTTCAAAGTTTTCGGAGTCGTTGTACACAATGGCTATGTTGGAAAGTGCCTTAATTTCATCAGGTCGACTGCCCAATTCCCGGGCAGTATTAAGGTAAGCACGATAATTTTCCAGAGCGCGATTATACTCTTTTAGATCTGCATGTATATTGCCTATGTTGCTCAATAAGCTGGACTCAAGGGGTTTGTCCGATATTTTCTTGCTCAGAAGCACTGCTTTTTGATAAGCGTCCAAAGCATTTAGGTTGTCTCCCAATACGTAATAGAGGTTGCCTTTTTGCCGTAGTCCCAAGGCTTCGCCCTTCGTCCATTTTTCATTTCTAGAAATCGAAATCGATTCATCAATTAAAGGAAAGGCCTCATTCGGGTCAGAATACGTCATTTCAGAAACGGTACGGATCAATAGGCTTGCTCTAACGGTGTCTTGTAGGGTGTGGTTCCGCAACTCGACCTGTAAGGAGTCTAGGGTTTTTTCTTGTGACCGGACATTAAAAACAAGAAGAAAAAGCAAACAAAAACAAAGATTATTTAGTATGGTTGGGCGCATGTTGAGAGGTTGGTTGCTTCCAAATTTAATCCTTTTGTCCAAAAAAATAACCATAAAGTGGGTATTGCGGATATCTACCCATCGGGTACGGTACGGTATTAAATGGGCACGTAGAATAAATCAAGGTGGTGTACTTCGTTTTAAAAATATAGTTTAGAGATTGCTATATACATAAACCATCAACTATATGAAATTTAAAACTATGTACTGCTTGTTATCTGCCACGTTTTTTTTGCTTTTTAGTTGCGATAACAACAACGAAGACGATAATGAGGACACACTGACCACAGCACAAGGGACCATACGTTTGTCAGGAAATGAAACGCAGGTACTGGGAACAAACTTGACGGTCGGTAATTTGGAAGTTGGCAATGTTGCGTTGTCGGGTACCAATAAATCGGTAATCCTGATGTCGGAAAACATAGCGGTTGTGGATAACGAGCTCGTTTATGAAAATGACCAAAACGGGTTTGTAATCGTAGCTGCGGATTTCTCCACTGGAGGTTCACCAAATATAGACAAAAGTATATCCATGACCATAGTAAAAGATGGTGAAGAATATAGGCATGCCTGCACTTCTCCCTATCAAAACTTTTTTATTGCTTGTGGTGACGGGTATGAGGTTGATTTTGAGGCGAAAACCATTACTTTAGAGGAAACAACGGTAATCAATACCGATACCAATGTGATTTTGACCTTGGACGGAACCATTACTTGGGATTAAAATATGAAGGATAAAATTATGGCAAGATCAATTTTATACATCGTTTTCTGTTTTTTGGGAATTCTGGTCGGCAGAGCACAATCTACAAGTGATAAAGAACTGGTCGTGCTCCAAGCGCCTTCTGACAAATTTGTTTCCATAACATTGCAAACACATAAGGGCTTGCTGCGTTTCGGGGCTTTGAACATGTATCGGGGACAGGCTACCGGACAAAGACAGGGAATACGGGGAGGCAGACCGGTTCGTGGTGCCGGCGACCCTAATGGCATGCAGAAAAGTAAGACCGTTGCTTCGGGCATGAACAATTTTGCCTTATTGGTCAGTCTAAAGTATCTACAACCGTTTATGAAAGATTTGGATCGGGAGCGGTTGACCACAATGACCTCCAATATGTCCGAAAAAGATGCGAATTCGGCCTTTTTACAACGGTTTTTAAGGCGTCGGGTGGCTCCAGATCTATGCTTGGCAGAAGAGTGTAAGAATGCCGGCCAAGGCAAAAATGAATTTGAAATTCTTCGCAACTATACGTCTTTCGTCGATAACTGTTTAGACCCACTTTTGGATTGGAGCAAAACTGTTATGAAGAACGATGAGTTGGTTGTTTACCATGTATCTATACTGAATATTGGCGGTACTTATGATTTTGATAAAAAAGGATATACCGTATATCACCTTCTAAAGCTAAATAACATTTTTCCGATGAAGCAGGGCATCTTGAACAAGGTGGAGTTCGAACCCGTGAAACCTTTCGAGTTAGCGCTCCGAAACGCGGTTGATAAGAGGATGGCCATCAAATTTTTACTTCAGATAGATGAACAAATGGCAGAGCAATTTCAGAAAGAAGGGATAAGACATTTGTATGCCGTGAAAAAAATAAAGGTAAAATGGGCGAACAAACCTATGGGGGCTGCTTCTGATCCCTTAGAATTTACATATTCGCACGAAAACGCCGATTTGGAAATTTATACCGACGAGGCACTGACACAACACTTCAAAACATTGTCCCTTGCCGATCTAACTCATTGATTTATGAAACAAATACTATTTATATTCATCGCATTTTCAGGGCTGTTTTCAGTTTGTGGGCAAGGAAAAGAGAAGGTCTACAAAGCCCCTTCACCCAATTTTATAGATCTGTCGCTACAGACGCATAACGACAAATTGCGTTTTGGGGTGCAAGATGAGTATTATTTAAAATCGGATGGTAGTTACGTAAAGCCGAGTGATGCAACGTATGTGGATATCGACAAGCGATTCAGTCACAACAATGCCAGTAGACATGCTTTTGCGGAACTTTTAAAGATTAGGTTTAAAGAAGAGATGTTTGCGGCCATGGACAGGGATTATTTTACCGAACGAACCAATACAATGTTCGAAAAAGATAAAATGTCCCATACCGCCCAGCAACATACGTTGGCCCTTGCTAATGCACTCAGCACCAATGAACACGCAATGAGCTATTTCTGTAATCAAAAAGAAGATTCGGATTGTACATCGAGATTTCCACAAGCAGGATATTACAACGAGCCAAGGAACATAAGGCCATGGGGCGGGAGGGGCGCCACCGAGTTTCAGCAACTAAGGGCCTACACTACATTTGCCAAGAACGATTTGCCCGTAATCGTAAAATGGGGAAGTACGTTGCTCCCAGACAATACACTTAATGGTTACTATGTAACCAGGACCCATCTGGGTAAATACGATTTTAAGGCTGGGGGGTTTTGGTTGATAACACATCAATTTTACAATCAAGGATTTTTGTTAAAGTGGTATGGATTGCAGCCTGGCAATTCAGCAGAAAGAAAATTAATGCACCCCAACGGTGCCTCCATATTATTAAAAATGTCGCCTGAGAAAGCCGAAACCTTTTCGGAAAAAGTACAGCAGATACATTTGGTGTTCAATGTGACCGGAAAGTTGAACGGGCTCGAAAGTTATAGGGCAGACCAGTTAAAAACCACATTCAAATTGAACTCCCCGATAATTGAAATCTATTCGGATGACAGCTTGATAAATAAGGTTGACGAAATTGATATTAATACGATGGTGACCAAAACCAGATAACAAATGATGAGAACCAAAAACACACAAACTATTCTATTGATCTTGTTCGGGGCAATGGTCTTTTTGAAGCCTATTTCTACGAATGCCCAATTTTTTAAGAAATTAAAAAAAAGCATAGAGGATAAGGTTGTAGAAACGGCAAACTCCAAAACAGATAGAATTTTGAACGGGGAAAACAATACTTCTTCAACCGGCCCTATTGTAAAATCTCCGCCCAAGACAGGGTCCAACAATCCTGCTGACCAGGCAAAGCCAATCGGAGTAACAAACACTGACCAGAATCAAGATCAGGAAGTATTGCGATTCCCGGCCCCATCCAAAGATTTTCGAGATATAGTTATTCAATCCCATAAGGGTTTGCCAAGATATGGAGCGCTACATTTCAAGAGAAATACACATAAACTGATTACCAATAAGGCCTATAAGGCTCTTTTGGAGATGCGGTTTTTAGAGGAAACGTTCAAAGATATGGACCGTTCAAAACTCATTAAAAATCAACACTCAACAGGAGACCTGAGTAAAAGGAATTCGGAATTTGCCCAGAATCATGTAAGGATCCTGGCAGGGGAAACGCTATCCGACGATAAATTGAAAGACTATTTTTGTGATTCCGAAGCAGCATCGCCCTGTAATTTCTATAATCCGTCAGGAGAGCGGATAAACGTTTCCTATTGGGGGGGCATGGGTAACAACGAGTTTGCCCAGAACCGCAGTTATACCGGTTTTGTGAAGAATTATTTCGACACTCTAAAAGATTGGAGTAAGACCTTCTATGCCGATGGCAGCGAGGTTGCATATTATGTGGCAAAGGGTCTGGTGGCCGAAAAATATGATTTTAAAGAAAAAGGCTATTGGATAGGGAATCTATTTTCTATAGGAGGCGATTTCATACTACATCATTCCAATTTTATACCCTATACCGAGAACGAGAAAGCAATAAGGCACCAACGCAAAAAAATATTCTTGCCCATAGATGCCCAAAAGGCCAAGAACTACAAATTAATTCCAAGGTCACCGGTTTTTGTGGTGTTCAAGGTTCGGGTAACCCCCAAACCCTATAATACGACCTCTGTAACTTGGGAATACGAACTGGAGAGTCCGATCATTGAATTTTACAAAGATGTGGCACTTACCGATAAAATGGGCGAGGTGGATATAAATAGTGCAAATCTTAAATAATAATCAAAATGGGGAATAATCGGGCATATATGTTGATCATGGCGGGGCTAGTGTTTACCATATCGCCCAAGGCCAATGCCCAATTTTTTAAAAAGCTGAAACAACAAGCAGAAGAAAAATTGCTCAAAAAGGCAAACAATGGGATAGATTTTGTTTTTACCGAAAATAAAAGTGGCACTAAGGAAGCTGGGGACGCTAAAGGTCCTGTAACGGTCAAAAACGATCAAGATAAATCGGCATCCCCCAAGGCCGTAGAGCAATCAAAAACCACGTATAACGAATCGGATTATTTGGTGTATAAATCGCCAGATCCTGCCTTTAAAGATATTGTAATTCAAAAACAGAAGGGGCTTCCCCGATTTGGGGCGGTGGATTTTTATATGAAGCGGGACAACCCCAAGCAGGTAGACCTTTCAAAGGAGGCGGCGGACAAAAGAAACCTCACGGGCTTGGGCTATACGGGTTTTGCCCATTTGGTACGTATCCATATGTTAAAAGAGCATTTTAAGGCGATGGATAAAACAGCCCTTACCCAACAGACCAAAGGAAAGATCATAGAACAAGAGGCGAAATCCAGTCTGGCGCAAAAAGTATTAAAAGAGTTTGCTTTTGATATGGGTACCGATGCCTTAAAAAGGGAATATTTTATGAACGATTGGAGCGGCGACGGAAAAAGTCCGTTTGTTCGTAAATGGGGCGGTAACCAGGCCGATGATTTTACCGAGAACGAAAGGTATGTTTCGTTTGTGGACAAGTATTTGGACACCATATTAAAATGGAGCGAAGCCTTTTTTTCGGACGGGACCGAAGATTTTCAGTTGGTGCATGATATAAAGTTTCACGGGCAATATGATTTTGACAAAGGTGGATTCTGGATTCAATTACCTTTAAGAAGCAAATCGATCAAGGTGTCTTCTTTGGATTATTTTTCTGAATTTTTGCCCCAGACACCGTATGGGCAAGAGATTGCCAATAAAACGAGCCAAGTGGAGTATATAAATGGGTATGTCCTCTTTAAGATAGCCCCGGAAAAGGCCGAGGCCCTGATCAATGATAAAAGCGTACTCCTACAGCTTACCATGAAAGTAAGGTCGGTTTTTAAAGATTTTCAAACGGACAACCCTTTCGTGTATGGAGCTCGTTACAGCTATCATTTCTTAGAGCCGGCAATGGAGCTGTACTCTAATGCAGAGCTTACCCAGAAAATTGGGGAAATTGATTTGCAAGACCTAATTTATAAAGGGCCTAACTAACAGTAGGCCAATTTTGTTCAAAAAAGGAAAGTCTTTACGGTGGCTCGCATAAAGGCATAGGCTCGCTTTATCTGGGTTTTTACCGTGTTTACAGATATGCCATTGGCCTCGGCGATCTCAGCATAGCTATGGCCATTGATCACCGAAGCTTCAAAGATCTTTTTTCTTTTTGGAGGTAAAGATTCCATTAGCCTAGAAAGATTAAGTTCCCGTGGGTCAACTTCCATGGCCGGATGGTCGATTACTTCTGTTTCTTTTGGAAGATTTTGAAGTAGAGCTCTTTCTTGACTGGTTTTTCGTAAAAAAGTATAGCTCATGTTTTTTACAGCACGCACTGCATACGCTTGGAAAGATACTTTTAGGGCAATGGATTCATTTTTGTTGATGTAGTATTCAAAAAAATCTTGAACAATGTCGCAGGCAATATTTTTATCCTTAAGAATAGTGTAGGATGTTATCAGCAACAACTCATAATTTTCTTTGAATTGAAGTTCTATATCCACGTTGTCACTATTCAATTTTTCTTTCACTATTGGGGTTACAGGTATTTTGAGATTAGAAAAACCTTCATAAAAATAGTAATTGCTCATTAAATGTGTAAAAAAATTGTCTTACAACCATGTTTTTTTAGAAAAAAGTTAAAATTTAACAAGCAACTGTCACCCTATTGTAAAACTGTCCCTACTTATAATTAGAAAAACACAGTTGTGGAAAAATCAAGACTAAGACAATTATTGCACCGGATAAAATCCTCGGATGTTATTGATCAGGAATTGCTGAAAGACTTGACTCCCGAAGAAAAGGAGTTGGTACAGAAATTACATGCGGAGGGATTGGTGGAAAGTTATTTGGAGGAAACACGTTCGCTCAACATCGATGAAGAATGGACACGATTCCAAAAAAGACTGCAAAAGAAAAATGGAGTACAAACACGGGTAGTGCCCTTGTGGAAAAATGTTCTAAAGTATGCCGCAGTGGCCATTGTGCTGTTAGGGGCAACAATTATCTTTAAAATAGTTAAATCTCCAGAACTGCCCGAGCAGCCGGTCAATGGGGAAGTGGTGACCTTAAAAGGAGCCGATCACGATGTTCGGATTATTGATGAGGACGGCAATGGCCAGATCCGCTCTTCAACCGGGGAGCTCATCGCCGAACAAAAAGGGAACAGGATCAAGTACGTATCACAGTCCAGTATCAAAAAATTGGAATACAACGAATTAAAGATTCCATATGGACAAGTGTTCGAACTTGAGTTGTCCGACGGTACCTTGGTTCATCTTAATTCAGGAACGACCATTACATATCCAATAAATTTTATCAAAGGAAAAAATAGAGAGGTATTTATAAAAGGAGAGGCCTATTTTGATGTAACCTCGGATAAGGCTCATCCGTTCTTGGTGCATTCCGATCAAGTAACCGTGGAAGTATTGGGTACACAGTTTAATGTGAGTTCGTATCCAGAGAACCCAGAAATACAAACAGTACTTGTTGAAGGGCAGGTGGCCATGAGAAACTCGGAAACCGATGAAGGGGATATGATACTGACCCCCGGCACCAAGGGATCTTGGAACAAAACAACACTTTCTTCTCTCATGTCCGAAGTGGATGTAGACCTTTATACAAGTTGGATAGGAGGTGAACTGGTTTTTAGGGACACTCCTTTTAATGAAATACTCACCATGCTCGAGCGCAGGTACAATGTAAGTATCGAAAACAAAAACACCGATTTAAATAATAAAGTGTTGAACGCCAGATTCAGTGTGGAGATTGAAACCATAGATGATGTGCTTCGATCAATGAAGAATATACTGGGCTACAATTACCAAATAGATGGCAAAACCATACAAATAGAATAAAAAACACCTGATAGTTCCCGAAGCAAATACGAATTCCTATACAACCATAAGAAACCAGGCCAATTAGTCCAACCAGTGTTGGGCCAAAAAACCAATTGGCTTTACTAATAACTAACTTCAAACTCAAATAACATGGAAAAAACCCCAACTAGGATTATTAGGCCAGACCAATCAACGGTCAAAAGGTCCAAGCTTAATCTGTTAACCTTTTTCTTGGCGCTGAGTCTTTTTCAGCTTCAGGCAAACGATCGGTCATCCGAAGTCCCACTAAATCTGCACATGAAAAATGTGACGGTGGAACAAGTATTCAAAAAGATAGAATCGTTGACTACCTACCGTTTTTTGTATGAAAGTGGTATTACTTCTTTAGATCAAAAAGTAACCTTAAAGATAGAGAATGGTGACATTACGGATGTATTGAACACCGTATTTAAAAACACAAAATTGTCCTATGCCATTCAAGGTCGTCAGATAATTGTAAATATAGCTGCGAATCCGCCTACGGCTAAAAAAGAGATGCCCAAGGAGGACATTGAGAGCGAACAAAACCAAATCAGTGGGGTTGTTTCCGATAATAATGGAATGCCGTTGCCGGGAGCAAATGTGGTGGAAAAAGGTACCTCAAACGGAACACAAACCGATTTTGATGGTAAGTTTTCATTGACCGTTGCTCCGGGGGCAGTTTTGGCAGTAACCTATTTAGGATTTAAACCGTTGGAAGTGCCGGTAAACGACCAAAGCAACCTTACTATAACCATGGTGGAAGATTCGGAGCAGTTGAGCGAAGTAGTGGTAGTTGCCTATGGTGAGCAGAACCGTGAAACTTTGACCAGTAATGTTTCGTCGGTTAAGGCAGAGGAAATTGAAAACCTACCGGTAGCTAGCTCAGATCAACTTTTGCAAGGGCGTGCTCCCGGAGTATTTGTTTCCACCAACTCGGGCGATCCAGGAGGAGGTGTTTTTGTTAGGGTCCGTGGTTCCTCTTCCATAAGTGGGTCCAGTGATCCACTCTATGTAGTGGACGGAATTCCAATCCAAAGTGGAAACCTTTCCCAAAACGATGTCGGTGGAGCAACGGTTAGCCCAATTGCAGATATAAACCCTGCCGATATTGAATCCATAGATATCTTAAAAGATGCTTCTGCTACTGCAATTTATGGTTCCAGGGCAGCAAACGGAGTGGTACTCATTACTACTAAAAAAGGTACGCGGGACAAGGCCGTGGTCAGTATTGGAGTTTATGGAGGTGTACAGAGTTATGTAAAGAAACCATCATTGGTAACAGGCCAACAGTTCGAAACTCTTATGAATGAGAGTGCCCGTAACAATGGCCGTCCAGAGCCCTATGCCGATCCGGCCAACGCCGTTAATACCAATTGGAACGATTTGGTGGTGAACGATAGAGCTCCCATTCGAAACATAGATCTTTCCGTGAAAGGAGGAGGAGAAAAAGCAAGATACTTTGTTTCGGCCAACAACTATTCGCAAGAGGGATTGATCAAAAACTCTGGTTTTGAGCGTTTCTCAGGAAGGGTGAACATGGATTTTAGGGTAAATTCCAAACTAAACATGGGAACAAGTATGCTATACTCCCGTTCCAATCGGGATATAGTGCCCAATAGCGATAATATTGCCGGAGCCTTTGCCGGTTCGCACTTTTACCCTTCAAATATGGAGGTGTTGGATGCAGATGGCAACTATAATCGTATCCCTACCATTGACCACCCTTTGGCAACGATCAACGATGTGGATATCCAAATGGAAACAGGAAGATTTCTAGGTACCGTTTTTGCCGAATATACCTTTTTGCCCGGGTTGAGGTTAAAATCTTCATTTAGTGCGGATTATACCAATAATAGGGAAACGGAATACCTTAATACCAATACAAATGCGGGTAGTGCCGTACAGGGAAGTGCAGATTTATATACCCTCGATGATTATAACTGGATTCAGGAAAATGTTTTGAGTTATCAGTTTAATTTGGAAAAAAATGCATTTAATATTTTGGTGGGTAATTCCGTTCAAAAGTCGATCAGAAGATATGGTTTTTCGAGTGGGACCGGTTTTCCTACCAACGATTTTAGACAAATAAGCTCAGCAGCTATTTTAGATGCCAGTTCAGGAAGCACGAGCTATGGATTGGCCTCCATATTTTCGAGGGTCAATTATAATTTTGATCAAAAATATTTGGTCACATTAAACTTAAGGGGCGATGCCTCATCCCGATTTGGAAAGGACAATCGTTGGGGGATTTTCCCGGCGGTAGGCTTGGGATGGGTCATATCCAAAGAAAAATTTTTACAGGACGTAAAGTTTTTGAACAACCTAAAGTTTATGGTGGGCTACGGTATCACCGGTAACCAAAGTGGAATTACCGATTTTAATTCGGTCGGTCTTTGGGAAGGAGCTGCATACACCTCTGAGCCAGGCGTACGTCCTCTACAATTGGAAAATCCTTCGCTCAAGTGGGAAACTACAAAGCAAACGGATATCAGTATGGATATGACCATGTTCGATAACAGAGTCAACTTTACGGCTGGTTATTATTATAAAAAGACCGAAGATCTATTGTTGGAAGTACCTGTGCCAACTACATCCGGATTTGAGTCGGTGATCCAAAATTCGGGAGCGATCCAAAACCAAGGTGTGGAAATAGGTCTGGGTGTGGAAGTATTCCCAACGGATAATGATTTGACTTGGTACATCAATGGAAATATTTCCGGGAATAGAAATAAAATTTTAGATCTGGCAGCTCCTTTCAATGTGTACAACAGGGATTTGTTCCGATATGAAGAAGGTGCACCGATGTATTCCTACTACATGCACAAACAATTGGGCGTAGATCCACAAACAGGTGATGCCATTTTTGAAGATTATGATGGGGATGGAGAATTTTCAACCAGCTCCGACCGATATATTGTTGGCGATGCCAACCCGGACTTTTTTGGAGGACTTACCAATACTTTGAAGTACAAGGGAGTTGATCTTAGCTTTTTCTGGCAATTCTCCTACGGAAACGAGCAATTGAACTTTACACGCTTTTTTATGGAACATGGCGGTAGTAGGGGTACCAACTACACGACTTCGCAATTGGCCAGATGGCAACAGCCGGGCGATATTACTGATGTACCAAGAATGTCTGCGGCCAATTATGCATCGGATCTTAGACCATCTCGATTTGTGGAAGACGGTTCCTATTTAAGATTGAAAAACATATCATTGGGTTATACTTTGCCATCTTCGATCACGGAATCTTTAAAAATGTCAACGGCAAGAGTATATGTTTCAGGTCAGAATATTGTGACCATTACAAATTATTCGGGATTAGATCCGGAAGTGACTGCAACTGCAGATACATCATTGACCCAAGGAGTTGAGTTTTTTACCACTCCTTCCCCAATGACGATCATGGCAGGTATCAACCTAAGTTTTTAATTGAAGAACAAAGAAATAGGAGTGAAAAACTTAAAAAAAAATAAACCAATGTATAAGACCATAAATATAAACGTGAAGACTTTCCTGAGATATACCACCGTGCTCGGATTGTTGATAACCACCGCATGCGATGATATACTGGAGAGGACACCTGAAAATCAAGTGGAGGAAGCTTCAGTGGTTACTGATGAGACCAGTGCCCGTGCTGCGGTAAACGGTATGTACAACGAATTGCAAAGCTCGGACTACTACGGTGACAATTTCCTGATCATGGGAGATGTATCGTCCGATATAGCCCAAAGTATTGGAACTTGGGATTTTTATCGTGAAATGGACACTTACGAAGTATCGGCCGCGGGGAATACCGAGAACGATAATTTTTATAAAAGAGCCAATTCTGCCATTAATATTGCCAACAATGTGCTCAAAAAAGTTGCAGAATTGGATAATATCACCGACGAAAGCAAGGATGCAAAATTGGGCGCAGCATACTTTATTAGAGCGTTGGCCTTGTTCGACTTGAACCGGGTGTACGGAGGTGTTCCCGGGGTGGTAGGGACCATGGGTATGCCAGTAATAAGAGAGGCAACGGGATCTATCGAGGAGATCACCTATCCAGAAAGGCCCGCACTGCTGGATTCCTATTTGGCGGTAGAAGAAGATTTGTTGAACGCTATAGAGCTGTTGCCGGATACCAACGACAAAACAGTGGCATCCAAAGGAGCGGCACGGGCATTAATTTCTAGATTGTATCTGTATTTAGAATACTACGAAGACGTAATCGATTATTCAACAGATGTAATTGCTGACCCTAAGTACACACTAAACCCAAATTTTTTGGACATATTTGTCACCAAATCCAACCAAGAATCGGTTTTTGAACTCGATTTTAACACTACCGATCAAAGTGGCATCCGAAACTGGTACAATCCCAATGGCGGCCGTGGGGATTTAACCTCGCACCAGGAGTTTTATTTGGAGGCTTCATCCGATCCAATGGATGTTCGCGGACAGTTATTTGGATTTTCCGAGTCCAACGGCAATTTTCAAATCAAATATCAAAAAGCAGGCGGACTGGATAACATCCATATCATCCGTATTTCCGAAATGTATCTAAATAGGGCAGAGGCCTTGGCCCAGACCGATGACCTTGATGGGGCAATCGACGATTTGAACGAGGTTAGAACTAGAGCAGGTATTGATGCCATTGCAGTTACCCCAGCAACTAAACAGGAAGTTTTAGAGCTAATCTGGCAAGAAAGAAAACTGGAGTTTGCCTTCGAGGGACACCGTTTCTTTGATTTGACCCGAACAGGACAGATTATGGATGTACTTCAAAATATCAACAGAAACAATGGGCCGGCGGTAAGCATTCCAGAAATCGGAAGGGCAGTTTTTCCAATCCCAAGATTTGAACTCGATGCAAATCCAAATCTCGAGCAAAACGAAGCGTATCGCTAATTTATCTAACCAATAAAACAACAATTATGAAACACTTTAAAAAGATAAAATATATTGCACTAAGTGGTTTGGGCTTCTGTATCTCACTTTTGGGTACAAATGCAAAGGCGCAGAACAAACCTTTGGACACTACACTTTTTAAATCCATGGAATATCGCGTAGCAGGGCCATACCGTGGCGGACGTTCCATTGGTATTGCAGGTCACGCGGACCGACAGAACGAATACTATTTTGGTGCTACCGGCGGAGGACTTTGGAAAACCACCGATGGAGGTAACACATGGGACCCAGTTACCGACGGACAGATCAATTCGTCCTCTGTAGGCGCGGTGGATGTGGCCGATAGTGACCCGGATATCGTATACATTGGTACGGGAGAGTCAGAGTTTAGAGGCAACATTATGCAGGGTGATGGTGTTTACAAATCCACCGATGCGGGAAAAACCTGGGTACATGCCGGTTTAAAAGATTCGCAGACCATTTCGAGGATACGGATCCACCCGACCAACCCCGATATTGTATATGCAGCAGTTTTGGGTCATCCTTTTGGCCCAAACGAAGAAAGAGGTGTGTTTAAAACCACAGATGGGGGGGACACCTGGAAAAAAATCCTGTACAAGGGCCCAAAAGCAGGTGCGGCCGATTTGATCTTGGATCCTTCCGATCCAAATACGATTTACGCTTCTATCTGGGAAGTATACAGAACCCCGTGGAAAATGTGGGGAGGTGGTGGAGCATCTGCCCTGTTTAAATCCACCGATGGAGGTGAAAGCTGGGAAGAGCTGAGCAATTTACCAGGAATGCCAGAAGCTCCGATCGGTAAAATAGGGGTAACTGTATCCCCGGTAGATTCCAACCGTGTTTGGGCCATAATCGAAGCCAATAACGGCGGTGTTTTTCGTTCCGATGATGGGGGGAAAACTTGGAAACAGACCAACAACGAACGAAAATTGCGTCAGCGGGCATTTTACTATACACGTATTTATGCAGATCCAAAGGACAAGGATGTGGTTTATGTGCTCAACGTAAATTTCTGGAAATCCACCGACGGTGGAGAAAAGTTTGATACAGAGATTAAAGTGCCACATGGCGACAACCATGATCTATGGATAGACCCTAACAATCCAATGCGTATGGCACAGGCCAACGATGGAGGAGGAACTATTTCGGTAAATGGCGGTAAAACCTGGACAGATGAAAATTTTCCGACCGCTCAACTTTACCATATTACTGCGACGAACGATTTTCCATATTTTGTGGCAGGTGCTCAGCAAGACAATAGCACCATTGCTGTCCCGAGCGAAGGGTGGAACTTTTTAACGGCAAGAACAAACACTTTAAAAAAATCCACGCCCCATTATGCCGTTGGTGGAGGTGAGAGCGGATATATAACTCAAGACCCGGAAGACCTGGATGTTTTCTATGCGGGCAGTTATTCTGGAGTACTTACCCGCTATAATAGGAGAACAGGAGAAAGTAGGAGAATTGAGCCATATCCACGTTATTTTATGGGTGAACCGGCAGAAACTTTACCCGAGCGTGTACATTGGACCTATCCTATAGTATTTTCCCCACAGGATTCGGATAGACTTTACGTAACTTCCCAACACGTATGGGTCTCCAACGATCGTGGGCAATCCTGGGAAAAAATCAGTCCAGACCTAACTTATGCCGACCCGGAGACCATGGGGGAAAGCGGAGGGGTCGTTACCCTGGATATGAGTGGTCCCGAATTGTATGCCACTGTTTATGCATTGGCACCTTCGTACCATGATGTGAATACTATTTGGGCAGGCTCAGATGATGGAATGTTGCACATTACCCGAAACCATGGTAAATCTTGGGAAAATATAACACCTCCCGATGTGCCGAAACACTCAAGAATCAGTATTATCGATGCTTCAAGGCATCATGCCGGTACAGCTTATGTTGCCATAAAAAGGTATCAAATGAACGACCGTGCCCCATATATCTACAAAACTACCGATTACGGTGCCACTTGGACCAAGATCATCAATGGTATTGCAGAAGGTCATTATGTACATGCCGTTCGAGAAGATATACAAGTGCCCGGATTGCTTTATGCAGGTACCGAACACGGAATGTATGTGTCTTTTGATGCGGGGGAAAATTGGAAATCGTTCCAGTTGAACCTACCCGATGTAGCTGTGCGCGATCTAGTCGTTACCGAAAAGGACATTGCTATTGCAACCCATGGTAGATCTATGTGGATTTTGGATGATATATCCCCGATACGTGAGTACAAAGAAGATATTTTACAGAAAGATCTGCATGTGTACACCCCGTATTATTCAGTAAGACGAGTGCAAGATGCTGTTTTTCAGTACTATTTGGGTAAAGAGGCCAATGAGGTAACCATCGAGATTTTGGATGGATCCGGAAATGTAATCAGAAAGTTTGCCCCCAAAGATCCTACCGAGGAAATGGCAACCGAAGAGAAGGATAAGAACGAGGAAGAAGAAGGCAAGAAGAAAAAAGATAAGGATGTGCCCACTACTCACATGGGGCTGAACACCTTTAACTGGGACCTTCGTTATCCAGGCGCCACTGTTTTCGATAAAATGATCCTGTGGTCTGCACGCCCTAAAAGAGGTCCAATGGCCCTTCCTGGAAAATATCAGGTAAGGATAACCGCAGATGGCAAAAGCGAGACCAAAGAATTTGAAGTGAAAATGGATCCAAGGGTGAAGAACGTGAGTTCGGCCGATCTTAAAAAGCAATTTGACCTTTTAATGAATTTAAGGAACAAATTAAGCGAGGCCAACGAAGCTGTTATCGCCATCCGAAAATACAAAAAGGAAATGGGGGACGATATCAGAAAATCCACATTAAAAAAATTGGATGCCATAGAAAGTGAATTGTACCAGGTTAAAAATGAAAGTAATCAGGATCCTTTAAACTATCCTATAAAATTGAACAACAAGTTGGCCAGCCTTAGTTTAATAGTGGATAGCGCAGAATCAAAACCTACCAATGGTGCCTACCAAGTTTACGAAGAGCTGAGTCAAGAACTGGCAAAATTATTGGACGAACTGAATGCGTTGAATTTGGAGAAAAAAATGGCGAAGAAAATCAAGGGTTAAAATGAATTAGCTAAACAACAATCCAAAACCTTATACGTAAGGTGTTAAGTTTTGACCTCTTGTTTATCGATTGACCCAAAACTTCAATCGTAACGATCCCCCTAATTTTAGGGGGATCATTTTTTTTTCAAGGTTGGTAATGGGGGTTCTATAGACTGGTTATTGTAGTATAGTTTACAAACGTAATTCAGTGAATGCGCAGGATATGCTTCATTTTTTGCGGGGACAAATACTCAAAATAACGATGGGTAACTTCGAATTTAGTATTAAAAATAATTATGGATGGAAGCGAAAAAGGGTGATTTGTTCTTGAAGCAAGAAGAATTGGGATTTCATGTATAGGTGCTCTTTCCAAACCAACTTGCTTGTTCATAAATGTCTCTCCCGCAAAAGTAATGGTGTCGGTACTCTCTGCATTCATTTTTACGGCATAATACTCCCTGTTCAATTTGGTGATTATCTCCTTGTCCCGAAAAGCAACTTTATCCATCTTTTTACAATAGGCACACCATTCGGCATAGAAATCGACGAAGACTTTTTTAGGGTTTACGGCCAACGAATCTTCTAACTGGCCAAATGTTATCCAGTTGATTTGATCGCTTTTTTGTGCTGTTATGTTTTGAGACAGTAACAGTAAAGAACATATTCCGAGCCATGTTTTAACTATCATACTATATGTTAATGTAACTTTCCAATTTTGATTCCTGCAAATACGGATCTTGGGGCAGCGGGTCCATAGACATAGTCCGAGTCACGGGTCGGTCCCGAATCAAAATCGTTCTGATAACTGTCAAAAATATTTTTGACACCTCCAAAGAGGGTGATCATAAAATCATCGTTAAAATCCCAGTGACTTTCCAATTTAATATTGAGGTCAAAAAAGGCATCTACTTCATTTAACTGTAAAAATCCAGTATCACTGATGACCAAGGGAACGGTCATTCTACCTGTATAGGTCCCGGTAAGGTCTATATTGAAAGCTGTATTCGGAATCCAAGAGGTATTCGCGTAGCCATATAGATTAGGGTTTCGGACAAACTCATCTATGATGATGTCGGTTTCTCCAAGGGTGCCATCACTTTCAAAAAGAATTTGAGTATTATTATATTTAGATTGTTGCAATGTGCCGCCCAACTGAAACCGCCACTTAGGGTCCGGCGAAAGCCCCAATTCAAAATTGGAGCCATATACTTTTGCCCCAGAACCATTTCGAACTTCTTCCAAAATAGAACCATTGGCAAGCGTGGCGCCTGTACTCACTGTTGTAAACGGATCTTGTATGGTGGTGTAAAATCCTTCGAGCAGGGCATCGAATTGCAGTAGACCCTTGGTTTTGGAATAATTTAATGAAGCTGTATAGGCATTGGAATATTCGGTTTCCAGGTCATCCGACAGAATAACAAACAATGGCTCGCCGCCCACACTGGAAATATGAAGGTCCTCGTTAAATGCCTGAGGTGCCCTAAAGCCTCGGGCGTACCCTCCGCGAAAACGCAATTCATCCGTAAAAAGATAGGATATGGTCAACCTTGGGGAAAGAACGGTTTGACTAATATCCACATCTCTGGAAATATTACCAATGGTATAAAGACCATCAACCTTTATGTTATCTAATCGAGCTCCCAACAGGGCAGTGAACTTTTCGGTAGGTTTCCATTCGTATTGTGCATAGGCCCCCAATGAATTTACACTTTGATCTACACGTCTATTGTATCCAGGTATGCCATCTTCTGTGTTGCTATGGATGTATTCCGATCCGGTCGTTAGCACATCACCGTTTTTAAAGGTTTTGGTGTATTGTATGCCATTAACCCAAGCAAGGTCCTTGGTGCTACCGTAGGCATTGTTCGCCAAGGTACTATCTTGACGTGTTCGGCCACCCCCTAGACCTCCGTAGTAACTCTTTCGGTTGGTGTACGATGCCGAAGTGTAAACTTGGAACTTATTGGAGCGATCCTTACTGTTTATTTCATATTCTGTACCGCCTATAAAAGTATCGTGGTCTAACTGTTCTGTGATATCGGTAAACTGTGGGGCCAAATCCAGCCGGTTACCTCCTCGTCTAAATTCTTTTATGGCATTTAAGTTGATGGAAATCCTACTTAGGTCACTTGGTCTGTAAAATGCTTTTGCGCCAATGGTGGTGTTCCGTAGTTCCACCATTTCGGTAAAGCCATCATCATTGGCATCGTAGGCATCTCGGTTACGATACGCGCCAAATAGTGTTATACCACTATACAGGTCATCGGATATAATAGAGGCATTAAAGTTTACATTACGGTCAACTGCGTCCCTGTCTACCAACGCCAAATTGCTGCCAATTTCCCAAGTATTTAAAACAGGATCTTTGGTTATAACATTTACGGTTCCGGCAATTGCATTGGAGCCATAGAGAGCGGAACCTCCGCTTCTTACGACTTCTATCCTTTCGATTATATTCGTAGGGATCTGTTCTAGTCCATACACCCCCAATAAGGATGAGAATATGGGCCTGCTATTGAGCAATATTTGCGTATATCCACCTTCGAGGCCGTTTAATCTAACTTGGGTAAAACCACAGTTTTGGCAATTGGTCTCCACTCTAACACCGGGAGCAAAGTTCAATCCATCTGCGAGGGTAGGAGACTGGGTCGCCGCCAATAAGCGGGGTTTAATGGAAGAAACAACAACGGGAGTGCTTTTTCTTTCTACTCGGTTTCTTGTGGCACTTACCACTACTTCCTCGAGTCCCAGCGCGTCCTCGATCATTTCAAAATTGAATTGTTGTTTTTGAACTGGATTCACTTCTTGCCGTAAGGTTCTGTATCCTTGGGCCTGAACTACGATTATGCCAGAGGTGGTTGGGACTTCCAGTTCGTAATATCCGTCAAAATCTGCACTCGCACCGTGGGTATCGCCCTCCATATAAACTGTAGCAAAGGGTATTGGATTGCCATGCGACGTAACAGAGCCGGATATTTTTATCCTTTGGTTTTGGGCCGTTAACATCGATGTGAACAACAATAGGAGGGGAAATAAGTTTTTCATTTGAATACAAAGGTTTAATGCGATGGTTTAGAAATTATACCACGGATATGGTCAAAGGTCAATAAGGTTTTGGAATCAATTATTCCATAAGATGGACTCTTTGGACGGGCCATTCGTCATCATAGCCACTTTGCCATTTTTTGGTAGAAAGCTCCTCATCTGTAGCCAAGCATGCGTTCAGGCTCTGTGCAATCAACTGTTGGTCCATGTTTTGCCCTATAAAAACAATTTCATTTTTTCTGTCACCGAATTTTGGGTCCCATTCTGCTTCTATTTGCTGTTGATTTTGTGCAAAGGACATAAACTGTATCCTTTTGTTGAAAGGCATACTGCTCCACCAAAGCCCTGCGCTGTCGGCTCTTAACGAACCTCCGGCCTGACTCCATACCAGAGCTTGTTCCGGTCTTGAGGCAACCCAGAACAAACCCTTGCTCCTTATTATGGTATGGGGGAATTTTTGTGAAACATAGTCCCAAAATCTTATGGGATCGAAGGGCTTTTTACTTCTATAAACAAAAGAACCTATCCCATACTCCTCGGTTTCCGGGGTGTGTTCTTCCTTATTTAATTCCTCTATCCATCCGGCGCTTTGTTCAGCTTCTTCAAAATTGAAGAGTCCTGTATTCAAGATTTTATTTGGATCAACTTTGCTAAAACTGGATTCGATAATACATGCGGAAGGATTCAATTTTTGAATGGATGCTTTTAGGACTCCCAAATGCTCTTCGGAGACCAGGTCTGTTTTGTTCAAAACGATTACATTGGCAAACTCTATTTGATCGGTCAGTAGGTTTACGATGGTTCGGTAATCACCTTCAATATCAGTAAGGCTCCTGTCCATAAGGGTTTCGGGACTTCCAAAATCCTTGAAAAAGTTGAAGGCATCCACAACGGTGACCATGGTATCTATATAACTAAAACGGGAAAGATCTATTCCCTGTTCCTCGTCCACAAATGAGAAGGTCTGCGCAACAGGCACAGGTTCGCTGATACCTGTACTTTCGATCAATAGATAATCGAACCGGTTTTCCTTTGCCAAGCGTTCTACTTCGATCATTAGATCTTCGCGCAATGTACAGCAAATACAGCCATTGCTCATTTCTACAAGTTTTTCTTCTGTTCTGGATAAGGTGTTTTCGTTTTTAACTAATTCAGCGTCAACATTAACCTCGCTCATATCGTTTACGATCACAGCTACCTTTAGGCCGGCCTTATTGTGTAAAATGTGGTTGAGCAATGTTGTTTTACCGGCCCCAAGAAATCCACTTAATATGGTTACGGGCAATTTGTTGGTTTTGTTCATGTTTTATTGTGGGTATTTTCTAGACTATGACTACTAGGGTAGGCCATGTTTTTCATTTCCTTTTTTTGCGTTCAAACTTTACCGATAACAATTTTATTCTCCGTTTTCTTTGTTGAGCGCATTAAGGAATTCATTCCTGGTTGCTGGTTTTTCAAAGTCTCCACCATATTCGATGGTAATGGTTGAACTGGATATATCCTTTATGCCACGGGAAGAGACGCAAAGGTGCTTGGCCGTTATCATTACAATTACACTACGGGTGTTCAATGTTTTTTGTAAATCTTCCAAGATTTGCTTGCACAATCGCTCCTGTACTTGAGGTCTATGTGCATAATAGTTCACCAACCTATTTATTTTGGATAGGCCTATTACCCTTTCGTTGGGAATGTACGCCACATGCGCATGACCGGTAATGGGTAAAAAATGGTGTTCACAGGCAGAATCAATGGTGATATTTTGTTCTATCAGCATTTTTTTATACCCATACTTGTTCTGGAATGTGGAAAGTTTTGGTTTGTTTATAGGGTTAAGACCATAAAAGAGTTCCTTAACGTACATTTTGGCAACACGGTACGGTGTTCCGGAAAGACTGTCGTCGGTCAGATCCAGCCCTAACTCTTCCATTATCTGTTTAAAATGTGCTTGGATGTTTTTTATTTTTTCCTCATCACTTTTGATAAAAGCATCATCTCGTAAAGGAGTTTCTACAGAAGAGGATAGGTGCATGTCGCCAATTTCCTCTATAAGCGCTGTTTTATTTTTTTTCATATACCTATTTTGATAGGGAAAGTATGCTCACATTAAAATAACGCGACACAGTCGCAAAAATAGGTAATTACAATTTAAATGCAACATAATCGCAATAATATATTTCCCATTTTCATTATTGGTACGTCGGGTTACCAACTATTTTCTGCCATTTAACCCCATAAACCTGCACTCCTGTACTTTTACTATACAGAGCAGGGTGATTTTCATTGCTTTGTATCAAGTTATTCATCAATCAAAAAACGAACAAATGAGAAAAGGAGTAATTGCAAAACTTGTATTGGTATTGATTTTCACTAGCTGTGCATCAAAAAAAACCAATGAACCCATTGTAAAAGATTACCAAATGGGAGAAAAATGGACTTGGAAATGGGAACGAAAAGTAGATGGTGAAGTTCGGGCAGAAGGCGAGGATGTACAAGAAGTTGTTAAATACAAGAGTACTTTGGGGCTGTGGAACGGAGCGGATACCCTTCAAATTCCAACTGAAATAAATAAAAACCAGAGCAGTACACCATTTAGGAGTTGGCCTTTGCAAGTAGGAAAAAAGTGGAAGTATGTTTCCGAATGGGCGAACAACGAGGGAACCACCGGAAAAACCAGTCAGGATGTTGAAGTTGTTTCCTTTGAAGAGCTGAATGTAGAAGCAGGGAAATTCGAGGCCTATAAAATTGAATATAAAGGGATTGTGACAAATTCAAGAGGTTTTAAGGGTGAGATGACCGATATTTGGTGGTATGCCCCAGCATTGAAAACATACATCAAACATATAAATGATGATGGTTATGGTTTGTATACCAATGAATTGACCAGTTATTCAAAAGCCGGGGAGTAATATTTTTTTTAGGATAAAGTACATTTCAAATACGAGCATTGGAAAATAAAGGCACACATATGGGATTATCACTTTATTGGAAATGCCAACTTATAGGTTGGGGCGTGGTATCCTTGTTGTGGCTTTATATTGCACTGGACAGAGACCAATTTACCGTTTCCCATGCCATGATCAACTATGTGCTCGATGTTTCCATCTGCATTGGGCTTACCCACGCATATAGGACCATAGCATTGCATTTTAAATGGAATCAAATGGGCATTAGACCATTGTTGAAAAAGCTCATACCATCCATATTCGTTTTGGCCGTTTTGTTCATGCAGCTCATGAATTTAAAAACATCGGCATATATCTATTTGGTCAATGAGGTAAATGTCTTTGTGGAAAATATCTTGGTTTGGAACCCGGTTTTAATCACGGGTTTGAGGCATATGGCAATTTGGGTACTCGCCTATCACGCCTATCATTTTTATATGAGAGAAGTAAATACGACAAAAGTAAATGCCCAACTTACCATCAAAGCAAAGCAAAGTCAGTTGGATAATTTATCGGCACAGCTCAATCCTCATTTCTTGTTCAATTCTTTGAACTCGATCAAGGCGCTGGTTGTTGAGAACCCGACCGGAGCAAGAAGGGCCATCGATTTGTTGTCCGATCTATTGCGTACATCGCTCTACGATAAGGAGCACTTGACCATTTCCATAGCCGAAGAAATGGCTTTGGTAAACGATTATGTGGAGTTGGAAAAGCTTCGGTTTGAAGAACGATTGACCATTAATATGAACCTTGACAAATCCCTCGATAAAGTAAAAATTCCACCTTTGAGTATCCAACTATTGGTGGAGAACGCCATAAAGCATGGGGTGGACAAACAAATACAAGGAGGTACGGTAGATATTTCAGTTCAAAAAAAGGAGGGTTATGTCGTGGTTCAGGTAAAGAATCCTGGGGTCTTCTTAAAGGGAGAAGATGCGGGAGTAGGGCTTAAAAATCTAAGTGAACGCCTTTTGTTGCAATATGATGGTCTAGCGAAGATTGAGATTGCAACGCCTTCAGAAAATGAGGTTCTGGCCACTTTACTAATTCCAATTGAAAAATAATGGGCAACTATAGAACATTGATCATAGATGATGAACGCTTGGCTCGTGAAGAGGTACGAAGAGCACTGGAACACTATCCGGAATTTACCATAATTGGGGAGGCAAACAATGTGGAAGTAGCCAAAAAATTGGTGGAAAAGGAACAGCCGGACCTCATTTTTTTGGACATCCACATGCCCGGAAAATCAGGTTTTGATTTATTGGAGGAGTTGGGAACTGTTCCAGAAGTGGTGTTCACGACTGCCTATGATCAATATGCGGTTCAGGCCTTTGAAGTAAATGCACTGGATTATTTGGTAAAACCGCTTCGGGAAGAACGTTTTGCCAAAACCATCGAAAAAGTAAAGCTTGAGTTTAAAAAGCAGGAAGAAGAGCAGAAGGTACCCTTGGCGAGCCATCAAAAAATCTTTATTAAAGATGGTGAAAAGGTGTACTTTATTGCATTGGCGGAGGTTAGTTTAATCGAGTCCATGGACAACTATGCGCGGCTATATTTTGGTGATGAAAAACCTATGATCAAACGCTCGTTGAACCAATTGGAGAAGAGATTGGACCCTGCTATTTTTTTTAGGGCAAATAGAAGTCAGATCATCAACACCGAGTACATTAAGGAAATTCAGCCCTATTTTAATAACAAACTACGACTTGTATTGACCACGGGGGAAATTGTTGATCTATCGAGTAGGCAATCCGTAAGCTTCAAAAAACGAAATAGTTTGTAGCTATTTACAAACAATCACATTCAAAAACGAACAAAAAAAGCAAACAGCAGTAGGACATCTATGTCCCAATCCTAACATCAATCAAAATGAAAAAATCAATCAGTTTAATAGCTTTTGGTATTGCAATAGTCCTTGTTTTTTTTGCTGCATGCAAGGAGCAAAATCAAGTTCGGCCCCCTAGAATCATTACTGAAAATAATTCATCCTATCTGGTTCAGGATAGTATTTTGATCCCAACAGCCGATGGCGCAAATATCCACGCAGTCATCGTTCGAAATTCCGAATTGGAGGAGCCAGCCCCAACTATTTTGTTCCACACCATTTATGCCCGTAAAAATGACCTGGACAGGGCAAAAATGGCGGCCGACCATGGGTATATAGGTGTGGTTTCGTACACCCGAGGCAAAGGATTGAGCCCGGATTCGATTGTACCCTATAAATATGAGGCAAAAGATACGTATGAAGTAATCGACTGGATCAGCAAACAGGATTGGAGCAATCAAAAGGTGGGGATGTACGGTGGAAGTTACGTCGGGTTTACCCAATGGGCCGCGGTAAAATACAAGGTACATTCAGCGCTTAAAACTATTGTGCCCTCCGTTTCGGCAGCACCCGGTATAGCCGAACCTATGGAGAATGGCATTCATTGGAACTTTCATTATCCTTGGAACCATTATGTGTCCAACAACAAGTATTTGGACACCACTTTGTATAACAATTGGCAACGTTGGAACAATTTGAACTTGAAATGGTTTGAAACCGGCGTAGCTTACAAAGCAATGGATAGCTTGGATGGATTACCCAATCCACAGTTTCGAGAGCGCTTATTACACCCAACATATGATGATTATTGGCAAAACATGATGCCCTACAAAGAAGAATTTGCCCATATCAATATTCCTGTTTTGGCCACGACTGGATATTATGATGGGGGGCAAGTGGGAACACAGTATTATTTAAAAGAACATACCAAATTCAATACAAATGCAGCACATTATCTAGTGATTGGACCCTACACCCATTTTGGGGCCCAGGAGAAACCTAATCGTCATATTATGGGATACGATATTGATCCAGTGGCCCAAATTGATATCACAAGCTTGATCTTTGAGTGGTTTGATCATATTTTAAAAGGAAAAGCCAAACCAGCATTGTTACAGGATAAAATCAATTATCAGGTAATGGGAGCGAACAAATGGGGTCATGCCCCTTCTTTGCAGGCCATGGCAACTGATACTTTAAAGTATTATGTGGGCAATGGGCGTTCGGGTGTAACTTTCGCATCTTTGTTTGGAACGGGAAACAATGACAAGGATGAACATTACACTCTCTCCCAGCAACCCTTGGATTCCAGCGAATATTTGGAACAGGTCATAGATTTCACAGACCGTAGCAATCGAACTTGGAATTCGAGTGGATGGCGGGCTATTGTTGCGGATAGCCTTATGGTTGGCGGTGGTTTTTCTTTTATCACCCAACCTTTTGAATCCGATGTTGAATTGAACGGATCCTTTGGTGGCGAAATTTCGGTGTCCATTAACAAAAAAGATTTTGATTATACGGTAGTCTTGTTTGAACAGACCCCAGATGGTAAATTCTTTGCCTTGACCTTGCCCTATAAGGCTAGGGCAAGTTTTGCGCATAGTCTTGAGAAACGGCAGTTGTTGATACCCAACAAGAAAACAAAACTTCCTTTTGGCATTGTGCGGATCACCAGTAAAAAGATAAGCAAGGGCAGTCGTTTGGTAGTGGTCGTCAACGGAAACAAAGAACCCTTTACGGAAATAAATTATGGAACGGGAAAAAATGTCAGCGAAGAAACCATCAATGATGCGAAAGAGCCTTTGATCATTAAATGGTATGGGGATGGTTATATTGAAATACCGTTAAGGATAGATAAGTAATACGATTGGAAATGTAGGAGATTAATATACAGGGGTGCCAAAAATAAAAAGGAGCTATTTTTAATAGCTCCTTTTCTGTGACCGCGGCAGGATTCAAACCTGCAACCTTCTGAGCCGTAATCAGATGCGCTATTCAGTTGCGCCACGCGGCCTTATTTAAGGGCTGCAAATATATTTCTTTTTAACTTTACCACAAAACCCTAGCGAACAAAAATGGATTTTGAACCCTACATTCGTGATATTAAGGACTTCCCAAAACCGGGCGTGACTTTTAAGGATATAACGCCCCTATTAAAAAATGCCACAGCGCTGCAAAAGGCGGCCAATGCTTTGGTGGGGTTTATTGGCAATACGAAAATTGATAAAGTAGTAGGGGTGGACAGCCGAGGTTTTATTTTTGCTCCCATGTTGGCCGAAAAACTAGGTGCTGGTTTTGTAACTGTCCGAAAATCAGGAAAGCTACCTTATACGACTATTTCTGAGTCCTATGATCTGGAATATGGAAAGGGGGTCTTGGAAATCCACGCGGACGCCATTGAGGAAGGGGACAAGGTGTTGGTGCACGACGATGTACTGGCAACAGGCGGGACTGCCGAAGCCGTATGTAAATTAGTGGAGAAGCTAGGGGGGGAGGTGGTCCAGTGCAATTTTCTAATCGAACTTTCCTTTTTAAAGGGGGGCGATAAGCTCAACGGTTATCCTGTAAAAGCTCTCTTGAGATATTAATTATTGTCCAAAGCCTTGGTGGTTACAAAATAGCGCCACCCGATTATCGCTAGCTGCAATTTACTTGCCTTGGATAGATCCAGTCCCTTTTTTGAATATGACGGGAGAATAACCTTGTTTATTTTGGCCAAAACCTTGTAAAACATAAATTAATTGGGTTTAGGACAAATATAGGCAAAGCAACTTATAGGTTATATCTTATAAGGTTGCAGGTAGCTCGGTGTTTTTTAAATAAAAATTAGAGTCAGGAGTTGCATTAAAAGAGCGATGAAAAACTTTACGATTGCGATCATTTTTTAGATTGGTTTAAATGTTGAACAAACAACTATTTTGCTTGTATGTTTTTCGAATATAGAATGATAAAAGTCATGCTTCCAAGCAATTGAGTAAAAATCTATGCAATTGAATACGAGATTGAATCTTTTAAAACGGTAAGCTGCTATAAGTGTAATCTTGGTGCTTGGTAATAATTAATATATGTAACCTATAAGTGTTTGTGTGGTTAAATAATGTTAGAATTGTAGGGGGTCTTTTAATAGGTTTGCCAAAACCTAGGGAGCTTTCGTTTAAAAAAGCGCTATTTTTAGCTGTTTCGTTTCTCGATAAAAAAAAGAGCCGCTAAAAAAAGCGACTCATTCAACACTAAGTTTTTATGGTTTAAAAAGGAATTATTTATTTTTTTTGGTGGTTATCTCAACCACTCCATTTGTAGCTTTTTTACCATATTTTTCAATAGCAGGGTCTCCCTTTAAAACGGTTACATTTTCAATATCGGATGGTGATATTTTATTGACCATTTTTTGTTTTGTTTTTTTACCATCCACAATATACAGTGGTCGACCTTTATCATCAGAACTTATAAAAAGGAAGTTCGAGTCATCACCGCTGACTTCGATACCCTCGTCATCATCGGAATCCCTAATGACCATTACATTTGTTTTATTCTCAATGTTCACATCCTTGTCGTCAATCATTTTCATTACAAATGCACCGTCTTTCTTTTTTCCAATTTTCTCAATTTTTACATTCTTCTTTCCGTTACCTTTTTGTTTGACTATAAAAACACTTTCTTCATCACTATCCTCATCTAAATGTATATCCATGGTATGTAGCTTATCTTCATTGACCTCCTCACCATTGACGAATACCTTCTTTTTACCATCTACTTTTTTTACGATAATTTCTTTTTCGTCATCCGTACTCCATGAGACGTCACTATCATCCGTTCTATGGATTTTAACCTTACTTTTCTTTTTTACGTTCCAAAAGGAGACCGCATTGTTCGTATCATCGTATAGTACGGTTATAGGGTTGATCGGACTATCGGAATTTGAGTTGTAATTCCCACTAAAGTCTTTACCATTTGCGTTTTTTCCGCTTAGGTTCAACGAGATGGAAATAATTTCGCCGTCGTCGTTCCTTACTGTGGTATAGCTAAAGTCCACACCCTCTTTGGCCAAATCTTTTTTAATGTTGTCCAAATCCGCATCTGTGGTGTTCTTGTCAATGGTTAGCTCTACCATCTTGTTGTCTTTTGGTGTTTCTTTTACCATAACGTTATCGAGGGTGACGGAATCTTTATAAAGATATTTTTTCTCAATATTGAAACTCACAAGCAGCAATCCCAATAGAGGCATTACGGCCAATGTTTTAAGAATGTTGACTTTTTTCGATTGATTTTGATTTAACATGACTATTCGTTTTTTGATTAATGAATTATAAAATGAGTTGGCCAATGTGTATTCTTTTTGATCGACCGCCTGTTTAAGCATAAGGTACTGGTAGGATTTTTTGTTGTCCGTTTCTTCCACGGCGTAATGATCCGCCAAATACTCTAGGTTCTGTTTTATTGCACTTTGATACAACCATAGAATTGGATTGAACCAGAAAACTATCTTTAAAACTTCCAATAATAGAATATCCAAGGTGTGATATTGTCTTGCATGGACCTTTTCGTGCTCCAAAACCGAGCGTAGTTCGTTTGGTTCGAACAATCGCGGATTATAAAAAATATAATTGAAGAACGAGAAGGGGGAAATCCGCTTTTCCGTAATCATATGAACATACGGACTTTCCTTTTTAATATTTGCGGTTCTGGATAGCTTTCTTAGCGAAAGCAACCTTGTAATGAATTTTATAAATAATAAAATGGCGACCGATAAATATAAGGCTATGATTAAACCCTCGGGGACAATAAAGCCATTTTGACCTGTTGTGGCGGGAACTTGAGAGGAGGTTTCACCAACCTGCACTAAAATAGGTTGGGCCACAACAACGGTTTGCTGAATTTTAAGTAATGGAAAGATAAAGGACAGCACCAGGCCTGCAACCAAAAACAGCCGATTCTCCATAAAAAGGGTCTCCTTTTTTAGAAAAATATGGTACACCGCCAAAAAACCACCGGCCACAAGAAAGGATTGTAAAATATATAGTAGAATGGTTTCCATTACTTTTTCTTTTCAATTAGGTCAATAATCTCTTTTAGCTCGGAAACCGATATCTTTTCTTCTTGTGCAAAATGTGAGACCAAACTCTTAAAAGAGTCGTTATAGTAATCGGCAATTGCGGCATTCACATATTTTTTGCGGTACTGTTCTTTGGTGATCAAAGGGAAATACCGATGGGTGTTACCGAACGCTTCGTGGTCTACGAATCCTTTTTCCTGTAGGTTTCTAACTATGGTGGACAAGGTGTTGTAATGCGGTTTTTCACCTCTAATTTCCTCAAGAATTTCTTTTACAAACGCTTTTTTGAGCTCCCAGAGAATTTTCATGATTTCCTCTTCCTTGTTGGTCAATTTTTGCATAATACTGTATTTGTTGCCCAAACATAATACTAATCTTATAGTTAGACAACTATTTTTATAGTTTATTAACTAAAAAAGTAGTTTTTATTTTTGTTATAACCTTCTTGGGTGAGTTATTCTTCCATTATATTTGCATGCAAATCATACATTTTTGGGAAATCTACTTTTTATTGTTTTAGGATTGGTTCTGCTTATAGCAGGTGGAAATTGGTTGTTAAAATCGGCGGTAGCCCTGTCCTTGCGGCTCTATATCCCTAAAATTGTTATTGGTATGACGGTGGTTTCCTTTGCCACCTCTGCCCCAGAGCTTATTGTAAGCATAAAGGCGGCTTTGGATGGGTTTCCGGACCTTTCCCTGGGCAATGTTGTGGGGTCCAATATCGCAAATCTGGGACTGGTTTTGGCCATTACCGTAATAATGGGAAGTATAGATGTACGTAAAAGTTTTTACACTACCGATTGGCCGGTTATGATAGTTGCTTCGTTGTTGTTTTGTGGCTTTATTTATTTTGATGGGGTTCTGGAACAATATGAAGGGATCATAATGGTATCCTTGCTATTTGTGTTCCTTGTTTACTTGCTGAGGTTTCAAAAAACAGCGGTAGTGGACGAAATGCCGGAGGACGATGTTCCTTTGCCATTGTATAAAATAGTCCTGTTTCTGGGAATAGGGGGAACTGCACTTTGGGGAGGTTCCGAGCTGCTTATTGATGGTGCAGTGGGTCTGGCATCCTCCTTTGGAGTAAGTGATCGTGTAATTGGGATAACCATAGTGTCCGTAGGAACCAGTATTCCGGAGTTGGCAGCATCGGTAATCGCGGTGATCAAACAGGAAAAAGCGATTTCTTTAGGGAATTTGATCGGTTCCAATATTTTTAATCTGCTCGCGGTATTGGGAATAACTTCGATAATTACCCCGATAACCGTAATGGACGAGGGGTTGTTGTCCAGCGATATCTTTTGGATGCTTGGGATATCTTTTCTCATTTTTCCATTGGTGTTTTTTCCAAAAGGATTACGGTTGGGCTGGAGAGATGGTTTAATTCTTTTAACCTTCTATGTGGTATTTATATATATGACCATAACATAAAAACCGCCCCAAATGTGGGACGGTTTTCATATATAATCAACAACTAATTAATATGTGTACTTATATATCCGCGGATTTAACCGTTTTAATAATTCTGGCAGCTACCTTATAAGGGTCGGCATTGGAAGCAGGTCTTCTGTCTTCCAACCATCCTTTCCAGCCCTTTTCCACGGTCATAATCGGAATCCTGATAGAGGCACCTCTATCGGAAACACCGTAGCTAAAGTCCTTAATGGAAGCTGTTTCGTGCTGTCCGGTCAATCTTTCATCGTTAAATTCACCGTAAACGGCAATATGCTCTTTGGTAACCGGGCGGAAAGCTTCACATACTTTTTCATATGTTTCTTTAGATCCACAGGTCCTCAACAACGTATTGGAGAAGTTGGCGTGCATACCGGAACCGTTCCAATCCCCTTTGATCGGTTTTGGGTGGTACTCAATATAGTATCCGTAACTTTCTGTCAATCTCTGTAATAGGTAACGTGCGACCCAAATCTCGTCTCCGGCCTTTTTGGCGCCTTTGGCGAACAATTGGAACTCCCACTGCCCGGCAGCAACCTCTTGGTTAATACCTTCGAACTGAAGACCAGCATCCAAACAAAGGTCGGCGTGTTCCTCAACAAGATCCCTGCCCCAAGTATTTTTACCACCTACGGAACAATAGTATAATCCTTGTGGACCCGGATAACCGCCAACGGGGAAGCCTAACGGCAGCTGGGTGGCCGTATCCATTATAAAGTACTCTTGTTCAAAACCAAACCAGAAATCGTGATCGGCATCGTCTATGGTCGCCCTCGAATTACTGGCATGAGGCGTTCCATCCGGATTTAAAACCTCTGTCATTACCAAAAAACCATTTCTTCTGGCTGGATCTGGATAAATGGCAACGGGTTTCAATAAACAGTCGGAATTACCACCTTCTGCCTGTTTTGTGGATGAACCGTCAAAAGACCACATGGGGCAATCTTCTAGTTTGCCGCTGAAGTTTTCTTCTATTCTGGTCTTACTTCTGATGTTGGCTGTTGGGTCATATCCATCCAACCATAGATACTCTAATTTAGATTTGCTCATAATTCCGGTAGTTAATCGTTTTATATTTTATGATTCACAAAAATAATTGTTTCGATGGAATATCTGTATTTTGAGGGGGTAAAATCACAAATTTTCGTTTAATGTTTAAAATACCCCTTTTAAAGGTGGGGTCAAATATCAAAAAAGTAATTTTTTGATTATTAATTATTAAATTCTTAATTGTAGATTTGAAAATTAAAAATACTTCAATATGCCGCAAACAAGATTTCAAGCACTGACCGAAAGCCGCAATCGAACATATACCAATATCAACGAAACGGGCAAAAGGTCCGAACTCTTTGGGAAAAATGTTTTCAATGAAGAGAAAATGCTTCAGTTTTTAACTGCAGAAGCATTGGATAACGTAAAATCGGCAATATTTCAAGGAACCAAAATCGATCGTAAAATCGCCAATCAGGTAGCAGAGGGGATGAAAGCGTGGGCATTATCGGTCGGAGCGACCCATTATACCCATTGGTTTCAACCGCTCACAGGTTCTACAGCTGAAAAACAGGATGCATTTTTTGATCTGCTTCCAGATGGTAGGGCCATGGAGAAGTTTGGAGGGGCCCAGTTGGTGCAGCAAGAACCGGATGCATCCAGTTTTCCCAGTGGCGGTATCCGAAATACGTTCGAAGCCCGAGGATATACGGCTTGGGACCCAACATCTCCTGCATTTATTTATAAGACCACTCTTTGTATACCTACCATATTCGTGGCGTATACCGGCGAGGCGTTGGATAATAAAGCGCCATTGCTGCGGGCATTGAGCGCTGTGGATGAAGCGGCGACCTCCGTAGCACAGTATTTTGATAAAAATGTTAGAAAAGTACATGCTACCTTGGGTTGGGAACAAGAGTATTTTTTAATCGATAAATCTTTGGCCAAATCCAGGATAGACCTTTCGGTTACCGGACGAACTTTAGTGGGGAGTTTTTCTGCCAAAGGACAACAGTTGGACGATCATTATTTTGGGGTGATTCCTGCCCGGGCTTTGGCATTTATGAGCGAACTCGAAAAAGAATGCACCAAATTGGGAATCCCCGTCAAAACCCGTCATAATGAGGTGGCGCCGAACCAATTTGAATTGGCCTCGGTTTTTGAAGAAGCCAATCTCTCCGTAGACCATAATCTATTACTAATGGATGTTATGGAGGAAATTGCCGATAAATTCAATTTCACCGTGCTCTTCCACGAAAAACCATTTGCGGGAATAAATGGGTCCGGAAAACACAACAACTGGTCCTTGGCCACCGATACGGGAGTAAACCTGTTGAGTCCTGGAACCACGCCAATGAAAAACCTTCAATTCCTTACATTTTTTGTAAACACCATAAAGGCGGTGGATGCCTATGAGGAATTGTTGAGGTCTTCCATTGCATCTGCGAGCAATGATCATAGGTTGGGGGCTAACGAAGCACCTCCACCAATAATTTCCATATTTATAGGTAAACAGTTGAGCGATGTGCTCGACGAACTCGAAGGGGTTTCCAAGGGAAAGCTGTCTCCTAAAGAAAAAACCGAGCTCAAACTTAATGTGGTAGGTAAAATACCAGAGATACTGCTGGACAATACGGATAGGAACCGAACTTCTCCGTTTGCCTTTACCGGGAACAAATTTGAAATGAGGGGGGTTGGGGCCAAAACCAACTGCGCCAAGCCCATGACCTTGCTCAACACTATTGTGGCCAAGCAACTTACAGATTTTAAAAAGGAGGTCGATACCCTGATCGACAAGAAAAACCTGAAAAAGGACGAGGCGGTCTTTAACGTATTGCGAGAATATATCAAAACCTCCAAGCGTATCCGTTTCGAAGGAGATGGATATGGACTGGAGTGGCAAGAAGAGGCACGCAGACGCAAATTGAGCATCAACAAAAATACTCCCGAAGCACTACAGGTAATTACTTCCAAAGAAAGTATTTCGCTGTTCAAACAGATGAAAGTACTGAGCGAAGTGGAGCTTAAAGCACATAAGGAAGTAGAGTTGGGTGCCTATATTTTCCATATCCAGATAGAGGGAAGGGTATTGGGAGAAATGGTGTACAACCATATTATTCCTGCAGCCGTAAAATACCAAAATGTGCTGTTAAAGAACATTCGAGGGTTAAAAGAAGTATATGGGGCGGCACACAAAAAAGTCGCAGAAAGCCAATTGAATATTTTGGAACAGGTAGGAGAACACATCCTTAGTATAAAAAAACTTACCGACGAGATGGCGGATGCACGCAAACGTGCCAATGGCATGTCCATGGTGGATAGAAAGGCCAAGGCGTATTGCGATAATGTGAGGCCATATTTTGAAAAGATCCGGGAGCATTCCGATAAATTGGAAAAATTGATTGCAGACGAGTTTTGGCCTTTGACCAAGTATCGCGAAATATTGTTCTCCAAGTAGTTTGGTGACAAAGAGGAAAAGACGGAAAGCATGTCAATAGTTTGATGGCTTTCCGTTATTTTTGCGCAAAGTATTCATATGTCATCCGATACCAGTAGAAGATATGCACAACGAGGAGTTTCCGCCTCCAAAGAAGACGTGCACAACGCCATCAAAAATATAGACAAAGGACTTTTTCCCAAGGCATTTTGTAAAATAGTGCCCGATTATCTCACCGGGAGCCACGAACATTGTTTGGTAATGCATGCCGACGGTGCTGGGACAAAATCCTCTTTGGCATATATGTACTGGAAAGAAACCGGGGATATTTCGGTTTGGAAAGGTATAGCCCAAGACGCCCTAATTATGAACGTGGACGATCTTATTTGTGTAGGCGCTACCGATAATATAATGCTGTCATCCACCATTGGGCGAAACAAGAACTTGATTCCTGGCGAGGTGATTTCTGCCATCATCAATGGTACGGAGGAGCTTATTTCAGATTTGGACAAACACGGGATTACCATACGTTCCACTGGAGGTGAGACCGCGGATGTCGGTGACCTGGTTCGTACCATTATCGTAGACTCCACGGTAACGGCTCGTATGGAACGTAAAAACGTTATAGACAATGCCAATATAAAGGCGGGGGATGTGATTGTCGGTTTGGCATCGTTCGGAAAAGCGTCTTACGAAACCGAGTACAATGGGGGAATGGGCAGTAACGGGCTGACATCGGCCAGGCATGATGTGTTCTCCAAGTATCTTGCGGATAAATACCCTGAAAGTTTTGATGCTTCAGTGCCTGAAGAATTGGTGTACTCCGGGAATACAGGTTTAACGGACGCTGTATCCGATTCACCGCTTGATGCTGGTAAATTGGTTTTGTCACCAACCAGAACCTATGCACCGATCATTAAAAAAATATTGGACAAATACAGCTCACAACAAATTCATGGTATGGTGCACTGTAGTGGAGGTGCTCAGACCAAAATTCTTCATTTTGTGGAGAATCTCCATATAGTAAAGGATAATATGTTTTCCATTCCACCTTTGTTTAAATTGATCCAGGAACAATCCGGAACCGATTGGAAAGAAATGTACCAGGTTTTTAACTGTGGACATCGAATGGAGTTGTATGTGGATGAAGGAGTGGCGGAAGATATTGTGTCCATTTCCAATAGTTTTGATGTGGATGCTCAGATAATTGGGCGCGTGGAAGCATCCGACACTAAAAAATTGACCATTCGGAGTCCCTACGGGAAGTTTGAATATTAGCATACGATTTGCACGGAAATAGCGTTTGAGTATATAAACCTCACGCTATGGAAAGAAAAGAGTTTTTAAAAAGTTTGGGAGCTGGTGCCGCTTTTGCCCTAACCTTCCCATGTCTGCACGGTTGCTCCAGTGATGAAGTGGACGGTAATTTGGTAGAAGAACCTATCGGAGTCGATTTTATTATCGACCTTAATTCTGCCGAAGCAGCCAATCTCTCCGAGAATGGCGGGTTTATTTTAAAGAATTTGGTCGTAGTTGCTAGGAACTTGCAAGGAGAATATGTGGCGGCTAGCCAAGTTTGCAGTCATCAATCCTATGATCAAGTGCGGTTTGTGGATCAAAATGGAGGAATTTTCTATTGCGATGTGCATGGTTCCCGTTTTGATCAGGATGGGACACCTCTGAACCAAGTGGATAATACGGCGGCAAAGGCGCTCAAGGTCTATAATACCGAACTCGACGGCACTACGCTTAGGGTGTTCGAATAGTTTTTGAAACCCAAATTTTATGAAAAATATAATCTACATTTTGCTCTTTGTCTGGGGAGGCATGCTCCATGCGCAACAATGGCACGAAAACTACGATGAAGCCCTGGCCCAAGCCGCGGGTGAGGACAAGCCCATTATTTTGGTGTTTTCTGGATCGGATTGGTGCGCACCCTGTATCAGGCTGAAGAAACATATTTTTGATAGCGATGCATTTAAGACGTTTGCTGCCGAACATTACGTGCTATATAATGCCGATTTTCCCAGGAAAAAGAAAAATCAACTGCCGCAAGATAAACTCAACCGGAACAAATCCTTGGCCGAAAATTATAACCCAAAGGGTTATTTTCCCTTGGTCGTGGTTTTGGATAAAAATGAAAATGTTTTGGGTACCACAGGCTTTGTGGCCCGCACCAAACCCGAAAAATACATTAAGACGATCAACAAGTTCCTAAAATGAGAATTTTTACGGCTCTTTTTTGCATTTTCTTCTCCTTGCTTACCTATGGGCAGGCAAGGCAAAATTTGGTTACCGTAAAAAAGACCCTCAAATTGATGGGAACCCGTTTCGAGATTACCGTGGTGGCACCAAACGAGGAGATAGGCTACATCAACATTCATGAAGCCGTTTCGGAAATAGAGCGGATAGAGAAAATTATTTCATCATGGGACAAAGACTCCCAAACCTCTTTGATCAATAAGAATGCAGGTATAAAACCGGTAAAGGTAGGCAAGGAGTTGTTCGATATTATTGAGCGGTCCATTAAAATATCGGAACTTACGGATGGTGCCTTCGACATCACCTATGCTTCTATGGATCATATTTGGAAATTTGATGGAACAATGGATAAAGCCCCGACCGAAGCGGAAATCAAAAAATCGGTATCTAAGATCGGGTATAAAAAAATAGTGCTGGACGCTGAAAACAGAACCGTCTATTTGCCAGTTAAAGGTATGCGAATCGGTTTTGGCGCAATCGGTAAGGGGTACGCTGCGGACAAGGCCAAGGAACTTTTGGTCTCCAAAGATGTCAAAGGAGGTATAATCAACGCATCCGGAGATCTTACAACCTGGGGTACCAAGGTAACCGGAGAAAAATGGTTGGTGGGCATAGCCAATCCCTTGAGCAAGGACAGGGTTTTTAGTTGGTTGCCCGTTGTGGAATCGTCTGTGGCCACCTCCGGCAATTACGAAAAATACATAGTGTTGAACGGTGAAAAATACTCTCACATCATCGACCCACGAACGGGATACCCCACAAGAGGAATCAATAGCGTATCCATTTTTGCCAAACAGGCCGAATTGTGCGATGCACTTGCAACCGCAGTGTTTATTTTGGGAAGGGATGTAGGGCTCCATATGATCAACCAGATAGATGGGGTGGAAGCCGTTGTTGTGGATGGTGAGAACAAAGTTCATAGGAGTTCCGGTATTGTGTTCGATACGAATTAGTACATTTGAAGTATGGTTAAAACCTTAGCTTTCGTATTACTTTTGATTTTGGCAAGTTCATGCGTAACCGTTCGTGAATATGAAAAGGCATACCTGAACGATGAGGATATGCAATTAAGTGCCAGGCCCAGCGAACGTTTTGAGAATAATTTTCAAGTGTACCGAGAAGCATCTTCTGGTGCCAACGGCGGAAAAACCGGAGGTGGCTGTGGTTGTAATTGATAACATTACTCGTTTTTTGATATAAAGCCAATGTACTTTGAAGCTCAAAACGTAAAGCATTCCATTTTCCTTCTATCATTTTTGATGGTGTCCATAATGTGGTCGCAACAAAGCGATACGTCCTATAAAAAAAGAGTATTGGAAGCCAGTGAGGTGGATATTCTCTTCAGTTATTATGATCAAGATGGGCAAAATGCAGCTGTAACCGGAGGGGAAGGTACCGAGGAATTAACGGATGCAACATCGAGTATAGTGCTTCGCATGCCCATGAACGAAGATGATATTTTGACTGTGGATGTGGGGCTTTCCGCTTACACCTCCGCATCATCGAGTAATGTAAACCCCTTGGATGGCGGACTGCTTGTGAGCCCGTTCGATGCCTCATCGGGAGAATCCCGTAAAGATGTCCTGGTTTACATTAACCCTAGTTATCAGCATAGCTCCGAGGATCGGAATTCCATTTGGAGCGTTAATGGGTACGTATCGTCGGAATATGATTATTTTTCCATAGGATTTGGAGGCAGTTTTACCAAGTTGTTCAATGAGAGAAATACCGAAGTGACCTTGAGTGCCAATGTGTTCTTGGACAAATGGAACTCGCAATATCCGATTGAGCTTCGTGAAGGTTTTTTTGATGATCGAATTTCTGGTAATGGAACATACAGCCCTATTTTTTCCGAGTTTGAAGATGAAAACAGAAATTCCTATTCAATTTCCCTTGGGTTTTCCCAGATTTTGAGCCGAAAACTACAAGGAGCTTTGTTTATGGACCTGGTTTCGCAGAATGGATTGTTGAGTACCCCTTTCCAGCGTGTATATTTTTCTGATTTCGAAGATTTTTATATCGATGACTTCCAATTGGCGGATAATGTAGAACAGCTGCCCGATAGCCGTTTTAAGATTCCTGTGGGGGGACGGTTAAATTATTATTTGAACGATTCGATCGTTTTGCGATCTTACTATCGATTCTATTGGGACAATTGGGGAATACGTTCGCATACGGCCAGTTTGGAAGTGCCGATTAAACTCACCGATAAGTTTACTTTATATCCCACTTACCGCTACTATACCCAAACGGCAGCGGATTATTTTTATGCCAAGGAGCAAGCCCTTTCTACTTTTGTACATTATACATCGGATTACGACCTGTCCAAATACAATGCCCATCAATATGGGGTTGGAGTGCGGTACAAGGACATTTTTACAAGTGCCCGCGTTTTTAATTTTGGTCTAAAAGCCATTGACCTTCGGTTTGGTCAATACGAACGTAACGATGGCTTAAATGCATTCATTATTACCTTGGGAACTACTTTTGTTGGTAACTGACACCTTTTGTTGGGAAAATAATCCGACTAAAAAATCGTAAATTCGCAATTCCTATACGAGGATCTATTTATGCTAGACAAACTCAACATTGTAAAACAACGTTTTGATGAGGTTTCGGACCTGATCATACAACCAGATATTATTGCGGACCAAAAAAGGTACGTTAAGCTCAATAAAGAGTACAAGGACCTTAAAGTGCTTAGCGATAAACGCGACGAGTATATTACCCTTGCCAACAATATCCAAGAAGCCGAGGAGATAATCGCCGATGGCAGTGATGCGGAAATGGTGGAAATGGCCAAAATGCAGTTGGACGAGGCCAAAGGCGCATTGCCCAAGTTGGAAGAGGAAATCAAGTATTTGTTGATTCCAAAGGACCCTGAGGACGAGAAGAACGTGGTGATGGAAATTCGGGCCGGAACCGGAGGTGACGAGGCGAGTATTTTTGCAGGAGACCTCTTTCGGATGTACACTAAATATTGCGAATCCAAAGGTTGGAAGACCAATGTTATCGATTTGAGCGAGGGGACCAGTGGCGGATTCAAGGAAATCCATTTTGAAGTTAACGGGGAAGATGTGTACGGAACGCTAAAGTTCGAAGCCGGCGTGCACCGTGTACAACGTGTGCCACAGACGGAAACCCAAGGTCGTGTGCACACCAGTGCCGCAACCGTAATGGTAATTCCCGAAGCAGAGGAATTTGATGTGCAGATAGACCCAAAAGATGTTCGTATCGATTACTTCTGTTCCTCTGGACCAGGTGGGCAATCCGTGAACACTACCTATTCTGCAGTACGGTTGACCCACGTTCCAACAGGTATCGTGGCACAATGTCAAGACGAAAAATCGCAGCACAAAAACAAGGATAAGGCTTTTAAGGTACTTCGTGCACGTTTGTACGATATGGAATTGGCCAAAAAGCAGGCAGAAGATGCCGCTAAACGTAATTCACAGGTGAGTAGTGGCGACCGCTCGGCGAAGATCCGTACCTATAATTACCCCCAAGGGAGGGTTACCGATCACAGAATCGGATTAACATTATATGACCTTCAAAATATTATGAATGGTGATATACAAAAAATCATTGATGAGCTTATGTTGGTAGAGAACACCGAAAAACTCAAGGAAGCTTCAGAGATATTTTAATAAAATTTTTAATCCAAATTCTGTATCGGAAACAACCCACCAGCATGAAGATAGAGGACTTAATCTCACAAATTCGTCAAAAAAAATCATTTCTCTGTGTTGGTCTTGATACCGACCTGGATAAAATTCCAAGGCATCTTTTGGAAGAAGAAGATCCAATTTTTGCTTTCAACAAGGCAATAATCGATGCTACGCACCCTTATTGTGTGGCATACAAGCCCAATATTGCTTTTTATGAAGCCTATGGGCTGAATGGTTGGAGATCTTTGGAACGGACCATGGTATATTTGAACGAAAAGCATCCGGAAATATTTACGATTGCAGATGCCAAACGCGGCGATATCGGGAATACATCTACCCGTTATGCAAAAGCATTCTTTGAAACCATGAAATTTGATTCGATTACCATTGCACCGTATATGGGAAAGGATTCGGTAGAGCCTTTTTTGGAATTTAAGGATAGGCATACCATATTATTGGCGCTCACTTCCAATCAGGGTGCTTTTGATTTTCAGACCAAAAATGTGTCCGGTAGGGAATTGTACAAAGAAGTATTGTCCGTTTCCAAGACCTATAAAGGAGCAGAAAGGTTGATGTATGTTGTGGGTGCTACAAAAGCCACATATTTGGCCGATGTTCGAAAGCTTGTTCCGGAAAGCTTTTTATTGGTGCCAGGTGTAGGTGCTCAAGGCGGAAGCTTGCAAGAGGTTTGCAAGTATGGAATTACCAAGGATGTGGGCTTATTGGTGAATTCTTCCCGTGGAATTATCTATGCTTCGGCAGAGACTGATTTTGCCGAAAGTGCAGAAAAAAAGGCACAACAAATCCAAGAGGAAATGGAAATAGAGCTAGCTAAGATCAATTAAGTGGAATTGCCTATAAGCTTTCCAATACCTTTTTAATGCTTTGAGCCTTGTTTCTGAAAAAATCACCCAATTGGGAATCCTTTCCAGAAACACTGGCGGCCTTTTCTATAAAATTATTGTGCATTACTTCCAAAACCGATGCGGCCTGGCTTAAACCTGTGATAGGGGTTACCGTTCCAACTTTGCAATACTGATTATTCATAGCGATTCAGATTTGTTACTTACAAAGATACGTTCAAAACAGCCTTTTGGACTATGGTGAAAAGGGGTACACGTCTAAAAATCAGGTAATTTATCTAAAATTTAACGTATCTTAATTAAAGCGGTGCTTTTGCTTACATTGGGTTGGAATAAAATTAACGTACCTTTAATGAAACTCCATTTTTCCTTAATGCGAAAAACTTTTTTTATTCTTATCGTTTTAATTCAGGTGAAGCTGTTTGCCCAAGTAGCAAATAACTGTAATTGTTGTACCCAGAACCATAGTGCATTCGACTTTTGGGTCGGGGAATGGAATGTGATCAATTCCATAAATGGAACACTTGCAGGAACCAGTATAATAGAGAAGGTGGAAGATGGTTGTGTGATACGGGAATATTGGACCAGCGAACAAGCGGGGTATACCGGGACCAGCTTGAACTTCTTCAATACAACCACTGGTCAATGGGAGCAGTTGTGGATAGACAATGCAGGGGCTGTTTTAAAATTAAAGGGTGGACGAACGGGTAATCGAATGATTCTAATTTCCGACCCATTTAAGGGTGCGGATGGCAAAACTTACATAAACCAAATTACATGGACCAATAATACGAACGGAACGGTACGGCAACTCTGGGAGGTACTCCGGGATGGTCAGGTAAGTTCGGTTGCTTTTGATGGCATATATACCAAAGTAGAAAAAACAAAAAACCGGTGAAGTTCACCGGTTTTTAAACTAACTAACTCAAAAAAATGCTAACTCAGATAACTGATACAAAATTCCATTTTAACCTTCAGGTGTAGGTTAATTTAACTTTAGGAATTTGTTATAATTAAACTCAATTATTGAAATTAGAACGTATTCTTTTTAAAGTTATTATATTTTTTTCAAAAAATTATGATTTATCTTGAAGAGAGAACACTTTTTTTAACAAATCTGTTGTTCTGGACGAAACTTTTGTCCTAATTTCCTTTTCTTCTATCGATATCATGGTGTACACACCTTCCAGAGCTTCATTTGTGGTGTAATCCGTTAAATCTGGATTTACATCGTTTGTCAAGGGCAGATTATTGTATTTGGTAATAATGTTGCTCCAAATTTGGTCTGCACCAACTTTTTTAAATGAGTTTTTAATAATGGGATTGAATTTGTTGTATAGCTGGGTCTTTGTCGCTTGCTGTAAATATTGTGTGGCAGCATTATCATTACCTAAAAGAATTTGTTTAGCATCATTGAAGGTGATTCCCTTAACAGCATCAACAAAAATGGGTGTTGCCTCGCTAACGGCATCTTCTGCCGCCCGGTTGATTATTTTTAATCCTTCGTCCGCTAGGCTGGACAATCCTATGTCGCGAAGGGTCTTATCTACTTTTTGTAACTCTTCGGGCAAAAGGATCTTAACCAGTTCGTTGCGAAAAAAGCCATTTTCCAATGCTAGTTTGTTCACTTGTTTATCGATTCCCATATTAAGGGCCTCTCGTAATCCTTGGGCAATTTGTTCGTTTCCGATTCCGGTTGTTCCTTTTGGCAATTGGTTTACGACTTGCTGGAGTTCTGCACATCCAGCCAGTTGCAATACCAAAAAACAGAGCAGTAATTTTTTCATTTCGATGATTTTAATTGACCTAATTTAATTCTAATATCTGTTGATTTGCAGTGCTTTATCCATTTTGGATAAAATTCTGAATTGTAGTTTGCTAACGGAAATATGAACGGGCTTAGTATAAATCAAAAACTAAGCCTGATTTGTTGCCGATTTCCAATAGTTTACCAATTCCGTTTTCTTTCTAGCTCAGTAATACAGATTCGCCGTTTACCAATATTTCCAGTGTTTCTCCAGAATCTATATCGAATGTGGTGCCATCTTGTGCCACGGTTACTTTTAAAATTCTTTCCCTAAAGTTGATCTTAAAGGAATATTTCTCCCATTGTTTTGGAATTTTGGGTGCAAAAGAAAGTTTTCCATTTTTTATGCGCATCCCACCAAAACCTTCTACAATGCTCATCCAAGTACCGGCCATGGAGGTAATATGCAAACCTTCTTCAACTTCTTTATTGTAATCGTCCAAATCTAAGCGAGAGGTTCTCAAATAAAAGGTGTAAGCTTGGTCCATGCGGTCCAATTTAGCTGCCTGTACCGAGTGTACGCACGGTGATAAGGAAGATTCATGGACCGTATATGGTTCATAGAAATCAAAATGTTTTTCCAGCTCGACATCGGTAAAGTGGTCCTCAAAAAAATAGAAACCTTGTAATGTATCCGCCTGTTTAATGTAGGGCGATCTTAGAATACGGTCCCAACTCCAATGTTGATTGATAGGACGTTCTTTTTTGTTCAGATCCTCTACGGGTACCAAATCCTTATCCAAAAATCCATCTTGTTGCAAATAGACGCCGTGTTGCTCGGAATAAGGGAGGTACATTTGGTCGGCCACTTTTTTCCACAACCCTGTTTCATCGTTGGTCAACTTGGTTTTGTCCAAAATCCTTTTATAGTCGCTCGTGTAGTTTTGTTGTACATGATCCAACTGTTCCAAGGCATACTCCAAACACCATTTGGCAATGTAGTTGGTGTACCAGTTGTTGTTTACATTGTTTTCGTATTCGTTAGGCCCGGTTACCCCAAGCATTACGTATTTGTTACGATTGGTGGACCAGTTGACCCTTTGTTGCCAAAAACGGGCAATACCGATCAGTACTTCCAACCCCATTTCTGGAATATAGGTATGGTCTTGAGTGTAACGGGTGTAGTTAAAAATGGCAAATGCAATAGCGCCGTTTCTGTGGATTTCTTCAAAAGTAATTTCCCATTCATTATGGCATTCTTCACCGTTCATGGTAACCATGGGGTAAAGTGCGGCACCGTTTTTAAAACCCAGCTTTTCCGCGTTTTCTATGGCCCTTTCCAAATGGTTGTAACGATATTTCAATAGTTTTCGCGCTACATCTTGGTTTTTGGTCGCCATGTAGAACGGTATGCAGTAAGCTTCGGTGTCCCAGTAGGTACTCCCTCCATATTTTTCTCCAGTGAATCCTTTGGGACCAATGTTTAATCGAGAATCTGTGCCCGTATAGGTTTGGTTCAATTGGAAGATGTTAAAACGTATGCCCTGCTGTGCCTTCACATCGCCTTCGATGTGGATATCGCTCATTTCCCAAACGCTCGCCCAGGCTTTTTTTTGTTCGTCCAAGAGCGCATCAAACCCTAAGGAAAAAACTTGGTCCAATAGGGTGTTGGCTACTTTTTTTAATTGATTTGCTTCGTGGTTTCTGTCTACAGTGTAGCCTCCAAATTTTATTAAAGCGACCTGTTCGCCCTTTTTTACTTTTTGAGAGAATTCAAATCCGACGGACAATTCACTTTCATTGATCGAATCGGGTGCTTCCTTGGTAGTATTGCCATACACCATTTTTGCCTGCATAAAAGTGCAGACCTTAAAGTTGGTTTTCATGGTGTGGGATTCGATGAATGCCCTGTTCTTTTCCGAGCTAATTTTGGTAGTGTTCCAAAACTTGTCGTCCCAGTTACTATCTTCGTTGGTTATACCTGCATCGAGATAGGGTTTTAAAACAACTTCGGCATCCGTATTAATGGGTTTGATCTCAAATTTGATGGCGCCAACTTCATCCTGTAGTAAACTTAAAAAACGGGTGGCAATCACTTCGATTTCCACATTGTTTGGGGTGGTCGCGACAAAATTTCGTCGGTACCATCCTTCCTTCATGTTGAGCTCTCGTTTAAAATTTTTGATATGGGAGCACGTGGCCAAATCCAAAGGTATTCCATCTATTTCCACATCGATACCGATCCAATTGGGTGCGTTCAATACCTTGGCGAAATATTCCGGATAGCCATTTTTCCACCAACCAACACGGGTTTTATCGGGATAATATACCCCGGCAATATAACTACCTTGAAAAGTGGGCCCAGAATAGGTCTCTTCAAAATTTGCGCGTTGCCCCATGGCACCATTTCCTATACTAAAAAGGCTTTCGGAAGATTTAACACGATCCTTGTCGAATCCTTCTTCAATTATGCTCCATGCATTTGGTTGTATATAGTCTTGATTCATTTTTGCTGTTGATTGATGTTTATAGTATTTTGAATATTAAGTGTTCTTTATCTGAGTGTTAGCTCGATCGGGAATATAGGAAAATCAATTATAACTCTAGTGCTTTATCGTCCGTATCCTCTACTTTTAAAACAAGTAGTGCAGCGATCAGAAAAGCAACACCACTTGTTACCAATGCATAAATGGGCTGGCCATTATAAAAGTACTTTACAATGGGGCCGCCGATCAATGCATTTATAATTTGTGGTATCACAATAAAAAAATTGAAAATTCCCATATATACGCCCATTTTTTGCGGGGGAATGGCCCCGGCCAATATTGCATAGGGCATGGCCAAAATACTGGCCCAAGCAATTCCAATACCGAACATGGACAAAATGAGCCAATTTTCGTTGGGCATAATATAAATGGATAAAAACCCGAGCGCACCAATGATCAAGGAAATGCTATGGGTTTTTTTACGTCCTACCTTTTTGGCAATAGCCGGTAGAAAAAAGGCAAAAATTGCTGAGACCCCATTATATACTCCGAATAAAATGCCGACCCAATCCCCGGCATTTTGATAGGCAGAACTTTGGCTATTGTTGGGGTCCAAACCATAGATATGTTCGGCGATGGCCGGTGTGGCGAACACCCAAAGCCCAAACAAGCCGAACCAGGAAAAGAACTGCACCCAGCTCAATTGCCGCATGGTAACGGGCATTTTTGCAAAATCAGAAAAAATATCCAGCAGACTGCTCTTTTCGTCAATGGTCTCTTTGTTGTTTTCTTGTTTGTTCAGCAGGGCCATTTCGGCTGGTGTATATTCCTTTGTGGTGAATACGGTTATGGCAACACTGGTAACAAGTACCAAGGCACCTATTACAAAGGAAATCAATAAATTCAATGGGACTTCCCCTGCAGTTGCAGTGTTGCTTATACCGACCCAGTTGGTCAGAACATAGGGCAACCAAGAACCTATTACTGCACCAATCCCGATCAAAACTGTTTGGACACTATAGCCCAGGGTGCGCTGATCGGAGGGCAGCATATCAGCAATCAACGCCCTAAAAGGCTCCATTGCAATATTGAATGAGGCATCCATGATCATAAGCATACCTGCTCCGACCCAAAGCGATGGCATAATGGCCGTAAACATATCTGCGTTGGGCATTAGCACAAGCCCCAATGAAGCCAACAATGCACCTGTTAGAAAGTAGGGGCGGCGACGCCCAAGGCGTGTCCAAGTCTGATCGCTATAATGACCGACAATGGGTTGTACTATTAATCCTGTAAGTGGGGCAACGATCCAGAACCAGGAAAGTTCGTGCACATCGGCACCAAAACTTTGGAGTATTCTACTGGCGTTGGCATTTTGAAGGGCAAATCCCATTTGTATTCCTAGAAATCCAAAACTTAGGTTCCAGATTTCCCAGAAGCTTAATCGACGCTTTTGAAACATTGTAGTTGATATTTATTTCAAAGTTGGAACAGTTCATCTGACCAACCAATATTTACTGGGGAGTAAGATATAAACGTTGACTCTATCAAAGGTAAACTTTTTTCAATTTCCCCGATTTGTGAGTAGAAAATTTATGAGAAAATAACAGTTTTATTATTGTACACCATAGTTTTTCGGGCAACATGAAGTTGAACTGCACGCGATAGTACAATGCGCTCCAAGTCTCTTCCCTTGGCAATAAAATCTTTAACCGAGTGGGTGTGGGAAACTGTGGTCACATCTTGTTCAATAATGGGTCCGGCATCCAGATCTTCAGTAACATAATGACTCGTGGCCCCAATAATTTTTACACCTCGGTTAAAAGCCGCATGGTACGGCTTTGCCCCCGCAAAAGCTGGTAAAAAGGAATGGTGAATGTTAATGATTCGTTGTGGAAAAACATTGATTACCTTTGGGGATACAATTTGCATATATCTTGCCAGCACAATAAAATCTACATCAAACTTTTTCAAAAGATCAAGTTGTTTGTCCTCGGCTTCTGCTTTGTTTTCCTTGGTCACGGGAATATGGAAATAAGGTATGTTGAATTGTTCCGCGACGTATTCCAAATCTTTATGGTTGCTCAGTATAAAAGGAATTTCGACCGATAGCTCGCCCGAATTATATCGGCTTAGTAGATCATATAAACAATGATTGTACTTAGAAACGAACACAGCCATTTTTGGTTGATGGCCATCAGTATAAGCATCCCATTCCATATTGAATCCATGGGCGACTTCCTTTTCAAAATCATGTTTAAAATGGTCCAAGGAGACCGTATTTTCGAACTCGCTTTGTAAGCGCATAAAAAATACCCCAGCCTGTTTGTCCACATGCTGGTCCAAGTAAACAACATTGCCTTTTTGTTTATGGATAAAAGTGGTTACGGATCTAATAATCCCCGATTGGTCAGGGCAATTAATGAGAACGGTAAGTTTCATGCGGTATAATTAAGTGGGTAAAATTATGATATTCAAAATAGCAAGCCCAGACTTACAATATTTTTTGTATAATCTTAATCAAAATCAATTTTCAATTGCATTTTCCGTAAATTGCAGAGCAAATTTTCAGCTTTTATTACAGATGGAACAAATTAAACCTTATAAACCCAAACATAAAATCAGAATTGTAACGGCAGCTTCCTTGTTCGATGGCCATGATGCGGCCATTAATATAATGAGGCGAATTATCCAGGCTACAGGAGTGGAGGTAATTCATTTGGGACACGATAGGAGTGTGGCCGAGGTGGTAGATTGCGCCATTCAAGAGGATGCCAACGCCATTGCGATGACCTCTTACCAAGGAGGGCACAACGAATATTTTAGGTATATGTTCGATTTGTTGAAGGAAAGAGGTGCTGGACATATCAAAATTTTTGGCGGCGGTGGCGGTGTAATCTTGCCCGATGAAATAAAGGAACTGATGGAATACGGGATCGAACGTATCTATTCTCCGGATGACGGACGTGAACTCGGACTTCAGGGTATGATCAACGATTTGATTCAAAGATGTGATACAGCAGTCCCCGATATGCCTCTCTCCAAAGGAGAGTCCTTGGAAAACAAATTGGCAGAAAAGGATTCAAATACATTGGCCCGTTTAATTTCTTTGGCAGAAAATCGTCATGAAGAATTCGAAAAATTTGAAGCTATTATTGCCAAGGAAAAAGGAAACGTTCCAGTTTTGGGAATTACCGGTACAGGAGGAGCTGGTAAATCCAGCCTGGTGGATGAACTCGTGCGCCGATTTTTAATGGATTTCCCCGATAAACACATTGGGCTTATTTCCGTAGATCCATCTAAGCGAAAAACCGGGGGTGCGCTTTTGGGGGACAGGATCCGTATGAACGCTATCAACAACGAAAGGGTTTATATGAGGTCTTTGGCCACTCGGCAATCCAATTTGGCCTTGTCCAAATACGTAGCGGAAGCTGTTGATGTGCTCAAGGCGGCAAAATATGACCTAATTGTGTTGGAGACCTCTGGGATAGGTCAGTCGGACACCGAAATATTGGAACATAGCGATGTTTCCCTATATGTGATGACCCCGGAATTTGGAGCCGCCACACAACTGGAGAAAATAGATATGCTGGATTTTGCGGATATCGTGGCCATAAATAAGTTTGATAAAAGGGGAGCCCTCGATGCTATCCGCGATGTAAAAAAGCAATACGCCCGCAACCACGGACTGTGGCATGCCAATGAAGATGAACTTCCTATTTTTGGAACCATTGCTTCGCAGTTCAATGATCCTGGGATGAACAGCTTGTATAAAATGGTGATGGATACACTGCAAGAAAAAGCAGATTCCAACCTAAAATCTCAGATGGAGATCACACAAGAAATGGCCGAAAAAATCTATGTGATCCCACCGGCACGTACCCGATATTTATCTGAAATTGCCGAGAACAATAGGAGTTATGATGAAAAGGCCAAGTACGAAGCCAAGATAGCCCAAAAACTCTATGGGGTCTTTTTGACCATCACATCGACCTTGGAAATAGATCAAGAACGGGCCGAAGAATTGTTTTTGGATAAATCCGGGCTGAACGAAGATGAAATTCGGTCGAACATCAAAAATGAAGCTTCGGGCGAATTGGTCGAGCTGCTGATCAAAGAGTTTGATCGGATAAAAATGCACTTGAATCCCTTGCATTGGGATGCCATTATAAGATGGAGAGAAAAAGTAGAACGCTATAAATCCGAAGTTTACTCATTTAAAGTAAGGGATAAAGAAGTAAAAATAAAAACCCATACCGAGTCACTATCCCATAGTCAGATTCCAAAAGTAGCTCTGCCCAAATACAAGGCTTGGGGAGATATTTTACAATGGATTTTACAAGAAAACGTACCCGGTGAGTTTCCGTACACAGCTGGTTTGTACCCGTTTAAAAGAGAAGGGGAGGATCCAACAAGAATGTTTGCCGGTGAAGGTGGACCCGAACGGACCAATCGTCGCTTTCATTATGTGAGCATGGATATGCCCGCAAAACGGTTGTCCACGGCCTTTGATTCCGTTACCCTGTACGGTAATGACCCCGATCACAGACCCGATATTTATGGCAAAATAGGCAATGCCGGAGTTTCCATTTGTTGTTTGGACGATGCCAAAAAACTGTATTCCGGCTTTGACCTGAGTAGTCCAATGACCTCGGTGAGCATGACCATTAATGGTCCCGCCCCTATGCTTTTGGCATTTTTTATGAATGCCGCCATAGATCAAAACTGTGAGAAGTACATCAAGGAAAATAACTTGGAGCAAGAAGTGAAGAACAAAGTACGATCCATATTCAAGGCCAAGGGTGTAGAACAGCCCCAATATTATGGCGATTTGCCCGAGGGAAATAATGGATTGGGGTTAATGCTTTTGGGGGTAACCGGAGACCAGGTGCTCCCGAAAGCGGTATATGAAGATATTAAACAAAAAACTTTGAACCAGGTTAGGGGTACGGTACAAGCAGATATCTTAAAAGAAGATCAAGCGCAGAACACCTGTATTTTTTCAACCGAATTTGCATTGCGCTTAATGGGCGATGTGCAGGAGTATTTTATTGAGCAGCAAGTCCGAAATTTTTATTCGGTTTCCATTTCGGGATACCATATTGCGGAGGCAGGTGCCAATCCTATTACGCAATTGGCATTTACTCTTTCCAATGGTTTTACTTATGTGGAATACTACCTGAGCCGTGGAATGGATATCAATAAATTTGGACCTAACCTTTCATTTTTCTTTTCCAACGGGGTGGACCCGGAATATGCCGTAATCGGAAGGGTGGCAAGACGTATTTGGTCCAAGGCATTAAAGGAAAAATATGGGGCCGATCCAAGGGCACAAATGCTTAAATATCATATCCAGACTTCGGGAAGGAGCTTGCACGCCCAAGAAATCGATTTCAACGATATCCGTACCACCCTCCAAGCTTTGTATGCCATTTACGATAATTGTAACTCACTGCATACCAACGCGTATGATGAGGCCATTACCACACCTACCGAAGAGTCTGTGCGCAGGGCCATGGCCATTCAATTGATCATTAATAAGGAATTGGGCCTCGCAAAAAATGAAAACCCAATTCAAGGCTCTTTTATAATCGAAGAATTAACCGACTTGGTGGAAGAGGCAGTTTTAATGGAATTTGACAGGATTACGGAGCGGGGCGGCGTTCTGGGAGCTATGGAAACCATGTACCAACGCTCAAAAATTCAGGAAGAGAGCTTGCATTACGAGACCTTGAAGCACTCCGGTGAATACCCTATAATCGGAGTAAATACCTTTTTGAGTTCCAAGGGTTCCCCTACCATTTTGCCTGCCGAGGTTATCCGAGCTACCGAAACAGAAAAGGAGAATCAAATTAAAACCTTGGAAAACCTCCATAAAAGAGAGGCGCAAAAAGCAAAAACACAGTTAAGCGAATTGCAGCAAGTTGCAACCCATAACGAGAACATTTTCGAAAAACTGATGGAAGTGTCCAAATACTGTTCGCTGGGTCAAATTACCGAAGCCCTTTTTCAAGTGGGCGGACAGTATCGCAGAAATATGTAGGAATGCTTAATCGTTTTTGGAAACCAAGGACTTTCTCCATTTTTTAAAGGAAATCCGAAAGATTCGGATTTCTTTTCGAAGGAGGTTCAGGTATTCTTTTTCTTTTACCCCATCTCTTTCCAAACCATTGCAGTAGGCGAGAATATTCCGGGTCATAATGTTGACGTAAGATAGGCTCTTCATTCTGACCGATGGACAGCTGCTCAAAGCGGCTTGCTCGACCTCTTTGGTGATCAGATCCGCATCTGCCATAAGGGATTTGGAGATGTCGTCCCTAAAAGAATCGATTTTGCGAAATGATAAAATTTCTCTGTTCTGCGCAAAATACGAGGCCACAGCTTCGCTCATGTCGCGTAGCGCCAAAGATTTACGGTAGATACTAAGGGAGTTAAGAGAATTTCTCTCCATGATTTCACAGCAATTTTGAAATATAAAATTACACACGATTAGATTTTTTTTACTTTTGTTATAAAAGCAATTGGTCGATTTTACCTTCGATTGCAAAAAAATATAACTAATCTACTTTGCGTATGAAGATAGATGACTTGAATTGGCAAATACTAAATCATTTACAACAAAATGCAAGGGAATCATTTGCCAATATTGGAAGGAAAATTGGGCTGACACCACCTGCTGTGGCCGAGCGTGTAAAGAAAATGGAAGACCTCGGAATTATTGAAAATTATGGCGCCAATATTTCCTATGTAGAAGCAGGTTATCAATTAAAGGCCATAATAATGCTCCGTGCATTTATGGGTAAATTAAAACCGTTTTTGGATAAGGTAAAAACTTATCAAGAAGTGGTGAATTGTTATCGGATCACGGGCAACGAGAATATAATAATGGAAGTAATTCTAAAAGATCAGTCCCATTTGGAGAAATTTATAGACGAACTCATCGTATATGGAGAGTGTAGGACCCATATTGTGCTATCCAGTGTGGTAAGCAACGCCCCTATCAAAAAAAGCAGGGGGAGTAAGTAACGAATTGTTAATTTGATGATTTCGAAACAGACTTTGGCTAGATTTTTGATAAAATTGAGTTATGAAAAAAACGTATTTGTTACCAATTCTGACTGTTTTTTGCACACTTTCTGTCTTTTCGCAACAAATGGTTTTAAAAAAGGGGGAAATAATTGAAAACCTTCCACTGAACGATACTACCGAAAACACGTATTCCTTATTTATTCCGAAAGAATTTTCCATGGATAAGAGGTGGCCTTTGCTTTTGGTCACCGATACCAAAGGCGAAGAAAAAAGTGCACTTTCCATGTTTGTTATGGCAGCGGAGAAAGAAGGTTATGTTTTGGCGGCACCAAAGTTATCGGACACTTTATCACTGACAAAAAATATGCTGGTCACAAGTGGCACTATAAAAAGAATAACGGAAATGTTGCCCATACATACAGACCGAATTTACGCTGCAGGTCAGGATTCCGGCGGGCAGTTGGCCAGCTTGGTGCCAATACTCATTAAAGCTGTAAATGGCGCTATCTCCATAAATGCATCCCTTGCCAACAGGGAACTGATTAATATGAAAGAACCGTTTCATTTCATCGCTATTGTAAACAAAGAAAATTACCGGTACCCCTATACGCTAACCGATGCTAAACTATTGGATCAATTTAAATTCCCAAATCAAGTGTTGTTGTACGATGGAGATGGGGAGTGGCCAGGTGTTGCATATCTGGAGAAAGCAATGCAACTCTTTACTTTGGATGCCATGGGCCGAAATAGAATTCCAAAGGATACCCTATATATGGAAAAAGCTTTTAAAAAAGATATCGCCCACTTAAATCAACTCGGTAAAATCGGGGATTTGCTCTGGAAAGAGCAATATATTACCGAAATGATGTCCATGTACCGCGCCATGAAAAATATGGACTCACTTAGATCTGTGCAGCGTGATTTAAGAAGAAGTAAGGAATACAAAGTAATGAAACGGGCGGAAAACGCCGCTTTTTTACAAGAGAACATGTTAAAGGAAGATTATCAATATTATATGGATGAAGACCTTTATACCCACAATTACAATAATTTGGGGTGGTGGAAATATCAAAAAACAGAGATCGAAAAGTTTATCGATGGGGGCAAACCGTTCGAAAAACAAATGGGGCATAGGTTAAAAGGTTTTGTAAATGCCCTTGCCGAAGATAATATAAGCATAGAAATGGCTGAGGAGGTCGTCGATGAGAATGCTTTGGCATTTTTGTACATGCTCAAAACAATTTTAGAACCTGGTAATTACGAATACTACCTAAAAACCATATCGTTGAGCGCAAAGAACGATGATTTTGGAACCTCCTTGTTCTATTTGGAAGAGCTTTTAAAAAAAGGGTTTAAGGATAAAGAAAAACTTTATAATATAGAGCATACCGCACTCTTCCGGATTATGCCCGAGTTCAACGAAATGGTCTCAAAGTATTTGGATGATGCCAGATACCACATTAAGATAGAAGAAAACTAAATGTCCGCATAATTCAGTTATCTTGATTTGGTTTAGAACCGTATTTTTGTACAAATACTTTCTGAATGAAATATACCATATTACTTTCGGTCATTTTTTTGATTTCCTGCGGACAAGGTAAAAAGTATCACGACAATGATAAAGTCGAGCCCGCTACATCGGATTTAGTAGCGGATATTTTAAAGTATCAAAAGGAGCAAAATGAAAGTCTGAAAGATCCGGATACATCTCCCTTACCGGACAAATACAGGAAGAATTTTGAGGGTTTGGATTTTTTTGAGCCGGATACGGCCTACGTGGTCAAAGCACGTTTTGAACGTACCCCGGATGCTACTCCTTTTATGATGCCCAGTACGACTGATTTGCAGTCCCAAGAAGTAGTTTATGGCATTGCCCACTTTAGGCTCAACGGAAAGGAACATAAATTGGAAGTGTACCAAAGTCTGGATTTGATGGGGGAAGAAGGTTATGAAGATTACCTGTTTTTGCCGTTTATGGATGAAACCAACGGAGAGGAAACCTATGGAGGGGGCAGGTATATTGATTTGACCATCCCAGAGGGGGATACATTGGTAATCGATTTTAATAAATCATACAACCCTTATTGTGTTTATAATAAAAAGTACTCCTGCCCTCTAGTGCCAAGGCAAAATTATTTGAGAACTAATGTGAGAGCAGGAGTGAAAAACTTTATAAAGGATTAAAAAAAGCCTTAATCCCAATGGAATAAGGCTTTCGTTGTTTTTTTAACTAGCATTGAGGTTAGAAGGAATAGATCGCAGCGATCAAAAATGAAGATTGATTACTGGTAAAACCTCCGTCGCCATCCGCATAGGGCTCAAGGTCATTGCCCCAAGTATCCAAGCGTACCTCAGGTTTTATTATTAGATTTTCCTTTGTAAAACTTCCGGTCAACGTTAAACCAAGTACTGGGGAGTCGTCCTCAAGGGCATCATCAGTGAAGGTCATGTATTCACCGCGAAGCCCAATGGCAAAACTATCGGAAGTCGTCAATTGTGGGTAGATCGCAGCTCCATAAAAACCAGTTCCTGTTTCGGAATTGTCGTTATAGGCTGCATTGATGCCGAAGAAGAAATCCTCGGTCACATCAAATCCACCGGTATAATCAATTTCAAAACCAAGGCCGCCACTTTTTCCACTATCGTAATATAGGTTCAGGAATTGATCATAAAAACCTAGTTGGCCACCCAAGGAGTATTCACCAGAATCACTAATATCATTGGTATCCCATGGATTCATTACCGCAAGCATTAAGCTTACATCGTCCGATAGGGCAAAATCTGCTTTTATGCCCAAGTGCGAAAATGGTCCGTTGGAGAACAGGTAAGAAACACTATAGTTAAAGTTTGCCTGTGGGGCGATAACCTCATACCCTAAAAAGGTGTTGAAACGACCCATGGTCAAGGTCGTACCTTCGGAGACATTCCAATACACATAGGCCTGGTTGATGATGCCGTTAAGTACATCATTTTCAAAAGTGGCCTCGGTACCTCTAGGTCCAAAAACCAAGTCAACTACGACACCAGTGTCTCCCATGTCATAGGTGCCTACAAGATTGGCCATGCCCAGTGCAAAACCAGTTTGGTTGGCAAAGGATGTAAAAGTTGCGGTATCCGCTTCTCCTGCATCCTTAAAGGTAGTTCTGTAATAAGCATCAACAGACCCGCTAAGGCTAAACTTGGAGGTGGTTTCTTCTTCCTGTGCAGAGACAGAAAATGATAGTGTTGAAATTATGGCAATCGCCATAATTTTTCCGAAATTTGTATTCATAATCGTTTTCATATCATGATCATTTTAAGTTGTCCTTTTTATTAAGGACCGTTAGTTGTTTTATAGTGAGTTGTGTTTGAAAAGGTTATTTAACGGAGCGTTTGGCAGAACGCTCCGTTTCCTTTGGCAATCTTTTGTTATTTGTAGGGCTATTTATCTTGAGAAATGTGTTCCGGGTAGGCTTCCACGCCATGTTCGTGAATGTCCAAGCCGTCAATTTCTTCTTGTTCGGACACTCGTAGCCCAATGGTTTTCTTTAAAATAAAGAGAACTATAAAAGATGCAACGGCAGCCCAAATAATATAGGCCAATGACCCGTAGGTCTGTACCCATAAAAGTTTTCCGCTTCCTCCGTAGAACAATCCGCCGTCAAGTGCAAATAGGCCGATTAAAACAGTTCCAAGGAAACCGCATACTCCGTGAACTGAAATCGCGCCCACGGGATCATCTATCTTAAGTTTTTTATCAATAAGTTCGATGGACACTACCACTACTAGACCGCAGATCAAACCAATGGCAAGAGCTCCCCATGCATTAACTGAACCACATCCAGCAGTAATACCTACCAAACCGGCCAAAGCACCGTTGAGTGTCATGGAAATGTCGGCTTTCCCATACCTTGCCCATGTAAAAAACAAGGCGGCTATGGCTCCTATTGCAGCAGCCAGGTTGGTGTTGATGATTACACTAGTGGCTCCAATGGTATCATCTCCGCCCCAGGCCAATTGAGAACCTCCGTTGAACCCGAACCATCCTAACCAGAGGATGAAAACACCCAATGCACCGAACGCCATGTTGTGACCGGGAATTGCTTGTGCCTTGCCATCTACATATTTTCCGATTCTGGGCCCTACTAGTATCGCTGCTACCAAAGCTGCCGCACCACCAACGGCGTGTACTACCGAAGAACCTGCAAAATCAACAAATCCTGCAGTGTTGAGCCAGGCATCGTCGTCGAAAGGCCAGTACCAGCTACCGGAGATAGGATAGATAAGTGTGGTAAGGATAACAGAAAAAATTAGATACGTGGAAAATTTGGTCCGACCCGCAATAGCACCCGATACAATGGTTGCTGCGGTCGCGCAGAAAACTGTTTGGAAGAAAAGGTTGTACCAATCGTCGGCACTAAAAAAGAAGTACCCCTGATCTGACGGGCTGGATCTAAAAAAACCGCCACCTACAAGGTCGCTGCCATACATAATGGCATAACCTACGGCCCAGAACATAACAGAGCCTGCGGCCAGGTCCATTATGTTTTTCATGATGATGTTACCGGTGTTCTTACTGCGTGTAAAACCAATTTCCAATAAGGTGAACCCTGCCTGCATAAAAAATACCAAAATGGCCGCAAGGGTTATCCATAAAGCTCCCATATCGCCTGTAATGGCTTCCACGGCTTTGTCTATTGCTTCTTGTTCTTGTACAATCATAATCTAAGTTTTTAAGTTTTTGGCTATTAGTGTTAGTTGATTCCTGCGCTTCCGCTTTCTTTGGTCCTTATTCGATAGGCTTCGATCACATCGGAGACAAATATTTTTCCGTCACCAACATTACCAGTGCTTGCCGTATCCAATAAAACATTCACGGTTTTTTCCAGAAAGTCATCGCTGACCACGATAACCAAATACCTTCGTTGTATTTCGCTAGTGCTGTACGATATACCACGATAGACGTGTCCAAGTTTTTCATTTCCAACTCCTGTTACATCCCAGTAACTGAAGAAGTTGACCTCAATTTGATGTAAGGCTTTTTTAACCTCATCAAATTTGGATTTTCGAATAATTGCCTCGACTTTTTTCATAATTAAGTAGTTAATTGTTGTTTCAAATATATCTTAATTAAACAAAGGGGCTATAAAAAGAGGGGTGGTTGTAGTGATTTTTGTTACTATAAAAAAAATACCCCTAATAATTTAGGGGTATCCAATTTATAATAAACTTTTATCAATTATTTGTTGATCTTATGTTAACATATGGTGTTAAAACTTTGATTTTTTTCATAAAAAAGCTGATTCAACCCATAAAATGTTCAATATTTAACAAAAATTAACTAATATGATTTGGTTTGTAACGGCTAGGTTTGTTTGGCTAACCATAAACCTAAAACAACCGACAAGATACCAAGGATAATACTGGCCATCATATAAATAGCGAAATTAAGGTAATCGCCACTTTTTAAAAATGTATGCTTTTCAAAAGCGAATGCGGAGAAAGTGGTAAAGCCACCACAAAAACCTGTGGCCAATAATAGGCTGTTGTTCTCGGAGAGTATATCGCCTTTAGCAGAAAAACCTAAAACAAGCCCGATGATAAGACAGCCCAAAATATTAACTGTAAAAGTTCCGATAAAGAAATTCTGAGAAATGGAATTGAGAGGTTTTGATACTAGATAGCGCAATACGCTGCCAAATCCTCCTCCTAAAAAAACAAGTAAGGCCTGTTTCATGCCTCAAAGTTACAAACTAAACCGCTTTTTTGTATTCGGTTTCTAAAGACTCCCGAGGAAAAAGCTTGGTAGTGGCAGATTCGGAAATTTTACGAATCGGTTTTGTAAATGTCTCCTTGGCACCATTTACGCTGAAAATCAAAAGAATGGCGTTAATGGTGAGCAATACGAAAAGTATACTAAGAAAAACAGTCATTTAGGTTAGGTGCTAAAATAATGTTAAACAAAAGTACGGGTTTTCCTATAAGAACGAAATCCAAGGGCTGTTAATGTTGTGAAAATGAGGATTTTTGTTGCGATTGCAATTAATCTGTTAATTTTTGAGAAAAAATTTAATAAGGAACAGTGTAACTATGAAAATCAGAAAAGAAACAAGAATCCAGATAACACCTTTATAATTTTTTTTGTGCAATTTTTTGTCTTTTCGATAAGAAAGGGAGATAATTGCCACAAAAGCAATAAAAAACAAAGCTGCAAAAACAATCTGTCCTGTACTGAACATATTTTATATTTTTATGCAAAGCTAAATCAAAATTAGATAATGGAAAGTAAAATAAAAGCCGTGGAATTATTCCACAATTCTTTTGGGCTTGGAGTTTCCCAACAGCCAAAAGCCAATTTGGGAGAAGAAAAAAATCTACTGCGATTTAATTTAATGGACGAAGAAAATCGGGAATACTTGGAAGCGGCCAACAATAACGATTTGGTGGAAGTGGCCGACGCCTTGGGGGATATGTTGTATATTTTATGTGGGACGATCTTGGAACATGGTATGCAATACAAAATTGAAGAGGTGTTCGAGGAAATACAGCGAAGCAATATGAGCAAGCTTGGTGCGGATGGGAAACCTATTTATAGGGAAGACGGGAAAGTGCTCAAAGGGCCAAACTATACCAGACCGGATATTCAAACGATAATGGATAAATAAAAAAGGCGCCGAAACGGCGCCTTTTTTGTTAGATGACTTCGTGTCGCCATCCAAATTTATCTTCCGATCGGTTATATTGAATATCCGTGATTCTTTTTTTCAATAAGGACGCGTAACTGTTATCCACTTCGGGAAGTTCGTAATCCTTTCCATGGTAGCCGAATCCAGAAATAGGAGATACTACAGCTGCGGTACCTGCTCCGAACATTTCCTTTAGGGATCCGTTCTCTGCAGCTTCAACAAGTTCATGTACCGAAATTTTGCGGACTTCGGTTTTTATACCTTCATCCTCTGCAATTTTTAAAATGCTCTTTCTTGTGATACCATCCAAAATACGATCACTTGTAGGTGCTGTCATCAATGTATCGTTGATCCGCACAAAAACATTCATAGCGCCCGCTTCTTCAATAAATTCATGGGTATTGTCGTCTGTCCAGATTACTTGCTGGTAACCCTTGTCGGCCGCAAGTTTGGTAGGGTAAAACTGCCCGGCATAGTTGCCGCCCGCCTTGGCGTAGCCAACACCGCCGTTTGCTGCCCTGGAATAGGTCTCCTCGATCAATACTTTTACTTTACCTGAAAAATAAGATCCTGAAGGCGCACAGGCAATTATAAATTTGTACTCGTCCGCAGGAGATGCATGGAAACCATTGCCAGATGCAAAAACGAACGGTCTAATGTATAAAGAGCTTCCGGGATTTTGAGGAATCCAATCTTTTTCCAATTGAATCAAGGTTTGTAGCCCTTCCATAAAATAGGCTTCCGGTATTTCCGGAATCGCCAAACGTTGTGCTGATTTGTTCAATCTTTTGCAATTGTCCAAAGGTCTAAAGAGCCAAACCTTCCCGTTCTCATCCTTGTAGGCTTTCATTCCCTCAAAAATGGACTGTCCGTAATGGAAGATTTTGGCCGAAGGATCCAGCGTAATAGGTTGGTAAGGAGCCACTTTTGGAGTGTTCCACACGCCGTTTTTATAGTCGCAAACCAACATATGGTCCGAATAGACACTTCCAAAGGAAAGATTGTCAAAATCAATATCTTGGATTTTTGAAGATTTAGTCTTTTCTATAGCAATTTTGTTAGCCATTGTTTCCATATCACTTACATTTACAGTGTTAAAATTAGCTATTTATTGTTAGTTTTGGACGATTCACAAATCTAAATGTTATACTTAATCTACATTTACTTAAATGTTATCAAAAATGAGATATTTTAACACAATTACTACTGTATTTTTAGTAGGAGTTCTTTTTGTCTCCTGTAAACAAGAAACGATACAAGGGGATTATTTCGGTCAGGAATTCCAGGTTTCTGGAAAAGCGTCCAAAACCGCTGCACCTTTTGATCAAATTTCAGAGAAAGATTCGCTTCAGACCCAAATGATCGGTGAAATCAAAGAAGTTTGCCAGGCAAAAGGATGTTGGATGAAGGTTAAACTTGAATCCGATGAAGAAGTGTTTGTCCGGTTTAAGGATTATGGCTTTTTTGTGCCCAAGGATGCTGCGGGTAAGAAAGTTGTGATGAACGGCGCCGCATTTTTAGAAGAAATGTCCGTAGAAGACCAAAAACACTATGCTGAGGACGAGGGTGCTTCTGAAGAAGAATTGGCCCAGATCACTGCCCCGAAAAGAACACTTAGGTTCGAAGCTGATGGTGTTTTGATCGCAAACCAGCCTTGAAACGAAGAATAATCACGACAGGGGACGGTTCCAAGACCATTCAAATAGAGGATTGGAACGAACAATACCATTCCAAACATGGCGCAGTGCAAGAAGCTTACCATGTATTTATTGAACATGGGCTGCGCTTGTTCAACAATAGATCCATTACCATACTGGAAGTTGGTTTCGGTACAGGGCTTAATGCACTTATTACCTTATTGGAGGCTGCCAAACAACAACTAACGGTAGATTATATTGGAGTAGAGGCCTTTCCTGTTTCTGTGGATGAAATAAGCGCTCTGGATTATTGTAGGCAGTTGGGTGCAGATAATGTTGAAGCATCTTTTAATAAAATGCATAGTTCCAACTGGGAAGAAGAGGTAGCTATAACACCGGATTTTTCGTTGCTCAAACAAAAAAAGGATTTTAGGCAGATCGACGAGGAAAACCTTGTCGATCTTGTTTATTTTGATGCATTCGGGGCACGTGTGCAACCCGACCTGTGGACCGAAGAAATTTTCTCGATCATGCACAATGCACTCAAGCAAGAGGGCGTATTGGTCACGTATGCGGCAAAAGGTAGTGTAAGAAGGGCGATGCAGGCTGTTGGATTTACCGTGGAAAGGTTGCCTGGACCACCCGGAAAAAGAGAAATGTTAAGGGCTATAAAGATGTGATTCCTAACAATTTGTTAACCCATGGTGCTTTACAGGGCTGTTTGGCACTAAAGTTTAAACAAATATGTTAAACCTAAATTAAGGTCTGATCAACAGACAATTAAACCTGTAAATTTGTACAAAATGTTGCTATGAAGGTGTTGATAACAGGAGCTACGGGTTTGGTCGGGCAGGCCATTGTAAAGGTACTTCACGATAAAGGAATACCCGTAAATTATTTGACCACAAGTAAAAACAAGATTACCTCCCAAGAGGATTTTCAAGGTTATTATTGGAATCCTTCCAAGGGAGAAATAGATTTGGATTGCTTTAAAAATGTTCAAGCAATAATAAATTTGGCAGGTACCACCATTGCAAAACGTTGGACGCTAAATCACAAAAAAAAAGTTCTCCTAAGCCGAATTAATAGTCTGCAAACCTTAAAAAATGGATTGGAGCAATCCAATAATAAGGAAGTTGAATGCCTAATTTCTGCATCGGCGGTCGGGATATACCCAGATTCTATAAGTGACTTTTACGACGAGACCGAGACTAAAGTTGACGACGGTTTTTTGGGCGATGTGGTCCAAAAGTGGGAGGCCGAGGCCGACTCGTTTCAACAGTTGGACATAGACGTGGCCAAAATAAGAATTGGAATCGTATTGGACAAAGATGAAGGAGCTTTGCCCAAAATGTCGCAACCGGTCAAGAACTTTGTTGGGGCGCCCTTGGGCAGTGGTGATCAATGGCAATCTTGGATCCATATCGAAGATTTGGCACAAATGTTCGTGTTTGCCGTGGAGAACAACCTCAAAGGAATCTATAACGGGGTCGCACCAAATCCGGTTACCAATACCAAAATGACCAAGGAATTGGCAAAAATATTGGACAGGCCTTTATGGTTGCCAAACATCCCGGCATTTTTATTGAAGGCAATTTTGGGTAAAATGTCCGCCTTGGTATTGTCCAGCCAAAGGGTGAGCAGTAAAAAAATCGAGGAAGAAGGTTTCACATTTCAATACGTGAACATTTGCCAAGCATTAAGGAGCTTGTACAGTTCAGAAGCCGCGGATGTTCCAGCTTCTGTAGAGGCATAGACATATTTAATTTTATGACGATATTGATGGGAAAAGTCCGCTTAGGCGGCTTTTTTTATGATTTGCGGTGACATTTTGACATTTTTGGACAATTGGCAGTACTTTTGCCACTTCAAATTCGAATAAAACAATTGAACATGAGCAATAAAAGTAAGGTTGAGGAAATAGAAGATGAGCCTAAAAAAGGGCAAACCGAAGAGAGTACTGAGCTGAACGATGATCATATAGAAACCAGCGACACGGAAGAAAACAATGAAGAATTGTCCGAGGAAGAAAAACTACGTGAAGATTTGGCCAAAGAGAAGGAAAAATTTTTAAGACTCTTTGCCGAATTTGAAAATTACAAGCGCAGGACGTCCAAAGAACGTATGGATCTGTTCAAAACGGCAGGACAAGAAGTCATGGTGGCATTGTTGCCCATTTTGGACGACTTTGATCGAGCCTTGAAAGAACTCTCCAAATCCGAGGACAAGGAAATGTTCAAAGGTGTGGAACTTATCAGTAATAAATTTAAAGAGACCCTGAAAAACAAAGGATTGGAGCCTGTGCAGGCCGAACCAGGGGATACTTTTGATGCGGAAGTGCACGATGCCATAACCCAAATTCCTGCACCGGACAAAAAAATGAAAGGGAAAATAATCGATGTGGTCGAAAAAGGGTTCAAGCTCGGAGATCGTATCATTAGACACCCAAAAGTAGTAGTAGGAAACTAAGAGTGTATGAAGGAGGATTATTACGAAATATTAGGAGTATCCAAAGGAGCTTCGGCCGCAGAAATAAAAAAAGCCTACAGGAAAAAGGCAATCGAGTACCACCCGGATAAAAACCCAGGCGATGCCAAGGCAGAAGAAATGTTCAAAAAATCTGCCGAAGCATACGAGGTATTGGGAAATCCGGACAAAAGGGCAAAATACGACCAGTTTGGCCATGCCGCGTTCGATGGCAGTGGAGGCTTTGGTGGCGGAGGTATGAACATGGACGATATCTTCAGTCAGTTTGGTGATATTTTTGGCGGTGCTTTTGGTGGAGGTGGATTCAGTGGTTTTGGCGGTTTTGGCGGTGGACAGCGAAGAACCAAAGGGAGCAATTTGCGCATCCGTGTAAAACTCACCCTAGAGGAAGTTGCCAATGGAGTAGAGAAAAAGGTAAAAGTAAGACGCAAGCGACAAGCAGAGGGAGTTACCTATAAAACCTGCCCCACTTGTAATGGAACCGGACAGATTACCAAGATCACCAATACGATATTGGGTAGAATGCAAACGGCGACCACATGTACCACTTGTGGCGGCGCCGGACAAACTATTGATAAAAAGCCTGCAGGAGCAGATGCACAGGGATTAATTGTGGAAGAAGAAACAGTTTCCATTAAAATTCCACCAGGTGTAGAGGACGGTATGCAATTAAAAGTATCCGGCAAGGGTAATGATGCTCCCGGAAACGGAATCGCAGGTGACCTCTTGGTAGCCATTGAAACCCTTGAACACGAAACGCTAAAGCGCGAAGGAGATAATTTACATTACGACCTTTATATAAGTATGCCAGAAGCAGTTCTTGGAAGTTCCAAAGAAATAGACGCCATTGGGGGAAAGGTTCGTATAAAATTGGAATCCGGTATTCAGTCGGGAAAAATTTTGAGACTCCGAGGAAAGGGAATCAATAGCCTAAATGGCTATGGCAGTGGTGATTTGCTGGTGCATGTAAACGTTTGGACCCCTAAAAACATAAATAAAGAGCAGAAGGAGTTTTTTGAACGTATGCAGGGCGACGACAACTTTGCCCCAAGTCCCGAAAAATCGGATAAATCCTTTTTTGAAAAGGTAAAAGACATGTTCTCTTAAGAATAAAAACCTTCTGTTTAAATAAAAAACGTATATTTGAAACTGATGTTGGGTGACCGATATCTAATTTTCTTTTTCATAGCAATTTTTTTCCCATCCTTGATTTTTTTAAGGGTGGGTTTTTGTTTTTATAGAAAATGCAGGTTATCTGCAAATACATATCTTTGAAAAAATACTATACATGGATCATATCCTTGTTGCCGAAAATGTGACCAAATCGTACGGCAACTATACTGCCTTGAGCAACATATCTCTTCAAATACCCAAGAACTGCATATACGGACTATTGGGTCCCAATGGTGCGGGCAAAACCTCGTTCATAAGAATTATTAATCAGATTACGCACCAAGATTCCGGAGAAATTTTTTTAAATGGAGAGCCGTTGGCGCCAAAGCATATCGCTTCCATAGGGTACTTGCCCGAGGAAAGAGGCTTGTACAAAAGCATGAAGGTAGGGGAGCAGGCCCTTTATTTGGCACAGTTAAAAGGGCTGTCCAAGAGCGAGGCCAAGACTCGATTAAAATATTGGTTCGATAGATTGGATATTGGGGATTGGTGGGATAAAAAGATTCAGGAACTATCCAAAGGGATGGCCCAGAAGATTCAATTTATCGTAACAGTATTGCACGAGCCAAAGTTGTTGATTTTTGATGAACCTTTTAGTGGTTTCGATCCAATAAACGCAAACATCATAAAAGACGAAATTCTGCAATTAAAGGAAAATGGAACTTCGATTATTTTCTCTACGCACCGGATGGAATCGGTCGAAGAACTTTGCGAGCACATTGCCTTGATCCATAAATCCGAGAAAATATTGGATGGGAAGCTATCCGACATCAAAAAGGCATACAAGAACAATATTTTTAATGTGGGCGTACAATTGGAATCGGACGTTGTTATATTCCTGCAAAAACTAAAGGAAAAATTCAATATACTTTCCTCGGATATTGATGAGGTTGAGCAACAGGTTAATTTTAAGGTGCAGTTACCGTCGTCCCAAACAGGCGAAATTTTGACAGAACTTTCCAAAACTACGAACATAAATAGGTTTGAAGAAACCATTCCTTCGGCCAACGATATTTTTATACAAACCGTAAATAGCAAGGATAATGGCAAGTAAGCTTGGACTGATCATAAAACGGGAATATTTGGCCAAGGTCCGAAATCGTTCCTTTATAGTGATGACGATATTGAGTCCACTTCTAATTGTTGGGATGATCGTGCTCATCGCTTATTTGGCAAAGATCAATGATGATGAAACAAGGGTCGTGTCGGTTCTTAACGAAAGTGCATTTTTTCTGGATGAATTAAAGCCTTCAAAAAGTATCTCCTACGTTTATTTTGATGATTTGACCTTGCAGCAAGCCAAAGATTCTACTAATTCCTTGGAGTATTATGGGCTGTTGTACATACCCAATCTACCTTCGGTGGAAGAAGCTGCCAAAAATAGTTATCTATTTACCAAGGACAATCCCAATACATCCATAACAAAAGAATTGGAAGCCGTTTTTCAAAAAAAATTAAGACAAGATCGTTTGCAAAAGCTCGGGGTATCGGCAGAACAGTTCTCGAGCGTGGAAAAATCCTTTGAGATCAACCTGTCAACATTTGAAGGCGAAAAAAGTATCAAGGGAATCAATGAGATCAAGGCATTTATAGGAGGTGGTTTTGGTTATGCGATTATGATGTTCATTATCATTTACGGTGGGTTCGTTATGCGGAGCGTGATCGAAGAGAAAACCAGCCGGATCATAGAAGTGATCATATCTTCGGTAAAACCATTTCAGTTGATGCTGGGAAAAATAATAGGCAATTCTTTGGCAGGGATTACACAGTTTTCCATTTGGATCGTCTCTGCATCGGCATTAATGTTTGTCGCTGTTCTAATTTTTGGGATAGATCTCTCGGCACTTTCCGGGGAATCGGCAATGCCTGCAGGGCCGATGGGAAGCATGTCGCAATTGGGGGCAATGGATACCGAAATGATGCTGTATGCCAAGGAAATCTACGATATTCCTTGGGGGTTGCTCATTGTGTCCTTTTTTATCTACTTTATTCTCGGTTACCTTATATATAGTTCCATTTATGCGGCTATCGGTGCAGCAGTGGATAATGAGACGGATACACAGCAATTTATCTTTCCTATTATATTACCTTTAATGTTGGCTATTTATGTGGGATTCTTTTCTGTTTTTAGTAATCCTCACGGGCCCATTGCAGTTGGGTTTTCATTGTTTCCATTAACATCGCCCATTGTAATGTTGATGCGATTACCGGGCGGGATTGGTGAGGGCGGCGTACCTTTATGGCAGTTTATCACCTCGATTTTGTTGTTGGTCATAACCTTTTTTGGTATTGTATCGTTGGCGGCCAAGATTTATAGAACAGGCATTTTAATGTACGGTAAAAAACCTACGTACAAGGAATTGATTAAATGGTTAAGATATTAGGATCTTATGCAAGAAGGCGCAGAGGACATAAAAGAAATTATTAAGGAGGATGTTTGGGGGACCATTAAGGATTTCCTCGACTTGGGGTTCCATCTTGGTGAAGGTGAAAAATCCATTGACCTTACCATAGGTCTGCTCCTACTGTTAACGGTGACATTGATCGCCACAAAGTTTATCCTTAAATGGTTGCGCAACATCTTTACCAGGAAGATGGAACAAGAGGACAAACAAAAATTCTCCAGCGTTTTTAAATTTATCAATTATGTGATTTATCTGGTGGCTGTGCTTGTAACATTGAGCGCGGCCGGGGTGGATATCACCCTGATCATTACGGCATCGGCGGCACTTTTTGTAGGGCTTGGCCTTGCATTGCAGGAGTTGTTCAAGGATATCCTTGGCGGAATATTTATAATCGTGGACAAATCGCTCCAAGTAGGCGATGTAGTAGAGGTGGACGGTAAAGTGGGAAAGGTGTTCGAGATCAAATTAAGAACCACTAGGGCCATTACCCGCGACGACAAAGTTCTTATTCTCCCCAACCATAAGTTTATAAGTGATATTGTCTACAACTACACCCAAAACCATAAAACCACTCGCGAAAAGGTTAGTGTGGGCGTGGCATATGGGAGCGATGTGGATTTGGTGACCAAAATATTGGAAGAAGTGGCCCATAATCAACGACAGGTACTCAAAAACCCCAAACCCTTTGTTTTATTCGAGGATTTTGGGGATTCCGCACTTATGTTCTCCGTGTATTTCTTTACCAATGATACCTTTAGGGATCCACGGATAAAAAGTGAGATGAGATATAAGATCAATGCCAAGTTCAAGGAGAACAACATTAGTATTCCTTTTCCGCAGCGCGATATACATATTATTCAGCCTAAACAATAAATAGACATAAAAACCATAGTTCATCATAGTACAATCTGGAAGTGGTTCGCTTTCATTGTAACACTAAGCAGTTCCAATCTTTGCGCGCAGAGCACGGATATTTTGAGGGTGGAGTATCTGAATATTCCTGAAAATGATACAGGGATAAAGACACAGCGGTACAAAGCGTTGATAAATTTGCCCATAAAACTCAACGAGAAAAAAGATTACCTGATAACAGGATTGGAATATAACCGTTTCGATATGGGATATTCAGCCGATCTGCCGTTCGATAAAAGCGAGTTGATTCGATTTCATGTTCTTGATTTGAACCTGGGGTTTATAACTAAATGGAACGAAAATTGGAACTTGGTGACCATACTTACACCTCGATTTGCCTCTAATTTTGTTAGCGGTACCATTACAGACGATTTTTTTATGAACGCAACCGCTACTTTTTGGAAGGAACGGGCCGATGCGGATAAACCTTACCGTATTGTACTTGGTTTAACCTACAACAGCACAACAGGATTGCCGGTACCATTGCCATTGGTGAATTACTATAGAAAATTTCATCCTAATTGGTCGTTTACCTTCGGGATACCTAAATCCAGTCTTAAGCATCACATCAACAACAGGCACTCTTTGGAAATGGCATTATTATTGGATGGTTACTTCATAAATCTTCAGAACGGAATTGAACTGGAGAATGGTCAGGTGGCTTCAAAAATATCGTTGACCTCTTTACTGGGAACTTTGGTGTATCAGTACAATATTTCCAAGCGGATGTCCATTTTTGCCATGTTGGGGAAAACCATTGTTCAAGAAGGAATGTTAAGAAATGATGATCAAGGCAAGGTTTATTTATTGAATGACGAGTCAAATTTTTATATTAGGACTGGTTTCAAAATTGGAATTTTTTAAAACGTAGCATATGTCTAAAATTTTGGTGATCGAAGATGAATCGGCAATTAGAAGAGTACTGGTGAAAATATTGGCAGAAGAGAGCGATGATTATAATGTAGTGGAGGCCGAGGATGGCAAAGCAGGGATCGATTTGATCAAAAAAGAAGATTTCGACCTTGTACTTTGCGATATTAAAATGCCAAAAATGGACGGTGTCGAAGTTTTGGAGGCCGCTAAAAAAATTAAGCCCGAAATACCATTTATAATGATTTCCGGCCACGGTGATCTGGATACCGCCGTGAATACCATGAGATTGGGTGCCTATGATTATATTTCCAAACCACCGGACCTTAATCGATTGCTTACTACGGTTAGGAATGCCTTGGATAGAAAAGAGCTGGTGGTCGAGAACAAAGTGCTCAAGAAAAAAATATCCAAAAATTATGAAATGATCGGTGAGAGCAATGAAATTGGATCAATAAAGGAGATGATCGAAAAAGTGGCCCCGACCGATGCAAGAGTGCTTATTACGGGCTCCAATGGTACCGGAAAGGAATTGGTGGCACACTGGCTGCACGAAAAAAGCCCGCGTTCTTCTTCGCCATTTGTAGAGGTCAATTGTGCGGCGATTCCATCCGAATTGATAGAGAGTGAACTCTTTGGGCACGTGAAAGGTGCATTTACCTCTGCGGTAAAGGACAGGGCAGGAAAATTTGAAGCAGCCAACAAGGGGACCATTTTTTTGGACGAAATCGGGGATATGAGTCTTTCGGCACAGGCAAAAGTCTTGCGTGCCCTACAAGAGAACAAGATAAGCCGTGTGGGTTCCGATAAGGATATAAAGGTGGATGTTCGCGTGCTGGCGGCTACCAATAAAGATTTAAAAAAAGAGATCGAGGACGGAAAATTCCGGGAAGATCTTTATCATCGTTTAGCGGTAATCTTGATCAAGGTACCGGCCCTTAATGATAGGCGTGATGATATACCATTGCTCATAGAGCATTTTTCCAATAAAATAGCATCCGAACAAGGAACCGGGCAAAAAACGTTCTCCAAAAAGGCGATAGACCTGCTCAAAAGTTATGACTGGACGGGCAATGTGCGGGAACTCAGAAATGTAGTGGAGCGTTTGATCATTTTAGGTGGTAAGGAGGTATCCGAAGAGGATGTGAAGTTATTTGCCAGCAAGTAATTTACTGGCAATTCTCCAATTCCGCTAGGGCCTCTTTTGTTAAAGTTTTTACGCGTTGGTGGTATTCTTTTTTATGTTGGGATAGTTTAGTATTGAGCAATATTAACCGTGATTCCTCATAAATATTCGTAATAAACCTTCGGGCATCTTCACAATCTACATCGGACACCACTTTGTTCAATGAAGACTCAAAGCCCAAAAGACATTGGTGGACCTGTTTTTTTACCGTGGAGCCCTGTGTCAACATCATGCCATCGTCAAAATCCAGGACATCCGAAGTGTTCATTACCAATACGTTGCTTCCGTACACACTGGAGGTTTCTTTTTCGAAATCCTTTAGGACTTTAATGCCGATGATCGTAGTCTCTAAAGCTTTGTGCAATTCCAATTTTGAGTTGTTAAAATCACTGGCCTTGGTCGCCGATTTTAACATGGAAAGTGTGGTTTCAAGACTTTCAATGGCACCTTCACAACCACAATCCAAAAAATTATCCTTGGTCTTCTCGATTCCGTTCAATGCCTTGTAAGCGTGGTACCTGGCCATGTTCAGGTTCTTGGACATTGCAGCATCTTCTATTTTACTTTTGATGTATTCCAGATTGGAACTTGCATACTGGCAAGCATTGGCGGGTTTGCTAAAGGAGCTCAATAGTAAAAGAACTATTAAACCAATAGCAAAGACTATTAGTAGAAGTAGGTTCTTCCTTTTCATAACGCTTTTAGATTTGGGACTTTGCGTCACTGATTTTTCTAAAGTTACATGCACAGCACCTAAACGGGGAATTAGATCGATTAAATAACCAACTTTGGGTACAAGAGGTCAAAATATCGATGAAATACACTGATTGGGTTACAGTTGAAGGTATAAGCAAAAAGAATTATATTCATTCCCATGAAAAAAATCAGAACAGAAGAATATAGGATAAAGGATACTATTAAACTCTCTGAATTAGCGACCCATGAAGATTTCGACCTATCCGACAAAGAGTTAAAGGAGAAACTGGGGGAAGTCCGTAAAGACTTGGGAGAGTTCCAGGATACGTTATATGCCCACGGCAAATATGGGGTGCTGGTTTGTTTACAGGGAATAGATACAGCAGGGAAGGATAGTCTAATTCGTGAAGTATTTAAGGATTTTAATGCTCGTGGCGTTGTAGTTCACAGTTTTAAGGTGCCCTCTGCAAAAGAAAAAAAGCACGACTATATTTGGCGACATTATATTGCACTGCCCGAAAGGGGAAAGTTCTCGGTCTTTAATAGGACACATTACGAGAATGTGTTGGTCACAAAGGTGCATCCAGAATATATTTTGGGCGAAAATCTACCCAACGTTCAAACCGTGAATGATATTGACGATGAGTTTTGGGCCAAACGCTACAGGCAAATCAATGATTTTGAAAGGCACATTGCGGAGAACGGAACCATTATTTTTAAATTTTTCCTGCACCTGTCCAAAGAAGAACAGCGCCAACGTTTGTTGAGAAGATTGGAGCTTAAGCGAAAAAATTGGAAATTTTCACCTGCCGATCTTGAGGAAAGAAAGCTTTGGGACACGTACGAGGCATGCTACGAAGAGGCTCTGAACAAAACAGCTAAAGAACACGCACCTTGGTATGTAATTCCTGCGGACAATAAAAAAGCGGCAAGGTTAATAGTGGCCACCATTATGTTGGAAGCGTTAAAAAAGTACAAAGATATTCGCGAACCCGAGCTTGACGATGAAATAAAAGCTAACTTGGAAATGTTTAAACAACAACTGGAAAAAGAAACCCCATGAGAACAATCTTATTTTTGACCATTTTTCTCGTCAGTACACCATTTTTTTCTCAGAACGAAGATGAAAAACAAATCAAGGCAATCTATGACAAAGCCTTGACCAACGGTAAAGCTTATGATTGGCTCAATCACTTGTCCAATCAAATAGGAGGGAGGTTATCCGGGTCCGTGCAGGCACAACAAGCTGTAGATTACACCAAGGCCCAACTAGAACTGCTCGGATTGGACAAAGTTTGGTTGCAACCTGTAATGGTGCCAAAATGGGTTAGGGGCATACCTGAATTTGCTTATTTGGAGACCAAGCCAGGCTTAACCACCAATGTACCCATTTGTGCGCTCGGTGGTTCGGTTGCTACACCGGATGGAGGTTTAAAGGCCAGCGTGGTCGAAGTACAGGGGATAGAAGACCTTGAGAAATTGGGCAAAGAAGCCATACAGGGCAAAATAGTCTTTTACAACCGCCCCATGGATCCAACTAAAATAAACACCTTTTCTGCGTATGCCAGTTGTGCGGATCAACGCTATTCTGGAGCAGCAGAAGCATCTAAATATGGGGCAGTGGGAGTTATTGTACGCTCCTTGAACCTTAGATTGGACGATTACCCGCACACAGGATCTATGGCCTATGGAAATATTCCGGTAAACCAGAGGATTCCAGCGGCGGCCATAAGCACCAAGGGAGCCGAGCTTATAAGTACCACTCTAAAGCTAAATCCGGATGCAAAATTTTATTTTAAACAAAATTGCAAGCAATTGGACGATGTTATGTCCTATAACGTGATAGGAGAAATAACGGGCAGTACCTATCCCGATGAAATTATGCTGGTTGGTGGGCATCTGGATTCCTGGGATTTGGGGGATGGCTCACATGATGATGGGGCCGGATGCGTACAAAGTATGGATGTGTTACGGCTGTTGAAGGAAACCGGTTATAAACCCAAACGAACCCTACGTGTTGTATTGTTTATGAATGAAGAGAACGGCTTGCGAGGCGGTAAGGAATATGCCAAAGTGGCCCAGAGTAAAAAGGAGAAACATATTTTTGCACTTGAGAGTGATTCCGGAGGATTTACGCCACGGGGTTTTTCCATAGATGCCGACCCGGAAAACCTTAAACAGATCCAGGGCTGGAGAAGTTTGTTTGAACCATATTTGATTCATCTCTTTCAAGAAGGAGGCAGTGGTGCCGATATTGGCCCTTTAAAAAACGATGGAATTGTACTTGCAGGTTTACGACCCGATTCGCAACGTTATTTTGATCATCACCACGCAGAAAACGACACTTTTGAACATGTAAATAAACGAGAGTTGGAACTTGGCGCGGCAACAATGGCAAGTTTGGTTTATCTTATAGACAAATACGGTACTGTTCCCCCCACGAAAATCAAAGGGTAATCTATTAAAATTAACAGGTAGATGCCGTCCTTACCCAAAATAGGGACGGTTTTTTTATGGAATTAAGATTTTTTTTCTTTTCTCATCCGCTTTGGGCCATACCACAACCAAAATCCAGTTATGGTAAAAACCAAGAGTGAGGTTCCCATTACAGTGGTATACCCGAGTTTAATATAGCCATCGGTGGATAGGTAATCGTCTAGTAAAGACCCATCGTGTACGGCTTCTAAAAAGTCGGATCTTCTTTGGCCGATGGAAAGAACGTTCCCGTTTGCCCCGTCCAATTGGATTTCGTAAAAAGAATCAATAAAAACAAATTTAACGGAGCCTTTTTCCTGTCTAAGATCTATTCGGTCCAAAGCCAAATCTAAATCTTTGGAGACCTTGCTATGTAGGGTGTTGCATGCAATGGTGTGCAGGCTGTCCATGGAAAGCCATTCCTTTAAATTGGTGGAGGTTCCTTCTTGTGTTTCCGGGAGAATATAACCGTTGGAATTCTTCTTCCACCCTAAAAGAAGTCCAGAGATCGAAATAATAAAGAAAAATATAAATAGTAAAGCTCCTGTGGTTCTATGTACTTTTCGAAAGATTCGTAATACTTTGGCCTGCTTCTTCCTTTTGCCCATTCCTGCCTATTAAAAACCTTAAATATCTACAAAATTTATCAAATCCGAGAGCGGTTCTGTCTCCGATTTAACCAAAAAGAGTGCATTTAACAAAAATTTTAGAATGTTGCGCTCGCTATGGAAAGTATATGGCACAGGACATCAATTGCCGGCAAAGGGAGTGTTAAATAGACCTACGGCCAATTCGATCCAAACCAATAAAAACAAAATAAATATGGCTAAAAGAATAAGGGACCTTTTATTGCGAGATCGGGTTTTGCGGTGTACAAAATCAATGGTAAAACCTATGATCGAAAGTAGAATGCCGGCGCCGATAAAATCGAATAACGACCAATTTACTTCGGATGAGAACTGCATGGCCACAAAGGGTACGGCCAACAAAACTGCAATCGAAAAAAGAATAAAAATCTGTCTTTTGCTGATTAACATGGTGGAAATGGAATTTTAGAGGAATGTACCATTGTAAACAGTATTTAGTACCATACAACATCCAGTTTTTGCAGTTCTCCATCCAAATCTTTGATGGATTCGGGAGCTATGATCAAAGTGTTTATTACAAATTCTTTCGAATCTGTTTTTAGGATATAGTCGCCCGCAAATTTTCTGATACGATCAACCTCCCCAAGCTTTATTTTTTTTCCAAAAGGTGAATTCTTTTTGATCCAACCGTCCGAGATGGTGAGGTATTTGTTTTGTCTTTGATATAAATACAAGCCAAAATAGATCATGGAAAATAAGCCTAAACCGTAATCATGCCAATCAGTTCCTTCGGAAGAAAAGTAAATAGTAATAAACCAAAATAACCACACCAGGCCCAAAGCTAGGTTTATGTTCAAGTGTCTATTTCTGTATTTTATCTTCAATTTTGGAGGTACTTACATTAAAAGTAGTAAAAAATCAGGTTCTTGTGTGTTGCTTAATGGAAATATAATTGTTGGGCACTCGTAAAGACCACATGTCTTGTGTTCCGGATACTGCACGTTAGCGCAACGATGTGTTTATACTTGTTTTTGAATCCATATTGGAAGCCTTTATTTTGATTTAGCTCTCGTTAACCCATAAACTATATTGATCGGAAATATGAATTGAACTAAAAGTATTAGCAAGACCAGGACCGATATGACGGCACTTAGATAGTTATTGAATTTATATTCCATAATATCGGTCCGATAAAATCCGCTCAATATCCAGACCAGTAGAATCCCTCCAAAAGTGAAGCCTACATGGATCCAAATCAAACGATTTAATTGTTTCCTTCCGGCCTCTTTCATCAATGCATACCCCAAGCCCATAATTCCAAAAAGTATGCAGGCAAGAATGGCAAGGTCCCAAAAGGAGGCAACGTAATAAGTGTCGTAAAGGCCTACATCCAAAACATCATCCCCATGCCATAACCCAATTACCAAGAATAAGGGTATGGCGAGCAAAAAATAGAGATAAGGTTTATCGATTAATTGGCGCATTTTGATTATGGCAAAAATGGTTTGTCTCGATTATTTTACCATAAATATAACGAATTACCGAACCTTATTTTTGATAAGCCCCAGAAGAATAGGTCAATTCGTAGCTATGGGTGTAGATTTCAAAGACAATCCCAAAAGGATCTTCCACATAGACCATTTTATACGGTTTTTCATTGGGATAATATTCCCTAATGGGCATTCTCTGTTTACCGCCGGCCTCGACTATTTTTTTGGTTAAATTTTCAATATCCGGATCTTGCACGCAAAAGTGAAAAAGTCCAGTATTGAATGGATTAAACTCGGGAGCTTCTTTTTTTCCGTGCGAAAAGGCGAACAGTTCAATTCCAATTCCATCCGAAGTGGACATGTGGGCAATTTCAAATTCTTCCCAATCCTCTCCAAAAACATCTATGCACATTTGTCCAATGGCGGTGTCGGTCTCTTTCTTTATTGTGGATGGAGGCATTATAACATACCAACCCATAACGTTTTCGTAAAATTCAACAGCTTTTTTAATGCCTGGAACCGTTATTCCGATATGGGAAAAGGACTTGGGATATGTATTCTCTTTCATTTTGCTATGGTTTTAAATGCAAAGTTCCACAAATTTTATGGGATAAGGAGAAAGAAGGCTTATCGGATTTGTGTTATATCCAACAAAAAGATGTGCAAAAATTACAGTTTAATTGTCGCGTAGTGTTTTAAAGGACTAATTTGAGCACTATCATATCTTTTAATCGAATTCCGTTTTCGTAAATGGGCATATCGTAATTTTTTAAAAAGAACGACTTCCTAATTGAGTCCATTTCGAAACCACATTTTAGGTAAAATAATAGTTGTAAAACAGATGCATCTCCTGTGCCTACCAAAATTTCCTGCTTCCCCGTTTTTTGATAATATCGCTTTACCCAATTTATAATGTTTTTGCCAATGCCTTTATTTTGATATGCTTTGTCAACAGCAATATTTTTTATCTCGATCACCGATTTATTAAGTTGTTCAATGGCGACTACTGCTATGGTTTTATGGTTTTGTTCAAGGATAAAAACTTCACAATGGTTTATGTAGGTGTCAATTACCGCTTTCGATTCGTCGGCCAACAACAGTAATCTGTAGGGGAGTTCGCCGTTTAACGGCTCCATTTCGAATTCAATTTTTACCTTGTCCATTGGTGGTAGAAAATAATAGTGTTAAAAGTATCCCCAAAATAGCTAAAACCAAGACAATTATAGGATACCAAAAATGAGATCCGGCCGAATACATTCCATAACCATTTATGCCCTGTGCAATTAGAGCCACAAAAAGGTAGGTCCAAGTGGACCAAGATAATTTTTTTCTGATTCCAAAGTGCGTTAAAGCGAACATGGATGTTCCCGCAGACATTAATCCACCACCTGCGGAATGTAGCATTAGCATTGATAAACTTTCTGCTTTTCTAAATAGTTCGGAGTCCTCTGGATTTCCAAGATAATTTAGATGGACATCCAAATAATGGGTAATAAACTGATCTCCTAGACCTCCAATAAACATTAAGATGCTCGAAACATACAATAGAACAATACCTGTTTTCCTCATTTTTGATTTAATTAAAGTATAAAATTTAGCTTGGAGTGCAATTGGGATACTCACAAACATGCTGAGGTTGAACCAGTATTTGTTTTATCTGGTATTGCGTAAATTTTTTATGTTACCAGATATAGAATTAACTGTAATGGCAACCAGTTAATTGTGGGTCAAAGATATACCTTTTTTCTTTTACTGGAAGGTAAGCGCCTAATTGAGAATATTGGTTGTTTCAATTTACGTTCTCATTTCAAAAAAAATATTTTGTATGGATTCACCGATCAATAGAACATAAAATGGTCAATGTGACATCCCAAAAGCTTTTATGGTAATGGTCGATGGTCCATTGAATCTACACTCCCGTTTTTTGACCTAAAGCATAAAGCCCTATCTTTGCAGCCTTGGAAAAATCCGAGAACCACGTATTCTAATAATCTATTAATCAAGATACAATGCAAGACGGAATCTACGCAAAATTCAATACCACCAAAGGTGAAATTTTGGTAAAACTTACTCACGATAAAACACCGGGGACCGTGGGCAATTTTGTTGCACTGGCAGAAGGAAATATGGAGAACAGTGTAAAACCACAGGGCAAACCATATTACGATGGCTTAAAGTTCCATAGGGTAATCGCCGATTTTATGATACAGGGCGGATGCCCAACAGGAACAGGGACCGGGGACCCAGGTTATAAGTTTGATGATGAGTTCCATCCCGACCTTATACATGATGGTCCCGGTGTGCTTTCAATGGCCAATGCCGGACCCGGAACCAATGGAAGCCAGTTTTTTATTACCCATGTGGCCACACCTTGGTTGGACAACAAGCACACAGTGTTTGGAAAGGTGGCGGAAGGTCAGGATATTGTAGATGCCATTGCACAAGGGGACGCTATAGAAACTTTGGAAATTGTACGAGTTGGTGAAGAGGCCAAAAAATGGAATGCCATCGAGGCTTTTCGAACGTTCGAGGGAGCCAGGGAAAAGCGTATAGCCGAGCAAAAGGCTCAAGCCGAGGCGGAAATGGAAAAATTGGCTGCAGGTTTTGAAAAGACCGATAGTGGACTACGTTACCAAATTATTCAAAAGGGAAGCGGTTCTAAAGCGGAAAAAGGTAAAACCGTGTCCGTACATTATGAAGGTGCATTGGCCAACGGTCAGGTTTTTGATTCATCCTACAAAAGAAATCAACCCATAGATTTTGCTCTTGGTGTAGGGCAAGTAATTCCCGGATGGGACGAGGGTATTGGACTATTGCAAGTAGGGGATAAGGCCAGATTTGTGATTCCATCCCATTTGGCTTATGGTAGCGCAGGAGCCGGAGGGGTAATTCCTCCCAATGCTACACTGATTTTTGACGTGGAGTTAATGAATGTAAAATAAAATAATCCTTCTTAGATTATATAGGTGAAGCTTCCAGAAATGGAAGCTTTTTTATTTGGCCCGGTTTACGCTCAATAGCAATAAACAAAAATTAAGGGCAAGCAGAACTAATAGTACGCTAAAAAAAGTGGTCATGGTTGTAAGTGTTTATTCCGTAACAATTCAACGCTAAAAAACCCTACCTATTGTCCGTGTTAAAAATTAAGCTACTTTTTAGAACCGTTTACACTCCAGGCCAATAGTAACGCATTTACGATCAAAAGGAAGGTGAGTACTCCAAAAAAGGTGTTCATTGCTATAGGTTTAATGGTTGTGGGGAACAAAGCTTGTTTACCCAATAGATAGCAAAAAAGAAAATGGTTGCGTAGGGATTTAAAAAAATAAAAAAGGCCCGAGCATTGCTCGGGCCTTAACTATAAAAAAGTATGCTATAACTTATTCCGCAACTTGTACATTAACGGCGTTTAATCCTTTTTTACCTTGTTGTAGTTCGAATTCTACAACATCACCTTCTCTAATTTCATCGATCAAACCTGAAATGTGTACGAAGTGATCTGTGTTTGAACCATCTTCAGTGATAAATCCGTAACCTTTAGAATCATTGAAGAATTTTACTGTTCCTTTACTCATAATATAAATTGAAAAAAATTAATTGACTCCAAAGGTACGTTTAATTTATTGGGTATCAGGTTTTTTTTCAAATATTAATTAAAATTAATTTGTAGGGTCCGGCGTCAATCGTAAATATGGCTTAATTTCCTCGACCCCTTTGGTAAAGATCCCCTTGGCCTCTTCCGTTGGAATTGCTGGGCTTACCACCACTTTTTCGCCATTTTTCCAGTTGGCAGGAGTGGCTACTTTGTGGTTTGCGGTCAATTGCAAAGAATCGATTACTCGCAACAGTTCGTAAAAATTACGTCCTGTGGAGGCCGGATAGGTTAGGGTAAGTTTAATTTTTTTATCGGGATCTATAATAAATACGGAGCGAACAGTAAGGGTGTCATCAGCATTTGGGTGAATCATGTCGTACAAGTCGGATACTTTTCTTTCCACATCGGCCACTATGGGAAAGTTGACTTCGGTATTCTGGGTTTCGTTTATGTCCTTTATCCAATCCATGTGCGATGCGGCACCGTCTACACTTAGGGCCATCATTTTTACGTTTCTTTTGTCGAATTCGTCCTTAAACTTGGCGGCAGTGCCTAATTCCGTGGTGCAGACAGGGGTAAAATCCGCAGGGTGTGAAAACAGGATGCCCCAGCTATCTCCTAAATATTCATAAAAATTAAGTGTTCCTTGGGAGGTAACCGCGGTAAAATCCGGAGCGGTATCCCCTAATCTTAAAGTTGCCATATATTTTAGATTTTAAAGTTTATAAAAAGTACTCTACAAAATTACTAGATTATTTGGTCAAATTATTATGTGTCAGTTAAAACTGTATTAAAATCTTAGAAAGAACCCCTTGGGATGCTAGCTTTAGCTAAACGAAGATTCTTATTTTTAAGGCATGGAAAAAGAAGCTTTGGAACAATTAAAATATCCGATTGGTAAATTCGAAGTGCCGAAAACCATTTCGAGTAGCGATTTGGAGGGATGGATAGCCGTTTTGGAAGAATTACCGGGGAAGCTGAGCGATTTGGTCTCCGCACTTTCGACCGATCAATTGGAAACCCCTTACCGTCCCGGAGGATGGACGGTTAGGCAACTGGTGCATCATATTTCCGATAGCCACCACAATAGCTATATTCGGTTTAAATGGGCCTTAACGGAAAATACGCCTGTTATAAAGCCATACAATGAAAAAGAGTGGGCAGAACTTTTTGATAGCCGTACCGCTCCGGTTCAAATGTCGTTGGGTCATTTAAAAGCAGTACACGCAAAACTAGTTTTTTTGATAAAGGGTTTGTCCGAGGAGGATCTACAGCGATCATTTGTTCACCCCGATGGAAACCTGCAATCCACCCTCAAGGAAAATATTGGACGATATGCATGGCATGGAACGCATCATTATACCCAAATAAAAAATTTAATTGAACGGGAGGGTTGGTAGGCTAAAGGGTTTTGGTCAAAATCCACATGTGCTTTTCCGAGGGCTTTACATTAGGAAGCACAACTTCGCTTTCTCTTTTAATGGAGTAGCCATTGTTTTTATAAAAATGAATAGGGTTTCCCTTTTGCATGGTATCCAACCAAACCACTTTTTTATTTAATTTTATAGCCATTTCCTCAATACTAAGAAGCAATTGTTTGCCAATTCCCTTACCTGAGTGTTTTTTGAGTAGATAGATTTTTTCCGCTTTTATGGCGTCCGTATCAGGAATTTCATCGATTCCGCAGTTTATTATCAATTTTAGGATACCGACAGCTACAGTATTATGGTAGACGATGTAATTCAATGTATCGGGGTCCTGTAGTTCTTCAAAGACCACTTCTTTCGTTAACCATTTCGAAATATAAGGTGAAGGGTCGTTGTGCTGCCATAAATGACAATAATGCTCACTGTAGGATGCTATTGCAACCTCTAAATAAGTGCCAAGATTATAGCTGTCTGTTGGTTGTATGGTTAGAGCAGCGGAATTCATAACGCAATTTAGTAGGTCGACCATTTAATATTACAGCCCAAACTGGGTTTTTGATCCCGAAATACCTCCTTGTTTTCCAGAACGGCATCCATTGCATTTTTTAGGTCGGTACCGGACAAGGGTATGTTGTTTCCAGGTCTGGAATCATCTAACTGACCTCTATAAACTAGTCTCATATCCGAATTAAAAAGATAAAAATCGGGTGTGCAGGCAGCATCATATGCCTTGGCGACCTGCTGGGTCTTGTCGTACAGATATGGAAAAGGATAGCCTTCTTCCTTGGCTTTCACCGTCATTAAATGGGGGGCATCTTGCGGATAGTTTTCCACATCGTTGCTGGAGATGGCAATAAAGTTAATGCCTTTTTGCTGATATGTTTGGGCCAGTTTGACCAGCATGGAATTTACATGGACCACAAAAGGACAGTGGTTGCATATAAACATGACCACAGTGCCTTTTTCCCCTTTCATATCTACTAAAGAAAGGGTTTGTGCCGATACGGTGTCCCACAGTTCAAAATCGGGGGCTTGTGTGCCTAGGGGAAGCATATTGCTAGGAGTGCGTGCCATGTTTCCTGGGTTTTATGTTGCAAAAATTACGAGCAGTACAAAAATAAAAAACGACCTGCAGAAAAACAGGTCGTTTTACTTTTAAAGGGAATAACTTTTTTAGATGTCGTCGAAACTTACATCGGTAAAGTTGTTCTCGGAAGGGCTTCCGTTTTCGCTGAAGCTTTCTTCCTCCTTTTTAAAATCTTTCTGGTGGCGTTCGGAAATTACTTCGGTACCTTTTTCATCGATAATGTAATCCATCATCTCTTCCATTATTTCCCGAAAAGCGCTAAAATCTTCTTTATAAAGATAGATTTTATGCTTTTTGTAATGGAAAGAACCATCATCGTGCGTAAACTTTTTACTTTCTGTGATGGTAAGGTAATAATCTCCGGCCTTGGTACTTCTTACATCAAAAAAGTAGGTTCTTCTCCCTGCTCTTAAGACTTTCGAATAAATCTCTTCCTGATCCATTGTATCTTTCTGGCCCATATGGTATAGTGTATTTGGTACTATGTTGAATTCTAGTACCAAAAATGTGAAAAAAAAGCTAATTCAGCAACTTTTTTATGATTCTTTACCAGAGAGTTGGTCAATATAGAGCTCTTTATAATACCCTTCGGTATTGTTCAGTTCCTCGTGGGTGCCCTGTTGAATAATCTTTCCTTTGTCGAGCACAATGATCTTGTCGGCGTTCTTGGCGGAAGATACCCTATGGCTAACGATCAGCGTAGTTTTGCTCTCGGAAACCCTTTTTAGGTTGTTCAAGATTTCTTCTTCGGTTTCGGTATCCACTGCGGAGAGGCAGTCATCAAAAAGATAGATCTTGGGGTCTTTTAACAATGCCCGGGCAATGGATACCCGTTGTTTTTGACCACCGCTCAATGTAATTCCACGTTCCCCTAAAATTGTATGGTACTTTTTGGCAAATCCTTCAATATTTTTGTGTACCACAGCTTTTTTTGCAACCTCCACAATGTCGTTGTGTGATGCATTTTCGTTACCAAAACGGATATTGTTCTCAATAGTATCCGAAAACAGGAATGCATCCTGTGGCACGGCACCAATGGAACTGCGAAGGCTATCCAAATTAAGGTCTTGGACGGGAACTCCATCGATCAACACCTCACCGGAGGAAGTATCGTACAAACGTGCGACCAAATCCAATATGGTGGATTTTCCCGAGCCTGTTTTGCCTAAAATAGCAACCGTTTCTCCTGCTTTTATGGAGAAGGATACGTTTTTCAATGCAGTAATATTAGTATCCTCGTAGGTAAAGGTTACATTTTTGAATTCGATATTGCCCATAATCGGGGTCGGGGACTTCACTTTGTTCAGAATGGAGGGTTCTTCCTTTAAAAACTCGTTGATACGCTTTTGAGAGGCTTCGGCCCTTTGTACTATAGAAGTAAGCCAACCTACTATGGCAACGGGCCATGTAAGCATGTTAACGTAAAGAATAAATTCTGCGATGATCCCTATGGTTTCAATTTCGCCATTTATGTACTGTTGCCCGCCAATATAGATTACAAAAACATTGCTTATTCCGATCAATAAGATCATTAAAGGAAAAAACCAGGCATTTACCTTTGCAAGTGCCATACTGGTATCCTTGCCTTCTTGTGCCAGCTCCCTTAATTCGCTATTTATCCTCGGCTCAATACTGTAGGCCTTGATCACGGATATTCCTGAAAACGATTCTTGGGTAAACGTGGAAAGTGTAGAAAGATACTCTTGTACCTTGGTGCTCCTTTTGTGTATTATTTTACTGATCTGGTAGATCAGAACGGATAGAATGGGGAGTGGCAGTAAGGTGTATGCTGCAAGTGTGGGTGCTTTTATAAACATTAAGGGTATCAAACAGACAAATAGTGTTAGGGTTTGGATACCGTACATTATGGCAGGGCCACCATATAATCGAACCTGGTTGATATCTTCGCTTATCCGGTTCATTAAATCCCCTATCCTATTTTTTTTATAAAAATTAAGGCTGAGCAGTTGGTAATGATCAAAAACCTCATTTTTAAGATCGTATTCGATATATCGGGATACATTTATAATGGTCTGTCTCATTAAAAAAGTAAAGAGACCTGATAAAATTGCGGCTCCGACGATAACCAAAATATATTGCAACAACAATCCTTTTGCTTCCGATAAGTTGATTGCGTTTGAGGCAAAATCCTCGACAGCCTGTATGGATTTGTTCACATACGATGGCATGATGAGGGAAAAAACACGGGCAATAATGGTGATCAAAATCCCCAGTAACAATTTGAGCCAGTATTTTTTAAAGTATTTATTTAGGTGTTTAAGTTCCTTCATATTGGAGAAAGGCAATTTTAGCTTCCAAATTTGCGGACAATCCCGCAAAGATATACCATACCGTACAAAGTAAATGTTATAAAACTGATAAGAAAACAACTTTGGTAGGTAAGATTCAAATATAAGATTACTTTTGCCGTGTGAAAGCCGAACAATCACTTTAAAAGTTCTTTAAACATGCTCACCAGAAGGCACATTAGAGTAAAAGTTATGCAGTGCATATATGCATTGGTGCAATCCAAGGACGATTCTTTGCAAAAACAAGAAAAGTTCCTGCGAGTAAGTATAGACAATATGTACGTTCTGTATCTTTTGATTTTAAGCCTCTTGGCCGAACTTCACCGTTTGGCAGAAAAACATGTGAACCATGCATCCAAAAAATATGTGGCCACGGAAGAAGATACATACCCCGATCCCCGAAAATTTGTAAAAAACCGACTGTTGTTGCAATTGGTGAACAACGAAGCATTGAAGAGCGAACTGTCCGATCGCAAATTGAACAATTGGTATTTGAACGATGAGTATGTGAAGATCATACACAAAGCGATCGTGACCAGTGACATTTACAAGGAATACATGTTGAGCGGAGACGACAGTTATTCGGACGACCGTAAGTTGGTAATACAACTGTTCAAGGAAATTATTGCCCCTAACGAAAAAATCTACGATTATTTTGAAGATGATAAATTGACCTGGGTAGACGATTTTCCAATTGTAAATACATTTTTGGTAAAACGTTTAAAGAAGGCCAAACCAGATTCCGGTGACCGTTTCTTTTTACCGTCATTGTTAAAAGATCAACAGGATATGGACTTTGCAAACGACCTGTTGACCAAGACCTTGCTCAACGATGCCAAATGGGAAAAAGAAATTGAGGGAAAAACACCGAACTGGGACAACGACAGAATCGCGGAGATTGACTCCATCATCCTAAAAATGGCAATTTGCGAGCTGCTCAATTTCCCATCGATTCCCGAAAAAGTAACCCTGAACGAGTACTTGGAGATAGCCAAGGAGTATTCCACTCCCAAGAGCAGCATATTTATAAATGGGGTTTTGGATAAATTGGCAAAGGAATACAAAACCGATGGAAGACTGCAAAAAATAGGAAGGGGTCTACAGTAAACAATTATTCCTTAATTTTGGAAAAACAAATTTTAATCATGAAAAAAATAACAACAATTTTTAGTTTGATCATGGTGGTTGCCCTAACCAGCGTATCATGCAAGGACAAAGCATCTGAAAAAATAGTTGCTGACAATGTTGAAAGCGCCGTTAACAGAGATGAAGCAGATAAAATGGTGCCGGTAATGACTTTTGAAAAGACCGAGCACGATTTTGGTACCATAGAAAGGGGTGCGGCTCAAGAAACTGTTTTTACTTTCACTAACACGGGTAATGCCCCACTAATTATTACCGATGCCAAGAGTAGCTGCGGTTGTACAGTTCCAAATCCGCCAAAAGAACCTATTGCACCGGGAGAGACCGGTGAGCTTACTGTAAGGTTCAATGGTTCTGGTCAAAATCAGGTTACAAAGACCATTACGGTAACAGCAAATACGGCAAAAGGTTCGGAGCTATTAAGAATCAAAGCTTTTGTACAGGCGCCTGGAGCAGTTCCAGCGGGTCCTGTTAAATAATTAAAAGACCTCAATGGAAAACCTAGGACAATTTTTACCTCTGATATTGATTTTTGCAGTGGCCTATTTTTTTATGATTCGCCCACAGATCAAGCGTCAGAAGGATGAGAAAAAATTCGCTTCAGAATTGAAAAAGGGTGATAAAATTATCACTAAAAGTGGATTGCACGGCAAAATAGTGGAACTGAACGACAAGGATTTTTCCTGTGTTATCGAAACCATGGCTGGCCGATTAAAATTCGACCGTTCCGCCATTTCCATGGAAATGAGCCAAAAGTTGAACAAACCCGCAGAAAAAAAGTAAGCGTATTTTAAGATATATATTAAAGCGTTCCTTGGAAGTTAAAATTTCAAGGGACGTTTTTTTTGCTATGGATGTACTAAGACCCTTCTCCATTAATGAGCTATGGGGTAAATGGTTGGCACCGAAAAACAGAATTTAAATAACCGGGATGTTGCTTAGCGGTATTTGTCGTTCAGCCCGACCCCGTCCCTGATCATAGGGATAATCTTTTCCAATCTTCGTAGTTTCGTTTTCTCCTGTTTGGCCTCGGCAATATATTCACAGAATTCCTTTTGCTTGTAGGGCGTAAACTTCTCAAAAGCAACCTGTAATTGTGGATTTTTGGTCAATTCGGATAGCAATAACTCGGGAATAACAACCTTTTTGGATTTTTCAGGTTTGATCTCCAAACCTTTTTTTTGGTTTTCCAAGGCCTCTTTCATGTAATCTAACACGGTTTTTTTGTCCACTTCGTCTAAATCGTGGAACTTCCAATGGCGCATACCTTTGGTTTTGCCTTCCTGTGCATTTTCCAGTACATTTTTTGGGTCTTTTAAGTACGCTCCGTTAAAGAACCATACCCCAAAATAGTTCTTGAACTTGCTGATGCCGAAGACATTTTTACCCATATAAGTATACACCGGAATACTCCATTTAAAATCTTCCTCAGCGCCGGATTTTAAGGCCAATTCCCTTAATAGGGAAATACCATCCCTAAAGGGATGCACCTTCTCATAATAACCTTTTATTTTTTCGGATTTGTCCATTCTCACTTGATTTGACTTGCTGTAAGTTCGCAAATTTTTACGATGACCTTTACCGCTTTTTCCATGCTTTCCAATGGAACGTACTCGTACTTGCCATGAAAATTATGGCCGCCAGCAAAAATATTGGGGCAGGGCAGTCCCATAAAGCTTAGTTGGGAACCGTCCGTTCCCCCTCGAATCGGTTTTATGATCGGTTCTATTTGTAGCGATTTCATGGCCTCTTCGGCGATTTCCACAATATGGAAGACAGGCTCTACTTTCTCCCTCATGTTTTTGTATTGGTCTTCTATGCTCAACTCTATGTATTCCCCATGTTTTTTGTTGAGTTTGGCCTGTATATCCACAAGGAGGTCTTTTCTTGCCTGAAAATGAACTGCATCGTGATCCCGGATAATCAGCTCTATTTCTGCTTTCTCAATTTCACCCTTAATTTTATGTACATGAAAAAAACCTTCCCGACCTGTAGTGTGTTCCGGCACTTCGCTCGGTGGTAAGTGCGTTAAAAAGTCGTTGGCAATGCCAATGGCATTAATCATTTTGTTCTTGGCATATCCAGGATGCACACTCTTCCCGGTAATCAAAATTTTTGCTTTGGCCGCATTAAAGTTCTCGTATTCCAGTTCACCTACTTGACTGCCGTCCATAGTGTAGGCCCATTCGGCACCAAATTTTTCTACATCGAATTTATGGGCTCCGCGACCTATTTCTTCGTCGGGTGTAAAAGCTATCCGGATAGTGCCGTGTTTTATTTCGGGGTGTTGGATCAGGTATTCCATAGCCGTGATTATTTCAGCAATACCGGCCTTATCGTCCGCTCCAAGCAATGTGGTTCCGTCCGTGGTAATCAAAGTTTGACCTTCGTATGCTTTTAGGTCCTCAAAATAATCGGGAGATAAAACAATATTTTTTAATTTGTTCAATACAATGTCCTTCCCATCGTAATTCTCAATGATCTGTGGCTTCACATTCCTTCCGGAAAAATCGGGAGAGGTATCAAAATGTGAAATAAAACCAATGGTCGGTACTTTTTTTTCAACATTGCTCGGCAGGGTGGCCATGATGTAGGCATTCTCATCAATAGACACCTCTTGCATACCAATTTGATGGAGCTCCATCACCAGTTTTTTGGCGAGGTCCCATTGTTTTTCGGTGCTAGGGGTGGTTTTGGAGTAGGGGTCACTTTGGGTATCCGTGGTCACATATTCCAAGAATCGAGCTAATAATTTATCCATGTTCGTTGGGCATTTTCATCAAAAATAATGCTTATTCAAATGCAATTTTAGAAATCATCGGCATTAATGCCTATCTTTCAGAAACCAAATAATTGCACCCACCATTGAAATTTGTAATAGCATCTCTTTTTTTACTGTACGGCGTTTTCAGCTTTGCCCAAATGGACTGTATTTTGGGTGTTGGAGGGCGTGATAATGAGACCATTGCCAAAGTTTTTGAGCTAACGGAAGTCCAACGTGAAAACCTGAAAAACTGGAGTGCCGAGCTAAAAGTGCGTAACGATATTTTGGAGGACAAGGCCAAGTTCTTAATGAAAAAGAACGAAGAAAGCTCTCCGGAGGTGTTGTTGGCGGTCAGCAAAAAATATGCAACGATAATGGACAGCATGCGGCAGAATATTCGAATGATGGATAAACGGCTGCTCAGTACGTTTACCGAATCCCAGTATGACAAATATGTGAAAATGTGCGATCAATTAACTTTACGCCCTATCTACATAAATAGGTCGGTCAACGAAAATTGATCGATTTGTATAGAACTGTTTTAAGAGTTTTTATTTTTGTCCAAAATCCCATTTTGCATGTATAAATTTTTGATCCGCCCGGTACTTTTTTTGCTTGATGCTGAGGCTGCGCACCATTTTTCCTTTTCGGCAATTAAGTTATTCTCCAAACTTGGTTTTGGCGGGCTTTTTAGGAGTGTTTTTGCCATGGACGATGCTAGGTTGGAGCGCGAGGTTTTTGGGGTCAAGTTTAAAAATCCGGTAGGATTGGCAGCTGGCTTTGATAAGGATGCCAAATTGTACAACGAATTCTCCGATTTTGGTTTTGGCTTTGTGGAAATTGGAACGGTAACACCAAAACCGCAGCCGGGAAATCCTAAAAAGCGCTTGTTCCGTCTGCTCGATGACAAAGCCATTATTAACCGAATGGGTTTTAATAATAATGGGGTTTTCGAAGCGGTCGAACAATTAAAGAAAAAACATCGCGTAATTGTTGGGGGAAATATTGGGAAGAACAAAGTTACTGCGAACCAAGATGCGATCAAGGATTATCTGATATGTTTTGAAGCCCTGTTCGAACATGTGGATTATTTTGTGGTCAATGTAAGTTCACCCAACACGCCCGGACTTAGAGAGCTACAGGATAAGGAGCCTTTGACCAAATTGTTGAAAAAACTAAAGAGCCACAATAGTAAACTGGCCAAAAAGTTGAATAAGAAAGAAAAGCCAATTTTATTAAAAATTGCGCCGGATTTAACGGATGACCAACTGCTGGATATTATTTCGATCGTAACGGATACACAAATAGAAGGGGTGATCGCCACCAATACGACCATAGAGAGAACGGATTTAAAATCTCACCTTGTTTTAACCGAAGAAAAAGGTGGCCTGAGCGGCAAACCTTTGACTCAAAGGAGTACAGCGGTTATTCGCTTTTTGTCGGAAAAGAGCAATAAGGCTTTCCCGATTATTGGCGTGGGCGGTATCCACTCCCCGGAAGATGCAATGGAAAAATTGGAGGCGGGAGCGGATTTGGTACAGTTGTACACCGGATTTATTTATGAGGGTCCTGGGCTTATCAAAAAAATAAACAAGGCCATTTTGGAAAAAATGGGCTAAAATTATATGCAAAGTCTCGTTTTGTTTCTGGAAACTATCAATTATCCCATATTGATCGGTTTTTTGGTGTCCTCAATTGCCCTTGCCCTGTCGCCGGGTCCAGATAATATTTTTGTGTTGGCACAAAGTATCAGCAACGGTACAAAAGCGGGAATGGCCACAGTTTTTGGTTTGGTGTCCGGTTGTTTGGTGCACACTACCTTGTTGGCATTTGGGGTTTCTGAAATCATAAAACGGAGCGATGCATTGTTTTTTGCCATTAAGCTGTTCGGTGCCGTGTATCTGTTGTTTCTGGCCTATAAAGTGTATCAAAGTAATGCCTCTATTATGCTCGACAAAGAAGGGCAACCTGCTAAATCACCAAGGAATCTTTTTTGGACGGGATTTACCATGAATGTCCTGAATCCTAAGGTCACCATTTTCTTCTTGGCATTTTTTCCAGGTTTTTTATTCAGTGATACACTTGATACCGTGATTCAGTTTTACGCTCTTGGACTACTTTTCATGCTTTCGGCCTTATTGGTCTTTGGTACAATAGCTTTTTTGGCCGGTAGTATTTCCAATTATTTGACCGGGAATAAAAAAGCGGGGATATACCTAAAATGGGTGCAGATAATTGTGTTTATGGGTATTGCGGTTTATCTATTTCTATCGGATAAATAAGTAGTATTTTTACGGATACATATGTCAAAAGTAAAACTCATAGAATGTCCACGGGATGCCATGCAGGGAATAAAAACCTTTATTCCAACACAGGAAAAGGTAAAATATATCCAGTCCTTGTTGGGTTGTGGTTTTGATACCATTGATTTTGGAAGTTTTGTATCCCCCAAAGCTATTCCACAGATGCGGGATACTGCTGAGGTGTTGGCAAGTTTAGACCTATCACGGACGCAGAGTAAGCTCCTGTCGATCGTTGCCAATGTGAGAGGGGCGGAAGATGCGTGTAAGCACGCAGCCATTGATTTTTTGGGTTTTCCATTCTCTATTTCGGAAAACTTTCAAATGCGTAATACCCACAAGACGATCGATCAGTCCGTGGAAACCCTAAAAGGGATATTGGAATTGGCCGACACCCACAATAAAGAAGTGGTCACCTATATTTCTATGGGATTCGGGAATCCTTATGGTGATCCTTGGGATGTGGATATTGTAGGGGAGTGGACGGAAAAATTAGCAGCAATGGGAGCCCGCATACTTTCGTTATCGGATACCATTGGGAGTTCCACGCCCGAAGTAATCGACTATTTGTTTTCCAACCTGATTCCAAAATTCCCGGAAATCGAATTCGGGGCCCATTTGCACACCACACCGACCAAATGGCACGAGAAGGTGGATGCGGCCTACAAAGCAGGCTGCCGCCGTTTTGATGGTGCCGTCCAAGGTTTTGGCGGTTGCCCCATGGCCAAGGACGAGCTTACCGGAAACATGCCCACGGAAAAAATGCTTTCCTATTTTACCACGGAGAAAGCTGATACGGGTGTTAACTGGATGGTTTTTGAAGCTGCCTACAACAAGGCTACGGAATTGTTTTCCGTATATCATTAAAAAAGGCAACCCATAAGGATTGCCTTCTATTTCTTTTGAGCAAACTATTAATTAATATCTGAGCTCTATTCCTGCATAGATCCCAAATGGATGTCCAGGCCGTAGTCCGGCAGGAACTCTGGAAACTGCATATTTTTCATCCAATAGATTGATCATGTTGGCAGTAAGGGCTATGTGGTCGTTGAATTTATACCGGCCTCCAAAGTCCATAATAAAATTTGAACCTACCTTCTCGTTGGCAGGTATGGGACCTGAGCCCGCCAAAGTTCGGAATGCACCGTTGTATCTGCCACTAAGGTTTATCTCAAATCTATCGTGCTCCAATGATAAAGAGGTGTTGAACTGATGCTTGGAAATATAAGGTAGCTCATCCCCTGAAGAAACCTCACCCCAAATGTCGTTATTGCTTCCAAAATCGTTCATGAATTCTGTATCGGTGAACGTGTATCCAAACGTGAGGGGCAATTGAAAATTTGGGTTGTTCTCCAAGATGTTGTAGTTGAGCAAAAGTTCCACACCTTGTACATTTACCTCACCGGCATTAAACTGATCTAGTGAACCAGTTCCGCCCGTGGCGGCCAGATCACTTCCCAAAAGGTTACTGTAATCGTTATAAAAACCAACAATTTCTCCAGAAATCCCTAGGAATGAGAATCGGGTTCCCAGCTCATAATTTACGCTCTCTTCCGGGTCTTCACCGGGTTGGTTGCTTGGAGGGGAAAATCCTTTGTGGATACCACCAAAAACGGATAGGTCATTAAAGTTATAGTTGAAACCAATACCGGGAATAAATACATCAACATTGTTGCGTCTTTCAGAAATATCGGTGCCGGCACGTTGTACATCGTCTGTACCGTAATTCAATCTTTCCAACGAAATGTTCTCGTAACGTAGGCCAGGGGTCAGGGTCAAGTTATTTATTTTTAGCTTGTACATGGCGTATGATGCGAAAGCCTTGGCACTGCTGATGCGGTTGGCATTGGTTCCGGGAATACCGGCATTTACCAATTCCATGTTTCCGTTTACCATGGCGTAATCGTCTATCCATTGAAAACGATCTTCTTCGTCGTAATGGTAGCGCAATCCAATTTCCAGATCATGGTAGGTGTTTGCTCCGCTCCAGTGATAGTCCAATTTGGTTTGGACACCGGTGGATAAATAATCACGGTTGTTGTTTCTGGAGTTAAGGAAATCGTTCGTACCGCTGTTTGATGAACCTTTAACCAGGTCGAGGTAGGGTTCGTAGGTATTGGGGTCGTTAAAAATAGTACCGATACCTTCCCGTTCACCATCAATGGTAACGTAATCTACCTTATACCAGTTTCTGCTAAAATCGTTGTAATAACCGGTTGTGGTAATCCTAAATTGATTATTGAACTTTAAAGCGTATGTTCCCATTACCTGAAAATGTTCCGCATTCATTTCATCATTTTGGGAGCCAGCATAACGGTCGAAAGGATTGGCGTTAAAATCTTCTTGAGTAAGTCCTAGGTAAGTCTCATGGGAAGTTTCATCAGAGTATTGAAACTTGAGCTCAAACTCTTGTCCAAGCTTAGCTTCTGCATTGGTATTGAGCTTAAACTTGGCAACTAGATCATTCTTGTCAAACCCTGTATTATCATCATTCCGAAGGTTTTTAAATCCATTTGAATTGTAGTTGAGGTATTCAATAGAGTACCCAAAATTTTTGTAACTATCACCAAGTTGAGCATGTACTCTACCAGTATCAAAGCTTCCGTAGCTACTGTTCAGAAAAATTCCGAAGTTATCGGGAATTTCTGTAGAGATCATATTTATGGCACCTCCAGTGGTGTAGGGTCCAAATTGAACCTGACTGCTTCCCTTTAAAATTTCAACGGCCTGCATCCTTGCAATGGTGGGGAAATAATAGGCAGAGGGTGCGCTGTAGGGTGCCGGAGCTATAAGGACACCATCTTCCATTAAGGTTATTTTAGAGCTTCGTTCGGGAGAAGTTCCTCTTAAACTGATGTTGGGACGTAGCCCAAAGCCATCTTCTTCATAAATATTTACGCCGGGAACTGCACGCAGTACTCGGTTTACATCGGTATAATTAAACTTTTTGATTTCCTCGGGAGAAACGTAGTATGATGAACCCGTTCTGTTTTTTGCGACAAATTTGCTCCCAAAAATAACTTTGGCGGATAGCACCACTTCGTTCAATTCTATTAGTGTGGAATCACTGTTGGATGCCTGTTGCCCGGAAACAAGCAGGATACAAAAAAATGCGATGATTGTAGTTAGTCGATACATTGTGTTAATTAAGACTGAGTTTAAATAAAAAAATCGGCGCAAAATTACTACTAACTTTAGGTAAAGCAAAGCTTATTTGGAATAAATAAATTTAACGACAGAGCATTTAACATTTTTGGGTAGTCTACCAACATACTGCAAGACCAAATCAAAAATGTAAAAACATAAAGTGTTAAGTAGGTTCGACGTTGTTTAAAATAGTGGTATATTTGCACGCAATTAATCCGTAATTGCAATGGAAGCTCACCTAAACAAAATTGTTGGCGAAGGACTTACTTATGATGACGTTCTTCTTGTGCCGGCATATTCCGAAATACTTCCCCGAGAAGTCAACATTCAATCAAGATTTACCAAAAACATTACCATAAATGTGCCCATTGTTTCTGCGGCCATGGATACTGTGACCGAATCCCGAATGGCAATTGCCATGGCTAGGGAAGGCGGTATTGGAGTTCTTCACAAAAACATGACCATAGAAGACCAGGCGCTAAAGGTCAGAAAAGTGAAACGTGCGGAAAGTGGAATGATCATGGATCCAGTTACACTTCCGTTGGATTCAACTGTACGAGACGCTAAAGCCAGCATGAAAGAGCATAGTATTGGCGGTATTCCCATTGTTGACGCAGAAAAAAAATTGATCGGTATCGTAACCAATCGTGATCTCCGATTCGAAAAGAACGATGGTCGTCCTATTTCAGAGGTAATGACCTCTGAAAATTTGGTGACCGTGGGAGAGGGTACCTCTTTACAACAAGCCGAAGTAATTCTTCAGGAAAACAAGATCGAAAAACTTCCTGTGGTCAACCAAAAGGAGGAACTGGTCGGTCTGATCACTTTTAGGGACATTACCAAACTTACCCAAAAACCTATTGCGAACAAGGACCAATATGGGCGTTTACGCGTAGCCGCTGCCATTGGAGTAACGGGAGATGCTGTTGATCGTGCCGGTGCATTGGTAAAAGCCGGGGTCGATGCCATTATTATAGATACGGCACATGGGCATACCAAAGGTGTGGTGGGCATACTTAAGGAAGTCAAAAAATCCTTTCCCGAATTGGATGTCGTGGTAGGTAATATTGCTACGGCCGAAGCTGCAAGATATTTGGTGGAAGCGGGTGCGGATGCTGTTAAGGTAGGTATTGGACCAGGATCTATCTGTACCACACGCGTGGTGGCAGGTGTCGGTTTCCCACAGTTTTCAGCAGTTTTAGAGGTTGCCGCTGCACTAAAAGGAACCGGGGTTCCGGTAATTGCCGATGGTGGAATTCGGTATACCGGAGACATTCCCAAGGCTATAGCAGCTGGAGCAGATACTGTAATGTTGGGTTCGTTGTTGGCAGGAACAAAAGAATCGCCAGGCGAGACGATAATTTACGAGGGACGTAAATTTAAATCTTACCGTGGCATGGGCTCTGTTGAGGCAATGAAGCAAGGTAGCAAGGACCGATACTTTCAAGATGTTGAGGACGATCTTAAGAAATTGGTTCCCGAAGGAATTGTAGGTCGCGTACCTTACAAAGGTGAGTTAATGGAAAGTATGCACCAATTTATTGGTGGTCTGCGCGCTGGAATGGGGTATTGTGGCGCAAAAGATATCGAAACTTTAAAAGAGAGTGGTCGATTTGTAAAAATTACTTCGAGTGGTATCCACGAAAGTCATCCGCACGATGTGACCATTACCAAAGAAAGTCCAAATTATAGTAGATAAATATTGAAACGCTGGGGGGCAATTACTTCCCAGCGTAGCTTTTCCAGTCTTGATCTTTATAGATGTTCTCGCCAAAATACTTGGCGATCTGCATAAAAGGTTCCACTTGTTGATAACCGGGCACGGGTGAAAGCATATTTAGTTTTTCGTCCAAGAAAACTACAGTGGGGTAGCTCATGCGCCCTTGCAACAGCGCCGCTGCCAACTCGTGATAGCCTCTTCTGCCCGAAGGTATGTACTTAAAGGTTTTTCCCTGATATTCAATAGGGTCTTTGCCTTCAGCATCCATTTTTACCATATAGAAATTATCCTGCATGTATTTGGAAACCTCAGGGTTTTGAAATGTATTCTTGTCCATTTTCTTGCACCATCCACACCAATCGGTATACACATCAACAAAGATTTTTTTAGGGCTTGCATCCGTTTTGGATAGCTGAACAGCTTCATCCCAAGAAATCCAATTAATTTCTTGAGCTTGGGCGTTAAAGCCTATCAATACTATAAAAAGTAAACTGATTTGGGTAAAAATTGAGCGCATAGTCGTTATTTTTGACGTAATTGTCGTCTTATCTCTACAAAACTAACGAAAATTATGCCAAAAAAGTATTGATTTTAACAGCTTGATAGGGCTTACTTCTATTTTACCGGTTGCTCTTGCGGAACATTAAAAACATCCTTGATGTCCACTTGGTTGCGCAGGATATCATCAAAAGTTTCTCTTTTTCGTATTAAATGTGCCTTGCCTTGGTACCAAAGTACTTCAGCGGGGCGGTATCTGGAGTTGTAGTTGCTTGCCATGGTAAAGCAATACGCACCGGCATTTCTAAAGCAAAGTATATCGCCCTCCGAGATTTCGTTGATCCTGCGGTTACTCCCAAAAGTATCCGTTTCACAAATGTAACCTACCACAGAATAGTAGCGTTCCCTGCCTTTTGGATTGGATATGTTGATTATTTCGTGATTAGATCCATATAACATTGGACGAATCAAGTGATTGAAACCAGAATCGACACTTGCAAAAACGGTTGAAGTGGTTTGCTTCACTACATTCACTTTGGCCAAGAAATAGCCGGCTTCGCTTACCAAAAATTTTCCTGGTTCAAAGGCAAGTGTCAGTTCGCGGCCATAATCCTTGCAAAATGCATTGAACTTTTTGGTCAGTTTTTTGCCCAACTCATCAACGTTGGTCTCAATGTCCCCTGCTTTATATGGCACTTTAAATCCACTGCCAAAATCGATAAACTCTAAATCTTTGAAATTTTTAGCCGTTTCGAACAAAATTTCAGAGGCATAGAGGAACACATCAATATCCAAAATATCGCTTCCCGTGTGCATGTGTATGCCATTGATGTTCATGTTGGTAACCTCCACAATACGCAATAGATGGGGTATTTGGTGGATGCTGATGCCAAATTTTGAATCGATATGGCCAACAGAAATCTTGGAATTTCCTCCAGCCATTACGTGCGGATTTATTCGGATACATACAGGAATGTCCGGATGCTTGCTGCCGAATTGCTCCAAAATGGAGAGGTTGTCTATATTGATTTGAACGCCAAGGGCGGCCGCTTCCTCTATTTCCTCCAGGGAAACCCCGTTTGGCGTAAAAATAATGGACTCTGGTTTAAAGCCTGCCAAAAGGCCCAAATTGACCTCTTGTATGGATACGGTGTCCAAACCGCTACCCAAACTATTTAATAATCTAAGGACGCTTATATTGGAAAGGGCTTTCGCAGCATAGTTCAACTTTAGCTTTGGCACTCCTTTAAAAGCGTTGGTCAGCTTTTTATATTGCGATGTGATTTTATCGGCATCGTACACGTATAATGGTGCACCAAATTGTTCGGTAAGTTGAAGTAATTCCTTAGAGTTCATGTTAATTACATATTTTGAACAAAACTAGGTTTTGTAGGTGGGTTACGCAAAAAAGAAATTTCAAAATATAAATATATAACAAAATGTTTTAAATAAAACATCAAAACTTAAATAAGGTTGTTCTTTTGGATTCTGATCTGTATTTTTAGAGGAAATTGGAATTATGAAGCTACCCTTATTTCCACTACAATCCGTTTTTTTTCCTGGAGAAACAGTGCCACTTCACATTTTTGAGGATCGTTATAAGCAATTGATCAACGATTGTAGGAATGAGGCGCTCACTTTTGGTATCCCGGTCTATATCAACAATGCCATCAACTATGGAACTGAAGTGCAATTGGTGGAAGTTGTAAATACCTATGAATCCGGTGAAATGGACGTGGTATGTGTGGCGCGTCAGGTTTTTAAAGTGTTGAGTTTTGAAAAACAATTGGAAGGAAAGCTATACGCTGGAGGCGAAGTGGAGTTTTTGGAAACGGAAAATGACGCAAATGATCGTCTAAGGGAGGAAGTGATTCAAAAAGTTGAGGCGCTCTACGATATTATGGACGTTCCCTTTACCAAAACATCGCCCAAACAATTCAACAGCTATTCCCTAGCCCATAAAATGGGGCTTTCTTTTGAGCAAGAATATGAGTTATTGCTTATAAAGAAGGAAACCGACCGATTAAACTTTATAAAAACACATTTGGAGGCTGCGACCAGTATACTTACCGAAGTGAACCGTGCCAAAGAGGTTATCGAGATGAACGGGCACTTCAAAAACTTTGATCCGCTCGATTTTCAAGATTTTACATTGTAGCCATCCGTGGAATCAATAAAAAGCCCATAATTTATACTTGGGTATCAATTATTCATTTAACAACTTCAATTTGTCAGCGTTGTTTTCTATTTTTGTCAGCAAACAAAAGTAAATTCACAGATGAATCTTCACGAATATCAAGGAAAAGAGATTTTAGCCAGTTTTGGTGTTAGGATCCAAAGAGGGATAGTTGCTCACAACGCCAAGGAAGCGGTAGATGCCGCAAAACAACTTACACAGGAAACCGGAACCGGATGGCACGTTATCAAAGCGCAGGTTCATGCAGGTGGCCGTGGAAAGGGCGGAGGAGTTAAACTGGCCAAAAACTTGAAAGAAGTAGAAGAATTGGCAGGAAGTATTATCGGGATGAACCTGGTTACCCCGCAAACATCGGCAGAAGGGAAAAAAGTACATCAGGTTTTGGTAGCTGAGGATGTGTATTATCCCGGCGATAGTGAGACCAGCGAGTTTTATATGTCCGTTCTTTTAAATAGAGGTACGGGTAGAAACATGATCATGTATTCCACTGAAGGTGGGATGGATATAGAAGAAGTGGCGGAAAAAACGCCGCACCTTATTTTTACCGAAGAAGTTGATCCTGGTTTGGGCCTGTTGCCGTTCCAGGCGAGAAGAATTGCCTTTAACCTTGGCCTGTCCGGTACTGCGTTCAAAGAAATGGTAAAGTTCGTGATGTCGCTCTATAAGGCATATGTGGAAAGTGATTCCAGTCTTTTTGAGATCAATCCGGTTTTGAAAACATCGGACGATAAGATTATGGCGGTAGATGCCAAAGTTACCATAGACGATAATGCGCTGTACAGAAGAAAGGCTTACGCAGAGATGCGTGATCTGCGCGAAGAGAATCCTATCGAAGTAGAAGCTCGTGAAGTAGGTTTGAATTATGTGGATTTGGATGGTAATGTAGGTTGTATGGTAAATGGGGCCGGTTTGGCCATGGCCACTATGGATTTGATCAAAATGGCCGGAGGAGAACCGGCGAACTTTTTGGATGTAGGTGGGACCGCCGATGCCAAAAGGGTGGAAGAAGCTTTCCGTATTATCCTGAAGGATCCTAACGTAAAAGCTATCTTGATCAATATTTTTGGTGGTATTGTTCGTTGTGACCGTGTTGCCCAAGGTGTGGTTGATGCGTACAAGAATATGGGTGATGCCATTCAAGTGCCGATTATTGTAAGATTGCAAGGGACCAATGCAGAGTTGGCCAAAGAAATTATAGACAACTCAGGGTTGGCCGTGCATTCCGCGGTACAGTTTAAAGAAGCGGCAGATAAGGTCGAGGAGGTTTTGAGCTAGTCTTGACCATTTAAAAATATCGAAAAAGGGCAATGTTTTGTTAACATTGCCCTTTTTGTTTTTTGTAGTGGATATCCGATGCATCGGTGTCGTTTTTTGCTCGAAATTCTTATCTCATTAATTATGAGCCTGTTTTGATTTAGAACGATTTTTTAAAGTTCATTTTTGGGTTTATAAAGAGTATTTGCCCAACGTTAAGGACATTAAACATTTGTTAAATCGATAAAAAGTGTAACAATTTACTTTTTAAATCGTCTTATTTTTGTGGTGTCTTAAAAAAAGGACCTTAATCGGGACTTGTTTTTAGCAAATCATTAATCATTCAATTTTAATCAAAAAACAAAAATCATGAAAAAATTAAGAACTGTTTCAGTAGCGTTGGCACTTATGGCAACCATGAGCGCATTTGCAACAAAAGGAAAAAAAGCGACCAAGGAGAACAATCTTTCCGGTCAGATTTATGAAATGTTGAAGGATAATCAATTCAACGCAGATCATAAGGATTTGACTGCCGAGGTTCGTTTTATCGTAACAGAAAAAGGCGAATTGTTGGTTCTCTCTGTTGAAACCAAAAACGATGTTTTGGAGGGCTTTGTTAAGAGTCGTTTAAATTACCAAAAGGTGGAATTAACAAATGTTGCTCCCGGAAGAGTATATGAGCTTCCAGTAAAAATTACCGCGTAATACACGGGAATTGTTTGAGTTAGTTAGAAAAAAGCCCTGAATTTCAGGGCTTTTTTGTACTAAAAAGTATGGTTTTGAAGTTATCTACAGTAGAATCGATAACCAAAACCAAGCTTTATGGGTACTCACAAAGAAAAATTGAGCATTCTTTCGCAAATGATAGCCTTTGCCAGGGTAGATCATTCGATAAAGCAGTCAGAGTACGATTTTTTGCTTCAGGTCGCACATACCCTTGGCATTGGTAAAGATGTCTTCGAAGGGCTTCTTAAGGAAAAATCCCCTAAGGTCCGCTTAAAGACCCAAGCAGAGCGCATAGTACAATTTCATAGACTTATCCTTCTTATGAATATCGACAAGGAACAACATAGGAAGGAAATAGACAAACTCTATAATATCGGACTAAAAATGGGGCTCCCGCCGGCGGCTATCAGTCAGGTTTTGGAGGTTATGCACCGTTATCCGGACAATATTGTACCGCCCGATGTGCTGATCAATATCTTTAAGGCATATTATAATTAATGTCAAAATGACATTTTTTTCATTCTCAAACACGTCAAAATGACATAGATTTTGTGTTGGTACAGGTTTTGCTTTTTACTGGTTGATTTAGATGTTTAACTAAAATTGAATCGCCATGAGTATAGTAAAAAGAAATAACCTGTTTTTTCCATCATTGATGAATGATTTTATGGGTCCTGATTGGTTCGGTGGAACAGAGAAGTGGAATACTTCCGTGCCCGCAGTAAATATAAAGGACAATACAGAAGGTTTTGAATTGGAACTTGCTGTTCCTGGTATGAAAAAAGAAGACTTTACCGTAGAAATCGATAACGATGTACTTACCATTGCCAGTGAAGTAAAAACTGAAAATGAAGAAAATAAGGACAACTACACAAGAAAGGAGTTCTCGTTCACATCGTTCAAAAGGGCATTCACATTGCCGGAAACCGTAGATGGATTTAAAATAGATGCGAAGTACGAAGATGGGATACTAAAACTGATGTTGCCCAAAAAGCAAGAGGCATTGCCAAAACCCAAAAGACTGATTGAAATAGGATAAGGCACTAGAACACCAACTAAAGGTGTTTCATGATGGTTGGATTAGTTGGTTAGTTGAGGCGCGCTCCGGCATTTGCTGGAGCGCGTTTTTTATTTTTTTTCTTGCAACATTTTTATTTCGTCCCTTAATTTGGCGGCTTCCATAAAGTTGAGTTCTTTGGCAGCTTTTTCCATGGCCTTTCTTTTTTCGCGAATCAGTTTTTCTTTTTGATCTTCCGTAATATAGTTTAGATCTGGCTCGGCGGCACGTAACTCTTCTTTTTGAAAGTGGTAGGTGGATACCGAGTTTTTGGCAAGTGCACTGTCCAGGTTTTTCTTGAGTGCGGTAGGGGTTATGTTATTTTCTTTATTGTAGGTAATTTGCTTTTCCCTGCGATAATTGGTTTCGTCTATGGTTTTTTGCATGCTTTCCGTAATCTTGTCGGCATACATAATGGCTTTCCCGTTCAAGTTTCTTGCAGCACGCCCTACGGTTTGGGTGAGCGAGCGGTTACTTCTTAAAAAACCTTCCTTATCGGCATCCAGTATGGCAACTAGGGAAACTTCCGGTAGATCCAATCCTTCTCGCAAAAGGTTTACTCCGATCAAGACATCAAAAAGTCCCTTGCGCAGGTCTTGCATGATCTCCACCCTTTCCAAAGTGTCCACATCACTGTGGATGTATCGACAGCGAACATCAATTCTGGTTAAATATTTGGTGAGCTCCTCGGCCATACGCTTGGTCAGTGTCGTTACCAAGGTACGTTCATCCAATTCTACACGTTGTTGGATTTCTTCAACAAGGTCATCGATCTGGTTTTCGCTGGGGCGAACTTCGATTATAGGGTCCAGTAACCCCGTTGGTCGGATAATCTGTTCCACATAAACACCTTCGCTCAATTCCAGTTCGTAGTCAGCGGGAGTGGCACTAACGTATAGTACTTGATTTTGTAGGGCTTCAAATTCTTCAAACTTTAACGGACGGTTGTCCATTGCAGCCGGTAACCGGAATCCATACTCCACCAAGTTTTCCTTTCTAGATCGGTCGCCGCCATACATGGCATGTACTTGCGGTATGGTAACATGGCTTTCATCGATCACCATTAAATAATCATCTGGAAAATAATCCAGCAAACAGAAAGGTCTGGTGCCCGGTTTTCTGCCGTCAAGGTACCGTGAGTAGTTCTCGATTCCTGAACAATAACCCAGTTCGCGAATCATTTCCAAATCAAAATTGGTGCGTTCCTCCAAACGTTTGGCCTCTAAAGGCCTGCCGATTTCCTTAAAATAATCCACTTGTTTTACCAAATCGTCCTGAATCTCGCGAATTGCATTTTGTAATACATCCGGGGAGGTAACAAACATATTTGCGGGATAAATGTTCAAGGTGTCGTAAACCTCTATAACGTTATTGTTGTACGGGTCCAATGCTTCGATTTCCTCAATTTCATCACCAAAAAAATGGATACGGAACGCATGGTCGGCATATCCTGGAAAAACATCGACCACATCTCCTTTTACCCTAAAATTTCCATTTCTGAAATCTGCAGTGGTCCTTGCGTACAGGCTCTGTACCAACTGTTTTAAAAACTTGGTCCTAGAAATAACTTGATCCCTATGAATGGTGATAACGTTTTTTTGAAATTCTATCGGATTTCCAATACCGTACAAACAGGATACCGACGCTACAACCAGGACGTCCCTTCTTCCGGATAAGAGAGAGGAGGTGGCACTTAAACGCAATTTCTCGATATCCTCGTTTATGGAGAGGTCTTTTTCTATATAAAGTCCACTGGTCGGGATATAGGCTTCAGGTTGATAATAATCATAGTAGGACACGAAATATTCGACCGCATTGTTCGGAAAAAATTGTTTGAACTCTGAATATAGTTGTGCCGCCAAAGTTTTGTTGTGTGCCAAAACCAGAGTAGGCCGTTGAACGGATTCCACAACGTTGGCCACGGTAAATGTTTTTCCCGATCCGGTTACGCCGAGCAAGGTTTGGTGTGCTGTTTTGGACTCAATGCCCTCGACCAATTGTTTTATCGCCTGCGGCTGATCGCCGGTAGGTTTAAAATCGGAAACTACCTGAAATTTCATGCTGTAAAAATACTAAAGGATGTTCCTAAAAGGAAGTAAAAAGGGATATTATCTTTTTAAGGAAAAATGCCCTTTGAACTCCCGGTCCGAATCATCAATGGCCATGAACCAATAATCTCCGGCGGGTAAGCTGCGCCCGGCCAAATTTCCGTCCCAACCCAGGGAATATTGCGAAATTTGTTTTATAAATGTACCGTAGCGATCAAAGATTCGGATACTTTTAAAAACAATTTTTTGCGTCTCTGTTGGCTGTATAAACTGCCAATAATCGTTTATGTTGTCCCCATTGGGCGTAAAGAATTTTGGAAATCCCTCCACGGTCAAGTCCTGGGCGAATTTTTGCTGGGCAATGCCACAACCGTTCTTGTCCCTAACATAGAAGATGTGGCTTCCGGGTGCCACATTGTTAAAAACATTGCTGTCCAAATATGGGCCATCTATATCATCTATGGCATATTCGTAATCTCCGTTACCTGATGCAACTACGGTTATTCGAAGTGAGGAGACCAGAGTCTCGGCCATTATATTTTCTATGGTTGCCATTTCCGATGAAACGACCTCGAATACTTGACTCGAGGGACATTCAATGGTATTGCCATTTTGATTGATCGTATTGTAGGCTTCGTACCTGTACCTGCCGTTTTCAGTGATGGTAACGTCACTGGTGTCCGAGATTAGGGACTCATTTTCAAATTGATCTATCCGAAACCACCGGTAACCTTCGGCAATGTCGGTTGAATTGATGATTAGTGGGCCATTGTTATCGCAAGAGGATATGGTAGCGGGAAAATCTATTTCCGGGTTTACAATAACGTATTCCCCAGTATCAAAATCCAAAAAGGGGCCACATCCCAACAAGGTGGTAAAACTGGTCTGGGTGCACCCTTCTGCTGCCCCTGCGTCGTTAAAAGGAACAATTGTGATAAAAAAAGTTTTATTTGATTCAAAATTAACGACTGGAGTGGAATTGCTATAAAATGTGGAGCCGTCAAGAATGTCCGTGCCCGTAGGTGTTGTGCCAATGGTAACGATGTATCCTGTTGCATCGGGTACGGCATGCCATTCCAATACAGGAGATAGCGGTACATTGGTTTCTCCGTTCAGCGGATAAATAATATTGGTGCAATCGGGTATTTCGGATTCGGCCCGTGTTGTAAATTGTTGATAGGTACAGCCCATTGCCGTTCCCAATGGGTTGTATGGTACAATTGATGCGTAAATAGGGGTCTCTGGGGGTAGATCGGTTATTGGGTTATAGGTAAGGGTGTTGCCAACATCAAAATTATTCAGAAGTTCCGTGCCTCCAGGTGTTGTGCCCAAACTAAGATTGTAGCCCGTTGCAGCGTACACATAGGACCAGGATATGTTGGTATTTGGATTTATGTCCACAGCGTTGTTCAATGGATTGGTTATTTCGGTACATTCTGGAACTGTGGAAATGGGTTCTGTGGTAAAACTGTAGCTTGGACAGGTAATATTGGGCTGGTCAAAAAAGAAAAGGGTTATCGTTACATAAATAGTGGTATTGGCAGGTAGTCCAAGTGGCGGTACATAGGAAGATCCACTGGCAAATTGTGTGCTCAGGATGTCGTCGCCCCCGGGTGTTGTTCCCATGGTTATATTGTAGGAGGGAACTCCATCTACCGATTCCCAATCAATTGTGGCGTCCAAAGGAACATTTGTAGCTCCATTGGCAGGGTAAACCGGATTAGGGCAATCCTGGGCCCAAAAGGAATGGCTGGCCAGGAGTGCCCATAAAATTAATATTCTGTTCAGCATTACATGATTCTGTGCATCCTACAAGATACTACAAATCACGTTTTTTTAATAATGCGTAGGATAAGTAGATAAAAATCACTGTCCAAAGGATGACTACCAAAAACTCATACCAATATACATGGTAATCGAATCTCATATCCTCTCCTATCTGTTGACCAATATTCTGTACGGCCGATAACCTTGTGAAGGGTTCTTTTATTAAATTGGACATGGATTGCAATGGAAAAAATTGTTTTATGGTCTTGGCCGCTTCCCAGCTCATAACTTTCCAACCGAGCAAACCAAAAACTACTTGCTCCAAAATGGTCCATAAAATTAAGAACCCCAGCGCAAAGGCCGAACGCTTGACCAATATGCCCAAGAACAGGCAAAAAGAGAAAAAGCCGACCAGTTTAAAGAAGAACGCTGGTAAAAACTCCATGTCCGAAAAAATAATGGACATTTCGTCGTAATCGGAATAGATCAGGCCAAGGACCATGGAAACCACAAACACAAATATGGTGGAAATAAGCGCAAAACTGATTACGGTAAGGACTTTGGAAAGGATAAATTCTTTTTTGGAAAGACCATCGATCAGGTTTTGTTTTATGGTCTTGTTGCTGTATTCGTTGGACATCATGGAAACGATTACAATGGCCAAAAATAGCTTAAAAAGGGCGGTGACAAAGGTGTTAAAGTGCCAGATATAGGGAAAATTGAATATCCCTTGATCCGCCAGATGAAATTGTACCGGGCCAATATCAAATTTAATGGCCGCGATGAGGGCAATGGAAGTTAAAAGCACAAAATAGGAGATAATAAGCACCTTGCTGGCCCTATTGTTCCATAATTTTATAAATTCTATTTGTAGGAGACGTAACATTCGTTTATTGATTATTGATTTTTGGTCAAGGTTAAAAATTGTTCTTCGAGACTTTCTTTCCGTTTAACGAGGTGAGATAGGACAATACCCTGGTCAAACAGCATTTTGTTTAAGCTTTCGGCATCCATTTCTTCCTTTAAATAGGCCGTAAGCGTACCGTTAAAGTTTTCGATTTTCCCGAAGCTGGCACTTTTTTCGAGCAGCTCTTGCAATTGCTCTAGATTTTCGCACTTCAATTCAAAAAAACCATGACTGGCCAGCATACTATCTACCGGCCCGGAATATAAATTCTCTCCTTTTCTAAGAATGATGACATGGGAACATACTTTTTCAACTTCGTCCAATAAATGAGAAGCCAATAAAATGGTTGTGCCTTGGCTCGCAATTTTTTTGATGATCTCCCGTATTTGATGGATTCCTTGGGGGTCCAGGCCATTGGTAGGTTCGTCCAAGATGAGTATTTCGGGGTCGTTGAGCAGGGCAGAGGCAATGGCCATGCGCTGTTTCATCCCCAGCGAATAGGTTTTGAACTTACTGTTCCTGCGGTCCCACAGACCTACCAATTCCAGTTTTTCCTGAATTTTGGATTCGGGTACATCTTTGATCTTACAGACCAACCTTAAATTTTGAATCGCGTTCATGTACGGATAAAAGTTGGGACGTTCAATTATGGCCCCGACCTTTTTTAGGGCGTCATGGGTGGTGGTGTTGCCATCGAACCAATTAAAATCGCCCGAGGTTCGGTTCACAACGTTCAGGATAATTCCCAATGTGGTGGATTTGCCACTCCCATTGGGTCCTAAAATGCCATAAACGTTACCTTTTTCTATTGTAAAAGAAAGATCTTTTACGGCTGTTAGGTAACCAAATTTTTTTGTAAGATGGTTTACGGTAAGTATTGTTTCCAAAAGATGCTATCGTTTTTTGAATGGTTTATACTAACTTGACGATATTATTTGCAAATTGTTACAAAATAATCGAACACAATGTCGGAAGAAAAATTAATGTCGAAAAAGAAACCTGCCTATCCCATAAGTAAGGAGCTGGATGAATATTTGGATTATTACAATAGAAAAATCGAAATTCCGATCCATTATGATGACTTGTTGCGCTTTTCAGGAAGCGTTGCCGTTTACGATGCCAAGGATGAGGATACACTTTGGGTGCGCGTGTTTTATCCGGAGTTCGATAGGGATGAAATAGACCTGGCCCTAAAAAGAGTGTATTCCAGTTTTGTTTCCGATGGCAGTGATTCCATTTTTCAATATTTGAACGTGGATTATGTGGACTATTGCACTTTTGGAAACTCCAAGCCTTTTCGAATCAAGGTCCGGAACATCCTTAACGATAACTATACCTTGTTCTATGTTAAAAAAACCGACGCTTCTAGAGTATATGGTTTGGAATTGGAGCATATGCTCTCTCCTTACAATTTAAACTTTGTAATCTATGAGAATACGCTCATCGAAGAGCATATTGTAGGTATTCCCGGAGATATTTTTATGAAGAACAACCTGCCCGAATGTACCGAATTCGAAAAATCACAGATTGCCAAGGAGTTTGTTAAGTTCAACGAAAGAAGTATGATCCGGCTCTTAGGGGACATGCGTTCTTATAATTACGTAATTGTTCCCACTCACGATTTTGATAGTGTAGTCTATAAAATAAGGGCCATAGATTTTGATCAACAATGCTATGAAGGCAATATAAAGGTATATCGACCCCAGTTTTTTAAAGAGAACAAGACTATGGTGGATTTGGTGCAAGGTAAATTGACCATAGATTCCGTTAACCAATATATTGTAGAGGAGCGTTCCATAATCGCAAAACGTATACTTAGTTGGGGGCGCCGCCTTAAACGCTTGTTGGATGTTTGCGCATTGGATACCATTGCTCCACCGGAAAACATAGAAATGCTAAAAAACCAATTGCAGGACCTTACGGGCGATATTAATTTTAGGGACAGCAAGAACATGGGCGAAATTTTGACCCACGCCTTGGATTTTGTGAAACGTAACTATGAGGATGTGAGTATGAAACAGATTATTGAAAAAAAATTCTAACTTTTCTGTTCCTTGTTAAAATACACAAGGTAATAGTACATCTGTCGTTCCTCGTCCCAACCTTTTTCCACAAACTTCTCTGCCGAATCAGGGTTGATGAAATCCATCTTGATCTGAATATTGGTGTCCAGATTGATTACATTCTTGATTTTTTTACGGGCATCGCTGACCGCTTTGTTGGCAATGTCAAAATTAGAAACGTCCTCAATGCTGTACTTGGGTCCTTTTTCTACTTTATAATGCTTAAACTCTGGAATTAAGTCGGGATTTTCCATTACCTCGTTCAAAAAAGAGGTCTCCTCGAAGTTGTCGTTTTTGGCAAAGTGGTTTACGGCGCGGTTCATGAACAATACTTCTTGCTGTTTGTCCTCTGCGGGCAAAACAACATCCTTGGCAAAGTTCTGGCAGAACTTAAGGTAGTTTTTTGTGTAAAAGTTCTCATCCGTTAATGGCGAAACTCCCAAAAAGTTTTCCAGCCAATATTTGGCATCATATCGGTTGCTGTCCACAGATAATATCCTAAAACCTTCTTCTCGGTCCACGTTAAAAACTATGCACCCCTTATCCAATTTATTGATATTGATTCCCTGGCGTATTAAAATTTCCAAGTTGCGTTCGTTTTCCTCGAACTGAAGAAAGTCGTGCTTTAGCTCACTCTTAAAAATACCTACGGCATCCGTTTTTTTATTGTCGATTACCATATCGGAGAAATGCACCACATAAACCTCCCCGCTTTTAATGTGAGGGTGGTTGGATTGCTCAAACAGATGCGTGGTTATTTTTTTGGATAATCGATGGTTATCGGAGGGGTTGTCGAAAATCTCGGTAACCGCCGTACACACCTCATTGAATTCCAAATCCACTTCGTGGCTAAACTTATAATAGTTTTCTTCCTTTTCGCGAAAGGGCTTAAAAAAGTATTCCTTTAATAAGCCTGCCATTTCATCGTTCAGGGAAATAGGCTCTGCGGATAAAAAAGCAGATTCGTTTTTGCTCTTGTTGCCAACTCGGTGAAGCGATATACTTTCAATTTGGGCGGAATATAAGTTCAGCATTATTTGGATCGGGGATTATTGGTTAAAATTTAGGCGGTGCTATTTTAGTTCCAGTTTTCGTCAAAGTCCATATCGTCGTAACTGTCCAGAAGGTCGTCAAAACTTCCTCCATCGTCGTTGGGCTTTGCTTCGAATTGTTTTTCCGGTGGGGCATCCGGTAATTCGCCAAAGGTGAACAATACATTGGGATAAACACGGCCATCTTCTTTTTCCACAATATCGGCAAGCTCCACAAAAAAGGTCCACATGCTAAAAAAGTCGTACACGTAGATCAGTTTGGGGCTGTCCTTTGTCAGAATATCGTCTAACGAGGTTTCGTTCATCAGGCGAATATCGGAGCCATTTTCACTCATATCAAAAAGAGCGATTTCTTCATCTTGGTTCCATTCTTCGTCACAAGTATAAAATGAGGCCATTTCACTTCCCTCAAAACCAAAAGCTTGAGTAATGGCGTTGTGGAAATCCTCCAAGTTACTTTGGTCCTCAATTTCGATATCCCGAAAGATATCTTCCTCAGCATCAAGTATTATCCTGATTTTATAAATCATCCATCAAATTTTAGAGTGGGCACAAAGGTACAATAAATAGCAGTTATTTGGTGAACCTGTGCAAGGTAAACGTCATCGCGGCCAAAAGGAAAAAAGCGCCAATTTGGTGCACGATGCCCAGCCAAAGTGGCACGGCATAAATCAATGTGAGCACACCCAATATAAATTGAACAAAAACTAGGGCCAACAAAGTTTTTAGTCCTTTTTCCTGTAGGGCGGTTGTGGATATTTTTCGTGTTCGGTACCAAATCACCCCAATCAAAGCGACCACAATGTAAGCCAGGTACCGATGTACAAACTGTACGCCGCTTTTTCCTTCGTAAAAGTTCTTTATTACGGGCTGTTGTTCTATATAAACGGTTTCGTGCATTAGTTTGCCTTCGTTCATCAGAGGCCAGTGGTTGTGAATAAAGCCGGCATCCAAACCTGCAACAAAGGCACCCCATACTATTTGAAGCAACAAGACCACCAGGCCTACGCGGATCAAGTTCCTTATTTTGGTGTCGACTTCTTTTCGATTTGGATAGATTAGGTCCAAGGCCACCCAAAAACTATAGGCGAACGTTAAGAATGCCGTGGTCAAATGAGCTGCCAACCTGTAGTGCGATACATCCGGACGGTCCACAAGGCCGCTTTTTACCATATACCAGCCCAAAAAACCTTGAAACCCGCCCATAAAGAGCAGAATCAAACTTTTTTTAATGGTAGGTCTATCCAGCTTCTTGGCTATCAAAAAGTAAATAAAAGGTAAAATAAAAACGATTCCGATAAATCGTCCAATGACCCTGTGCAGCCATTCCCAAAAGTAAATGTCCTTGAATTCCTCGATTCCAAAATGATAGTTGAGTTTTTGGTACTCGGGATATTGCTTGTAGAGTTCAAAGGCTTCTTCCCATTCTTGTTCGTTCATGGGGGGGATTGTACCTTGAATAAGTTTATAATCGGAAATGGACAGCCCCGAGTGGGTAAGTCGGGTAATGCCTCCCACCAAAACCATGACAAAAATGAGAAAACATCCAGTTAACAACCAATACACCACATATTTGTTCTTTTTCATTCGGAATGGACTTTTAGATTCATTTTTTCGCCCTTTTTTAACATAAAGTTGTAGGCCGCTTCATATTCGTTGGGGATTTCTCCCTCTAAGATTGCTTCTTTGATCGCGTCTTTAATAATGCCTATTTCTTTGGATGGTTTTAGGTTGAAGGTTTTCATGATCTCTTCGCCGGAAACCGGAGGTTGAAAATTTCGGATGTGATCCCGTTCTTCGACTTCGACTATTTTTTGGCGAACGATCTTAAAATTGTTCTTGTATTTTTTTTGTTTTTTGGGGTTCTTGGTGGTAATGTCCGCTTCGCAAAGGGTCATCAGGTCTTCCACGTGATCACCGGCATCGAACACCAATCGCCTTACCGCAGAATCGGTTACATGGTCTTCGGACAGTATAATGGGCCGTGAGCTCATCAATACCATTTTTTGAACGAATTTCATTTTATCGTTCAATGGCATTCGTAGTCTTTTAAAAAGTTTATAGACCATTTTAGCACCGACAAACTCATGGGCATGGAAGGTCCAACCTATTTTTTTATGGAATTTCTTGGTAGGTGCCTTTCCAATATCGTGAAGCAGTGCCGCCCAACGCAGCCAAAGATTGTCCGTTGTTTGTGCAATATTGTCCACTACCTCCAATGTGTGCCAAAAATTGTCCTTATGGCGTTGTCCCTCTATTTCTTCGATGCCTTGTAAGGCCGTTAGTTCAGGTAGAATTAAAGGAAGAAGTCCGGTTTTGTGCATCAGTGTAAAGCCTAGCGATGGTTGAGAACTCATCAATATTTTATTGAGTTCGTCCACAATACGTTCCTTGGATACAATTTTTATTCGATCCTTGTGCTCTGCAATGGCCTGGAGAGATGGCAATTCGATGGTAAAGCGCAATTGTGAGGCAAATCGTATGGCTCGCATCATCCTCAATGGATCGTCCGAGTATGTGATGCCCGGCTCCAAGGGCGTGCGGATAAGTTGTTTGGCCAAATCCGCCAAACCATCAAAAGGATCTAAAAGTTGACCAAAATTGGATTGGTTCAGTGCCAATGCCATGGCGTTTATAGTGAAGTCGCGACGGTTTTGGTCATCTTCGAGCGTGCCATCTTCGACAATGGGTTTACGGCTGTCTCGGTTATAGCTTTCTTTTCGGGCGCCCACAAATTCCAGTTCCAGGTCTTTGTATTTGATCATGGCCGTACCGAAATTTTTAAAAACGGAAATATCCGGTTTGCCCTTTAATTTGGAAGCCACTTTTTTGGCCAATTCAATGCCGCTGCCGATGGCAACAATATCGATATCTTTTGGGGTATTTCGTTTTAAAAAATAATCACGGACATACCCACCGATCACATAGGAATCTGTTCCGAGCTCATCAGAAGCTTCGCCAATAAGTTTAAAAATAGGGTGCTGTATTGCGGCTGTATGGAATTCCTTCGTCATTCTTATTCCCGGATGACCTTCACCTTACCGTCGTTACTTAACTTAATTATGGAAGAAGGAGAAGGGTTTTTGTTTTCGTTCTGCAAATTTACCACATAGTCCACTCCTTTTAAAATTTCTTGATCAATATCCTTGAATTGTTTTGGGGTAGGATTACCAGAAATATTGGCCGAAGTTGACACAATGGGTTTTCTGAATTTATTGATGAGGTATTTGCAAAATTTGTCCGATGCAACCCGAATGGCCAGGGTGTTGTCCGCAGCAACCAGGTTGTTGGCAATGCCTATAGGATCGTCAAAAACTATGGTGGTGGGTTTTGTGGCCAGATCCATAATATCGTAAGCGACCTCGGGCACCTGTTTTACATGTCGTTCCAGCATGGCTTGGTTGGCCACCAAACATATCAGTGCTTTGGAGTCCTCTCTTTTTTTTAGGTTGTATACCTTTTTTACGGCCTCGGGATTGGTGGCATCGCAACCTATGCCCCAAACCGTATCGGTAGGGTAGAGGATGAGCCCGCCTTCTTGCAGAACTCGGTTACAATTATTGATTTCTTCGGTCACTGTTCTCTAATTTTAATTGAAAATGGTCGGTTAATGCCAACCACTGTGTTCTATTTTTATCCTCTTTTATGTTGGTGCTCTTCAAAGATTGTTTTTGGGAGCCCCAAATAGGGATTGGCTCTTTTCCGGTATTGTAAGCTTGTACTGAAACAGACCCTTTTAGCAAGCCCATAATTTTAAACCAAAGATCGTCCGCGTTTGGTGCGAGACTTAAAAAAAGATCTTGGTCGAATACTTTTTGGTCCATAGAGTTGGGAGGATAAAGCGTTCCACCTGCACCTATGGGCAGGGTTAGTTCAGGTGTACTGCATCCGGATGGGGCGGATTCCCACAGTTTGTAGGGTAGTAGTTCGCCCGATTTGTCATAAGCAATGCAACGAGTTTGATTGGCGATGATTTTATCAGGGTCGCTCAAATGGACTTTGTATAAGTCAGAAAGCCAATTTTTGCGATACATCATGTCATCATCACATGTAATGATAGTTTTTTCTGGATAATGTTTAAGGGGCTCCACGAGTTTTCTGTGCGAACTATGGTAATCCGTGTATTTAATAGAAAATAGGTTGCTGATCAGAGAATTGAGATTGGAAGGTATCTGGTTTTTTAAATCCTCGTGCAACCAAAGTATAATTTTTTCAGGTAATACCTTTTGGTCCATAAGGCTTTTTATGGTAAGGTGGACAATGTGGAGCCGGGAAGGAATCGATGCCAAAGAAACGATAACCGGAATTTGTTTTTTGTTCAAAGTAAGTTTTTCCTTGGATTTCCAAGATAAAGCTACTTGTTGAAAAAGGGATACTGGAATTTCCTTAACCTTCATTATGGTAAGTTTAGATTCGCAAAATTAAGGATATGAGATAACATTTAATATTTCTATTTTTGCCAAGATGAACCCACAGGAAAAAGAATCTCCGAAAATATCAGTAATCATAAGTACGTACAATGCCGAAGAGTGGTTAAAAAAAGTACTTTGGGGCTTCAATTGCCAAATCTTCAAGGATTTTGAAGTGGTTATTGCCGATGATGGATCTGGTCCAAAGACCAAAGAATTATTGGATGAGATGTCCGAAAATGTTTTTTACAATATTATCCATGTTTGGCAGGAGGACGATGGTTTCCAGAAGTCAAGGATCCTTAACAAGGCAGTCGAAGCTTGCAATGCGGAGTATATTATAATGACGGATGGTGATTGTATTCCAAGAGAAGACTTTGTGGAGGTGCATTACATTAACAAAGAACCCGGGTATTTTATTTCGGGAGGGTACTACATGTTGCCCATGAACATATCCAAGTTGATTACACTGGAGGATATTGAAAAACAAAACTGCTTTAACATCCATTGGCTCAAAGAAAAGGGGATTCCAAAAACTTTTAAAAACAATAAACTAACGGCGAGTGGCCTTGTCTCTAAATTGCTCAATACCATAACTCCGACGAACGCTAGTTGGAACGGACATAACTCTTCGGGTTGGAAGAAGGATATTTTGAACGTGAACGGTTTTGATGAGCGGATGCAATACGGCGGGCAGGATCGCGAACTGGGTGAACGTTTGTTCAATTTTGGAATAAAATCTAAGCAATTGCGCTATAGTGCCGTTTGTGTGCATTTAGATCATAAACGAGGCTATAAAACGCCCGAATCCATTGCAAAGAACCAAGCCATACGTAAGGAGACCAGATCTAACAAATTGGTGTGGACGCACTATGGCATTACCAAATAATAGGCCAGTTGATTCTTTTTTTCCAACCTTTTTAATTCTCGGAACCTCTCCAAAACACCAAGAGCGTTTAAATAGCAAATAGTCCATCCTTTTTTGCCATCAAGAATTCCTAGGCGCAAAATGTAGTGGTTAAAGAATTTCCACGCTGGCTTTATGATCATTAAAAGGTAGTTGAAGTGTTTTTCCCTATAAAAATCCTCTTTTGCTTTTAGTTGGCCATATTTCAACATTTTGCCCTTGTAGTCCTGATAGTCCTTGTAGCAATAATGGATAAGCTTTTCTTGGAGAATTCCAGATGTTCCATCGACAACCAAGGTTTCGTGAACTATTTTTTTATCGGTGAAATGTGCTTTGCTTTTGCGGAACAATCTATAATTTTTGTCTGTTTGCCAACCGCTAAAGTTCAATCGCTCGTTTTGGAACATAAACTGGCGGTAGAACCAATAGGCTTCATCTGCGTTTTCCTTATTGATGGTTTCAATAATTTCTGTTTGCAGACTTTTGGTCACAACTTCATCTGCATCTAAAAACAAGACCCAATCATTAGAGGATTGCTTTAGCGCAAAGGATTTCTGTGCAGTAAAATTTTTAAATGGATTTTGAATTACCCTTACCTTCGGATGGCTTAACAGATACTCGTATGTGCCGTCCGTACTGTAAGAGTCTACAACCACGATTTCATCAGCAAAAGAAACGGAATCGATACATTTCTCAATGTATCCAATTTCGTTATAGGTGATTATGAGTGCTGATAATTTTTGCTTTGGGGTGCGTAATCCAGCCATATTAATTGGTGTAGTGTTTTGGTGTTTACAAATCTATAACAAAAAAAAGGCGTAAAAATTGTTTTGCCGTTTATTTTTCTTACAACAATCAACAACGACGTTTCCCTACCCGGTTTTTGTTAAAAATAGTTTTTGACATGTATTTATTAGAGGCTGGAATAGTGTTTGGGTTGCTTTAATTTTAATAAAAAAACAACCCAAACTGTATATTTTGATTCCGTTTTTAAAAAATCAGAAGATCGGAACGCCTTGATCTAAACTGCAACATTGTGCTCGCGCAAGGCATTGTTCAACGATGTTTTCTTGTCGGTGCTCTCCTTTCGTTTGCCAATGATCAAGGCGCATGGCACTTGGTAATCGCCGGCAGGAAAATTTTTGGTGTAGCTGCCCGGTATCACAACCGATCTTGCGGGAACACGACCTTTCAGTTCAACAGGCTCACTCCCTGTTACATCAATAATTTTCGTAGAAGCCGTTAAAACCACATTTGCTCCCAAAACAGCCTCCTTTTCAACACGGACCCCTTCCACAACAATACATCTGGAGCCGATAAATGCATTGTCCTCAATAATAACCGGAGCAGCTTGCAATGGTTCCAAAACCCCACCGATACCTACACCACCACTTAAATGGACGTTTTTACCGATTTGAGCACAACTGCCCACCGTGGCCCAAGTATCCACCATGGTCCCCTCGTCCACATAGGCACCAATGTTTACATAACTTGGCATTAAAATGGTTCCTTTGGAAATATAAGCTCCGTGCCTTGCCACGGCATGGGGTACCACACGAACACCTTTTTCTTTGTATCCTCTTTTCAAGGGAATCTTGTCGTGATATTCAAAAATACCAGCTTCGAGGACCTCCATTTTTTGTATCGGGAAGTATAGCACTACCGCTTTTTTTACCCATTCATTTATTTGCCAACCATTTTCCGTGGGTTCTGCGCATCGCAGCTCGCCAAGATCAATAAGGTCTATTACTTCTCTAATGGCCATCTGGGTCTTTTCGTCTTCCAATAATGATCTATTGTCCCATGCTTGCTCGATTAATGCTCTAAGTCCTGTCATTTTTCTTAAAATTTTGACAAAGATAAGTGCCATCATATAATTATGGCCTCCATTTTTAAGGCTATAACATATTTAAGGTTATTTTTGCCAAAAAGTTGTTTTGGCAAGAGTTTTGGCATTGGATTTTGGAAAAGTACGTACGGGAATTGCGGTCACCGATGAGCTTCAGTTGATTGCCTCTGGATTGACCACCGTTGACACCAAGGACCTGTTAAAGTTTTTGGAAGACTATATAAAAAAGGAATCGGTGGAACGCTTTGTGGTGGGATTGCCCAAACAAATGGACAATACGGCCTCCGAGTCCGAAGTTCTCATCCAAGACTTCCTAAAGCAGTTGTCGGCCAAGTTCCCAGCTATGCCCGTTGAACGCCAAGATGAAAGGTTTACTTCTAAAATGGCATTCCAGTCCATGTTGGACAGTGGTATCAAAAAGAAGAAAAGAAGGGATAAGGCCTTGGTGGATGAAATAAGCGCCACATTGATTTTGCAGGCCTATTTAAACAGATTTTAATTTATGATTTTACATATAGTAGCCTACGGAGACCCCGTTTTACGAAAAAAAGCGAAGGATATTGCATCCGATTATCCAAAGTTGGAAGAATTGATCGCCAACATGTGGGAGACCATGTACAATGCACATGGTGTTGGATTGGCAGCTCCACAAGTGGGACTTCCAATTCGAATTTTTATGGTAGATACCACCCCTTTTTCCGATGATGAGGATTTGAGCAAAGAAGAACAGGAGAAACTAAATGGTTTCAAAAAAGTCTTTATCAATGCCAAGATCGAGGAAGAGAACGGCAAGGAATGGGACTTTAACGAAGGTTGCCTGAGCATTCCCGACGTTCGGGAAGATGTAAAACGAAAACCAGAAGTGACCATAACCTATTTGGACGAAGATTTTAAATCACGTACGGAAACGTTTGATGGGCTTTTGGCCAGAGTTATTCAGCACGAATACGACCATATCGAAGGCATTCTGTTTACGGACAAACTATCGACCCTAAAAAAGCGACTTTTAAAAAACAGATTGGACAAAATATCCAAAGGGAAAATAAACGTTGACTACCGAATGCGGTTTCCCAATATCAAAAAAGCACGTTAAAAAAATCACTATTTGCGATAAAAACATATTTTTGCGCCCATAAATTACTATTTGAATGGCATTAGACAAGATTTTATCTATTGGAGGTAAACCAGGACTTTACAAATTATTGACCCAAACCCGTGGTGGCTTTGTTGGCGAATCCCTATTAGATGGCAAACGTGTAACCGTTGGATTAAGAAGCAATGTAAGCGTGTTGTCCGAAATAGCCATTTACACCCTCGAGGAAGAGCTTCCGTTGAGGGAAGTGTTCCAAAAAATCAAAGAGAAAGAAGGAGGCAACAAAACATCGATCAGCCATAAGGCGGACAAAATGGAGTTGGAAGAGTATTTCTTCGAGGTACTGCCCAATTATGATGAAGATCGTGTCTACGCCAGTGACATCAAAAAGATCATACAGTGGTACAACATCCTTCTCGACAATAATATCACCGATTTTGTCAAAGAAGAAAAGGATTCAGAGGAACCTACTGTTTCTGCTTCACAAGACGAAGAATAACGATTATTCCTTTTTCCAGTTCACCAATTTAGTTGGGTAATAGTTGATCTGCATGGCTTCCAGATAGGGAACCTGTGCGGCCAAACGCTCTTTGTAGTCATCCCAATCAAGATGTTCGCTTGGAGACCATCCCAATTCCGCATATCCAATAAGTCTCGGAAAGGCCAAATATTCCAACTCTTCACTATTGCTTATGGTTTCGGACCATAGGGGGGCTTCGATGCCAAGAATATTCTCTTCAGGAAGATTTTCTACATAAGTCCCAGGGTCCCATTTGTAGGCAATATCAACCGGAATGAGGCCTGCCCAATTCAGTCCATATTCAGATATGGAATCATACTTCATATCCAAATAGGCTTTTTTTGCTGGCGACATAATAACCTTTGAGCCATTTTCAATGGCTTTTAGGGCATATTCAGGTTTGTTCCAAAAATGAATCACTGAACTGGAATCAAGTTCTGCTTGTACTATTTCGTTCCAACCGACCATTCTTTTGTTGTGTTTCCGAACAATTTTTTGCACTTTTTCCACAAAGCGGATATAGTCACTTTTTTTGGTGGCATGGCTCTCATCTCCGCCAATGTGAAAATATGGACCGGGAGTCATGGCGGTAATTTCACCGATTACATCATCCAAAAAGCTATATACGGTATCTTTTTTGGTATCAAAAGAGCTGTAACCTACTCTCATGTCCGTTCTAACGCGTGGAGTTTCGGCATCTGGGGCATGTAAAAAGGGGTAGCTTAGGGATGCGGCGTTGGTGTGTCCGGGCATATCAATTTCCGGAATAATGGTAATATGTCTTTCCGCAGCATAGGCTACAATATCCTTAAACTGTTCTTGAGTGTAAAAACCACCTTCTCCACCGCCGACCTCGCTGGCGCCACCGATTTTGGTTAGCTTGGGCCAAGATTTGATTTCAATGCGCCAACCTTGGTCATCCGTTAGGTGCAGGTGCAGGGTGTTGAATTTGTAGTATGCAAGGGCGTCGATATATTTTTTGACTTCTTCTACGGTAAAAAAGTGCCGGGCCACATCCAACATGGAACCACGATATTCGAATCTGGGAGCGTCGATGATCTTTCCCGATGGAATTACCCAGATTGGGTGATCCGTTAATGTATCATTACTTTTTTCAGGGATTAACTGACGCAATGTTTGTACGCCCCTGAACGCTCCGGCTGCAGTTTTGGCGTTCAATAAAATGGAATCCTTTTTAATGTAGATCTGATAAGCCTCTGGTCCCTTTAATTCCACACTATCCGATTGATTGATGTAGATCAAGCGCTCCAATGTTCCTTCGGTAGCTGAATTTACGCCAATTTGTAAACCGGTTTTGGACTTTATCTGCTCGGAAAGAAACTTTCCCACCTTTTCGAATCCCGCATCGGAGTTGGATGTAAAAATAGCTGTTCCAGCATCTAGACCAAAAGCACTTCCCGTGGAAATGGTTTTAAAGGGTTTTGGGACCAACGGAGCTTTGGCAAGGTCGGTTTTGGGAAAACTGATTTCCTCTTTTTTCTCCTGGCAAGACGCCAAAAAGATAAATGCAATGAAAAGTAGGATTGATCTGTAAATCACTTTTGTTTGGTTTTAGTCCATATAATTTTTGATGACATCGTACCAGATGTCGTAGCCCTTGGAGTTCATGTGAAGCCCGTCTTCAATAAAAATGTCCTGTCTTACCTTTCTTTTGTCCAGCATGGGGTACCAAACATCAACATAATCAATTCCACTGTTTTCTGCGGCCAATTTGTTGAGTTTACGATTTAAACGACGGTATTTTCCCCTAAACTTCCATCGAGAAATACTTGGCTTTGCAGAAATGAGTACAATCTCCATATTTGGTTTTTCTTGCCGGAGTGTTCGGAGAATGCCCTCTGCTTTTTTTATAACTTTTCTAGGACTTTTTCTTTCAAAAATATCGTTGTCACCTTCGTAGATAAAGACTTTTACAGGATCGTAGTTTAAAATGAGTTCATCCAAATAAAGTTCGAGGTCCGAAAATTGAGAACCCCCAAAACCAGTATTTAGGACTTGATGCTCGGGAAACCGATCTTGTAGATCTTTCCATAAACGAATACTGGAACTGCCTGTAAAAATAATGGTAGGTTTAGATGAATCCCAAAGAGAATCGTTTTTTTGCTGAACGGATTTTACTTCATTTTTAAAAGGATTATCGGTTTGCCCCAACATCGTCAACGGAAGTACGAGCAACGCAATAAATAGTTGTTTCATTCTACTGTATTTAGCCTAAAAATGTCGTTGAATATAGTGATATTTTTCCGTAAGTCCTCTTTGTTGAAAAATAGAGGGACACTTTTCATAAGTAAATTTTTAGGATGAAATTTCAACCAACTGGACTTCGTATTTTTGGTTAAAATCCAATACCATGAACACAAGATCGGAACAATTGGCAGCTTTAGATCGCTTATTGACCATTATGGACGAACTGCGCGAACAATGTCCATGGGATAAAAAGCAGACTATGGAAACACTTCGTCATTTAACGATCGAAGAAACCTATGAGTTGGGCGATGCCATTTTGGACAATGACCTGGAAGAAGTGAAAAAGGAGCTGGGCGATATTTTGTTGCACATTGTTTTTTATGCCAAAATAGGTTCGGAGACCCAAGATTTTGATATCGCCGATGTTGCCAACGGAATTTGTGAGAAACTCATCAATAGGCACCCCCATATTTATGGCGATGTGAAGGTTGAAAATGAAGAGGAGGTAAAGCAAAATTGGGAAAATATCAAACTAAAAGAAGGCAAAAAGAGTGTGCTAGAGGGAGTGCCCAATGGTCTACCATCCTTAGTCAAGGCCAACCGAATCCAAGATAAGGTAGCAGGAGTAGGGTTTGATTGGGAACATCCGGAACAGGTTTTTGAAAAGTTGAAAGAAGAACTGGGGGAACTTCAAGAAGAAGTGGAGGCCCATAATGCGGATAAAATGGAGTCCGAGTTTGGCGATGTGCTGTTTTCCATGGTGAACTATGCCCGTTTCTTGAAAATTAATCCAGAAAATGCGTTGGAGCGGACCAATAAAAAATTCATCAAACGCTTTCAATATTTGGAACAAAAAGCCAAAGAGTTGGGGAAGACCATGAGCGATATGACCTTGGCCGAAATGGATGTGTTTTGGGAAGAGGCCAAACAGCTTTGAAAATTATCCATAATCTAAGTCAAAGATGGACAAAAATTATGGCCGATCTGGCTATATTTGCCATCCTTTTTAATTATCCAAAGTGTTTCAAAACTATACTAAAGAGTTTGCCTACAACCTAAGGTTGTCCTATCCTGTTATTTTGGGGATGTTGGGTCATACCTTTGTGGCTTTTGCCGACAATATTATGGTTGGGCAATTGGGTACCGCAGAGTTGGCAGCCGTTTCTTTGGGAAATAGCTTTGTGTTTGTAGCCATGTCGCTTGGCATAGGTTTTTCAACTGCGATTACGCCATTGGTGGCAGAAGCCGATGGTGCAAAGGACCAAGCAGCAGGCAAAAGTGCCTTAAAACACGGTTTGGTACTTTGTACGGTACTAGGACTATCGCTATTTGGACTTATACAGGTTTGCAAACCTCTGATCCATCATATGGAACAGCCTCCGGAAGTGGTGGAACTCGCTTTGCCCTACTTGGATTTAGTGGCCTTTTCGTTGGTGCCGTTGATTATTTTTCAAGCTTTCAAACAATTTTCAGAAGGACTTTCCCAGACCAAATATCCCATGTATGCCACAATATTGGCAAATGCGGTGAACATAACCCTCAACTATTTGCTTATTTTCGGTTCCTTCGGATTTCCAAAATTGGGAATTGTCGGTGCTGCCGTTGGCACCTTGGTATCTCGTGTGATTATGGTTGCCTATATTTGGTATTTGCTCAAGCGTAAAAAGAAATTTGAATCCTATGTGACCCAATTCAATTTTAAGAAGATTGAGAAAAAAGTGATGCGTAAAATCATCAGTTTAGGGTTTCCATCAGCTTTACAGATGTTTTTTGAAGTTGCCATTTTTACCGCTGCCATATGGTTGAGCGGTGTACTTGGTAAGAATGCCCAAGCCGCAAATCAAATTGCCCTGAACTTGAGCAGTATGACGTTTATGGTGGGAATGGGACTGAGTGTTGCCGCAATGGTAAGGGTCGGTAACCAAAAAGGATTGCGCAACCATAAAGATTTGAAGCGTATCGCAGAATCTATTTTTTTCTTGACCTTGATTTTGGAAGTGGTCTTTGCAGCTATTTTCTTGGTGGGTAGGCATTGGTTCCCTACCATTTATTTGGATGTTGGCGATATTGCCAACCAAGCCGACAATACCGAAGTGATCATTGTTGCTGCCAAATTACTGTTGGTTGCTGCTTTTTTTCAGATTTCGGATGGACTTCAAGTAGTAGTATTGGGAGCCTTGCGCGGTTTGCAAGATGTGAAGATACCCACGCTCATCACTTTTATTGCGTATTGGTTGATAGGTTTTCCTATCAGTTATTATTTGGGATTGCACACCGATTTGGAAAGCACAGGAATCTGGATCGGATTATTGTCCGGACTTACAGCATCAGCGGTAATGTTGTATCTTCGATTTAACTTTTTGACAAAGAAATATATAAACCAATAATTTTATAGAATGAAATATTCAATTTTTGCTCTATCAATTTTAACCTCATTATCGGTATTTTCTCAAAATTCTGAATATAAACTTTCCTCATATCTAACAGAAGGCACAAAAGCACCAAACACACATTATCTTGGAGAAGCTTGGCTGAATGCTATTATCCACGATGATACAGATTTAGGGTATAATATCACAAAAGCAACTTTTAAAGCTAACTCGACCCTGGATTGGCACAAACATAGTTCTGCTCAAGTTCTGATTATTGTAGATGGAGAAGCATATTATCAAGAAAGTGGTAAGGAACCGTTGATACTAAAAGAAGGCGATGTCATTAAATGTGAAAAAAATATTGAGCATTGGCATTCCTCAACAAAATTTAGTGATGTAACGTATTTGGCTTTGTATAGCGGTGAACAGCCGACAACTTGGACAGAGGTACTGTCACAAGAATATTATGATGAGGTAGCAGAAAAGCTGAAAATTACGCATAAAGACAATTGAGTTAAGAAGATTCCAAACTTTGAAATCTAACTATTTGATACATGGAACTACCTAAATTTTTATTGGCCGATAATACCGATCATCCCGAGGCCATCTTTATTGTCCATACCGAGTACCCGAGATTTATTATCAACCTAGAAAATGATGAAGTGGAATGGATGGAGGAATTTTCTAAAGAAGATGAGGCCGATCTAATGGATGAAACTGAAAATCTGGTCGAGGCGGCAACTGCATTTTACGATAGGGAAGTTTCCAGATACGACTCGTAATGCTCGAACAACTGCTGCAATACGATAAGGACTTGTTTTTGTTCCTGAACGGATTGGGAACGGAGACTTGGGATGGTTTTTGGATGTTTATGACCAAGACCAGAAACTCGGCCCCGCTCTATATTCTATTACTTTATTTATCCTATCGAACGTTTGGGTGGAAAGGAACCGGGATAATTTTGGTTTCCATCGCATTGTTGATTACCTGTACCGACCAATTGTCCAACTTTTTTAAATACGGTATTGGTCGTTTGCGACCATGCCACGAACCCGAGGTAAGTAGTGTAATGCGCTTGGTGAAAAGCTATTGTGGAGGTCAATTCGGGTATTTTTCTGCCCATGCCGCCAATTCGTTCGGACCGGCCATTTTCTTTACGGTGATGTTCAGGAACAAAGTGAAATACATTGCTTGGGTATTACTTCTTTGGGCCTGCATTGTGGCCTATAGCCGCATTTATATTGGTGTGCACTATCCGTTGGATGTGCTGACTGGAGCTTTGATAGGTTCGCTTTTTGGTTGGTTATGGGCCAAGTTAGCTATATTTGCTTTCCAAAAAACAGGGGTATGATCTCGACCGCCAGATACTGGTTTTACATTGCGCTGATCGTGTTGGTGTACATTATTGGAATGTTCGCAACCTTGTTCGAGAACGATTCGGCCCAGTTTGCGGTTATGGCCATGCGAATGGTGCAGGAAAACGACTTTCTAAGCCTTTTTAAAGGCCCCGAGGAGTATCTGGACAAGCCTCATATGCACTACTGGTTGGCCGCAATTTCCTATAAGATATTTGGAATTCATGATTGGGCGTATCGCATTCCCGGTATTTTATCCACTTTGTTGGGCGCCTATAGTTGCTACGGTCTGGGAAAATTGCTCTACAATAAAGATGTGGGTCGTTTTGCCTCATTGATTTTTATGACGGCCCAGACCATCGTCTTGGCCAACATTGATGTCCGAACCGATGCCGTTTTAACTGGATTTACAATATTCTCCATTTGGCAATTGGCCACATATATCGAAAAAGGAACACTAAAAAGTATTGCTTTGGGTGCTTTGGGAGCGGGTATGGCTTTTTCCACTAAAGGACAGATTGCCCTCGTGGTCATTGGAATTTCTATACTCTGCCATTTGGCCTATACCCGAAAGTGGGAACGATTGCTCCATTGGAAGTTATTGGTGGCCCTTCTTGTTTTTGGTTTGACGATAACCCCGATGTTATATGCCTACTATCATCAATTTGATTTGCACCCCGAGAAAGTAATTCGTGGTAAGGATAACCGCAGCGGTATCTTCTTTATTTTTTGGGAACAAAGTTTTGAGCGAATGAGTGGCGAGGGCGTTGGGAAGAACAGTAGCGATTTTTTCTTTTTCTTCCACACCTTTTTGTGGGTGTTCTTGCCTTGGACGGTCCTTGCTTTGGTTGGTTATTGGATAAAGGTGAAAGCCTTTTGGGAAATCAAGTTCTCCTACAAAACCAATTTGGAATTTTTGACCGTGGGTGGAATTTCAATTTTGTTCCTGCTCATCAGCTTTGCGCAATTTAAATTGCCGCATTACATGAATGTGTTGATGCCTTTATATGCAATTTTATCTGCTAGTTTCCTGTATGTTTTACATCAGCAGGAAAAATTGAAGATGGCAAAGGTGATACTCGGAATCCAATATTTTATATTGGGATTGGTAGTTGTCTTTACCTTATTGATAAGTTTTACTGTTTTCCAATTGGAACATTGGTATGGCTATGCATTCTTGTTGTTGGCACTAGGTATGGTGGTTTATTTTGTTCAAAAAAGTGAAGTTGTCTACGCCAAGATTGTTACCGTTGCCATTTTTAGCTCAGTTTTATTGAATGGTTTTATGAATGCCCATTTTTATCCAAAATTACTCGAATACCAAGGAGGTTCTAATATGGCACAGCAGGTAAAGGAGAGGAATATTCCCGTGGATGACATTTATAAAATTAACGAAAGACATACCTGGGCTTTGGATTTTTATAATCAAAATCCTGTCAATATTGTTTCCACTTCAGATTTGAAGAACATGAAGGATATTTGGGTATATGCTACCGATAAAGAACTGGAACTATTGAAAAAAAACGGAATTGCTTGGGATAATGAAATAACTGTGGACCAATTTCGTATTACCAGATTACAGATCAAGTTTTTGAATCCCGAATCGCGCAAAGAAAAGTTGAATAAAATGCACTTGGTGCATCTAAATTAGTCCACAGATTCCAGCTGTGGCTTTTTAAAGTGGTAGATTACACCAAAAAGGGAGGTGAGTGCCGTAATCAAAAAGAAGGTGAAACTGATGCCAATGGAAGTGCTCTCATCCAGTCCCAGCCATTTTGCGCCATATAAAAAAGTAATCTCTCTACTTCCAATTCCCCCGATCGTTAATGGAATTACGGAAACGATGGAAGATACTAAGAACACAAATAGGTATTCAATGAAGTCCATATCAACGGACAAAGATTTCAAAACAAAAAGAACGCAGACCAACTGTGCCAATTGAACCAGAGCGGAAAAGCTAACGGATTTCCAAAATACGGGCAGGGTAGAGGTAAAAAATATCTTGTTTACAAACCAAAATGCCACAACACTCAACGGAATGGCAGCTACAATCAACCAGAAAAAACTTTGGAAAAACTCATTTTTGGAAAGCAAAGCAAGCACGCAGGCATAAATAAAAAGTAACAGCATCCCGCTTAAGCGGTCCAGCAATAAACTGGACACTACTTTTTTGGTGCCAGGTTGATACACTTTTTGAATGACGTAGCCTTTGTAAGCATCGCCACCAATACCTCCCGGTAAAAAGAGGTTGTAGAACATGCCCAGCAGATACAGCTTTAGGTTGCTTAATTGAGACACTTTAGCACCCATCTGATGGAAATACAAGTTGGTTCTAAAGGCTGAAATTATTTTCGAAAGGACAAAAAACAACAAGGCCAAGAATAAATAAAGAGGCTCGCTTTTTTTTAAGGTCTGGACTACATCCTTCAACTCTATTTTGGTGAAAATAAAGTAAATCAGTACCGCACTAACAATAATTTTTAGGGCAGTGATTAGCTTTTTACGCAGCTTTTCCGTCACCTATACTTATTTTTTTGATGCGATATGGTCTTTTCTGTTGCGATTCGTAATAGGTACGGATCAAGAGCTCCATTACAATGCCAATGGTAAACAGTTGAATTCCCCCAACAATGAACATCATTCCAAAAATAAGTAAGGGTCTGGTTCCAATATCTTGATCAAATCCTAGTTTAACGATCAATAGATAAATATTGATAAAAATCCCGAGGATGACCAACAAAACCCCGAAGATTCCGAAAAGGTGAATGGGGCGTTGGAAGTATTTTCTAATGAAAAGTAGCAGCATCATATCGGCCACAACTTTAAAAACACGCTCCAAACCATATTTGGAAACCCCGGCGTGCCTTGCATGATGCTTTACAGGCACCTGTTTTATCTGTGCACCTTCCAAATGGGCTAAAAGCGTGATAAAACGGTGCATTTCACCGTATAAATTTAAACTTTTTGCAATATCCTTGGTGAAAACCTTGAGTGCACAGCCGTTATCTTTAATATCCAATTTAGTCACCCTCCGTACCAAAAAGTTGGCAATCTTGGAAGGTATTTTTTTAACCAACGAATCTTTTCTTTTCTGACGGATTCCCGTTACCACATCATATTCTTCGGTTATGGCAAACGATAACATTTGTGGAATGTCGGATGGATCGTTTTGCAGATCACCATCCATGGTAATGATGTATTCGCCTTCGGCATAATCAATTCCGGCGGCAAGGGCCAAACTTTGGCCATAGTTCTTTTTCAACTCGATCAAATGAACCTTTTTATCATTCATTTCCTTGACTTTCTGACGGGTTTTATCCGTAGAAAAATCATCTACATAAATGATTTGATAGTTATACCCATCAAGGCTTTCGTTGATTTTTTCGGTCAAAAGAACCACATTGTCCTCCTCGTTGTACAAAGGAACCACTATGGATAAAAGGGAATCGGTGACGGTGTTCATTCAGTATAAAATCTGTGCAAATTTATTGCTTTTATTTAAAGTTCCTCGGTAATCTTGTCCAATAGGAGTTTTGCAGCGTAGAACGGTGATATTTTGTTCTCTTCGATTTCTATCAAGAACTTGGCCTGTTCTTTTTTAAAGGTTTCTTTTTGATGGAAAAATTGTTTAATGTATTCGTCCACGGTCTGAAGGAACCAGTTTTTGTTTTGGAGTTGTCGATTCTTTTCAAAAAAGCCATTTTTCCTATTGTGCTCTACAAATCGCTGCACCATTTCCCAGATTTCTTCAATTCCTGTTTTCTCCATTGCGGAACACTTCATTACTTTGGGTGTCCACCCATTGGCTTTTGGAGGGTAAAGATGTAAGGCTCTGGAAAACTCTGTCACGGCCAGCTTGGCATGTTCCAAATTGCTGCCATCCGCTTTGTTGATGGCAATGGCATCGGCCATTTCCATAATGCCCCGTTTTATGCCCTGTAGCTCGTCGCCTGCACCAGATAATTTCAATAAAAGGAAAAAATCGACCATACTGTGAACGGCAATTTCGCTTTGTCCAACACCAACGGTTTCTACCAAAATAACATTGTAGCCAGCGGCTTCACAAAGAATAATGCTTTCTCGGGTCTTTTGCGCTACACCGCCCAAGGATGTTCCGGATGGTGATGGGCGGATAAAAGCATTCGAATCTTTGGCCAAAGTTTCCATTCGGGTTTTGTCCCCCAAAATACTTCCTTTGCTCAATGAGCTCGTAGGGTCTACGGCGAGAACGGCTACTTTGTTGCCCTGTTCGGTCAAGGTTGTTCCCAAAGATTCGATAAAGGAGCTTTTACCCACTCCGGGAACCCCTGTGATTCCTAAACGAATGCTGTTCGTAGGTCGGGCCAAGCATTTTTCAATTACGGTATTGGCTTTTTCAAAATGCGCTGGTCTTGTGCTTTCCAACAGCGTTATGGCCTTGGCAAGCATGGCCTTGTTTCCATTAAAAATACCTTGGGCCAAGACATCGGCAGAAAGTTCTTGTTTTCTGAGCGCCTTAATTCTGGAAATAGTGTCCACGGGTGTCTTATTATCGTCTGCCAAGAGTACGTTTCTAATGTTTGTACGAATTTATAAAGATTTTGCGGGTTTAAGTGAACTCACAAAAGGAATAGCGATTACTTTTTGGTTTACCCATTTCACAAAAATTTAATATCCAATTAATCGGACTTACGCCTACAATTTGGTACCTTATTCGTAAAATGATCGAGCACCCAACCGGTGCCGGTTTTTTACGAACCTATAAACATTTTAAAAGATGAAGACTATTTTTGAGGCCAAGGCCACCAATACAGGGGGAAGAGCAGGACATGTAACGAGTGAGGACGGCGTTTTGGATTTTGATATCAGTATGCCCAATTCCAATGGTAAACCTGATCCTAAATCCACAAATCCCGAAGAACTGTTTGCCGCGGCTTACTCCACATGTTATGCCGGAGCTGTAGAGGCCGTTGCAAAAATGCATAAAGTGGAAGATTTGGGCGATTTTAGTGTAACTGCTATCGTAGCATTGAACAAAGAGGAAGAAGGTTTTTTTCTTGAGGTTACTTTGGACACCTATTTGCCCACTGTGGATAAGGAAATGGGGGAGACCATTATTAATGAAGCTCACGAAATGTGCCCGTACAGCAAGGCCACAAGAGATAATATTACCGTTCACTTAAATTTATTGATGGACGAATAAATTAAGTAACTTTTTAATTATGAGCCCTGTTGATGATAATCGACGGGGCTTTTTTGTTAAAATTAAATCAAAAACACCCTAATTTGCAACGTTGCAATTTTTGCATCGTCCTTATTACAGTAACAACTAAAAAACCAAACATAGAACCGAGTACGCTCCATATTGAGCTCGTTGAAAAGTGCAAGGCCAACGATCGCAATGCACAGATGCAACTGTACCGTCAGTATTGCGATGGCATGTTCTGCGTGGCCATGCGCTTTCTTAAGAACACGGACGATGCTGAAGATGTGCTGCAGGATTCGTTCATAAAAGCTTTTCAACGAATTGGTCAATTTAAGGGAGATGTCACTTTTGGGGCCTGGTTAAAGCGAATTGTGGTGAACGGGAGTATCGATTATTTAAAATCGAAGCACCAGCGAACGGTGGAGCTTAACGAAAGTTATCTGCAAGTGGCAGAGGAAGATGATTGGTCTGTAGAAGAAGGTATTTCCATGGAACAGGTAAATCAGGCCATCGAGGAACTGCCATCCAAATATAAATATGTTGTCCAGTTGTTTTTGGTAGAAGGGTACGACCATTCGGAGATATCGAAAATATTGGCAATTACCGAAACGGCATCCAGAACCCGATTGCTCAGGGGGAAGGCACAATTAAAGGAAAAATTAAAAGATATGGCTTATGGCACGTGATCTTAGAAAAATGTTCGAAAAAGAGAGGGAGCGGAGACACTTCCAAATGAAGCAAGGGCATGAAGACCGATTTTTTGCGAAGCTGGAAGAGGAACTGCCCCAGGTTCCGCCCAAGAAAAAGGTTATCTCCCTTTGGATGCAGATTGCGGCATCTGTTGTAATAATCTTGGGATTGGCTTTATTTTATTTTAATAATACATCAGTTGATCCTGTAGAAAAGGTAACGGTTGTGGATCGAGAGAATGCTGGCAAAGAAAGACAAGGTATCTCACTGGGGGATTTATCGCCGGATCTTAAAAAAATCGAGACCTATTACACAACCAATATTAATTTGCAATTGGCCGATTTGGCCGATGACCCAGGAAATAAAGAGTTGGTGGAGAGTTATATGGATCGTTTGGCGGAACTCAACACGGAATACCAAAGACTGAACGCGGAGCTGAACCAATTGGGACCCAATGATCAAACCATAAGCGCCTTGATCAATAATTTACAACTAAGGCTGCAGTTGCTGCAAAAATTAAAATCAAAGTTGAATCAATTAAAATCATCAAAAAATGAACAGGAATCATCAAATATTGTTTAGTGGATTGCTTCTTGCCATGGTCGGGTTCTCCTGCCATGCGCAAGAAAATTCCAAAACCTACAAGGAAACCTTTAATGTAAACAAGGATACCGAAATCAATATTAGTACCAGTTACGCCGATATTGAATTTGAGACTTGGAACAAAGATCAGGTCGAAATTACCGCCGTAATCGAATTGGAAGGTGTGGCAGATGACGAAGCACAGTCATATTTTGATAAAGATCGGGTAAAAATTATGGGGAACAGCCAGGAAATTGAGATCAGTACCCAAGGAGCTAGCCCCTATGCATTTGATTTTAGGACAGTAAACATAGATATTCCCGATATTCCCTCGGTAGCTGAGATCATTGAGCATGTGGAAATCCCGGAAATTATTATCCCAGAAATTGCAATGATACCCTCTATGCCGCCCTTGCCTCCCCTACCGCCCATCGAATTTGATTACGATGCTTTTAAGAAAGACGGGGATAAGTATATGAAGGAATGGAAAAAGGAGTTCGATAAAACATTCGATAAGGAATATAAAGAGCGTTTTGAGGAATGGGGCAAAGAGATGGAAAAAATGGCGGAGGAACGCGATGCCCAAAGAGAGGAATTACGTGAAGAGCGGGAGAAAATGAGGGAAGAACGCGAAAAAGTTCGAGAAGAGATGCACGAAAGATTGCGCGAACAACGCGAGGAAATGCGTGCGCAACGGGAAGAGTTACGGGCAGAACAGGCGGAGCTGAGAAAACAACTCAGAGAGGAAGCCCGAACCATACATGGAAGCCCAAATGTGTTCTACTTCTCTTCCGATGGAAAACATAAAGAGTACAAAGTCAAAAAACGAATAATCATTAAAATGCCCAAGTACATTAAACTGAACATGAATGTACGCCACGGGGAGGTAAAATTGGCGGAGAATGCCAAAAACATCAATGCAAGCTTGTCTTACGCAAGCTTGCTGGCCTCCACAATAGATGGGGCAAACACCGACATACGGGTATCATATTCCCCGGTAACGGTTAAAAACTGGAACTACGGTAGCTTAAGTACCGACTATTCGGAAAAGGTTAATCTAAAAGAGGTGAACGAACTAAAGCTCAAATCCGTTTCGTCCAATGTGGTGATCGGTAGATTGGCCAGTAAGGCCATGGTCACCAATACCTTTGGCTTATTGCAAATAGATGGAATAGCCGATAGTTTTAATTCAGTGGATATCTCTATGGAAAATGGTGAACTGGATTGTAAACTGCCCCAAACTGCTTATGTTATTACTGTGAACGAGAACACGTCTGGGTTCAAATACCCAGAAACGTTAAAATTGAGTTCTACAAAAAAGTACGGTGGAAATTTACATACGGGCTATAATATCCATAAGCAAGATGGCAAGACCATCAAAATCAACTCTAAATTCAGTGAGGTGGTTCTCAAGGATTGATTTTTGTTGTATTACCATTAAATAGAATCACCTATACCAACAAGGCAGTCTCAATCCAATAATTTATTTTCTTCTACATTGGCCGGCCAACTATCCCACCCATCGCTTAATGAGCATCTTCCTTTAAATAAGACTGAAAGTTTTCCTTGAAACGGTTCAATCTGGGAACCGAAACATTACGGATATAACTGTTGTTCGGATTACGCCTCTCATAATCCTGATGGTATTCTTCCGCTCTGTAGAATTTATCAAAAACCTTTACTTCGGTCACAATGGTGCGTTCGCCATAAACATTTTCGGCCTCCAGTGCACCAATGTAATCTTTGATGATTTTCTTCTCCTTTTCGTTTTTATAAAAAGCAATGGAACGGTATTGTGCGCCACGGTCGGGCCCTTGTCGGTTTAGGGTGGTTGGGTCGTGCGAACCAAAAAACACCTGTACCAGTTGGGTAAACGATATTATTTTTGGGTCGTAATATACTTCCACGGCCTCGGCATGGGAGGTTCTACCATAAGAAACTTGCTCGTAGGTCGGGTTTTTCTCCGTCCCGCCCGAATACCCGGAATACACTTCTTTAACACCCTTTACACTTTCAAAAATAGCCTCAACGCACCAAAAGCACCCACTTGCAAAGTAGGCCGTCTCATAATTTTTAAGTTGGTCGGCACTTAAACTTGTTTTTACTGAATTTGTGATTTGTTCTTTTTGTGCAATTTCCTGATTATCGGATTTGGTTTTGGATTGACAACTTAAGGAAGCCAAAATTAACAGGGTCAGAAATGTAGTTTTCACGATGTTCATTTTAGTTTCTTGTTTAGTTGTAATAAGATAGGAACTATTACTGAAAAGGGCGTTAAAAAATGTTAATCGCTTTAATTTACTTCACAGTTGGGTAGTTTGTAGATAAGTTCAGGATTACAAAAAAATGTTGTTATTTCTTACGCATCATACTAAAAATATAATCTTTTTCCTACAAATAACTTATTGATCCTCAGTAAGTTGCAATGGAGCTAAAAGCGAAATCATCGATGAAATGCACATGCGTTCGGTATGTTGTTTTTGACCTTAAAAACCGTTGTCGAGGATAAAATGCACTTTATCTGAAAAAAAAATATTCACCGAAGGAAAAACGTCATTGACCGATGGAAATCCAGTTAAGCTTGTTTGCGAAAGTAATTTTACATCGTAAAACAATCGGAACCATGAAGACAATTTTCACCATCATCGCAATCGCTTTTTTCGGAACTATGGCATCTGCCCAGAACATTTCCAAAGAAACTAAAGTGGATGTTATCACTGAAGGTGTTGAGTTGAACATAGAAATCAACAATAGCATCAGAAAGGATAGACAAATGGTAAGATTGTACAAGTTTAAGAACTCACGTATCAAAAAAGAACTTTCTTTTAAAACAAAAAGAAACAAGTCTAAATTGGCCTAATCACCATGTTTGCATTTATAATTCCTTTTATTTTGATTTTTGGTGTTGCGTTTGTTCTGGCGACCATAGCATTCTCCTTTAGACAAAGGAAATCTTAGAAAGAGAAACTTTAGAGACGAAAAATAATGAAGAGGTCGGTTTTACCGACCTTTTTATATAAATACCCTAGTGATCTACCGAGTTGAACTGCTCGATTACTTCTTCAAACTCAATGGAGTAATGTGTTCCCTGTTTTGCGTAATCCCTGGTAATTGACCCTCTAAGCTGCCGGGCCAAATTGTAAATCAGTTTTAAACCGAGTGAATTGGAAGTTTTTGGATTGATTTCCTCGGAATATCCAATACCATTGTCCCCTAAGTACATTTTATAACGGTTATCGCCAATTTTGTCCACAGATACGTGGATTTCCCCATTCTGGACCCCTGCAATACCATATTTTAAGGCATTGGTAATGGTTTCGTTGATTATAAGTCCAAGGGGGATTATGGTATCGATACTTAATTTATAGTTTTTAATATCTAAATCTACCTTTACATCGGTACCGCTTCCCTTTACCGAACGTACCAGATAATCACAAAGTTCTTGTACGTATGGTTTTAATTCTATTTTGGAAAGATAATCGTCTCGCTTGTACAGCATCTCGTGTACCATGGCCATGGATACCACACGATTTTGACTGCTTTTGATGATATTACTGATCTTGTCATCGTCGATTGCCCTGGACTGTAGGCTCAACAGACTGGAAACCGTTTGAAGATTGTTTTTTACCCGGTGGTGCACTTCTTTTAACAAAGTCTCCTTTTCTGCAATACGGTCTTGAATTTCGTTTCTGGATTTGTACAGGCGATGGTGGGCCCTGAGTAAATTCTTGCCAAAGACACCTCCCAAAAGATATACTGCAAAAACGGCACTTAAATAGGCGAACCAGCTCCTTGACTGCATTGGAACAGTATTTTCCGAAATTCTGAAATCACCGGTATCATAGAGAAAGAGTAAAGTGAGCACGGCCAGATTGATTATTAGATATAACTGGCCGAATACCTTAGTGGTTACATATCCTGCAAAAACGATAATGGCGAGAACAAAAATAAAGGGGCTTTGAATCCCTCCACTGTACATGGTGATCACAATGGCTCCGATCATGGAGAGGATAGATGTAAAATTATAGGTCAGCACCAAATTTTTATGCTGCCGGTATAAAAGTGTGTTTGTTAAGTTGATTGCGGCATAACCTATAAAGGTATAGGTGATAACTCCATCTATATCCAAAAAGAAATAGCAGACCAAGCCAAAAACGGCAGCAAAGAAGGATGAGTTGTAATTTACCTTTAGTATCAAATCAATCTTATCTTGTAATCTGTATGTATCCTTATTAGGAATTCTCATATGCTGTGCGTGAATGTCCCTCTATTGCCTAAAGTTGAATATGCTTGCAAAAAGGTAGCTTAATGGGGTGTTTATTGCTGTAAATCTAATTATGTTTTTTATATAAAAAAAGTGGCAGCTATATTAACTGCCACTTTGTGGTTTTTTAGACGGGTTTTTTAGTCGTTGACCAGTACCCATTCTCCTTTATCTATCAGGGGTTCAGCCTGTTTGAATTTCACTGTTTTGCTTTCACCGGACATCACGTTTTTAATGGTGACCCTTTCGTTTCGCCCAATTTTTGGTTTTTCCCGCACAATGGTCTCGGTTATTTGCGGTCTTTGACCTTGTGTTTGGCCTGCGGCCCTGTTCTGTGCTGCAAGCTCATCGCTGTTAGGAATCTCTTCTTTTGTTGTTTGAAGTTTTTCTTTGGGCCTGCGAACTGTTCGAGCTTCCTGGATTTGATTGGTGTTTTCGGAAGGCAATTCGCCTTTGAACAGGAACGAGATGACTTCTTTGTTCACCTTGTCCATCATTTCCTTGAAAAGTTCAAATGCTTCGAACTTATAGATCAATAAGGGGTCTTTTTGCTCGTGAACCGCCAATTGTACGGACTGTTTTAATTCGTCCATTTTACGCAAATGCGTTTTCCACGAATCATCGATGATGGCCAATGTGATGTTCTTCTCAAAATCCGTGATCAACTGTTTTCCATCGGTATTGTACGCCTTTTCCAAATTGGTAACAACGTTCAAGGATTTGATGCCGTCCGTAAAGGGAACTACAATACGTTCAAATTTGTTGGCCTCATCTTCATATACTTTTTTGATGACCTGGAAGGCGACCGTGGCGCTACGTTCCATTTTTTCTTTGTAGTACTTATAGGCCTCATCGTTGACTTTAGTGGCAATTTGCTGAAAGCTCATTTTCTTGAATTCCTCTTCATTGATCGGTGATGTAATGGAGAAATATTTGATGAGCTCGAACTCAAAGTTTTTGTAGTCATCCGCCATTTTGTTGGTCTCGGCGATAGCTTCACAGGTATCGTAGATCATATTGGCGATATCCACTTTTAAGCGCTCACCTTCCAATGCGTGCCTTCTTCTCTTGTAGATGACCTCACGTTGGGCGTTCATTACATCATCATACTCCAACAAACGTTTACGGATACCAAAGTTGTTCTCCTCCACTTTTTTCTGGGCACGCTCAATGGATTTGGTCATCATGGAGTGCTGAATCACTTCTCCATCTTCCAAGCCCATACGGTCCATCATTTTGGCCACACGGTCCGATCCGAACAATCGCATTAAATTGTCTTCCAAAGACACGTAGAACTGTGAACTTCCCGGGTCTCCTTGGCGACCGGAACGACCTCTTAACTGTCGGTCCACACGTCTGGAATCGTGGCGTTCTGTACCGATGATCGCCAAACCTCCGGCCTCTTTTACTTCTGGAGATAATTTAATATCCGTACCCCTACCGGCCATATTGGTTGCTATCGTTACCACGCCACCTTTACCGGCTTCTGCCACGATATCGGCTTCTTTTTTATGGAGTTTTGCGTTCAGCACATTGTGGGGCACTTTACGAACACTCAACAATTTGGACAGTAATTCGGATATTTCTACAGAGGTGGTACCGATCAATACAGGTCGTCCTGCTTGAGATAGTTTTGTAACCTCTTCTATAATGGCGTTATATTTTTCTCGCTTGGTCTTATAGATCAAATCGTGCCTATCGTCTCGGGCAATGGGTCTGTTGGTGGGAATTTCCATTACATCCAACTCATAGATTTCCCAAAATTCTCCTGCTTCCGTCACCGCTGTACCTGTCATACCAGAAAGCTTGTTGTACATTCTAAAGTAGTTCTGGAGGGTAATGGTGGCAAAAGTCTGGGTCATGGCCTCGATTTTTACGTTCTCCTTGGCCTCGATGGCTTGGTGGAGTCCGTCCGAGTATCTACGCCCGTCCATAATACGGCCCGTTTGCTCGTCCACAATCATTACCTTATTGTTCATTACCACATACTCCACATCTTTTTCGAATAGGGTATAGGCTTTCAACAACTGGGTCATGGTATGGATACGTTCGCTTTTTACGGCAAAATCCTTGAAAAGTTCTTCTTTGAGCTCGGCTTCTTTTTCGATTTCCAGCCCTTGGTTTTCGATTTTTGCTATTTCACTGCCAATATCTGGCATCACAAAAAACTCTTTGTCCTGATCGGTGGAAATGGATTCCACTCCTTTATCGGTCAACTCGATCTGGTTGTTTTTTTCATCGATTACAAACAATAGGTCCTCATCCACTTTTGGCATTTCCCTATTGTTGTCCTGCATGTAAAAGTTTTCGGTTTTCTGAAGCAGCTGTTTTACTCCTTCTTCACTCAAAAACTTAATAAGGGCCTTATTTTTTGGTAGTCCACGATGTACCCGAAGCAAAAGGAACCCTCCTTCTTTGGTGTTTCCTTCCTTGATCAATTTTTTGGCCTCGGCCAGTACTCCGGTAAGGTGCTGTCGCTGTTGTTGTACAATATTGGCTACTTGTGGTTTTAGTTCGTTGAACTCGTGGCGATCGCCTTCGGGAACGGGTCCTGAAATGATCAAAGGGGTACGGGCATCATCTATCAATACCGAATCTACCTCATCCACAATGGCGTAATGGTGTGGTCGCTGTACCAGATCATCTGGAGTGTGGGCCATATTGTCGCGGAGGTAATCAAACCCAAACTCGTTATTTGTTCCGTAAGTGATATCTGCGTTGTAAGCCGCTCTACGTCCGTCGGAATTGGGCGTGTGCTTGTCTATACAATCTACGGATAGGCCATGGAACTCAAAAATAGGTGCCATCCAAGTACTGTCCCTTTTGGCAAGATAATCGTTCACCGTTACCAAATGCGCTCCTTTTCCTGCAAGTGCATTTAAGTAGAGTGGGAGAGTGGCGACCAATGTTTTACCTTCACCGGTTTGCATCTCGGCAATTTTACCTTGATGTAGCGCAATACCTCCTATTAACTGTACATCGTAATGTACCATATCCCAGGTTACCTCTTTTCCTGCGGCATCCCATGAATTTTGCCAAACGGCCTTGTCCCCTTCCAAGGAAACATAATCCTTATCGCCGGATAATGCTCTGTCAAACTCGCTGGCAGTAACGGTTATGGTTTTGTTGGCAGCAAAACGTTTAGCTGTTTCCTTAACTACGGCAAAGGCTTCGGGAAGTATCTCGTTCAACGTTTTTTCGGAAATTTTGTAGGCTTCCTCGTTCAGTTTGTCTATTTCGGCATAGATTTCCTCGTTACGGTCTATATCGGAAGAATTTTCCACTTCTGCCTGTAGTTCGGCAATTTTATCGTTTATTTCTTTACAGTCTTCGGCGATTTTGGCCTTAAAGGATACTGTTTTTTGTCTAAGTTCGTCATGCGATAGGCCTTCTAGCTGTTGCTCAAAGGATTTTATCTCTTTTACCAAGGGTTGTAAAGATTTTACATCCTTCTCCGATTTGTCTCCAACAAAAACCTTTAGTACGGAATTAATAAAACTCATGAAATGTTTTTTCTATTGATTGTCAAAAGCTGTTCCATTGATGGGATTACGATGGAATTCTTTCGCTAGGCTGTCAAAATTACATAAAAAAAAGCCTCAATTGAGACTTTTTTAATGTGGTTTGTGTTTTTAGGATTTAATATTCGTCCTCGTTCCAGAGGTAATCTTCCTCGGTGGGATAATCGGGCCAGATTTCCTCAATTGACTCATATATTTCTCCTCCTTCTTCTTCCATAGATTGTAAATTCTCTACAACTTCCAGGGGAGCTCCAGTTCGAATCGCGTAATCTATCAGTTCGTCTTTGGTTGCTGGCCAAGGCGCATCACTTAAATATGAAGCTAGTTCTAACGTCCAGTACATAGTAACGGTTTGATTTATAATTTTTTGCAAAAATAATTTTTAAACCCAATTTGTCAAGTAAAAACACAATTATTTAAAAATTATTTTGTGGTTAACAAAACAATTAGGGTAAAAAAGCGAATTTATTGGTCCAATTTCTCGGGAATCCATTTTATTTCCTTCGCGTTTAAATCCTTCGACAATTTGCGTGCCAATACGAACAAATAATCGGATAATCGGTTAATATATGATAGTAAGTTGTCCGGTACGGGTTCATTTTCATGTAAGTAAGAAATTAATCTTTCCCCCCGGCGGCAAACGGTTCTCGCAATATGACAGTATGACACTGTTGTATGCCCTCCCGGAAGTATAAAATGTGTCATTTCTGGAAGAGCTTCGTTCATTTTGTCCATTTCTTTCTCCAAAAATTCTATATCCCCGGTACTTATGCGCGGAATTTTTAACCTATTATCCTTGTTTGGCTCCGTGGCCAAAATAGAACCCACGGTAAATAATTTCTCTTGGATCTGGGTCAATGTTTGTTTTGAGTGGGCATCCATTTCTTGATCGCGCAATAGTCCCAAATAGGAGTTGAGTTCGTCTATGGTACCATAACTCTCTATTCTTACGTGGTGTTTGGGTACCCGTGTGCCGGTAAATAAAGATGTTTTTCCCTTATCTCCAGTTTTGGTGTAGATCTTCATTTTTTCTGTAGTCAGTAGTCAGTAGTCAGTAGTCAGTAGTCAGGGATGTTTACCTATATCTCTGGCTATTAATAATGGTCAATTGATTATTGTTTGTTGTTCTTGTCGTGTTGGCGTTTACCCTCCATAAATTTTCGGGACTTTCTTCGTTTTGTAGCTTTTTTGTTTCTGTACAAAACAACCAGATAAATAAGTCCCAAGACAGCGAGTACGTACCAAATGGTGTTATCTGTCGCAATATTTTCCATAACCTAAAATTACCGCTTTAAATTCGAATCGTAAAATGTTCCTTTGCCTGTTCCCTGCGTATGGATATAAGACCACAATGGTACATGTCTATGCTCACGGTAATTTCGGGCTGGGCAATCAATCGGTGCCATAGGTTCAAACTTTCTTTACATTTATAAATGGAATCGATTAAAATAATACTGTTGTTCCGCAAAGTTTCTTCGGAAAACATTTTTTTAAAGGAGGCAGTATCCAATCCGTCCACAAAAAGAAGATGGATTATCTTTTTATCGAATTGAGTTTCACCAAAATGTTGTCTTACCAAATCTTGGATTTCAGGTTTGTCCGGTATTGAGATGCTTTCAAATTTGAAATAAGCTATGGTCTTGAGCAAAATATTGATACTCTTGTTCCGGTCGAGTCTTTTTTTGGAATAAAGACATTTGGTCACATAATTGTACACAAAAGGGGAGTGCACGCCATGCTCATTTGTGGATTTAACTAAGAATTTTAGGTATGAAACAACTCGAAACCACATCTTTACCCTTCTAAAATGGAAGAAAGTTCGAACCAACGTTCTGTTTTTTGCTCAATGGTATCGGTTATTTCTTTGAGCTCTTTGGAAAGATCGGCTATCTCGCCTCCATCCAAATCGGGGTGGGTGAACTTGTTCTGGAGCTCAACCTTTTTCTCTTCCAATTTTTGAATGTCCTTCTCCAATTGTTTGTATTCCTTTTGTTCCGAATAGGAAAGTTTTCCCCCACTGGTGTCTCTCCAATTATTTTCTGTTTTTTCTGTCGAGTTTGTTTTGTTCTCCCGTTCCTCGATTACCTTGCTGTTTTCGTAGATTCGGTAGTCCGAATAGTTTCCGGGGAAATCTTCAATAACTCCTTCTCCTCGAAAAACAAAGAGGTGATCTACGATTTTATCCATAAAATAACGGTCGTGCGAAACCACGATCAAACAGCCGGGAAAATCCAACAAAAAACTTTCCAGAACATTAAGTGTAACAATATCCAGATCGTTGGTGGGCTCATCCAGAATAAGAAAATTAGGGTTTTGAATCAGGACAGTACATAAATACAATCGTTTGCGTTCACCACCGCTCAATTTTTCGACAAAATCGTATTGTTTTTTACGATCAAATAGAAAGCGTTCCAATAATTGTTGTGCGGAAATCTGTCGTCCTTTTTTTAGAGGAATGTAATCCCCAAACTCACGGATCACATCGATCACCTTTTGGCCTTCTTTGTCTGGAATCCCCTTTTGGGTGTAATAACCAAATTTTAAAGTGTCCCCGACCACAACCTTTCCGTTATCTACATCCTCGTTTTGGGTAATGATGTTCAAAAAAGTAGATTTTCCAGTTCCGTTCTTGCCAATAATGCCCACCCGTTCACCTTTGGTGAAGTTGTAGTCGAACTTGTCCAGTATTTTTTTATCTCCGTATGATTTGGAAATGTTATGAAGCTCCAAAATTTTACTGCCCAAGCGCTCCATATTTAGCTCTAATTGGACTTCGTGCTCTGTTCGGCGTTGATGTGCACGTTTTTTGATCTCTGCAAAATCATCGATACGGGATTTGGATTTTGTGGTACGGGCCTTGGGTTGCCTTCGCATCCAATCCAGCTCTTTTTTGTAGAGCATTTTGGTCTTTTGTTGCTCTACTGCTTCGCGCTCCAATCGAGATTCTTTTTCGGTAAGGTAATATGAATAGTTGCCTTTGTAGGTGTAAAGCTGGTTATTGTCCAATTCAATGATCTCGTTACAAACCCTGTCCAAAAAGTATCGATCATGGGTCACCATAAACAGCGTAATGCTCTCTTTTGCAAAATAAGCCTCCAACCATTCGATCATTTCTAGGTCCAAGTGGTTGGTCGGCTCGTCCAAAATCAACAAATCGGGTTTGTTGAGCAAGGCATTGGCCAGGGCCAAACGCTTCTTTTGTCCGCCCGAAAGTGTACTTACTTTAGCGTCGAGGTTGGAAAGTTGTAATTGGAAAAGTATTTGCTTGTACTGGGTTTCAAAATCCCAGGCATTAAGGCGTTCCATTGCTTCGAAGGCCTTTTGGTATTGGTCTGCGTTATCGGGGTTTTCCACCGCTTTTTCGTATGCGGCAATTACTTTTAGGATTTCGTTATCCGTGGTAAATATGGTCTGTTCAATGGTTAAGTTGGGATTTAGGTCCGGCTCTTGTTCCAAAAAAGAGACTTTAATGCCTTTGCGGGTGGTCACCTGACCGGTTTCGGAGGTATCCTTTCCCGACATAATATTGAGAATAGAGGTTTTTCCACTTCCATTTTTGGCAATCAATGCAATCTTTTGGTCTTTATTGATTCCAAAGGAAATATCCGAGAAGAGCACCAGTTCTCCATAGGATTTTGATATGTTTTCGACCGTTAATAAGTTCATGGGTGTTTTTTGAGTGCCAATCTACAATTTGGAATACTTGATCATATACAAGTATCGGATGACCAGGGTCAAAAGTAAAGGAATAAGTACAGGTGAAAAAATCTGAACTTTGATAATCCATAATAAAAGAACAAGGACTATCAAACTTAGGGCAAACCATAGATATTTTGTGCCCCATTTTGGAATGTTATCCTGAAAAACGAATGCAAACGCAACTCCTAAATTTATCGGGAAAGCCCATAGTATGTTGTAATTATAAGGTGTGGAGGTGTGATCTGCCGCTACCCATAACAAGAAAAGGAAGGTGCCGGCCAATCCGGAAATGAACAACAGGGTAAAGTCCAACCAGCGACTACGTGTCTTATGTTTGTTGTCGAAATAGGTGATGATGGCCGTAAACGCCAAGAGCAACATAAACCAGAACAAAGGAGAGAGTGGAAAAAAACCACTTTGCGAGTGTTCGTTATAATCCAAAATGGTGCGCTCCCTCTTGACCAGGGGTTTCCCGTTCAGGGTAGTATGTCGTAGTTGTTCCATGGCATAGTAGGGCAAGAACATATGTTCCTGTACGGTTGCCTGTCTGTCCACAGGGGATCCAAAGGCCAGGTCTATGCCGAACATGGACCAGGTATTTACATTTAAGAATTGCCTTACCAATTGCCGAAAAGTATATCGTTTCTCCAGATATGATCCATCGAATACCACAGCATCTCCAAATTGTTCTTTTAAAATATCTCCGGTAATACTGGAGCAGTTGTTCAATAGAGGGTCGTACAGGTAATCTCGGTTTTCGGGGAGATAGTTTTCTTCAAAAAATGCAAGGAGTTGGTTGCGTTGCTCAAGGTTTAAATCTAGAACTTGCTCTTTTACCCATCTTTTTTCCAACTCATATTCAAACAAAAACGACTCAAAACTTCTTCGGGAAAGGGAATAGATCATCCTTCCCTTGGTAAAATTTAAATAAAAATTGGGTTGGTTAAAGTCAAAAGTACCGTAGTTGTAGACAACATCAATCCCTAAAACCGAATCCTGTACCCGAAATGCGCTATGTCCAAATGCATAATATAGTACATCGCCCCCTGCACATGTTAAAAGACTTACTTTGGAATTTTCCGATAGCTGTGGTGCTTGGGAGAAAACAAAATTCCCTGTAATGAGAAATAAAGATAAAAGAAGAAATATCTTTTTCATTCTGATTGTTGTCAGCGCAAATATCTAAATAAAAACGACTCGGTCCACCATACGTTGCGAACAGTTTATTTTTTCCACTATTTTTACGCAAATCCAATTTCATGAAGTCCTATATTCCCAACTTTTTGACGCTTCTTAATGTTTTTAGTGGCTGTATCGCAACAGTTTTTGCTGTTTTAAATCACTTGGAGTGGGCCGCACTTTTTGTTTTTATCGGGATTTTCTTCGATTTTTTTGATGGCTTGGCCGCCCGAGCATTAAATGTGCAGAGTGATATTGGTATTCAGTTGGATTCTTTGGCCGATGTAATTACCAGTGGTCTTGTGCCCGGGGTGGTTATGTTTCAACTATTGAGTATGGCGGAAAGGGGTGGCTGGAACCTTGGGTTTATTGGCCATGATGCCGAACTGACCTTATTGCCATTTGTTGGTTTTGCCATTACATTGGCATCTGCGTACCGGTTGGCCAAATTTAATGTGGACGAGAACCAAGTCTCTTCCTTTGTTGGTCTCCCTACTCCAGCAAATGCCTTGTTGATTCTTTCGCTGCCCATGATTCTTTTGTACCACGATAACGAAACCTTGAACAACATTATCTTAAATCCATGGTTTTTAGTAATCCTTACAGTGATCAGCACCTATTTATTGAATTCTCCCATTAAATTGTTTGCCCTAAAATTTAAGAACGGAAGCTTTAAGGATAATGGTATTCGATATTTGTTCTTGATCGGGAGTTTGGTGTTATTGTTGACCCTACGTTTTTTGGCAATACCCTTGATTATCTTTAGCTATATTTTGATGTCTCTCATCGATGGAGGAGGAAAAACAACATAAGGACGTATTTGATGGTTCCACGGAAACTGTGGTGTATCCATCCAAAGTGGGGCTAGAGCTATTGATACCTGTTCTATTGATTTTTGGTATCGGTATTGTTGGTTCTTTTGGGGAGAGTAGTCTGATCGGTGTGATAATTCAGTTTGCCATTATGCTGGTCTTTGTACTTCTTTTTTTCTCCATTTCCTATACAGTTTCGGATGAAATATTAACGGTAACCTCTTTATTTGTGGTCAAAAAGAATATACTGATCAAGGACATAACACGAATAGTGGAATCGAACAATCCGATCAGTGCCCCTGCGGCATCTTTGAGCCGGTTGGAAGTATACTACGGTAAATACAGCAGTATGGTAATCTCACCTAAGGATAAAATGCGATTTATTGAGCATTTAACGCGCCTCTCTCCAACCATTCAAGTGGAGCTTAAAAAGAGAAATAAAAAATAAGCTTAAAAGTCGAGCTTCTTTTTTCGAAGTTCAAAGTTTTGCCCCAGATACACTTTCCGGACCATTTCGTCAACGGCAAGTTCCTCGGGAACTCCGGCCTTTAGAATGCCGCCTTCGAACATTAAGTACGAGCGTTCGGTAATGGCCAAAGTTTCCTGCACATTATGGTCGGTGATCAGGATGCCAATGTTCTTGTTTTTTAATTGGGCCACGATGCGCTGAATATCTTCTACCGCAACGGGGTCAACCCCTGCAAAGGGCTCGTCCAATAAAATAAATTTAGGGTCTGTGGCCAGTGCGCGGGCTATCTCGGTACGGCGACGTTCGCCCCCGGACAGCAAATCCCCACGGTTTTTACGTATATGCCCCAGACCAAATTCATCGATCAGGGACTCCATCTTCATGTGTTGTTCTTTTTTGCTCAATTTGGTAAGCTGCAACACACTCAATATATTTTTTTCTATGCTGAGTTTTCGGAAGACCGATGCTTCTTGGGCTAAATAGCCAATTCCATGCTGTGCCCTTTTGTACATGGGGAAGCTAGTGATATCCGTACTGTCCAGGTAGATGTTTCCGCCATTCGGTTTAATAAGTCCCACGATCATGTAGAACGATGTGGTCTTACCTGCCCCATTGGGCCCCAATAGTCCAACAATTTCACCCTGATTGACCTCGAGCGATATGCCCTTGACAACTTTTCGGCCTCGATAGGCCTTCATAATATTTTCTGCGCGTAGCTTCATAGGAATTTGCCAAAACTAAACATATTCTTTTTTTAGTGAATGGTCTTTTGGATTTTTTTAAGCTTCGCTCTCCTCCAAATCTTCCCAAAACTCATACGCTCGTCGTAAATGCGGAATCACTATGGTTCCGCCTACCAAAGTGGCTATGCCCAAGGTTTCCATAACTTCTTCTTTATTGGCCCCTGCATTTTTGGAGCTTTCGAGGTGATATTTCACGCAATCGTCACATCGCAGCACGGCCGAGGCGACCAGACCCAATAATTCTTTGGTCTTTACATCCAGTGCGCCTTCCATATAGGCGTTGGTGTCCAGGTTGAATATACGCTTTATGAGCTTGTTGTTCTCTGCGAGCAGCTTATCGTTCATCTTGGCGCGATATGCATTGAACTCTTCTACTTTATTATTTGCCATTTTCTGTAGCTTTTACTTTTCTTGCTTCGCTTTTTACTACCATTTTTGATATAAATATGCTTACCTGGTACAAAATCAATACAGGAATACATACAATGATTTGGCTGGTTACATCGGGAGGGGTAATGATCGCCGATAAAATCAGAATGATCACCAAAGCTATTTTTCTATACTTTTTGAGGATTTCGGGGGTTACCAGTCCAACTTTGGTCAAGAAAAATATTACAATGGGCAACTCAAACATGATCCCGCAAGCGATCACGGAGGCCCTGACCGTTCCAATGTAAGAAGCCAGGTCGATTTCGTTCAATACTTCCTTACTGACCTGGTACGACCCCAAAAAGTTGATGGAAAGCGGGGCAACAATGTAGTATCCGAACAATACACCAAGGAAAAACAATCCCGAAGCCGTTATAATGAACCCTTTTGAATGTTTTCTTTCGTTTTCGTAGAGTCCGGGGCTGATAAATTTCCACAACTCCCATAAAATATATGGAAATCCGAGAATTACGCCCGCCCAGATAGAGGTCCAGATATGTGCGGAGAATTGACCGGCCATCAACCTACTTTGAATGGTAAACGGGATTTCGTCGCCACAAAATTCCGAATCTACCCCGAACAACTTTCCTATATTACAGAAAAATTGATAGGTTGGGAAGTCCATGTTCTTTGGGCCGAACAAGATAGTATCAAAAATAAAGCCTCTAAAAACAAAGGCGACACACGCTATTATGACCACGGCCAATGTGGATCGGACCAAGTGCCAGCGCAATTCTTCCAAATGGTCCAAAAAGGACATTTCGTCTGGGTTTTTTCTCTCTTTTTTAGCCATTATAGGATTCCCTCGTTTATAAGGTTATGGATATGGACTACGCCGGCATACGAATCACCGTCAAAGGCCAATAGTTGCGATATGCTCTGTTCTTGTAACATTTTAAGGGCCTTAACGGCCAAAGTATCCACATCTATTGTTTTGGGATTGGAGGTCATGATGTCCCTTGCGGTAAGTCCGCTTATATTGTCGTATTTGCTCAACATCCTCCTAACATCGCCATCGGTAACGATTCCTACCACTATGTCCTTGTCCATAACGGCGGTAACACCCAACATTTTTTCGGAGATTTCGACGATTACATCCTTTACTTTGGTATTTACGTCCACTTGCGGTTTTTGATTGTTGAGCACAATATCGGCCACCCGTAAATATAATTTTTTGCCCAAAGCCCCACCAGGATGGTACTTGGCAAAATCGGTGCTGCTGAATCCTTTAAGCTCCAATAAACAAATGGCCAGTGCGTCACCGACCGCCATTTGGGCCGAAGTACTGGTTGTGGGTGCTAAATTATTGGGGCATGCCTCTTTCTCCACGTAGGTGTTGAGCACAAAATCTGCTTGTTTGGCTAAAACGGAATCCATGTTTCCTGTAATTCCTATCAATTTGTGGTTGCCCGCCTTAATTAGGGGCAATAAGGCTTTAATTTCTGGTGTGTTCCCGCTCTGAGAAAGGCATATGACCACATCATTTTGTTGAATAGTGCCCAAATCCCCGTGTATGGCATCGGCGGCATGCATAAAAATTGCAGGTGTGCCAGTAGAATTTAAGGTTGCTACAATTTTTGATGCAATTATGGCGCTTTTACCAATGCCGGAAACTACGACTCTTCCATCGGATTCAAGTATATGCTGAACCGCTTGTTCAAAATGGTCGTCCAACAGACCTATTAAATTTGCAATGGCCTTGCTCTCTATTTCAAGCGTCCGCTTTGCTATGGATAAAATTGACTTTTTGTCGTTCAAAGTAATTAACGGATTAACTGATTGTATTCCTAAAAGAATGTGTTATATTTAAGTTTACAAAACTAATCAAACTATCTTATACAGACTATTTCGAAAATGATTTTGGATTTACCTGTATTGGAATTGTTTAATAAAAGCTTCAACTACCTTTTAGGTTGTTTGTAATAAATTGAAAAATGCGGAAATGAGCCTAACGAACACTGATTTGCATTCCTCGCTCAAAAAATATTTTGGTTTCTCAAAGTTTAAAGGATTACAAGAAGGTGTGATCCAAAACATTCTAAGTGACAACGATACTTTTGTGATTATGCCCACGGGAGGAGGCAAATCCCTCTGTTACCAATTACCGGCATTAATGAAAGAGGGGACCGCCATTGTGGTTTCCCCATTGATCGCCCTTATGAAAAACCAGGTCGATGCCATTCGCGGAATATCCGAACAACATGGAATAGCCCATGTGTTAAATTCTTCCCTGACCAAGACCGAGGTAAAACAAGTAAAGGAGGACATAGTAAATGGGGTTACCAAATTGCTCTATGTGGCTCCGGAATCACTGACCAAGGAGGAAAATGTGGAGTTTTTAAGAAAGGTCAAACTTTCTTTTGTGGCGGTGGATGAGGCTCATTGTATATCGGAGTGGGGCCACGACTTTAGGCCCGAATACCGAAATTTAAGAGGAATTATAAATCGATTGGGAGATAATATTCCCATAATCGGCCTAACCGCTACGGCAACACCAAAGGTGCAAGAGGATATTATTAAAAATTTGGGTATGACGGATGCCAAGGTATTCAAAGCATCGTTCAATAGGCCCAATCTATTTTACGAAGTACGTCCCAAAACCAAGAATGTGGATGCCGATATTATCCGTTTTGTTAAACAAAATCAGGGTAAATCTGGTATAATTTATTGTTTGAGCAGAAAACGTGTAGAAGAATTGGCACAAGTGCTTCAGGTAAATGGGGTAAGTGCGGTGCCCTACCATGCAGGCTTCGATGCCAAGACGCGTTCCAAGTATCAAGATATGTTCTTAATGGAGGAAGTGGATGTGGTTGTTGCTACGATTGCTTTTGGAATGGGAATCGACAAGCCGGATGTCCGATTTGTGATCCATCACGATATTCCAAAAAGTATAGAAAGTTATTATCAGGAAACTGGTCGTGCAGGTAGGGATGGGGGCGAAGGGCACTGTTTGGCCTATTACGCCTATAAAGATGTGGAAAAACTGGAAAAATTCATGTCCGGTAAACCTGTGGCGGAACAAGAGATCGGTAATGCCCTGCTTCAAGAAATTGTGGCTTATGCCGAAACCTCCATGTCCCGTAGAAAATTTATACTACACTATTTCGGTGAGGATTTTGACGAAGTGAACGGTGAAGGCGCCGATATGGACGATAACTCCCGAAACCCAAAACCTAAAGAAGAGGCCAAAGCGGAAGTAACCAAATTGTTGCACGTGGTAAAGGAAACCAAGGAGAAATTCAAGACCAAAGAAATTGTCCGTATCCTGGTGGGCAAAACCAATGCGATGATCTCCTCCCATAAAACCGATGAGAAAGAATTTTTTGGAATAGGAAAAGAACAGGACAAAACATTTTGGATGGCTTTAACGCGCCAAGTTTTGGTGGCAGGTCTCTTAAAAAAGGAAATCGAGCAATACGGAATCCTGCATTTAACAGAAAACGGCAAAAAGTTTTTGGACAATCCAGAATCTTTTATGATGACCAAAGATCATGTGTATTCCAAGGATGATACAGGAAATATAGTCGTTCCTGAAAAATCCAATGGAGCCGTTGCAGACGAAAACTTGTTGAAATTGCTCAAAGATCTAAGGAAAAGGGAAGCTCAAAAAAGAGAAGTTCCTCCATTTGTGGTCTTTCAAGACCCCTCACTGGAAGATATGTCCCTTAAGTACCCGGTGACCATGCAGGAAATAATAAATATTCAGGGTGTTGGCGAGGGCAAGGCAAAAAAATATGGTAAACCTTTCGTAGACCTTATTTCCAAATATGTGGATGAGAACGAAATTACAAGGCCGGACGATCTTGTAGTGAAAAGCACGGGTGCCAATTCGGGTTTAAAACTGTACGTAATTCAGAGTGTGGATAGAAAATTGCCCTTGGACGATATTGCATCGGCAAAAGGGCTGGAGCTTCCCGAACTTATCAAAGAAATGGAGCAGATCGTGTTCAGTGGTACCAAGTTGAACATTGGTTACTGGATAGATGAAATTCTGGATGAAGACCAACAAGAAGAAATCCATGATTACTTTCTTGATGCGGATACCGATTCCATTTCGGCTGCCGTAGATGAGTTTGATGGTGATTACGAGGACGAGGAGCTGCGTTTGTACCGTCTAAAATTTATAAGTGAAGTGGCGAATTAAAATTCGCCACTAAATTCTCCTGTTGTGATCATGGCCACAATAAATCCAAAGTAAAGAATTGTGAGCACCAAATAGATCAAGGCGATCACCAACCCGATGTATGACAGTATTTTTCCTGTTTTTACATTACTGAAGTCCGTATAACTTTCTGGATTTTGGTGGTAAAGATTACTTGCGGATTTAGCTTTTGAAAGGCCAATAATACTAAATATGGCTCCCAGTGGGCCACAGCAGAACAAAGTGCCGACAATGGAGAGTATCCCCATTGTCAACACTGTACTTGCCCCGGGTAAGGGTTGTTGGTTCATATGTTGATTTTATTGATATTGTTCAAGAATTTCTTGCATTCTTTGCGGGTCCTGTAGGGCATCCCATCCAAAAGCAGATATGGCCCAAAGGGACATTAAGAGATAAAGCACATTTAGTACAATACCGATAATGGAGAGTATTCTACCGGTTTTAACGGATTGTACACCATCGTACATTTCTGGGTTTTCGGCATAAAGTTTCAATGCTTTGTTGGCCAATATTAAACCAATAACACCAAAAATTAGACCGATTACCCCGTAGCAGCAACAGGTAACTATCGATATAATACCGAATACCATGATCAGCGTTGCATTTGGAAGTTTTTGTTGTTCCATAATCTAAAGATTTTAATTAAAAAGGTTATTCATTTTTATGATGTAACTTACTATGATGGTACCCGCTGTAAACAACAACAAAAACCATTTTACCTGCTGTGCATGTTTAAAACTAAAAAATATGTTTGCCAGTAAAAAAACGAGTAGCGCAACAATGGGATAAATGGCCGGGTACATATAAAATGCAGCTATAAAATCACCATGTAGGAGCAGATCCACGGCACGTTGCATACCACAACCGGGACAATCCACGCCCAATAACTTTTTATTAAGGCAAGGTAACATGTAGTCCTTCAGGTCAATGGCGAATATGGTTGGTGTTAGGTACATCATAGACTGTGGTGGCCGAAAAATACTATTATTTTTGTATTCAGGTTTAATTTTTACATCATTTTTTACCACAGAAATTAAATATGGGCAAATTTTTAAAAGGAGACAGGGTGGAGGTTTTGGACGAAGCCATAGCGGGCATTGTTCAACAGGTTGAAGGTGATGAGGTTACCATACTTACGGATGATGGGTTCCCCATGCGATTTATGTCCCACGACCTTGTAAAGATCGAGGGGGACATTACTGTGTCCAATTTTGAAGCTGCTCAAGTCAAAAAACAGAAAGAACTGCCCAAAAAAAGAACTTCACCTGTATTGAGGCCCAAAGAGCGAAGCGCACCGAAAATGGAAGTGGACCTGCATATTCATCAATTGGTAAAATCGAGCAAGGGCATGAGCAATTACGATATGCTAAATATCCAGTTGGAGACCGCGAAGAGTCAGTTGGATTTTGCCATTCGAAAACGTATTCAAAAAGTAGTTTTTATACATGGTGTGGGCGAGGGGGTGCTCAAGGAAGAACTGCATTACCTTTTTAATAGGTACGAAAACTTAAAATTTTACGATGCCGATTATCAAAAATATGGTTTGGGCGCAACCGAAGTTTACATTTACCAGAACGCTTAATCGGGAACATTGGTGGTTACCTCGCCAAATTCACTTATCGCAATATTGGTGATTCGTTCCCCGTTGTCGGTCACAAAAGAAATTCCACTAAGACTTATGGTGTGCAAAAATGACGAGGCATCATCAGGATCAACAATGGTTTCAATGATCACAGAACCATCTTCTGCTTCGACCTCATCAATAACAGTGGGTTGTGCGGGCGGAATATCGCTGCAGAAATAATCGCTGTCCACATCATCGGAAAAAACTCGGTAAGTAATCTGGGATTGACCGGGCACAGTACTTTCGGTGGTAACCGTTTCCCCGGCAACGCCATTGTTCAAAACGCCACTTTGGAGTTCCAAAATCAAGGACTCACTTTCATTTATCTTAAAAAGAATGTTCTTGGCGTCGGTTGTTGGGTCGGAGCAGTAATCCAAAGTTACACTGTCAAAATCAATGGTCTCGATTTCAAGGTCGCCATCACTGCAAGAAAGTAGAGCTCCAAAACAAAGAAAGGGAAAGAAAATTTTTCTCATGCGCCAAATTTAATGCAATTCCATTTTAATACCCCAATTCCCGAGCTTACTTTAAAAGAAATTAACTTAATTCGTGTACTTTTACACCCGTTTAAAGTAAAATCAACCATGCAAAAAGTCTATCTGGATAATGCTGCTACCACGCAGGTTAGAAAAGAAGTAATCGAGCGAATGCAAGAGGCATTGGCACAGTTTTATGGAAACCCTTCTTCCACCCACAGTTTTGGGAGATCGGCCAAAACAGCTGTTGAACAGGCCAGAAAGACCATTGCAAAAACGTTGAATGCCCATCCCTCCGAAATTATTTTCACCTCTGGAGGAACGGAGGCGGACAATATGATTTTGAGATGTGCGGTGAGGGATCTGGATGTTGAGACCATAATCACATCTAAAATTGAGCACCATGCCGTCTTACATACAGTAGAAGAGCTCGAAAAAGAGTACGGTATCAATGTCTGGTACGTAGATCTGGACGAAAATGGCAACCCTAAAATGGATCATTTGGAGAGCCTGCTCAAAAAGAGCGATTCCAAAAAGTTGGTAAGCTTAATGCATGTAAACAACGAAATCGGCAATATATTGGATATTGGCACTGTTGGCGAACTTTGTAAGGCAAATAATGCTCTTTTTCATTCCGATACGGTGCAATCCATTGGGCATTACCCTTGGGATGTACAAAATGTAAATATTGATTTTATGACGGCGGCTGCCCACAAATTCCATGGGCCCAAAGGAATAGGGTTTGCCTTTATCCGAAAAAATTCCGGATTAAAGCCATTGATTTTTGGTGGTTCCCAAGAACGCGGTTTTAGGGCAGGGACCGAGCCTTTCCATAATATTGTTGGGTTGGAAGAGGCTTTTATTAAGGCATACGAGAACATAGAGGAAGAAACAGAGGCTATTAAATCGCTTAAACAATACTTTTTGGAAAAGCTTAAACAAGAGATTCCCGATGCGGTGTGCAATGGGCTTTCTGGAGATTTGGAGAAAAGTACCTACACCTTGGCCAACGTGCGCTTACCTTTTGATAAACAAAAAGGCCTAATGTTGCTTTTCCATTTGGATATGAAAGGTATTGCTTGTTCCAAGGGGAGTGCCTGTCAATCAGGTAGTAGTCAGGGATCCCATGTGCTCAACGAAATTCTTGAGTGGGAAGAACAGGAGAAGCCCAGTCTTCGTTTTTCTTTTTCCATGTACAATACCAGGGAAGAAATAGATTATACCGTTCAGGTCCTCAAAGAGTTTGCGAACAGTTAAAAAGGATAATTAATTACGGTTCTTGCGTTTTTCCCTGTCGTAAGGAAATTTTCGGGAGGCGGTCTTCATCATTTTATCGATGAGTTCGGTGGTGTTTTTACCTGTTTTTTTGGAAATGGCGTTTTCGTACTTCCAAAGGAGTTTGCCGGTTTCGCCATCGCTTATTTTTACACCGATTCTGCCATAGTTGGCATTTCCGCTAAAGTAGTCCAAAATGCTAAAATCCGTAGGTACGCCTTCGGATAATAAAATGTTCAGGTTTAGGTTGCCGCTGATAATGCCATCTACATCCAAAACTTCGCACAATTCCTTGGTGGTGTAGGTATCAATGTTGGTGTAATCGATATCGTTTTGGGCCAATATGGCATTGGTGTTGTTTATATTCTGAAAATCCACATTGAATTTTTTGCGCTTTTTGCGTTTGGAAAAATAGGTCTCCAATGCATTTTGTACCGCGTACCCTTCTTTTTCTGCCAAAATTTTGAGGTCTTCACTATCTACCGTTTCCTCCAATTCCAAATGGGCAATAAATGGAATTATGGCCAAAACCTTGTGGTTACTGGTAAGTTGGTCAAACCTGATGTTTTCATAAATGTTCTTTTGGGCGGACATAATGCCTGTGATCAAAAGAATAACTACGAAGACAATTTTTTTCATGGATCAATATTTAATTCAACACCTATGTAAAAGGTTTGGCATACTTTAAAAAATAATTCTGGTTGATTAGGTCTTTGAGCTTGAAAAAGGTCAATAAATAATTGTACTTGATTATTTTTCGAATGCAAAAATACGCCTATTTCCTGAAAAACTTGGTACTAAATATAGTGGAGTTGCCCACATTGTCCGTAACCGTAACAATGAGGTCGCATTCCGTGTCGTTGGTTATATTGTCCTCAAAATTATAGGTAATGGTGTTTGTCTTTGGTTCGTATTCCATCAAAATCCATTTTCCGTTCAATGTGGCCGAATAACTATCTATTCCACTAAGGTCATCGGAAATAAGTAGACTCAAGTAATTGTAGTTGCTGAGCCATTGCTTTTCCTTGAAGTTCTTTGGTCTAATGGTAGGAGGAATACTGTCCTTGACAAGGGTGTATGTGCCCAAAGTGCGCGTTCGGGTGGTAAAAGAACCGTCTCTCTTGTAGGTTTTTGAATAAGATGGTCTCTTTTTACTGTCCAGATGGGCAATGAACATTTGTTTTCGTTCTTCCGTGGTATATTTTGATGGGTCGAAACTGATAGTGAAATTTCGGTGTGCCGCAACGCTGTTGTTGTGTATGGTAATGGTGTCGGTTCCTTTTTGAAGGTCGATATAGAAATCTTCATAAAACGTGCTAGCGGGAAAAAATACTTTTGCAGCGCCCAAATCAAAGTTATTGGGCTTATTGGCTATCAAGAAATTATCTGTAGGGTCATTTTTCTTGGCAATTTTCTCCTCTTGCATTTTGCCTTCCACGGGAATTATGAGTTTAGTAGTGTTACCGGCCAGATCGGAAATAAGGATTTCCACAGTATAGGACAGACCTTCGATAATCTCAATTTTACCATCATTATAAAGGGACTTGTAGATACTTAAATGGTTATAGGGCTCTTTAAAGCACTTTTGAATGCGCTGTCTGTGGTTATAAAAGTGGGCGTAATCGATTAAAGTGTTGATGTACCGTGTTTCGCCGAACGAGAAAGTGTCAAAGTCGAATTCAGAATAAACCTTGCCGTTTACAGTTTGTTTTACGGCATATACGCCATTTTTATTGGCGGCCATATCCAAACGGTCAAAGCTATTGATGCCGAACCCGATTGTACCGACCGCGGTTACCTTATCGGCCAAAAAAGAACCGTCTGCTTGTTTTTTATAATTCAATTGAATTTTTTCTGCACTCTGATTTACCAATGCACCCTTGGCCAGTGGGTATGCAAAAAGTCCCAGCAAAGTCGGGTCTGTGGCATCCCTTACTTCGTAACCATAGAGCAGGGGATTGGTAGGTTTTCCGTTTACGCTGTTTCGAATCTCAAAATGTAGATGGGGCCCTGCGGACCCTCCCGTGTTACCGGAAAATGCGATAATATCTCCTTTCGCTACTTTTAACTCTCCATAATCGGGGAACATTTCAACCTCGAAAGACTGCTTTTGGTACTGCACTTTTTTTACGTACTTCTCTATTTCTGGCCCAAATTTTTGAAGGTGGGCATACACAGACGTATGCCCATTGGGATGCGCAACGTACAGGGCCTTACCGTAGCCCCAATGCGAGATTTTGATGCGGGTTACCGTGCCATCTTCGATAGCGTAAACCGGGAGGCCTTCCCTTTGTTGGGTCTTAAGGTCCATACCGGAGTGGAAATGGTTGGAACGTAGTTCACCAAAGGTGCCGGAAAGTACCAAGGGGATGTCCAATGGTGAACGAAATGTGTTTTGCGGATATTTTTCTTGTGCAGCTAGATAAATTGCAAATAAAAAGAAGGCTAAAAATAGTGTTCTACGCATAAAAGATCAGTAATTCTATTACGAAAGTAACCAATGTTTTGTTTTAAGAAAAGATTTAACGCAACAGCTCTAAAGCTTTGGTAAACGGAACAAGAATAAATGTAAAAAGTATTGCGAGGTTGTCCTAGGTTGGTTAACTTTGTGTAATACGTATTGTTGTTTGCATATATGAGCGAACTTGTTGAGATTGTGGATTCTTTGGAGAACAAGGTGAGCAAACTGCTGCACAAAATGGAGCTGTTGCACCAATTGAACGCTAATTTAAAGCTTGAATTGGAACATCTAAAGGATGAAAACAAACTCAAGGACGACGCTCTGAACCAATGGGAGGAGAAGTACGATTCCCTTAAAATGGCAAACACGATGCTGGGTAGTAATACGAGTAAAACAGAAGCTAAGCTCAAGATAAATACATTGATTCGCGAACTTGATGTTTGCATAGCCAAACTAGCGGATTGATTAGTTACAGAAATATGAACGAGAAGCTCAAAATAAAGCTTTCCATTGCCGATAGGGTATATCCATTGACCATAGACCCCAAGCAAGAAGAAGGATTGCGGAAGGCGGCCAAGAACATTGAAAACCTGGCCAAAAAGTTTGAGCAAAATTATGCAGTTCGGGACAAGCAAGATGTATTGGCCATGTGTGCCCTACAATTTGCATCCAAAATTGAGCAGAGTGGGATAGATCGTTCTGAAAATGCGGAAGCAGCCATGCAAAGGCTCAGGGCATTAGATGAACTGGTACATTCCAAACTGGGAGAATAAGTTCTTTTAAATAAAATAATGTTACTGCCCACATAGGTAATATTTTTTGACAAACTCAACACTATTATAATTCAAAAGGGTGAGTTTAGATTGTAAAAGCAGGCCCTACTTGCATAGGGATCCTTGATCAGTCTGTTAGCCCTAAACCTGTAATTTGGAGTTTGTACAAAACTTCAGCCTATGTGGGCTTTTTTTTTAACTAAACACAAACAAACATGGATAATATCGTAGTAATTGCTGTCGCAGCTGTTGTAGGGCTTGCCATTGGCTTTTCAATTGCAAAGATGATGGAGAAAGGCAAAGCGTCCAAGACCATTGCAGGGGCAAAAAAGGAAGCTGCCGATATCATAAAAGAAGCAAAGAAAGAAGGAGAGGGCATAAAAAAGGACAAAATTTTCCAGGCAAAGGAAAAATTTTTGGAACTGAAGGCCGAACATGAAAAAGTTATAATCAATAAGGACAAGAAAATTGCCGAGGCCGAAAAGAGAACTAGGGACAAAGAGTCCCAAGTGAGCAGTGAGTTGGCCAAAAATAAAAAGTTGAACGACCAACTTCAGGGCAAAATACAAGAAGTATCCCACAAGAGTGAAATTCTTGATAAAAAGCAGGCCGAAGTCGAAAAACTACACAAGAGCCAAGTACAACAGTTGGAAGTGATATCCGGGCTATCTGCAGAAGATGCTAAGGCCCAGTTATTGGAGTCATTAAAGGAAACCGCGAAGAGCGATGCCATGGCCTATCTTCAAAATACTATGGAAGAGGCCAAACTGACCGCACAGCAGGAGGCTCGAAAGATTGTAGTAAACACTATTCAACGAATCGGTACGGAGGAAGCAGTAGAAAATTGTGTGTCCGTGTTTAATTTGGAGTCCGACGATGTAAAAGGACGCATAATCGGTAGGGAAGGACGAAATATTCGTGCTTTGGAATCGGCGACCGGAGTGGAAATTATTGTGGACGATACTCCAGAAGCAATTATTTTATCCTGTTTTGATTCCGTTAGAAGGGAAGTGGCCCGTTTGTCCCTGCACAGATTGGTGACAGATGGACGAATTCACCCAGCACGTATAGAAGAGGTTGTGAAAAAAACCGAAAAGCAAATTAATGAAGAGATTGCTGAAATAGGGAAACGTACCGTAATAGATTTGGGTATCCATGGCCTTCATCCAGAACTGATCAAAGCGGTAGGACGTATGAAGTATAGATCTTCGTACGGTCAAAACTTGTTACAGCACTCCAGAGAAGTTGCCAAGCTCTGTGGGGTAATGGCCGCCGAACTTGGCCTAAACCCTAAATTGGCGAAAAGGGCCGGACTTTTGCACGATATAGGTAAAGTACCAATGGCCGAAGTGGAGGTGGAGACCCCTCACGCGATCTTAGGTATGCAATGGGCACAGAAATATGGTGAAAAAGAGGAAGTATGCAACGCTATCGGAGCTCACCACGACGAAGTTGAAATGACTACTTTAATATCTCCCATTGTTCAAGTTTGTGATGCGATCAGTGGTGCCCGACCAGGTGCAAGGAGACAGGTTTTGGACTCGTACATACAGCGACTAAAGGATTTGGAAGATATCGCCTTCGGTTTTCATGGGGTGCAAAAAGCATATGCCATACAAGCCGGTAGGGAACTTCGTGTAATCGTGGAAAGTGAGAAAGTGAACGACGATAAAGCCGCCGAGCTATCTTTCGAAATCTCACAAAAAATACAGACCGATATGACCTATCCGGGTCAAGTTAAGGTAACCGTGATCAGGGAAACCAGATCGGTAAACGTTGCCAAATAAGATTAACTGACAATTATCATACTTTTCAACCTCGTATTGGGGTAACTTGATTACATATAATTAAAACAATTGAAAAGATGAAAATTGGTGTGCCCGTTTCTCAAATAATGACCAAGAACCTGGTCACATTGAGCACCAAAGATGATTTGGTGACCGCTGAACGACTTTTTAAAAAACATAACATAAGACATATTCCTGTTGTGGATGGTGAAAATATAAAGGGCATGCTGAGCCTTACCGACTTAATGCGGATCAGTTTTGCCGACGCCATTGATGAACATGAGGAAGTGGTGGATACCATTGTGTACAATATGTTTACTATTCCTCAGGTAATGGTGAGCAATTTGGTGAGCGTAGACCCCAATGCGACCATTAAGGAAGTCGCACAGATATTGGCAAATAGGGAATTCCATGCATTGCCCGTAGTGGAGGGCGATAAACTAAAAGGAATTGTGACGACCACCGACTTGATCCAATACTTTTTAAGGGGATTGGATTAAAAGTGATCAAAAGTTTTGTGGATGGAATTGAGTAAGGGTCAATCCCTTACTCTTCCTCACCGCCATCGGATTCTTCCTCCGCTTCGGATTCTTTGTTGAGTTTGTGCTCCAGAATATTAAGATTCTTCATTTTTTCCTTCCAAGTCTGGAGTGCATCTTTTTGTTTGTTCAATTTTTGAACGACCTCCTTCACCAAGGGGTTGTCCTCAGAATCACCAGAGAAAAATTGAAGATTGTTCTCCAATTGTCGTATTTCCGATTTGACTTCATCTATTTTACGTTTCACAAAAACACGCTCGTTGCCAATGGCATGGTTATCTTCAGTTTTTGCAAGTTCTTGAACCTTGTTCCCATATTTAAGTAATTCGGATTCTTGTTTGCCAATGCCCAATTTCTTGAAGAGGGCATCGATTATTTTATTGAACTTGCTGTTGATGTGTTTCTTGTTGTATGGAATTCGGCCATATTGTTTCCATTCGGTCAAAAATGCCTTTAGATCTTCTAAATCCTTCTTTTTATCACCACTTAACTGGAATGCCTTAAGGCGGTCCAAACATGCGCTCTTCTTTTTAAAGTTCTCGAATTCCGCATTGTGTTCATCATTCTTTTCGGCGTGTAAACGATCAAAGTAATGATTACAGGCATCTTTAAACTCTTTCCAGATTTTATCGGAATACTTTCTGGGCACATGGCCTATTTTCTTCCAATCGCGCTGAATTCGTTTCATTTGCGGAGTAACCTCCGCCCAATCATCACTGTCTTTTAAAGAAATCGCCAAATCCAACAATTCTTTTTTCTTTTCTAGATTTACTTGCTGCTCTTTTTTCTGGTTCTTGTAAAAAGCATTTTTGTTCCTATTGAATTTGCGAACGGTTTCCTTAAAATAGCTCCAAGTTTCTTCGTTCACCTTTTGAGGGACCCTGCCAGCTTTAAAGAACGCGTCGCGTAAGGCCTCCACCTCTTTGATCTGTTGTTGGATTCCTCGATGGTTGTTCGCTACATTCTCAGCTATTTGAGCAATGGAAGCGATTATTTCGTGCTTTTTTTCTAGGTTTTTTTCATAGACTTTCTCCAGTTCTTGGAAATGTTCCTGCCTACGTTGGTGCATGGCTTTGGTGGCGTTGCTGAACTTTTCCCAAATTTCCTCCCTATGCTCTTTGGCCACCGGGCCAACATCTTCTTTCCAGATTTTGTGAAGTGTCTGCAATTCCCTGAACGCTTTGTTCAAATCCGGTTCGGCGACCAAAGCTTCGGCGCGTTCTACCAATTTTTGTTTTTCCTCAAGATTGTGTTTAAAGTCAAGATCACGTAGCTCACGGTTGAGGTGCAAAAAATCGTAAAAGATCTCCATATGGTGGTGATACGTTCGCCAAACATCGTTGTAGTTGGCACGTGGCACCGGCCCTGCATTTTTCCAGCGGTTTTGTAGGTCTTTAAAGTTATTGTAGGTCGTATTGATATCTTCTTCGATATCTATTAATCCCTTTAGTTCCTCAATGATGTTCAAACGCTTGTTAAGGTTGTCCTTCAGGGATTGGTCTAAATTTTTATAGTATTGATCGCGTTTTTCCCGGTAGTCGGAATATACTTCGTTGAATTGCCTTTTGGCAACAGAGTTGTACCTAAAATCAATTTCGTTGCCACCCTTGGCTATGAACTCTTCTTTCTTTTCATCCAGAAACTCCTGAAACTTTTGATCAAATTCATATTTAATGGAACTTACATGCTTGTGGATGGCCTGTACTTTTTCATTTTTTACCAAGCGTTGTAATTCGCCCACCAAATTTTCCATGGACATGGAGTGGTAGTCCAACATGGGAATGGTGTGCCGCTTTTCGTTTTCCGTATCTTCGGCATCCTCCGCATTGGATTCATCGATTTCATCTAAATGTTCATTGGAATCGTCCGTTTTGTCATCTTCGGTGGCCTGTTGGGATTCGTTATCCGGTTGTTCCTTGGCTTCGCTTTCAGATGTAACTTCCCCGGTCGTTTTTGGTTCGGCTTGTGCGCTTTCTTCCAATTGACCTTTGTTGTTTTCGGACGTTTCCTCTATTCCACCTTCAGCATGCTGAAGTTTACCATCGTTTTCCTGCATTAGTAGCGTATTTAGCTGTTGATTGATGAAAATTATAGCCAATTTAACAACTTAATCGTCTAATCCCAAAAGTATTGATTCTTCTTTTGGTGAATTTCAGGAATCTGTGGTTGGCAGTGAACTGTATATTGATGAATGTTTCTTAGGCATTGTTCCAGATTTCCCAAGCTTTTTCCGCTTGCCCTTCCAACATTTTTAATCCATTGCAAATGGTGGCCCCTTGCGATTCTCCCTTGGATAAAAAAGCTGTTTTCTCCGGATTATAGATAAGGTCGTACAGCAAATGTCCGGCCCCGATGTGCTTATAGGGCAGTTTTGGTTTGTCTTCGATATCGGGGTAAGTGCCCAGCGGTGTACAATTGATTATAAGCTGATTATCTTTTATAACCTGTTCATTTAGCTCCTCGTAAGTATATTGATTTTGCTTTTTGTGCCGGGACACAAAAGTATTGGCAATACCAAGCTCGTTCAAAACAAAGCGGATAGCTTTGGATGCGCCACCTGTTCCCAAGATCAATGCATTTTTATGGTGCGGTCTAAGATAAGGCTCGAGCGATTTTTGAAAGCCATAGGCGTCCGTATTGAAACCTTTTAGTCCGCTGGGGGAAAATTGAATAGTGTTCACGGCACCTATTTTTTCGGCTTTTGGATCCAATTCATCCAAAAATGGGATAACAGCTTGTTTATAAGGAATGGTAACATTTAGACCTGTAAGGTAATCTTGGGCCAATACGCTGCTGAACTCTCGAATGTCCTGGAGGTCAAAGTTTTCGTAACTATGGTCTAAAAGCCCTAGTTCTTCGAATTTTTTTGCAAAATATCCTTCAGAAAAAGAATAGGATATATTTTTACCTAGCAGCCCGAATCTTCTCATTTTTCTCTCTGTTTTTGCCATACCAATCCAGTAGTAATAATACCAAAACACCCAATATTATAAAAAGTATGGCCCACCATGTTTCCTGAGAGCCTATCCGTGGTAAAAAGCGTTCGTAGTTCAAAATTATTTTATCTCCATTGGAGTCCAGTAAGGGCGTGCCTGTTCCGTCCAATTTAAAAATGGTTCTTTTCCATGGCCAAAGCACGCCTAAAGAGCCGGTTATAAAGCCGAGCAATACAGCAGTCGTGGTGGCCTTAAAATGTTTGAGGACATAACTGAGCAAATGCGAAAAAGTTACCAAACCCGCGGCTGAGCCCAGGGTGAAAACACCTAAGATCTTTAAGATCTTTATACGTTCTGGATTTTTTACAAAGCTAAAATCTCCCGAGAAAACCTCCGCAAAAGTATCATAGAGTGCATTCACCGAATCGACCAAAAGCAGCACATAATTGCCCAATAATATTAAGATAAAAGAACCGGATAGCCCGGGCAGGGTCATTCCGGAAACACTTATAATTCCGCAGATAAAGATAAATGCCAAATTATCGTTCTCTTTTGCCGGACTTAAAAAACTGATGGACAACCCGATGACCAAACCTATGGTTCCGGCTATTATGGTCCGTTTGTTCCATGGGGCAAAATCTTTACCTATATAGTAAATGGAACCGATTACCATTCCAAAAAATGTGGCCCAAACAAAGAGTTCGTTATGGTCCAAGAGGTAATCCAAAACTCTGGAGACACTAAAATAACTGACCAGCATTCCGAATATCAGTAAACCTAAAAACCTTGCATTGGTATATTGGAAAAAGCTTTTGAACCTTCCATTAAAGAAAAGTTTGAGCGCTTTTGAATTTAGTTTTTGAAGGGAATAGATAAATTCCTCATAAAAACCGGCGACAAAAGCGACAATGCCTCCAGAAACCCCTGGGACCTTGTTGGCGGCACCCATGCAGAGACCCTTTACGACCAAGAAAAAGTTATCCAGAAATGTTCTAGGTTGATGCATTTGCCCCATCCGTTTTTACTTACTTTTTAGAAGCTGATCTTTCTAAGATAAAAATAAGCGAAAAACCTAGTACGGCCAGAATAATGGCAAGCATTAATTTATTGTCACCTTCAAAAGTTCCCGGAAGCACATTTACATCATCTACAACAATGATCTTTTCTCCAAAGGTTTTGGTCTCCAATACTTTTTTCCAGGGCCAAATTTTATTTAGGGAACCCAAAATAAAACCGGTCAATAAGGCCAGTGTTATGTTTTTGTAGTGGTTGAACATCCATTTGAGCAAGCGTGCAAAGCTCAAAAGCCCAAAAATTGCCCCAGCGCCCACGGTTAGTATTATTTTGATGTCCCTTTCGTGGACTGCGTCCAAAATGGTCTTATAGGAGCCCAAGAGTACTAGAATAAAGGCCCCGGAAATCCCGGGCAAAATCATGGCGCAAATGGCCAATGCCCCAGATAGGAAAAGAAATGGGAGGCTGTCCACATTGTCGTTTACGGGCAATTCTGTGATAAAATAGGCCAAAATCGAACCAGCAATAAAAACGAGTATGGATCCCAGGTTCCATTTGGTAATTTCTTTGGCCACCATAAAAATGGATGCGACGACCAGGCCAAAGAAAAACGACCAGAGCAAAATCGGTTCGTTCTCCAAGAGCCAGCTCAGGAATTTTGCCAAAGAGAGTACACTAATAAAAATCCCAAGAAAAAGTGACGCGAGAAAATTTCCGTTGATTTTGTTCCAGACTGCCTTTGCCCCATCTTTACGGAACAAGGGTACAAGGGAAAGGTTGATATTGTTTATGGAAGTGATGAGTTCTTCATAAATCCCGGAAATAAAGGCAATGGTTCCTCCGGAAACTCCCGGGACCACATCTGCGGCACCCATGGCCATTCCTTTAAGCGTTATAAATACGTAGTCCAGTATACGACGTGCTTGCATATTATTGATTAATATACGGGCTACTTGGTTGTTTTCTTTATTTTGGAAACCAATGCTTTCACCCAATCTACTTCAATGAATTCTGGGAATTCCTTCTCAAACTGCCGCAATTTACCAATATCAATTTTCATAGCCTTGGATAAGATGATTTTTGCTTCGCCCAAGTCGTTGTTTTTTAAATGAAGTCCCGCTAACTTATAAGTTAGCTCTGAGTTGTCCGGGTAAAATTCCAAACCTTGGATCAGTACTTGGATGGCCGAGTTGTAATCCCCGATTTTACTGAGCACCTCTGCCCAGTTTTTCCAAGTAAGTAACTCATAATTTCCCAGTTCTACAGCTTGTTTGTAGGCAAAATCGGCTTCGTCAAAATTGTTCATGGCGAAATAAATCTTGGCGGCCTTTTTCCAGTACTTTGGATTTTCACCATCTATATTTATTGCTTTGTTTATGTAGTGCAGTGCCTTTACGTAGTTTTTTTGGCCAAAATGGAAATCGGTAATGGCCAACCATCCCTTGTCCAATAAAGGGTCTTCGTGTACGGTGTGATAATAGTAATATTTGGCCAGATCAAAATTGCCCAATTTTTCATGGCATTTTCCCAAGCGTAAAAACGCATACGAGGTTGGGTCATCCATGGAAATGGTGGACTCGTAATTTTCGATCGCTTCGTTGTACCTGCCCAACTTTTCCAACACTTTGCCTTTTTCAAAATATGCGCCAATGAAGGAATCGTCCGAGATAACGGCAAAGTCAAAAGCGGTAAGGGCTTCCAAGTATAAATTTTTGGCCAAGTACATTTTTCCGAGTTGGTGCCAGGCGACTTCACAATAGGGATTGCGATCCAAATAATCGTTCAAATAATAAATACAACCATCAAAATCTTCTAAGAATTCAAAACAATACACAACATTGTACAGGGACGAGTAATCTTGGTCGTCTATTTCTACACAGCGCATAAAGCTAAGTTTTGCCTGCTCGTAATTATCCATAAATAGATACTCCATTCCCAATAGGGAATGTATATCGAAGGAGTGCTCCGTAATGTGCAGTGCTTCAAGCAAGAGGTTTACAGCCTCTTGGTGCTTGTCTTGCTTGGACCTGATATTGGCCCGTTGGATGTAAATTTCCTCGTTGGCCACATTAATGGTCTGGATTTCGTCCAGAAGGGTTTCAGCGGCCTCGAACTTATCCTCAAAGGCCAATACTTCCACTCTTAAAAGTTTAAGTTCCATGGAATTGGGATGCTGTTCCAGCCCGATTTGGATGGCCTTCTTTCCCAAAGAGATTTTGCCATTGTTCAAGTAATGATGAATAATTTCCTCAAAGTCCTCCGCATCAAAGAAATAGACGTCATCCGTCTTGAGCATGGACTCAAATTTGTGTATGGATTTGTCTGGATATTCGTTAGATTCTAACGCCATAGGAACGTTTTTGGTTGAACTATGGACTTAAAATTAACCTTTTGTGGTTCTGTTCAAGTCCGATTTTGGGGTATGTTATCAACAAATTAGTTAACAGTATTGGGTCGGTAGCTATTTAAAATACTGATAATATGGTCGCAACCTTCTTCGATTTCTTTCATGGAAATGGTGAGCGGAGGCGATATTCTCACAGCTTTTGGCTCAAATAATAGCCAGAAGAGTATCAAACCTTTTTTGGCCGCTTCAAGAATTAGATAATCGGCAACATCCTTGTTTTGCATAATGGGGGCGAGCATAAGGCCCTTCCCTCGAATTTCTTTGATCAAAGGGTGCTTCAATAATTTACGGAACAGTTTTTCTTTGGCCAATGTTTGATGGATAAGGTCCGTTTCGGTAATTTCTTTTAAGGTGGCCAAACTGGAGGCAGCAATTACTGGATTGCCCCCAAAAGTGGTAATATGCCCCAACTTTGGATTGTCTTTAAGGTCTGCCATGATCTGTTTGGAGGCTACAAAGGCGCCAACGGGAAGACCCGATGCCATTCCTTTGCCGATGACCAAGATGTCCGGAGTACAATTGTAATGCTCAAAAGCGAACAATTTACCGGTTCGACCAAACCCGGGCTGTATTTCGTCCAATATAAGTAATGCCCCAACCTTATTACAGCGGGCCCTTACTTTTTCTAAATAATCATTTTTCGGTACTATAAACCCTGCTCCTCCTTGAATGGTCTCCAATGCCACTGCGGCAGTTTTTTCTGTAATTTTGCTTAAATCTTCTTCATTGTTAAAATGAACAAACCTTATATCCGGAATCAAAGGTCGGAACGGACTTTTTCGTTCTTCGAGCCCCATTAGGCTTAAACTGCCCATGGTATTCCCGTGATAGGCATTTTTGGCCGCAATTATTTCTGAACGACCGGTGTGCCTGCGTGCCAATTTTAGGGCTCCTTCCATAGCTTCTGTACCCGAGTTGACCAGATAAGTGGTGTTCAAATTACTTGGAAGGAGGGAAGAGAGCAGCTTGGAGAATTCCACGGCTGGTTTTTGTACATATTCGCCGTACACCATAACATGCATGTATTCGTCCAGTTGTGCCTTTATGGCACCAACCACTTTGGGGTGGCAATGCCCCAAACTACAGGCCGATACGCCTGCTACAAAATCCAAATGGGCATTGCCATCGGTATCGTAAACATAGCTCCCTTTGGCATGCGAAACTTCCAAGGCCAATGGATGCGGTGTGGTTTGGGCTTGGTATGTAAAGAAATCTTTTTTAGACATTATGGGGTTTGCGCTTTCTTTTTTAGCGTGGGCTGTTTGGGTTTTACCGCCTTGGTGTTGGGGGCGGTAATGGGGTCGTTCTCGTTGTTTTGCCTTTCGTTTTCTTCGGCATCGATATCAATGGGATTTTCTATGCCCCGGATCTTTACCAATTCGATATTGTTATCGTCCTCATCAAAAATTTCCTCTTTGGACATGATTCGTTCATCGCCACGCCAAACAAAGCCTTTTAGTTTACGGCTCTCTACTGGCAAATCGGTCTCGGGGAATATATCCCCATCTGGATTTACAAAGAAGGTGATGTCCTCGATATCGTTATCGGCCATTAGGAGCCTAATTTTACTGCAAATCGTCTTGTCTATTCCAATCAGCTCTTCATCGTCGTTGTAGACATAATAGATTACCTCGGTATTTTGGACCAGGTCGATTATTTTAAGTTCGTTTTCTATGAACTTGCCGTACAGATTTTTTCCTTTGGCCTGATTGTAACCCGTTCCACTTATAGTATCCAGCGAAATAATGAAAGCGTTTTCGATCACCTTTAGGGAATCCAGTTTATCGGTCTCCATGTCGGATATCAAATGGATGCTATCTCCGGTAATCTGGTTGTCCACATTCCATAAAATGGGGTCGGTGATCAGTTCGGTAATTCCTGTTCTTTCATCAAAATGGATGGAATCCGACTTACCGCTCAAATCGGTTTTATAAAACTTGGCATTTCTGAATGCCCTGATGATGCGCTCTTCCTCTTTGCCGGTTACCATTAAGGTGTCGCCATGCATGTAAAGTGAATCTTTTTGCACCAGATTGATGGAAACTGCCCTTTTGGTGGCAAAAACGGAATCCTTTGCTTTGTGCACTTCGGCATAGTGTGCTTTGATCACCCCATTGTTGATAGTGTCCGTGATCTTGATATTGTTGGTGGCCGAGGCAAATTCGGTAGCCTTATCAAAATAAATGCTGTCCCCCTCAATGATCTTGTTGTCGTACTCGATTTGGGTGTTCTTTATGCCGTAGCCCTGTTCAATTTTGGTGTCGTAGAAACCGCGCTCACAATAGATTTTATATTCCTCTCCCGTAATGGTGGAAGGCCCATACATATAGGCATTTTTGGAGGTGGTGTAGTAGTCCAGTTGCTCCGAATCGATAATGTAATCCGGATTGTCTATGTGTACCTTGCGCTGGAACTGGTATTTTTTGGGTGTCATGAAATACGTGCCGATTATGCTCGTGAGCACATTGGCGGAATCTACAACCTTGCCTCCGGCATTGTAGTAAGCCGTTTGTTTTTCCCTATCCAAATAAAGGGTATCCGTGGTCAACGTCATTTGGCCATTGGTAAGGTCTACTTTCTCCCAAGCTTTGGCCAGTTTGGTGTTGCCATCATAATCCATTTTGCCACTGTTCATTTCTATGGAATCCCCTTGTTGCAATCGAATATTTCCAATGGCTTTTAATCGATTCTCTTCTGCATAAAATATGGCAATATCGCACCAAAGGTCGGCACCTTGGTGTTCAAACTGTACTTGTCGCTCATCATCCTTGCTAAAAATCGATGCACCTGGAAACTGCGCCTCATCTTTGGTAAAGTTGGCCCCGTAAACAATGTTTATTTGTCTTCCTTCCTTGGGTTGGTTTTGTTGTGCGAAAACACCAAAAGTCAGAAGCGATAAAATGAAAAATAAAATACTTTTCAAATGCGTTTAATTTTGGTCAAAAGTAGGATTTTTAGCTGAAGTGGCACAAATCGTTTAGAAAGCTTTGGCAATTCACCACAAGCTGAACGTCACATCTTGTTGGTCTGAAGATTTGAACCATGGCAAAAAAGAAGGTGTTAAGGAAAATCCGAAGGAGGCTAATATAGACCATGAAGCAACTTAAATACTTCTGAAAAATAAAATCATCCAAGATTTCAGCAATACTTTAAGCTTATGTGCCAAAATCCTGAATGATCCTAAAATTGTCTTTGAGTGACAAAGCCAGATAACCTTTGGGAACAAAGGGCCCAACGGCAATTCTGTGAGCTGTGATCTATTTGTTTAAAAATGCGGAGTACATCCAAACCAATTTCTCCTGTTCTCTAATGTAATCGCTCATCAATGCCCCTGTGCCTTCGTCGTTGGATTCACCGGCCATTTCCAAAAGTTCTCTTTCCAATGGAAGCAATACTTTGTATCCATCCAATATGGCCTGAACGGCGTCTTTTCCACCGGATACATTTCTTGAGGCCTTTATCTTGGAGATTCCCGAATAATCTTCATAATTGTGCAGGGGTGTGAACCCTAAGGTCAAGATTCTTTCGGCTATTTCATCGATTTTTTCCAAAGAGTCGTTGTACAGATCTTCGAACTTTGCATGTAGTTCAAAGAATTTTTCGCCCTTGATGTTCCAATGGAAACCACGTGCGTTCATGTAAAATATTTGATAGTTTGCCAACAGTTCGTTCAGCTTGTCGGATAGCTCTTTGGAAGCTCTGTTGTCCAGTCCTATTTGATTTAATTTATCTGTCATAACTTCTTATTTTTATTTGGTACAAAGTTACGGATTTTGCCAAGTATCATCTGTGATTTAAGTCACATAGGCTACTCGTTTTCTTTTAGTAAACTAATGGCAAAGCCTCCCCCTTCGGCAAGTTTTATGTTGAGGATTGAATTTTTATTTACTTCTATATTTTCTATGTCGATTGCAGTAGGGTCGGTCCTAAAATTTGCACTTTCGGCATCCTTATAAATAATGGCTTTGTAACTACAGGTCTCGTCCAAAAAATCAAAATCAACAGTTAGTTCCCTAGCGTTTTCATCCGTAATACCGCCAACAAACCAATTTCCGGTTCCACGTTCTTTGCGTGCAATGGTAACGTAGTCACCAACTTCTCCATTTAGCACTTCTGTTCGGTCCCAATCTACCCCGACGTCCCTAATAAATTGGAACGCTGGTTGATTTTCATAATTTTCGGGCAGATCGCATGCCATTTGCACGGGACTGTAGATTACCACATAAAGAGCCAACTGTTGGGCAATGGTGGTGCTGACCCTGTTATTTTCTTTTGTAGGGAGTTCAATATCAAAAACACCGGGTGTAAAATCTATAGGTCCTGCCAACATTCGTGTAAAAGCAACAATGGGCAAATGTTCTGCAGGGTTGCCACCATCGGCAGACCAGGCGTTAAACTCTTGGCCTCTTAATCCTTCCCTGGAAATGGCATTTGGGTATGTTCTTCGTATTCCTGTTGCTTTTATAGGTTCGTGGGCATTTATGGCTATGTTGTATTTGGCCGCTGTTTCCAATACTTTTCTATAATGATTAACCATCCATTGTCCGTGGTGGTACTCGCCTTTTGGAATTATTTTCCCTACATAGCCGGTTTTTACGGAATGTATGCCCAATTGGTTCATTAACTGATAGGCAGTGTCCAACTGCTGCTCATAGGTTCGGGGCGCTGCCGAAGTTTCGTGGTGCATTATCAATTCCACTCCTTTTTCTTTGGCGTATTTGTTAAGTCCCTCCAGATCATAATCGGGGTAGGGCGTTACAAAATCGAAGACCCCTTCGCGGTCTTCAAAACCTATCCAATGCTCCCATCCTGTATTCCAGCCTTCCACCAATATACCTTTAATGTTGTTTTTTGCAGCAAAGTCGATGTAGCGTTTTGTATTTTCGGTTGTTGCGCCATGTTTCCCGGTAGGTTTGGCATCTTCCGTAAATGTGTTCATGTCTTGCGAGCCTGCATAGTCCCAGGTGGATTTGCCCAGGTGCATCTCCCACCAGATACCGACGTATTTTTTTGGTTCGAACCAATCTACACTGCCCAATTTATTGGGTTCGTTGAGATTAACGATTAATTTGGATTCGATAAGTTCCGTGGCCTTGTCCGCAATTTGAACCGTTCGCCAAGGTGTTTTAAAGGGAAGCGCCCTTTTTACTTTGTGGCCGAGTCGATCGGAACCTACCAGCTCACTGGTCAATAGTAAAGATGTATTGTCCACTTTTAAGGTCATGCCGGCATAATTGGTCAGGTTGGCTTCGTGGAAACTCAGGTGCAGTCCATCTTTGTTTCGCAGGGTTACTGGTGTATTTACCGCATTTTCTGGAATATAGGTCTGTGCAAGGTCAGGGTGGTTTCTTTTGGAAATGGCATCTATCTCAGAAACCAAAGAGGTGTTATAACGGTGTTCGTAGATATCCCAATCCCCTGGAATCCACCATGCCGTATAGTCCTCTGTGAGCTGAAATTGGGTGTTTTCGTCCATTATTGCCACGCTGTCCACGCCTTGTTGTGGTAAAAACTCATACCGGAAACCTACACCATCATCATAAGCCCTAAAATAGATGTTGAATTTACGGTTTGGGGCTTGGGTCTCTTCGAGCTCAACTTTGAGTTCGTTGTATTGGTTCACAACCTCTTTTTGCTCCCCCCAGGGCATTTCCCAAGTCTCATCTACAGTGGTTGTGGTTGAATTGATAATGCCCAGATTTCCGTTCAAGGATTTTTGATTTTTGAAATCAAAACCGATAAGAGAGGAATCGATAACAGTTTTGTTGTTATGATTCACCACATACAATGGATTGCCGTTCTCCGATAGAAAAAACTCTATGGAGTTGGTTCCCTTTGGAGATGCAACGGAAAGTGATTTTGGCTCTTTCTTTTGGCAGGAAACAAGGCTTGCCAGTACTAATAGCAGGGTCAATATTTTGTTCATGGTATTGATATTTAGTCAATTGCGTTTGAGTAGGAGTATAATGTCCGTGATGGAACAACCGGACTATTAAATTACTCAAAAATGAACAAAAAACCGAGTCTTACCTATGAATAGTTTGAAGCCTGTCCGGACCTACGGATACTATTTTAATGGGTACGTTCAACTGCTCTTCTAAGAACCCGATATATTCGTTCAGGGTATTAGGTATATCCTCTGCCTTGGACAATTTGGTAAGGTCCTGGGACCATCCTTTCAATTCCGTATACACAGGAGTAACGTACTCTTTCTCTATGTTGTAGGGCAAATGCTGTATTTGCTCTCCTTTATAGGAGTAGGCCGTACATACTTTAATGGATTCAAAGCCACTAAGAACGTCTGCTTTCATCATCATTAGTTCTGTTACACCATTAATTTGAACAGCATATTTTAGGGCTACCAAATCCAACCATCCACAACGACGTGGTCTTCCTGTTGTTGCGCCGAATTCGTTGCCTATTTTGGCCATTTTGGCACCGTCCTCATCAAAAAGTTCAGTAGGGAACGGGCCGCTTCCCACACGGGTGGTGTAGGCTTTAAAAATTCCCAAAACACGCTTAATGTTGTTTGGGGCAACACCTAACCCTGTGCACGCTCCGGCGGCGGTAGTATTCGAGGATGTTACAAAAGGGTAGGTTCCAAAATCGATGTCCAAGAGGGAGCCTTGAGCACCTTCGGCCAAAATCTTTTTGCCTTCGGCCTGCGCTTTGAAAATGTATTCCTCGCTATCTATAAAGGTCAATTTTTTCAATGTTTCAACACCTTCACAGAATTCTGCCTCCAATTCTTCCAGATTATACTGGATATCTACATCGTAAAAATCGATCATGGCCTCGTGCTTGTCGGCAAGGGCACGGTATTTTGTTTTCCAATCATCGAACTCCAAATCGCCAACACGCATTCCATTACGGCCTGTTTTGTCCATGTAGGTAGGGCCAATACCCTTTAAAGTGGAACCGATTTTTGCTTTTCCTTTGGATGCTTCGGAAGCCGCATCCAACAAACGATGGGTTGGAAGAATCAGGTGTGCTTTTCGAGAAATGAACAGTTTGGACTCGATATCGATATTGAATTTTTCGAGATTGTCCAGTTCTTTTTTAAAGATAACGGGGTCTATGACGACTCCGTTCCCCACTATATTGATCGCATTTTTATGAAAAATCCCAGAGGGAATCGTATGCAAAACGTGCTTAATACCATCAAACTCCAAGGTGTGGCCTGCATTGGGCCCTCCTTGAAAACGGGCTATAATATCGTATTCCTTGGTAAGTACATCAACAATTTTTCCTTTTCCTTCGTCTCCCCATTGGAGTCCAAGCAATAAATCTACCATGTAATGTTCGGGTTATTTGATTTAGTTTTCTTCTTTGTTTCGAGTTCCGTAGAAATATAAGGAGTGATTGTTGATCTTGATGTCAAAAACCTCCTCAATGGTTTTTTTGATGGATTGGATACGAGGATCACAAAATTCTAAAACCTCACCTGTATCGGTTAATTTAATATGATCGTGCTGACGGTTAAAATATGATTTCTCATATTTCGCCTGGTTCTCGCCGAATTGGTGCTTGCGAACCAGTTTGCTCTCCAACAAAAGTTCTATGGTGTTGTACAATGTGGCCCGGCTTACCCTATAGTTTTTTGTCTTCATTTTGATGTAAAGGGATTCTACGTCAAAATGGTCGTCGCTTTCATAAATTTCCTGTAAAATGGCATAGCGCTCAGGAGTTTTGCGGTGTCCTTTCTCCTCTAGGAACGAGGTGAACACATTTTTTACAATTTCCTGATTTTTGTTGTTTCCCATGGCTTTCTGCATAGCTAATGCACAAAGGTACAGTTAAAAATTAAATTCTTGTTACTTTATCTATTCCTTCAACTTGCTTTAAACGGTTCATCAGTCGTTTAAGGATATTATTGTTTTTGACCACGAGCGTTATCTTTCCTTTAAAGGTGCCTCCGTCCGCACTAAAGTTGAGGTTTCGCATGTTTACATGCATGTTTTCCGATATGATCTTGGTAATATCCTGTACCAATCCCATGTTGTCGATACCGGTTATTTGAATATCCACAGAAAACTCTTCTTGGGAAGAATCTATCCACTTGGCACTTATAATTCTATAGGCATAATTCGATTGTAGCGATATGGCGTTCGGGCAATTTTTTTTGTGCACTTTAATGCCATCGTTAACACTTACAAATCCAAATACCTCATCTCCGGGAATTGGATTGCAGCATTGCGAGAGTTTATAGTTGAGCCTTTCCTCTTCCTTGCCGAATACTAGTAGGTCGTATTTGGTGGTGATCTCGTTTTTATCTACATCTTTTGGTGTAGGGGTTCTTCGGATTTTGTTTTTGAAGAAATTGATAAATGCATTGTGGTAGGATGATGAAAAATCCTTGAGCTTTTCGTTATCGATAACTCCGATACCGACACGATAGAAAAGGTCTAAACTTGTTTTTAGCTTGAAAAAGGTCACCAATTTGTTGACGGTGTCCTCGTTCAGGTTTATTTTTTGGGCCTTTAACTTTCGTCGCAATATTTCCTTTCCTTCTGCAGCGACCTCTTTTTTCTCTTCGCTCAACGACGATTTAATTTTGGAGCGAGCTCTTGCTGTTTGTGCATAATCCAACCAACTTTGAGTAGGTTTGGCACTTTCCGAGGTAATGATCTCCACTTGATCACCGCTCCTGAGTTTTGTGCCCAACGGGACCAGCTTTCCGTTTACACGGGCTCCACGGGTCTTTAATCCTACTTCCGTATGGATGTTAAACGCAAAGTCAAGGGCGGTGGCACCTTTGGGCATCGATTTTAAGTCTCCTTTGGGTGTAAAAACAAAGATTTCCTTGGCATAAAGGTTCAGTTTAAATTCCTCGACAAAGTCGACAGCATTGCCATTGGCATTTTCAAGTGCTTCCTGTAGTTTGTTGAGCCATTCTTCTATGCCTTGTTCCTTTTGGTTGCCGTGTTTGTACTTAAAGTGCGCAGCATAGCCTTTTTCTGCAATTTCGTGCATACGCTCACTACGAATCTGAACTTCTACCCATTTTCCTTTTGGCCCCATTACCGTTATATGCAGAGCTTCGTACCCTGTGGATTTGGGAGAGGTGATCCAATCCCTAAGTCGAATCGGGTTTGGGGTAAAGTGATCGGTAACTATGGAGTAGATTTTCCAAGCCAGGAATTTTTCGTTCTTGCGATCGGATTTGTAGATGATCCGAATTGCGAACTTATCGTAGACTTCATCAAAAGTTACATTTTGAGTCTTCATCTTTTTACGGATGGAGAAAATGGATTTCATTCTACCTTTGATGTAGTAATTAAGACCTTCTTTGTCCAGCGATGTCCGGATAACATTGGCAAAGTCTTCGATATAGGCCAAGCTTTCCTCTTCGGTGTCCTCTATTTTTGCTTGGATATCGTTGTAAACCTCTGGCTCTGTATACTTTAAAGAGAGGTCCTCAAGATGGGTTTTAATATTGTAAAGCCCAATTCTGTGGGCCAGGGGCGCATAAATATATAGTGTTTCGGAAGCAATCTTTACCTGTTTGTGTTCCGGCATGGAATCCATGGTGAGCATGTTGTGGTACCGGTCCGCAATTTTGATAATGATTACACGGACATCGTCATGAAGCGTCAACAGCATTTTTCTAAAGTTCTCTGCTTGTTGACTTATGTCCTTATCTTTTTTTAAGTGGGCGATCTTGGTGAGCCCGTCCACGATCCGCGCCACTGTCTCGCCGAACATACGCTCAATATCGTCCAGCGTATAGGCCGTGTCCTCTACAACATCGTGCAGTAGGGCAGAGGCGATGGAAACAGCATCCAGACCAATTTCCGAAGCTACAATTTTGGCAACGGCAATAGGGTGAAAAATATAAGCCTCACCGGATTTTCGTCGTTGATCCTTATGGGCATCTACGGCCACATCGAATGCAGATCGAATCAATTTCTTGTCCTCGTCCGTCAATGTTTGGTAGCTAATGCGAAGTAATTCTTTGTACTGCTTCGCAATTTGCTTGTTTTCTTTTTCAATCGCAGCCTCTGTCATAGTATATTAAATTTACTACAATCTTAAATTTTAAACAACAAAATCTATGCCTTTAGGTTTCGGATACGTTCAATTAAAGGTGGATGTGAGTAGTGGACAAAAACGTAGGCCGGATGTGGGGTGAGGTTGCTCAGACTTTTTTTGGACAACTTTTTTAATGATGAGATCAATGGGGATGCGGCAAATGTACGTTTTGCAAAATTATCTGCTTGGAATTCGAATCTCCTCGATAAATAGTTCATGATCAATCCGGTTATTTCGGAAATGGGGCTATATAATAAGGCAAACCCGACCAAAGCGGCATGAAAACTTGGTGTGGATACGCCAATGGCCAAGGATATTTCTGGATGGTTGATGAACAACGATAGGATAAAAAGCGTAACACCTGTAGTGAACAACGATGCAAAAAGATTTGCAATAATATGTTTTCGTTTGTAATGGCCAACCTCATGGGCCAGGACTGCCACTATTTCATCCTCGTTCAAATCGTTGATCAAGGTGTCGAACAGGGTAATACGCTTTTCTTTTCCAAACCCCGAAAAATAGGCATTTGCTTTTGTGGAACGTTTGGAGCCATCTATTACAAATATATTTTGAAGCTCAAAACCCACCTTTTTTGCATAATCCTCAATGGATTTTTTTAGACTGCCCTCTTCAAGTGGGGTCTGTTTGTTGAACAGTGGTACTATCAAACGGCTGTAGAACAGATTAATGAACAAAATAAAGACCCCGACAGCTACCCACATATAGATCCAAAAATTTCGGCCTGTAGATATGTAGAAAAGTATAAATAATGCCAGCATACCTCCTCCCAAGACCAAAGTGAGCAGAGTCCCTTTTATTTTATCTGACAAAAAAGTGGATTTAGTGGTTTTGTTAAAGCCATATTCCCCTTCGATCACAAAAGTTTTGTAATACGAAAAAGGGAGTCCCAAAAGTGCGCTACCGAACATTATAATTCCAAAAAACAGCAATGCCATGGGAATGGTATCTTCGGTAATGGAACGGGTCAATCGATCTACCCATTCAAATCCACCAAGGACTAAAAAACATACGGTCAGTACAAGGGAAAAGCCATCGGAGATAAGACCAAATTTGTAGTTGGCCCGTTTATATTGTTGTGATTTTCGATACTCGGTTTCGTCAAAGACATCGGCCAGTTCGGGAGGTAATGTGGACTGGAAACGCTTGGCATTCAGATATTCCAGGAACTGGTGTGCCAGATATTGGGTTACTAGAATCGCAAGGATCGCATAAAAGAGTGTATTTTTTTCCATAGCTTAAAATCCGCGCTGGCGCTTCGCTTCAAATATAAGTATTGCAGCGGATACCGAAACATTCATGGAGTCTATTTCCCCTTGCATCGGAATAATTATGTTTTGGTCGGAATTTTGGAGCCATGTATCGGTGAGTCCAGTGGCCTCCGTACCCATAACTAGGGCAGAGGCTCCTGTAAAATCACAATCCACATAATTTTTGGAAGCGGTCAATGCGGCACAATAAATTTTGATTTGGTTGGTCTGTAAAAAAGTAATGATCTCGTCCGTTGTACCCATGCCAATTTGATTGGTAAAAAGGCAGCCAACACTGGATCGGATTATGTTCGGACCATATAGGTCGGATTTGGGGTTTGCTATTAAAACGGCATCTACAGCTGCGGCGTCGGCCGTGCGTAAAAGTGCGCCAATGTTTCCAGGTTTTTCTGGAGCTTCGGCCACGAGTACCAAAGGTGTGTTGTTCGTAAAGGTAATGTTCTGCAATGCATGGTCCTTTACACTCATCAGGGCGATTACACCCTCGGTGGTACCACGGTGCGCAATTTTAGCGTAGACATTTTCGGATATTTCTATAATTTCCGGGCAAGCGCCCTTGGTGAGCGTATCAATAGAAGGGTTGTTCAAAATTTCAGGACAAAAAAGAAGGGACTGCATGGTATAACCGCCCTTTAGGGCCAACGCTATTTCCCTTTGCCCTTCAACGATAAAAAGCCCGCTCTTTTTTCGTTCACGGGATTTTTCTTTGAGCTGCAGAATTCTTTTCACCAAAGAATTTTGGGTGCTGCTTATGAGTTTAACTTCCATAGATCGGTAAAAATAGATATTCCTGTAATTATAATAAGAGGTTTTCGACCAACTAGCTTAACTATAAACTGTAAACCATGAACAAATTAACCATCCTATTACTTTTACTGGCTCTATCTGCCTGTAAACAAAGCACAAAAACCAAAGAGATCCAAACACCGGTAAAGCAAGTGGTCTCAGAACCCGAAGCAAATTACCCAGAGGCCCTAGCAAAGGTTTTTGATGCGCATGGAGGACTAGAGCAGTGGAAAGCGCAACGTACATTGTCTTTTGTTCTTCCAAAACCAGAGCGACCAGAAACGCATACAGTAGATTTATGGACAAGAATGGATCGAATCGATACCGATGTTGTGACCATGGGCTTTGACGGAGAGCAAGCATGGTTGTTGGATAGCGATGAAAACTACAAGGGAGATGTAGGCTTCTATCATAATTTAATGTTCTATTTCTATGCGATGCCCTTTGTTTTGGCAGATGATGGTATCGTGTATTCGGAAACCGAGGATTTGCAATATGGGGGCAAAAGTTATCCTGGGGTTAAGATCGGGTATAAGAATGGGGTTGGTGCCTCATCTAAAGATGAGTATTTTATCCATTTTGATGCGGACACACATAAAATGACCTGGTTGGGCTATACGGTGACTTATCGTTCTGGGGAGAGCTCCGATAATGTGAGATGGATAAATTATAACGATTGGCAATCCGTAAATGGTTTGCAATTGCCCAGGGCAATTACCTGGTATAAACATGAGGGAGATACTATTTTAGAGCCTGCAAGTACCGTAAGTTTTGAGGAAGTTACATTAAGTGAGCAAGTAAAGCCTGCATCATTTTACTCCAAACCGGATGAAGGCCAATATGTGGATATAAAATTGAATTAAAAAAAAGGCGCTCATTTGAGCGCCTTTTTTATTTGGTTTATTGTCCTGTTTTTTCCCTATCGTATTTATCCATATATCTTTTCCATAATTCAGTTTGGTGTGTTTCCAAGGAAACATCCCTACCATCAATATATGCTTTGGAAAGTTTATTGGTGCGCATGTCCAACGCATCCCCTTCGGAAATGAACAAAGTGGCGCTCTTGCCTTCCTCTAAGGTCCCGTACCTGTCATCGATCCCTAAGATTTTAGCTGTGTTGCCTGTAATCAATTGAAGTGCTGTTTCTTTGTCCAGGCCTTGCGCTACGGTTTGACCTGCATAAAATGCAAGATTCCTGGTTTGGAAATTGGCCGCGTCCTCATTTTGTAATCCCACTAGCAGTCCTGCATCCAGCAATAGTTTTGGCAATTTGTACGTGATATCGTAATCGTCGTCATCAAAATTGGGCAGGGAGTGGGTACGACCTACAAGCACAGGAATGTTGTGCGATTTTAACAGGTCGGCAATTTTATTGGCTCGGTATCCGCCAATGATCACCACATTCTTAACCCCCATGTCCTTGGACAACAAAATGGCATCTGTAATCTCCTTTTCACCATCGGCATGTATGTAAAGGCGTTGAGACCCATCAAATAGTCCTTGCATGGCTGCAAACGGTAGGTTTTTCTCTTTTCCGCCTGCTTTGCCATAAGCAATGGAGTTAAGAAAGAACATTTTTATGTCCTCCATCTCCTTGCCATACTCTTTATTGGGGATAAACCCTCTTTCTTCGCCCATCCACCATCGGCCTCTTCTAAAAAAGTTCGGCCAGTTCAAATGGATTCCATCATCTGTTTTAATGGAGGCGTCCTCCCAGTTCCATGCATCGAACTGAACAATGCTTGAGGTGCCGGAGATGGTCCCTCCCTGAGGGGTAACTTGTCCGATCAATACACCGTTGGGACGCATACTTTCCACTACTTGAGATTCTGCATTATAGGCAATTATGCTCCGTACGTGCGGAATCATTTCACCTATTTCATCTTGATCATCACTGGCCCTAACGGCATCGACCTCTACCAGTCCGAGTGATTTGGACGGAGCGATAAAGCCAGGGTATACGTGTTTGCCTTCGGCATTGATCATGGTGCCTATCGTGGGAACCATAAGATCGGCACCAATGGCCGTGATTTTACCATCTTTGAAAACTATGGTACAGTTTTCAATAACCTCTCCATTGCCAATATGGGCCGTAGCACCGATTATGGCTATTTGTTCGGATTGAGGAGGAGCTGGGGTTTGCTGAGCGTTTAGCGACACCCCAAAAACAATTGCTATGATTAAAAATATTTTTTTCATGATTTACTTTTTAAAGGCTGTCACAGTGAAACTCTCTTTTCTTGTTCTGAACCGGAGTACGTGTTTTACCTCCATTATTTTTTTCGTTCAGCATCATTCCAATCAATTGGTTACGTTCCTTTTTGATGGAGTCCCTCATTTGCTTGTCTTTTTCAATATCAAAATAGACTTTACCTTGTATCAAGGTTTTTTCTGCCTTGGCATATACGGACAAGGGGTGGTCGCTCCAAAGTACAACATCAGCTTCTTTACCTTCGGCAATACTTCCTACACGATCATCCAAGTGAAGTAATTTTGCTGGGTTCAGGGTTACGGTTTTCCATGCTTCAATTTCGGACAACCCTCCATACTTTACTGCCTTTCCAGCTTCTTGGTTCAATCTTCTGGACATTTCGGCATCATCACTGTTTATGGCCACGGTGACACCTTGGCTCATCATTATGGCTGCATTGTGTGGTATGGCGTCTTTTACTTCGTACTTGTATGCCCACCAATCGCTGAACGTTCCACCACCGGCACCGTGCTCTGCCATTTTATCAGCTACTTTGTAGCCTTCCAAAATGTGGGTGAAGGTGTTAACGCGGAAACCGAATTTCTCGGCCACTTTCATCATCATGTTGATTTCGCTCTGAACGTAAGAGTGGCAAGAGATGAATCGTTCCCCGTTCAAGATTTCTGCCAGGGTTTCCATTTCTTCATCATGGCGATAGGGTTGACCACTTTTTTTCTTTTCGTCATATTCTTTGGCGCGCTGAAAATAATCGGTGTACACCTGTTCAACTCCCATTCTGGTTTGTGGGAAACGGGAGTAACTGCCCCAATTGGATTGTTTTACGTTTTCCCCCAAGGCGAATTTTATGAACTTTGGTGAGTTTTCGAACACCATATTATCGGCACTTTCGCCCCATTTTAAACGTAGAATCGCAGATTGTCCTCCAATGGGGTTGGCAGAACCATGCAGCAATTGGGCAGTGGTCACTCCTCCGGCCAAATCGCGGTATATGGCTACATCTTTGGCATCGACTACATCTTCCATTCGGACTTCGGCAGAGGAATTTTGACCTCCTTCGTTTATGGCCAAGGCCGCAATATGGGTGTGTTCGTCGATAATACCGGCTGTAAGGTGCTTGCCTGTGGCATCCACAACGGTAGCTCCTCCGGCACGAAGCCCTTTACCTACCTTATCTATTTTACCATTTTTTACAAGTACATCGGTGTTTTCCAAAATTTCTTCCCCGGTCCAAACGGTTGCGTTTTGGAAAAGGATGTTCTCTTGCTTCGGTTTTTCTTTGTAACCATAACCTACATTTGGGGAGGTCATGGCTATCAATTGTGGTTTTTCTGCTGCTTCATTGCCCTTGGGTTTTTCTTCAAAGGGTGAAGTTTTTGTCAATGTGGCCATTGTTTCGTTCCCATTGGGATGTACAACGCTTCCTTTAATGGTTTGGGTGTTTGGCTCAATGTGGGCTACCATTCTGTAGGATCCCATATTGTCCTCACTAAAGGAAATGTTCACCCAATCCGAGGAATAATCAATTTTGGAATCTAAGGTTTCCTCCCCTTTTTTAATTTCCAAAGAAGGCTTGCTTGCACTACCGGTAATGGAAACCGTGTATGTGGTTCCTGAAACTGCGAGATTATAGTCTCCACGAATATCGACGATATCCATGTTTTCGATTACGTTTTTAGACCCTTGGACCCAGTTTTCGTAAAGGGTGGTTCCCTCGTCGAATATATCTCCGGAGGTAATCAGGAAATTGGCCTGACTACCGGCTTGCAATGAACCAATTTCGTTGGATTTGCCCAAAATCTGAGCGGGTACGGTGGTCAGCGCCTCGAGTGCCTTGGTCTTGGGTAGGCCGTAAGCAATGGCTTTCATTAGCTTCTCCTTTAATTCTTTTGGAGACTTAAGGCCATGCGTTGTAATGGAGAACTCTACACCCATATCGTTCAGAACCTTGGGGTTGGTAGGTGCTAAATTCCAATGTCTCATATCCTTTAGGGCAATGTACTTAGCTTCGAACGGGTCGGAAACATCAAAGGCATCCGGGAAATTTAGAGGAAGAATCAACTTGGCATTGGTAGCTTTGATTTCATCAATATATTCGTATTCGTCTCCACCGCCCAAGATAGTGTATTGAATTCCAAAGAGGTCCCCGATTTTGTCGGCCCGCAAAACGTTGCCCTGATCTCCGGCAGCATAGATTTGGGTCATTCCCTTATTGGCGATCAATGCTTCCAAGGAACGGTCTTTGGTATCTACATTTCCTTTGCTGTACCAATCCATGTCGTAATACAGTTGGCGCATCAATGCCATGGCTCCCATCAAAGAACCTGGGTAGGATTGTCTGGAGGCTTGACTTTTCTTAAAGGAGAAGTATTGTGCGGATCTATCGGAAAGAATTCGTTGCGCTTCGGACGCTTCGTCATTCAGTGCGACCAAAAGACCTGTGCCTCTTGCGATTCCATCTTCTATATGGGTGTTGATGGTTCCAAAACCAGCATCCCTCAATTCTTTGGCCTGTTTGGCATCGTACTTAAAGTTGTTTATGGCATCATTTTCTGGCATTATATGGTCGTTCCAGTAAAAACCTTCCCTGGACGGACCGTACTGTGCAGACCTGCCCCCACCGTTCGCCTTTTCTGGAAGCTTGACGCCAAATCCAGAAAATACATCGATAAATGACGGATAAATGGATTTTCCGCTCAAGTCCTCTATGACCGCATTTTTAGGAATCGTCACAGATTTTCCCACTTGTACTACTTTACCATTTTGAATCAGTAAAGTACCATTGTTGATGATTTGTGTGGGAGTAACGTAGATCTTGGCATTGGTAAATGCCATGTAATTGTTGTTTTTCTTTGCTTTAACACCGTCGTTAATTGGAAAGTAATCCTGTGCAAACAAAGAAACACTGCCCATGAAGAGAAACAGGGCTAAAATTTTAAGTTTCATAAGGTTAAAATTGAATTAGTCGGATTAAAGATAACCTTTGTAGGAGTACTCTACAAGTTTCAATCTTGCATGGAATGCTGTTTTTTATAATTGACCATAAGCCCAACGACCGAGTTGTAACTTTTTATACCCTCCTTTTGGTTGTTTACCTTTAAAAAAGTGTTGAACACGGATTTGAACAATGGCTCGAAGGGATTTTTATATTTTTCCCAGAATATGCGCAATTCATTAAAATTTTCCTTGACCCCAAGGTTAATGCTCGCCACAACTTCTTTGTATTTTTCTTCGTCTTTGTAATATAGATCGGATAAGCAGTAACCCAAAGCATGATTGTAAGCTGAATACTTGAAATAAGGGTCGTTACTGTGGGAAGTGACCAAAAAGCCTATAAAATTGGTGGCGTCCTCCGCTGAATATCCCAATTGGTGGCCAACTTCGTGACAACTAATTGTGGGCAGCCTAAATTTTGGGGTGGCTCCGTTCACTTGTGCCTCGTTGGTAAATGGATTTAAATATCCGCCGTAACCCATATATGTGAGGGGTATACTGTAAATGGACGATTTTAAACTCAAGTGTCTGTGTTTAAAATTGGGATACTGTTTTTCAAATTTGGTGTAAGCTTCTTCGGTTTTGGAAAAAATCTGTTTTTTGGTGTAGGGGATATGTACCGGTGAAATTGTATCCCCTGTTAACTCCATCTGGTAATGATTTGCTTTTTTTGCAATAAAATGGGTGAAATCGACCAATTCATCCACTGTATATTCGCGTTCTATTCCAAATTTATGGTCAATTGGTTGGCGATGATAGTTCATTCCCCATAAAAAATGAAAGGCAAAATAGACTAAGGAAATCACCACCAAAATGTCCTTTAGAAAGAACAAAGGTTTCTTTTTGATGTGTTTCCAGTGTTTAAAAAGATACCTTACGGCCATAAATGTAAATGCAGTGTACAGCACATCTCCAAAAGAGAATGGAATCCAACCGAACAGCGTTCTCAGAGCAATGGAAATATACGGGTAGATTCCATTGCTGTAATATTCTTCAATAAACGAAGGAAAGTTGCTCACCCATTTTACCAGCAGAATCTGTATCGGCAGGGCAATGGCAATTATGGTCTTTGTTTTTTGTCTCATCTAAAAATGAAGCAATATATGGCATAAAAAAGCCGCACGGAAAAGTACGGCTTTTTGATCAATATTTGAATGGTCTTATTTATTCTATACCGACCACCTCAATGTCGAAGACCAAAGTTGAGCCACCAGGGATGGGGCCATAGTCGTTGTCACCATATCCCAAATGTGGGGGGATGAACAAACGGAGCTTATCGCCGACCTTCATGGTCAACAATCCTTCACGGAAACCAGCGGCAAGCTGCGCGTCGGGACTGTAATCCATTGGGAAAGGTAGGTAGCCTCCCTGGTCTCTTCTGCCCGGGTTCAACTGGTTGAAATCCATTGCTATTTTTTCAATATTGGTATCGAACAATTCTCCATTGAACAACCACCCAGCATAATTGACCAATGCTTTTTGGCCTATTTTCGGTTGTTCCCCGTTACCTTCTACCAAGGTCAATATGCGCAGTCCGCTGGAGGTTTCTTCGGCTTCTTCGAATTGCTCCGCAAACTGAATGGCCAAATCTTCTTTCATTTTTATAAATGCAGCCTCGGCTTCTTTGGCTTCCTTGAAATAATCGGTCAAGACCTGAATGGCATCAAATTGTCTGGCTTCTTTCCCATTTCTAACAATTTCCACGTGGTTCATAACAACATCAGTGGTTGGTCTGTCACTTGCTCCGGTTTCCACATTGGCAATGCTGTCCACAACATCCATTCCTTTGACCACTTCGCCAAAAACGGTATGCTTGTTATCCAGCCATGGTGTTTCTTTATGGGTGATAAAAAACTGGCTACTGTTCGTTTTTGGCCCTCGGTTGGCCATGGATAGTATCCCTTTTTTGGAGTGGCGCAGGGAATCATTGAACTCATCTTTAAAAGTGTATCCAATATTTCCACTTCCGGTTCCGGTGGGATCACCACCTTGAATCATGAAATCTTTGATCACCCTGTGGAAAACTATACCGTCATAGAATTTTTTGTCCTTGTATTCATTATTGACATAGGGGTTTTTACCTTCTGCCAGGGATACAAAGTTGGCCACGGTTACCGGGGTTTTTTCAAACTCCAACTGAATAATAATATCTCCTTTGGTGGTTTGGATGTCGGCAAAGATACCATCGCCCAAATCGGCATATTTGCTCGATTTGCAACCTATGATCACTAGGAGGAACAGGGGGATGATGTAAATTAATTTCTTCATGGTCTATAAATTTAATTTAAACTGTCGTTAGCTATTATAATTGTGTGTAATTCCACTGATGATTTGAGGGGTGTTTTTGGACCTATAGCTTTATTGTCCCCCTGATACCCAAAGGCCATTGGTGATGGGAACAAGAACGTAACCTTTTCGTTGATCTTTAAAAGTTTTACCGCGTTTTGAAGTCCGGGAAACAATTGTTGCTTGTCTATTACATGGGAGGTTGGCCCAATATCGCTGGCCGAGTAAATGGTGTCGTTGTCGAGGGTCATTAAATTGTAGGAGAACAGAATCTGGTCTCCCGTTCTGGGTAAATAGGTGGCCGTATCGTTTTTGCTCTCATAATAATACCAAAACCCGTTGGGACTGGATACATACTCGTTGGCCGTGTCTTTGGCGATAATGGCCTGAATCGTTTTTTCTTCTTCTGCCAAGAGCTTTTTTGTACGCTCAATGGATTCTTTAAAGAAACTTCCGGATTTAACCTCGACCGGTCTTCTTGGTTCTGGGCCTTGGCACCCAACAAAGATGGCAACTACAAGTATGGTTAGGAAAATTCTCATGGGTTTAATTGGTCTTTATAACTTTTCAAAATTGTATTGAATTTGGATAAGGTTTCCTCCATGTTGGTTTCGCTCCTTCCGCCTGCGGCGTTGTTGTGGCCCCCTCCGTTAAAATGTTCTCTCGCAAATTCGTTTACGGAAAAGTCACCTACCGAACGGAAAGAAATTTTTATGATGCCCTCTTCCCGGTTTTCGATAAAAATCACGGCAAAAACAATACCTTCCAAAGTTAAGCCATAATTTACAAAGCCTTCGGTATCACCTTTTTTAAAATCGTGTTGGTCCAGTTCGTCTTGGGTCAAGGTAATGTAAGCGGTACGGTAATCGGGCAAAATCACCATGTTGCTCAATGCAACGCCCAAAAGGTGCAAACGCGAAGGTGAATTGGTATCAAAAACTTCTTGGTGGATGGCCATATTGTCCGCCCCTTTATCTATAAGGTCAGCTACTACACGATGGGTTTTGCTGGATGTGGAACGGTACTTAAAAGAACCGGTGTCCGTCATTATGCCAGTATATAGATTAGTGGCTATATCTGCATCAATACCGTTGGTCTCCCCTAAAAAATCTATAAAGTTGTATACCATTTCGCAGGTAGAGCTCATGGTCACATCGGAATAGGTAACCTTGGCGTAATCGCTAGGTTGCTGGTGGTGATCGATCATAATAAAATCGGCAGTGGCCTCTTGCAGGGCCGATGCCATTTGTCCAACCCGGGAAAAGTCGTTAAAATCCAAGGTAAAAATTACGGAGGCATTTTCAATGGCTTCTTTGGCCTTTGGGTTTTCCCTTTCAAAATTGATGACTTCGTCGTTCCCCGGCATCCATTTTAAAAATTTTGGATAGTCGTTAGGGGAAACAACACGGACATTGTGTCCTTTGGTCTTTAAAAATCCGCTTAGCCCCAAGCACGATCCCATAGCGTCGCCATCTGGGTTTCTATGGGGTACGATTACGATGTTCTGAGGTTGGGAAAGAATGGATTTTACTGTCGTGATATCCGCTGAATTCATGCGGCCAAATATACAATAATATAATATAGAGGTAACTTGGTTAATGTGTATTTTTGATGGATTAAAATTACTTCATGAAACATTTTCAAATTTTAATGGCCGCGGTAATTCTTTTTGCATCCTGTAAAAAGAAGGAGGAAAAAAAGGATGAAACCGAAGAAACCCCGACCATCGATTTTGTGGTTGCCTTTGGTTCTTGCAATATGTCACAAGAACCAAATCCTTTTTGGGACGATATTTTGGCAGAAAAACCAAATGTTTGGGTCTGGGGCGGCGATATTGTGTACGCGGATACGGACGACGTAGACAGATTGAGAACTATATATGCCATGCAGGATACGGTTCCGGGATATGCAAAATTAAAAAAAGAGGTTCCTATAATCGGAACATGGGACGATCACGATTTTGGTCTAAACGATGGGGGCGCGGAGTTTGCCATAAAGGCAGAGAGTCAGCAAGTGTTTCTCGATTTTATGGGTGTGCCCAAAGAGAGTGAACGGAGAAACCGTGAGGGCGTATATGCGGCGCACGAATACGAGGTAGAGGCTGGAAAAGTAAAAGTGATCGTATTGGATACCCGATATTTTAGAAGCGAACTGCTAAAAAGTGAAGATACCAATAAAAGGTACCGACCAACGATGGATTCCACGGCAACGGTATTGGGTAGTGCACAATGGCAATGGCTGGAAAACGAGCTCAACGAGTCCGATGCCGATTTTAACCTGATCATGTCCAGCATTCAGGTGCTTTCCGGCGAGCATGGTTTCGAATCTTGGGGCAACTTTCCTTTGGAAGTTGAGAAATTGGAGAACATAATTGTACGGTCCGGCGCAAAGGGAGTTATCATTTTATCCGGAGATCGACATATTTCAGAATTCTCAAAAACCGCTGTTTCAGGACTTTCTTACCCATTGATAGATTTTACCAGTAGTGGACTTACACATTCCTATGCTAGCTTTGACGGAGAGCCGAACCAATATAGGGTAGGAGAGGTGGTTTCGGATAAAAGCTATGGAATCATCAACCTAAATATTAAAAAAATGGAGGCTGAGTTTAAGATTATGGGAGATAATGGGTCAGTGCTCCAAGAGTTAAAACAAAGCTATTGAACCTTGTACCTTGGTCGAAAAAGTGTAAGTTTGCGCAAAATTTAAAAAATGACTGGAAATAGAACATTTACCATGATTAAGCCTGATGCCGTAGAAAATGGGTATATCGGGGCAATTTTGGATAAAATTACGGCTGCCGGATTTAAGATTGTGGCCATGAAGTACACACAATTGAGCAAAAGGGATGCCGAAATATTCTATGCCATCCACAAGGAGCGTCCATTTTTTGGCGAATTGGTGGAGTTTATGACAAGGGGTCCCATTGTGGCGGCCATTTTGGAAAAGGACAATGCGGTGGACGATTTCCGTGCTTTGATAGGGGCAACCAACCCAGAGGAAGCAGCAGAAGGAACCATCCGTAAACTGTACGCTGCCAGCATCGGAGAAAATGCTGTTCACGGTTCCGATAGTGATGAAAATGCCGCTATCGAAGGGGCTTTCCACTTTTCAGGAAGGGAAATCTACTAGTTTAATACAACATTGATATAAAAAAAAGCCACCTTTTTCAGGTGGCTTTTTTGTTTTTTCGTTGATCACCGTAAAACCAATTTTTTAACCAGCTCCTTTCCCATTTCCTCATTGATCATTTTAATGATCTTGCTCTTGCCCAAGCTCAATTCTTCCCGAAGTACGGAGGAGGAAAGAGAAACAAACAAAGTTTCATTTTTAAGCTCAACGGCAGTGGTGTAATTGTTTACCCCGTTTCCCATCAAGTTGGTCCATGCCTCCCTGGCGTTCACCTTATCCATTCCCTTTTGGAGCTTATTCTCTTGGATAAACTCGTTCAGCGCTTCGCTGAGTGGAATATGTGAACTGTGTCTCTTGGCCATTATTGGGGAATTTTAATGGGTTCGAACCGTTTATATTTATAGGTAATGCCTTCTTGGTTGGTTACCGAAAACGAAAGGGAATCCAATTGTACCAGTTTTTCTTCCCACTCGCTCAAAGGGGTGGAGTAGCGTAAAATTACTGATTCGTTGGTGTTCGATATTTGAAAGCTTTCTACATCTTTTGTTGTGTCGTAGGTGCCATCAAATTGCGGTTTCATTTTTTTACGATATCCTTGGTCATCATTTACTTGGATAAAATCTATGTTCGGATTGATGCCATATTCCTTTACGGAACCATCGGGGAAAATTACTTCTGAAATTTCCCAATAGCCGTTCAAGTGGTGCAAATCCTCTTTGTTTATGGAAGAATCCGCACACGCCCAAAACATAATGATCAATACAATGGAAAGGATTCGTTTCATACTATCACAAGTTAAATATTTTATAGCTCTGATGAATATTTTTAACAACGCTTTCTGTTCTATCCGCATGGGTGTCGCTAATAAAAATCTGACCAAAATTGTCGTTTTTAACCAAGCCAACAATATGTGCTACGCGATTTTCGTCCAATTTGTCAAAAATATCATCCAATAATAGAATGGGTGTGGTGTCCGCCAATTGCTTTATAAAATGGAACTGTGCCAATTTTAAGGCGATCAAAAAAGACTTTTGTTGTCCCTGACTTCCAAATTTTTTGATGGGGTGACCGGCAATGGTGAAATTAAGATCGTCCTTGTGCACCCCGACCGAAGTGTATTGTAGTGCACGGTCTTTTTCAATATTACTTTCCAAAAGAGATAAAAGGGAGGTGTTGCTCAACTGACTTTCGTAGGCAAGATTTATTTGTTCGTCCTTTTCCGAGATATTTTGGTATTGCTCCTTAAAAATGGGCAGAAAAGAATTAATGAATTCAACCCTTTTTTGATGGATTTCCGTTCCCAAGGAATACAACTGTTCGTTGTAAATACTCAAGGTGTCCTGGTCGAACGTGCGGTTGGCAGCAAAGTATTTTAATAGCGAGTTTCGCTGTGATACAACTTTGTTGTACTTAATGAGGTTTTGCAGATACACTTTGTCCGATTGGGAAATAACGCCATCCATAAACTTTCTTCTGGTGTCGCTCCCTTCTAAAATTAGGTCGCGATCCGATGGGGAAATTATCACAAGTGGTAAAAAACCTATATGTTCAGAGAACTTTTCATAAGGTTTGCCATTGCGCTTTATCACTTTTTTTGTGCCTTTTTTAAAGGAGCAGAGTATTTTTTCCGTTCTGCCGTTTTTCTCAAACTCACCTTCGACCACAAAAAAATCGGTATTGTGTTTTATGTTTTGGGTGGACACGGGATTAAAGTAGCTTTTCCCAAAACACAAGTGGTAAATTGCATCCAAAACATTGGTCTTTCCCACACCGTTATCGCCCACCAAACAATTGATCACAGGGTCGAAATCCAGTGTTTTGGAATCAAAATTTTTGTAATTGACTAAAGATAAATGTCTTAAAAACATAAAAAAATAGAGAAACAATTCGGAATTAAAAGGTGGCCCCTTAAAAAAGGGAATTCAAAAATAACGAATAAATTACCTTTTGGTTTTGGATAAAAACTTTATTTTTGCGCGACCAATTAAATGATGGATGGCAACATACAAGAAGAGAGGCTTTAAGCCAAAAAATAAGGAAGAGGAAGCTCAGATAGAAGAACACGACAGCACAACGGCCGAAGTTTTTAATACTTTGGACGAGAGCGCTTCCAAAACCGAAGCATGGGTTCAAAAGAACCAAAACTATATTTTGGGCGTAATTGGCGTAATTGCGGTGGGAGTTTTGGCCTACTTGGGTTACCATCAATTTATCCAGAACCCAAAAGAAGCGTCAGCAGCGAACGAGCTTTTTTATCCACAACAATATTTTGACCAAGCTTTGGCAAGTGAAACCGAGAAAGATTCATTGTTCACCCTTGCACTGAACGGAGCACAAGGTAAATATGGTTTTTTGGATATTATCGAAGAGTATAGTGGTACCAAGGCCGCCAATCTTGCCAAATATTCGGCGGGCATGACCTACCTTAACCTTAAACAGTACGATCAAGCGGTTGCTCAATTGGAAGGTTTCTCTTCTGATGATGATATTATGGGCGCCATGGCCAAAGGGGGTATTGGAGATGCTTTTTCCCAGTTGAACCAGCAAGAAGACGCTTTGGATTATTACGAAAAAGCCATTGCACATAGCGATAACGAATTTACAGCACCAAGATTTTTGCACAAAGCCGGTATTGTTGCATTGGACTTGGGGGACAAAAGCAAAGCTTTGGAATATTTTGAGCGCATTAAAGAAGAATACCCGAACTCTCAAGAAGCCAATAACGTGGATGCCCTGATTGGATTGGCACAAAACTAAACCATGGCCACAGAGAACAAAAACTTGTCCGTTTACGATAAAAATAAAATCCCAAACGCGAAGGAACTTCGGTTTGGGATTGTTGTTTCTGAATGGAACGATGAAATTACCGAATCCCTTTACAAAGGGGCGGAAGAGGCTCTTTTGGATTGCGGTGCGCTTTCGGAAAATGTTATCCGTTGGAACGTACCCGGAAGTTTTGAGCTCACGTTCGGGTGCAAAAAAATGATCCAAACGGAAAAAGTGGATGCTATAGTTGCCATAGGTAGTGTTATCCGGGGAGAAACCAGTCATTTCGACTTTGTTTGCAGTGCTACCGCCCAAGGGATCAAAGACTTGAACGTAACCTACGATGTTCCTGTGATTTTCTGCGTATTAACGGACGACAACATAGAGCAGTCCAGAGCTCGAAGTGGAGGAAAGCATGGGAACAAAGGGACCGAAGCTGCCATTGCCGCTATTCAGATGGCTGTTTTGGGCAAATAAATTCGCGCCGCTAGCACACTAATAACCTAAACATACAGGGTCTGTTAACATTTTTTGGGACTTACCGTCTACCCTTTTTTTCTAATTTGAGTACCTTTGAGATTACAGCGACAAGGATACCATGCGAAACCCTTTAAAACTTAGAAAAAACAAAAGCTTCGATTATACCCCTAGATATTACAAAGGGGAGGGGAATCCTTTTAAAATTGAGCACAGGTTGGATAAATTCCGGACTACGGCGCATTCTAACAAGGGCCTCAAGAATAAGTTTACCTCCGCAATGGACGATTTACAGAACGAAGGCGATAAGAATTTAAAGCTTCGATTTTGGGTCATTGTAGTCGTATTGGTGTTAGTGTTCCTGTTTATTATCGATTTTGACCTATCAATATTCCTAAACCCATAATGGCGGACATCATTAAACTTTTACCGGACCATGTTGCTAACCAAATAGCCGCAGGGGAGGTGGTTCAACGACCTGCCTCTGTTGTAAAGGAGCTTATGGAAAATGCCATTGATGCAGGGGCGACCGCGATAAAATTGATTATTAAGGACGGTGGTAAAACACTTATTCAAGTAGTGGATAACGGCGTGGGAATGACCGAAACCGACGCTCGATTGTCCTTTGAGCGGCATGCAACTTCCAAAATATCCTCGGCCCAGGACTTGTTCAATTTGCAGACCAAAGGGTTTCGGGGCGAAGCCTTGGCATCCATAGCGGCAATTGCACATGTGGATATGCAAACAAGGACCAATGTCAACGAAATCGGGACACAAATAAAAATTGAAGGCAGTAAAATAGTGTCCCAAGATGTGGTCGCGACTCCAAAGGGAACCTCTATTTCCGTTAAAAACCTGTTTTTTAATATTCCCGCCAGGCGTAATTTTTTAAAATCCAACCAGGTCGAGCTCCGGCATATAACGGATGAATTCCAACGTGTGGCCATGGTTCATCCGAATATCGAGTTCCATTTTTATAATAATGGTTCGGAAATCTTTAATCTTCCCATTACAAAGCCCCGACAACGTATAGTGCATATTTTTGGCAGTAAAATGGAAAATCGATTAGTGCCAGTAAACGAGGAGACCGAAGTGGTTAAAGTTTCCGGCTTTATCTGTAAGCCCGAATTTGCCAAAAAAAGTAGGGGGGAACAGTTCTTTTTTGCCAACAACCGATTTATTAAGAGCCCTTATTTGCACCATGCCGTAGTGGCAGCTTTCGAAGGTTTGATCAAATCCGACACTTATCCCGGCTACTTTTTGTATTTGGATGTTGATCCATCTTCTATCGACATCAACATACACCCCACTAAAACAGAGGTAAAGTTTGATGATGAGAATACGCTGTATGCCATTTTACGGTCTACCATTAAGCATAGCTTAGGGCAATTTAATGTGGCACCAGTTTTGGATTTTGATCACGACCCAAACTTGGATACCCCTTATTCCTACAAAGAAAAGGGCGCTATAATCCCAAAAGTAACCGTGGATGCCGCATTTAATCCTTTTGAAGAAACTGCGACACAAAGAAGTAATGGGGGCGGAAGTTTTCGAAAACAGAGTGCCAAAGGTTGGGAAGACCTCTACGAAGGGCTTGGTCATCAGAGCGATCAAAATACCTTTAGCAGTATTGTGATCGAATCCGAAAGTGAAGAACAGGGAACCTTATATTCCGGTGAAGAGGTTGAGGAGCATTTGGCCAGCACCTTTCAATTGAGAAGGAAATATGTAGTGAGCACGGTGAAATCGGGGATGCTGGTAATTCATCAAAATAGAGCGCACGAGCGTGTTCTTTTTGAAAAGTTTTTAGGCGAGATCACGGTAAAAGAAGGTGTAAGCCAACAATTGTTGTTTCCATTGGAACTAACGTTCAATCAACAAGAATTAACGGTGCTCAAAGAAATTCATGAAAGCCTGACAAACATTGGTTTTGCTTTTCAAAGTTTGGACGAGGAAACTGTAAAAGTGACAGGCGTGCCCATGATGGTTCCCGAAAGTGGAATTGGCACGGTATTGGACCGTTTGATTGCGGATTATACGGAAGGTTTTGCTGATGGTTCCATTTCGCAGGCAGAGATGTTGGCCAAGGCACTGAGCAGGAACTTGGCCGTTAAAACAGGGAATGTTTTGGACCAAGAATCGCAATTAATGTTGGTGAACAATCTTTTTGCATGCAAGGAACCAACTTTGAGTCCTTTTCAAAAAATAACATATACCATTATCTCCGAAGGGGATATTGATAAAAAATTCAATTAGATGGGTAGACTTACCGAAGCAGTAAAACATATTTTGATCATTAACGTGATCATGTTTTTTGCTACATCCTTATATGGGGACCAAATGTACCAATGGATGTCGCTCTGGTTTCCAAAAAATCCAAATTTTGAATGGTGGCAAGTGGTTACCCATATGTTTATGCACGGTAACCTAATGCATATTTTGTTCAATATGTATGCCCTGTGGGCCTTTGGAACGCCCCTGGAGCAGATATGGGGAAAAAGCAAGTTTCTCTTTTTCTACTTTTCGGCCGGTTTGGGATCGGCAGCATTGCATACAGGTGTCAATTACTACCTTTTTACCGAAGGAATGATTGCTTTGGAAGGTGCAGGTATTGCCAGAGCTCAGATTTTGGATATTTTGGCCAATGGTCAATATAGCCCTAGTTGGTACGATATTGCAGGGAAGAGTACCATTGATAGCATGTTAACGGCCTTTAATACCCCAGCAGTGGGTGCATCCGGGGCAATTTATGGTATTTTGGTGGCCTTTGCCTTTATGTATTCGGAGGCCAAACTGATGCTCATTTTTTTGCCCGTGCCGATAAAGGCAAAATATTTTGTTCCGATATTGATCGCTGTGGACTTGATTTTTGGTATTGGCAATGTGAACACCGGAGTGGCCCATTTCGCCCATATCGGTGGAGCATTGATAGGATTTTTAATGATGTGGTACTGGAAAAAGAACCAATTTAACAATAATCGTTGGGATTGATTTATGATGAACGGAGGACTTAGATATCAGTTCGCTAGACTGAACATAGCAGAAAAACTGATTGCCATCAACATACTTATTTTTATTGTTGATGGACTTTCGGGAGCATTGTTCGGCAAAACGTTTTCGCACTGGTTTCATTTGCCCAAGGATTTTTTTGAGTTTTTGGTGCAACCCTGGTCCTTGGTGACCTACTCTTTTTTTCATGCCGGCTTGGGACATATTTTTTGGAATATGATCGTGCTATATTTTGCCAGCAGAATATTTCTGAATCTTTTTGATGCACAAAGATTTATCAATGTGTATTTTTTAGGGTTAATGTTGGGCGGCATGCTATTTCTATTAAGCTACAACGTTTTTCCGACCTTGATCAACTCCAACACGGCTTTGATCGGTGCCTCCGCCGGTGTGAACGCTGTTTTGATCTTTGTGTGCGCCTATTTGCCCAACCAGGAGGTTCGTCTAATTTTCTTTAATATCAAATTATGGTATATCGGAGCGGCTTTGGTGATCAAGGATTTGGTGCTGATCGGAATGGGAGAGAATATTGGCGGGGGAATGGCCCACTTGGGCGGTGCATTTTTAGGCTATATGTATGCACGACAGTTATATAAAGGTAATGATATTGGTGCTGGTTTTTCCAAATTTAGACAGTCTATCATGGACCTTTTTAAGCCAAAAGAAAAAAAGGCTCCGTTAAAAACGGTCTACAAGAAAAAATCGGCGTCTCAGAATTCGGAGGCATACAATAAACAAGCTAAACAACGGAAAATTGATACGATTTTGGATAAAATCAGTAAATCGGGTTATGAGAGCCTATCCAAAGAAGAAAAGGATTTTTTGTTTAAAGCCGGTAAAGAGGATTAAATTGTGAAAAAATCGGCCTCCATATTAGTCAAGGCGGTTTTTTCGGTCAACTTACTTGTTGCACTGTTGCTAATAATCACTGGAGTTATATCTTTTGTGCCTTTTAAGCTTGTCTCGCCAATTGCTGTATTAAGTTTGTTCGTGCCCTTTCTTTTTATATTTAATACATTCTTCCTTTTTTTATGGCTGTTGAGGTTAAATAAGCGGTTTTGGCTTTCCGCAATAGCTATATTGGTGAGTTATGTTTTGCTAGGTCCCTTTTATGGTTTTGAAGACTCCGATCAAATTGAAGAAAAACCGTCTGACTTAAAGGTCATGTCATATAATGCTTGGGGATTCAACAAGAATGGGTGGATAAAAAAGCCAGGGATAGGAGATAGTATTGTAGAGTTTATAACAACACAAAACCCTGATATTGTATGTGTACAGGAGCACAATAGAATACGCCATCGACAATTAACGCAGTACGCCTATCGTAGTGAGACTCCTTACTCAGAACCAAGAACTATACAGGCTATATTTTCTAAATACCCGATCGTAAACAATGGCTCCTTAAATCTGCCTGGAACCATAAACAACATTATTTATGCAGATATTGCGTTGAACAACGATACTGTGAGGGTTTATAATGTGCATTTACAGTCTTTTAGTATAGTACCCAGCGCAGATAATTTTTCCGATGGGGAAAAGTCTGAGCGTACCTACCATAGATTGGTCGATACATTCTCAAAACAATTGGAACAAGCTAAAATATTTGAAGAACATTTGAGAAAAAGTCCTTACGTCAATATTTTATGCGGGGATTTTAATAATACACAGTTTTCCAACGTCTATAAAATAGTGAAAGGAAATCTTCAGGATTCTTTCTTGGAAAGCGGAAGTGGTTTTGGTCGGACCTACGATTTATGGAAACTCCCACTGCGTATCGATTATATATTGGCAGACCCTGATTTTGAGGTTATTTCACATCAAAATTTTGATGTGAAATTATCCGATCACTATCCGGTTATGGCCACCTTGCGGTTAAAGCCTTCACATGAGTAGGCAATCTGCTATATCAGCAATAATATGAAGGAGCAGGGCAAGGCCCACGAGTCTGGTCGGTTTAAAAAAAGGCAAAAGGCTGTATACCAAAATGGCCCAAACACTATGTAACGGGTGGAACCCTATGCTGCAACGATCGGGGTCAAAAAGAGGGGTGGCCAACAAGTGGTCCAAATCGATTATAATACCGGCCAAAAGTATTAAAGCAACCTTTATTTTATTGTCTTTAAAAAAATAAAGAGCAATAAGGATTGGGACCAAAAAATGTATTCCGTAGTGGATAATGTGCCTAAGCATGTGGGTTAAGATCTAAAGGGAAGCTTTTTAGATAACTCAGGGTATTGGTACCTTCGTTGAACAAAAGGTCCAGCACACTCAAATTGGGGATAAAATTATGGCGTTCCTCAAATACTTGTGTGTATGTTTCCATCTCCCATACCTGTTCTTTTTTGGCATTGACCAAAAAACGGGCATCTATTAGGTTTTTAGGCGCCGTTTGGTATCGATCTGTTGTTTCGTTCGGCACTTTGATTCCGATACAGTCCGCAATACAAGAAATCGTCTTTTGGTTGAAACGGAAAAGTGATTCGTCGGGTCCGGTAAAGAGTGTTTTTAGGTCATCTTCATAAAACTCGAAAAAGGGAGAGGTCCGATAGGCTGTCTCCAAGGTGCGCCAATGCTCCTTTTTCCAATTGTAGCTGTTTTCCATAACAACATCGGCATATTTTTGACGCCCTTCTTTACCCCCAACGTGTTTAATTGGGATATTGAGCATGTGTTTGCCCTTGTCCGTGGAAATATAGCAGCGATTTCTATACGTCTGTTTTTGAAAATTGTCGTGCGCTTCCCAAACAACTTCATATTGAGCAATAGCTGCAAAGGTGGCAATACTCGGAAAATAAGACGGGTGCAACAGAATTTTCAAGGAACAACAATATTAAATATTAGCTATGCTTTTTTCTTCTTTTTCTTTCTAAAGAAATCAAATACGAACCAACCTGCCAAAAGGGCAATAAAGTACCAAAAATAGGATACGGGTTCTCCACTACCTCCAACTGTGGTAAATACTCGCTCCCAGCGAATCCTCCAATTGGAAATACCTTGCCTAAAGTTATCAAAGCTCATCCAAAGGAATACGGGTTTGCCAACAATATGGTCTTCGGGCACATACCCCCAAGTCCTGCTGTCTTCGGAGTGGTCGCGATTGTCGCCCATCATCCAATAATAATCTTGCTTAAAGGTGTAGCTATCGGCTTCCTCGCCATTGATCAATACTTTGTTGCCGGTAACCTTGACATCGTTGTGTTCATAATCGCGAATAATTTTTTTGTACAACGGAATGGTTTTGGAATTGATTTCTACCGTTGTACCGGCCTTGGGTATGTAAATTGGTCCAAAATTGTCGTTGTTCCAAGGATATAAATTAGGCTTTTGCGGAAATGTATTGCCACCGTACATGCCCTTAGGGTCGTTTGTTTGAACAACAGAATCAATGGCGGGATTGTTTCTTAACTCAGTAACCATGTCACTGGTTAAATTCGCCATACGTGAGCGTGGTTTTTGTTCCGACAGCGAAATCCTAAATTGCCGGATAACCTCTGTGGGTATCCCATTCTCGCTTGTGTAAAGTTCTATTTTTCCATCGTTACCTGTTTTTGCCCCGGATACGTATGGTACAAGTGCATTGTACTGTGCTTCGTTGAGGTTGGTGGCAATGTATGTTCGTAGGTAATCGGAGGCATCTACCTCTTCCAAATATCTACTGGACACCCCATTTTTGGCATAAACATCATAAACGTACATAGGTTTTGCCCTGTCCGATAACTGTAATTGCTCTCCGTTAATGTAAACATACCCGCCAATTACCTCTAACGAATCACCTGGTGTTCCAACACATCGTTTTACATAGTTGGATTTTTTATCGATGGGTTTTATAACTGCCTTTTGAGCTTTAAAGAATTGGTACAGGGTGTCCGCGGGCAAACTGAAAACCACAATATCGTTCTTCTTGACCTTTTCAAAACCGGGCAATCGCATGTAGGGCAATTGCAGTTTGTTTATCCAAGAGGTTTTGTGGGTTTCTGGATTTACATCCGCCAAATACGATCTGGTTTTTAGCACTGGCAGCGTATCGTGTACCATGGGTGCGGCCAGCGTGGTCATGGGTACTCTTGCGCCGTAATGAAACTTACTTACAAATAAGAAATCTCCCACTCGCAAAGTACGTTCCAAAGACCCTGTTGGAATTACGTATGGTTGTATAAAATAGGTGTGCACAAATGTGGCGGCAACTATAGCAAAAACTATAGAGCTTACCCACTCGCCCAAACCTGTTTTTGGCTTTAAACTACGGTCTTTAATGTATTCCACATCTTCAGCATAGTTGATGTAATAGATGTAAAAGCCTAAGGTCAGAATTACCAACCAGGTATCCACCAACGTGTTTTTTCCAAAACTTCTAATGGTTTCGACCCACACTACAGGGAACATCAATAAATTGATTATAGGGATGAACAATAATAAAACCCACCACCATGGCCTATTTATTATTTTCATCAACACTATACCGTTATAAATTGGAATGGCCGCTTCCCAAGGTTTTCTACCTGCTTTAACATATAGTTTCCAAGTTCCCAAAAAATGGATGACCTGAATGATCAGGATAAAAATGATCCACTGTGTACCGTCCATATTAAAATATTTCTTTGTTAGACCTTTGGTCTATATTCTTGTTACGTTTTTTAGCTTAGGTTTAACACATCCCTCATGGTAAAAACGCCCTTTTTTCCTTGAATCCATTCCGAGGCAATAACCGCACCCAGTGCAAAACCTTCCCTATTGTGCGCTTCGTGCTTTATTTGGATGTTGTCCACTGCACTACCGTAGTTTACGGTGTGGGTGCCGGGTACCGTACCTTCCCGAATCGATTTTATGGGAACAATATGGTCTCCGGATTCATTTAATTTCCATTTGTCGTAAGTTGAATTTGAAATAATCCCCTCTGCAAGAGTAATTGCCGTGCCACTAGGGGCGTCCAACTTTTGGGTATGATGGATCTCTTCCATGGAAACCCTGTACTGGTCTAATCCGGCCATCATTTGGGCCAGTTTCTTGTTAAGTTCAAAAAAAATATTGACTCCCAAACTAAAATTGGAAGCATAGATAAAGGCGCTCTGGTTGGCATTGCAAATCTCGATGGCATCTTCGTATTTTTCCAACCAACCTGTTGTGCCACTAATTACGGGAACTTTGTGCTTAAAACAACGGGTTATGTTCTCAAAAGCTGCTTCCGGGGTGCTAAAATCTATAGCAACATCGAATGCGGAATAATCAACTTCCTGCGAGCTATCGTTTATTTTTGCGGTTATGGTATGACCTCTATCCTGAGCAATTTGCTCGATTTTTTTTCCCATTTTACCATATCCGAACAGACCAATATTCATCAAACTAAAATTTTATGACCATAGCCATTCCATAGTTTGGCTTATTGGTAAAAGGATTAATTTCTATGTAGGGGTTAAAATCCACTGCAAGGTCATCGCTTACATTGTATTGTTTAAGGTGGGAATCCACATTGGCATCGATAATATTAAGGGCGTATAGTGCAATGCTGATCACCAAGGCCAAATCCCTGTCTCTTTGGCTACTTTCCTGAGCTTCTTGCAATGCTTCGTCAGAAATGATGGGGGTTCCATCTTCTCTGGAGAACTCATCATCGGTGAAGCCGGCAAGTCTTCTTTTAAAGGCATTTCTTGCCCTGCGATATTCTGTATTATTGAAGGAATACACATAGATACTGGTTCCCAGAGCTCCCCAGACTATTGGAGCTTTCCAATACCGTTTGTTGTATATCTGCCCCAAACCTGGAAGAATGGCAGAATAGAATGCGGCTTTACTGGGTGCCAATGGGTTGATGTTCTCTTTTTTTGTAACTTCTTCAAAAGTAACACCTTCTCCCTCCATTTTTTGGGTAAGGGAATCGGTATCTTGAGTTTTTTTCGTCCGTTCAGTTTTTTCTTCTTCTTGAGAAAAGCTGGACTGAAACATCAAAAAGGCAAAGAGCAATAAAAGGAGGTTTTTATTCACCTGTCAATAATTTTTTGATGCGCTGGAATTCTTCTTCGGAATGAAATGGTATCACAATCTTTCCTTTTCCGTTCTTCGAGGCGGTGATATCCACTTTGGTGGCCAACCGGTTCTTGATGGAATCCAAACTTTCGGAAACAAACCCGGGTACGTTCTGCGAACTTTTTTTGCTCTCGGATGCAGCGGCTTTTGGGTTTTTGTGCGATTTAACCAATTGTTCCGTAGCTCTAACGGAAAGGCCGTCCGATACAATTTTTTCGTAGATCGCTATCTGTTCCTTTTTCTTGTCGATATTGATCAATGCCCTACCATGCCCCATGCTTATAAACCCATCTCTCATACCCGTTTGGATAATGGGGTCGAGTTTTAACAATCGTAGATAGTTGGTAATGGTGGAACGTTTTTTGCCCACACGATCGCTCAATTTTTCTTGGGTGATTTCTATTTCATCAATCAACCTTTGGTAGGAGAGCGCGATTTCGATAGGGTCAAGATCCTGCCTTTGGATGTTTTCCACCAAGGCCATCTCTAAGGATTCCTGATCGTTGGCGATGCGGATGTAGGCGGGAATAGTTTCCAATCCTACCAATTTTGAAGCACGGAACCTACGTTCCCCGGAAACCAGTTGGAACTTGTTAAAGTCCAGTTTTCTAACGGTTATGGGTTGTATAATGCCCAACTCACGTATGGAACTGGCCAGTTCTTCGAGTGCTTCGTCGTTAAAATTGGAACGAGGTTGAAAAGGGTTTACTTCTATGGAATTTACATCCAGTTCCACTACATTGCCGATTACCTGATCCGCATTTTTGTCCGACACGGACTTAATATCGTTGTCCGGGTCTTTTAAAAGGGCGGACAGGCCTCTTCCCAAAGCCTGTTTTTTTGTTGCTTTCGCCATTTAAACTTTCTCCTTGTTTTTTTTCAAAATTTCGTTGGCCAAGTTAAGGTAATTGGACGCTCCTTTGCTACTGGCGTCATATTTTATGATGCTCTCCCCGTAACTTGGAGCTTCACTGAGCCTAACGTTTCTTTGGATAATGGTATCGAAGACCATATCCGCAAAGTGTTTTTTTACTTCTTCAACAACTTGGTTGGACAGTCGTAACCTGGAATCGTACATGGTCAAGAGCATGCCCTCGATGTCCAAATCGTTGTTGTGTATTTTTTGGACGCTCTTTACTGTGTTCAATAGTTTGCCAAGACCTTCCAAGGCAAAATACTCACATTGTATAGGAATCATTACGGAGTCTGCAGCCGTAAGTGCGTTCAAGGTCAATAGGCCTAGTGAGGGGGCGCAATCAATCAATACAAAATCGTACTTATCGCCCAGATTTTTCAAGGCTTCTTTGAGCATGTATTCCCGATTGTCCTTGTCCACCAATTCGATCTCGATGGCAACCAAATCAATATGTGCAGGTACCAAATCTACATTCGGGGAATCTGTAGGTATGGTCACTTCTTCAACACTCATGGTGTGTTCCAAAAGCTGATAGGTTCCTTTTTCTACAGAATCCACGTCAACACCTAAACCAGATGTTGCATTGGCTTGGGGGTCGGCATCAATAAGTAATACCTTTTTTTCCAATACACCAAGGGAGGCCGCAAGGTTTACCGTAGTGGTAGTTTTGCCTACACCACCCTTTTGGTTTGCAATTGCAATAATCTTGCCCATTTCATAGTAAGTTAGGGGCTAAAAATACGATTATTTAGGATGCAATAAAATGTAATTTGTTAACAGTGGGTGAATAAACCCGGTATTCTGCGTTAAAGTACGTTAAACTTGTGATTGGTAGAGTCTTAAAGTTTTAGTCCATTAAAATATTCAGCATCTCTGTGGCGGCATCGGCTATTTTGGTCCCTGGACCAAAAACGGCAACGGCACCATTTGTCAATAAATGGTCGTAATCTTGCTTTGGGATCACTCCCCCCACGATTACCATAATATCCTCACGCCCATATTTTCTCAATTCCTTTACTACCTCTGGAACCAAGGTCTTGTGTCCTCCGGCCAAGGAAGAAATTCCTAAGATATGCACATCGTTTTCTACGGCTTGTTTGGCTACTTCGGCCGGGGTTTGGAACAATGGTCCTATATCTACATCAAAACCAAGGTCGGCATATCCTGTGGCAACGACTTTGGCTCCACGGTCGTGACCGTCTTGACCCATTTTTGCAACCATAATACGAGGTCTCCGGCCTTCTTGTTCAGCAAAGCTGTCTGCCAGTTTTCGAGCCTTCTCAAAGCTCGCGTCGTTTTTAATTTCTTTGGAATACACTCCGGTAAAAGATTGAATTTTTGCTCTGTATCGTCCAAATGCACTCTCCATGGCATCGCTAATTTCGCCGAGGGTTGCACGTAATTTGGCTGCTTCTACTGCTAAAGCTAGCAAATTTCCACGGTCCGAATCGTTCTTAGTAGCTTTTTTCGATGCAATTCGAATTGCATCGAGCGCTTTTTCTACAGCTTTTGAGTCCCTTTTGTTTCGAATTTCGTCAAGACGCGCCATTTGTTGTTTTCTCACCTTGGCATTGTCCACCTCCAAAATTTGAAGGTCGTCCTCATTTTCCAAGCGGTATTTGTTCACTCCTACAATAACATCTTGTCCACTGTCGATACGAGCTTGTTTTTTGGCTGCGGCCTCTTCAATACGCATTTTTGGGATACCTTTTTCAATGGCTTTTGTCATGCCGCCCAATTTTTCTACTTCTTGGATCAATTCCCATGCGTTTTCGGCAATTTCTTGGGTGAGTTGTTCCACTTTATGGCTCCCGGCCCAAGGGTCAACGGTTTTAGTGATGTGTGTTTCTTGCTGAAGATATATTTGTGTGTTTCGAGCAATCCGTGCAGAAAAATCGGTTGGCAGTGCTATGGCTTCGTCCAAGGCATTTGTGTGAAGACTTTGTGTGCCCCCAAATGCTGCCGCCATGGCTTCGATCGTAGTTCTTGCGACATTGTTGAATGGATCTTGCTCCGTTAAGCTCCAGCCACTGGTCTGACTGTGTGTTCGGAGCATGGATGATTTTGGGTTGGTCGGGTTGAACTGTTCGACCAATTTGGCCCAGAGCATCCTACCTGCCCTCATTTTGGCAATTTCGGAGAAATGATTCATTCCGATCCCCCAGAAAAATGATAGGCGAGGAGCGAACTCATCAATTTTTAGTCCTGCCTTTATCCCGGTTCTAATATATTCTACTCCATCGGCCAAGGTGTAGGCCAATTCCATAGCAGCAGGAGCTCCTGCTTCGTGCATATGGTACCCGGAAATACTGATACTGTTGAATCGAGGCATATGTTTGCTGGTGAATTCAAAAATATCCGCCACAATCTGCATGGATGGCGAGGGAGGGTAAATGTATGTATTCCGAACCATGAATTCTTTCAAAATATCATTTTGGATGGTCCCGGAAAGTTGCTCCATGGACACTCCTTGCTCCAACCCTGCTACAATGTAAAAGGCCATAATGGGAATTACGGCCCCGTTCATGGTCATGGAAACCGACATTTTATCCAAAGGTATCCCGTTGAACAGGATTTTCATATCCTCGATAGAATCTATGGCAACTCCCGCTTTGCCCACATCGCCAACAACACGATCGTTGTCCGAATCATATCCACGGTGGGTGGGTAGGTCAAAAGCAACTGAAAGTCCTTTTTGTCCTGCCTCTAAATTCCTTCGGTAAAAGGCGTTGCTTTCCTCGGCTGTTGAAAACCCGGCATACTGGCGAATGGTCCATGGTCTGCGTACATACATTGTAGAGTAGGGGCCACGCAAGAAAGGGGCAATGCCCGCGGCAAAATTTTCGTGTCCGTTTTTTTGGGTCTCGACTGCACTCGACCTGACAGATAGTTCCAGATGTTGAAGGTCTTTTCTACTCATCGTTCAATCTTTTTTGTTCGGTGGCTTCGGCCAATCGTTTTTCAATAATGGGCTCGATAATGGTTTTGCGCGCTTTGGTTTTTACAAAGGGATAGAGTTCAAGGTCGTCTTTCATCCTATCTTGTGGGTTCTGGTATTTATTGGTGCCTAGGGAAACGATCTTTCCTGCATCAAATAGTTGCTGTTCTTTTTCGGCACTCTCCTTTATTTTTTGTTGGATGTTGCCCTTTTTTAAGTTTTCCAAAAAACCTCCGGATTTTTCAACCTGTTTAAAAAGTGAAAGAGCCTTTTCCGCCAATTGATGAGTTACCGATTCTATATAATAGGCACCGTCCGTGAATTGGGCTGCATCGGAGAAATACCCTTCTTCTTTTAAAAGTAGCAATTGGTTGCGGGCTATGCGTTCTCCAAATGCATTGTCCTTATGGTATATGGCATCGTATGCCGAATTGGAAACCGTGTCGGCGCCCCCCAAAACGGCGGACATGCTTTCGGATGTGGTCCGCAGCATGTTTACGTTGTAATCGTAGAGTGTTTTATTACGTTTGGAGGGTTGGGCCATAATATGGCACTCACCGGAAATTCCATATTCCGAAGCCAAGGAGTTCCAAAGCCACCGAAGTGCTTTTATTTTGGCTATTTCAAAAAAATAATTACTGCCCACCGCAACTTTAAATGTAATGGGGAGATGTGCCTCGATTTTTTTGGAATTGATAAAATGGTCGAGGTATTCGTTGGCATGGGCCAAGCCGTAGGCCAATTGCTGGACCATATTTGCTCCAGCATTTTGATAAAGCGATAGATCTACTCCTATTATGGAGATGTCCGAAGTGCCCAATGACACCAATTCGGTAAAAATATCGTGGTCTTTTTCCAAATTGTAGAACCAGTTGCCTTCTTTGGCCAAATTGCCGATAATGTCTATGTTCAGATAAGCCTTAGCCTTTTCTTTAGATAGGAGAGAGACTAGCTTTTTTGTAGGTTCCAGGGCTAAAAACTCGAAATTGAAATAAAGTACCACTCCGGTCTTGTCGATGCCCGATAGCAATTTTTCAAAATCGATGGATTCCTCTGGTATGGTAAATACAAGGCTCTCCACACCTTTTTTCAAAATTTCCAGAGCTTTGGAATTGGCTTTGATAGGGTCTGCGACATAAATGGCTTGCCCAATGTGCCATTTGTGGTCGCTGGGCATCGAATAGGAGTGAATGTCCTTTAGATCATCTTGGTTGTAAAATGGTTTTACATTGATGCCTTCCAAAGATTCCCAGACCAATGCTTCGTTGTAATCTGCGCCTTTAAGGTCTACCTGTATTTTTTGTTTCCATTCTTTGGTGGAGACTTCGGGAAATTCTTGAAATAAGTTAGTGTCGCTCATTTTTGTTTAGTCTTTAAGCTGTCTTCATATTCGATAAGGAATATTTCTTCGTTGTCCTTTTTCATAAAATATTTTTCTCGGGCCAACTTCTCCAATTCTTTATCGTCGGACATTTTTTTTAAGATTTCCTTGTCCTTCTCAATTTCAGTTTCCAGAAATTCTTTTTCTTTTTCGAGCTTGTCTATTTCATTTTCCAGCTCCAAATGGATCATCAAGGAATTGGTATCAAAAAAGGCCATCCAGATCACGAATATGGTCAATACCAAAATATAGGTATTGGTCATAATTTTGAACCACTTCTTTTTTTTCAATTCCTTTAACCCCATACCTATACAAGTTTATTGTTGATTATGGTTCTAACAATATCCACGGCTACGGTATTATAGTGGTTGTTCGGGATAATTATGTCCGCAAACTCCTTGGATGGTTCAATAAATTGAAGGTGCATGGGTTTAACAGCGGTTTGGTACCTTGTTAGAACCTTGTCCAAATCATGTCCCCGTTCGCGGGTGTCCCTTTGTAACCGCCTGATCAAACGTTCATCCGAATCGGCATGCACATAGATTTTAATGTCGAACATTTCCCTTAATTTGGGGTTGCTCAGAACTAAAATACCTTCCACGATCATTACTTTGCGGGGGTGTGTGGTAATGGTTTCCTTCATCCGGGTTTCTTCCACGAACGAATAAATGGGGGTTTCTATGGACTTTCCCTGTCTTAATAGTTCTATGTGCTCGATCAGCAGATCAAAATCTATGGAGTTGGGGTGGTCAAAATTTACCTTCGCTCTTTCTTCTTTGCTTAAATGGGAAAGATCGTTATAATAGGAATCTTGGGATATTATACCCACTTCATCTTGGGGCAATTGCTCCACGATCTGGTTTACAACCGTTGTTTTTCCGCACCCTGTGCCCCCTGCTATCCCTAAGATCAACATAGTTTAAAATTTGTCGTCAAAAATAAACAAATGATTTTGTTCCCAACTATCCCAGTATACTGCATAATTAATGATTACAATAAAAACAATTAATGATGATTGTCATAATTTATCCTGCTTATTAGGTATAGCTTTACATGGTTTTTTATTCATTAACCTTTATATTTATCAAGCTAACCAATGGAAACCTTTTTTATGGACAATATATACTCTGTTAAAGTAGGGGATGGCTTCGACTTTAAACTCTCCACCGACACTATATCTTCGTTAGATCTGATCAAAACCGGTAACGGCACCTTTCATTTATTAAAGGAGGGTAGGTCGTACCATGTAAAGATCTTGGAGACCGATTTTAACAATGGCGTTTATACCATTAGTGTCGATGGAAGCGAACATCGGGCCACCATACAAACTCCTCTGGACGAACTCATAGAAAAAATGGGCTTTGCCACCAATGGCGGTAAAAACATAGACTCCATTGCTGCCCCTATGCCGGGACTGATTTTGGATATTTTGGTAAAGGAAGGCCAAGAAGTATCCGAAGAGGACCAATTGGTAATTTTGGAAGCCATGAAAATGGAAAATATAATTACCTCACCACGTAATGGTGTGATAAAAAAAATTGGCGTGTCGCAAGGTGATGCCGTTGAAAAGAAACAATTGTTGATAGAATTTCAATAAAACATCATGAGAAAAATATTAGTGGCCAATCGTGGCGAAATTGCAGTTCGTGTAATGAGGACCGCAAAAAAAATGGGCATAAAGACCGTAGCTGTTTTCTCGGAAGTAGATCGCAATGCACCGCATGTCCAATTTGCGGATGAGGCGGTTTGTATTGGTGAGGCACCATCCAACCAATCGTATTTACGAGGTGACAAAATAATTGAGGTGGCCAGGAGCCTGAATGTGGATGGTATTCATCCGGGATACGGGTTTTTAAGCGAGAATGCCGATTTTGCCGAGGCTGTGGAAAAAAGCGGCATCACGTTTATTGGGCCAAAATCCAAGGCCATTCGAATAATGGGAAGCAAATTGGCCGCCAAGGAAGCGGTAAAGGCTTACGATATTCCTATGGTCCCCGGTATAGACGAAGCAATTTCCGATGTGGCAAAAGCCCACGAAATAGCCAATGAAGTAGGTTACCCTGTGTTGATCAAGGCCTCTGCTGGTGGTGGAGGAAAGGGAATGCGGATCGTTGAAAAAGAGGAAGATCTCGAATCCGGAATGCAACGTGCCATTAGTGAGGCTACTTCGGCCTTTGGAGATGGTTCCGTTTTTGTGGAAAAGTATGTTACATCTCCCCGGCATATCGAGGTTCAGGTTATGGCCGATACCCACGGAAACGTACTTCATTTTTTTGAAAGGGAATGTAGCGTACAACGTCGCCACCAAAAAGTGGTCGAAGAGGCACCATCGGCCATCCTAACTCCTGAACTGCGCAAAGAAATGGGGATTGCAGCTTGTAAAGTGGCAAAATCATGCGATTATATTGGGGCTGGCACAGTGGAGTTTTTAATGGACGCCGACCACAATTTTTACTTTCTGGAAATGAATACCCGTTTGCAAGTGGAGCACCCGGTCACCGAAATAATATCCGGAGTGGATTTGGTTGAGCTACAAATAAAAGTGGCCCGGGGAGAAGAACTGCCTATGAAACAGGAAGACTTGAAAATTCAAGGACATGCAGTGGAATTACGGGTATATGCGGAAGATCCCTTAAACGATTTTCTCCCTAGTGTAGGAAACTTGGAGACCTATCAATTGCCAGTGGGCGATGGCATTCGGGTGGACAATGGATTTAGGGAGGGCATGGACATACCTATTTACTATGACCCTATGTTATCCAAGCTCATTACTTATGGTAAAACTAGGGAAGAGGCCATTGAACTTATGCTCGAAGCAATTCAGAATTACAAAGTTAAAGGAGTGCAGACGACATTGCCCTTTGGAAGTTTTGTTTTTGCCCACGAAGCATTCCGATCAGGGAATTTTGATACCCATTTTGTAAAGAATTATTATTCTCCAGAGAAAATAAAGGATCAAATGGGCAACGAGGCCGAGATTGCCGCAATGGTTGCACTGCATCAATATCTGGAAGATAAAAAAATAGTACGATTACCTTCAAACTGAATCCTATGGATCCCAAAATAAAAGCATTACAAGAAAAAATTACCGAAGCCCATTTAGGGGGTGGCGAAAAACGGATTGAAAAACAACATCAAAAGAAAAAGCTTACCGCCCGAGAACGAATCCTTTATTTTTTAGACGAAGGTTCCTTTGAAGAAATGGGAATTTTGGTGACCCACCGTACCACCGATTTTGGTATGGACAAGGAAATGTATTACGGGGACGGCGTTGTAACCGGGTATGGAACGGTAAACGGAAGATTGGTTTATGTGTATGCACAGGACTTTACTGTTTTTGGTGGCGCATTGTCGGAAACACACGCCGAAAAAATATGTAAGATCATGGACCTGGCCATGAAGGTAGGCGCTCCAATTATTGGTTTAAATGATTCGGGAGGTGCTAGAATACAAGAGGGAGTTCGGTCCTTGGGAGGTTATGCCGATATTTTTTACCGAAATGTACAGGCATCCGGCGTAATTCCTCAAATTTCTGCTATCATGGGGCCTTGTGCAGGTGGTGCAGTGTATTCCCCCGCCATGACGGATTTTATTATAATGGTAGAGGAAACCAGTTATATGTTCGTAACGGGACCCAATGTGGTAAAAACGGTAACAAACGAAACCGTTACATCCGAGGAATTGGGCGGGGCAAGTACCCACGCGGTAAAATCGGGAGTGGCCCACAAAACCTCTACCAACGATGCAGCTTGTTTGGACGATATCCGAAAATTATTGGATTATCTTCCTCAAAACAATAAAGAAACCACGCCATTATTGCCCTATGAACTTGGGGATGAAACCAGAGAGGAGCTGATGGAGATCGTACCCGATAATCCCAACAAACCTTACGATATGCACGATGTGATCAATGGGATCATCGACGCAGACTCGTTTTACGAGATCCATAAGGATTATGCGGAAAACATAATTACCGGTTTTGCCCGGTTAGGAGGAAGAAGTATAGGTGTAATTGCCAATCAACCCATGTTCTTGGCCGGGGTACTTGGTGTAAAGAGTTCCAGGAAAGCGGCACGATTTACGAGATTCTGTGATTCCTTTAATATTCCTTTATTGGTGCTGGTGGACGTTCCCGGATTTTTGCCAGGAACTGATCAGGAATGGAGCGGAATTATAATGCATGGCGCTAAATTACTATATGCCTTAAGTGAAGCAACCGTGCCAAGAGTCACCGTAATTACACGCAAAGCCTATGGCGGTGCTTATGATGTAATGAACTCCAAACACATTGGTGCGGACTTTAACTATGCTTGGCCTTCTGCCGAAATTGCCGTAATGGGTGCGAAAGGTGCCAGTGAGATCATCTTTAGGCGTGAAATTGCAGCAGCCGAAGATCCAGAAGCCAAACTGAAGGAAAAGGAAACCGAATATGCCGACAAGTTCGCCAACCCGTACAGGGCGGCCAAACGCGGTTTTATTGATGAGGTAATCTTACCAAAGGATACCCGAAGTAAATTGTTGAAAACGTTTGCCATGTTGGAAAAAAAAGAAGTGCAGACCCCTTGGAAGAAGCACGGCAACATTCCGTTGTAGGTTAGTCCGGATTTAAGAGGTTTCAACTTTAAGGTTGGAAAATAATAATATTGAAGTAGTTATAAAGTGAATTGTTGGGTAAATTGATTTTTTACACCGAATCCTGAGCGAAACCGAGAGAAAATTCCAAGGATTGATTTTACTTATTTTTAACTACAACGTTATAAGTGTTTCCATAACATTAAACCTTTCTTAAAAGCTTTAGCGATCCATTGGGTATCACTAATTTTGCCGGATGCAAAAACAAAATCAAAAACCCAATTTTGAGTTTGTGGCCATGATGGCTGCTTTAATGTCCATCGTGGCCTTGGCCATAGATGCCATTTTGCCTGCCATTTCCAATATCGGAGAAGCTATTAATAGTACCGACCCAACGGATAACCAGTTATTGGTCACCATGATTTTCTTGGGTCTTGGTCTGGGACAATTATTTTTTGGCCCCATATCCGATAGTTTTGGGAGAAAACCGGTGGTTTATGTTGGTTTCGTAATATTTTTAGTGGCAAGTATTATTTGTTTATATGCGCCCTCGTTGGAAATTATGGTGGTCGGAAGAATTTTACAGGGTATTGGACTTTCCGCTCCAAGAACCATTTCCATCTCTATAATTCGGGATACCTACGAAGGAGACTACATGGCAAAAATTATGTCTTTTGTGGTTGCTTTCTTTATTCTGGTACCGGTCGTGGCTCCTGCCATTGGTAAGCTTATCTTGGATGCTGCCGGGTGGAAGGCCATCTTCTACGTTCAATTGGTATTTGTACTTATTGTTGCTATTTGGTTTTGGAAACGTCAAAAGGAAACTTTACATCCACAATATAAAATACCGTTCACTAAGCATGTGTTTATCGATGGTGTTCGCGAATTTATCAAACATAGGGAAACGGTTGCCTTTACATTGACATCGGGACTGGTGACCGGAGCATTTTTGGTGTATTTAAGTTCTGCCCAGCATATTTTTGAAGATCAATACGCACTCAAGGAAATGTTTCCATACATTTTTGCAGGATTGGCCATTTCCATAGGTCTTTCAACTTTTTTAAACGGAACTCTGGTTATGCGTTTTGGAATGCGGAAACTTTCGCTTATGGCCACTATAGCCTTTTGTGTTATTGCCATTTTGTATTCCATTTTGTTTTTGAACTCACCAAATCCCAGCATTTATATTTTGGTAGGGTTTCTTTCCATCCAGTTTTTCTGTCTTGGGTTTATGTGGGGAAATTTCCGATCCATTGCCATGGAGCCTATCGGTCACATTGCTGGTATCGGTGCTGCTATTAACGGATTTGTATCCACTCTACTGTCCATACCTATAGCCACTTTTATCGGTGAATTCGTAAAAGACACGGTTTGGCCTTTATTTGCCGGTCTGGCCATTTGCGGATTGTGCGCATTGACCATTTTTCTTTGGGTGAACAAACCTAAAAGAAAAAGGGTAGCTACGACTTAAACCTTTGCGGGCATGAATATTTCACCACTGCAAGAATCCTCCGTTGCACCGGTAACTGACTTTAACACGTTTGTTTTACCTTCTAGCCGTAAAACGCCCATTAAAGCAAAAACCAAGGCTTCCTTATAAGCGATCAAAGTTTTGCTAGGTACAACAACTTGGATTTCCCTGCCCAACTTTTCTTGAAGCGTTTCGATAAAGAAAGAGTTAAGTGCACCCCCTCCCGTAGCAAATAATTTGGTGTCAGTTTCGCTACTGTTCTTGTGCTGATGTACTGCATTTGCGATTTGTTCGCAATTATGGTGGATAAATGTGTGCAACAGGTCTTTATTGGAAGCTTTTGAGCTTTCTATTATTGGTAGAATCTCGGAGGAAAACCATTCAAAGCCCGTGGATTTGGGATTGGGCAGTTGGTAGTACTCCAAGTTGTTCAGTTTGTCCAGCATGGTCCGGTCCAGTTTTCCAGAACGTGCCAATTTTCCATCTTCGTCATAGGCCATACCCATTTTATGGGTAATAAAGTTCAAGGGCATATTGGCCAAACCAATATCATAGGCTATACGTTTACCGTCCTTTTTAAAAGAAATATTGCTGATGCCGCCCAAATTCAGACAAAAGTCATACTCATGGAACAAAAGCTCATCACCAATGGGTACCAAGGGAGCTCCTTGTCCCTTTAGGGACACATCTTTAGTTCTAAAGTCGCACACTACCTTTTTTCCGGAAGTGTTGGCCAATAGTTGACCATCGCCAAGTTGAAACGTAATCCCTTCTTCCGGTCTGTGATGGGAAGTATGTCCATGACTTGCAATAAAATCCACATCTCCTTTCAAGTTTTCTATAAACTCCTTGGTCTTTTGCCCTAAAAAAATTCCATAATCTTTGTGCAATTGATCGTGGTCTTCTTCGGAAAGGTGGATGGCGTTTTTAAGATGTTCCCGCATTTTGTCGGAATAATCTATTTCTGCGGTTTCTTTAATGGAAAAATTCCATTTTCCGGCCTCTTCCCAAATATGACAATAGGCAATATCGAGACCGTCCAAAGAAGTACCGGACATTAGTCCCAAGACTTTATACGTGTTCATATCTTACTTATTTTTATGATTAAAGAAATCGGCTTGTGTTCATTATTCAAGATTTCTTTAAAACTAAATTTACTCTGCTCAACCATATTTAATACCTCGATCCAATCTTCCATGGTCCGAGCATACCAAGAATGTCCGTCGGTAAAGTTGCCCGGCAGGCCTTTCCAAGAATCGGAGAGCCATTGACTTTGATATGGTAGACCGTTTTCAATCAAAAAATAGGGGTGCAAAGTCTGAATCACAATGGTGCCGTTTGCTTTTAATTGCTTTAAAGTATTGGAAAACAATTCTTGTGTTCCATCTTTTAGATACAGGCAAAAATTGAAGACTGCAACATCAAAAGGTGCATTTGGAATTGCTTTTCCGTCAATAATATCCTCAAAAGTGAACACTTCAAAAGATTGGTCACCTTGTTTTTTTGCTTGCTCGATTAAGCCTGGTATTGCATCTACTCCTGTAATTTTCCAACCCAAGGCGTGCATTTCCCGCGATAACCAACCTTCTCCGCAGCCAATGTCCGCCAAGGAGTCACCATCCAAAGATTTTAGTGTGTCGAGAATGGCCGTATTCGTATATTTTCTTGATGGAATGGCGTTGTTTTGAATAATTTTTACCCATTCTTCTGCATTTTTATGCCAAGATTTTTTGATTTCATCACTCATAGCTGGAATGTTTTCAATTGAATGGGAAGCGATCCTTTAGCTTCTATTTTTCCTAAAAAGTGTTCAACGGCAACTTCTTGGAATTCTGGAAAATCCTGATAGATCAATGCTACATTGGAATTCGCTGCCAATTGTAAAATATCGAGCACGTAAGGGTTGCCAAAAAGGTAGATCAAGATGTTTTTTTCTTGAATCAGTCTATGGATCAACGCCAATGTCTTCTTATCAAACCCAAAAAAATCTTTAGGTTTTACAGCGGGTGGAAATATACTCAGCAAGGCATTTTTTTTATCCGATGCCAATGCAGTATCCAAATCTATGGCTTGTATTCCCGAATGTGCCGCTATCTGTTCCGCAAAGTGGTTCCTTTTTCCAGAACTTATAGAAACATTCAAGAAGTTGGAGGATTTGATTTTTTCTGCCAGGAGCGGATTGCCATAAAGCTCCGTAATGGTATTTTGGGCGATTTCTTTGTTTAATTGGACAGTATCCCCATTTGAAGTTTGCACAGCGGTATTTGGGGCGAAAACTTTCTGTTTTAATGCCCAAACCCTTTCAAAGCTTTGTTCTATTTGTTTTATAGTTGAATTATTTATGATTCTTGTAATGCCTTCCGCCACATTTTCGGTAAAGCATAGTACATCCATACCAGCAGAAAACGCAGCCGCTTCCAACGCCCCTTTTTCAACGAACTTATTGGATACGGCATGCATATTTAGTGCATCGGAAATTACTACGCCATTAAAACCCAACTCTTTTCGGAGTAGCTCAGAAATAATCTTTGATGATGTAGTGGATGGGTGATCGGAATCTATCTGTGGCAAGAGCAAATGCCCGACCATAACGGAGTCGACCCCTTTATCTATCAGTTTTTTAAAAGGATATAGTTCATTCTTCAATAGATCATCCAAGGGTTTATCGATAACAGGCAGTCCCAAATGGGAGTCGGTGGCCGTATCGCCATGCCCGGGAAAGTGTTTAATGGAGTTAAGAGTCCCACTTTCCGACATTCCCTTTAGAAATGCTTCTGCCTTGGAGAGTACACTATCCCTATCGTCCCCGAAAGACCGATACCCAATAACAGGATTTTCCGGATTGTTGTTGATATCGACCACGGGGGCCAAATTCCATTGGATGCCTGCATGTTTACAATCTTTCCCGATGGCTTCTCCCACTTTATGAATAAGTTCGTTGTTATTGTTCAGGGCGCCCAATGTGATCGCATAAGGAAATTGTGGTGTGTTCTCGATGCGCATGGCAAGTCCCCATTCAGCATCGATGGCTATGATGAGCGGAATTTGAGCGGCTTTTTGGTATCGGTTTATAAGCTCCAATAGCCGATCATAGCTTTTTTCGTTGTGAACCACTTTTTTCTTGCCTTCGAAGTTGGTTGCGGCACTGGCCCTACTGTGGAAAAAACAAATGGATCCTACATGGTGATCCTTGATCAATTTTTCCATTTTTTGAACCTCTTCCTCGGTATCGTTGATGAATACGGCAGGCATAAATAATTGCCCTACCTTCTGTTGTAAAGAAAGTTGTTCAGAGGTAAGTGTGTATGTTCTATGGGTATCAATCATTTGAATCGGTAGTTTTTTTGCCGTAATCGGCAGGGTATTTTAAATAACGAAGCACAATAAAAGCCGGCAAGGCGGCAATTACCACCCATATAAAGAAGCCATCATAACCCAACCATTCTTGTATGTAGCCACTTAGCATTCCGGGCAGCATCATTCCAAGAGCCATAAAACCGGTCGCTATGGCATAGTGCGATGTTTTCGAAGCTCCTTCTGCCACATAGATGAGGTACATCATAAATGCTGCAAAACCGAAACCATAACCAAATTGTTCTATGATTACGGTGCCCACCACTGCGTAAATACTGGTCGTTTGTGTAACGGCCAACAGTGCATACAGCGCGTTGGGCAAATTTAGTGCGAGCAGCATGGGAAGCATCCATTTTTTTAGGCCATCCCGAGATATTAAAATACCGCCCAAAATGCCGCCAAGTGATAGCATAATTACGCCTACGGTGCCATAAATGGTGCCCACGGCTTCGGTGGAATAGGCCAATCCGCCCATTTCCAGTCCGTCCAGTAGGAAAGGGGAGGCCATCTTAACTAATTGGGATTCCCCCAAGCGATACGTTAGGATAAACAGCAATGCTACCCCGATTTGATGTTTTCTAAAAAAGGTGGCGAATACTTCGAAAAATCCAGCAGGTTTTTCATCCGATCGCGAGGCAGGCTCTTCAAATTTTGGTGCGGTAAAAAAGTTGGATATGGTCAAAGCGATCATTAAAACAGCAGCGCAGATCATTGTAATAGACCATGCTTTGGTATTGTCCCCGTATTTATTTTCCAGAAAACCGGCAAAGATTACCAAAAGTCCTTGTCCGGTAACCATGGCCAAACGGTAAAAAGTGCTGCGAAGTCCTATAAAAAACGACTGTTTTTTCTGTGTAAGGCCGATCATATAATACCCATCGGAGGCAATGTCGTTTGTGGCCGATGCAAAAGCAGCCATCCAAAAAAATGCTAAGGTGATAATAAAGAACGAGTTGGACGGTAGAAAAAGTCCGATTCCCAAAAATGCCAACGAAATAATCAATTGCATGGCCAAGAACCACTTTCGTTTGGTACCGTTAATGTCCACCAAGGGGCTCCATAATGGTTTTATTACCCATGGCAGATATAACCAACTTGTGTACAGGCCGATTTCTGCATTTCCAATGCCCAATCGTTTGTACATAATTACTGAAACGGTTACCACTAGAATGTATGGGATTCCCTGAGTGAAATATAAAAAAGGAATCCACAACCAAGCGTTTTTATCTTTTGGAGCTACATTCATTTAGGCTGTTTTAATAGATTTTGATAAATACTTTTTTCCGACTTTTCTATGATCTTGGCGCCTACGGCCTGTTCATAATAGCCGGCAGGGCCGACCCCTCCAATAATTGCATAGGTGTATCCCATATTTTTGAGGGCCATAAGTGCCTTTATCAGTAATATTTTACCAATGCCTTTACCTCTTTGGTCGGTTAGGACACCGGTAGGGCCAAAAAAATTCTTGGCGGTACTTTCAAAACAAGCGAAACCTAAAATTTCCTGTCCACGCTGAGCAATAAAGCAGTTTACGGGCTTGGAGGCAAAGGCAACTTCTGTTTCGTCCGCCCAATTTTTGCTGAAATGCTTCTTTGTCCAATCCACAACAATACTTTTTTCCGGACTAATGGGTCTTTTAAATATTACACCGTGATTTTCGAAGAGGTTTTTTTCCGCCTCAGAAATGTCGGGAAGGTCCAAAAGTCGAACAAGCATATCGTGCATGAGTGGTCTATTTTAAATTTAGTGGCTGCACAGCGCTTTCGTTGCCGTATGCATCACTTATGTTGATTACTAAATCTTTTCGTAGATGTTTTTTTGTAATATTGAATTGATAACACCCTTCTACTTCACTTTCGGAAAGGTATTTTTTTCCAATGAGTTCTGTTTTGCCTTGTTTTACAACGTAAAGGTTTATAAAACGAGGAACATTATCCGTATGGGAAACACATAGATCGATGATTGTATTGCTGACTTCGACTGATTTGATTGCGGGAAGCTGAACTACGCGCACTACACGATTTAATGGCCCTGGATTTATTGCGGGCAGATTGTAAAATTTCTTTTGGAGTTTTTTGTTGACCTTTTCGTGCTGACCGATCAAGGATTTTGCGCTGAAAAAGATATTACCGTCAATGTTATCCAAATCCCGGGCAAAATGCAACTGCTTGGGAATTTCATTGTTTTTCTTCCAAGCCTTGTCCGCATTATTTTTGATTTTGTACGTGCCATTGCCTACGTATAGATTGGTGTTGGGTGTGTTTTTGGCCCACCAAGATGTGATAATCTTATGTGATGCCACGGGGTAATCCATGCTCCAATACACTTGGGGCGCTAAATAATCCAGCCAACCTTCTTGGACCCAAAGTACGGGGTCGGCATATAGGTCTTCATAGGTGGTTTGTCCGGCTTTGGTATCGGAGCCCAAAGGGTCGGTACTTTTGTTTTTCCAAACGCCAAATGGACTAATGCCGAACTGTACCCAAGGTTTATGTTTTTTGATGGTTTTGTGCACATCCTTCACCAAGGAATCCACATTGCTTCTTCTCCAATCTTCCAAAGACTGGCCCGGCAATCCATATTTTTTATAGCTTTCGGTATCATCAAAAGTTTCCCCTTCAACTTTGTAGGGGTAGAAATAATCATCAAAATGAATGGCATCTATTTCATAATTGGTGACCAGTTCTTCAATGATTTGATTGAATTTTTCCCGCACCGCTGGCAGTCCGGGGTTGTAGTAATATTTTTTTCCGTATTTGATGATCCAATCGGGATGTTGGAAAAAGTCGTGCTTTTGTGAGAGCTGGGCGGTGTCCAAGCTAACTGTAGCTCTGTACGGATTGAGCCAAGCATGAAATTCCATACCTCGCTTGTGTGTTTCTTCGATCATCCATTTTAGCGGTCCATCGAACTCTTTTGGAGCCTCACCTTCCTTACCGGTCAGATACCTGGACCACGGTGCTAAATCAGTAGGGTAGAGGGCATCTCCTGCGGTCCTAACTTGAACAATGGACGCGTTGAAGTTCATTTTTTGGTAGAAGTCCAAGATTTGGATAAAATCCTTTTTTTTCTTGATTACTTCGTCATTAGGATTTTTGGGCCAATCGATATTGGCCACAGTGGCAACCCAAACACCTCTAAATTCTTCTTTTGGGGCTTTGGTGGTAGCACAGGAAAGAAAAATAAAAACTGGGATTATGTATAGAATTCGAAACATATAAGCGAAAAAAAAGGCCTACGTATGCACTAAATGTAGGCCTTTTTGCAAGATTAAATTAAACAACTAACAACTTAAAACAAAATTGTATCAGATGGCTGGGTCATCTGGTGTATTGGTGTTATTATCTCTTTCCGTGTTAGGGTAAGGATAAAAGTTTCTATTACGTTCTTCGTCAAAATTCTGAACTGTAGGGGTCGGGTCGGGTCTTCCAAATCGTCGGCTATCTTCCAAACTCATTCCTGTTAAGAACAGTTCTGCTCTTCTGTTTTTGTATACCTCGTCCAACAATACGGCAACCGAAGTATCCCCATCATAAGCAGAAACGTTGGCATTTACCCCAAAAACATCATCGGTATCGGTTAGCACTAAATTTAAAGCGGTAACAGCGGCACCGGTATCGGGGGATGATTTTCTTAGATTGGCCTCGGCAATAATCAGGTTCATCTCGTCCGGTAGATAAATTGGAATAGATCCTGTGTCGGCATTAAAGAAACCTGCTAAATCTTCGATCGGGAATTGGTTTTGGTTCAATTCATCCAAAGGAACCATGTAAAAGTCAAATCTACCGTCACCGTCTTCGAATACAAAACTAGCTGGCAAGCCAAAATTGTCCTGTGGTTTAAAGTTCGGAGCGCTGTTCTGGAAAACCCTGCTCCAAATTGGATTTAGGTTTTGAGTATCGTAGGTAAAAACGGAACTAGAGGTTTGGTCCACTTCGGATGCTGCAGCGATGGCCGCATCGTAGTTGCCCGCAAACAGATTAAATCTGGCCAACATGGCATTTATGGTGTTCTCCAAATCAATATCCCCTCTTAAAACCTCTGCTTCGAACTCTGCAGAAATCGGATTTGCAGCGATGGCACTCTTGGCTTCGTTCAACAAGGCGATTGCGGTGTTGTACCCTTCAATTCTTGATATGAAAGGAGGGTTGTCCTCGGAAGTCGCCACAATTACTTGCTCATAGTTCTGAGCCATGGCTCCAATGCTCATGGCGTGAAATAGTTTCGCATTGGCGATCAAACCACTTTTGGTCCCTGCATCGATATCGAGTTCGGCAGCATTTGCTGCAATGTCCTCGGCAATTCCCACTACTCTTAGCATTGTTGTCCACAACCCCACTACATTGGAATTGGTATTAGGGATGTCCCCACCGTCTTCCAAATCGATCATGTTTTGGAAAGTAGTGGTTATTCCTCCTTCTCTTGTAGTAATTGCAGGGGTTTCGATAATATATCGCATACCGGTAGTGGAATACAGTTCCTGCATTCCAATTGTAGTGGCCAAAATCCCTTCCCTGGAAGTGAAAACTTGATCACTTGCAGCGGCATTTGGATTGTCAAAGTCTGTTTCGCACGATGTGATTGCCAATACGGTGGTTAGCAGGAACATCAGCTTATATGTAGAATATCTATAAAATTTCATTGTCAATTTTTTTAAGATTAGAAGCTTACGTTTACACCTAACTGGTAGGTTCTCGGTATTGGCACCGTAGCAAAATCAAATCCTCTTACACCGTTGCTTTGTCCGGCAGCACTTACTTCTGGGTCCCATCCGGAATAGTCGTCCCAAGAGATCAGGTTACGTCCTACCAGGCTGAACTTCACATTGTCTATATAATCCCATTTTGGTTTAAGGGTGTAGCTCAAAGCAACCTCTCTAAGTTTTACAAAAGAACCATCTTCAACGAACTCTTCGAAGATGTTAGCTTGTGCACTACCATATCCTTTGGGAAGCTCACCTAACAATTCTGCTCCAACTTGTGCACCTCCACCAAAGATTACGTTATCCATCAATCTTCTGTTCCAGTTGAAAACATCGTAGCCTTGGATGGCGTCGAATTGAACTCTAAGACCGAAATCTTTATAGGAGAATTCGTTGATTATAGAACCAAACCAATCTGGATTTGGATCACCGATTACCTTGGATGCTTCACCATCTTCGGTTGTACCTCTGTATGGGTATCCATTTTCATCCAAAGCAATGGAACCGTCTTCGTTTCTTGCATAGAACTGACGATAGAATACACCCAATGGCTCACCTTCGATTACGTAGTTGGTAGAGAAACTTCCTCCAAGCGCAATTCTTCCACCTCCGGCAACATTGGTAACCTCGTTTTTGTTTTTGGAGAAAGTAGCGGTCACATCCCAGTTAAAATCTTGGGACTTGATCGGGGTTCCTCTCAATAGTATTTCAACACCGGTATTTTCCAAGTTACCAACGTTTTCAAAACGAGAACCAAACCCACTCGATGGGCCAAGTACCCTTTGCAGTAGCAAATCGGTTACTTTTTGTTTGTAATAAGTAAACTCAATACCTAAGCGGTTGTTCATAAAGCCTGAATCGAAACCTAATTCGAACTCATCTTGTCTTTCGGGTTTTAGATCGGCATTACCAAGTAGTGTGCTTGGAGTAAGACTAACTGCTCCGGTCAATGCTGATGGATTGTAATTCGTAAATCTTGAATAGGCGCCAAGTGCGGTAAGGTTACCTGCCTGACCCCAAGATGCCCTAACTTTAAAGATGTTGAAAGCGTCACCAAAGGTGTTTTGCCAAAATTCCTCATCCGACATTACGTAAGAACCACTGGCTTTAAAATACAATTGGTTACGTTCGTCTTCTCCAAAAGATGAAGCTCCGTCCATACGCACGGCACCATTGATGTAAATTTTGTCCTTGTACGAGAATGATTGCTGATAGAAGGCACCCCAATAAGAGATCTGTGAACGGCTTTCGCCTTGCTCTAAAATACTTCCACCTGTTGCCGTTTGAACCAATGGAGGAAGCCCTGTTGCGTTAATGCCAACGCTCTCGCGTTCCTCATACTGCCAAGATCCGCCAATGGTAGAGGTTGACCTAATATCATCGGTAAGCTCGGTTCTATACGTTACGTTAAGGTCCGAGTTGTACTGAAAGTTGTTCAAATCAGCTCTTCTTGCATATCCATCGGCATTTGGAGATGTATTGTTAATTGGAATGTATGCCGTTGCCGATTGGTTATAGTAATCCATACCAAAAGTGTATTTGGCACTTAAGTTATCGTTGAACTTTGCATCCAAAGCAAGGCTGGTGATAAAACGATTGGTTTTCTGACCGAAATCGAAACGAGCCACTGCTTCTGCAGGATTGGTTCTTGGAACCAATGGAGAGGTTACAGGGTATACCCCGGATTCGTCCGGTGACGGGTCTATTGAGTTGTCACTGAACACATAACCAGTTATTGCACCGTATGGGTTGTTGATACCACCATTGGGTACATCCTTGCTTACACTGCGAACGTAGTTGAACCCACCGGTAATGTCCAGCCAATCCGAAGCCTTTTGCGTAATGTTCGCTTTAAAACCGTACCTTTTAAAATCGGTGTTTTTAATGATTCCTTCGTTGTCCAGGTGTGAAGCTGATAAGAAGTATGATGTTTTTTCTGTACCTCCTGTCATGGATAGGTAATTTTCTATACCAAAACCAGTATCGAACAACTCATCTTGCAGGTTGTAACGGTCCACTTCGTAAGTTGCCAGGTTAGATCGGTCCGTAGGAACTTCCCAGGCCAATGGTACTGTATTGTAATCAATTTCTTTTCTTAGTTCATTGATACGGGCATTGGTCATAAAAGTAAACTTGGGTTCACCGCTCCTACCTTGTTTGGTAAAGATCTGTACAACACCGTTACTTGCTCGAGAACCATAAATAGCTGCCGCAGCAGCTCCTTTGATTACCTCGATTTTTTCAATGTCGTTAGGGTTAATGTCGGCTAACCTGTTCTGGGCATTTCCCCCTAAGTCCACCAACTCGTTACTTGAGTTGCTAATGATGATTCCATCAATAATATACAAGGGATCGGAACTACCGGCGATGGTACTTGGTCCCCTTAAACGGATACTGATACCTCCGGCAGGATCTCCAGAATTTTGTTGTACCAATGCGCCGGTGATCTTACCCGAAATGGCCTGATCGATCTGTGTAGCACCATTTTCTACCAATTGTTCGGCTTTAACAGAAGAAATGGCGTTCCCTAAAGTCCTTTTGTTTACACCGGCGCCACTACCAGTAACAACTACCTCGTCCAAGCTCAAAAGGTCTTCGGCCAAGGCCATGTCGTTGGTAATAGTGGTTGAACCACCGGCATCAATGGATATTCGTTGTGATGTAAATCCTAGTGAACTGAACACTAGTGTGTAAGAACCCGAGTCAAGAGTTGCAGTAAACGTGTAGTTTCCATCAAAATCGGTAACGGTGCCGAATGATGAGTTTTCAATAAAAACCGATGCACCTGCCAAGGGAAGGTTGGTTCCGGTTTCTGTAACGGTTCCAGAAAAAGTGTACTGGCTCTGGCCAAACGCGGAAAGCGTTGATACCAAGAGTGCAAATAGCACCAATCGGAACCTCAATCCTAAATAGTCATGAAGTTTTCGCATAAAATTGAGTAGTTTAATTGAATTTAGTTTATCGAGTTGTTAGTGTTCGTTCTTTAAAAATGATAGCGTACAAATCCCTCCATGGCTTCATATTCTGCCATTCCAAGCTCGTTGTATCTGTTCGCCGTGTCCTTGTTTCTTTGTTCGGCGCGTTGCCAAAACTCACGATCGTCGTTGCCCGGGAACATAGCGCTGTCCTTTTGGGATTGATGTTTAAAGATGGCAGTGATCTTACGGGCCATATCCTTGGGGCCGATCGGTACTGCCATTTCCATATCGGCAATGTCCCATTCTTGCCATGCTCCACGGTACAGCCATACGTAACAGTTCCGTATCCAATCTACCCTGTCCTCTTTTAGTTTTTCCAGTGCCTTAAAAATAATCTGAAGACATACCCTGTGTGTTCCGTGTGGGTCCGACAGATCTCCGGCGGCGAAAATCTGGTGCGGCTTCAATTTGTTGAGCAAGTCGTACGTTAGCTGTACATCCTCATCGGAAAGTGGTTTTTTGCGAACTGCCCCTGTTTCGTAGAACGGAAGGTTCTGGAAATGGGCGTTCTCTTCCGGTACGCCACAATATCTACAAGCGGCCAAAGCCTCTCCTTTTCTGATCAGGCCTTTGAACTCTTGTACTTCGGGGCTATCCAATTCACCAGGCTTTTTATTGGCCAAGAATTCTCTAACTTTCTTTATCTTTTGTTTAAGCTCTTTGTTGTCTTTTTGTACATCTATGGCAAAATCCAAGAAGCGGATTACTTCATCATCAAAAACAGCAATGTTCCCAGAGGTTTGATATGCCACATGTACATTGTGACCCTGATCTACCAGGCGCAATAAGGTGCCTCCCATCGAAATCACATCATCATCTGGATGCGGACTAAAGATTAAGGAAGTTTTTGGGTGTGGTTGTGCTCTTTCAGGACGTTGGCTATCGTCTGCATTCGGTTTTCCTCCTGGCCAGCCCGTAATGGTGTGCTGTAGCTGGTTAAAAACCTTTAGGTTTATTTGTTCTGCGGAACCGATCTCTGCGATCAGATTGCCCATTCCGTATTCGTTGTAGTCCTCGTTGGTCAATTTTAGAATGGCTTTTCCAAGCTTTTCTGATAGCCAGATGGTGGCGGTTTTGATCAATTTATCGTCCCAGTCACACTCTGTGGCCAACCAAGGGGTCTTTTTTCTGGTTAGGGATGATGCAGCCGCTTCGTCCAAAACAAAATCACAATTGTCGTGATGCTGAAGGAATGTTGCCGGAACCGATTCTTTTATTTTTCCCTCTACGGCTTGTTGTACAATGCTGGACTTTCCTTCGCCCCAAGCCATAAGAATTATTTTACGGGCACTCATAATAGTGCCGACTCCCATGGTAATGGCTCGTTTGGGAACATTTTCCTCGCCAAAGAAGTCGCTTGCGGCATCGAGTCTCGTCATTCTGTCCAAACGGATCAGACGGGTTTTACTGTTCAATGTGGATCCCGGTTCGTTAAAACCAATGTGACCCGTTCGTCCAATACCCAATATTTGGATGTCTATTCCGCCTACATTTTTAATTTTCTCCTCGTAATCCTCACAGTACTTTCTTATTTCGTCCATGGAAATATTACCATCTGGGATATGGATATTGTGTGGTTCAATATCAATATGATCGAACAGGTGCTCGTTCATAAATCTCACATAGCTATGGATGGAATCCGGTTTCATTGGGAAGTACTCATCCAAGTTAAAGGTGATGACATTTTTAAAGCTCAACCGTCCTTCTTTATGAAATTGAACTAGGTAATCGTAAACTTTTACAGGGGTTGAGCCCGTAGCCAAGCCCAAAACGGCTTTTTTTCCTTCTTCCTGTTTTTGGTTGATCAAACTGGCAATTTCGTTGGCAACGGATAACGAAGCTACATCAGAATTTCCATGAATAATGGTGTGGATTTTCTCAAATCTTAATTCTTCTTGATAAGGCTGGTACATAACAAAATGTATAAGGTTCTAGCAAAATGCTGAAAAGTTAATTCCAAATGTATGCAAAAAACCGCATAAAATGCAATAAAATGCAAATAATATACAATTACACTTGAAAACTGCATTTATTTGCAGTATTTTGCGGTTATTAGTTCCGTTTTTGGGATTTATTTAACTTTATCCCACGTATGTTAAAAGAAGAAAGACACCAGTTTATATTGAATGAAGTGGGAATCCACAACAGAATATTGCTGACGGATATCGCCGATCGGTTAAATGTTTCGGTGGATACCATTCGACGGGATATTAAGGAGTTGCATAGTTCCAAGCAACTAAAAAAAGTGCATGGTGGAGCTGTTTCTCTTGGGTTTAATAATTATAATCCTACAGGAAAAAAAATTTATTCCTTAGAAAAAAAATCGCAAATTGCGGAAAAAGCACTTGGACTCATTAAGGATGGACAGGTAATTTTACTGAGTGGAGGGACAACCAATCTGGAACTGGCCAGAAAACTCCCCCCGAAAATAAAACTCACATGTTTTACTCCGAGCCTTCCCATTGCAGTTCAACTTTTGAGCAAGGACAATATTGAAGTGATCTTTATTGGGGGCCGATTGTCCAAAGACTCACAAATTACCATTGGCGGCAGCGCTATCAACATGTTGTCGGAAATAAAAGTGGATATCTGCTTTTTGGGGACCAACTCGATTCATCCCATGGAGGGGTTAACGGAATTTGATTGGGAGATAGTCCAAATGAAAAAGGCTATGATACATAGTTCAAGAAAAGTAGTGTCGCCTTGCATATCAGAAAAAATCGGGTCGACCCAACGTTATAAAATATGCGGGGTAGAAGAGGTTGATGTAATGATAACAGAATTGGAACCTTGGGACATGAAACTGGACGCATTTAAAAATCTGAACATACAAATATTATAATATAGTGATAGAAAAGCACATTAAGATTACGGAGGAGCCATCCAATTACGACGGATTGGACCAAATGGATACCTTGGAAATAGTCGCCAACATCAACAACGAAGATAAAAAGATTGCAGATGCAGTGGAGTCGGTGCTGGCGCAAGTAGCCCAAATAGTGGATGAGACTGCCAAACGTTTTGAAAAAGGGGGCAGGCTTTTCTATATTGGTGCAGGTACCAGTGGGAGACTAGGTATTTTAGACGCTTCCGAAATACCACCTACGTTCGGGATGCCCTACGATAAGGTGATCGGACTCATTGCCGGTGGTGATCAAGCTATTAGAAAAGCAGTGGAGTTTGCCGAGGATGATACCGAACAGGCTTGGAAAGACCTCATGGAATATGATATTAATGAAAATGATGTTCTTGTGGGTATAGCGGCCTCGGGTACAACACCATACGTTTTGGGTGGAATTGCCGATGCCAAGGCCCATGGTATTCTTACGGGTGGAATTACAAACAATCCAGGTTCGCCTTTGGCCACATCCGTTGATATTCCCATTGAGGTAAATGTTGGACCAGAGTTTTTAACAGGAAGTACCCGAATGAAGAGCGGAACAAGTCAAAAACTGGTATTGAACATGATTTCTACGGCCCTAATGATTCGCATCGGCAGGGTAAAAGGAAATAAAATGGTGAACATGCAGTTGAGCAATACCAAGCTGGTGGACAGGGGCACGCGCTACATAATGGAAGAGCTTGGTCTTAGTTACGATGAAGCTGAAAAAGTACTCAAAAAATACGGTTCTGTTAAGCTGGCCATCGATGCATTAAAGTAGTGGGTCGATTACTTGGGCACCAAACGGAATATTCCCTTCCCTTCGATACCCACATAAATAAAACCATCCGGAGCTTGACGCACGTTACGGACTCGCCCCATACCATCGAGTAATTTTTCTCGATAGGTGACCGTGTTGTTTTCGACTACCAATCGTTCCAAATATTGGAATGCCAAAGAGCCGACCAGCAGATTTCCTTGCCAATCAGGATATTTATCCGAAGTAACAATGGTAACACCGGACGGAGCAATGGATGGTGTCCACTGATGGATGGGTTGTTCCATGCCCGGTCTACTGGTTTCGTTGGTGATTGGTGTTCCACTATAATTTATTCCGTAAGTAATAACGGGCCATCCGTAGTTTTTGCCCTTTTGTACAATGTTTAGTTCGTCACCACCTCTTGGGCCGTGTTCATGCTCCCATAGTTCTCCTGTTTCTGGATGCAATACTAGGCCTTGCGGGTTGCGGTGTCCGTAACTGTAAATTGCTTTTTTTGCATTGGGTTCGTTTACAAAGGGGTTGTCGTCCGGAATCCGACCATCATCGTGTAGACGATAAATCTTGCCTCCATCTCTTGTAATGTCTTGGGGGTTTGCATCTCTGTCTCCCCTGTCACCAACAGAAAAGTATAGATAGCCATCGTTGTCGAACTCTATGCGTGACCCAAAGTGTTGCCCTTTGGTCGAATTGGGTGATGCTTTGTACAATACCTCTTGTTGAATCAATTTGTACCCGGACAGTTTTGCGCGCATAATGGCAGTGTTTCCACCTTTTCCTTCTCCCTCTTCCGAAGCGTAGGAGAAATATATCCATCCATTTTGGGAATAATCGGGATGCAGTTCAATATCCATTAATCCGCCTTGGCCACGGTTATAAATTGAAGGGGTATTTTCAACTTCAATGGCTTCTCCGGATTTGCTAAGTATCAGTTTACCAGACTTATCGGTAACCAAAAAGGTAGTGTTGGACAGAAAAACCATTCCCCAAGGGTTTTGTATGCCTCCTTGGACAAGTTCCGTAGTAAAATCAAGGGATTTGGGAGTTTTTATGTCTTTATCGGACGTTTGGGCGCAAGATGTACCTAGCAGTACAACGAAAAAATAGATGATCAGGATAATTTTTTGCATACTTTTACGTTAAAGTAACAGATTTTATAGATTAACGGCAATATTTTGGTGCCGTGTGTGTTTAAGATAATCAGAATTATATAAGAAAAGAAAATTACTATCAAAGAATATTAAGACCCCAAATCTGAGTGTTCTTCTTAACAAGGCTTAACCTATGCTCCCACAAAAAACAAGGCATTTATTATATGTCGTGTTGTTGGTGTTCATATCAATCTTCGGCTCAACAGTTTTGGCAAAGACCAATGTAACAAGGATACTGGTTAATTTGGTATCCGATACTACAGAGTCCAAAACAGAAAAGAAGGTTCCCAGCACTACGATCCAAAGAGCATCCTCCGAAGATATTGAATTATTCGCGACTGCTCCAATGTTTGCTACCATAATTAATGGAGCGAACGAGGAAGTGGTATGTCCGAACGATGGAAGCACTTTGGCAAAATTCTTCTTGTGTGGTACCAGTGATATCCGCACACTAACATTAAGTCAGTCCGGAAACTTGTACGAATGGCAACAGCTTGACCCCAATTCTTGTGCCCCTACAGTTGTAGATGATTGTCCAACAATAAATAACGCATGTACTTGGAATACAGTAGGTATGGATCCTACATTTGATCTTTCCACTGCAGGCGAATTTAGGGTGCGTGTTGATTCCGGTCAATACTTTTACTTTAAATCCACACTAAACCCATTAAATCCACAATTGATCAAAGAAGATATCATCTGTGGCAATCCGGGCAGGGTAGAAGTGACCAATGTTCCAGCAGGTTATGAATATAGCTTGAACAGTGCTGCCGGACCTTTTCAAGACGATCCTTTTTTTGATATCACGGCTGCAGGCGATTACCGAGTATACGTTCGGTTAAAGAATGTTTCTGCTACGGCATGTGTTTTTCCTTCCAATCTTGTCACCGTTGATGATCTGGATATCAATGTAGATGTTACTGCAAACGATATTTTATGTAGTGGCGAGTTGGGCAGTATAGATGTCGCTGTTTCCGGAGTACCGGGTTTTTATACCTATCGATTGGTCAAGAATGGGGTTACTGTGGACACCTTCGGTCCTAACGGATCGGATACATACACTTTTGCAAATGTAAGCCCCGGAACATATAGTATTCGGGTGGAAACCAATAACTGTTCGGAAACCATTACAACCGATATTGATGGTGACCCCATAACAATCGGTGGAGGTATAAGTCCTTTGGCCGTTTCTGCAACCGCATCGGATAGTTTTGGTTGTGGAGCTGCTTCTGTAAATGTGAACGTGGTCACCAATGGAGGAACCGCACCTTACCGTTTTAGTGTGGATGGAGGGCCATTTGGTTCTACCTACACCTCTAGCTCCACCTTTTCCGTAACTACCGCAGGTACATATAATATATTGGTGGAGGATGCCAATGGATGCCAACGAACCGCAGCAGTGGATGTAGAGGATATACCACCGCCAATTTTTAGTTTTACAGAAGAAGATGCCAATTGCGGAGGAGCCAATGATGGAAGGATTACCATAAATGTGACCAGTGGTTTTGGATACGAAATACTGTATAGTGTAGATAACGGAGTTACTTTTCAGATAAGTAATGTATTCTCCAATTTAGCCCCGGGAAATTACGATGTTGTGCTCCGGTACGAGCAAGACTCGTTCTCCTGTACTACAACGCCACAAACGGCAACTATCGGTACACCGTCAACAATTACCGCTACAGCTACCCCGGACAGCGAACCGACCTGTTTGGACGAAAATGGAGGACAGATCACCATTTCGGGAGTAGGTGGAGGAACGGCTCCTTATGAGTATAGTGTTGGGGCCGGTTTTAGTACAAATCCGGTATTTCCCAATTTGGGAGTTGGAACTTATACACCAATGATTCGTGATGCCAATGGCTGTGTACAGGCGCTTTCCGATATCACCTTTAATGCTTTGAACAAGCCATCGGATATCGGTTTTAGTATTTCCAGTTTGGATTGTATCACCACAACCGCCACTTTGGACTTAACGGTTACAGGAGGTTCGGGAACCTATACTTATGAGATTATCGCCCCTGCAGCCAGTGCAGTAAACAATGGAGGCAGCAGCACGTTCCCAGGTTTGGGATTAGGGACCTATACTTTTAGGGTGACCGATGATGAAGGCTGTTCGTATGATGAAAATTATGCCATTACAGATATTAGTTCCATTGGAGTGCAAGGACAACAGACCAAAGTAGTTACCTGTGTTGGCGATTCTGATGGTGAGGGACGTTTTTTGGTGGATGGATTCAATACCACATATAGTTATAGTATTGAGGGAGGTCCGGTAACCACGGGCCAGAACAGCAATATTTTACCGTTAACGGGGTTAACAGCAGGTAGTTATGTAATTTTAGTGACCGATGAAGAAACCAATTGTACCGATACGGCAACTTTGGTCATCGAAGAACCAGCCACGGCATTTGCAATAGCTAGTCTCGATGTTACCGATATGAGCTGTCAAAACGGAAACATTGGAGCAGTTCGTATCAATACCGTTGGCGGTTGGGGCGGTAATCGGTATACTTTGACCCAGCCCGATGGATCTACTCGTGGGCCCAAAAATGGCAGTACATTCTCCAATTTGTCCCAAGATGGAACCTATCAAGTAAGTGTAACGGATGCCAACGGATGTACCGTGACCGACAGTTTTACATTGACTCGACTCGCTGCACCGACTTTGATTCTGGACAATGTGGCATCGGACTATTGTTACGATAACTTTACAGCGGCAACGTTAGTGGTAAACGCTTCTGGTGGTTTGGCGCCCTATCAATATAGGATCAATGGTGGTCCCTTGGGAGCTAGCAATAGTTTTGCGGGACTAACCCCGGGAACCTATACCATTCAAGTAGTGGATGCCAACGATTGTAGAGACACCGTAACGGCAACTATAGAACCACAGGTAATGGCCAATGCAACCACCATCCAAGAATTGGATTGTGCAGGACCTCCTGGTCAGATTCAGGTGGATATAAGCAATGGATATACCTCTTCTGGAGATTATGATATATATGAAGTGAGCATCAATGGTGCTCCATATACTTCAGATATCAACAATATAGCAGGAAACTCTTTTGTGTACAATATTCCCAACGATGGTTCCATAATTTCGGATACCACCTTCCAGTTCTTGATTACAGATGCTAGAGGATGTACTACAGAGACCAATACTGTGACCATTTCCCCGCCAGAAACCATTGCTGGAACGGCAGTGGCCACGGATACTCAATGCGGGGATAATACCAGTGGATTGGTAGAATTGATTCCTGACACTACTCAGGGCGTTCCGCCATATGAGTTCAGTAACGATAATGGAGCAACCTTTAGCACACAAAATATATTTTCTGGTTACGGACCTGGTGTGCATGGTGGATTTATAATCAGGGATAGCCGAGGATGTGTGAGTCCGGCATATTCGGTAACCATAGCACCAAGTGATCCATTAGATGCAACAGCCACCCCAACAGATGCCGTTTGTGCGATAGGATCTGTGAATGGGTCTATATCCACTACAATAAACAATGGTGTAGGACCATATGATTATATTTTAGTGGATGAATTTGGGGGAATGGTAGCGTCTTCTACAGGAACGGCAAGTACAACGGTAAACTTCCCGAATCTACCCATAGGAAACTATACCGTAATTACTACAGATTCTCAAGGGTGTGAGGACAGAGATCAGGTAGTTATTGATCAAAACCAGCTCAACCTTACACCTTTGGATGCAGCTCCGCTATTGTGTTCCGATACTGTATTTCCATATAGGGTTCAGGCCTCGGGAGGAACAGGGCCTTATGAATTCAGATTAGTGGGAGACCCTATTTGGACCCCAGGAACAGGAGCAGGTAATGATATTTTCGATGTAACCGGACTTGTGGTGCCTGGAGTAACTTACTTTGTGGAAGTAAGGGACGCTTTGGGCTGTACCTATATTCAAGAAATAGATCCAATCGGCCCTGTAAACCCCGTGGCCGTTACGGCAACCTCTTTGTCTGCATCGTGTAATGTGGCGGGCAGTGGTTCTATTGATTATGAAGTTTCTGGAGTTTCGGCACCAGGGGACTTTACGGTAACCCTGCAAAATACAGATACGGGAACAACGGTTTCTACCCAATCATTCAGCGGAGAAGCCATACCTTATACGGATACATTTACAAGTTTGGCACCCGGGAACTATCAGATTATAGTTACAGACGACACTAATGGTTGTAGTGGAAGTACTTTGGCTTTTATTGATATTAGTTCGGTATCCATTGCCATCGATAATTTTGTGGAGGCCACATGTAACGTCGGGGCCTTGGTCACCGTAAGAGGTTTTGGGAGTACAGGCCCATATACCTATGCTTACGTGCCCACAGGTGACCCTGCGCCAGTAACATTTACCTCCGAAACTACTTTTGAGATACCGGGTCCGTACCCGAACGATTATGATTTTTATGTGCAGGATGCCAATGGGTGTACTGCGCTCACAACACTTTCCGTTACTCAAGAACCAGGGGTGCCCAACCCTGTGATCGATGTAGTCAATCAATGTACAGCAACAAGTGGTTATCAAATTAATATGGTATCCCCACTTTCAACAGGTTCGGGATTGCCAGAAGAAACTTTTCAGTACGATATTGGTAGTGGATTCCAGACCGGGACAACATTTATAGTGCCCAATCCAGGAAGCTACGTCATCACGGTTAGGGATGGTAATGGATGTATCAATACGGTAACGGCAGATGTATTCGATTTCTTTGCGATCAGTGCCGATGCTACCTCGTACCCGACCTGTAACGCAGGCGATGGTGAGATAACCGTGAATACCACTGGGGGAAGTGGCACTTTTGAATATCAATTGAGAGATGCCGCCACATTGACCAATATTGGTCCAGCGCAGAGCACCAATATTTTTACGAACGTGTTACCGGGAGATTACAATATTCTGGTTACGGATTTAAACTCCAACACTATGCCTTTGTGTTCCGATGAAGCGATAGTAAACGTTTCTTTGGTGGACACTCCAGTGATTACGGCGACACCAAGCAGCGATGTTACTTGTTTTGGGGCGGATGACGGGACGATAACTGTGGAACTTCAACCGGGAAGTGACACCGATACGCCTATCAGCTATATTTTGTATCAAGGATCAACATCAAATATTATTGCCGGGCCACAGGGTTCACCCGTGTTCGATAATCTTCAGCCCGATACCTATCAGGTAGAAGTGGTTTCGGATAGAGGCTGTTCCGATCGAACAGGCAACATCATTATAGATGAACCTACCGAATTATTGGTGAATGCTGTCAATACCGAATTTAGCTGTAACCCATCCAGTAATCAATTTAGTACGGCAACCATAACTATTTATACCGATGATAATGGAGATGGCACGGGCGCCCCAACAGGTTCGGGTTCCTATACGTATAGCATGAATGATGGTACGCCACAATTTGATGGCACCAATTTCCAGACCAGCAATACCTTTGAAGTTATTGATAATGGTACGGACCAAACCATTATTCTGACCGCCAGAGATCAAAATGGATGTGAAGAAACCGCCACGGTAACCATCAATACGCCAACAGACATTACCTTTAGTTACAATGTGAACCAAATTACTTGCGATGCTTCAGGAGCAGGTGTAAGTCCCGGTTCTATTGATATTATTGTGAACGAAGGCCCAGGAAATTATGAAGTGGAAATCTTGCCATTAGGTTCGGAGCCCGCACGAAGTTCAGGCGGTAGCGATAGGGTAAGCTGGGATATTTCAACACCAGGTGATTATATTTTTGCAGTAACCGATGTAGGCAGCGGGGGATGTACATATTTGACCACTACGATCACTATGCCCGAATACAACAATATTGAGGCGGTAATCTCAGAAGTAGATCCTGTAACCTGTTTTAATGGTAGTGACGGTTCCATAAGTCTGGAAATAAATAATTATAGCGGAGTTTATAATTATGAGGTTTTCACACGAGACAATGCAGGAGTTGAAACATCCACAGGGGTCACGGGAACTTTTGATACCAATGCACCGATAAACAGCCCTGAAATTATTCAAAATGTACCTGCCGGAAACTTGGTGGTCAGGATCGAAGCCTTGAATACTCCATTTTGTGATGCGGTAAGTAATGTTACTACCGTTCGTTCCCCCGATAGAGCGCTATCGGTGGATGCGGTTCAGACATCACCGGTTACCTGTAATGTGCCTGGTTTTGGTGAAATAACTGCTACTGGTGATGGGGGATGGGGTACCTATGAATATCAATTGGTAGCATCGGATGGTACTATTTTGGTGGATTATCCGAACACCAACCCCGTTTTTGAAAACTTGTCTACGGATACCTATACCGTAAATGTGCGTGATTTGAGAGGTTGTGAATCTACAATCGACATTGACCTACCATTGCCCACACCAATAACTGCAGATATCCAAGTGGTAAGCCCATTGGCCTGTAACAACGATAACAATGCCGTAATCGAAGCATTCAACGAATCTGGAGGACAGGGAATTGGAAACTACTTATATCAATTGAATAGAATTACGGACGGTACCAATAGTGGTCTTCAAACCACACCGAGATTTGCCAATTTGTCTGCAGGAGAATATACCATAACCATTTTTGATGGGTGGAACTGTAGTTTTACAACCCTTCCCATTGATATTCAAGACCCCGAAATCGTAGTTGCCGAACTAGTGGAATTACAACCACCGGGATGCGGAAATTTAGGTAGAATGGAACTTACGGTGACCAATCCAGAACCAGGAGTGGATTATTTTTATAGAAGATCGGGAACCACTGACCCATTTGTGCCTTTCGGGGCTGGAATGACCAGCATAGAGATTGCCGCAGATATAACCTTGGATCCAGGGCCGTTCCAGTACGATGTTCAAAATTCCAATGGATGTCCATTTGAGAAATCCAACCAAATCTCGTTAGATCCAGCAGCACCTTTGGTAATTGATTTGGATTTGACCAATGCAACTATAAACTGTGCAGGAGAGGCAACGGGGATTATACGTTCGGAAGCTTTTGGGGGTATCGGAAATTATGTATATACCTTGGTAAATTCCAATACCTTGCCTCCATCGGCAGCAACCATAGTTCGTCCTGCCCAAAACTCGGGTATCTTTAGGGAGTTGAATCCTGGCACGTATTATGTTTTTGCGCAAAGTGGAGGGTGCGAGGCCATATCCGCTCCAATTATCATTGAACCAAAAGACCCTTTGGTATTGGATTATTTGGAAGCTGTACCGGTAGTTTGTGCGGGAGATATGAATGGACAGATTATTATTGAGGCCAGTGGGGGAACCGGACAAATTAGATATTCCATTTCGGATACCTTAAGTGAATTTTTTGAAGGGGATGATCCAGTAAATCCAAATAGAAAAACCTTTACGGACTTGGCACCTCGCACGTACGACATCATCATTCAAGATGATTTGGGTTGCACCATAACAAGAACAGTAGAGATTACCCAGCCCATGGAGTTGGTGGCAGGAGTGGTCAATACCACGCCCGAAACCTGTATGGGCGATGCCAACGGAACCCTGACCCTTGAAGTGACCGGAGGTACCGCTCCTTATTTTACTAGTGTAAATTCTGCCGACGATGCGGATTTTGTTCAAAACGATAGTTTGTTCTTTGATAATCTTCAGGGAGGTGAAACCTATGTCATATTTGTTAGGGATGCCAATGGTTGTCAAACCAATGTTATTGCGGAAATAGGAATAGGGATAGATATTGTTGCGGAACCAATGGTTGAATATGGTTGTGAGGGAATATTTCCCAATAGCACTACGACCATTTCTATTGAGGACCAGTCCCAGTTGTCGGATTTATTGTTTTCTTTAGATGTGGACGATATAGCATTGGCTACCACTCAAAGAACGTTCGGGGATCTTCCTGCTGGAGAGCATACGGTATATATATACCATGCCAACGGATGTGTCACTTTTGTGGAATTTGAAATAGAAGCATATGAACCGCTCACATTGGAAGCCACAAAAACCGGTCCAGATGAAATTACGGCCATTGCCACCGGTGGTTTTGGTGGATATGAATATTTCTTCCAAGGAGAGTCCTACGGAGAGGTGAATACCTTTAATGTCACAGTTGACTCAAACATAACGATTATGGTGCGAGATCAAAATGGATGTGAAGCAACACTGATAATGCCGTTTGATTTTGAAGGAATGCCGGAGATGCCGAACTTCTTTACTCCAGATGGAGATAATTTGAACGACTATTGGTATCCGGAAAATCGTGAATACTTCCCATTTATCGATGTAATTATATATGATAGGTACGGTAGAGTAGTGGCCCGCTTAGATCAAGTTAAAAAATGGGATGGCACGTATGACGGTAAGCCTTTGCCTACTGGGGATTATTGGTATGTGGTTTATGCCAACGACAATGAAAAACAACAGTTCGTAGGACACTTTACGCTGTACCGGGAGTAAAAGGATCGGCAAAAACTGTAGACCTATATTTTAGAAAAAAGTTTTAAAGGTATCGGGTAGAAATATCATCAAAATTTCTATTTTTGCAATCCCTTTTCGGGATGTGGCGCAGTCTGGTAGCGTACACGCATGGGGTGCGTGTGGTCGCTGGTTCGAATCCAGTCATCCCGACTTACCTTATTTAAGTAAAATCAAAACACTGTTAATCTTATGGTTTTCAGTGTTTTGTGTTTTTAATCATATCGTTTGAATTCATTTAAAACCATCTAAAATCATATCAAGCGTGTTCCCATCGGGAGCAAACACTTACAGTTCTTGTTGTAACTTTAAATGACTTTTAGAACCATTTTTCTTGTGTTTTGACTTTCACAGTATTCACACTCTAAAAGGTTACAACATGCAGAAAAACAATCGTTTAACAATCAATTTCTTTACAAGGAAGCACAAGGTGCAATCCGAGAACCGGATTGTCTATTGTAGGATCACCATCGATGGTGAGCGCACCGATTTTAGCATAAATCGGGAGATAAAAACCAATTTATGGGACAATAGCCGTAAAAGGGGCAAGGGATTTTCTAATTACATTATCTCCCTTAACAAGTACCTTGACCAAATTTATACTGGTCTTCATGAGGCACATAGGCTGTTGATGGCAGAAGAGAAGGTAATCACCCCATTGGCCATAAAAGCAAGATTCTTTGGAGAAGATGAGGGAGGCAAAACATTGAAACAATTGATTGCCTACCACAATGGAACCATGCACACTTCTTTACGTCCGGGAACCAGAAAGAATTACCATATCACCGAACGATGCGTGAGCCTATTTTTAAAAGAGGAATATGGAGTTGAGGACATAAAGCTCAAAAAATTGAACTACCGTTTTATATCTGACTTTGAGCAGTACCTAAGAAAGTACAGACCATCTACACGAACCAAATGCACCAATAACGGGGCCATGAAACACATGGAACGGCTTAAGAAAATGTCAAGGTTGGCCGTTCGGTTGGATTGGATAACAAAAGACCCTTTTGAAAACTATAAACTGCGTTTTGAGAAAACGGAACGGGAATATTTGACAAAACGGGAATTGAAATTGATAGAAGAGACCACGTTCACAAAAGAGGGAGTTGAGAAATGCAAGGATGTGTTTCTCTTCTCGTGCTATACTGGCCTATCCTATATCGATGTGAAGGCATTGACCCCAGACCACCTACTTAAAGGAATAGATGGCAATGAATGGTTGTTCACCAAAAGGATAAAGACGGACGAAAAACTCAAAATCCCCTTACTTCCACAAGCAAAGGAAATCATCAAAAAATATGAAGATTCTGCAGAAAGAAAGATGATGAAAGTCCTATTGCCTGTTTATAGCAATCAAAAGGTCAATTATTACTTAAAGGAAATCTGCAAGGCCTGTAAGATTTACAAGAAAGTGACATTCCATACCGCAAGGCACACTTTTGCAACAACGATAACCTTGTCCAATGGAGTCCCGATAGAAACAGTTTCCAAAATGCTCGGCCATACCAAACTGTCCACTACCCAAATCTATGCCAGGGTATTGGAACACAAGATAGGTGAGGACATGCAAAACCTTATAGAACATATGCAGATCAAAAAAGCAGCCGAAGGATGAAAAGGATGTATTTATTCGGTCCCGCTTGCGGGACGAAGGAATAGCAAGAGGGTGATGCGCAGATTGCGCCATCACAGTTGTTTTCGGGTCTTCAACAAGTTGAAAACCAGTCAATTGAATAAATTTTAGAATACTGTACAAAATCAGGGGCTACAGTAGACTTTTCCGAAATCTACAGTAAACCCTTTGGGAAGCCCTGTAAACACTGGAAATTTTTGACGAAAAAATTGACGCAATTTCACTAAAAAACA